>Ga0308163_10000134_pt1 | contig 216626 bp, 199 predicted proteins | sample PhyTR1_FD_201037 | JGI IMG/M metagenome (GOLD analysis project Ga0308163, IMG submission 201037) | Phyllosphere microbial communities from UC Gill Tract Community Farm, Albany, California, United States - DLSLT.R1 | ecosystem: Host-associated > Plants > Phyllosphere > Unclassified | place... | reverse complement strand
GCGCCTGCGGCGCTGATCCGTCACGACTACCTCTACTGACTCCGTATGTCTAGTCATATGCACAGTCCTATTCCTATCTCTAAAGATAAGCGACAGGACGGGGCTGGGGAATCAAGGGGCTATCTCATCGTCTGGCACTGACCCTTGCTGAGCGCGAGGAAATCTCGCGGGCTCTGGCTGCGGGTGAGTCCATTCATTGCGTTGCCTGTCGCCTAGGCAGAGCTGCATCTACCGTCAGTCGTGAACTCCACCGCAACGGTGGCAAGGGCTGCTACAGGGCCGCGCGAGCCGACGAGGCAGCATGGGAGCGCGCGCATCGTCCCAAGCCATGCAAACTGGCCAGCAATCCAGATCTGGCGCAGATCGTGGCGAGTAAATTGCAGAATCAATGGTCGCCTGAGCAGATCGCAGGATGGCTCAAACGGACTTACCCAACGCAAAAGGAGTTGCAGGTGTCTCACGACGCCATCTACCGCACGCTCTTTGTTCAAACGCGTGGGGCCTTGAAGAAAGAGCTTCTTGCCCACTTACGGCGTACCAGGAGCATGCGTCGCTCACGCCATTACACCCAGAAAACCAGCATTCATGGCCGGATTGTCGATGCCGTGTCCATCAGCGAACGCCCAGCTTGCGTGGATGACCGAGCAGTACCGGGACATTGGGAGGGAGACTTGCTGTTCGTTGATGCATACAGCCAAATTGCGACCTTGGTCGAGCGGCAAACGCGTTATGTGATGCTCGTGAAGCTGATAGACAAGGACTCGTATACGGTTGCAGCGGCGTTGGCTAGACATGCGCGCACCTTGCCGCAAGAGCTTTACCGGTCGTTAACCTGGGACCGCGGCAAGGAAATGGCAGGCCACAAGCGTTTTACCCTGGCAACGGACATCCAAGTCTACTTCTGTGATCCGCATCACCCTTGGCAGCGGGAAACAAATGAAAATACGAATGGGCTGCTTAGGCAGTATCTTCCTAAAGGCATGGATCTGTCTGGGTACTCACAGGAGAGCCTGGATGCCATCGCGAGACAATTAAACCAACGGCCCCGGAAGACTCTGGGGTTCAAAACACCTGCAGAGATGTTCGACGCATGTGTCGCATCGACCGGTTGAATCCACGGCCGATTGCGGACGCTGAATGTACTTCGCAAACGGTCACTGACGAACGCCAAGCTCAGCTACTCGGCTCCCCCCGAATAGGTAACGATAAGGTCCCCTGATCGTGCAAAAGCAACTTACCCAGGCGTGAAGAGCGCAAGCTCACGCTGCTGGTAGGGGTGACTTTGGCTCGGTCGTGTAAGCATTCCCGTAGGCAGATTTTGCGGCCAGAGGTGTCGTTGTCCCTGCTCCATGCGTTGGAGGAAGTTGAGTTTCCACTCCCCAGGCTGACGCATTTGCACAAGTGTGCGCGACATGAAAACGGCGGAACAATTAGGTTTGAGGAGCGGAGCGTCCGCACGCGCGGTTCTCGCGGGCGCGATTTAGCGCTGAGAACAAGATGATCGACTGTTGCGGCAAAATTGTACGCTCCGATACGGTGATGGAACCACTGCACCATCGACACCCACAAGGCATAGCCTACTTAGGAACATAACCGTGACCCTGCTTTGTATTCAGTCCTATTCAAGACCGGTTTTCGATACGAATTTTTGGGGGCAGTCCATCTATCCGAAGGAGGCACTGGCGTTCGTGTTCGAGATTCGGTGTGAACTACAAATGCCAGAGCGTAAATTGCCCTTCTTGGTTCTTGCCAGGGTGCTGAAGACGCTTCAAGCAGATAAGAAAAAGGCCGATTCCGCAGCATTTTCCTGGTTGGCTCAGGAGCTTCCAGGTCATTTTTCTAACCAGGCTTATTGGGATTTCTTCGGATACAACAAAGTTGACGTGGAGCAGCTGACAGAGCATGCACCGACCCAACAATGCGATGTCACGCTGTCATCCGCTATGCAAACAAGAGCTCAAGAAGCATGCACTGAACTGGCTGGCATTGAAGAGAAGTTTCAGGATGCCAAGAGTCGTCTGAGCTACTTGGCATCAAACAACTATCCACTTGGATTCAAGCAATCCTTGCATGAAGCCAGGGATCTGTTCCGGACCTTGGAGACGGTGCTTGATGCAAGCGCAACGCTTGGGGGAGACACTGCGGGCCATGCCAGAAGCGCGCAGCAGGCTTACCAGGAACTAGCCAGTAGACAAGTGGAGTCCAATGCCAATTACCAGAGAGCCTTGACTACGTTAAAGCGTTTTGCATACGGTGTGAGTTTTCCCGAGGTGTGGAGCCACAAGCCTCGCATCGCGATGTGATGCTCAGCAGCGCAAGATGGAATGCTTGCGGTCAAGGGTTCAGCATCCTGGGGGCAGCAATCCACGGCCAGACAATTTGCGCAGTGGCGCGATCGCCTGGTGCAGCAGCACAGGTCAAGCAAGCCCAAGGCGTAGCAACAGAAGCACAAAGGACGCCGCCGGGAGCTTGAGCCGGAGGCCTGCATCAGCAAAATGCGTGACCACGCTGGTAAGGCTTCCATAGGACATCACAAGCAGGCGGCAGAGCACCGGCTTGACGCACCGTTTTTCACGATGCCGCGATGTTGTATGCCCAAAGCAGCTCTTTGCCCATGACTTTGCTCGCGGCGTCCAGTTCGACTTTCGATGCTACTGTCCGCACCTTCCACTGCAGTTCGGGACGGCGGATCATACGAATTTGACCAGGCTGCCGTTCGCGCTGAAAACCGAGATCATTCGCGTGAAGAAGGGTGCATGTGATGTGCACAGGAAATTCCATAGGCACCGCGTCGAACAGCCGAGTTGCCAAGCTGCCGAAATCTGCAAATGCAGTCTGGTAGAAATCCGTGAGTACGGGGACAGACTTGTCTGCCAACGCTGCTTCCGGAAATGTCCAAACGCCTGCAATGATGTGGCCGTCGGAGTGAAGCTCGCTGGCCCAACCTGGATCATCTGTGCGGAAGCGCGATTTGATTCCATCGAAAGTGAATTCAATCGCATAGTGGGTCCTGAAAGCGTGCCACCATCCATCCGTCTGATCATCTGACGCTCCCTGACGCAATGTTTCGGCAACCGATTTTGCACGCGCGTCAATTTCAAGGGGATGAACGGGCGCACATTGCCAAATCAGCGCTGGCTTGCTTTCCAACGCATGGTCATTACAGAAATTCTGTAGTTTCAGCTTCAGGTGGGGATGCTCATTCAGGATGCTCAACGAACTATTTGCGAGGTTTTGCATTGCAGTATGCCTTTCAATGATCGATTTTCAGCGAAGATAACAGGATGAAAACCGCTTTCATTTCTTACAGTCATGTTGATGAACAGTACCGTGCTGAGTTGGACAAGCACCTGTCGCTGCTGAAGCGTCAGGGGCACATCACCACATGGAGCGACCATCGCATAGCCCCTGGCGGAGATTTGGAAGAACATATTTCTGCGGCACTCGAGGATGCTGACCTGATCCTGCTGCTGATCTCGTCAGATTTCATCCATTCCGAATACTGCTATGGCATCGAGATGACGCGCGCGCTGGAACGCCACGCGGCGCGAGAGGCCGTGGTGGTTCCGATCATCCTGCGACCATGCGATTGGCAGAGTTCTCCTTTTGGCCGGCTCAAAGCACTCCCCTCGGAGGGCATAGCGGTCACCAAGTGGCCCTCGCTGGACGATGCTTTTCTCGACATCGTGCAGAAACTGCGTGCAATGCTGACAACGCAGAACCCAAGCGTATCTAAGGCTGCTGTTTTGCCACAGGTCGCGCCGGCAAACCCAGGGCTCGCTCCGGCAAGGACTGCGCGCTCAAGCAATTTGGCGCTTCCCAGGCGTTTCACCGACGAAGAACGACATGACTTCGGCGTGCAGGGATTCCAGTACATACGCTCGTATTTCGAGCAGTCGCTGAACGAGCTCCAGGTTCGAAATCCCGGAATCAGTGCAAGGATGACCGATGCGTCGAGCACTGTCTTCACTGCCGTCGTCTTTCGGGATGGCAAAAGGGTCGGTGGCTGCCGCATTGCCCTCGGCAACAGCTGGGCAAGCGGTGGCATCACCTATTCGGGGTCTGAACAGGCATCGGACAACAGCTTCAACGAACTCATCACCGTCGACACTGATCAGAACCTGATGTATTTCAAGGCATCGTTGGGACATCAGCCGTTCAGACAGGGGGACGAGCGGCTCACGGACGAAGGGGCTTCGGAGCATCTTTGGTCGATGTTCCTGGGCCAGCTCCAACACTGAAAGCCCAATCCATCGTCTTCTGCTCCCCTTGCCCAGGCATCGGCGGGCTTTCTGGACAACTCCGGAGGCATCCTGTCGCTATGCCGTAATGGTTCACTCCAGTGTGACCTTGGCCTTCTTGACCAATCTCGCGAAACGTTCCTGCTCGGCACGCAGAAACGAGTCGGCTGCCTCGGCGCTGTTAAGCACCGTGTACTCATCGCGGCGCGCGAAGCTGGCCTGCACTGAGGGCTCGGAAAAGGCCGTGACGATGGCGTCGTGCAGCCGCCGCACCTGCGCGGCCGGCAGACTCCTGGGCGCCACCGCGGCCACCCAGCCGCTGACGTCCACGTCGGCCAGGCCCTGCTCGGCGAGCGTAGGCACATCCGGCAGCGAGGCCATGCGCTGACGTCCCATGATGCCGATGGCGCGCAGCGCGCCGGACTTGATATGCGGCTGGGCGGTGCCGACCGCCAACACGCTTATGTCAACTTGGCCTCCAATCAGGTCGGCCACCATCGGACCCACGCCCTTGTAGGGAATGTGGCGCGCCGACACGCCCGCAGCGTCCAGGAACAGTTCGGCCGCAAGGTGGAAGATCGTGCCATTGCCAGACGAGGCATAGTTCAGTGCGCCAGGCTTGGCCCTGGCCGCGCAGGGCCGGCAGATGGTGCTCACGCCGCGCGCACTGGGGCTGATCGAGCCGGTGCGCGACGTGCTGATGCGCATCGACAGCACAATCACCACGCCGCCGCTGTTCGACCCAGCGCAATCCACACGCACCTTTGTGCTGCTGCTCTCGGACTTCACCACTGCGGTGTTCATTCCGCCGCTGCTAGAAGCGCTCTACCAGCAGGCGCGGGGCATAGGGCTGGAGCTGCGCGCGCTCAACGACAAGCCCGCCGAGCAGCTCGAGCAAGGCGACGCCGATCTGCTGATCATTCCCGCGCAGTTCGCCGCCGCGGACCACCCCAGCGCGCCACTGTTCGAGGAGCAGTACCTGTGCGTGACCTGGACGGGCCACAGCCGCATCCGCGACGAACTCACGTTCAACGACTATCTCGAATGCGGCCATGTCGTTGCGAACTACGCCACCGGCCAGCAGCGTGCGGCATTCGACAGCTGGTTTCTCGACCGCTTCGGCATCCAGAGCAAGGTCGAGGTCTCGGCGCCCAGCATGGCAGCCCTGCCCCAGATGGTGGTCGGCACGGATCGCATTGCCACCGTGCACAAGCGCCTGGCAGTGCAGGCGGAAAGAGTGCTGCCCATCAAGCTCTGGGCGCCGCCGCTCGAAGTGCCCACGCTGGAGCAGACCTTGCAATGGCACCGCCACCGCGATGCCGACCCCGCGCTCCAATGGATGCGCGAGCTCGCGCTTCGCGTGCGGCGTGCGATCTAGCGTCGAACCGCGCCAGGGTGTCGGGAACGCCGCAAGACGGATTGGGCCCGACAGCTCTGTCGGCAGAACCGACCTCGCGCGGCCGGAAAGCTATTGCAAGCATTGCATGCGTCCGTGCAAGGCGTGTGAGCGCTTGGCCGGACGCGCAGTCTCATGCGCGCATCAGAAGCTCCAGAACCAGTGCGATACGCGCCTTGACTGGCGACAGCGGGGTAGTTTCGATCATGCTTCCCGCCTGGTGCAAGACATGTCCGTGGGCACATCGGGTAGAGCAGCGAACTTTCACGCCTTCGTTTTGCACCGTCAGCAAAGCGTCCTGCAACGCAGCGTGAATGGTGCCATTGCCAGTGCCCGCCACCACAATCCCATGAATGCCCAGGGAAGGCGCTGCCAGCGCCAGTCTGCCGCTGGCATCGGCATGGCTCATCAGGATCTCCACCTGCGGAAAACTCTGGGCCGCGATGAAGCGCTGCAGTACACGAGTCGCATCCGCTGGAGCCTGCGGCCAGGGCCGAGCCAGACGCAGGCGGCCATCTTCTATGAATCCCAGCGGGCCTGCATCACCCGAGGTCAAGGCATCTGTTCGGTAGGTGTGCTGCTTGGCCACATCGCGGCCGCTGTGTATCGTGCCGGACGCAACGACCACTACGCCATGCGCTTGCTCCAGGGAGGCGGTAGTCACGGCATCCGCCAGATTTTGCGGACCATCTTGGCTTAAGGCGGTCGCAGGACGCATGGCACATGTCAGAACCACAGGCTTTTGTGCGTCCAGCACCTCCGAAAGAAAGAACGCCGTCTCTTCCAGGGTGTCGGTGCCATGGGTGATCACAATGCCATCGATGTCTTCGCGATCGAGCCAGTGGCGGCAGCGGGAAGCGAGCTCACGCCATACGTGGAAAGTCATGTCTTTGCTGTCCAGTTGCGCAACCTGCTCGGTCTCGAAGGAGACCGCGTCGGGCAGCTCAATGGTCGACAGCAGGCTTTCAACGCTCAGTTGCGCGGATCTGTACCCCACATGGTCACTCCTGCTTTGGGCGGTTCCCGCGATGGTTCCGCCGGTGCCAAGCACGACGATGCGTCGGGGCACCTTGCTGGTTTGCTTCATAGATTCGTATGCTGACCTCTCAGCAAGCCTTGGGAAATGAACTCATTGACCTGCTGCGTGAGTATTTCAAGCAGAAGTCGCCCTGCGGCGGTGATCGGCTTGGACAATGCCGTGCCGACCACCAGCAGCGCCGCCATCTCCGGCGGTCCGTCTATCTTCTTGGCGGCCAAACGACCATCGGACAGCTCACGCAATGCCGCGCCATAGGGAAGGATGCAGAACAGATCCTCCAGCTCGACCAGAAGCTTCATGGTGGCTATGGAATCGATTTCCAGCGCACCATCGAATGTGATTCCTGCCGACTCAAAACCGATGTCGATGCTGTGGCGCAAACCTTCCCCTGCACCGGGAAGAACCAGCCGCCGGGTGTCGATATCCCGAACATGGATGGAGTCGCCTTCAGGCAGGCTCCCGGGTTTTCCGACGAGGAACAGGTCTTCGCGCAACAAGGGGTGGACCACCATGTTGGGTGAGCGCCTGACGTTGTAGAGAATCGCGATGTCCACCGCACCGGCTTCCAGCCACTCGGCCAATGCGCCGCTAAACCCCTCCATGACATGGATGCGGGCCAGCGGGCAGCGCTTGCGGAAGGAAGCCACCACAGATGCAGCCATGCTGCGGCCTATGGACGGGGGAATGCCGAAACGCACGATGCCTGTAGGTTGCTCGCTCTGCGCCATGATGTCGTTGCGGACCTGATCGATGTCGCGGATCAGCGGCTTGATCAAATCGTCCAGCCGGCGACCGCTGTCAGTGAGCGAGACGCCCCTTCCATGTCGATAGAACAAGGGACAGCCCAGCTCTTCCTCGATCCTGTTGACCTGCCTGCTGAGCGTGGGCTGCGGCACACCGGTACGCGCAGAGGCGCGCGAAAAGCTGCCGAGCTCTGCGACGATGAGAAAAGACCTGAGTTCAGCGGTGTCCATGGTTCTGTCCGGGTTCGTAAAAGCGCACTCTGCCAAGGCGCGAGCAGGAGGTCTGGCGCGCGCATTTTCGGCAAGGGCCGTAGCATACGGCTAGCTAGGACCCGCGCACGCGACGCTGCAACTCCACTCCACTGCATGCGTCCAGTCCAAGCACCGCAAGCAGATCGTTGTCTTCTTCGAATTCATGCCCGCAGGCGGCGGACAGCAGCGCGAGTCCCGCTGCATGCAGTGTCATCGGCACGCCCGCGACACGCCCCAGGGCGATGGTCACGGCAATGCCGAAGGGGAGATCCTCTGTCAGATAGCGCGTAGCCAGCGTCCGCGGTCCTGGCGTTCCCTCGCTTCGTTGCGCCGCAATGGCCTGCGCCATCGCACCCACGCTGCTTCCCGGCAGCAGGTTTTCGTAGGATTTGAGATAGTGCTCCTGCACCGTGCGGACCCGTACCCCGAACGCGGCGGCCGCCGCGAGGCGCTCTTCATCCAGGCGCTCGATCAGGCGCCCCACGCATTCGGTGATATAGCCGAAATTATCCCAGGACTCGGATTTCTCTATCCTCGTCAGATTGAGCATGGAATTGGCGAGGTGAATCTGTGGATTCAAATTGCTCAGCGATATGGAAAGCAAATCGTCGCTGGGGACAAAGCGATTACCGAAAAGTTCAGCAAGCGCATTTATCCCGCTTGGCAGCGCACTACAAGGTATTGCCGCGACATCTATTTCTCCCCTAAGCATAGGGGTAAACACCCTCTCTCCTCTGATGGATGCGCCCACTACGGTGGTTGCTATTGCAAACACAGGAACTTGCACACCCCGGCCTTGCAGCAATTCAAAAAGATAAAGCGCGCTCAGCGAGCAATGGGAGCTGATCAATATTAATTGGTGATCATGCAAATAGGGGGCCACGCGGTCCATCACCGCCTTGTGCGCATTTCCCAATACACAGAAGATGACCGCATCCATCTCAGCCAGCGATTCCGGCCGCGCCAGCACGCCTGCCTGGGTGTTGGAGGAGATGGCGCCATAGGCCACTATCTCCACCGCATCGGCGGAGGATGGCTGGATGGGATTGCGTGGCGCCCATAAAAACGGTGAATGCCCGTTTTGGGCGAGCAACGCAGCATAGGCCCGTCCTACCGCGCCCGCACCAATGATGCCTACTTTCATGTTCATTTAGCCCTTTCAAAGCGCATTCTCCGGTTCCAGGAGCGTCGCTGTCGAGGTATAGCCGCTATGCATATTTATGCGCCATATGGATGCGTGCGATGCATTTTTTCCAATGCTGCTATACCTTGCAGCAGCACAGCCGGGGCTGGAAAATTTTCTCCAAGAGACTGTCGGACTCTTTCGCGGACAGCCATTCGCGAACACAAACCAAATGGAGATTCAATGCTTAATGTGCTAATTCAAGGCAAGGAGAAACAGCCCTTGCGAATCGGCGTCGATTCTGGCGGCACCTTCACCGATGTCACGCTGTATAACGAAGAAACCCGGGAGCTTTCCGTGTGGAAGGTCAGCAGCACTCCTGACGATCCGTCGCGCGGTATCGTGGACGGCGTCACCCAGGCATTGAAGAAATTTGCCGATTCGCCTGGTGCCCAGGTCGTCTACTTCGGACATGGCACGACCGTTGCCACGAACGCCGTCATCCAGAAGCGCGGCGCCACCACCGGCCTCATCACCACGCAGGGTTTTCGCGATGTGATTGAAATCGGTCGACAAACGCGCCCTTCCCTCTACGACCTCAAGACGGGCAAGCCTGAACTGCTGGCTTCTCGCGATCATCGGGTGGAAGTCAAGGAGCGCATGACTTGGGAGGGAGCGGTCCAGACGCCGCTGGACATTGAAAGCGTTCGTGCGGCAGCGCGACAGCTGAAAAGATCCGGCGTGCAATCTGTGGCGGTATGCCTGATCAACAGCTATATCAATCCAGCGCACGAGCAAGAGGTGCAACGCATTCTTCACGAGGAACTTCCGGATGCCTTCGTGTCGATATCGACGGAAATTGCACCGGAGTACCGCGAGTATGAGCGCACCTCGACAGCCTTGCTCAACGCCTATGTCGGGCCGATCATTCGCAACTACTTGACGCGCCTGGCACCAAAGCTGCGCGAAGCGGGCCTGGAGACCAGGCCCCATCTCACACAGAGCAATGGCGGCGTCATCTCGTTCGAGCAGGCACAGCAACAGCCCGTGCGCACGATTCTGTCGGGCCCAGCGGCAGGCGTGGTGGGGGCGGCAGCGATCGCCAGCCTTGCCGGCTATCCAGACATCATCACGTTCGACATGGGTGGGACCTCCACCGACGTCGCGCTCATCGAGGCAGCGACTCCGGGCTTCGCGGTGGAGACCCAGGTACATGGGCATCCATTGCGCGTTCCCATGCTGGATATCGAAACCGTCGGGGCGGGCGGTGGCTCGATCGCCGCCATGGACAGTGGCGGCCTGCTGGAAGTCGGTCCGGCCAGTGCGGGCGCATTTCCGGGCCCCGCATGCTACGAGAAAGGAAATCACCTTCCTACCGTCACCGATGCCAATGTGGTTCTCCAGACGCTCAACCCGGAATACCTTCTTGCCGGACGCATGAAGATCTCCAGTGCAGCGTCCCGCGCCGCCGTCGGCGGCCTTGCGTCCCAGCTGAATACCGACATCATGAATGCGGCCCAAGGCATCATCAGCATGGCGATTGCGAACATGGTCAAGGCGGTTCGCGTGGTGTCCGTGGAGCGGGGCCATGACCCGCGCGACTTTGCGCTCGTGGCGTTCGGTGGCAATGGACCGCTCCATGTGGCACGGCTCGCCCGCGAACTCGGCATTTCCACGGTTCTGGTTCCCAAGACCCCCGGCGTCCTGTGCTCCCTGGGGCTGCTGCTGAGTGACCTGAAAACCAGTTTTTCCGTTACCCGTTTGTGCCTGGCCACGGCCGAGTCGCTGGCCAATGTCGATGCAGCGTTTCGGGCCATCGACCGGAAAGCCGATGAGTGGTTCGACCGCGAGGACGTGCCGCGCGAAGACCGCAAGATGTCTTATTCGATGGACATGCGATATGTCGGTCAAGGGCACGAACTGAATGTGCCGTTCACCCGCGTAGCCGATCCTGTGGCCCTGATGCAGGAGCTGCGACACAACTTCGAGAAGCTGCACCATCAGATGTACGGCTACATCGCCGAGGACGGCGAAATCGAGATAGCCACGTTCCGGGTCGAGGCCATTGCCACGGTCGAGAAGGTGCCTCTCGTCACGTTCCCCGAAGCGACCGCGGGCATCGACAGTGCCATCCTGTCCCACCGAGAGATCTATCTGCCGGAAGCCAATGGCTGGACGACATGTCCCATTTTCGACCGCGAACTTCTCGGCCCTGGCCACGTCGTGCAGGGTCCTGCGGTGATTGAACAAATGGACTGCACCACCTTGCTGTTGCCAGACCAGACGGCAACGGTCGATCAATACCTCAATCTCATCATCAAAGGCTAAGCGAAATGACAGACAACGACCGCCGGATCGCCGGCGCCGCGAGCATGCTCGATCCCATCACCGTCTCCGTCATCGGCAGCGCCCTGAGCACGATCGTCGAGGAGATGTCCCGTGTCCTGGTCAAGGCCGGCCACTCGACCAGCATCAAGGAGCGCAAGGATGTTTCGACCGCGATCCTGAACGTGGATGGCCTGGTCATTGCCCAGGCCGCGCATCAGCCTGCCCATCTGGGCTCGCTGCTCGGAATCGCTTCCGAGGTGTTGAAAACCTACAAGAAGGAAGATATCCATCCCGGCGATGTCTTCATCGGCAATGATGCCTACGCAGGGGGTGGAACGCATTTGAACGACATCGTGTTCCTGGAACCGATGTACCAGGACGGCGCGCTGGTCGCCTGGATCACCAACATTGCGCACCACGCCGATTTCGTTGACCGCGGACACATGCATATCTTTCAGGAAGGACTGCGCATTCCTCCCGTGCGTCTGTACGCCAAGGGCGTCCTGCAACAGGAAATTCTCGACCTGGTGCTTCTCAACTGCCAGGTGCCGCACGAACGCATCAGCGACTTCCGGGCGCAGAAGGCCTGCAACCATTTCGGTATCGGACGCTTCGTTCAACTGTGCGAGAAGTATGGATTTGCATCAGTTCAAGATGCCTGGACCGCCGTCCTGGACTCGACCGAACGCCGAACCCGTGCCGGCATACGCAAGATTCCGAATGGCATCTACACCTATAGCGGCCGTCTGGACAGCGGCCGGTACGAGGAGATTCTTGACCTGAAGGTTTCCATCGAGGTCCTTGATGAAGAAATCGTCATGGACTTCCGGGGAAATCCGGAGCAGGTGCGCGGGCCCATCAACCTGACATACATGGGGCTGCTGGCCACGGCCTACTTTGCGGTGATGGTGCTGGTGGATCCGGATGTCCCTCCCAATGCGGGATTCCAGCGACCTATCCGCGTGCTCGCCGACCCGGGAACCATTGTGTGCTCCTCTGCGCCGGCTCCCGTGTACAGCAGAACGGATACCGCGGAACGCCTCTGTGATCTGATCTTCAGTGCGCTGGCACCGGCCATTCCAGAACGGGCACTGGCAGCCTGCACCGGCCGGGGTGTGCTCACGCTCAGCGGGGTTGACCCACGCAGCGGCCGCTACTACGTCTACAACGAAACCATGGGCGGCGGCGAAGGCGCCCACATGACCAAGGATGGCGCAACGGCGGTGCAGACGGCAGTCTCCAACTCCCGCAATATTCCGGTCGAGGTGGTGGAGGCAGAGTACCCGTTGCAGATCGTCGCCTACGAACTTGCCAAGGATTCGGGTGGCGCCGGCATCTGGCGCGGCGGCCTCTCATACAGCCGGAAAATCCGGGTGCTGGACCATGAAGCCAAGGCAGCGGTATCTGGAAATTGCCTTCGAGTGGCTTCCTGGGGACTGTCGGGAGGCCTGCCGGGATCGCTGGGGGTCCGAGAAACGCACGAGGGTGTCAAGCCGTTCGTCAATGGGCGAGGCACGGTGGGAGCCAATGAAACGATCAAGTTCACATCCAGTGGCGGCGGCGGCTATGGTGATCCGTTGAAACGGGATAGGGAACTGGTCGAACAAGACCTGCGTGAAGAGAAGATCTCACTGCAGGTCGCCCGGGAGACCTACGGACTTCTCCAAGCCTGATGCCCTTCCACGTGCACTCCATGAATCCGCATGAAATCGGGTGAGGATGCATGGAGTGCTCCGAGTAATCCACATTTCTGGTGGACATAGAAATCACGCCGTCAATGAATATCTCATCCACTAAAAAAGACCGCCGGTCTGTCAAATTTCTGGGGTGCGCAGCGTTGTCTGCGCTGGTCTTGAGTGGCGCAGTAGCGCATACACATGCTGCCACCTTCCCCGCCAAGACCGTCACCATCATCGTCCCCTTTGCGCCAGGAGGCGCCACGGATCTCATCGCGCGCATCATCGCTCCGCGTCTGGCATCTCGTCTGGGCAAGGACGTGATTGTGGAAAACCGGTCGGGAGCAAGCGGACTCATTGGCTCAGCGGCCGTGGTCAATGCCGCAGCTGACGGACATATGCTGCTGCTTACGGACACCTCGTTTGCCACTGCCGCAGCGCTTACACCGGAGCGTCCGGTGGCCAACGGGAAAGAGCTGACGCCCATCACCATGATTGCGACGGCGCCGTATGTGGTGGCCGTCAACCCTCAGCTCCATGTCAAGACACTGCCCGAATTCATCGCTTTGGCCAGGAAACCCGCCAAAGGCGATCTGACCTATGCGTCCGCCGGGCCGGGCTCGTCCACCCATCTTGCCGGTGAGTGGTTCAACGCCTTGATCGGCAGTCGCATGTTGCAGGTTCCGTATCGCGGCGGAAGTGCGGCCGTCCAGGGAATGATCGCGGGACAGGTAGACGCGACGTTCCTGACCATTCCCTCCGTGCTGCCCTATGCGGAAACGGGGCGCATGAAGATTCTGGCCGTCACCAGTGAAAAGCGGTCGGCGGTATTGCCAAATGTGCCAACCACTCTGGAAGCAGGTCTTCCCAAAATGCAAGGTGTGAACTGGAATGGCCTGTTTGCTTCCGTAAAAACACCCAAGAATGTCATTACCCAGATCAACAAGGAAATGACATATATCCTGCATCTCCCGGAAATTCAGTCGCAATTTGCATCCATGGCACTGGATCCCGCACCTGGATCCCCGGAAAATGCGGAAGCTTTCATCAGCAAGGACATCCAACGCTGGACTGAAGTCATCAAGGCGGGAAACATCAAGGTGGAGTGAACTCCGTTGAGTTCACTCGACCATGCCGTCGCAGGTTTCGGTCAGCCTGCAATAGACGCTTATTGAAGTGTGGCCAGTCCATTCCTGCGGACTGAGCCAGTCATTCAAGTATTTATCAAAACAACCAATCAGTGCGCAGAAATCATTTCTGTTTCGCACCGCCAGACGCTTTACAAAATCAATGAAAAGAATAAGTAAATGAAAAATATTATTTCACTCGCCGTTGCCCTGACACCCTTCATCAGTATTGCAAACGCCCAGGAGATGGTATCCCTTTATGGAAGAGTCGATTCGACCATTGCCAAGCCTATCGGCGCGGATTCCATTTCCATGCAAAATGGAACAGGCAGTCGACTGGGATTCAGAGGGGTTGAAGATCTCGGCAATGGGCTGAGTGCGTTCTTCGTTCTCGAGCATCGATTCAATGCCGATACCGGAGCCCAAACCGATAGCCTGCGCTTCTTCAGGCAGTCCTATGTGGGAATCGAATCCAAGGAATGGGGGCAACTCCTGCTGGGCCGTGACTACACCGCTGCATATTGGGAAACACAGGTTGCTGCGGATTATTTTGGAAATTCCAGCGTAGCCAATTTCACCAATATTGTGACCGGTGGCATTGGCCAGGTTCGCGAAGACAATCAAATAAAATATTCCAAGCGCTTAGGTCCTGTTGCCACAGTAGTACAGCTGTCTCTGGACAAAAATCAAGGCGCGGGCAGTCTTTCTGCCTATCCTCACCGACCTAAAAGTCTCGCAATTACCTATAACGAAGGACCTGTTCGCGCCTCTTTTGGGTATGAAAATCCGGGTAATGAGCGAGATGTATGGAATGCCGCCACGCTCTCGTATGACTTCAAGAAGTTTGCCCTGCATGGTTTGGTCGGGGCCGGCAAGACCAAAGAGGGATTCAAGCGGAAGTCATTTCTGCTGTCGAGCTCCATTCGCTTAGCACCGCATGGACAGCTGCTGTTCAACTATGGTCGTCTCAAGCAGAATGCAAATACTGGCGCATTGAGTTCCCGCTTCGGACTTGGTTACTACCATTCCCTCTCCAAAAGAACAACGCTGTATGTGGACTTTGCACACGATGACAAAGTGGCTCGGGAAAAGTGGGGGTACGACATCGGGCTGCGGCATTCATTCTGAAGATGCCTGGACCCGGTTCAAGGTCAGGGCATGCCACCCGTCCATGCGCATGGAATCGCGCGCTCCGGCGGGGCCATCCAAGCCGCATTGCATCGGCTTGGATGCCATGGGTGAAAGGGGTTTCTGGTGACTTCGGTTCCTCAAATTCCATCCGCATGAACACAGGATGGAGCCCGGTGGTCCTTCAGGGCGAGGGCGTTTCCGGCAAAAACACTTTCACGGCGCGCTCTGCGAGTTTGAAAACGACCGGCGTCTGCGTGCGCAACTCACCGTCCAGATTGACGGGACGCTCGGTGCGGGTCCGGATAGTCAGGGCCTTTGTCGAAAACGCCCTCACTTCATCCCACTGGCTGTGGGTGCCTTTCCTGATGGCTGGAAGAAGCCATAGAAGCCGCCACCAGTGGGACACCTCCAGGCTGTAGAAATCCAGTAGCCCGTCCATGGCTGTCGCATCATGGTGCACAGCCATTCCACCGCCGTAGTACCTGCCATTGCCGACAGAGACCTGAAAGGTTCTGAGCTTCTCGACGGTGCCGTCATGCTCAAGCGTTGCGCCAAATAAATTCGACGCCGCGAGGATGCGTGCAGCCGTAATTGCATACCCCAACTTGCCCCAGCGACGCTTTGCGCAGGCCGTGAGCGATGAAGCGAGGTCTGCGCTGAAGCCGATGCTGGCGACATTGAAGAATGGATTGCCGTTCGCCAAACCCAGATCCACCCCCACAGTGTGTGCACCGCAGGCGACACGAACGGCGCCTTCCATGTCCCGAGGAATGCCCATGGTGCGGGCGAAGTCGTTCGCCGTTCCAAGAGGAAGAACGCCAAGCGGAAGACCGGTTTGGATGAGGCCCGCAACCGCCCCATTCAAGCTGCCGTCGCCGCCGCCCACGATCACGCGGTCCACCTGGCTGGCATAGGCTTGGATCGCATTGCTGGCTGAAGTCCCTTCGGGCACTTCCGGCTGAACCACTTCGAGCCCCGCACGCTGCAGGAGTTGCCTGCAGGGTTCGGACTCCAGCGCGCCACGGCGTGAGTAGGGGTTGATCAGCAGAAGGGCTTTGCCTCGGTTCGGTGGATGCATAGAGCAGCAAATAGGACAAGAATAGTCCAGGAGTCTTGACCAGATGAGAACTCATAGAGCGAAGCTGGCATTGTCAGAGGGTCATCAGGAAATGGTCATAAAAGATCTTTCTTTTTTGCATTGCACTGGTAAACAATAGTCGCAGAGATGTCTGGTTTTACTGGAGAAATAAGCATGGGCCTTGAAACTGTGAGAGGCGGTACCGCCTTGGTGACCGGAGCCAGTTCCGGCTATGGCGAAGCACTCACACGCGCACTCGTTGCCGATGGCTGGAACGTCATCGCTGCGGCGCGGCGCCTCGATCGATTGGAGCAGCTGCGTGCGGAGTTGGGCGATGCGGTCTACCCGCTGGCGATTGATGTTTCCGATCCGGCCGCAGTCGATGCGCTGATTTCACGCCTGCCCCCGGCACTCGCGCACATCGACTTGTTGGTGAACAACGCGGGTGTCGCCCTGGGACGCGAGCCCGCGCAGCAAGCGCATGCCGAGGACTGGGCGCAAATGATTGCCGTGAATGTGGCGGGTTTGGCGCATGTCACCCAGGCCTTGCTTCCCGGCATGGTGGCGCGCGGACGCGGGCACATCGTCAACATCGGCTCCATCGCCGGACAGTTCTCCTACCCCGGGGCCAATGTTTACGGCGCCACCAAGGCCTTTGTGCGCCAGTTCACCATGAACCTCAAGGCCGACTTGCTGGGAACGCCGGTGCGCGTGTCGGTGGTGGAGCCGGGAATGACGGAGGGCACGGAATTTTCCAACATTCGTTTCAAAGGCGACAACGCGCGCGTGGCAGCCGTCTACGAGGGTACGCAGGCGCTGAAAGCGGAAGATGTCGCCCAGGCGGTGCTCTGGATTGTTTCCCGACCGGCGCATGTCAATGTCACCGCCATCCAGCTGATGCCCGTCTGCCAGGCACCGGCGCAGGTGGCCATCCATCGCCAGTCCAAGGTCTGATGGCGTTGCGCTGGCTCCAGGTTCAACCGGCAAACACCTCGCCGCGCTTGGACTGGAGATGCGGGATCGCCGCCATCAGTACCAGGACCACGGCGGTGATCAGAATGCCGGCGGATATGGGGCGGGTCAGGAACACTTCCCACTGGCCTTCCGACAGCATCAGGCTGCGCAGCAGATATTCCTCGATCATGGGGCCGAGAATCAGGCCCAGCATCAGCGGCGTGGGTTCGAGCGACAGGCGGTGCATGGCATAGCCAAACAGGCCGAACAATCCCAGCAGCCAGACATCCAGGGTGCTGTTGTTGGTGGTGTAGACGCCAAATGAGCAGAACAGCACGATGGCCGGGAAAAGCCAGCGGTACGGCACCGCCAGCAGCCGTGCCCAGAGGCCCACCAGAGGGAGATTCATCACCACCAGGGCGACGTTGCCGATCCACATGGAGGCGATCAGTCCCCAGAACAGTTCAGGATTGGTTTTCATGACCTCCGGACCCGGCTGGATGTTGTGGATGGCCATGGCGCCGACCATCAGCGCCATTACCGCGTTGGGCGGGATTCCCAGCGTCAGCAGCGGAATGAACGAGGTCTGCGCGCCGGCATTGTTGGCCGATTCGGGCGCCGCCACTCCGCGGATGTTGCCCTGGCCCAGCGGGATTTCACCGGCTCGCAGGCCCACCTTCTTTTCCACGGTGTAGGCGCCAAACGCCGCCAGCAGCGCGCCGCCCCCGGGGAGCACGCCCAGCACCGAACCCAGCAGCGTGCCACGCAGCACGGCGGGCATCATCTGCTGCAGGTCCTTGCGTGTCGGCATCAAGCCTTCGATGCTGGAGCGCTGCATCGCGCCGCCCGGTGGGGGGTTGGCCAGGTTGGCGATGATCTCGCCCAGGCCGAACACACCCATCGCCACGACGACAAAATCGACGCCGTCGGCGAGCTCGGGAATGCCCAGTGCATAGCGTGCCGTGCCGGCCGTCACGTCCATGCCGACCGTGCCCAGCAGCATGCCGACCACTACCATGCCCAGCGCCGGCACCAGGGCACCGGACGACATCACCACCGCGCCCACCAAGCCCAGCACCATCAGTGCGAAGTATTCGGCCGTGCCGAATCGGAACGCCAGCTCGGTCAATGGCTGGGCAAAGATGGCGAGCACCAGCGTGCCGAAGCAGCCGGCAATGAAGGAGCCGATGGCGGCCGCCGCCAGCGCCGGCCCCGCCCTTCCCTGGCGTGCCATCTGGTGACCATCGAGCATGGTCACCACGGACGTTGACTCGCCTGGAAGATTGACCAGGATGGCGGTGGTGGAGCCGCCGTACTGGGCGCCGTAGTAGATGCCGGCAAGCATGATGAGCGCCGACACCGGCTCCAGTCCATAGGTCACGGGCAGCAGCATGGCGATGGTCGCCACCGGGCCAATGCCTGGCAGCACCCCGATCAGCGTGCCCAGCAGGCAGCCCAGGAAGGCATAAAGCACGTTCTGCAGCGTCAGTGCAACGCCAAAACCCAGGGCGATATTGTTCAGGAATTCCATATGCAGTTCGCACTCATGGGTAGTCGGGCCAAGCCGGTACGGTCAGGCCCAGGCCCTGGATGAAGATGAGATAGCAGCCAGCAGCCAGCACCGTGGCCAGCACGAAGGTCTGGCCATGGCAGTGTTCTTCGCCGGCCATGCTGGCAATGAAGGTCACGGCGTAAATGCTGATCACCAGCCCTTGCGCCGGTATTCCCAGAGCGGGAATGCCGGTCAGCAGCACGCCGAATGCGATATTGGCCAGAAGGATGAAGATCACGGGCTTGAGCGCGTGCCGTGGCGCGCTGGCGTCAAGCTCGCGCGGCTGTCGGCCTCTGAGGCGCAGCGCCTGCAGCACGGCGGCCAGGCCCAGCAGCAGCAGAACGCCGCTCAGCAGCAGCGGAAAATAGCCCGGCCCCATGCTGGCCGCCGTTCCGATGGGATAGCGGCTTACCGCACCCCAGCCGAAAGCCAGACCGATAGCCATGAACAAGAGCCCCGAATACAGACGTTGTCGGTAGAGCGGCATCATTGGCCTGTGCCCCATTTCCAGACGGGCAGGCTGGTGGTGTGCAGACCGGGTCTCATCGCGCATGCACCGAAGCAGGACGGCGCAGCGCCAGACGATCACGCAAGGTCTTTCCTTCGTACTCCTGGCGGAACAGCCCGCGGCGCTGCAGCTCCGGCACCACGTGCGTGACAAAGTCCTGCAAGCCTGCGGGGAAGGTCGGTGCCATGACATTGAAGCCATCGGCGGCTTCGCTCTCGAACCATTCCTGCATCTGGTCGACGATTTGCGCGGCCGTGCCATGGATGGTCCAGTGTCCGCGTGCCGGAGCGACCTTCTCGTAGAGCTGGCGGATGCTGAGCTTCTCGCGCAATGCGGTCTGCACCAGCATCTGAAACCGCGCCTTGTGGCCCTCGGGCTCCGGCAGATTTTCGGGAAACGGTCCATCCAGCGGATAAGGTGTCAGATCGACACTTCCCATCTGCGAGGACAGCAGGCCCAGGCCCACCTGGGGCGGCAGCAAGGCCTGCAGCTGCTCGAGCTTTTCCTCGGCATGCGACGCACTGTCACCGACCACAAAGAACATGCCGGGCATGATCTTCAGGTCCTCAGGATCGCGGCCATGGCGCGGCAGGCGTTCTTTCAAGCTGCGGTAGAACGCTTGCGCGGTTTGCAGATTCTGCTGCGCGGTAAAGACCACCTCGGCGGTCGCCGCTGCCAGCTCCTGCCCCGCCTCCGACGAGCCGGCCTGCACGATCACCGGGTGTCCTTGGGGCGAACGCGCGACGTTCAGGGGACCGGCCACCTCGAAGTGCTTGCCCTTGTGGTTGAGCGGGTGCAGCTTGTGCGGATCAAAGTATTGCGCGCTGTGCTTGTCGATGGGGAAAGCGTCGTCATCCCAGCTGTCCCACAGGCCTTGAACGACGTTGACGAATTCCGCCGCCTGTTCGTAACGCTGCGCATGCGGCGTCTGCCGTGCCAAGCCGAAGTTCTGCGCTTCGGTATTGGTCGCGGAAGTCACCACGTTCCAGCCTGCACGGCCGCCGCTCAGATGGTCCAGCGAAGCGAACTTGCGCGCCACGTTGTAGGGCTCGTGGTAGCTGGTCGAGGTGGTGGCAATCAGCCCGATGTGCTGCGTGACCACCGCCAGTGCCGAAAGCAAGGTCAGCGGCTCGAAGAACACCGCGCGCGCCGCGCGCTGCTGGACTTCGATGTCTTCGCCACTGGCCTGGTTGATGCCGATATGGTCCGCCAGGAACAGGGCATCGAACTTGCCGGCCTCAGCGATCTGGGCGATATCGCGGTAGTAGTTGAAGTCCAGCGCCTGATGGGCCGGCACTGCGGGGTCGCGCCAGGCCGCGATGTGATGGCCGGTATGCAGCAGGAAGGCGTTGAGCCGCAGCTGACCGGAACGTTTCTGACTCATGGTGTCACTTTCTTTCGGCCGGCTCACCGGATCGCGGCATCGGCCACGGCCTTGTGCCACTTGCCCACTTCGGCTTCGACGAACTTGCGGAAGTCCTGGGGCTTTTGCCCGATCACATTGGCGCCCGAATCCCGGATCACCTTGATGACGGCTTCATTCTTGAGCGCATCCCGGGTCGCGTCGGCCAGCTTGTCGACGATGGCGCGTGGCGTGCCAGCCGGGGCAAACAGGCCGGTCCAGTTGTAGAGCACGGCCGAGGGATAGCCCAGCTCGACGGTGGTCGGCACATCCGGGAACAGATGCGAGCGCTCGTTGCTGGTCACCGCCAGGGCCTTGAGGCGACCGGCATTGACCAGCGCCTGGGCGCCTGGCAAGGCCGGGGCACCGATGGTGGCCTCGCCCGCCACCACGGCGCGCACCGCTTCCGCCGGCGCGCGGTAGGGAATGTGGCGCATGTCCAGGCGGCCGTTCAGGCGCAGAAGCTCGACCACGAAGCGCGAGCCGCTGGAGTTGCCGCCGGACGCATAGGTCAGCTTGCCCGGTTGCTGCTTGGCGCGGGCGCTCAAGGCGGCGAGCGAATCGATGCCCGTGTCCGGACTCGTGATCAGGATCAGCGGCGCGTCGTTGATCTGGGTAATGGGTTCGAAGTCCTTCAGATCGTCATACGGCAGCGTCTTGTCGATGGCCGACAGCAGACCACCGTTGGTACTGATGGAGCCGACCAGGATGGTGTAGCCATCGGGTACGGCCCGTGCCACCGCTTGGGCCGCGACTGCGCCGCTGGCACCGGGACGGTTCTCGACGACGATCGTCTGCTTCAAGGCCTCGCCCAGCGGCTTGCTGAGCACGCGCGCCATGATGTCGGCCACCGAACCCGGCGATTGCGGCACGATCAGGCGCACGGGCTTGCTGGGGAACGATGCGGTGTCATTGGCCGCGGCATTGCCGGCGGCAAGGCCCAGCACCAGGGTGGCGACAGCGATGGGCGCCGCGGCGCGCAGGATGGTTTTCATGGAATTTCTTGAGGAAGTGGGAACGCAAAGGCGTGTGCGAGTACAGCGCAGCGCCTGCAGAAATGGGAGAGTTCGGGACGGGCGTTGGCGACAGCGCCGACCACTCAACCCGCTTTGGCGATGCCTTCGTCGACCCAGCCGCGTGGCCAGGTCTTGTCGGCAATTTGCTGCGCCCACAGCGCCTCGGTCTTCACATGCGCCAGCGCCTGGTCGATCACGGTTTGCGCGTCCACGCGGGGCAGCACGATCACGCCGTCCAGGTCGCCGACGATGAGGTCGCCAGGAGCAATGGAGATACCACCGGCTGAAATGGGCTGGCCAATCTGGCCGGGACCCGACTTCCAGGGGCCGTTGGGAGTGACGCCCCGCGCGTAGACGGGAATCGGCAGTTCCGCCAGACCAGCAATGTCGCGGATCGCGCCATCAATGATGATCCCGCCGATGCCGCGCGAAGCGGCATAGCGGCCCATCATTTCGCCCAGGATGGCGTTCTCCAGCGCACCCGCCGCGTCGACCACCACGATGTCTCCGGGCAGTGCGATATCCAGCGCCTTGTGCAGGAACAGGTTGTCACCCGGCCGCACCTTCACCGTGAACGCAGGACCGGCCAGGACCGGGGCTTTGCGTGAATAGTTCTGGAAGCCGCCGGGAAAGCTGAAGAGGCGGTGCGAGACGTCGCCGATCACGGCCACGGGAATGTCCCGCGCCACCGCAACCAGTGTTTCAGGAACACGCTCGAAGTCGGTGTTGATGCGCCAGCCGGGATACTGAAGAGACATGTTGAACCTTTGATGCAATAGGTGAAAACGCAATTGTTTTGTTTTTGTTTTGTTTTTTGAACAAACAAGTTCGCCATTGCTTATGAGGAAAAAGTGTCAACCTCTTGGATATGATGGCCAGGAAAAGGACAATCCAGATGCACTCAACCGAACACACCATGCTTGCTTCTCCCCTTATTTCTGCCCATCAGTTGCGCGCCGCCCAAGCCGACGGTTCGGCCCTTTTGATCCTCGATTGCAGCTTTGACCTGAGCGATCCAGAAAGCGGGCGCCGTGCGTTTCTGACCGAACATGTCGCGGGCGCTGTGCATGCGGATGTGGGACGGGAGCTCAGCGCCGAACATGGCGTGGGCGTCTCCGGCGGACGCCATCCCCTGCCGCAACGCGAAGCATTCGCCCGCTGGCTTGCGCAGCGCGGCCTGGGCGCAGATACGCTGGCCGTGGTGTATGACCGCAATCGCTTGAATTTCGCCGGTCGCCTGTGGTGGATGCTGCGCTGGGCCGGTCACGACAAGGTCGCCGTGCTCGATGGCGGGCTGCAGGCCTGGAAGGCTGCAGGTGGCGCGACCGAAACCGGCGAGCCGGCAACATCCGCTGCGGGTGATTTCGTGTTGCGTGCGCCGCTGGTGAAGCTGGTCGATGCAGACCATGTGCACCAGTCTCTGGGCACAGACCGTCAAACGCTGATTGATGCGCGTGCGCCGGAACGCTACCGGGGCGAAGTCGAGCCGCTCGATGCCGTCGCGGGGCACATCCCGGGCGCGCTGAACCGGCCGTTCGCCGCCAACTTGCAAGACGACGGGCGCTTCAAGAGCCCGGAACTGCTGCGCGCCGAGTTCGAGGCATTGCTGGGCACGCCAGACGGGCAGCCGGAAGTGATCCACTACTGCGGCAGCGGCGTCAGCGCGACACCCAACGTGCTCGCCATGGAAATCGCGGGACTGCCTGCCGCCAGCCTCTATGCCGGTAGCTGGAGCGACTGGAGCCGCCGCGAAGACTATCCCAAGGCCCAGAGCGCCCGCTGAATGTCCAGCAGAGAAACCATTCGACGCGGCTCGACGCACGATGTCTACGCCTTGCTGCGCAAGCGGATCACTCTGGGCGATTACGGCCCCGGCGATCGCCTCAAGGAGCTGGATTTGGCACAGGAGTTGCAGATCAGCCGCACCCCTATACGCGCCGCTTTCCAGCGCCTGGAACGCGAAGGCCTGATCGTGTCAGCGCCCTCGCGTGGCGTGGAGGTCGCACCGTGGACCGATCATGACAACGAGGAAGTGTTCGATCTGCGTGCGCACCTGGAGTCGCATGCGGCAGCGCTGGCCGCGCAGCGCTGCCTGCCCGAGCATCTGACCGAGATGGACCAGTTGAATGACAGGATGGCCAGCCAGCTGCGCTATCCCTCGGAGAACTTTAGGGAAGCGATGGAAAGCATCAACGCGCAGTTCCACCAAGTCATTCTCAAGGCGGCACGCTCTCCCCGGCTGGCCCAGTTTGTGGCGAGTTTGATGAACGCGCGCCAGGTGACCGGTGCCTTCTTCAACTACAGCGATGCCCAATTCGTCAAAAGTGTTTCGGATCACCAGGCCATCGCCAGCGCCATCCGGCGCGGCAACAGCCATCTCGCCCGCAGCCTGATGGACGACCACATCCGCAACACGGGCGAACAGATACGCTCCGAACGGCGGACCCACAGGCCCAGCGCTGCAGCTTCAGGTAATTGAATCGGCGGTGAACGCTGCACAAGCGGCGCCCCACGCCGGCCCCTGGAGAGTTGACCGCCACCGTAGCGCAACGCTGGTCAGCGCTCGACGTAGCAGTTCAAGCGGGTGAGGGTCGCGTCCACCCATGCTCGGTCCAGCGTGCCAGCCTCGATATCGGCGACCATCTTGGCCTCGACCTCCTGCTTGGCATGCGCCGCTGCCAGCAAGGACTCCACTTGGTCAAAGGGCACGCACAGCAGCCCATCGCCATCGCCGATCACCAGGTCGCCCGGCTCAATCACCATGCCGTCGATGGCAATCGGCACATTGATTTCGCCAGGGCCGTCCTTGTATGGACCGCGGTGCGTGACCCCGGCCGCAAACACTGGGAAGTCGCGCTCAGCGATCCAGTCGGCGTCGCGGATCGCGCCGTTGATCACGATGCCGCCCAGCTTTTGCAGGATGGCGTCGCCTGTCATGATTTCGCCGATCAGCGCATTGGTCAGGTCGCCGCCGCCGTCGACCACCAGGATGTCGCCCGGCACTGCGAGTTGCAGCGCCTTGTGGATCATAAGGTTGTCGCCTGGCCTGGTCTTGATGGTCAGCGCCGGGCCCGCCATGCGGCCGCCCGAATGCATAGGGCGCAGGCGCGGCCCACCCGCCGTCATGCGTGCCATGCAGTCGCTGACATTGGCCACCGGCACGTCCAGGAACTGGCGCGCGAGTGCGAGGTCGACGGCGCGCCGGCGTTGGAGAATTCGAAGTCCGATCATGGCATTGTTCCAAACGTAATTGAGATCATTTCAGTCCGCCTTGGCGCCAGAGCGCTTGACGACGGACTCCCAAAGCGGGAGCTCCTGGGCAATGAATTGGGTGAAGCTTTCAGGCGTTCCGCGGTGGTCGGTGGAGCCCATCTTTTCCAGGCTGGCACGCACTTCCTTGCCATCCAGCACGGTGTTCAGGGCCACGCCCAGGCGCTGCACCAGCGCCGGCGGTGTCTTGGCGGGCGCAAACAGGCCATACCAGTTCTCGGTCACGAAGTCGGCCATGCCCAGCTCCTTCATGGTGGGAACATTCGGCAGGCTCTTGGCGCGCTGCGCGCTGGTCGTGGCGATCGCCCGCACCCGGCCCGAGGCGAGCTGCGGCACGATCACCGAGGTGGTCTCGAACGCCATCTGCACCTGGCCCGACACCACATCCTGCATCGCCGGCCCCTGGCCCTTGTAGGGGATGTGCACGACGTCGATGCCCTGCTCCAGCTTGAGCAGCTCGCCCATCAAATGCTGCGGACTGCCGCTGCCGCCCGAGGCGTAGCTGAACTTGCCGGGGTTCTTTCTCACCAGCTCGACCAACTGCGGCAGGGTCTGGGCCGGCACGCCGGCGTTGACATAGAGCACCAGCGGCACCGAGGCCACCTGGCCGATGGGCGCGAGGCCCTTGACGGGATCGACGCGCAGCTTGTACAGGTTGCGGTTGATGGCCACGCCGGTGTTGTTGCCCAGCAGCAGGGTGCAGCCGTCCGGCGCCGCCGTGGCCACCTGCTCCGTCCCGATGTTGCTGCTGGCCCCGGCCTTGTTCTCCACGATCACCACCGCGCCAAGCTCCTTGCTCAGCCCGGGCTGTATCAGTCGCGCCAGCAGATCGGTGGTGCCGCCCGGGGGATAGGGCGAAACCAGTTTGACGGTGTTGCAGGGGTAGGCGGCTTGCGCGCTTGCGGTGGCTGCGGTGCAGGCCAGCGCCACGCCAGCGGCCAGGGCGGAAAGAATGCGGACGGTGTACATGCTCGTTGTCTCCTTTTTATATTTCTGCTGCCCAGATGCGCGCTCAGGCGTTGAGCGGCGAGTCGGCGGCGCGTTGCAGGCTGTGGTACTTGAACTGCTTGCGCGCTTCTGACAGCGGCACACCGGACAGCGCGGTGGCGAGGATCTGTTCTTCAACGACACGGGTTTCCAGCGCCTTGGTCAGCACTTCATGCAAGCGTGCACGCGGCACGACCACGATGCCGTCTGCATCACCAACGATCAGATCTCCGGGACACACACGCGTATCACCCAGCGATACCGGCTGCTCATAAGCCTCGACTTGCACGCGGTCCTTACCGGTACGCATGAAGCGGCCGTTGGCGTACAGCGGATAGCCTGCGGCGTCGGCTTCGGCCGTGTCACGGCACACCCCGTGGACTACTGTGCCCGCCAGGCCCTTGTGGGCCGCGAGCTGGCTCAGGATGCCGCCCCAGACCGTGCAGTCCAGGCGCCCACCGTTGTCCAGCACGACGACCGCGCCAGGCTGGAGCGTATCGATGAAGTCCCCCACCGTGCCTGGCTCACCGCGGTCTATGGGTGCGAAGCGCACGGTAAATGCAAAGCCGAACAGCTTCGCCGGCCCGGCCACGGGACGGATGCCAAAGGCGCTGCCCGGCAGCTTCAAGGCATCGAGCGCATCGGAAATTTCAGCGGTGGAAAGGGTCTTGGCCTGTTCGAGCCAGTCGGTAGAGGAGATAGAGGTGTTCATGAAAAGCATCATGAATCACTGAATATCTGAATGCAATTGCTGATTATTGAACTAATATTCAGAAATTATGAACTTGAGACAACTGCGGTATTTCTGCGAAGTCGTCGACACTGGCAACGCCCGCGCCGCGGCCGAGAAGCTTTTTGTCGCGCCGACGGCCATCAGCATGCAGATCAGCCAGCTCGAGGCGCTGCTCGGCGGTGCCTTGCTTGACCGCGGCAGCCGGCCGATGAAGCTGACGCCGCTGGGCGAATTCGTCTACCCCAAGGCCAGGGAGCTGCTCGCGGCCAGCAGCCGGCTGGAGTTCGAGGCCAAGGGCATGGCAGCCGGCAAGCTCGGCTGGCTGGGCATAGGCTTCACGCGTTCGACGATCTTCTCCATCCTGCCTGAAGCCGTGCGCGCCATGCAGTCGGCCTATCCTGATGTACGCATTGACCTGCTTGAGATCCTGACCGAGGAACAGCCCGCAGCGCTGCGCGGCGGCGCGATTCACCTGGCCATCGCGCGCAGCCTGGGGCCGTTTCCGCGCGAGCCCGACCTGCACTACACCGAGCTATTTGACGACCCGCTGGTGGCGGCCCTGCCGGCCCACCATCCGCTGGCCGCGCGCACCGCGCTGGTGGCGGCCGATCTCGAGGCCCTGCCTTACGTGAGCTACCCAAAGGTGGCCAATGCGCATTTCTCCCGGCAGGTACTGAACTGCCTGGCGCAAGCCGGCGCCCGGGTGCAGATCGGCCACGAAGCCAAGGAAATCCACACCGCGCTGGGGCTGGTGGCGGCGGGCCTGGGCACCACCATCGTCGGGCGCAGCGTGGCGGCCAACAACCGTACCGACATCCGTTTCGTGCCGGTGACCGATCTGCTGCTGCAAAGCCAGGTGCTGGCGGTGCGCAAGGACGCTTCCAGCCACCCACTGGTCGAGACTTTTCTGCAGAAGCTGCGGGAGCAGGTGCCGCGGCAAGCAGACCTGGCGCCGGGGCCGGAAGAATTTGCTCAGGTAGACTGAAAAGCATGGAAACCGCCTTTCTCAAAACCCTGGTGCTGGTGGCTGAAACCGGCTCCATGGCGGAGGCAGCGCGGCGCCTGGGCCTGACCCCGACCTCCGTATCGCAGCAGATCCGCGTGCTTGAGCGCGACTTCGGCGCACCGCTGCTGGCGCGCGCGGGCCGCACGGTGGCGCTGACGAATGCGGGGCATCAGGTGATGGGCGAAGTGCGCAATGTGCTGAACGCCGTGGATGGATTGCGCGAGTTGGCGACCTCCAGCGTTCCGGGAGGTTCGCTGCGTCTGGGCAGCATTCATACAGCGCTGCACTCCATCGTGCCGGAGCTGCTGGTGCGGCTGCTGGAGCGCAATCCGACAGTCCATGTGCACATCGAGCACAGTGCCTCGATGGATCTGTACGAGGCCGTGCTGCGCGGTGATGTCGACATGGCGATCTGCATCCATCCACAATTTCCCCTGCCCAAGACCATAGGCTGGCGCTCCTTGCGCAAGGAGCCGCTGGTGGTGCTGGCGCCGGCGCGCATGGCCGGCCGCTCGGCGCACGAGGTGCTGCAGCGCGAGCCGTTCATCCGCTACGCACGCTCGCAATGGGGCGGCAAGCAGGCGGAACGCTATCTGCGCACCGTCGGTATCCAGCCTCACGAGCGCGTGGAACTGAGCTCCCTGACCGCCATTGCACTGATGGTCGATCGCGGCCTGGGCGTGTCGCTGATGCCGGACGCCGAGCTGCCGCTGCCCGGCGGTCTGCAACTGGCCAAGATCGCGCTGCCGGATTCCGTGGAAGCGCGGCATGTGGGCGTGCTGTGGCTGCGCGCCGCGCCGCGGCTCAAGACCATCAAGTTGCTGCTGCAGGCACTTTGAACCACCGGCGGCGTTAACTGGACCAATAAAGCCGTTCGGGGTTGGCTTGCAGGATCTGTTGCTGGACGGCCTGGTCCGGCGCCCAGACCCGCAGCCGGCCCAGCAGGTCGGCGCCATCGGGGCGCGTCGTCGCCAGCGTATGCGGCCAGTCGGAGCCCCACAACATGCGCTCCGGTGCACGTCGCACCAGGTCGATGGCCAGGGCATCGTAATCCTCATAGTGGGGTGCGCCCACCTTGGACTGGATATACATCCCGGACAGCTTCACATAGGTCTGACCGCTGTCGACCAGCCGCCGCAGCGCATCCGCCGTTGGCGATTGCTCGGCACCGGGCTGCGGCGCAAAGCCGAAGTGGTCGATCACCAGTTGGCACGGCAGCTGTGCCAGCCGGTCCGCCAGCGCCGCGAAAGGCTCGCCTTCAGGCGTGCCAACCAGTTGCAGATGCCAGCCGTGGTCGGCGGCCAGCGCCGCGAGGTCGTGCAGTTGCTGGACATCGTCCAGATCGCCATGGCCGGCGTAAAGGCGAATGCCGCGCACGCCCCGGGCCTGCCAGTCGCGCAAAGTCTGCGGATCGCGCTGATCGCCCAGGATGACGACGGCCCGGTGATGGCGCGGCCCGAGTTGATCGAGCGCCTCAAACAGGCAGGTATTGTCCGTGCCGTAGGTGGACGGCGCGATGATGACGCTGCGCTGGATGCCCAGCGACTGCCTGAAAGCCAGATAGTCCGCCACGCTGGCCGCAGCGCGCGGGCGGCCCGTGACGCTGGCATAGCGGTCGTCGAAGATATGGAAATGGGAGTCCACCGCCCCGGCCGGGATGGAGAGAAGCTTGTCGGTGTTGTCGTTGGTGCTTTGCTTCATGGGGTCAGTCCATCTGGATCTTGGCTTCTTTGGCGATGCGCGACCATTGCGCGATCTCCTTGCGGATATAGGCGTCGAATTCCGCCCGCGAGCCGCCGACGGGCGTGAACGCCGCCTGGTTCAGCTTGTCGATGAACTCCGGCTGGGCCATGACGGCATTGATCTCCTTGTTCAACTGATCCAGCACGCCGGTGGGTGTGCCCGCAGGAGCGACCAGGCCGATCCAGCCGGTGACTTCCAGTCCGGGCACGCCTTGTTCCTCGAAGGTCGGGATGTCGGGCGCGAGGCTGGTGCGACTGGGGGCCGCGACGGCCAGGGCGCGCAGCTTGCCGGAAGCAATCGAGCTTTTGACGCCCGGCAAGGCATCGAACATCACCGGCACCCGGTTGCCGATGACTTGCATTTGCGCATCGGCGTTGCCCTTGAAGGGAATGTGGTTCATCTCGACCTTGGCCACGCTCTGAAAGTACTGGCCGGCCATGTGGCTGGTGGAGCCGGGACCAATGCTCGCAAAGTCCACCGACTTGCCCCCACTGCGCGCCGCCGTGATGAACTCCTGCAGCGTCTTGTAGGGGCTGGTCGCCGAGGTCACCAGCACCTGAGGGGTGCTGATCAGATTGATGATCGCACTGAAATCCTTCAGCGGGTCATAGGCCAGCTTGGAATAGATGGCCGGGTTGATGCCGAACGGACCGCTGCCCGCCAGGATGACGGTGTAGCCATCCGCCGGCGACTTGGCGCCTACGGCCGTGCCGATGACGCCGCCCGCGCCCGGCCGGTTGTCGATCACAAAGGGCTGACCCATACGGCGGCTGAGGCGATCTCCGAGCAATCGGGCGAGCACGTCCGTCGATGAGCCAGGAGCAAACGGCACGATCATGCGCACCGGTTTGCTGGGGTAGATGTCTTCGGCCGCCATGGACAAGGGTGATGCGGCCACCAGCAGGGCAAGGGCAAGGGCTTTCATTTTTGTCTCCAACTTGTATATTTAAAAGGTTTGATCGGTCAGCGCGGCGAGGTCACTCGCCGTTCCACCACGCCGGCGCATGGGTGCCGCGCGGCACCGCAGGCTGGACCCAATGGGGTGGCGTAGCGCTCATGTCCGGCATGGCGCGCAGATGCGACAGCACGCCGGCCGCGCTGGGAGAATCGGTCGTGCAGGCCGCCAGTTGCTGCGCCGAGAGCTCGGCCGGAGCCTGGGCCCAGACCTCCGGATCTACGCTGCCATGCGAGCGAAACCACTCGCCGACGCCCGCCAGCGAAATGTCGACCTCCCAGCTGCCGCCTTCCTGCTGGCGGCGCTGCAGCGCGGCCATCGCGCCCAGGGCCATCAGGTAGCCGGCCAGATAGTCCTGGGCCGCGACCGGCAGAAAGCGCGGCACCTGGCCTTCACCGGTCCAGGCCAGGCCATTGGCGCTTTGCACCACCGTGTCATAGCCGCGGCGCTCGCGCCAGGGGCCGGTGAAACCCCAAGCGTTGAGGTTGACCACGACCAGGCCCGGCTTGCGCTGCACCAGTTCCTGCGTGCTGTATCCGAGCCCTGCCAGCGCCGTCGGGCGGTAGGCCTGCACGAACACATCACATTCGCCCAGCAACGCATCCATGGCGACGCGGCCCTCGGGCGTGCGCAGATCTACGAAGGCCGAGCGCTTGCCCAAGCCATTGTCGAAATCGAAGAAGCCGGAATCGGCCAGGTCTTCGCGGTTCAGGCGCAGGACCTGCGCGCCGTGGCTGGCCAGGACCTTGGTGGCGGTGGGGCCGGCCAGCACCCGGGTCAGATCGATCACCCGCAGGCCCTGGAAGGGCCGCTCCGCCAACGGCAGATTCAGCCGGGGCGCATCACCCATGCGGCGCAGGCGCAGCACAGGCTCTTGCATGACGCTGGCGTACTGCGGCAGCGCCCGCCATTCCTCGGGTGAGCGCACCAGCGCCCCGCAGCCGCCTGCGGCAAACAGCGCCTCTTCGAGGACCAGGCCGTTCCAGCCGGCCACGGCCTGGGCCACCGCGGCCTTGTCGTCGGCCACGTCCAGCAGCGCCAGGTTGGCGCGCTTGAGATTGAAGAAATTGCAGTGCAGGTAAACCCAGCGCCCATCGGCCGTGGGATAGAAACCAGTCAACGGGTCGCCGTTGTCGCCCGGTGTCAGCGCATCGATCTTGAAGTAGCGGTAGCTGCGCATCGCCGCCACGGCCGCGGCGGCGTCGATGGCCACACGCTGGCGCGGGCCGCCACGCGCCGTATGCACGGCGGCGGCAGCCACCCCGCACGCCGCGATGGCCGCCTGAGCGGCTGCGGCAATGCGGTATGGCAGGCGCAGCACCGGGTCCGACCCGGAAAACATGACGGTATCGGCCAGTTCGGGCGCTAGCCCCACGTCAGCCAGCAATTCCAGTAGCGAGGTTTCGGCGTCCTTCATCGGTGCAATCGGAGTGGAGTGATAGTGCTGCAGTGTGCGCTTCAAGCACCCAACGACGATATGCAAAAAGTGGATTCAAAGTGCACTTTTACCTTGTTCTCAAGCCGTCTTTTGCTCGCAGAATCCAAACCGTCAACACCCATCAGAACGAGCCGACCATGCCCTTGCACTCCCGTCCTTTCGAACCCGAAGCCAAGGCGCCGCTACAGGGCGTGCGCGTGCTGGACCTGTCACGGCTGGTGGCCGGCAACACACTGACGCAGATGCTGGGCGACTTTGGCGCTGAGGTGATCAAGGTCGAGCCCGAGTCGGGCGACACCTTGCGCGGCTGGAAGACCGCGGGCGTGGAAACCAGCTGGAAGCTCTACAGCCGCAACAAGCGCAGCCTGTGCCTGGACCTGCGTGCCGAAGGGGCGCGCGACTTGCTGCTGCAACTGGTGGCCACATCCCAGGTGTTTGTCGAGAGCTTTCGGCCCGGCACGCTGGAGCAGATGGATCTGTCGCCCGAGACCTTGCTGGCGCACAACCCGCGCCTGGTGATCGTGCGCATCTCGGGTTGGGGCCAGTCCGGTCCCTACCGCCGTCGCCCGGGTTTCGGCACCCTGGTCGAAGGCATCTCCGGCTTTGCCTCGTTCAACGGCTTCGCTGACCGCGAGCCCGTACTGCCGCCCACCTATATGGCCGACTCCTATGCCGGACTGTACGGCGCCACGGGCGTGCTGGTCGCGCTGCGCGAGGTGGAGCTGGGCGGCGGCAAGGGACAGGTCATTGACCTGCCGTTGCTCGATCCGGTATTTACGGTGCTGGGCCCGCAGGCCGCGAACTACCGGCTGACCGGCCAGGTCAAACCGCGCACCGGCAGCCGCTCGACGAATTCCGGCCCGCGCAATGTCTACCTTGCCAGCGACGGGCATTACGTGGCGCTGTCCGCATCGACCCAGAAGATGGCGGAGCGGCTATTCCGTTCCATCGGCCGGGCCGACCTGATCACCGATCCGCGCTACAGCACCAATGCGCAACGCGTGCTGCACGCCGAGGCGCTGGACGGCATCATCGGTGCCTTCATTGCCCAGCGCACGCAGGCCGACAACGTCAGCTTTTTCGAGGCGGCCGAGGTCACCATCGGCCCGATCTACGACGTTACGCAGATCCTGCAGGACCCGCATTTCATCGAGCGCGAGGTGCTGGCGGACTATCCGGACGACGACATGGAGCGCTTCCCGATGCACCATGTGGTTCCCCGCCTCTCAGCCACACCCGGCAGCATCCGCACGCCAGCGCCGCGCCTGGGCCAGGACAACGAGGCCATCGCACGGGAACTGGGTCTGGACAGCGCGCAGTACGCGGCGCTGGTGCGCAGCGGCACGTTCCGCACGGGCGCGGACGCGGCGCCAGTCGCTTCGCCGGTGGCAGCCCCCGTACCGGAGTCCGCTGCATGAGCGGCGCGGCGAATCAACGCGCCTGGCGCTCCATTCTTTTCGTGCCGGCACATGTGCAGAAGTACTGGGCCAAGGCCGCGGCCAGCGAGGCCGACGCCGTGCAACTGGATCTGGAAGACAGCGTGCCCGAGGGCCTCAAGCAGGCGGCCCGCGAGGCGCTGCCGCAGGCCGTGCCACTGCTGCGCCAACAGGGCAAGGCGGTGCTGGTGCGCATCAACCGCGCGCTGCCCCTGGCCGTCGCCGATCTGCAGGCCGCGGTCGCCTGCGGCGCCGATGCCATCTCCCTGACCAAGGTCGAAGGTGCCGAACATGTGCAACTGCTCGAAGAGGTCGTGGCCGAGGCCGAGCAGATCGCCGGGCGTGCCGCTACCACCCGGCTGATCGCGATCTGCGAATCCCCGCGCGCATTCCTGCGATTGAGCGCGATTGCGCAATCGTCACCGCGCATCACCGGGCTGATGCTGGGCAGCGAAGACTTTTCTTTGGCTTGCGACGCGCAGCCCGATGACGAGGTGCTGCTGATGCCTAAACAGCAGGTGGTCATCGCCGCGCGCGCCGCAGGCGTGGTGCCGTACGGCTACATCGGCACGATCAGCGGTCTGGACGATATGGAGGCCTATCGCCAGATGGTCAGACGCTCGCGGCGCTTCGGCTTTCAGGGCGGCACCTGCGTGCATCCCAAACAGGTGAGCATCCTGAACGAGGAGTTTGGCGTGTCACCCGCCCAGCGCGCCTACGCCCTGGAAGTGGTGCAGGCCTACGAGGCCGCGGTGCAGGACGGGCGCGGCGCCTGTCTGGTCCAGGGTGCGATGGTCGACCTGCCAATGTACCAACGCGCGCAACGCAGCCTGGCGCTGGGAGGGACGCCTGGTCGCGACGCATAGGCGCATGACCACCCGCCAGCGGACTTTTGTCCGTTGACGTTTGCAGGATCTGAAAAATACAAGGAGACAAAAAATGCTGCACTTTTCACGTCGCCAGTTTGTGCTGGCTGCCGCGACCACCGTGGTCGGAGGAACCGTTCACGCGTCGACCGACCCTGCCTGGCCAGCCCGGCCGATCCGCTTGGTCGTGCCCTTCCCCCCAGGCGGTGGTTCCGACACCCTGACCCGCCAAGTGGCGGCCAAGCTGACAGCGCAGCGCGGCTGGAACATCGTGGTCGACAACCGGCCCGGTGCCGGCGGCAACCTGGGCCTGGATTTCGTTGCCCAGTCCAAGTCCGACGGCTACACGCTGGGCATGGGCCAGACGGCCAATCTGGCAATCAACCCGACGCTGTACAGCAAGCTGCCGTTCGATGCGACGGCGGACTTCACCCCGATCGCGCTGGTGGCATCGCAGCCGCTGGTGTTCATCGTGCGCGCGGAATCGCCGCTGACCTCACTGGAGCAACTGCTGGCCGCAGCCCGTGCGCGCCCCAGTCTGGTGACGATGGCCAGCGCGGGCAACGGTACGGCCGGGCACCTGTCCGGCGAGTCGCTGGCCAGCGAGGCCAAGGTGCGCTTCCTGCATGTGCCGTACAAAGGATTTGGCCAGGCCATGAACGATCTGCTGGGCGGGCAGGTGGAGTTCCTCGCCACCTCGCCCCAGAGCTGCATCTCCCAGCTGCGCAGCGGCAAGGTGCGGGCCTTGGCCGTGACCTCGGGCAAACGCATGACGATCTTCCCGGATGTACCGACCACGGCCGAGTCAGGCTACCCCGCGGTAGACGGCGCGGACTGGAAAGTGCTGCTGGGCCCTGCCGACCTGCCGCCAGACATCGCGCGCCAGTTGCATGCCGAGATGCAGACCATGCTGGCCGCGCCGGACATGGTGGCACGCCTGGCCTCCGAAGGCGCCGTGCCCATGCCCAGTTCGCAGGAAAGCACGCGAGCTTTCATCTTGCGCGAGCAAAAGCGCTGGGGCGCGGTCGTGCGCCACAGCGGTGCCAAGGCGAATTGAACCCGGCCATCGCCCTGCCCCCTGATCCGATCCCTGCCTTCAGAGGACTCTGCACATGAATATGAACCTCCAGCGCCGCGCGTTCCTCGCCGGCGCGGGCGCACTGGCCTGCGCCAGCGTCATCGCACAGCCGGCATGGCCTGCCAGGCCCATCCGAATCGTCGTACCTTTCCCCGCCGGTGGCTCGACCGATGTGGCGGCGCGCGTGGTCGGGCAGGCGCTGGGCGAACTGTTGAACACCAGCGTGCTTGTCGAAAACAAGGGTGGGGCCCATGGCTTCATCGGCGCCAGCGACGCCGCGCGCAGTGCCCCTGACGGCCACACCCTGATGATGGCCAGCATCGGCACCATGGCCATCAATCCGCGTCTGTACGACAAGCTCCCATACGACGCCAACCAGGATTTCGCGCCTTTGTCGCTGGTGCTGACAGTGCCTATCGCCCTGGTTGTCAATCCCGATGTGCTGCCGGTCAAGTCGGTGGCGGAACTGGTGGCTTACCTCAAGGAGCATCCAGACAAGGTCAACTATGCGTCGGCCGGCGCCGGCGGGTCCTCGCACCTGGTGCCGGAATACTTCAAGTTCCGCACCGGCACGCGCATGTCCCACATTCCCTACAAGGGTGGTGGGCCCGCAGTCGGCGCGCTGGTCGCGGGTCAGGTGCAGGTGATGTTCGATACCCTGCTGACCAGCACCCCCTTCATCAAGGCCGGCAAGCTGCGCATGCTGGGCGTGACCACCGCCAAGCGCCTGCCGGATTACCCCGAGGTGCCGACTCTTGCCGAGGCCCTGGGTATGCGGGACTTCGAGGCTTCGTCCTGGTATGCGATGTATGCGCCTGCCGGCACGCCGCCGGACATCGCGGCGCGCCTGTCCAGCGCCATCGATGCCGTATTGAAGCAGCCGGCCGTGGCGCGCCGCATGCTGGACCTGGGCGCCATCCCGGTGGGCGGCGCACCCGCCGATCTGGCGGCGTTCCAGCGCGCAGAGCAGGACAAGTGGGGACGCGTCATCCAGGCTGCGGGCATCAAGGCGCAATGACGGATCAATCCACCCGGGCGCCGGTCAGCTTGACGAGCCGGGCCCATTTTTCGACTTCGGGTGCGATCACGCTCCTGAACTCTTCAGGCGAGTTGCCAATCGGCACCGAGCCCTGATCGGCGAGCACCTTGCGCACCTCCGGATCGGCGACTGCTTTCTGAATGGCGACCGCAAGCTTGCTGATGATGGCCGGCGGGGTCGCCGCCGGAGCCAACACACCGTTCCACAGCGTGATTTCAAAACCCGGAAGCGCCTCTGCCACCGTAGGCACATGGGGCAGCCGCGCCGAGCGCTCCCTGGTGGTCACCGCCAGCGGCTGCAGCTTGCCGCTTTCAATAAAAGGCAGCACCTCCACCATGGGCGAGAACACGGCCTGGATCTGCCCGCCCATCAGGTCGGTATTGGCCGGGGCGCCGCCCTTGTACGCCACATGCACCATGTCACCCTTGGTCATGCTGTTGAACAGCGCGCCCGACAGATGGGAGGCCGAGCCGCTGCCGGCTGAACCATAGTTGATCGGCGCTTTCCTGTCATGGACATAGCCGGCAAAGTCCTTGAGCGTCTTCACCGGCAGACTGTTGTTGACCATGAGCACGTTCGGGATCAGCGCGAACTGCGACACCGGTGCCAGTTCCGTGGCCAGGTTGAAGCCCGGGTTCTTGTAGAGCGACACATTCGTGGCGATGGTGCTGGTGGCAAACAGAATGGTGTAGCCATCGGGCGCCGACTTGGCCACATAGGCCGAGCCAATATTGCTGCCCGCGCCCGCGCGGTTGTCGATGATCACCTGCTGGCCCAGCTGCTTGCCGAGCTTCTCGGCCAGCAGCCGCGCGCTGGCATCGGTGCTGCCGCCGGCGGCGAACGGCACGACCATGGTGATCTGCTTTTTCGCCGGCCAATCCTGGGCGTGACTGGCCAGACTGGCGGCGGCGAGGGCCGCGGCAAGCGCGGTCCGGAGCATCGTGTGACGGGTCATTTTTGTCTCCTGGTTGAGGATGGTTTCTTGTGTGCAGGGCACGTGCGTGCCCCTTCCCTGCGCTCTGCGGCGCTTGGAATCTTTGACGACCGCGTGATGGGCCGAGGTTTATGCGGGTCTGGTCACCAACACCGTGCCGGCGTCGGCATCCACTTCGACCAGATCGCCGTCGGCGATGGCCAGCGTCGGATCCTGGTCGAGCTTCGCCACCACGGGCAGATTGCCGATGATGGCGCCGATGGTGGTGATGGCTTCGGGTTCGACCTGGATGAAGGCCAGCGGCGCCGTGCCGCGCGACACCATGTCGTAGATCTTGTAGGAGCCGCCGGTCGAGCCTTTGCCGGTGCGGAACACAAGGATCTTGCCGGCAATGTTCCGGCCTTCGAGCTCATGGCCGGGCTCGGTGACGATGCCCGTCATGTTGTCCACTCCGCCGTTGAAGCTGATCGCTTCGCGCGTCACGATGGCTTCGCCACTGGCGCGCCCGGTGACAATCTTGCGGCCCTGGAGAATGAAGGTGCTGGCGGTGCTGTTCATTTCCAGACTCCATCGATCGCGGCTTGCATGACGCGTGGCAGATTGCCGTAATGGGTGGGCAGGCCGAACTGGCCGGGCGCATAGAACGCCATCTTGGCCGAGTTGGTGGTCAAGGTCTTGTAGCCCTTGTTCGGCGCGATCACGCGGCTGCGCGCCAGGAAAGGGCAGGTTTCGCGCACCACCACGCCACCCGCTTCCTCGATGGTCTTGATGTAACCCATGCGCTCGGCCATGGCGTACATCGCACCCGCCGTGGTGACCCACAGCGCGACATCCGTATGCACCTTCTTGCCCTCAAGTGCCTCGGCCACTTCGCGGATTTCCTGCACCGATGCATTTGGGCAGCCGACCAGGATCCAGTCGACATGATCCGAGGGTTCCTTGTTCAAGAAGGCCTCGATCTTGCGTTTTTCGGCCTCATCGAACACCAGCACCTTTTGCGGCTCCTTGCCGCCAAAAGCTTCTTCCAGGGTCGGCGCCTCGGGCGTCACGCCGACCGCGTGGAACATGCTCACGGCGCCCGACGATGCCAGCGCCGCGCTCAGCGCCTTGAGTTCCTCGAGCGTGGGGTTGGCTGGAATGCCGGTGAATACCGGCGTGTCCTGGCCCGCGATCTTGCCGGCGAAGCAGCCCAGCGTGCCGTAGTCGGTCATGTCGCGCAACGGGGTCTGCACATCGATGAGGAATTTTCCGTAACGGTTTTCCTTCAGATGGAAACCGTATTCGGGCGTGCGGCCGGTGAGCGCCGAAGCCATGCCGCTGGGCCCGCCTTCGCGGTTGGTACGCGCGCCGCAGACCGAGTTCGCATAGACCACGGCCGACGACTCGCCCCAGGCCATGTGCTCGCCAAAGCGTGGGCTGTTGCCCACCAGGTAAGGAATGCAGGTATTACAGGTGTTGGCGCCCATGCCGGCATAGGCATCGGTGAGCCGGATCTGCAGCCGGCTGTCGGATTCCGGTATGCCTATCGCTTCCCACTGGGTGGGATCGACCGCCGTGGGGTTGGTTGTTACCCGGGTCACGAACTGGCCGCCCTGCTGGCGCAGATCCTCCACCCAGCGCGTGCCCGCTTCCTCGGCCACCAGCACCGACGAGCCCGCCATGTGCACATTGCTGGTTTCAATCAGCCGCTTTGCCTCAAAGCCTTCGCCCAGTGCGACCAAGATCTGCATCGCCTTCTGCACAGCCGTGCCTTTGGCCCCGTCGAGCATCTGCTGCTCTTCCAATGTGAGTTCCATTTTTTCTGTCTCCGTGGGTTGTTGCATGCATTCTGGAACGCCCATCACAAGAGAAAAAGCGATAATTTGGCATCCATTTACATTCCACACAGAGATGAATTGACTGCGTTATGAGCCAAAACATGATGACCTTCAAGCAGTTGGAAGCGGTTTTCTGGGTGGTTCAGCTGGGCGGCTTTGCGCCCGCGGCGAACCGGCTGCACACTACGCAATCGGCCATCTCCAAGCGCATCAGGGAAGTCGAGGAAATGTTTGGCAAGCCGCTGTTCGACCGCTCGCTGCGCGCCGCGCGGCTGACGGAAAAGGGCGAGGAGATGTTCCTGCTGGCCCAACGCCTGCTGGAGCAAAGGGATGCGGGACTTGAGCAATTCCAGAGTGCGGAGACGCTGGAGCGCCATGTCCGTATCGGTGTGACGGAGCTCACGGCAATGACCTGGTTGCCGCGCCTGGCCAGCGCCATCCAGGCGCGCTATCCCAAAGTGGTGGTCGAGCCGCAGGTGGATGCCAGCGCCATGCTGCGCGACAAGCTGCTGGCCGATGAGGTCGATCTGGCCATCATGCCGGATGTGTTCAACGACCAGCGCTTCCTGTCCCGGCCGGTGGGCGTGGCCGAGCATGTCTGGATGTGCAAGCCTGGCTTGCTGGGGCGCCAGCAGCGGCTGAACGCGCGCGATCTGGTGGCGCACCGTCTGCTGACGCAGGACAACCGTTCGGGCACGGGTCTGCTTTACAGCCGCTGGCTGCACTCCATCGGCGTGGAAGCGCAGAACACGTTGGTCAGCAGCAGCGTGGTGGCCCTGATCGGCCTGACGGTCTCCGGACTGGGCATCAGCTATCTGCCACATAAGTGCCTGCTGCCGATGATCAAATCGGGCAAGCTGCAGGCACTGAGCGTGAGCCCGGCGCTACCCGAGACCCGCTATGTGGCCATCAGCAAGGCGGATCGTCCCAGCAACCTGATTGCCACGATTGCCGAACTCGCGCAGCTGCATTGCGACTTCGGCGAGATATTTCAGGCCGGTTGAGGCCCGTCGGCGCGCTCTGAAGGCAGCATGCGTTTCGTCGATTTCAACCAGGCGATGGCTTCATCCACCAGCGGATGGTGGCGGTTCGCATTCCATGCGGCTGCTGCGGTGACCACCATGATTCTTTCGTGCAGCGGCCGTATCACCACATTCTCGGGCGCCAGCTTGCGCATGGACGCCGGCACCAGCGCCACCCCCTGGCCGCAGCTTACATAGGCAATCTGCGAAGTGACCGAGCGCACTTCGTGCAGCACGCGCGGCGCAAAGCCATGCGCCCGGCACACGCCCGTCAGCATGTCGAAATAGACCGGACTGACCTGGCGCGAAGACATCACCAGCTGCTCCGTGGCCAAGGATTTGAGGCGTATGCGCGACTGCGCGGCCAGCACATGGTCCTTCGGCAGTGCAACCGCCAGCCGGTCTTCGGTCATCGGGATGGAGGAAATGCCATTGCCCAGTTCGCTGTCGATGCGGCCGAATGCCAGGTCCAGCTCGCCCGACTCCAGGCCGGGCACCGCATCGACGCTGTCGATCTCGCGCACGAACACCGTCACGTTGGGATGCGTCTGGCGCAGATGGTCGAGCAACGGCGGCACGGCGTCGAGCATGGCCGAGGTGATGGCGCCGACATGCAGCACGCCCGTCTGGCCTGACGCGACTTCACGCACCACGCGCTCGAGCTGCTCGACCTGGTCGGCAAATTGGCGCACCGCAGGCAGGATCGCCGCGCCTGCTGCGCTGAGCTGGGTGCCGCGCCGCGAGCGCTCGAACAGCTGCATGCCCAGCGATTGCTCCAGCACCTTGATCTGCTCGGTCAGCGGCGGCTGCGACATGTTGAGCCGCTGCGCGGCGCGACCGAAATGCTGCTCCTGCGCCACTGCCAGAAACATCCACAGCTGGCGTATCAGGCGAAAGTCTATTGTCTTGCTCATCTACAAACTCCGGGCAGCATGGGGTCTCCTGAACGAAAGGGCGGCTGGCATCTGCCGGCGCTGCGCGATTCTACGATCTGATCTGAATTTAGTATCACTGAGATACAAAGTTTGGAATTTACATATCAGGGCCAAGGACAGATCATGCGCAGAACTGCTCAGGAGACCTTGCACATGACTTCCGGATCCATCACTGATCGCCTCGCCACGTTCGACACCAACACGGTCTCCGACGCGCTGGACTTCCTCGGCCTGGCCGGCGCCACCTATGGCCTGCGGCCCCTGTGGGACTGCCCCAAGATCGTCGGCCGCGCCTCCACCATTCAGTTGGGCCCCAAGCAGGAAGCCAAGCCCACGGTGCACCTGATTTCGCCGGTGATCGATGCCGTGACCACCGACGACCGCGTGCTGGTCATTGCCGGTGGCGCCGAAGGCATCTCTTGCTGGGGCGACATTCTGGCCAACGCCGCCGTCGCCAAGAAAGTGCGCGGCTCGATCATCGATGGCCTGAGCCGCGACATCGAGGGCAGCGAGTCGGTGAACTACCCGGTCTATGGCCGCGGCGTGACCATGATCAGCGCGCGCAACCGCGTGATCCAGATCGACTCGGGCAATCCGGTGCAGATGGCCGGCGTGACGGTGCACGAGGACGACTATGTGATTGCCGACCGCTGCGGCACGGTGTTCGTGCCGGCCGCCCGCATCGATGAGGTGCTGGACCTGGCCGAGCGGATTGCCCGGCGCCAGGACGGCATGGTCGATGCCGTGCGCGCCGGTCGATCGGTGGCCGAAGTCATGCATGACAAGGAATTCGAAGCCATTGCGGCCAAACACTGAGCCCGCCAGCCTTCCCACGCGAGAGAAACTTCTGATGACTGCACCCATTCCCCAACTGAACCGCTTCCTGGCGGAAGCCAAGCCCTCGGCCACCTACAAGGTCATGGATCGTGTCGCTTGGCGCCGCAGCATCGGTGACAGCATTCTGTCCCTGTGCGCAGGCGAGCCCGACTTCAATACGCCTTTTCATGTCCGCGATGCCGGCATTGCAGCTATCCGCGCCGGTCATACCCGCTACACGCAGGTGGCCGGTGTGCGTGCTTTGCGTGAAGCCATCGCCTTGAAGTTCAAGCGCGAGAACGGCATGACCGTCGATTGGCGCGACACCTTGGTGTGCAGTGGCGGCAAGCAGGTCATCTTCAACGCGCTGGCGGCCACGCTGAACGAAGGCGACGAGGTCATCGTGCCCGCGCCCTACTGGGTCAGCTACCCTGAGATCGTGCAGCTTTGCGGGGCCAAGGCGGTCACGGTCAGCTGTGGCGCGGACAGCGGATTCAAGCTGACGCCCGCCCTGCTGTCTGCAGCCATCACTGAGCGCACGCGCTGGTTGATATTGAACTCGCCTTCCAATCCGACGGGCGCGGTCTATAGCCGCAGTGAACTACAGGCGCTGGCCGACGTGTTGCTTGCCCACCCCCATGTGCTGGTGCTCAGCGACGATATCTACGAGCACCTGATCTTCGATGGCATCAAATTCTTCACCCTCGCCCAGGTCGAGCCGCGCTTGCGCGAGCGCGTTCTGACCATGAACGGGGTGTCCAAGGCCTATGCCATGACCGGCTGGCGCATCGGTTTTTGCACCGGTCCACGCTGGCTGATCGACGCCATGGAGAAGCTCCAAAGCCAGCAGACATCGGGCGCGTGCAGCATCTCGCAGCATGCGGCTCTGGCGGCGCTGACCGGACCGTCGGATTTCATTACGGAGTCGCGGCTGGCTTTCCAGCGCCGGCGCGACATGGTGGTCAAGCTGTTGAACGAAGCGCCCGGCCTGCATTGCGAAGTGCCGCAAGGGGCGTTCTATGTCTTTGCCTCCTGCGCGGGACTGCTGGGCAAGACCACCCTGGCGGGAACGAAGCTGCTCACCGACGAGGATGTGGTCACCGCGTTGCTGGAGGAAAAGGGGGTTGCCACGGTGCATGGAAGTGCTTTTGGTCTGGGGCCTTACATTCGTATCGCCTATGCATTGGATGATCAGTCGCTGCGCGATGCCTGCTATGCAATCACTGCCTTTTGCACTTCGCTGAAGTCCGACTGAATCCTATCCCGCGGTCAGCCTCCGGATGGAGTTCTGGCCACGACTGTGCGCAAAGCGCTTTCAGGATCCCACCCATCTGCCTTCCGGCCACGCATTGGCGTCAATCGCCTGCCTGGCTTGCTGCACCAGGACATCGATGGCGCAGCGCACATGCCGCGCCGTGGGCCGCTGTACCGGCAGGGCCAAAACAATCGTGCGGCTGATGCCAGGGTCGGCCAGAGGAGCGCCGCACAGCTTGCCGGCCTGCAAGTCCTCGGCGACGGCAATCGGCGGCAGGATAGTCAGACCATGTCCACCCAGCACCAGGCTGCGTTGCACGCTCAGCGCATTGGTCTCCGCCGACAGCTGCAACGTGACCTTGGCCAACGCACATGCGTGCTCGACCAGCGTGCGAATGCCATGCGGTGCGCTGGGCAGCACCATCCGGTACTGGGCCAGCTCGGTCAATCCCACAGGATGCTGAGGCTGCAGTCGACTTTCGGACGGGCCTATCACCCAGAGCGCCTCTTCGATTAACGGGGTGGTCTGGATGTCCGAGGAACGTTCCGCGCCATAGAGCAGGGCTGCATCGACCTCGCCAGACGCCAGCCATTGCATCAGGGTGCCTGCATAGCCCACGGCAATGCGTACGCGGATCTCCGGGTAGGCGCTGGCCAGCGCCGAAACCAAGGCACTGGAAAGCACATCCACCGTGCTGGGCAACAGGCCCAGGGTCACCAGGCCGCTCATGCTGCCCGCATTTCTGCCGCTGAGTTCCATGCGCGCCCGGTCCAGCTCCATCAGCGCGCGACGCGCATAGCCCACCAGTGACTGGCCGGCCTCGGTCAACGCCATGCCATGGCGTTCGCGTTCAAACAAAGGCGTGCCGATGTCCTCCTCCAGCAGGCGGATCTGGCGCGAAACGGCCGGTTGCACCAGGTGCAGCATGTCGGCCGCACGGGTCACATTGCCGGTTTCGGCCACCGTCAGAAAGGCGCGCAACTGCTTCAGGTCCATGGGGAAAACGCCTATCAAAAAGCATGATTGTGGAATGCCTAAATTCTATTTGAGATTGCCTGTCATCACATTTTATTATTCCCACTATTCCAACCACTTCCACCACTCCCATGCATCCCATTCCGAAAACGGCGCCTGACTGGCAAAAAGCCGTCTTCAACGTTCTCAAGGCCGGTGGCGTCAACCAGATCGCCTACGTGCCTGACGCCGGCCACTCCCATGTCATCCGCAGCGCCATTGCCGACCCCGACATCATCGATGTGGTGCTGACCACGGAAGAAGAAGGCGTTGCCGTATGCAGCGGCGCCTGGCTGGGCGGCCAGCGCGCGGTGCTGCTGATGCAAAGCAGCGGCGTGGGCAACTGCGTGAACATGTTCTCGCTGCTGCAGGCGGCAGACTTCCCGTTCTTCACGCTGGTCACCATGCGCGGTGAATACGCCGAGTTCAACCCTTGGCAGAACCCCATGGGCCAGGCTACGCAGGCGGCGCTCGAACTGATGGGCATCCAGGTGCTGCGCGTCAACAAGCCCGAAGAGGTGCAGGAAATAGTCAGCGCCGGCTTTGACGCCGCGTTCGAAGCCGGTGCCAAAGTGGCCGTGCTGCTGGGACAGGAACTGATTGGCCGCAAGAAGTGGGAGCGCAACTAATGAACCAAAAGCAATTGACCCAGCGCGCCGATCGCCGCGAACTGGTGGCCCAGCTGATCGCTGCCACGCCCGAGGCCTTGATCGTCACCGGCCTGGGCTCGGCCGCCTACGACGTGTTTGCCAGCGGTGACCGCGACAAGAACTACTACCTCTGGGGCGCCATGGGTGGCGCGACCTCGCTGGGCCTGGGCCTGGCATTGGCCCAGCCCGACAAGCCGGTGCTGGTGATCACCGGCGACGGCGAGCAGCTGATGGGTATCGGCAGCCTGGCGACGATTGCCGCCAAGCAGCCAAAGAATCTGACCATCGTGGTGCTGGACAACGGCCACTTCGGTGAAACCGGGATGCAGCAAAGCCACTCCAGCCTGGGCACCGACCTGGTGGCCGTGGCCAAGGGCTTTGGCATTGCCGATGCGTTCTCGGTCGACAGCACGGCGGCCAGCGCCGAGATCGCCCAGGGCGTCAATGCACGCCAGGGCACGCGCTTCGTGCAGGTGTTCATCGAGGCCAACGAACCCGAGCGCGCCCTGCCCCCGCGCGACGGACCGTACATCAAGAACCGTTTCCGCGCGGCGTTGGGCCTCAAGCCTTTCTGAGCCGGTTCGGCCGCCAGCGTCTGCCAGGCGCTGGCCGTGTTCCCTATTTTTGACGAGTGCCCATGCAACGCTATTCACTGCGCATCAACGGCCAGCCCTGCGCGCCCCAAGGCGGCAGCTGGTTTGCCACCCAGAACCCCTATACCGGCGAAACCTGGGCCGAGATCCCGCGCGGCGACGCGCGCGATGTCGATGCCGCAGTGCAGGCCGCGCACAGCGCGCTCACCACCGGCCCCTGGGCGGAGCTCACCGCCACCCAGCGCGGCGCGCTGCTGCGCACCCTGGGCGACCTGATTGCGCGCGACGCCGCCAAGCTCGCGGCCACAGAAGTGCGCGACAACGGCAAGCTGTTTGCCGAAATGAACGCCCAGCTCAATTACCTGCCGCAGTGGTTCTACTACTACGGCGGCCTGGCCGACAAGGTGCAGGGCAGCACGCTGCCGCTGGACAAAAAGGGCTACTTTGCCTTCACCCGCCACGAGGCCGTGGGCGTGGTGGCCGCGATCACGCCGTGGAACTCGCCGCTGCTGCTGCTGGCCTGGAAGATCGCCCCGGCGCTGGCCGCGGGTTGCACCATCGTCGTCAAGCCGTCGGAATTCACCTCCGCCTCCACGCTGGAGTTGGCCGAGCTGTTTGACGAAGCCGGCTTTCCGCCCGGCGTCTTCAATGTGGTCACGGGCTTTGGCCAGGAAGTCGGCACGCCGCTGGTGGAGCATCCGCTGGTCAGCAAGATCAGCTTCACGGGCTCCGACGTCACGGGCCGGCTCATCAACGAGCAGGCGGGACGGCTGCTCAAGCACACGGCCATGGAGTTGGGCGGCAAGTCGCCCAACGTGGTGTTCGAGGACGCCGACATCGACCAGGCGGTGTTTGGCGCGATCTCGGGCATCTTCGCCGCCACCGGCCAAACCTGCATTGCCGGCTCGCGCCTGCTGGTGCAGGACAGCATCCACGACGTCTTTGTCGAAAAGCTGCTGGCTGTGGCGCGCGCCGCGCGCATGGGTGATCCCATGCATCCCGACACCCAGGTCGGCCCCATCACCACCCAGCCGCAGTACCAGAAAGTGCTCGACTACATCGCCATCGCGCGCAGCGAAGGCGCGACGGCGGTGCTCGGTGGCGACAAGGGCGACGCGCCCGAATGCGGCAAAGGCTGGTTTGTGCAGCCGACGATCTTCACCGGCGTGCGCAACGACATGCGCATCGCGCAGGAAGAAGTCTTCGGCCCGGTGCTGTCGGTGATCCGCTTCAAGGACGAAGCCGATGCGCTGCGCATTGCCAACGGCGTGCGCTTCGGCCTCGCGGCCGCGGTCTGGACCAGCGACATCGGCCGCGCGATCCGCATGTCGGAGCGCCTGCAGGCCGGCACCGTATGGGTCAACACCTACCGGGCGGTGAGCTTCATGGCGCCGTTCGGCGGCTACAAGGACTCGGGCCTGGGCCGCGAGAACGGCATCGATGCAATCCGCGAATACCTGCAGACCAAGACGGTCTGGATCAACAGCGGCGCGGTCACCGGCAACCCGTTCGTGCTGCGCTGAGTGCCGGTGGGGGAAAGACAAACATTCAACGCTGGAGCACACAGCGACGCCCGCCCGGTTCTTGATACTTGAGGAGTTTGCATGCACCACGCTTTCACCACGACCGCCATCACGGCCGCCTTCCTGTTTTGCGCCGCCCCGGCCGCGCAGGCCCAGTTCACCGGAACGCTGCAGAAAATCAAGGAGTCCGGCGTCATCCAGCTGGGCGGGCGGGATGCTTCCTTTCCCTTTTCCTACAAGGTGCAGTCCAGCGGCCATCCCATCGGATTTTCCGCTGACCTGTGTGCCAAGGTGGTGGAGGCCGTGAAAGCCAAGCTGTCCATGCCCCAGCTCAAGGTGGAATACACCATGGTCACGCCGAGCAACCGCATTCCGCTGGTGCAAAACGGCACCATCGACCTGGAGTGCAGCACCACGACCAACAACGCCGCACGCGCCGAGCAGGTGGAGTTCGCGCCTTCGCATTTCGTCGCCAGCATTGCCGTGGCGGTGGCCAAGAATGCCGGCGTCGAGAATCTGGCCCAGCTCGATGGCAAGGCCATCGCCACGGTGACCGGCAGCACCTCGATCCAGCTGCTGCGCGGCTACCGCAGGAGCGAGAAAGTGACTTTCAACGAGATTTCCGGTCGCGACACTTCGGACACCTTCCTGCTGCTGTCGTCGGGCCGGGCCGTGGCCATGGTGCTGGAAGACGTGCAATTGGCCGGGCTGATCGCCCAGTCGGGCCAACAAGCCAATTTCAAGATTCTTCCCGAGCGCCTGCGCGACGAGCCCTATGGCTTCATGTACCGCAAGAACGATGCGCAATTCAAGGCACTGGTCGACGAGACCTTGACTACCGCGATGAAAAGCGGCGAGGTCGACAAGCTCTACAGCAAGTGGTTCATGCAGCCGGTGCCACCGGCCAATGTCAATCTGAACCTGCCCATGTCGCCCGCGCTCAAGAACGCCTACCAGAACCCCAGCAACCGGGGCATCTGAGACGCGACCGTTTTCCCGCCCCGGCAAAGAGTGCGCAGACGCTCTTGCCTCAACCACCAATGGAGACAAACCATGCACCGTTCCACTCGCCGTCTCTGGCTGCACGCCAGCGCATCCTCTCTGATGGGACTGGCATTGTCGCCCGCCCTGGCCCAACCGGCGGCCTCGGCCTTGCCCAAGGGAAACATCACCCTGGTCGTGCCGTTTGCGGCCGGCGGTGCCACCGATGTGGTCTCGCGCCTGGTGGCGCAAAAGCTCGGTGAGCGCATCCAGCGCACCGTCGTGGTGGAGAACCTGGGCGGTGGCGGCGGCGCCATCGGTGCGGCCAAGGTCGCGCGCGCCGCGCCCGACGGCCACACGCTGCTGATGGGCACCATTGCCACGCATGTGATCAACCCGCTGACCATGGCCCAGCTGCCCTACAACGCGCAGACCGGCTTCACGCCGATCTCGCTGCTGGCCACCGTGCCCAATGTGCTGCTGGTACACCCGTCGGTCAAGGCCAAGAACGTGCAGGAGCTGATCGCGCTGGTCAAGGCGCAGCCGGGCAAGTTCGGCTACGGCACCTCGGGCGTTGGCACACCGCCGCATCTGTCGGGCGAACTGCTCAAGTCCATGGCCGGCCTGGAAATGGGCCATGTGCCCTACAAGGGCGGCGGCCCGGCCATGAGCGATCTGGTGGCCGGCCATATCCCGATTCTGTTTGACGTGCTGACAGGCGCCGCCTCGCATATCCGCGCTGGTTCGGTGCGGGCGCTGGCCGTGACCACGCGCGAGCGCGTCGCCTCCTTCCCCGACATTCCGACCATGGCCGAATCAGGCGTGCCAGGCTATGAAACCTGGACCTGGAATGCCATCTTCGGCCCGGCCGGCGTGCCGCGCCCCATCGTCGACGAATTGAACCAGGCCTTGGTGGCCGTGGTGGCGATGCCCGATGTGCAGGCCAAGCTCAAGGAATTGAGCGCCACCCCGGTGGGCTCCACGCCCGAAGTGCTGGCCACCCTGGTCAAGACCGAAACCGACAAATGGCGGGCGGTGATCCAGTCCATCGGTGGCCTCAAGCGGGATTGAATCTTGACGCAAGACACCTCCCATGCGCTGGCACGCCTTGCCGAGATCATTGGGCCGCAGCGGGTACTGACTTCGACCGCAGATACGGCGGGCTATCAACAGGATTGGCGCGGGCGCTACCAGGGCGCAGCCCTGGCGGTGCTGCTGCCAGGCTCCACCCAGGAGGTCGCCGAACTGGTGCAAGCCTGCGCCGCGCTGCAGTTGGCCATCGTGCCCCAAGGCGGCAATACCGGCCTCACGGGCGGCGCGGTGGCCGGCGCTGACCGCCCCAGCGTGCTGCTCAATCTTTCGCGCCTGAACCGCATCCGCGATGTCGATGCGGCCAACAACTCGCTCACGGCCGAGGCCGGCTGCATCCTGGCCCACGTGCGCGAAGCGGCCGACAGCGCGCAGCGCCAGTTTCCGCTGCTGCTGGGCAGCGTCGGCAGCTGCGAGATCGGCGGGCTGGTCTCCACCAATGCCGGCGGCACCGGCGTGCTGCGCTACGGCAACATGCGCGAGCTGGTGCTGGGGCTGGAAGTGGTGCTGCCCGACGGCAGCATCTGGAATGGCCTGCGCGCACTGCGCAAGGACAATGCCGGCTACGACCTCAAGCAGTTCTTCATTGGCGCCGAAGGCACGCTGGGCGTGGTAACGGCGGCCGTGCTCAAGCTGTTCCCGCGGCTGGCGGTGTCTGCCACGGCCATGGTGGCGCTCGCTGGGGTGCAGCAGGCCGTGGATCTGCTGCGCTTCATGCAGCAGCAGCTGGGCAACCGCATCGAAGCCTTCGAGATCCTGTCGCGCCGGCAGATCGAGATCTGCACCGCGTATGGCCACGGCCTGGCATCGCCCATGGCGCTCGAGGCACCGTTCTACATCCTGGTGGAAGTGGCTGACAGCGCGCCCGACTGGCAGGCGCGCGCCGACCTGGAGCAGGTGCTCGGGGCCGCCTTCGAGCGCGACCTGATACGTGACGCCGTGGTGGCCACCGACATGGCCAAGGCCGAACGCATCTGGGCGCTGCGCCACAACATCTCCGAAGCCAACCGGCATGCGGGCTTCACCGTGTCGAACGATACCTCGGTGCCGGTGTCCCGGTTGGCGCAGTTCATTCCACTGGTCACGGAGCGTATCGAGCAGCAGGTGCCGGGTGCGAGCGTCTGCCATGCCGGGCATATTGGCGACGGCAACATCCATGTGATTGCCGTGCTGTCGCGCACAGTGCATGCCACGCCCGCGCAGTGTGAAACCGCCGCGGCGCGCGTGAACCTGATCGTGCACGAAGCCAGCGTGGAGCTGGGCGGCAGCATCAGTGCCGAGCATGGCATAGGCCAGATGCATGTGCAGCGGCTTGAACGCTTCAAGCCAGCCCTGGACCTGCAGATGATGCGCGCGGTGAAGGCGGCATTTGATCCGCAGGGCTTGATGAACCCGGGCAAGATCCTGCGCGCGGGCTCAGACGGGGCCGACCCATTGCGCGGGCCAGGCGCCTGACAGCACCATCTGGCGCATCACGCGCTGCGTCAGTTCGATGACGGCTGCGCAGGCCACCGAGGTGGGCCGTGCGCTATTGGTCGCGCAGACCACGCGGCGCAGCATCAGCGGGCTGTTGATGGTGGCCGTGCGCAGCCGATTCGCGGCGACCTCCTCGGCCACCGCGCCCTGCGGCAGGATGGTGCTGCCGATATTGGCTTGCGCCGCCAGCTTGACGCTGCTTAGCGACTCGATTTCGGCGACCACCTGCAGGGCAATCTTCTGCGGCGCACAGGCATCGTCGATCATGCGCCGCAGCGCATGCTCGCGGCCCGGAAGCACCAGCGGCCAGTCGCCCAAGGCCGCCAGAGGAATACGGCTGGGCAGGTGCGTATTGGCGGCGCTGGTAATGAACACCAGCTGATCGTCGAGCAGCGGTTGCTTGACGATGCCGGAATCCACCGCGTCGCCATACATCAAGGCCAGATCGAGCTGGCCGGCCTGCAGCCGCTCGCGCAGAAAGCCGCTGTACGCCTCAACCAATTTGAGGCGAACCTGCGGCAGTTCCGCGCGGCAGGCCAGCAGGATCGGCATGGTGGCCGTCAGCGCCACCGTCGTGGTGAGGCCCAGCGCGACTTCCCCCTGGGGCACGGCGGCCGTGTCGCGCACCGCCATCTTGGCGCGCTCCACATCGGCCAGCACCACCCGCGCATGTTCCAGAAAGACCCGGCCGGCTTCGGTCAAGGCCACGCCGCGGCTGGAGCGCGCCAGCAGCCGCGCCCCGACTTCCTCCTCCAACGCGGTGATCTGCTGGCCCAGGGCCGGTTGCGCGACATGCAGCAGGCCAGCGGCCTTGAGCAGGCTGCCGGCCTCGCTCACGCCTATGAAATAACGCAGCTGTCGAAGTTCCATGAACGCCTCAGGTTTGGCTAGGTGTTTTGCATATACCGAATAGGTTTAATAAGTATTTCACAAATAGCCAAAGCATTCTCACAATCGGGTTTCCAGGAGACAACAATGACATTGGATATAGACCACCTGCGCAGCTGGATAGGGAAAACCGAGACCACGGAAGACACCGCCACGCTGGCGCCGCTGCAGGCGCTGACGGCCACGCTGGACCGCGACGACGCGCCGGCGCTAGGCGATCCGGTGCCGCCCTGCTGGCACTGGCTGTACTTCCTGCCGATGGCGCGCCAGTCCGAGATCGGCCCTGATGGCCACCCCCGGCGCGGCGGCTTTCTGCCCCCCGTGCCCCTGCCGCGGCGCATGTGGGCCGGTAGCCAGATCGAATTCCTGGCGCCCTTGCGTGCCGGTCAATCGATACAACGCTTCTCGCGCATCGAGGACGTCAAGCGCAAGGACGGCCGCACCGGCCCGCTGGTGTTCGTCAAGGTGCGCCATGAAATCCGCGCCGACGGCACGCTGGCCATCGTCGACCAGCACAACATTGTCTACCGCGACCAGCCCGCGGCCGACGAGCCCAGCCCCGAATACGCGCTGGCGCCGGTCGATGCGCAGTGGCAGCGCCACATCGTTCCCGACGATGTGCTGCTGTTTCGCTATTCGGCTCTGACCTTCAACGGCCACCGCATCCATTACGACCGACGGTATGTCACCCAGGTCGAGGGCTATCCCGGCCTGATCGTGCATGGACCGCTGATCGCCACCCTGCTGCTGGACCTGCTGCGCCGCGAGCGTCCCGATGCGCAGGTGACGCACTTCACTTTCCGCGCGCTCAAGCCGCTGTTCGATATCTCGACCTTCGACGTCTGCGGCCGCGACAACGGCGACGGCAGCGTGGCCCTGTGGTCCCGCGATGACGCCGGCCATCTCACCATGGAAGCCACGGCCGTACTCGCCTGAGTCGCCGCTTCTCACACCAGGAAAAAACATGTTCCACGAAACCGACGAATACCAGGAAATCCGCGACGCCGTGCGCGCACTGTGCAAGCAGTACCCCGACGAGTATTTCCGCAAGATCGACGAGCAGCGCGGCTATCCCGAAGAGTTCGTGCAGGCGCTGACCCAGGCCGGCTGGATGGCGGCGCTGATTCCGCAGGAATACGGCGGCTCCGGCCTGTCGATGGCTGAAGCCTCGGTCATCATGGAGGAGATCAACCGTTCGGGCGGCAACTCCGGCGCCTGCCATGGCCAGATGTATGTGATGAACGCCATCGTGCGCAGCGGCACCGAGGCGCAAAAGGCCAAGTACCTGCCCAAGATCGCGGCAGGCGAGCTGCGCATCCAATCGATGGCTGTCACCGAGCCGACGACGGGCAGCGACACCACCAAGCTCAAGACCATGGCCGTGAAGAAGGACGGCCGCTGGGTGGTCAACGGCCAGAAGGTCTGGATCTCGCGCGTGCAGCACAGCGACATGATGATTCTGCTGGCGCGCACCACGCCGCTGGAGCAGGTGCAAAAGCGCTCCGAAGGCCTCAGCTGCTTTCTGATCGACGTCAAGCAGGCCACGGGCAATGGCATGACGGTGCAGCCCATCCTGAACATGGTCAACCACGAGACCAACGAGCTGTTCTTCGACAACCTCGAGATTCCCGAGGAAAACCTGCTGGGCCCCGAAGGCAAGGGTTTCAAGACGTTGCTCGACGGCCTGAACGCCGAGCGCACGCTGATTGCCGCGGAGTGCATCGGCGACGGCTACTGGTTCATCGACCGCGCGACCAAATACGCCAACGAGCGCGTGGTCTTTAACCGCAAGATCGGCCAGAACCAGGGCGTGCAGTTTCCAATTGCCGAGACCTTGATGGAACTCGAAGCCGCCAACCTGATGCGCTGGAAGGCCTGCGAGAAGATCGACGCCCACCAGAACGCGGGCGCGGCGGCCAACATGGCCAAGCACCTCGCGGCCAAGGCCTCGTGGGAGGCGGCCAACGTCTGCCTGCAGACGCATGGTGGCTTTGGCTTTGCCTGCGAATACGACATCGAGCGCAAATTCCGCGAGACGCGCCTGTACCAGGTGGCGCCCATTTCCACCAACATGGTCTTCAGCTACGTCGCCGAGCATGTGCTGGGCCTGCCCAAGTCTTACTGATTGCAGGAGCGCACCATGACCCGACCTCTCGACGGTGTGACTGTCGTCACGCTCGAACATGCAATTGCCGCGCCGTTTTGCACGCGCCAACTGGCCGATCTGGGCGCGCGTGTCATCAAGATCGAGCGCCCCGGCACGGGCGACTTCGCCCGGGCCTATGACGAACGCGTGCAGGGCATGGCCTCGCACTTCGTCTGGACCAACCGCTCCAAGGAAAGCCTGACGCTGGACGTCAAGCACCCGGACGCACAGAAGGTGCTGGCCCAGCTGCTGGAAACCGCCGATGTGCTGGTGCAGAACCTCGCACCGGGCGCGGCCGCACGGCTGGGCCTGTCCTTCGAGAAGCTGCACGCAAAGCACCCGCGGCTGATCGTCTGCGATATCTCGGGCTATGGCGATGACGGCCCTTACCGTGACAAGAAAGCCTACGACCTGCTGATCCAGAGCGAGTCGGGTTTTCTCTCCGTTACAGGCACGAAAGACGAGCCCGCCAAGGCCGGTTGTTCCATTGCCGACATTTCAGCGGGCATGTACGCATACAGCAACATCCTGGCCGCGCTGATGCAGCGCGAGAAGACCGGCGTCGGCAGCCGCATCGACATCTCCATGCTGGAAAGCATGGTCGAGTGGATGAACTTCCCGCTCTACTACGCCTATGAGGGCGCGGCGCCGCCGCCGCGCGCCGGCGCGGCGCACGCCACCATCTATCCGTACGGCCCTTTCCCGGCCGGCGACGGCCGCAATGTGATGCTGGGGCTGCAAAACGAGCGCGAATGGGTGGCCTTCTGCAATGCGGTACTGGAGCAGCCGGCGTTGGCCACCGACGAGCGCTTCGCGTCGAATTCGCGCCGTGTCGCCAACCGCGAGGAACTGCGCGCACTGATCGTGCAGGCCTTTGCCGCACTGACTTCCGAGCAGGTGGTGCAGAGGCTGGAACAAGCGCAGATCGCCAATGCCGCCGTCAATGAGATGCGCGACGTGTGGGCGCACCCGCAGTTGCAGGCGCGCCAGCGCTGGACCGAAGTGGACACCCCCGCGGGACCGATTCCCGCGCTGCTGCCGCCCGGTCGCACCGATGCCTACACACCGCGCATGGATGGGGTGCCTGGCCTGGGCCAGCACGCCGACGCCATCCTGCAGGAGCTGGGGTGGTCGCCCGATGCGATCGCCACGCTGCGCAGTGAAGGCGCGATCTGAAACCACAAAACTATTCCAGGAGACAAAAATGACATCTTTCGCACGCACTCTGACTTCGCTGGCCTGCCTGTCACTGGGTCTCATGGGCGCCGGCCTGGCCGCTGCCGACACCTATCCCAGCAAACCCATCACCCTGGTCGTGCCTTACTCCGCTGGTGGGCCTACCGACGTGGTGGCGCGTACGCTGGCGGCCGCCATGGGCAAGACCCTGGGCCAGACGGTCATCGTGGAAAACAAGCTGGGGGCTGGCGGCACCATTGCCGCGGCCTACACCGCCCGCGCCAAGCCCGACGGCTATACCTTCCTGATCCACCACAACGGCATGGCCACCGCGCCGGCACTGTACCGCAAGCTGAACTACAAGCCGCTGGCGGATTTCGAATATGTGAGCCAGGTGATCGATGTGCCCATGACCGTGGTGGGCCGCAAGGATCTGCCGGCCAAGGATTTCAAGGAACTGGTGGCTTACGCCAAGTCCAAGGGCGACAAGGTCAATCTCGCGCATGCCGGCCTGGGCGCGGTCTCGCATCTGTGCGGCATGCTGCTGACCCAGGCCATGGGCGTGGACCTGACCTCCGTGCCGTTCCAGGGCACGGGGCCGGCCATGAATGCGCTGCTGGGCGGCCAGGTCGATCTGCTGTGTGACCAGACCACCTCGACCACGCCGTTCATCAAGGCCAATTCCGTCAAGCTCTACGGCGTGACCACCGCATCGCGCCTCAAATCCCTGCCCGGCACCCCGACCCTGGCCGAACAGGGACTCACCGGCTTCCAGCTGGTGGTGTGGCATGGCATCTATGCACCCAAGGGCACGCCCAAGGAAGCCATCGACAAGTTCGGCACGGCACTGCGGACCGCGCTCAAGGAACCCGAGGTCGCCAAGCGCATGGCGGATCTGGGCGCGATCATGCCCGCCGACGACAAGCTTTCCCCCCAAGGCCTGCAATCCTGGCTCGAACAGGAAACCCAGCGCTATGCCCCGGTGATCAAGGCCGCAGGCCAGTTTGCCGACTGAACCGCTTTTAATCATGAAAATACTGGTCCCTGTAAAACGCGTCGTTGACTACAACGTCAAGGTGCGCGTCAAGTCCGATGGCAGCGGCGTCGATATCGCCAACGTCAAGATGAGCATGAACCCGTTTGACGAAATCGCCGTCGAAGAGGCGGTGCGCCTGAAGGAAAAGGGCGCGGCCGGCTCAGGAGCGGCCACCGAAGTCATCGCCGTGTCCTGCGGCGTGGCCCAGTGCCAGGAAACGCTGCGCACCGCCATGGCGATTGGCGCCGATCGCGCCATCCTGGTGCAGACCGATGTCGAACTCCAGCCCCTGGCCGTGGCCAAGCTGCTCAAGGCCTTGGTCGACAAGGAACAACCCGGCCTGATCATCCTGGGCAAGCAGGCCATCGATGACGATGCCAACCAGACCGGTCAGATGCTGGCCGCGCTCGCCGACCTGCCGCAAGCCACGTTTGCGTCGAAGGTCGAAGTCGCTGGCGACAAGGTATCGGTCACGCGCGAGGTCGATGGCGGCCTGGAAACCCTGTCGCTGTCCATTCCCGCTGTGATCACCACCGATCTGCGCCTGAACGAGCCGCGCTATGTGACGCTGCCCAACATCATGAAGGCGAAGAAGAAGCCGCTGGAGACGCTGTCGCCTGACGACCTGGGCGTGGATGTGGCGCCGCGGCTGAAAACGCTGAAGGTGTCCGAGCCGCCCAAGCGCGGCGCAGGTGTGAAGGTGGCCGATGTAGCCGCATTGGTGGACAAGCTGAAGAACGAAGCGAAGGTGATCTAAATGTCGGTACTTGTCATTGCTGAACACGACAACACGTCGATCAAGCCCGCAACCCTCAACACCGTGACGGCCGCTATGGCCTGCGGTGGCGATGTGCATGTGCTGGTGGCCGGCGAAGGCGCCGCAGCCGCTGCGGCCGCTGCAGCCCAGATCGCTGGCGTCACCAAGGTGATCCATGCCGATGGCGCCTCGCTGAAGAACAGCCTGGCCGAGAATGTTGCCGCCCAGGTGCTGGCCCTTGTGCAAAGTCCCGCTTCCGGCTACAGCCATATCCTGTTCCCGGCCACCGCTTCTGGCAAGAACGTCGCCCCGCGCGTTGCCGCCACGCTTGATGTGGCGCAGATCAGCGACATCACCAAGGTCATCAGCGCCGACACGTTCGAGCGCCCGATCTACGCTGGCAACGCCATTGCCACCGTGCAGTCAGCCGATGCCACCAAGGTGATCACCGTGCGCACCACGGGCTTTGATGCCGCGGCCGCCACCGGTGGCAGCGCCGCGGTCGAGACCGCCAGCGCCGCCGCCGATGCCGGCAAGAGCAGCTTTGTCGGCAGCGAGATCGCCCAGAACGACCGCCCCGAACTCACCGCGGCAAAGATCATCGTGTCAGGCGGCCGCGCCCTGGGTTCGGCCGAGAAGTTCAATGAAGTGATCACGCCGCTGGCCGACAAGCTCGGCGCCGCCATCGGTGCCTCGCGCGCCGCCGTCGATGCCGGCTACGCCGCCAACGATCTGCAGGTCGGCCAGACCGGCAAGATCGTCGCGCCGCAGCTGTACATCGCGGCCGGCATCTCGGGTGCGATCCAGCATCTGGCCGGCATGAAGGACTCCAAGGTGATCGTGGCGATCAACAAGGATGCCGAGGCACCGATCTTCAGCGTGGCCGACTATGGCCTCGAAGCCGACTTGTTCGCGGCCGTGCCGGAACTCGTCAAGGCGTTTTGAGCATGGACCTGCCGGAGCCCGGGCAAAGCGCCAGCTGTTTTTTCGCCGGCCCGGTGGGGCCCATGGAAGTCATTGTCGATGTGCCCCAGGGCAACCCCTGCGGACTGGCACTGATGGCCCACCCGCAACCGCTGCAAGGCGGCCATGCGAAGCACAAGATCCCGCAGCTGCTGGCGCGCGCCCTGGTGGATGCCGGCTGGCTGGTGGCACGCCCCAACTTCCGTGGTGTCGGCCACAGTGCCGGCATCCATGATGCCGGTATTGGCGAGACGCACGACCTGCTGGCGCTGTACCAGCACCTGCACGCCGCCCGGCCCGAACTGCGCACCGCCTTGCTGGGTTTTTCCTTTGGCGCTTTTGTGCAGGCGCGCGTGGCCAGCGAGCTGCTGCGCTTGAATGCAGCGCCCTGGCGCACCTGCCTCATGGGCATGCCTTCGGGCGAAGTCGCAGGCGGACGCCATTACGACACCCCGACGTCCTTGCCCGAGGCGCTGGTGGTGCATGGCGAACTGGACGAGCGCGTGCCGCTGCAATCCGTGCTGGACTGGGCCAGACCCCAGACCCGGCCCGTGGTCGTACTCCCCGGGGCCGACCATTTCTTCAGCGGCAAGCTGCACATCCTGCGCCAGCTTGTTCTTACCCATCTTTCTGTCTGAATCCCGAAACGGCGGTCCCATGCCTTCTTCCTCCCTCTCCCTGGTCACAGCGCGCAGCTTTCTGTTTGTTCCCGGCAATCGGCCCGAACGCTTTGAAAAGGCGGCCCGCAGCGGCGCCGATGCGGTTGTGCTGGACCTGGAAGATGCGGTTCCCCTGGCCGACAAGGCCGCGGCACGCGCCGCCGTACAAGCCGCCTGGCCGATGCTGCGCGGCCTGGGCGTGCCGCTGGTGGTGCGCATGAACGCCGTAAACCACGCGCTGGGCAGCGAGGACCTGCAACTGCTGCGCCAGCTCGAAGGTCTCGATGGTGTGATGGTGCCCAAGGCGGAATCCGCGCCGGACCTGGCCCTGGTGCAGGCCGCCTTGCCAGCGACCCCCATCCTGCCACTGATTGAAAGTGCGGCTGGATATCACGCCCTGTCGTCAATCGCTGGCGCCAGCAATGTGCTGCGGCTGGTGATAGGGCATATCGATTTCATGGCGGATACCGGATTGCAGTGCTCCGAGGACGAAGCGGAGCTCGCACCGCTGCGTTTCGCAGTGGCCATGGCCACGCGCAGCAGCCAGCTCGCACCCGCAGTCGATGGCGTGACGGTGGCCATCAACGACGACGACCAGCTGCGCCGCGACGCAAGCCGGATGCTGCGCTATGGCTTTGGCGCCAAGCTGTGCATTCATCCGCGCCAGGTGCCGGTCATCCATGCGGTGATGGCGCCGAGCGCCGATGACGTGGCCTGGGCCCAGCGCGTGCTGGACGCCAATGCCCAGTCCGGCGGCGCCGCGGTCCAGCTTGATGGGCGCATGGTGGACCTCCCCGTGGTCCTGCAAGCCGAGCGCCTGCTGGCGCGCGTGGCCCGGGCCCGCTGACCCTTTGCCAGCGGCCGGGGCCATCCAGGGCCGGCGCTTTTTCCTTTTTCCTGTTCGATCTGCTCGCCATGACGCCACCCAGCAACTCCACTACCGCCAGCGCCGACCCCGCTTCCCGCCACGGGGACAAGGACCAGCCGCTGGACGATGACATCCGTCTGCTGGGCCGCATTCTGGGCGATGTGATCCGCGCGCAGGAGGGCGTGGCCGCCTATGACCTAGTGGAACAGGTGCGCCAGCTCTCGGTCGCGTTCCGCCGCGATGCGGACCACGAAGCGGACAAGGCACTGAAGAAGCTGCTTGAAGGCCTGTCCGCCGACCAGACGGTGAGCGTCATCCGCGCCTTCACTTACTTCAGCCATCTGGCCAATCTGGCCGAGGACCGGCACCACATTCGCCGGCGCACGGTGCATGAGCGCGCCGGTAGTGCACAGGAAGGCAGCATCGAGGTGGCGCTGGCGCGTCTGCGCGAGGCCGGAATCGCTCCGCGCGCGGTGTCCCAGATGCTGGCCAACAGCTATGTGTCACCCGTGCTCACGGCCCACCCCACCGAAGTCCAGCGCAAGAGTATTCTCGATGCCGAGCGCGACATTGCCGTGCTGCTCACCGAACGCGACGCTATCGCGCAGCGCGCACAGTTCTTCGCCGCCGCCAAGGATGCGCTGACGCCGCGTGAACTCGCGGCCAACGAAACGCGCCTGCGCGCCCGCGTCGCCCAGCTGTGGCAGACGCGTCTGCTGCGCTACTCCAAGCTCACGGTGGCGGACGAAATCGAGAACGCGCTGTCCTACTACGAATCGACCTTTCTCAGCGAGATTCCCAAGGTCTACGCAGAGCTCGAACAAGAACTCGGCGGCGAGCCCGTCGCCAGCTTTCTGCGCATGGGGCAGTGGATAGGCGGAGACCGCGACGGCAACCCCAACGTGAGCGCCGCCACCCTGTCCCTGGCCCTGGGCCGCCAGGCCGAAGTCGTGCTGCGCCACTACCTGACCGAAGTGCATTGCCTGGGCGCCGAGTTGTCGCAGTCCGCGCGGCTGGTGCCGATGTCTCCCGAGATGCTGGCGCTTGCCGAGCGTTCGCCCGACACCAGCGCGCACCGCCGCGACGAGCCCTACCGCCGTGCGCTGACCGGCATCTACGCCCGCCTGGCCGCGGCGCTGAAGAACCTGACCGGGCGCGATGCCGCTCGCCATGCGGTGGCGCCGCAGAACGCCTACGCCACGTCGCAGGAGTTCCTGGCCGACCTGCGGGTGATCGAGGCCTCGCTGAAGGCGCACTTCGGCGGCGTGCTGGCGGCCGAGCGCCTGCACCCGCTGCTGCGGGCCGTGGAAGTGTTTGGCTTCCATCTGGCGACGGTGGACCTGCGCCAGAGTTCGGACCAGCACGAGCGCGTGCTGGCCGAGCTGCTGGCCACGGCGCGTATCGAGGCCGATTACGCGGCCCTGCCTGAGCCCCAACGCTGCGAATTGCTGCAGCGGCTGCTGGCGGAGGCGCGCCCGCTGCGCGTGGTCGGTGCCGTCTACTCCGAACACACGGTGGGCGAGATCGCAATTTTCGAGACCGCGCTGCAGATGCGTGCACGCTTTGGCGCACAGGCCATACGCCACTACATCATCAGCCACACCGAGACCGTGAGCGATCTGCTGGAAGTATTGCTGCTGCAAAAAGAAGTGGGGCTGATGCGCGGCACGCTCGACGGCAAGTGCGCGGCGGACTTGATCGTCGTGCCGCTGTTCGAGACCGTGGAGGACCTGCGCAACGCCGCCCCCATCATGCGCGCGCTGTATGCCGTGCCCGGCTACGCGGCGCTGGTGCGCGCCAGCGGCGCCGAGCAGGACATCATGCTGGGCTACAGCGACAGCAACAAGGACGGCGGCATCTTCACCAGCAACTGGGAGCTGTACCGCGCCGAGATCGCGCTGGCAGCGCTGTTCGACGAAATGAACGCCGAACAGCCCGAGAAAACCATCCAGTTGCGCATGTTCCACGGCCGCGGCGGCACCGTGGGGCGCGGCGGCGGCCCGAGCTACCAGGCCATCCTGGCGCAGCCGCCCGGCACCGTGCGCGGGCAGATCCGTCTGACCGAACAGGGCGAGATCATTGCATCGAAGTATGCGAATCCGGAAATCGGCCTGCGCAACCTGGAAACGTTGGTGGCCGCCACGCTGGAAGCGACGCTGCTGCCGCCGACGCAGTCGCCCTCCGAGGCCTTTCAGGAGGCCGCAGCGAGCCTGTCACAGGCCAGCATGCAGGCCTATCGCGCGCTGGTGTACGACACCCCGGGCTTCACAGATTACTTCTTCAACGCCACGCCGATCCGCGAGATCGCCGAACTCAACATCGGCTCGCGCCCGGCCTCGCGCAAGCCCAGCCAGAAGATCGAGGACCTGCGCGCCATTCCCTGGGGCTTCAGCTGGGGCCAGTGCCGTCTGACCCTGCCCGGCTGGTACGGTTTCGGCGCCGCGGTGCAGACCTTTCTCGCCGCGCGAGACAAGACGCCCGAGGCGCAGATGGCATTGCTGCAGGCGATGTACCAGCAATGGCCGTTCTTCCGCACGCTGCTGTCCAACATGGACATGGTGCTGGCCAAGAGCGATCTGGCCCTGGCTTCGCGTTACAGCGAGCTCGTGAGCGATGCGCAGCTGCGCAAGAAAGTGTTTGGCGCCATAGAGGAAGAATGGCAGCGCACCGCGGATGCGCTGACCCGCATCACGGGCGACAAGCAGCGCCTGAGCAACAACACGGCGCTGGCACGGTCCATCCGCCACCGCTTCCCCTACCTCGACCCCTTGCACCACCTGCAAGTCGAACTGGTGCGCCGCTGGCGTGCGGGTGAGGGCGATGACCGGGTGCAGACCGGTATCCACATCTCCATCAACGGCATCGCTGCGGGGCTGCGCAACACCGGCTGAGCACCTCGACGCCACCCAGTAGCGGCCTGACCGACGCAGGCTGCCGCGCGCCGCCTACGGATGCCAGCTTGTCAGCGCCTTGGGCGTGACCGGCGATTTGGCGCCCGCCAAGGAATAGGACAACTGATTGGCCGAATGCGTCACGGTTTTCGCGAATTTATCGAGCTTGGACTTGGTCAGTCGGGAGCTGGGGCCGGAGATGCAGACGGCGCCCAACAGGCGCCAGCCGGTCGAGAAAACCGGCGCAGCCACGCTGCTGACTTCCGCTTCGCGCTCGCTCATCGAGATATGAAAACCGCGTTCCCGAATGAGTTCATAAGGCGCGCCCTCGCCACCCGAAAACGCCAGGATCACCCGACCCGAAGCGCCTTTATCCAGCGGCAGAGGTTCGCCGACGCGCACGTTGTGGCGTACGGATTTCGGGCCTTCGACGCGCGCGATGCAGGTGCGAATCGAGCCCTCGCGCACATAGAACGAGGCACTCTCTCCAGTCAGGTTGACCAACTCATGCAGTGTGGGATTGACCACACGGTTGACGTCAAAACCCGATTGGTACTTGGCGCCGAGCCAACTGGTCGCAGGTCCCAGGCGCCACTGCCCATCGTCGGTCTGCACCATGTAGTTCGCCGTCGCCAGCGTCCTGACCAGGCGCAATACCGTGGTCTTGTACATGCCTGAGCGGCGCGTGAGCTCGGTCAGCGAGAGCGTCGACTCGCCCATCTCGAACACCTCCATCAGTCCCAGCGCCCGTATCACGGCGGTGACCGTGTCATCGCGCTGGCCCTCTTCCTGGGCGGAAGGAGTCACCAATTTTTCACTCGAAATTTTGATCCGCATGACGCACCTTGGTCCGCTGTACAGAACACGATTGTATTGGGTGGACCTCAGAACTACATTGAACAAACCCGCATCAAGCGGGATTAATAACGAGGAGACATGCTCATGAAAATCGACCGAAGCATCTGCGCGATGCTGCTTGCCGTCACGCCGTTCATCGGCGTTGCGGCCCATGCCCAGAGTTGGCCTGTGAAGCCGATTCGCCTGGTGGTTCCGTTTCCTCCGGGAGGCGGTACGGACGCCATTGCGCGTGAAGTGGCGGGCCGCATCACGGCCAACACGAAATGGGCGTTTGTGATCGAGAACAAGCCCGGTTCGGGCGGCAACATCGGGGTCGACTTTGCCGCCAAGGCACCTGCTGACGGCTACACCTTCGTCATCGGCCAGACCAGCAATCTGGCCATCAGTCCCACGCTCTACAGCAAGCTGCCATACGACCCGGTCAAGGATCTGACGCCGGTCGTCAACATCGGCAGTGCACCGCTGGCCATCGTGGTCGCGGCCGACTCCCCATATCGGTCATTGGCCGATGTCATGGCCGCAGCGAAAGCCCAGCCGGGACTCATCAACTTCGCCAGTTCGGGCAATGGCACGGTGGCCCATCTGACCGGTGAAATGCTGCAAAAGGAAGCCGGCGTGAAGTTCGTCCATGTGCCCTACAAAGGCGCAGCCCAGGGCATCACCGATGTGATCGGCGGCAATGTGCAGCTCTACCTTTCGTCGGTGCCCACGCTCATCGGTCAGATCAAGACCGGAAAGCTGCGCGCGCTGGCGGTGACTTCCGACAAGCGCGTCGCCGATCTGCCGCAGGTCCCGACGGTGGCCGAGTCTGGCTACAAGGGCTTTGATGCATCGACCTGGTTCGGTTTCCTGGGCCCCGCCAATCTTCCCAAGGACATCGCGGCCGCATTGAACACCGCGGCCAACAACGCATTTCGCGACGAAGACCTGAAAAAGAAGCTCGGCGAGCAGGGCGTATTCATTGCAGGCGGCAGCCCGGAATCATTCTCGAAACTCATTCGCGACGACCTGGTCAAGTGGGGCAAGGTCGTCAAGCAATCTGGCGCAAAGGTGGACTGAACATGAGCAAAGATATCAATACCGATTTCGCCCGCGTGGCACCTGACCTGGTGGCGCAGGCAGCGCAGTATCAGGCGGCCATTCTTGCCGACGTGGCAGGCCGACGAGGTGCGCTGAATGGAAGAATCCAGGCTTTGCGCCCACGCATGAAAGTCGCTGGACCGGCGTTCACCGTGGAAGTTCGCCCGGGCGACAACCTCATGATCCATGCGGCGATCATGCTGGCACAACCCGGCGATGTCATTGTCGTGGACGGCAAAGGCGACCTCAGTGCCGCCCTGATGGGAACCATCATGATGACCGCCTGCCAGCAGCGCGGCATTGCCGGCGTGGTGATCGACGGCGCGGTTCGGGACACGCTGGAGATCGATGAGATGGACTATCCGGTGTTCAGCGCCGGCGCCAATCCCAACGGACCCACGAAAAGTGTGGCGGGTCGCATAGGCCATCCCGTGAGCGTGGGCGGCGTGTCCGTCAATGCCGGCGATTTGATCCTTGGCGACGCCGATGGCGTACTGGTCGTCGCGCGGGAACAGGTGGCAGGCCTGCTGCCACTGGCACGCAAGAAAGTCGAAGACGAGAGCGCTCGGATAGCGGCGATCAAGGCCGGTGACACCACCGCCAAGTGGCTGGTCGGCGCACTGCGCACCGCAGGCGTGTTGCAAGAAGGCCAGACGCTGTGAACCAGAACCTCCACAAACCCAAGCTGCTGGTGACGGGTGCTGACCTGGCACCGCAGCCGCTCGCGCTGCTGACGGAATTCGACGTCATCTACTCCGGCAAGACGCCCAGCGAAGAGGACATCGTCGCACTGTGTCGCGAGCACAACCCCACCGCCGTGATACTGCGCTACAGCCGCATTGGCGCCGCGGCCATGGATGCGGCACCTGCGCTCCAGGTCATTTCCAAACACGGCAGTGGCACCGACACCATCGACAAGGTTGCGGCGCAGGAACGCGGCATCAAAGTCTGCGCCGCTGTGGGCGCCAATGCGGCGGCGGTGGCCGAACAGGCCCTGGCGTTGCTGCTGGCCTGCGCCAAATCCATTCCTCACTTGAACCAGCGCATGCATGGCGGTCACTGGGACAAAGCCACCTTCAAGACGCTGGAACTGGGCGGACGCACCATCGGCCTGGTGGGCCTGGGTGCCATCGGTTCGCGTTTTGCGCGCATGGTGGACGCGATGGGCATGCGGGTGCTGGGCCATGACCCCTACGCAACCAAATGGCCCAGCCAGGTGCAGTCAGTTCCGCTGGAAGCCATCTGGCAGCAAGCCGATGTGATTTCCCTGCATTGCCCACTGACAGAGGACAACCGCAACCTGCTCAACGCCGAAACGCTGGCGCGCTGCAAACCCGGAGTGATCGTCATCAATACGGCCCGCGGCGGGCTCGTGGACGAAGCCGCGCTGCTGTCGGCGGTGAACAGCGGCCAGGTGCGCATGGCAGGCCTGGACAGCTTTGCGGTCGAACCGGTCCAGCCAGGCCACCCTTTCCAGGGCCACGATGGGTTCATTCTGAGCCCGCATATTGGCGGCGTCACGGCCGATGCCTACGTCAACATGGGCCTGGGCGCCGCGCGCAATGTATTGGATGCGCTTGCGTCACAGGCACCAGCGGTGCAAAAACCTGCAGTGGTGTAACCGACGCCAGATCGGTACCCCATGGGGTGCGTGCAGCCCGCAGCACCCGTTGACCCCATAACACCAGGAGACATCATGAAACAAGCAGCCCACTCACTCTCGCGCCGGCTGTGTGCCGGTATCGCTGTCGCCGCCGCCAACCTGTGCACGCCCGCATTGGCGGCCTTTCCTGAACGCCCCATCACCTTGGTGGTGCCCTACGCGCCAGGCGGCGCCGCGGATGCCACTGCACGTATCGTTGCCGGCCGCCTGGGACCCAAGCTGGGAACCAGTGTCGTGGTCGAAAACCGCCCGGGTGCCACCGGCACGATTGGCGAATCCTACGTCGCCAAGGCCCCGCCGGATGGCCATGTCCTGGTCTATGTGGCAACGCCCTACTCCATCAATCCCTATATCTATCCGCAGATGCCTTACGCGCAGGACGCGCTGATGCCGCTGACGCTGGTGACCCTGGCCGCCAACGCGCTGGTCGTCAAAGCCGATTCGCCGTACAAGACCACCGCAGATCTGGTTGCCAAAATGAAAGAGCAGCCCGGCAAACTGAGCTATGCCTCGGGCGGCAGCGGCACCGTGCAGCGTCTGGCGGCCGAAATGTTCCGCCAGCGCCTGCAACTGGATGCGGTGCATATCCCGTACAAGAGCGGCGGCCCGGCCATTGTGGATGTCGCCGCAGGCCAGGTGGACTTCATGTTCGCCACGCTGGCCGGGACCGCGTCGCTGATCAAGGGCGGTCGCCTGCGCGTACTTGCGGTCACTTCCTCGCAACGCTCGCCGCTGTTCCCCGACGTTCCCACGGTGGCAGAGAGCCAGGTGCCGGGCTACCAGGCTGTGGAATGGAATGGCATTCTCGCGCCGGCCAAGATCCCCAAGCCCATCGCCGAGAAGCTCAGCACGGCCATTGTCGAAGTGCTCAACGAACCCGAAGTTCAGCAACGGCTCAAAGACATGGGCTTGCAGCCTGTGGGCTCGACGCAGGCCGAATTCACGACCTTCATCAAGGCTGAAAACGACAAATGGGAAAAAGTCGTCAAGGCTGGCGGCATCAAAGCGGACTGATACCTATGTACCTTCTTCATGAACCTGTCGTGCGGCAGCTCGAAGTCTTCACCTCCATGCCCGAGAACCTGCGCCGCCGCGCCAGAAGCGTGTGGGCGGATGCCAACCGCGCGGGAGCCATCACCGACTCCTTCCTGGAAGGCCCGGTCTTCGACACCCAGGGCAATCTCTATGTGACCGACGTGGCATGGGGGCGGATCTTCCGCATCGATCCCCAAGGACAGTGGCACACGGTGGTCGAATACGACGGCGAGCCCAACGGAATGAAGTTCCTGGACGAAACCACCCTGGTCATCACCGACTACAAGAAGGGCTTGATCAAGCTCGATGTGAAGACCGGCGAGTTCTCGCCCTTGCTCGCGCGCCGCAACAGCGAAAGCTTCAAGGGCGTGAACGACCTGGTCTTTGATCGCCTGGGCAATATCTATTTCACCGACCAGGGCCAGTCGGGCATGCACGATCCAACGGGCCGATTGTTCCGTCTGGGAACCGACGGCCGTCTCGACCTGCTGATCGGCAATATTCCCAGCCCGAATGGCGTCGCGCTGTCGCCCGATGAAAAAGTGGTCTACATCGCCGTCACCCGCGGCAACTGTATCTGGCGCGCGCCGCTGCAGGCGGACGGCAGCGTCTCCAAAGTGAACCAGTTCTTCACCTCCTATGGCCCCAGCGGTCCGGACGGCCTGGCAGTGGACGTCCAGGGCCGGGTGCTCGTTGCGAATCCGGGATTGGGCTATGTGTGGGTCTTGAATCGACATGCAGAGCCCGAGCAGGTGATTTGCGGACCCAAGGGCGCGTCCATCACCAACATGGCATTTGGAGGCCCCGACCAAAAGACACTCTATGTGACCAACTCCACTGATGGGCAGGTCATGCGCGCGGAAATGGACGCGCCAGGTCTGGCGGTCAATGCACGCTAGACCGGCTTAACTTCAAGTCGGTCAAGCACGTCGTCATAGCGCGGCGCGGATCCGCTGCACGCAGACATTCAGGACAGCGGTCTGATGTTGCGCTGCGTGGGCCTAAAGTCACGCCTGCAAGACCTGGCACTGGAGCAACGGCCAGCGGCATCTCACACCGCGCGGCCCCCCCCCTCCAGATCCATGTCTACTTCGTCGCCGCGGACCGCAGCCAGTAGATAGGCTAAGGTGCCAGGTATTTGGATAGCTGGAAATAGAAGCGCAGCACCCGCCGTGCTGTCGGGGATCTAGGCCAGCTTCACGCCCGCCTTGATGCGCTGCAGCAGCACCACGGTTAACACCGCATTCGCCAGCGCCAGTGCCGTCAGTGACCACAGCGTCCCTTGCGCACCCAGGTGGGTGAAGAGAAAACCGCAGGCCACCGGCGTGAGTGCCTGGCACAGCAGCGAGGAGCGGGAAAGCCGCCCCATCACCAACGGCAGACTCGCGGGTGAGAGCAGGTACAGCGGCAACGTGCCGCGTACTACGGCACGCAGGCCGTTGCCAACGCCATAGCAGACAATGCCGAAGGCGGCCGCCATGGGCGCGACGCTGATCAGCGCCAAGCCCAATGCCACGCAGCCCGCAGAGAACAAGGCGAGCCAGACGGGTGGCAGATGGCGAAACGGCATGCTGAGAAAGCGCACGAACACCATGCTGGGACCGATCAGTGCCGCCAGAGCTATGGCGGCGGCATCCGAGTGGCCCGAGCCTTTCAACAGCAAAATGATCTGCACGGACATGGCGGTCATGAATATGGCCGCGATCGAGAACACCAGAGAGAGCAAGCCATACAGGCCGGCTGGAAGCTCATCCACCCCCCGCGGCGCCACCGCCTTGGTCTCAACAGCTGTGGGTCCATCGAGAACCAGATGGTGGCGCGGCATGGCGTAGCAGTACAGCGGCACCACGGCCAGCATGAGCACCGCGGCATAACCCAGGCAGGCCTCGCGCCAACCCCAGGCACCGACCATCCAAGCCTGAATCGGCCAGGCCACGGTGGAGGCGAAACCCGCCACCAGCGTCACAGTGTTGATGGACTTCCTCGACTCGCGCCCATAATGCCGCCCCAGGGTCGCAAACAGCGGGTCATAAAGCCCGCCGGCCATGCCGACGCCGATCACGCACCAGCCCAGCAAAAACACCAGGAAGTGCTCCGCCAGGCCGACGATGGCCATGCCCAGCGCAATCGCCAGGCCCGCGGCAATCAGCACGGCACGCCCCTGCCCGCTGGCGATGCGCCGCCCCGCCGTGGGCGACAGCAGCGCAGAGACCAGCACGCCCAGCGAGAGCGCGCCGTAGATCCAAGTCATGGACCAGCCGGTGTCGGCATGGATAGGTTCGGCCAATACTGCCAGAAGAAAGAGCGATCCGCCCCAGACCATGATCTGCGCGATGCCCAGGCAGACATCCCCATGCCACGAAATGCGGTGGCTGTCGTACGCTGCAGGCGCGCTCATGCCGCGACCCACACGACTTTTTTGAAATTTTTCACTGTCCCACCAGACCAGGCACCCGCGGCAGCCTGAATACATAGATCCCCAAAATGGGCTGCTTACCGCGGCATAGCATAACGCCAATACCAAGGGTTAACCCGAACAACTTGAACAACATATGGCGCGCTTTAGACGCGTACATTGTTGGGCTGCAGGCATTGGACCTGCGGTGCCGACGTCGTGACTTGCCGCTGGCCCTGCCCGCCCGCAGTTACCATCTGGTCGAGTTCCTTCACCGAATAGCCTCTCTCGGACAGAATTGCCTGCGAATGCTCGCCTAGAAGCGGCGCGGCAAACGGCTTGCCGCAGGGCGTCGCGTCGAAGTAAGTGGGGTTTGCAGTGTCTTGTAAATGCCCACCTTAGGGTGGCTCACCTCGTTGATCAAGCCCATGGCGCGCACTTGTTGGGGGGCAAACATGTCTTCCGTGCGGCATGCGCCGGCTTCCCTCCCCATGGGAGATGCAAGCGCCGGCCGCGCTCAGGAGTAGGCGACAACGGTCTGGCGGCCGGGCTGGCCCGGCGCTTCGGCCGTCAGGAGATCGATCAACTCGCGTCCAAAGCTCGGCAAGGTCGTCATGTCGCGGGCGCAGATGACGAGATCGTTGCGCGACCAGCCGTCCTGCAGCGGCATCATGCGAATGCCGTGGCCGACGGCATGCTGGCGGGCGGCGGATTCGGGCAGGATGCCGATGCCTATGCCCTTCTCAATCATGCGGCAAATCATTTCGTAGCTAGCGATCTGAGCCCGGATCAGCAACCGACGATGCGCGTCGCGGGCGGCCTGATCAAGCACGGTGTGGATGGCACTGCCTTCCTGCAGGCCAACGAAGTCGTAGTCCAGCGTTTCTTCGAACGACACGCTCATGCGCGATGCCAAGGGGTGCTGTGCGGGAGTGACCAGTACCAAACGGTCCCGGCGATAAGGAAAAACCGCCAGGCCATCTGCCTTGACACGTTCCGAGATGATGCCGAGATCCGCCGTGGCATCGGTCACTGCGCGCACGATGTCGGGACTCAATTTCTCGCGCACGTCGATATTCACCTCGGGGTGCTCGATGAGGAAGGTACGCAGGACTTCTGTGAAATGGTCGGACATGGCCGACGTGTTGACCATCACGCGCAGATGGCCCTTGACGCCTTGGGCATACTCCCCGAGATCGCCACGCAAGATCGCGACCTGGCGCAAAACAAGGCGTGCATGGTGCAGCAAGGCATGGCCGGCGGGTCGCAGCCGCAGTCCCTGGCTGCTGCGATCGAACAATGGCGTGCCCACGGACAGCTCCAGATTCTTGATGCGCAGACTGGCCGCGGGCGTCGACAGGGCGACCTTCGCCGCGCCGCGCGTGAGGCTCAGTTCATCGGCGACGCCGACAAACAGCCTCAAGTCCACCAGGTCGAAATGCATGGCTCAGCGCAAGGCTTCGCGCGGCTTGCCGGTCAAGGGGTCATGCACCGGCGGCAGATGGGGAATGAGCAGGTCGCGGCAATCCTGCATGGTGATCACTTCCTCGGGCTGGCACTTGCGCACCGTCCGGTCGCTGCCGCGAAAAACGCGCTCGCCGATGACACGCGCCTGGTCATCGTAAGGCCAGTACATGCTTTGCGTCATGCTGACCAGGTAGGTGGCCTGCGGATCGTCGATGTCCTCACCGTTGGCCCGCAGCAGGCTGCCGGGCCAAAACCGGTTCGAGACGTACTCGGTCATGAAGCCGAAGTCGTTGACCATGATCTCTCCATCCGTGTGGTAGATGACGGTGTTGCCGAGCAACTCGTAGCTTTCGTACTCGGCGCGCACCGCCTCCATGCCCTCGATCCGGCGCAGGCCTTGCGGCGAATGGAAGATGTAGAGCGGATTGTCCACCATCATGTCGGGCGCCAGAATGCCCTGCCACAGGCCGGAGACTTCCAGATTGGCGTGGCGGATGTAGTTCTGCAGGATGGCGATGTGCCGTGGGTTATCGGTGCGTGACAGTGCCAGGTCGACTTCCGGCAGGCGTTTGGTGATATCGAACTTCATTGGTTTGACTCCTTGGATACGAAGAGGGAATGCGCTGAACGACGCAGTTCAAGGCGTGAGAATGACTTTGGAAACTTCGCGTTGGCGGCACAGCGCAAAGCCATCCAGTGCCCCTTCGAGGGGCAACTGGCGGCTCACCATGGCGCTGACCGAACCTGGGTCGCGGCCGATATGACGGGCAATGACATCCCAGGACGGACGCTGGGAGGAATGAACGCCGCGGATCTGCTGCCTTTGGCGCACCAGCGAGACCAGATCGATGCTGCCGGGGCTCGAATGGATTCCGGCGACGACCAGAATGCCGCCCTTCTTGAGCAGGCGCTGACCGTCGGCGATGCTGCCGGCGTGCCCGGTCGCCTCGATCACCACGTCGGCGGCTTCCAGCCCGGTGAGCCGGCGGAACTCAGCCAGCAGGTCCGGTGTGCGCGGGAGGTCGATGGCATGCGTTGCGCCGACCTTCATGGCCGTGGCCAGCCGCGCGCCATCGTCCATCCCGACCACCACGACAGTCGACGCCCCGCGCCAGCGCGCGGTTCTGGCCACCGCCTGGCCTATGGTTCCCGGCCCGAGCACCACGACGCTGTGCCCGAACTGGACCTCGCCGACGACGCTGGCGTGGTCGCCGATGCACAGCGGCTCGAGCAGCGCGCCGATTCCCGGATCGAGATCATCGGCCAACGCGATGCAATTGATGGCCGGGGCCCGTACATACCGCGCAAAGCCGCCATCAAGTGACACGCCGATGGCCTGTCGGTTCAGGCACTGGGCGACCAGCCCCTGGGCGCAATTGGCGCAGCGCCGACAGGCAATGACGGGATAGACGGCCACGAGTTCGCCGACGCGATGGGATGTCACCGCATCACCCACGGCGCGCACCCGGCCACAGAATTCGTGACCCAGCGTGACCGGCATCGCACCAGTCATGAAGGCATAGCTTGAGGTCCAGTCGTCGATATGCAGGTCGGAGCCGCAGATGCCCGCAGCACTCACTTCGATCAACACCTCATCGGACAATGGCAAACCGGGGTCGGCCACCTCCTGAAAGACCAGACCGGGGGCGGGGGAGATTTTTCTGAGGGCCAGCATTTCGTGGGTACTTCTTTTCTTTTCAGGAGATGCAGGCGCGAACTTCGGCGCGCCTTGTGAAGGTGCCAGGGCTGTCTCAATCGATCTTGACGCCGGTCTTGCCGATGATCGACTTCCAGTAGGCAACGTCCTGGTCAATATGCTTTTCGAAATCCTTGGGCGACAGCGGCACGACCTCCAGATCCGGCGACAGCCGCGCCACGACGGCGGGCGCCCGCATCGCCGCATTGAAGCGCTCGTTCAGCAGGTTCACGATGGCCGGCGGGGTGCCGGCGGGCGCAAACAGGCCATGCCAGAACTTGCCGCGCACTTCCGGAAAACCGGCTTCGGCAAACGTCTGCACTTCAGGCAGCACCGCCAGGCGCTTGGCACCGGTGTGGCCGATGATGCGCAGCTTCTTGGCCTGGTGCTGTGCCAGGAAGGTATCCAGGATATCGATGCCGGCCGTGAGCTGGCCGCCCACCAGGTCCAGCACCATGGGCGGACCGCCGCGGTAGCCGACGAGTTCCACCGCCACGCCCGCATCCACGCCCAAGGCAGCGGCCATCAAATGGCCGGCGCCGCCCTTGGCGGTTGCGCCCACCAGGGCCGGACGGCCCTCGCGCTTGCTGATGCCGATGTATTCCGCGGCATTCGTGGCCGCAACGCTGTTGGTGACGGCCATCACGATAGGCCCGCGGTAGGCCAGGAACACCGGCTGGAACTCCGCGTTCTTGAACGGCAGGCCGGGCGTCAGCGCCGGCACGGTGGTGAAGGTCGAGCCCGAGAACCAGCCCAGGGTGTAGCCGTCAGGCGCCGCCTTGGTCACCCCCAGCGCTGCGGGCACGGTGTTGCCGCCGGTGCGGTTCTCGATGATGACCTTCATCTTGTGGGTGCGGTCCAGCTCTTCGGCCACGGCGCGAACGATGCCATCGCTCAGGCCACCCGGCGCGTAGGGAATGATCAGCTTGATCATCTTGCTGGGGTAGGCGGCTTCCGCTGCGCAAAGCCCGCTGTATGCGAGCGCTAGGGCGGTTACGACCGCCTTGCAGGTAGGGGCGAATGTCATCGATGTCTCCTTTAGTTATTGGCAATCAGTCAGCGTTGGCGGTGGAGTCGGCGTCAGCTATGGGCGGCAGGCTCGTGTGCAAAGAACAGCCGTGCCGCCTGGGCGGCGAGATAGGCGCGTTCGGCATGGCTCTTGTTGCGGTAGGCCAGGCATGGCGCCTCGATTTCAAGCAGGGCTTGCGCGGGGACGGCTGCCACCAGCTCGCGCAGCGGAAGTTCGCCGACGCCCAGGTCGAGACGGTTGCCACGGGCTTCGGTTTGGAGCCCAGTCAATGCGGGCGCGGAAAGCGGTGCATCGCACAGCTGCACGATGTGGAGCCGTCCGTGTGGCAGTGCGGCCACTTGGTCTGGCTGACCACCCGATCGAAAGAAGTGCAGCGCGTCGAGCAAAATGCCAGCGTTCGGTAGATCCGTGGCCTCGATCAGCGCATTCGCTTCCGACAGCGTCCGTATGCCGGTGTACATGGCGAACTCGACCGCTACACGCAGACCGTAGGCGCCAGCCAGCCGGCACAGCGCGTCGAAGTCGGCGCGCATGGCGTCCATGGGCCGTTGCGGCGTGAAGATCGCGACACAGGCGCTTGCCCCGAGGCGCGCGCCCAGCGCAATCGCTGGCTCATAGCTGGCCACGGCCTGACCGTCCAGCCAGACGCCACCCATGTGTGAGAGCGTGATGCCTTCACCGTCGAGCGCGCTGTGCAGCTGCTCGACCTGGCCCGGCGCCTCCGGGCCACCCAGAGTCACTCCGCCGAAGCGCCCGGCCAGGCGAATCGAAACCTTTCGAAAACCGGCAAAGGCGGCAGCTTCGACCACCTGCAGTGCACCAGCATTGCTCAGTGTCAGCCACGCGAGCGACATGTCTCGAACTACATCTGTCTGCGTCATGCCCTGTTACCTTTTCGAATCATGAATGTCACATCGCGCCAGCGTTATCGGCCAGCGGCGTGGTGCCAAGCACGCGCTGCGATCCAGTGGCTGGATAGTAAGAGCCGAGGTCTGAACGGCGCAATTCTTGATTCGTGAAGCAGAGGTTTTGCGATTCGGAACACCTCTGGAGAGGGGCCGTGACGCGGGTTCGACGGACTCAGTCCGGCGCCAGCAGGCCCTCGGTCTCCAGCCACTGGCGCACCTGCTTGAAAATCGGCAGCTGACGACTTTCATTCCAGGCCACCGAGACGGTGGCCAGCGGGATGTTTTCGGCCAGCGGTAGCACCACCACGTTTTGCGGCGCCACATGCCGCATTGTCAACGGCACCAGCGCCACCCCCTGGCGGCAGCCGACATAGGCAATGAGGGAGTTCGATGAGTTCACCTCATGCAAGCCGCGCGGAATGAGACCGTGTTCGGTGCAGGCCTGCATGATGGTGTCGTGATACGCCGAATTGGCTTCGCGCCGCAGCATGACGAAGCACTCGGACTGAAGTGACCGCAGCGTGACGGAACCCATTGCGGCCAGCGGATGGCTGTGCGGCAATGCCACCGCAAGCTGGTCTGTATGCAGCGGAACGATCCTGATCCCGCTGAGATCGCCTGTGCATGACCGCACAAAGGCCAGGTCCAACTGCCCGGCTTTGAGATCCGCCAGCGCATCCAGACTACCTTTCTCGCAAGTCTTGATGGTCAAGCGGGGATTCGCTGCCTGAATGGCCTCCAGCATGTCGGGGGCGCGGGTCAGCATGGTGGTGGAAACGCAGCCGACATGTAGCATCCCCGCGGGATTGCAGGCCAGGTCCCGCACGATCTGCTCGAGCCAGAAAACCTGATCGGCCACCTGTTTGACCGCGGGCAGAATCGCCGCGCCGGCGGCGGTGAGTTCACTGCCGCGGCTGGTGCGCTCGAAAAGCACCGCGCCGAGATGCTCCTCCAATTGCTTAATCTGTTCGGTCAGCGGCGGCTGCGACATGTTCATCTTGCGCGCTGCACGGCTGAAGTTGCGCTCCTGCGCCACCACGGCAAACATGCCAAGCTGCCGCAGCAGCCGAAAATTGATATTGGCTTCCATCGAGAGGTCTTTCAAAGGCATGCATCCCTGGCCATGTTCCTTGAAACTGCGGCGCAGCACATGGGGATTCATACCCAGCACTTTCAATCAAGCAATTGACGCGCCAGACTGCAGGAAAGACCCCGCCCTCGATCTTGTGGACGATGGCATTAGCGCCGGGCGGCAAGTCGCGCGCCCTGCCGGTTGCCGCTCAGGCTGGCGCCGGGCTGGCCAGAAAGCGCTCGGCCAGCCGCGTCCAGAAAGCCGCTCCCACCGTCAGATTGGCATCATTGAAGTCGTACATCGGGTGATGGACCTTGACGCTGTCCAGGCCGTTGCCGATGCGGAAGTAACAGCCGGGCCGGTGCTGCAGGAAGAAAGCGAAGTCTTCACTGCCGACAATCGGGCCAAATGGGAAAACCACCTGCTGCGCACCCACCAGTTCAGTCGCCACCTGCACCGCGATTTCGGTCTCGGCCGCGGTGTTCACCAGCACCGGCTGATTGCGGTCGTAGCGGATTTCCGCCGTGGCGCCATACGAGGCAGCCTGCATCTGCACTACTTCGGTGATGCGCTGCTGCAGCAGTTCGCGCACCTCATCCTGAAACGAGCGAATGCTCAAAGCCATGTCTACGTAGGGCGGAATGACATTGGGTGCGTCCCCGGCCTGGAACTTGCCCACGGTGACGACCGCGGTCTGAGTGGGATCGACATTGCGCGACACAATGGTCTGCAACGCCATCACGATGCTGGACGCCACGACGATGGGGTCGACGCAATGGTGTGGGCGTGCCGCATGGCCGCCCTTGCCGATGATGCGCAGATACGCCCTGTCCGAGGCAGACATAAACGCCCCCTTGCCGAACATGAATGTGCCTTCGCGGTGGCCCGGATGGTTGTGCATGCCGAAGATGGCATCGCAAGGAAAGCGCTCGAACAAGCCGTCCTCGATCATCAGCTGGGCGCCGCTTTTCTGCGTGACCTCTTCCGCCGGCTGAAAGATGCAATGCACGGTGCCGCTGAAGCGGCGGGTCTTGGCCAGGTGCTGAGCAGCCCCCAGCAGCATGACGGTATGGCCGTCATGGCCGCAGGCATGCATCACCCCGGCATTCCTGCTGGCGTAGACCTTGCCAGTTTCTTCCTTGATCGGCAACGCATCGGTGTCCGCGCGCAGCGCAATCGATCGGCCTGCGCCCTGGCGCAGCGTGCCGACCACGCCATGTCCGCCGATGCCTCGGGCTACTTCGAAGCCCCAGTCCTCGAGTTGATCAGCCACCCAGGCGGCGGTCTGCTTTTCGTTGCGCGACAACTCGGGGTTGCAATGCAGATGCTGGCGTGCGGACGTCAAAAACTGCTCGGAACCTTGGAGTTCAAGAAGCGTGGTGAAGATCTTTTCGGTGGTCATCGGTTTCTACTTTCGCGGCAGTGGCCCAAGCGGCTCATTCCATGCGCAGGTTGGCCTGCTGGATGACTTTCTCCCAACGCGGGGTCTGGCCCTTGACGTAGGTGTTGAATTCTTCCGGTGTATCGGTGCCTGGCACCTGGCTTTGGCGGCGAAAGGCTTCGATGAGCTCGGGATCCTTGAGTGCCTGGCGCACCATGCGGTTGATGACCTCCAGGGTTTTTGGAGGAATGCCATCGGGCGCAAAAAGCGCATTCCAGGCACTGAAGTCATAGCCGGGAACGGATTCGCTCAATGTTCGCGCGTCGGGCAGCGCGGCCAGCCGCTCGGGGGTGGCTATGGCCAGCACCTTGAGCTGATCCTTGGCAAGAAACACCTGCGCGGACGCCATGGTGGCAAAGGTGAATGGCACCTGGCCGGCCACCACATCATTGAGCGCCGCGGGCGCACCCTTGTAGTGCACGGGCGTGAACTTGACCTTGGCCGCCTGCTCGAACAGCACTGCAGCCAGATGGTTGCCGGTTCCATTGCCTGGCGTGGCGTAGAAAATCCCGCCCGGAGTTTTCTTCGCCAGCGCGATCAGGTCATTGATATTGTTTGCCGGAAATGCGGGGTTGGCGACTACCACCATGGCGCTTTTTGCGATCGTCGCAATGGGCGTGAAGTCATTTACGGCATAACCGGCCTTGGGATAAAGCGATGGGTTGATTATCTGGGCATTGCCGTTGATCATCAATGTATAGCCATCCGGTTTTGCTCTGGCGACAAAAGCAGTACCGATGTTTCCACCAGCTCCCGGCCGATTGTCAATGATCACGCTTTTTCCGGAAATCGTCGTCATCCTTGCCGCGAGAATGCGTGCCACGGAATCGCTGCCACCGCCAGCTTGCTGAGGCACCACGATGGTAATGGTCCGGGATGGATATTGTTCATCTGCATTTGCCGTCAGACAGGACGCAAGCGTGATGCCAAATAAAGTAACCAGTTTGCCGAGCATGATTTAACTCTCCGAAAATGGCAGAAATTGCAGAAAATCCAACTTCATTAAATCCACACAATGCATTTGCAGGATTTTCATTGGTGAATTTACCGCCCTGTCATTTTTCTGTAAATTTCGATTTTCGGAAGCAGGCCATACGATCAGCGTATGGCATGAAAGTCAAGAATTGCGCCGGCTCAGGGCGCAGCGGCGAAATCACAGTGCTCTTGCGCCATCTTTGCCACGGTGGGCGCCAACGCATGACCAATGCCTGTTCGATAGATGGCAAAGTACTCGACATCCGGGAGTTCAGGAGCGACTTTGAGCCGTACCAGTTCGTTGCGCAAAAGGTACGGCGTGTAGTAGCCGACCGGCAGCTGTGCCACGGCGATGCCGGCGCGGGTCATCTCGCCGAGCACCGCAAAGCCATGGGCCTGCACCAGGTTGCGCAGTGGAAAGCCGGCGCGCGTGAACCAGGCACTTTGCAGCTGGGCGTGAATGGTGTCGGGAAACTGTGCCGCAATCGGGTATTCGGACAGCTCCTCCACCGACAGCACGCGCTGGGGAATCCCCATCTTCGGGCTGGCCATCCAAGCGCGCTCCAGGGTGCGCAGCGGCACCGCGTCGAAAAGGCGGCCCCACATCGGGCCCGGAAGCATGGCCACGTCATATTTCCCGCGGTTCATCTCATCGAGCAGAACACCGCCGTTATGCACCTCGACCTCCAGGCGCAAGCGTGGATGCTCGGCACGCACCACCCGCATCAGGCTGCCCAGCCAAGTCATGCCGATCAGCTCTGTGACACCCAAACGAAAGGTGCCCTCGTACTCCTGCGGTTCAGAGAGGTCTTCCAGCAGCCGTTTGGCCTGCGCCAGCATCTGCTCGGCACCTGCGGCAACTCGCTCCCCCGCCGGTGTGAGCTCGGCGTTGCGCCGACTCCGGTCAAAAAGGCTGCGCCCCAGCGTCGCCTCGAGTTCAGCCACCCTTTTAGAGATGGCCGACTGGGTGGTATGCAGGCGGTTTGCGGCCGCCTGAAAACTGCCAAGCCGACCGGCCCAATAAAGGGCCTCCAGCTGCTTGATATTGAGGTTCATGGTTGCTCCGGCCGCCGCAAACGGGGCCGGTTGCCACTATAGGCTCGAAGTCACTCGGCCTTGAGGCGAGCGTCTTTCACGACCGCACTCCACTTGGTAATTTCAGCGCGCTGAAACGCGGCAAACTCCGCGGGCGTCATCGGCGCCGTGGTCAGCCCCATCTGCTGGAAACGCGCGACCACCTCCGGAGCTGACAGCACCGCGCTAACTTCCTGGTTCAACCGTTCGACCACATGCTTGGGCGTGCCGGCGGGCGCGTAGAGTGCTTGCCACGAACTGACTTCGAAGCCGTTCACGCCGGCCTCCTCCATCGTCGGAACATCGGGCAACTGCGGCAAGCGTTTCTTGGACGTAACGGCAAGGGCGCGCAGCCGGCCTCCGGTGACATGCGGCAACAAGGAGGGACCGTCAAACGTCATGGGTATGTGGCCCGCCATCACGTCGGTAATGACGGATCCGCGGACATTGGGCACATGCGTCAGTTTCACCCCGGCGAGCTTCTGCAATAACTCTCCCGACATGTGTTGCGTGGACCCGATGCCGGGCGAACCGAACGCGACGGAGCCAGGTGTCGCTCGGGCTGCAGCCAGCACATCCTGGAGCGTCTTGTAGGGGCTGTCGACCGGAACCACCAGCACATTGGCATTCGTCCCCAGGACCATGACGGGCACGAAGTCGCGCACCGGATCGAACGCTACCTTGCCAATCAATGGGTAGATCGCATGCGAAGCAATGCTGCCGGCGAGCAGTGTGTAGCCGTCCGGCTGCGCCTTCGCGACGTATGCGCTGGCGATGCCGCCCGATGCACCGGGCTTGTTCTCCACCACCACAGGCACCTTCAGCCGTTCCGTCAGCTTCTGCGTGATCGCGCGCGAAACCACGTCGGAGTTGCCTCCGGGCGCCGAGACCGACACCCAGACAATGGGCTTGTCGGGCCAGGCACCGGCTGCCATGGTTTCAGCGGCGAACATGGCCACCGCGCTCAGCGCTGCGGCCTGGATCAAATTGCGACGTTTCAAGATTGTCTCCTTGTAGTTTTTTAGAACGCCAGCGGCACGCGGCCATCGGCCACGATGCACTGCTGCGGCACCGGCAGGCCTTCGAGCACGGCCGCCACGCAATCGGCGGCCAATTCGTTGGCACGACGCAGGCTCTCCCGGCTGGAGGCGGCGGAATGCGGGGTGGCAACCACCGTCGGCAGGGCCAGCAGTTGTGCTGCCAGCTCCTGCAACTCGGGCGCATGCTCGCACTGGAACACGTCCAGCCCCGCTCCGGCCAGACGGTTTGAGCGCAGGGCCGCGAGCAAGGCCTCTTCATCCACCAGCTCGCCGCGTGAGGTATTGATCAGGATGGCCTGCGGCTTCATCAGCTTCAGCGCGCCGGCGCTGATGATGTGCCGCGTCTGCGGCGTCAACGGCGCGTGCAGGCTCACGAAGTCCGACTGTGTGAGCACCTCCTCCAGACTGCAGCGCGTGACGCCTGCGCGCCTGGCGGACTCTTCATCGAGATAGGGATCAAACGCAAGTACACGGGCCTCAAAGCCGGACAGCCTTTGCGCCACGTGCCGACCGATGCGGCCCAGGCCGATCAGACCCACAGTCTTGCGGTACAGCTCGGTGCCCACCAGCACACGCCAGTCTCCGGCCTGCATGCGGGCATGGGCCTCGGCGATGCGCTTGCCGACCGCGAGCATTAGCGCCAATGCGTGATCGGCCACCGCGGGCTCATTGCCGCCCGGAGTGTTGGTGAGCAGCCGGCCAAGCGAGTGAACCGCCTTGACGTCCACCGAATCGAAGCCGACACCGCGGCGTGCCACCAGGCGCAGGTTGGGATGGCGTGCCAGCAGGTCGTGGCTCACCGGCGCAGCGCCGAGAATCCAGGCCTGCACGCTGCCCAGCGCTTCTTCGACCGCCGGTGTGATGGTGCTGTCTATGGCGTCATAGGCAATGTCGGCGCGGACCACGCGGTGACCGCGCGATTCCAGCCGGGCGACGGCGTCTTCATCGAAAAAGCGCACGGTGACCAGAACATCTGGCCGAGTGTTATGTGTCATGGGTTGAAACTCGCTGCCTGGATGCTCAGAGACCGTGGGCGGCGAACATCTTGTCCATCCACGACTGCTGGACCTTGCCGGTACGGATCTCGTCGCGAATGGCCTGCTCGAACTGAGCATGGCGCAGCGCCGCGTCAAGCAACTGCGGCGCCTGTGCTGCGGGGAAGACAACGATGCCGTCCTCATCGCCCACCAGGTAATCCCCGGGTTGCACCACCTGTCCGCCGATGCTCACCGGCACGTTCAAGGAGCCGGGTCCGGTCTTGAACGGTCCGCGGTGATTGACATCGCGGGCGTAACAGGGGAAGTCGGCGTCCACAAAGGCCGCGGAGTCGCGAATCGCGCCGTCGATCACAAAGCCTGCGCAGCCGCGCTGCAAGGCGTATTCGAGCAGCAGGTCACCGACGATCGCGTTGTTCGTGACGCCGCCGGCATCGACCACCAGCACATGGCCAGGCGACATCATGGACAGCGCCTTGTAGGTCAGCAGGTTGTCCCCGGCGCGCGCTTTGACCGTGACCGCCGTTCCGACCATCTTGCGCGCACGATGGAAACGACGCAGGCCGACGACGCCCTCGAGACGCCCCTGGTTATCGCTGATATGGGACGTCGGCACATTCTGGAAGGCTTGGAGCAAAGCCGCGTCTGGCGCCGCGGGCGCAGGATGAATGGTGAAGTTGGCGTTCATGTGGAGTTGGTCGGATCGATGGATTCATATGCGCTCTGGCCGGCCCGTTTTTCCTGGCAGATGGCGAGAGCATGAAAGAATGTTCGTTCAACGACCTCTTCCAAACAAGCGAAAGAAAGGCGCAGCATGCATTCCCATTTGGCATAGGTTGATGCTTGCGCCCGCTACAACAGACCTTGTCCCCCAAAGAACCCATGTGCAGCCGCACGACAACATCCAGAGGCTTCGATAGTTGCAAGAAGCTGCAGCATTTGTCGCGATGACAAATCCAGCGCACCGCAGCCAGGACTGCGGCAGCTGACTACGGCGTTGGCCGGCCATCCGCTACCACGCATCCCGCTGGCATCGCCGAGCCGCACAATACGGCTGCCACACACCGGGCAGCGACCATGTTGGTGCGTGCGAGCCCCTCGCGCGTCGATGCGCCTACATGGGGCAGTGCCACCACATTGGGCAGTGCGGCCAGTGCGCGTGTGACAGGCGCATATTGCGCATCGGACTCGCTGATGAACACATCAAGGCCCGCCCCGCCCAGGGTTCCAGCCTGAAGTGCGGCCAGCAGATCGCGGTCGTCGACCAAGCCGCCGCGCGCAGTATTGATTAAGATGGCGTCGGGCTTCATCAAGGCGAGCGTCTCGGCGCGCAGCATGTGCCGGGTCTGCGCTGTGAGCGGCGCATGCAGCGTCACATAGTCGCTTTGCCCCAGCAGCGCCGGCAGATCGGCGCGCTCCAGGCCTGCACCCAGCGGCTCCTGCCCCCGGGTATGGACCAGTATCCGGCAGTCGAAACCCTGGAGCCGCCGGGCCACGGCCTGGCCGATGCGGCCAAAGCCGACGATGCCCACCGTCTTGCGGTACAGGTCCACGCCCATGGGAATGGCCATGGAGCCCTGGCCCACGTTCTGCATGCCGGCGTTGAACCGCCGGCCCAGCGCCAGCATCATGCCCAGCGTCAGGTCTGCCACCGTCGGGTCGTTCGAGCCCGCGGCAATGGTCGCGACGCGCCCCAGAGCGATCACCGCCTGGGTGTCCACGCGGTCATAGCCCACGCCGCGGCGGGCCACGACGCGCAGTTCGGGCAATGCGGCCAGCAGTTCGTGCGTCACGCGCGCATGGCCGACGATCCATCCGGCAGCGCCCTGCAGCCACTGCACCAGCGTTTCATGCGTGAGATTGCCATCGGCCTCGCCCGCAGGTAGCTCCGCGATCACCGGCTCCAGGCCCTGCTCACGCAGATACGCCAGCGTGTCGTCGTCGATGAAACGCTGCGTGATTAGCACCTTGGGGCGGACACTTTCGTTCGTGCCGCGCATGGCTTACTTGCCCTGCTCGTTCAACGCCGACCACTGCGTGAAGTCGACCAGCTCGGTCCACTCGTTGAATGGCATGGACATCGATTCGAAATCGTTGCAGTTGCCGCTTTCGCGGAACATCTTGGCGGCGGTCGCCACTGCCTGCATCATCACCGTCTGGAAGGTCGCGCCCACCGTGAGCAGGCTGTAGCCCAGCTCGTGGTACTCGGCCGCGCTATAGGATTTCTCCTTCTTGCCGGCAGCGCCGGTGCGCCCCTGGGCGCGCTCGCCAGCGATCGATTGCGACAGCGTGCCCGAGAATTCCTGGCGTGCGCGCTTGAGGTGCTCCTCGTTGAACACGCGCGGCCAGACGATGTCGGCGCCAGCTTCCTTCCACATGTGGAACCGGCGCAGGCTTTCCTCGAACGCCTGCTCCTTGTCGGAAAACGCCACCGATGAGGTCGCACCGGAGCGCACCATGATCAGGAAGTCATCGCTGTCGCGGCGGTCGCAGATGGCCTTGATCTTGTCGGCAATCGACTCGGCCGACATCAGCTCCGGAATGAAGGGTGGCAGCCAAGGGCATTTGTCGTCGCCGTAGTCGTCGATATGGATGCAGGCCGCGCCCGCGCGCTCGAACTGGTGCGCCCAATGCACGGCGCTGGCGATGTCGCGCTCGCTGCCATAGCCCGATTCGAAATCCACCATCAGCGGGATCTGGATGTGGTCGGTGATATTGAAGATGCGGTCGCGCGTTTCGGCGGCAGACAACAGGCCGATGTCGGGCAGGCCCAGCGAGGCGGCCAACTGGGACGAGCCCAGCTTGACCGCGTCAAGCCCCGCGCGCTCCTCGATGATCGCGGACAGCGAGTCCCAGACGCCGCCGCACAGGATCATTTCGCCGTTCTTGAGCTTTCTCGCCAGATCAGATTTCGCCATGTTGTCTCTCTTCGTTGAATATTCAGGGCCGCATCTGCGCGCAGGGCGGACTTGTCGACGCCACGCAAGGCAGCATCGATAAGGGAAAGTTTAGGCATGCACCGGCCGCGGCAACTGGTGGATGGGCACTGCAGCCGTTCCCGTTGGTGAACGGCCATACGTCACAATGCCGTCATGACCCGCTGGAGACCAGACCTTCTATCCCTGCGCCTTTTCGTCACCGTATGCGAGGAGCAGAGCATCACGCGCGCCGCGGAATGTGAAGACATGGTGCCCTCCGCCGTGAGCAAGCGCATTGCCGAGATCGAGGCCACGACGGGCGTGGCGCTGCTGGTGCGCAGCGCGCGCGGCGTGCGCCCGACGCCGGCCGGCCTGTCCTTTCTGAACCATGCGCGCCAGATCGTGCGCAGCACTGAGCGACTGCAGGCCGAGGTGGCAGAGTACGGTCAGGGCGTGCGCGGTCATGTGCGCGTGCTGGCAAATATTTCTTCTCTCGTGGCTTTTGTGCAGCGCGACCTGAACAGTTTTCTCAGCGCCAACCCGTCCATTCACGTGGATCTGCAGGAGCGCAGCAGCGGCCCCATCATCGACAGCATCCGCGACGGCAGCGCCGATATTGGCATCTGCCAGGCCGTTGGCGAGCTCGCCGATCTCGACATGCAGCCCTACACCATCGACCATCTGGTGGTCGTGACCCACCCCGCTCACCCCTTGGCGACGCGCTCCAGCCTATGCTTCGAGGACACGCTGGACTATGAGTTTGTCGCGCTCAGTCCGAACAGCCGCACCACGCGCCTGCTGTCCGGCCTGGCCGCGCGCATGGGCCGCAGTCTCAATCACCGCGTCTACGCCAATGCCTTCGAGGCGGCCTGCCATGTGATTGCCGATAACCTGGCCATTGGCATCCTCGCGGCCGATGCCGTGCGCGGCCATGCGGCGATGCTGGGCCTGCGCCTGATTCCGCTGATCGAGGACTGGTCGCGTCGCGAGATCGTGGTCTGCACGCGGCCGCGCGATACCCTGTCGGCACCTGGGCGCGCGCTGGTTGACCACCTGCAGCTGCGAACGGCCGAGCGCGGCAGCGGCGAACGGCAAGCACCACGCTGACCCTCGGCATTCCCCACCAAAAATCACTGGAGACAAAGTCGCGCCGCGTCCTGGCCACCGCGGCTGGACTGACCATCATGCGCTATGACCTCGACGACTTCCGGATCTTCGCGAATATCGCGCAGGAGCAGAACCTCACGCGCGGCGCGGCCCGCTCCTATCTCTCCGTGCCCGCGACCAGCCAGCGCATCAAGCACCTCGAAGAAGCGCTGGGACTCAAACTTCTGCAGCGCACCTCGATTGGCGTGGAGCTGACCGAGGCCGGCAAGGTCTATCTGCAGCATGGCCGCAAGCTGTTTGCGCAGATCGAGCTATTGACCAGCGACCTGCAGAACCTGGGCTCGGGCGTGGGCGGCCGGCTCACGGTGCTGGCCAATACCACCGCCATCACCGAGCTGCTGCCGCCGGTGCTGCACGATTTCCTGCCGCGCTTTCCCCAAGTGCAGATCGATCTGCGCGAACGCTTCAGCGAGGACGCGGTAAAAGCCGTGCACGAAGGCGCAGCCCAACTGTGCATCGTCTCGGGCGACATCTCGACGGAGGGCCTGGAAAGCCAGGTGATCCTGTCCTCGCGGCTGGTGGTGATCACGCCGCCGCAGCACGCGCTGGTGGCGCGCCAGCATGTGACGTTTGCCGAGCTGCTGGACGAGGAGTTCGTGGCCCTGCTCGATGGCGCGGTGACCCAGGAATTTCTCAAGCAGCAAGCGCTGAAGCTGCGGCGAGAGCTCAAGACCCGCGTGCAGGTGGCGGGCTTCGAGTCGGTGTTCCGCATGGTCGAGGCCGGCGTGTCGATTGCCATCGTGCCCGAGGTGCTGGTGCGGCGTCTGAACCGCGCCGGCACGGTCGGCGTCTGCGCCCTCGACGATGCCTGGGCGCGGCGCGACTACCAGGTCTGCGCGCGCAGCTTCGAGCGGCTGCCACGCTACACGCGCGAATTCATGCACGCATTGATCGCCCATGCGCGCACGCTTCAGGACTGAGATCCAGCGGCCTCGAACTGGTAGCCGCCCTGCTCGCGGCGCACATAGCCCGCGTAGGGCTGGCCGAAATGCACGGGCAGCAGCAGTGCACCGCTTTGCGCCAGGTCTTCGAGCATGGCGCGGCGCGTCTGGCGCGCCTTGTCAGCCCAGATGCAGTAGCCCGAGTTGATGTCGGGATACACGATCTGCATGGGATTGTGGAACACGTCGCCGCAAAACAGCGCCTGCTCGCCGCGCGAGTGCACACGAAACGCGACCTGCCCCGGGCTGTGGCCGCTCGCATCCTCGACCACCATGCAGCCCGCAATCTCGTCGCCCGGGCTGATCAGCTCGATCATCGCCTGGTCGGCCAGCGGCTTGACGCTGTCTTCGATGGCCGCGCCAAACACATCCAGCGGCTGCTCGTGGTTCTTGCCTTCCATGCAGAACAGGAAATCGTCCTTGGGCAGGTAGTAGCGCGCGTTCGGAAAGGTCGGCGTCCAACGGTTGTCGAGCCAGCGCGTGTTCCAGCCCACATGGTCCATGTGCAGATGGGTATTGACCACATGCGTGACCTTGTCGGCGGGCGCGCCCGCAGCTTCCAGCCACTCCAGCACCAGCGTGTTGAGGCGGTTCATGCGCGCCATGCCTTCGCGCGGCTTGCCATTGCCCACGCCGGTGTCGACGACGATGATCTGGTCGCCGGCATGCACCAGCCACAGCTGCACCGTCAGCACCAGCTTGTTCATGGCCGGCACCCAGTGATCGGGTGCCATCCAGTCGCGCTGGGCGGCAAGCTGCTCGGGCGTCATGTCCGGCAGCAGAAATTTGGGGTCGTGGGTCGGGCCCGAATACTCATGGATGCGCGTGATGCGCACATCGCCGACCTGGTAGGTATCAAGCATGGCAGGCCTTTTCAACGGATCGAGGACGGGTGCTTGGCCAGCGGCGTCACCTCGATCTTCAGGTAGGGAAACAGCGGCAGCGAGCTCAGTGCATCGTGCAGCGCGTCATTGCTCTCACAGTCGAACACGCTCACGTTGGCGTATTGGCCAACCACGCGCCACAGATGCACAAAGGTGCCTGCGTTCTGAAGCTCGACGGCGCGCGCCTTTTCACGCGTCTTGAGGTCCTGCAGTTGTGCGGGATCCATGTCGTGGGGCAGGCGCACTTCCATATTCACCAGATAAAGCATTCAAGTCTCCTTGTTATAGAAATTCAGTGAGTCAGAGGCCGAACACCAGCGCCGCGCCCGTGGCGGCAATCAGTTGATCGCGCGTGACGCCGGGCGCCATCTCCCGCACATGCAGGCCATCTTCGCGCACATCGAGCACCGCCATATCGGTATAGATACGTGAAACACAGCGGCTGCCCGTGAGCGGATAGGTGCATTGCGGCAGGATCTTGTGCGTTCCGTCCTTGCCTACATGTTCCATGGTGACGAACACCCGCTTGGCGCCCACGGCCAGATCCATGGCGCCGCCGACGGCGGGAATCGATTGCGGATCGCCCGAGTGCCAGTTCGCCAGATCGCCCTGTGCCGAAACCTGGAAGCCGCCGAGCACGCAGAAATCGAGATGGCCGCCACGCATCATGGCAAACGAATCGGCATGGTGAAACAGCGCGGCGCCAGGCAGAAGCTCAATGGGCTCCTTGCCCGCGTTGATGACATCGGGGTCCGCCTGTCCCTCCTGCGGTTTCTGCCAGCGGCCCAGCACGCCGTTCTCGCTGTGCAGTATGACTTCGCGGTCGGCCGGGATGTGGTGCGCCACCAGCGTCGGCAGGCCAATGCCGAGATTGACATAGGAGCCTTCGGGAATGTCCTGAGCCACGCGCGCGGCGATACGGTTTCGGCTGTCGCTCATGCGGCGCTCCTTTCTTCGGCGGGCGCGCTGCGGTGCACCACCCGGCTCACATAGATTCCCGGCGTGACGATGGTCTCCGGGTCGAGTTCGCCCAGCGGCAGCATCTGCGCGGCCGAGGCAATGGTGCAGCGCGCCGCGGTGGCCATCACCGGCCCGAAGTTGCGCGCCAGCTTGCGATAGGTCAGGTTGCCCCAGCGGTCGGCGCACTCGGCCTTGACCAGCGCGAAGTCCAGCGCCAGCGCCAGCTCCATCACCTGTTCGCGGCCGTTGAAAGTGCGCACTTCGCGGTCCGCTGCCAGCACCGTGCCGTAAGCGGTAGGCGTGAAGAAGGCGCCGACACCGGCGCCCGCGGCGCGCAGCCGCTCGGCCAGCGTGCCCTGGGGCACGAGTTCAAGTTCGAGCTGACCGCTGCGGTACAGCGCGTCGAACACATAGGAATCGGCGGCGCGCGGAAACGAGCAGACGATCTTGCGCACCAGCCCGGCCTTGAGCAGCCGCGCCACGCCGACCTCGCCACCGCCCGCGTTGTTGCTGACCAGGGTCAGATCGCGCGCGCCATGCGCAATCAGCGCGTCGATCAGATCGACTGGAACGCCGGAATTGCCAAACCCGCCGATGCCGACCACCGCGCCATCGGGCACGTCGGCGACGGCTTGCTGCGCATCTACCACCTGCTTGTTGATCACCTGAAACGTCCTGTTCTGCGTAAGTTTTGCTCCGGAACGGATGGTGGGGCATCACCGCAGGTAGCGGAATTCGGTTTTACGGAACGCGACCTTTCGACGCGCCAAACAACCGCCCTTTGGCCGCACGAAACATCGCCTTCGACAAAACGCAATGGCCCGGGACCGCGCGGCTGCTTAGCATCCGCAGGGCTCAGACCTATTAAAAAGACGGAGACAAACATGCGCAACAAGCTGACACGCTGCCTGGCAGCCATTTCGCTGCTGGGCCTCGCGGGCGGGGCGGCCCAGGCCCAGCCCTTTCCTTCCAAGCCCATCACCCTGGTCGTGGGCTATCCCGCCGGCGGTCCGGTCGATTCGCTGGCGCGGGCGCTCGGCCAGGAGCTGTCGGCCCGGCTCAAACAGCCGGTGCTGATCGACAACCGCGCGGGCGCCAACGAGATCCTGGCTTCGCAGTTCGTGGCCCGGGCCCGGCCCGACGGCCATACGCTGTTTGTCTCGACCGAAGCGCCGTTGACGCAGAACCAGTTTCTCTACAAGAAGCTGGGCTATGTGCCCGAGACCGATCTGGTGCCGGTCAGCGAGCTGATCAAGGTGCCCATGGTGCTCACCGTGCGGCCGGACTTTCCCGCAAAGACGGCCCAGGAGTTCATTGCCGTGGCGCGGGCGCGCAAGGGCGAGCAGCTGGTGAACTACGCCTCTGCCGGCGTTGGCGGCGTGACCCATTTGCCCATGGCCATGTTCGCGAAGAACGAGGGCTTCCAGTGGAGCCACGTGCCCTACAAGGGCGCGGCGCCCATCCTGCCCGACCTGATGGCCGGCCAGGTCGACGCCACCATGCTCGCGGTGGCGTTTCTTGCGCCCTATATCCAGGACAAGAAAGTCCGCGGCCTGGCGGTGTCCGCCCAGAACCGGCCCAAGATCCTGCCCGACGTGCCCACCTTCAAGGAACTGGGCATCACCGATGTGCAGGCAAGTTTCATCATCGGCCTGACCGCGCCCAAGGGCCTGCCGGCGCCGATTGCCGAGCAGCTGGCCGAGGCCAGCCGGGCCGTGCTGTTCGATCCCGCGTTCCGCGAACGCAATCTCGACCCCTATGCCTATACGGCCGTGGGCTCGGCACCTTCCGCCTTTGCCGCCTATCTGGCCAGCGACCGCAAGGTGCAGCAGGAGCGGGTGCGGGCTTCGGGCGCGACCCTCGACTGACCACGCATGCAGACACAGAAAGAACCCATGGCCTATCACATCGAAACCTGGGACAAGCCCAGCCAAGCCCATCTGCGCACCGAGCTGCGCGCCCAGCACCTGGCCTATGTGCAGGAGCAAGCCCATCTGGTGCTGGCTGCGGGCGCCAAGCTCAACGACGATGGCTCCACGGCCGGCGGCGGCGTCTACATCGTCGAAGTCGAAACCCGGGCCGAAGCAGAGCGGTTCATCCAGGGCGACCCTTTCCACGGTGCGGGACTGTTTTCCGAAGTGCGCGTGCAGCGCTGGCGCAAGGCGTTTTTCGACCGGGAATGCCTGCTGTGAGCGCGCGGCCCATCGATGCTGGCCAGCGGCTGCGCCGCGCGGCGATTGTCGCGCCGCTGCGCACGGCCACCGGCGCCTTTGGCGGCGCGCTGCGCAGCGTGCCCGTCGAGGCGCTGGGCGCGGCCGTCGTGCGGGCGATCATTGACCGCACGGGGCTGGACCCGGCGCGCATCGACGACGCGATGTTCGGCCACTCCTATGCCAATGGAGAAGTGCCTTGCACCGGGCGCTGGATTGCGCTGCAGGCCGGCTTGCCGATCTCCGTGCCCGGCATGCAGCTCGACCGGCGCTGCGGCAGCGGACTGCAGGCGATTGCCAGCGCGGCGATGATGGTGCAGACAGGCGCCGCCGACGTGGTGCTGGCCGGCGGCGTCGAAAGCATGAGCAATGTCGAGTACTACACGACGGACATGCGCTGGGGCAAGCGTGCGGGCTCAGTCACTCTGCATGACCGACTGGAGCGCGGACGCGAGCGCTCGCAGCCGCAGTCCCGCTTCGGCAACATCACCGGCATGATAGAAACCGCCGAGAACCTGGCACGCGACTACGGCATCAGCCGCGAGGAGTCCGATGCCTTTGCGCTGCGCAGCCACCAGCGCGCAGCCGCGGCGCAAGATGCTGGCAAGTTTGCCCAGGAGATAGTGCCTGTCACCGTGCCTCAGCGCAAGGGCGAAGCGCTGCGCTTCGAGCGCGACGAAGGCATACGCGCCGACCTGACGCTGGAGCAGCTCGCGCGACTGCGCGCCCTGACGCCGGGCGGCGTCGTTACCGCGGGCAATGCCTGCCAGCAAAACGACGCGGCCGCGGCCTGTCTGATCGTTGCCGAGGACAAGCTCCACGAACTGGGGCTGGAGGCCATTGCCTATCTGCACAGCTGGGCTGCAGCAGGCTGCGAGCCGTCGCACATGGGGATAGGACCGGTGCCGGCGGTGCAAAAGCTGTTTGCGCGCACCGGACTGGGCTTTGACGACATGGGGCTGGTCGAACTCAATGAGGCCTTTGCCTGTCAGGCGCTGGCCGTCACCCGCGGCTGGGGCTGGAACGATGCCGAGCGGCTCAATGTCAACGGCTCGGGCATCTCGCTGGGTCATCCCGTGGGCGCCACGGGCGTGCGCATCATGACTTCGATGCTGCATGAAATGACACGGCGCAATGTCCGCTTCGGGCTGGAGACCATGTGCATTGGGGGTGGTCAAGGCATGGCGGCCATTTTCGAGAAAGCCTGAATGACCTATCAATTCCTCAACCGGCTGCGCGTCATCGAGAGCTCGGCCTTTGTCGCCGCGCCGCTCGCAGGCCTGGCGCTGGCGCAATTCGGCGCCGACGTGATCCGCGTGGACATTCCCGGCGGCGGCATCGACTACGCGCGTCTGCCACGCATGCCCCAGGACAACGGCCAGGGCCGCAGCATCTACTGGGCCGGCCTCAACAAAGGCAAGCGTTCGGTGGCGATCGACATCCGCACGCCGGAAGGCCGGGAGCTGGTGCAGCAGCTGGCCACCGCGCCCGGCGACGAGGCCGGCGTGCTGCTGACCAATATCGGCACCGCCTGGCTCGCGCATGCCGAACTCGAGGCCAAGCGCGCCAACATGATCACCTGCACCATTCAAGGCAATGGCGACGGCAGCTCGGCGGTCGATTACACCGTCAATTGCGCCACCGGCTACCCCTATGCCACGGGTGGTGGATCCGCCGCCGGCCCGGTCAACCATGTCTTTCCGGCCTGGGACGTGATCTGCGCCTACCAGGCGGCCTTCGCCATATCGGCGGCAGTGAACCAGCGCCAACGCACGGGCCGCGGCGCCGAACTCCAGTTGGCCCTTTCGGACACCGCCTTCGGCACGCTCTCGCACCTGGGCGTGCTGGCAGAAGCCGAACTGCTCCACACCGAGCGGCCCTCGATTGGCAACCATATCTACGGCGCGTTCGGCCGTGATTTCGCTACTGCAGACGGTATCCGCATCATGGTCGCAGCGATCTCCGCAGGCCAGTGGCGCGCCCTGGTCAAGGCCTGTGGCATCGCTCAAGAAGTAGCCGCCGCCGAAAACGCGCTGGGCCTGGATTTCAACGACGAAGCCCAGCGGTTCGAAGGACGCCAAGCGATTGCCGCACTGGTCGAGCCCTGGTTTGCCCAGCGCAGCGCGCAGGCGGCCGAGCAGGAGCTCGAAGCGCACCGGGTCTGCTGGGGTCGCTACAAGACGGTGGGCGAACTGCTGGCCAGCGACCGGCGCGTGAGCACCGACAACCCGGTTTTCGAGCGCATGCAGACACCTGGCATGGGCGAGCACCTCGCGGCCGGGTCTGCCGTGCGCGCTGCCGCAATGGAGCGCAGCGCCACGCGGCCGGCGCCGCTGTTGGGCGCCGACACCGACGAGGTGCTGCACGAAGTGCTGGGCCTGAGCGGCGGTGCTATCGGGCAGCTGCACGACCTGGGCATTGTCGCCGGGAGCGCGCAGTGAGCGCGGATCCACACCCGCTGCATTCGTGCGCGGGAAACGCGGGGATGCTGAACCATCACAACATCCCCCGGCTGCATCCCTATCCTTGAGACAAGGTTAGCAGCCAGAGACTGACCGTATTTTTCCCAAAAATTTCAGGAGACAAACATGCTGCGTTCCACATTTCTGACTTCCGCGCTGGCCCTGGCCTTTGGCCTGGCCGCGGTTCCTGCCCATGCCGATAACTGGCCCAGCAAGCCGATCAAGCTGATCGTGGGCTATCCGCCGGGCGGGCCCGTCGATGGCATCGTGCGTCTGATGATGCCGTTTGTGGGCAAGGAACTGGGCCAGCCGGTGGTGATTGAAAACCGCGGCGGCGCGGCGGGGGTGACAGGCATAGGCACGGCAGTGAACGCCGAGCCCGATGGCTATACCTTTGGCGTCGGCGTGCTGGGCGTGCTGGCCGTGGCGCCGCACCTGGGCAAGGTGCCGTTCAAGCCCGCGGACGTCAACTATGTGACCTTGCTGACCAAGAGCCCGCATGTGTTCGTGCTGAATCCTGCGCGCGGCTTCAACGATCTGAAATCCTTTGTAGGCGCCGCACAGAAGGCGCCTGGCAAACTTAACTACGGCTCGCCCGGCCAGGGCAGCAGTACGCACATGGATGGCGAACTGCTGCAGCGCGAAGCGAATATCGACATCATGCATGTGCCCTACAAGGGTGGCGCAGCATCTGTGAACGCCCTGCTGGGCGACGAGGTGCAGATGCTCGCAGTGGAGATCTCAGCGGCGGCTCCGCTGCAGGACAAATTGAAGATCGCCGCGGTGATGGGCGAAACCCGCTCGCCGCTGCTGCCCCAGGTGCCCACCACGGCCGAGCTGGGTTACCCCGGCGTGATCGCCAGCTCGATCTACGGCATCATCGCGCCCGGCAAGACCCCGGCCGCGATCACCGACAAGTTCCGCGCCGCCGTGCACAAAGTGTTGGCACTGCCCGAAGTCCGCGACCGCCTGCTAAAGCAGGGCCAGGTGCCCACCCCCACCAGCGGCGAGGAATATCGCAAGCTGATGGAGCAGGAATCGCTGCGCTGGCGCGACGTCATCAAGAGCCGCAACATCAAGATCGACAACTGATTGACCACTGGCGGAAAGACTCCTGTCTATGACTTCAGAACCTGGACAGCCATTAGAGAGGAGTTATGGCGTAGAAGACCTAAGTCAATCGGCCCGGATTAAATGTCAGCGATTTATACTTAATAAAAAGCGGCCAGATGATGCAGGTTTAATGCCGAACGACCTTCCGACCTGCATCTAGGGCCGTATTTTCAAAATAACCGACTGCGCCATGCACGCAAGAATTCAGCCGCATAAAGCGGCAGCTCCGGCGAATACGTATCATGATTTTTTGTTTTCAGCATCTTGCTTGCGCAGGATGAGATGAATCATCGATAGGCAATGGTAGAACATCCAATTAAGCCACAAAGGGTCATAGTCGGACTTTTGTGTCACACTTGCATGGCGTAGTTGAAAGTTGTTTGCAATATTGAAAAGGTCAGACTCGTCCTTAGACGAAATCAACTCTTTCATCGCTGGCCTTAACCGCTCAAGCACTCCGCAGAGAACTACAACTGCAGCACGTCTGTCGTGAGAAGTTGCTCCTCTGTGTCGAAATTGACGCGCCGCATGCGCCACAGATTCTCGAATCGAAGAATCATGAGTTCTGAGTTCAGCGTCAAATATTTCACTTAAACCCTCCTCCTTCTGAAGAACCAGTCCTTCAGTGGAAAGCGTGTACTTGTCACCGTAGACACGCAGAAGCCGATTTATTCTATTTCTATATTCAACTCTGCCGGCTGTCTTGACGTAACTATCAACCTGAGGCCGTGTTCCGACAATCTTCTTTGACACATGCTGAAACATGAATTCAATCATGTCAAAAAGATCATTTTCGTTATACCTATGGTAATTATTATGAATAGGCCAAAGATCCTTTTTCCGGATAGTTAACTGAATTTCCAGGTCAACATCGCCCACTGTTCCGTTATCGTGATAGTCGTCTAAAGGTCCGAACGCTTCGACAAAGAACCCTTCTTCCCACATGGAACTGAAGAACTTTGAAAATAGCTCGCAGAGATCCTCTAACGTATAGGTTATTAAATCATCGGTCAGATTGTTGCGTTCCGAATAGTATCGATGTTCGAGCGAATCGTCCATGAGGCCATCTTCTAGAGTGCGTTAATTCGCTTCATAGGATAGCGCTTAAAAGGTACTGTGTTCGAACGAATTGGGAAGTTGTTGATGACTGCGCCCCCTCCACGGTAGACAAATCTCTGTCTCATGCCCTGGCGCGCTCGACCGCCTATGGCTGACTCCGCCTAGCTGACTGCGGCCAACCGGTTGTGGAACACATTGGCACGGGCCAGATCCAGCGTCTTGTCGATGCGCTTAAAGATGCGGTCCTTCTTCAGCCTGCTGAAGAACGATTCCGTCACACCATTGACTCAACAATTGCCTTTACGACTACTGGGTTCCTAACAATGGGCATTGCAAAACCGCTTGAAGTCATTGCTGCCGTATTGACTGCCCAGATCAGCGGGCGCGGGCTACGTAGGCTTACGTCGCCAGACTTCCGCCAGCAAAGCATTAAGTGCCCGCTAACGGCTAAGCGTTGCGTTCATCGACCAGTCCACGACCTTGCCCGAGTACAGGTCTACGACGGCCGCCAGATAACTCAAAGTCAAACTGGCCGGGACTCTGGTCCCAACCATTTCTCTACGACGGCGTTCAAGTTGATGCCCACCCCTGCAATGTTGGGCTTAAGTTCAAGCAGCTTATTGGCTTCACGTACAGTGCACACAACGATTCCGCCACCAACTGGCGAAAGCCCTACCTGAACAGCACCCCTGCTCGAAGCAAAATCGGCCAGTCGCGCCTCGTCGATTGCTAACGCAAGTTCATACAGTAGAGTGGAAATTATCTCTCGCAAAGCGTCTGAGTCGTCAGCGCTCGGCAAAGAAAGGATGTATACCGGCCGATTTGTTCGCGACAGATGCCCCTCAGAAATGACCAGGCACGGTACGGATAAAAGCACGCTCTCAACTTGTCCATCGGACACATGCTTTACAAGAAAATCGTAAAGCTCATTTGTAAGCTCGGCCGTGCCGGTAACCAACCCTGCCTTAGGTCCGAAGCTCTTTGCCAGGGTATGAAGGTTTTCTGCGATCCATTCCGCCTGGATACTTCCGCCTATGTCGAGAACATGGACGAAGTACTCAATGTTGCCCACCGGCAAGTTATGCAAGGTAGAGACATGAAAACCCATTGGTAATCCTGAGTGAAGAGTTATGTGAGGAGACTCATCTTGCTGGATCATATCTTCTCAACTGCAGAGTATGGCTTATCCTTTCCACAGCGTCGAATTCATTGCAGATCCACGCGTGCCATTCCTTACGAAACCCCGTCTTGCATCCTTCTGAAGATCTGACGTTGTGATAGTTATTGAGGCCATTGTAAACAATAAGCTTTGATATTAAAGGCACACATCAATCCCACTGTTGACCGCCCGAATGCTTTAACGGCACGCCCTCGAGAAGATAGCAGTGATGCACATTGCTTCTAAAATTCCGTGCCATAACGTGATTTGACAGCGGCAATCAAGCTCGCGCAATCGGCACCTCGTCCAGCACCGTCGTGTACCGCGGTGTCCGGCGTTCCTGCTTCATCCGCCAATCCGACACGGCCTTCTCGGCATCGCCGGTGCTTGCCACATGCACCGTGGCCTTGCCCCAGCGCCCGTTGATTCGGTCCATCACTTCCATCAGCGGGCTTTGATCGCGCACCGAACCCGGCGCGGCAAAGTCCAAGGCCTGCTGCTCGACCCCTTTGGCGGCCAGATCCAGCAGCATCACCCCCGCCTTGACCAGTTGGTAGCCGGGTGCATAGATCGAACGCACGCCCGCAACGGCCGCGCCTACCAGCACCTTGGTGTCCGACGAAGGAGGCTCAAGATGGATAGTGGCCGTGCGGTAAAAGCGCGGCCCAGCCCGAAACGGCGAGGTATGGGCAAACACCTGGAGAGCGCCAGCGCGCTGGCCGCCGGCGCGCAATTTTTCCGCGGCGCGCGTGGCGAACTCACTCACGGCCTCGATCAGCGGCGGCAAGTCGGTGATGGCCTGGCCAAAGCTGCGCGTGCTGGCTATCTGCTTCTTTGGCGGCGGCGCCTGTTCCAGGCTGATGCAGCTGAGGCCCTGCAGTTCGAGCACAGTGCGCTCCAGCACCACGCTCCACTCCCGCCTGGCCTTGTTGGCCGGCATATGGGCCACGTCCCACGCCGTCAGAATGCCCTGTTCCGCCAGCTGGGCCGCAATCCTGCGGCCAATGCCCCAGACCTCTGATGCCAGGGTGCGCCGGAGCACATCCTGCTGCGCTGCCGCCGACATCTCCGCCCAGTTGCATACCTGGGCGAATTCCTTGGGGTAGCTGCCCGGCTTGCGTTCGGCATCCTTGGCCACGTGATTGCACAGCTTGGCGAGGGTCTTGGTGGGCGCCAGGCCCACGCAGGTAGGGATGCTCGTCCAGCGGTAGATGCGCGAGCGAATGGCCCAGGCGCGTTGCGTGAGGTCGCGCATGCCCTCCAGATCACCGACATAGCTCTCATCGATGGAATAGATTTCCTGCAGCGGGCCCAGCCCGGCGGCCAGCGTCATCATGCGATCACTGATATCGCCGTAGAGCTCGAAATTTGCCGACAGGCACACCAGCCCAGCGCTCTGCTCCAGATGGCGGATCTCGAAATGGGGCTGGCCCATCTTGACGCCCAGCGCCTTGGCCTATCTGTTACGTGGAATGTCTGACTGACTGCCGTGCCAAACTGGAGTAGCGTAGGCAATCCCAGGAGGCACGATGTCTACAGAACCTTGGCGTGCGTTGGCGAACCTCTGCAGCGATGCCCTTGCGTACGCGTGGGTATCCCTGCAGGTTGATCTGCTAAGAGCTCCCAATACCGTCGCCGCCTACGCGCGTGGACTGGATCACTACCTCGGTTTCTGTCGACGGATGGAGGTGAATGTCACAAGTGTTGGGAGTGCTCAGATCGCTGCCTACGTGCGCGAACTGGCCGGACGCTCCTGTGACGTAGAGGTACCTTCCAGCACCGCCTCCGCTCTTGCCAACGCTTCGATCCGCCATCGGCTCACCGTTGTCCGGTTGTTCTATGACTACTTGGTCGAAGAGGGTGTGCGCACAACGAATCCTGTCGCGCGCGGGCGACGCGGAGCCGCTTCCGGTGGCTTCGGTGTCGGGCAGCGCGGCCTCATCCCCGTTCAGCATCGGCTTCCCTGGATTCCCGACGAGTCGGATTGGCAGGCTTTGCTGTGCATCGCGCGCAGCGAGCCAATCCGCAACCGCTTGATGCTCGCCCTTGCGTATGACTGCGCGCTGCGTCGTGAGGAACTGTGTTCGATCGCCACGGGAGACATCGATCCGGCAAGACGCCTGCTTCGCATTCGGGCCGAGACGACCAAGACCCGACAGGAGCGAATCGTCCCCTACTCGGTGGTGAGCGCGGAGCTCTACGTGGCCTACCTTGCCGAACGTCGTCGCTTGGGCAGCCCGCGAGGACCGTTGTTCCTATCGGAGTCCTCACGCAATCGAGCGACGCCCCTGACCAAGTGGACTTGGTCAAAGGTGGTACACAGGCTCGCGTTGCACGCCGGGGTGCCCGCACTGACGACCCACAGCTTCCGTCACCTCTGCCTGACGGACCTGGCACGTGCTGGCTGGGACATCCAGGAGATCGCCCGTTTTGCCGGCCATCGCTGCATTCAATCGACCTTGCTCTACATTCATCTGAGCGCGCGTGATCTCTCAGACCGGTTTACCCGCAGCATGGCTGCGGTCCATGAGGCACGACTGGACCAACTCCGGGGAGGCTCAGCATGAGCAATGTGGCGAACGCGATCGCGCCGGCGAATGCGATACCGCAAAAGTCGTTTTCGCTCAAGGAACAAAGCCCTGTGCTTGCTGCCAACGAGCGTGCGGCACTGGAGGTGCTTCGCGTGCACTTCGCGATCCATGGACGGCAATGGCCCACAGCGTCCCGTAAAGCACTGGCGCGACTGTTATGCCCGCTTCACGAACTGCTGGAACGCATACCTGCCGCACAGGCGCCACGCAATTCTGTGATTCACCTTGTGATTGTCGAGATGCAATACCGCGGTATCGCCTACTGGGGATGGACCAGTGATGACTGGCTCGACGTGCTGTGCAGCAGCGAAGCGGCCTTCCGAAGTCGCTACAGGGGCAACGGCAACTGCCGACAGTACGTCATCGCAGTGGCCTATCTCCTGTGCGGCTTTGATCGGATCACGGAGATCGGACGCTTCTTCCCGTACCGCCTCGCGATCAAGGTGTTCGGACGCGAAGCCGTAGAGCACGCCAACCGCCAAGTTTTCGACGAGATGAGCAAGGTCGGTTTTAAGTTGGTCCATCGACCCAGCGTTTCGAACGCGCTCTATACCGCGCTGCTCATCCAACGCAGTCCACGTATCGAAGACCTGACCCTTCTCGCGTTGCAGAAAGTTGCTCGGACCGGTGCGGCATTCATTCGCAGTGGGGTCGCAACTCTCTCTCGGACATTGGTGCGTCTGGAGTTGCTCGCGCATGGCATGGATCACCGCGTCAACGATCGTCGCCGTCCGGCAGACGAGTACCGTGCGACCGACGGTATCCCAGATGAGTGGCTGCAGTGGTGCGAGCGTTGGAGAGCCACTGCCGTACGAGCTGCCTCCTCGATCACGGGAGACTACTATGCGCTGCTGAAGTGTGGTCGCTGGCTCGCCGAAATACATCCTGAGATCAATAGCCCTGCCGACTGGACTCGCGCGACGGCGCTGGAGTACGTGGCGACTGTTGCACGAATGACCATTGGCCAATGGTCGAATCCCGGTGGCATGTACCTGAAGCAGCGTGGTGACCCGCTCAAGCCTGCTGCCAAGGCTTCGCATCTGCGTAGCGTTCGCAGCTTCTTCCGTGACCTTCAGGAATGGGAGTGGATCCCCCAACGCTTCGATCCGGTGCGCGCGCTCGGGTTGCCGCGCGCCGTCGGTGTACTGATCGGACCTCAGCCACGCATCGTGGCCGACGACGCGTGGGCAAAGCTAATGTGGGCGGGTCTCAATCTGAGTGAAGAAGACTTTAAACCTCCCCAAAGTCTGCAAGGCTGTGCCGATCAACCAACACGCTATCCGATCGCGATGATTCGGGCCCTGGCAGTACTCTGGCTGTTCGCAGGACTACGCCGCGACGAATCGCTGCGGCTGCGGATCGGTTGTATCCGCTGGCAACCAGGCCCCAACGATGTGGCTGCTTCACCGACGTGTTTTCTCGACGTGCCCGTCAACAAGACGTCCACCGCCTTCACGAAGCCGGTTGATGCCGTCGTGGGCCATGCCGTCGAGGCCTGGGAACGAGAGCGCTTGCCTCATCCGAGCATGACCGATGCTAAGACGGGTGGCGTGGTGGATTATCTATTTGTGCATCGCGGAAGGCGCGTTGCCGGGGCATACCTCAACCGAGCTCTCATTCCGCTGTTATGCAGGAAGGCCGGCATACCACTGGAAGACGCACGCGGGCGCATCACCAGCCACCGCGCGCGCGCCACCATTGCAAGCCAGCTCTTCAATGCCAGGGAACCGCTGGGTCTATTCGAGCTGCAGGCCTGGCTCGGCCACGCTTCACCTCAATCCACCCAACACTACGTCACGGTGACACCGACTAAGCTCGCCGGTGCAATCGAGCGGGCTGGGTACTTCGAGCGCAACTTGCGCACGATCGCCGTGCTCATCGACCAAGATGCAGTGCGCAGCGGCGCAGCTGCCCGGGGCGAGCCCTGGCGTTACTATGACCTTGGACACGGGTTATGCACCTACGACTTCTTCGATCAATGTCCACACCGGATGGCATGTGCCAAATGTTCGTTCTATCTGCCCAAAGAATCAGCCAAGGCCCAGGCGCTCGAAGCGGGAGCGAATCTCACGCGCATGCTTCAGGAGATCCCCCTGCAAGACGCAGAGCGTGCTGCGGTTGAAGATGGCATCGAAGCAATGGAAAAATTGGTCAACAGCCTGAGTGACACTATTACGCCTGATGGACGGACACCGAATTCCATCAAAAAGACAGAGTGGCCATGATCAAGGCGACAGCACAAACCGTTCATTTCGCGCCGCGCAAGCGCAGTGCGTTGAAGATGACCGAGACTGAACTCAGGCTCATTGCCAATGCCGCGACCATCGGAGACAGCAACCAGCCGGTCAACGGATAGAGCACGCCGGCAGCGATCGGTATGCCGATGCCGTTGTAGACAAAGGCGAACATCAAGTTTTGCCGCATGTTGCGCACGGTATCGATGGAAATCTCACGGGAGACGGCGATGCCGCGTAAGTCCCCCTTGACCAGCGTGATCTGTCCGCTGTTCATCGCGACATCGGTGCCGGTACCCATCGCAATGCCAATGTCGGCTTTAGCCAGCGCCGGGGCATCGTTGATGCCGTCCCCGGCCATCGCGACGACATGGCCTTCCTTCTGCAGTTTTTCCACCAGTGCCAGCTTGTCGGCGGGCTTGACTTCGCCATGCACTTCATCGATGCGCAGCCTGGCGCCGACGGCCTTGGCCGTGGTGAGGCCATCGCCAGTAGCCATGACGATGCGCAGACCGCTGTCGTGCAATGTCTGGATGGCTTCGGGTGTGCTGGCCTTGATGGGGTCGGTCACGGCCAGAATGCCGGCGAACTTGCCATTGACGGCCAGATGCATGATGCTGGCGCCTTCACCGCGCAGACGTTCGCCTTCGGCTTTCAAGGCGGCCAGGTCGATGCCCTCCTGTTCCATGAGCGCGGTGTTGCCCAACGCCAGCCGCTGGCCTTCAACGGTACCGCGCACGCCAATACCGCTGCCTGAATCGAAGTCGATTGGCTTGGACAGCTGCATATTTTTGGCGCGTGCCGCGCTGACGATGGCGTCGGCCAGCGGATGCTCGCTGCCTTGGTCCAGGCTGGCTGCCATACGCAATACTTCATCGGGCGTGTAGCCCGTGGCCGCAATGACGGTATCGAATGTCGGCTTACCTTCTGTCAGGGTACCTGTTTTATCCACGATCAAAGTATCGACTTCACGCATCCGCTCGATCGCGCCAGCATCGCGGAACAGCACACCTCGCGTGGCAGCACGGCCCGTGGCCACCATCACCGACATCGGCGTAGCCAGCCCCAGCGCACAGGGGCAGGCGATGATCAGCACTGCAACGGCGTTAATCAGGCCAAAGACCCAGCTGGGCTCGGGACCAAACAGGCCCCAGATGAAGAAGGTGGCGACAGCAATGAGTACCACCACGATAACGAACTTGCCGGCCACCACGTCGGCCATGCGCTGCATCGGTGCCTTCGAGCGCTGGGCATTGGCCACCATCTGCACGATCTGCGACAGCACGGTCGCTGCACCGACTTTTTCCGAGCGCATGACCAAGGCGCCGCTGGTATTGAGCGTGGCGCCGATCAGCTTGTCGCCTAAGCGTTTGGTCACCGGCACGGGCTCGCCAGTGAGCATGGATTCATCGACCGCGCTGCGGCCTTCGGTCACCACGCCATCGACGGGCACCTTTTCACCGGGGCGTACGCGCAGCAGATCGCCGACATGGACATGGTTCAGCGGCACGTCCTCTTCGCTGCCATCGGCATTGATGCGCCGCGCGGTCTTGGGAGCCAGTCCGAGCAAGGATTTAATGGCCGCCGAGGTTTGCGAACGCGCCTTCAATTCGAGAATCTGGCCCAGCATCGTTAGCGAAATGATGACCACGGCGGCTTCGAAGTACACCGCTACGCGACCCATCGAAACGAACGATTCGGGAAACACGCCCGGCGCCAACGTCGCGACGAGGCTGTAGACAAAAGCAGCCGCGGTGCCCAGGCTGATCAGCGTCCACATGTTCGGGCTGCGATGGACGATGGACTGCCAGCCCCGCACGAAAAAGGGCCAGCCGGTCCACAACACCACGGGCAGAGACAGCACCAGTTCGATCCAGGTCTGGGTCGCCATTGTGAACCAGCCTAGGCGATGGCCGAACATGGCCAGGATGGCAACGATCAGCGTGAGGGGGAGTGTCCCCCAGAAGCGGCGCTGAAAATCGCGCAGTTCGCTGTTGTCTTCTTCATCCAGGGGGATGACAGGCTCTAGCGCCATGCCGCACTTGGGACAGTTGCCGGGATGGTCCTGCCGCACCTCAGGGTGCATTGGGCAGGTGTAGATGCTACCTGCAGGGGCATCCTTTGGCGCTGCGGCAGAAGCCGCCGCAACCTGTTCTTCCGCAGAATGAGCGTGATGATGGTGCCCATGCGCCGCCTGGCCCTCGGGCACCAGATTCATCTGGCACTTGGGGCAGCGACCCGGGTGCTCCTGCCGCACGTCTGGATGCATAGGGCAGACATAGAAAATGTCGGAATGCACGGCCTTAGACTCCGTGTCATGGGTTGCATGCAGAGCATCAGCTGTCGCTGGAGCCCCATCCAAGGCAGCCGAGCTCCTAGTGCCGTGCTGATGTAGGTGATTGCTCATGTCAATGCCTTCGTGAGTTTGACTCGACTCTGGACCTTGCCATGGTGGAAGGTCAAGCCTTCTTCTGGGGCGTCGGATCTGGCTTGCACCAGGAGGGTGCCAGGTGAGGCCGCTGGATGGTGCGGCGGCGCAGGAAGCAAGCCATCCCAACCATGATCACGCCAGGTGGGTTTGTCGTTCGCGCTCGGGTAATGCGCAGACGAATCGCCGGCCCACTCACATGAGCTGGCTGTGGTCATGTTCGATGGCGCGGCCAGCGCATGGTGAGGGCACGATCAGCGCGCGGGTTGGATATCGGTGACGATCATCTTCCCGCCCTCGTTAACGACCATGAACTTCACTTTGTCGCCAGGCTTCAGGTTAGACAACAGATTCTTGTCCTTGGCGGTAAAGACCATGGTCATACCGGGCATATCCAGATGCTGGATGTCGCCGTGCTTGATGGTGACCTTGCCGTTATCCAGATCAACTTTCTTGATCTCGCCATCGGTCAGGGACGTGGGTTGAGTCGCTTCTGTCTTGGCCGGCTCCATGGCTGGCTGAGCAAAGGTGCTCATCGGCAGTGCCACGCCCAAGGCCACGGCCGAAATGGCAAGAATGTGTTTGATGATGTTCATGATGACCTCACGAGTACGAGTTAAAAACTTCCACTGATCCATCTTTCTGGATCAGCAGCACTTTGTAAGGATCGCGCTGACCGCCATAAACTGGTCCGTCCATCCCGGGCGATCCGATGGGCATCCCCGGCACGGCCAAACCGAGTGCCTTGGGTTTTTCCTTGAGCAAGCGCCGAATATCGGCAGCAGGCACGTGGCCCTCGATCACATAGCCCTGCACGAGCGCGGTATGGCACGAGCCGTACTTTTGCGGCATGCCCAGCCGGCTGCGCATCGCGTTGTTGCCCTGGTCGATCACACTGGCGGTAAAGCCGTTTTGCTGCAGATGGGCTACCCAGTCCTTGCAGCATCCGCAGTTCGGGTCTTTCCAGACCTGAATGGCAAGGGATTGCGGCGCGGCAACGGCGGGCAGCGCGCTCGAGCCAAGGAGTACCGCTCCCAGCAGCAACCTGCGTCGCTGAGGGTTCATATGAGAAGCTGACGATGACATGGAGTGGACTCCTGGTTCGACGCGCTGCAATGGGGGACTACTTCTTGCCAACCTGGACAGCACCCTTCATGCCGGCTTCGTAGTGACCAGGCATCAGGCAGGCAAAGTTCACGGCTCCCGCCTTGGTGAACTGCCAGACGATTTCGCCCTGCTTGCCTGGCTGCAGTGTCACCTTGCTGGGTTCGTCGTGCTCCATTTCCGGGAACTTCTTCATCTGTTCCAAGTGCTCCAGCAGTTCTTTCTCTGTACCCAGGCTGAGTTCGTGCTTGACCTGTCCCACGTTCTTAACGATGAAGCGCACGGTTTCGCCCTGTTTGACCTGAATGTTCGACGGCGTGTAACGCATGTTGTCGCTCATTTCGATGGTGACGGTGCGGATTGCCTTGGCGGCGACGCCGGGTTTGCCAATGGCTGTCTCTCCCCCACCGTGGCCACCTGCATGGGTGCCGCTAGCGAAGGCTGTCCCCGATGTGGCCAGCGCAACCATGGCGATGAGTTGGGAAATAGAGAATTGCTTGAATTTCATGGATGGGTTCTCGTTGGAATGGAAGAAAAAATCAATGCTCGCCATGCGATGTAGGCTTGCGCACCTTGACTTCGGTCGGCGTTGCAGGCTTGCGAACGCGCGGCATGGACTGGCCGCCCTCCGCGCTGAAGCGCGCGGGCTCGGCCATCGGGCCGGTGTACTCATGCGCGACCGTGCCTGCCGGATGCTTGAACCAGCCGGGGTCTTTGTAGTCGCCGGGCTTCTGCTCCTTGCGCACTTTGAGCACGCTGAACATCCCGCCCATCTCCACCGATCCGAACGGCCCCTGGCCGGTCATCATGGGTATGGTGTTGTCAGGGATTGGCATTTCCATCTCGGACATGTCAGACATACCGCGTTCACCCATGACCATGTAGTCCGGAATGAGCTTGTTGACTTTCTTGGCAAGGCCGCTGTGATCCACGCCAATGAGTGTGGGGACGTCGTGGCCCATGGCGTTCATGGTGTGGTGACTCTTGTGGCAGTGGAAGGCCCAGTCGCCTTCCTCATCGGCCACAAACTCGATCTGGCGCATCTGGCCCACCGCCACGTCGGTGGTTACTTCATGCCACCGCGTGCTTTTGGGCGTGGGGCCACCGTCGGTGCCGGTGACCACAAACTCGTGACCATGCAAGTGCATCGGGTGATTGGTCATGGTGAGATTACCCATGCGAATGCGAACCTTGTCATTGAGGCGCACATTCAAGGAGTCGATACCAGGAAAGACACGGCTATTCCATGTCCACAGATTGAAGTCCGTCATTTCCGCGACCTTGGGTGTTGCAGCCCCTGGTTCAATGTCATAGCTACTCAGCAGGAAGCAGAAATCCCGCTGCACTTCGTCGATCAGGGGGTGCTTGGCTTTCGGGTGCGTGACCCAGAAGCCCATCATTCCCATCGCCATCTGCACCATCTCGTCCGCATGTGGGTGGTACATGAACGTGCCTGGCCTACGCGCGACGAACTCGTAGACAAAAGTCTTGCCAGCTGGGATGGCCGGCTGTGTAAGGCCGGTCACCCCATCCATGCCGTTGGGCAGGCGTTGACCATGCCAGTGGATACTGGTGTGCTCGGGCAACTTGTTTGTGACGAAAATGCGCACGCGGTCGCCCTCCACCACTTCGATCGTGGGGCCGGGACTCTGGCCGTTGTAGCCCCACAAGTGGGCCTTCATACCTGGCGCCATCTCGCGCACCACCGGCTCGGCCACCAGGTGAAACTCCTTGACGCCCTGATTCATCCGCCATGGCAGTGTCCAGCCGTTGAGTGTGACCACCGGGTTGTAGGGCCGCCCCGAGTTGGGTACCAGCGGAGCCATGGTGTTTGGACTTGTCTGGCTAATGGGTTCGGGCAATGCCGCCATGGCCACGCGGCTCACCGCGCTGGCCGCGACCGCTCCGCCTGCGATGCCGGCATATTTGAAAAAATCTCTTCTGGATGTCATGGCATGAATCTTTGCTTTAGTGGCCCGCATCGCCCGCGCTGGGCGCACTGGACGTGACTGACAAGGTGGTGTTGGTGGGGCGCCCGATGACGGATGCCTGTATGGCCGCATCGGCCAGCCAGAACTGCTGTTGTGCATCGATGGCGGCCGTGACGGCGCTGACCTGATCGCGCGCGTCGGCCAATAGCTCAAAGGCGCTGATCAACATGCCGTTGTAGCGAAGCTGGTTCTCCTCCGAGATCACCTTGCGCAGCGGAACGACTTCATCGCGGTGGTGACGCGCCACGTCATAGGCCGTGCGATACGCTGAATAACTTTCGCGCAGGTTGGAGCCGGCAGAGCGCACCGTAGCTTCGAGCTGGTTGGCCGCCGCCAGGGTTTGGGCGTTCATTGCGTCTCGCTGCATCCCGCCCCAGTCGAAAATGGGTAGGCGTACTGCGATTTCCCAGCCGCGTGCAGTCGAGCGTGTGCCTTCTGCGCGATCAAAGCTGGTGTTGCGGCTTCCCTGCAATTCGATGTCAGTGAAACTGGTCACCATGTTCAGGCCCTGGGCCTTGGCTGCACCATTCAACGCGGCTTGCGCCAGACGGATGTCCAGACGCGCCTGGGTTGCTTGCGAGGCGACTGTCTGCGGCTCCAGTGCCTTTTTAGGCAGCTCAGGCAACCGTTCCGGTAGCTTAAGCGCTTGTTCTTGCGCCTCATCCAGCCCCATCAGTCGCACGAGTTCTTCACGGCTGGCCGTAGCCTGGTGCTGAGCGGCGCTCAGCCGAGTGGCTGCATCGGCGTAGAAGGCTTGCTCGCGTGCACGGGTAATCCGGTTGAAGTTGCCCGCCGCCTGCATGCGCTTGGCCAGTTCCGCTCCTGCTTCCGCGCTGTCATAGACCTGCTTGGCGTATTTGAGCGTTTGCTGCGAGGCCACGGCCCGCACCCAGCCCTGACGCACACGGGTGATCTGGTCCACCACGTCACTGGTCAGACGTAACTGCGCTTGCTCAATGCGCCGGGTAGCGATGCCGTGCCGTGCTGGAAGCGTCAAAAGATCCAGCAAGCCGAAGGACAAAGCGCGCCCGAACTCCAGCTCATCGCCTGCGACCATGCGCTCAAAACTGAAAATGGGGTTGGCAATTCGTCCGACCTGTGCGGCATTCGCCGACTCTGCCCAACCTTGTGCCAGAAGAGCCTGCAGGGATGGGCTGTTCACCAAGGCCAACTGGACAGCATCTTTCTGTTCCAAGGGCTGCGCCAGCAAGGCTTGAGCGGCCTGCGCACGCTGGTTGCGTTCATCCTGGGTACGAGCCAACGCGAGTTTGCCCCCGGTAAAATTGCCCGCCTCGTCGTTGACGCGATGGATGTTCTGATCCAGGTTGACGCTGGCGCATCCGGCTAGCACGGCCAATCCGAGTGCAGACAGGGCCAGCTTGGCATGGGTAGCACGCAACCCCATCATGGCTTGTCTCCCCCTTGATGGCCAGAGTGCGGGTCGCCGGCGGGGCTATTTTTGTCTGACGCGGGATCACTCATCTTGATTTCCTTGGCATATGTGCGCCAGCCGCCAATCTGGCCCACGCGATCATTGGCTTCGCGCCAAGACTGCACCGGTGGATCCGCATAGGCTTGGTAGGTCCTGATAGGGGACGAATACTGCAGCGTCGTCAGCGTCGTCAGCGGCGTCAGCGGCGCTGGCTTGGGCGCGTCGGTATCTGCTGGAGCTTGTGCGAAAGCCGCCCCCACAAACAACACGAATGTCGAAGGCAACAGGGCCCTGAAGGGCGACAGGTAATTGGAAGTGACCATGGTCTCCTCTAGAAGAATTTTTGATCTCACGATATGGAGAGATTCTGAAGAGATCACCCTTTCATTCAGGTGTTCTGAAAATTACATTGTTGTTATCTACATGTCAGAAGGCCTCAAGCTTGGCAAACTCTCGCCAAAGCATTGAACGGAGCGCACACGTGAAAATATTGATCGTCGAAGACGAGCCCAAAACGGGTGAGTACCTGCGTCAGGGGTTGACAGAAGCCGGATACATTTCCGACCTCGTGCCCAACGGCGCGGATGGCCTGCATATGGCCCTGCAGGGCGAATATGACTTGCTGATCCTGGATGTCATGCTGCCAGGCCTGAATGGCTGGCAAGTGCTGCAAGCCCTGCGCGACCGGGGGATGGGAATGCCCGTCCTGTTCCTGACTGCCCGCGATCAGGTGGAAGATCGTGTCAAAGGACTGGAACTCGGGGCCGACGACTACCTTGTCAAGCCGTTCTCGTTTGCCGAGTTACTGGCGAGGGTGCGGATCATTCTGCGGCGCGGCCACCCCGGCAACGAGAGCACCGTGCTGCGAGTGGCCGACCTGGAGCTGGATTTGCTGCGCCGCCGGGTATCCCGCAACGGCAGGCGTATCGACCTGACGGCCAAGGAATTCGGCCTGCTGGAGCTGCTGATGCGCCGCCACGGGGAAGTGCTGCCACGTTCCCTGATCGCATCACAGGTATGGGACATGAACTTTGACAGTGACACCAACGTCATCGAAGTGGCGATGCGCCGCCTGCGCGTGAAGATTGATGAAGGCCAACCGCTCAAGCTCATCCAGACCGTGCGCGGCATGGGCTATGTGCTGGACGTGCCAGAGGAGGAATAAGTGGAGTCGAAACTGTCTTTGGGTAAGCTTTCGCTGACTCGCCGCTTAACCCTTTTCTTCACCGTGGTGGCAGCTGCTGTGGTGCTTGGGTTGGGTGGTCTTTTTCTGGTGGAAATTGAGCAGCATTTCGTCGAGATGGACCGGATGGCTCTGCAGGAAAAGCGCCATTTGATCGAGGAAATTCTTAACAATGCAAACTCAGTGGACGACGCAAGCTTGCGCTTGAGCGAAGCTTTGAACTATCACCATGATCTCTATGCCCTAGTGCAGAACGCCCATGGAGAGACCATTTTTCAATCGTCAACATCCAACCTCAGTGTGCAAAGCGGCCGTGTCCTGGGCACCGAGGAGAAGAGTGTTTTCGGGGTTTGGCGTCACAACGATACCGAGTTCCACACATTGAGCTTTGGAACTGCCCCGGCTTACTCCGCATCAGCGTTGCAGGTTTTGATTGCAGCGGATACAAAACACCACACCCAATTCCTCAATGGGCTGCGCAGCAGTCTGGCGTTCTACGTGATCGCAGCCATCATCGTGTGCGCTCTACTGTCGTGGCTCGCGGCGCGGCAAGGACTGGCGCCACTGCGTGAAATGAAGTCACGCGCAGCCGTGGTCACAGGTCAGAAGCTGTCCGAGCGCATGCCAGTTGAGGCCGTACCGGTGGAAATGGCCGATCTGGCGCTAGAGCTGAACCGCATGCTGGACCGCCTGCAGGAGGACTTTCGGCGCCTGACAGACTTCTCGTCGGACCTGGCTCATGAGCTGCGCACCCCCATCAGCAATCTGCTGACGCAGACACAGGTGGCGTTGGTGACCAAGCGCGATGCCGCAAAGTATCGAGACATCCTGGCTTCCAATGCCGAGGAATTTCAGCGTTTGGCGCGCATGGTGTCCGACATGCTGTTCCTGGCCAAGACCGAGCGCGGCGTGGATCTGCCGCACAAGGAGCGGTTTTCTGCCCGCCAGGATGCGCTGGCGTTGCTTGAGTTTTACGAGGCTGTGGCCGAGGAAAAGCGCATCCGGCTCCAGTTGGAAGGCGACGGCGAGATCGAAGGCGATCGCCTGATGTTCCGCCGTGCGGTGAGCAACCTGCTGTCCAATGCCGTGCGTTACACGCCCGAGGCCGGCGACATCACCATCCGTATCACCAGCACGGCACAAACCACGACAGTGGCCGTGGAGAACACTGGTGTCGACATCGATGCCAAGATCCTGCCCCGGCTGTTCGACCGCTTCTACCGCGCCGATGCTTCCAGGGCCCATCCGGACTCCGATGGCTCCGGGCTGGGCCTGGCCATCACACGCGCCATCGCACAAGCCCACGGCGGCCGTGTCACGGCGACGTCGAGCCACGGGCTAACCTGCTTCGCCCTGGTGTTTCCTCACCGGGGCTCACAACCATCAAGCTGACAACATTGTCATCGGGCGGTCCAGATTCTGTTGGGTTGCGCTTCCTAAGATGAACACATCACCTCAACGCCCGACCAAGGCATGAGAGATGCAAGTTTCATCCACCTTCGCTAGGAGCTTCAACCATGATCCAACAACGCCTCACCCTTTCTTCCATCATCGCCGCCGCAACCGCCGTGGTTGCTCTGGGCCTTCCAGGGATGGCTTCGGCAGCGTACGAGCATCCTGCCAACAATGAAAAGGGAATAATCGTTCACCAGGAACACTGGAAGAGCGAGAAGACGCGAGAGCAGGTTATCGCGGAAACCAAGGCTGCCATGGAGCAAGGACGCCTGTCCTATGGTGAGAGCAACTACCCAATGCCTGTGCCTAATGTGGGCCCAGGGAAAACTCGTCAGCAAGTGATCAACGAAATGCTGAATGAGTCACCTGCCGAACGCGACGCGCGTCAGCGTCTCTACTACCCGGGTTGATCGCCCCCAGTTGCGGTTCCAGCGGATGGATCATGCTGAATCCATTCTGTGGGATCGCTGGCGTCGGCATGACTAACCTCGCGACAGCCTAGGCCGCCGTCCAATTTCCCATGACGTCCCACCGCTGTGTATTCGCCTGGGGCGTTGCCGCCATCGGCCCCGCACGCGGCAGCAGAACGTTCAGAGGCAGTCCCAGGACCAGGCGCAGCAACGCTCAGACCATGCATGTCTCACTCCAGCCAAACGTACTTTCCAGGTAGCTAAAGAGCGGCCGCCGAGATGGCCAATCAGCCGCCCCGCCACTGGCCCCATGGCGGCTGCCACCAGCAGCGCCACCCCCACGACACGGCTGATCGGCCCTGCCAGAACGGCTGAAAGATAGTACGAAGATGCCCACGAAAGGGTCTGGGCCAGGTCCATCATCATGATGGTCTGTGTACGGCTTTGCGGCATTCCAGTTGCTAGATGCTGCGCTGACGCGCAGGGAGAGCGCCTGCGCACTTTCTCGCCGTTCCCGTTCGCTGTAACGGTCCACCAGGTAGCCAGCGCAGTCGCGTGTGAGCAGTGTGAACTTGACCAGTTCCTCCATCACGTTGCGGGATCTGCCGCAAGCGGGGTTGTGATAAATCGCGATGTTGCTCATGTCTTAAGCAAACAGGCTCAGGCGCAATGCCAAAGCCGCCAGGGTGAGGGCCAGTACCGGCAAGGTGAGCACAATCCCGACCTTGAAGTAGTAGCCCCAGCCAATCGTTGTGCCCTTCTTGGCCAGAACGTGCAGCCACAGCAGCGTGGCGAGACTACCGATGGGGGTGATTTTTGGCCCCAAGTCACAGCCAATCACGTTGGCGTAAATCATGGCCTCCTTGACCGCACCGCTGGCAGCGCCTGGCTCATGGCGGTCGCGCCGGTGAGTCCAGACGATGCCGGTGCCTACCCGCAGCTTTTTGACAGCAGCGCCGACTACGCGACATTGATCCAGGCCGGGAAAGAGGCAGGGCAATCTTGCCTTCGCTGGGGCTTCGCCGAGATCACTCGCCTGCAAAAGAGGTTGCGTCGCAACTACGAATACCGATTTTTTGTAGCGCACATGACAGCATTGTCATTTCTGCGTTGGTGTTTTGTCGGCGATGAATTTCTACACTCAAGTTCACTTCTCCTCCTCGGCGCATTGCAGCTTTAAAGGAGAACGTTCTTAACTGAAAAAGGATTGTCTCCATGTCACAACGTCGTCTCACTTGGTCTTCTTTGATTGCAGCTGCTGCAGCAACAGTGGCATTGGGCATGCCTGGCATTGCCGCAGCCAATGGCTATTGGCATCCAGCAAACAATGAAGCAGGTGTCACAACCCATCCCGACCATTTCAAGAGCAGCAAGACGAGTGCTGAGGTCCGTGCTGAGACTGAAGCTGCCATGCGTCAACAAGGCGGACTTTCTCGCTTCAATGCGAATAGTTATCCGTCCCCTGTACAAGCCAATGGTCCGGGAAAAACTCGCCAGCAAGTCATTGACGAATTGGTGAATGAGACGCCTGCTGCGCGCGCGGAGCGAGAAAGCATGTTGAGGAACTGAGCGAGGATTTGTGATCGCGGAGTCATCTGATATCGCGATCACTTACTTTTTGCCCGTTCCGGTGGAAGCAGCGCTTATCGACTTGTTCAGATTTCTGAGATGCGCTCGCCAGGCCGTAGGTGCACGATGGTTCCTACCGCCACGGCAGCGGTCAGCATGCGCCGCCATTGCCCGTCGGCTTGCTGTACCTCGGCATCCTGCGGCGTCAGGTCTAAAAGGCTCTTAATAGCGTTGCGAGCACGGTCCACGGCCCGGGCTTCAATGAGCTTGGCAATGGCATACAGTGCCATCACCATCGCTGTCTCAGGCCATTGACCCATTGACCCGGGAGACTTGTGCTTCTCTTGGAGGCGGCACCGCGCCTTCTCGCAGGCTTCTGGTATAGGGAAACATCCCCAGCCCGCTCGGAGCAGCGACTGGGGGCAGTGCAATGACGCCCAGCATTCAGTCGTCGGAGGGCCCCGGTAATCAGTCCGGTAGGCCCAAGTTCAGCCCCTTCGCTTTCAGCGTCGATGGCGGGGCCGCGGTTTCCTCGGGGTTCTGCACTTCAAGCGCAGCGCCTGGCGATCTCTCAGTCTCTTGGCCAAGCGCCGGCTGTACTTGGTTCGCACATCCAGTGGGGGATGGAGTTTCAGCCACAGATGCCGCAGTCTCCAAAATACGAACACGGAGATCAACAAGCTGATCCATATCCAGAACAGCTTGGCAAAAAGCCCATCCTGGGCCACCTGCAATGACATGGATTGCTCCTCTTGCCAGACCTTGACAGGAACACGTGAAGCGCCGAGACGGTGGACCGTGCCCGCCATTGCGATGTCGCAACACTGGACGAGCAACGTTAGGCGCAGGAAGTGGAACCGCCACCCGATATCTCGGAGCGGGGATCCCATGCGCCTTTCGTGTTACTTCAGCGTGAAGCGGACGGAAGCGACGGATTTGCCCGCCTTGGAGACTGCGACCACGGCTTTGGTACCGGCAGGGACTTTGAAGCTCCCAGAGGCTTCCAGCTTGCCGTCACCAGGTTGGAGTTGCACATCCTGCTTATCGCTGCCAGCCAAAAGCGTGACCTTCGCGGTCATCCCTGCGACGGCAACGGGCTTGCCGTGGTCGCGCATGTACAGCTGCAACTTGTCCGCTGTGGCGACAAATTCGTATTCGACATCCTTTGCTTCGGCAACAGCGCCTCCGTGCACGGGCTTTGCATCGTGACCATGGTTGTCAGCCGCGATGGCCGTGCCTGAGATCGATACCGCCAGGGCGAGAATGAGTTGAGAGATTTTCATTAATGTTCCTTCGGAGCAAGGTTTAAGGAGATGAAAGGCCCCGCTGATCGCGGGACCTTTCACAACTACACGGGAGCGGTCACGTCCGGCGGGTGCGAGGGCTCAGCCGAAACGTCCTCATCTTTCTCACCGGGCCTGTGGGCCAGACGGTAGAGAATTGGCAACACGAGCAGCGTGAGCAGTGTGGAAGAGAGAATTCCGCCAATCACCACCGTTGCCAAAGGACGCTGGACTTCGGCCCCGGTGCCGGTAGCGATGGCCATGGGAATGAAGCCCAGCGAGGCAACAAGTGCCGTCATGAGTACCGGCCGCAAGCGGGTCAAGGCGCCCTCGCGGATCGCGGCATCCAGCCCCATGCCTTCTTCCCTCAAGGTACGGATATAGGAAATCATCACCAGCCCGTTGAGCACTGCTACCCCTGATAGCGCGATGAACCCAACGGCCGCCGATATTGACATCGGAATGTCGCGAAGCCAAAGTGCCAGAATGCCCCCCGTCAAAGCGAATGGGATGCCGGTGAAGACCAGCAGGCCATCCTTGGCGTTCCTGAACATCGCGAACAGCAGTACGAAGACCAGCAGCAGGGACACTGGCACAACGATCTGCAAGCGCTTCGTGGCCGATTGCAGGTTCTCAAAGGTTCCGCCCCAGCTCGTCCAGTAACCCGTAGGAATCTTGATCTGAGCCAAGCCCTGCTCGGCCTCCGCTACAAAGGAACCCACATCGCGTCCCCGCACATTGGTGCTCACCACGATACGTCGTTTGCCGTTCTCGCGGCTGACCTGGTTGGGGCCGGGCGCAAGTTCGAATGTAGCGACTTCACCCAGCGGAATGAAATTCGTCCTAGCTTCCGCAGAACGCGGCAGCGGTATGGGCAGCCGCTTCATGCCTTCCAGGTCATTGCGCAGGGCCTCAGGGAGGCGAACAAGAATATCGAATCGACGGTCTCCTTCGAACATGGTGCCGGCCTCACGCCCGCCAATGGCAGTAGCCACGGTGTCCTGGATGTCAGCAACGTTCAGTCCATAGCGCGCGGCCTTCTGGCGGTCGATGTTCACAGTGAGCATCGGCAGGCCAGTCGTCTGCTCGACCTTCACCTCGGATGAGCCCTGGATCTTCTGCAGCATTGCAGAAACTTCTTCAGCGGACTTGTTCAGCACATCCATGTCGTCGCCGAAGATTTTTACTGCCACGTCACTTCGCACACCCGAGATCAGCTCGTTGAAGCGCAGCTGAATGGGTTGAGAGAACTCATAGTTGTTGCCGGGAATTTCCCCAAGAACCTCCTGGATCGCCGCAAGCAGCTCGTCCCTGGTCTTGCGAGGCTCCGGCCATTCGTCCATCGGCTTGAGCATGATGTATCCGTCCGAGATGTTCGGCGGCATCGGGTCCGAGGCAATCTCCGCAGTACCGGTTCTGGCGAAGATTCGTTCGATCTCGGGAAACTTCGCTTTCAAGGTGCTTTCGATCTGCTTCTGCATCGCAACCGACTGGGATAGGCTCGTGCCCGGAATGCGCAGTGCCTGAATTGCAAAGTCACCTTCATTGAGATTGGGAACAAACTCGCTGCCCATGCGGGTCGCGATCACTCCACACAAGATCACCGCGACGGCTGCGATGGTGAGAACGAGCGCTTTGGCGGACATCACGCGATCGAGCAGCGGTGCATACAGGCGCTTGGCGTAGCCAAGGAGAAAATTCTCCTTCTCGCTAACACGATTGCCGATGAAAAGAGCAACGGCTGCCGGGATGAACGTCACCGACAGAATCATCGCGCCCAGCAGGGCCGCGACCACGGTGAAGGCCATCGGGTGGAACATTTTTCCTTCCACGCCCGTCAGCGCGAAGATGGGCAGGTACACCACCATGATGATCAACTGTCCGAACAGCAAGGGGCGACGCGACTCCTGAGATGCCAGAAACACTTCATGGAAGCGCTCTGCCCGGGTCAGTGGTCGGCCATGGTGCGCCTGTGCATGGGCAATACGCCGTACGCAGTTCTCCACGATCACGACCGCTCCATCAATGATGATGCCGAAGTCCAGGGCTCCCAGGCTCATCAGGTTGGCACTTACCTTGTACTGGACCATGCCCGTGAATGTGAAGAGCATCGACAATGGAATGACCATTGCCGTGATGATCGCTGCGCGGATGTTCCCCAGGAACAGAAACAGGATCACGATCACGAGAACCGCGCCTTCGAGCAGGTTCTTCTTCACTGTGTTGATGGCCTTGTCGACGAGAATGGTACGGTCATAAACCGTCACCGCGTGCACGCCTTCGGGAAGGCTCTTGTTGACCTCCACCATTTTCTTGTCCACTGCTTGTGATACGGTCCGGCTGTTTTCACCGATCAGCATGAACACCGTGCCGAGAACCACTTCTCGCCCGTTGTCCGTTGCGGCGCCCGTTCGCAGCTCTCGGCCAATACCGACTTCTGCCACGTCTCGGACGCGCACGGGCACGCCATTGACACTGCTGAGGATCACGTTGCCGATGTCCTCCAGCGACTTCACCTGTCCAGGCGCGCGAATGAGGTATTGCTCTCCGCGCTTTTCGATGTAGCCGGCGCCCACGTTGCCGTTGTTGCGGTCCAGAGCGGTGACCACATCTTGCAGTGTCACGCCCAGGGACGCCAGGCGCTCGGGGATCGGTGCGATCTGGTACTCCTTGGCAAAGCCACCAATGGAGTTGATTTCAGTCACGCCAGGAACATTTCGCAATTGCGGCTTGATGATCCAGTCCTGGATCTCTCGCAGGTCAGTGGACGTGTAGGGGGAACCGTCGGGCTTCTTTGCTCCGTCCTTGGTTTCAACGGTCCAAAGATAGATTTCCCCCAGCCCGGTCGAGATGGGCCCCAACGCCGGTGTGATGCCTGCAGGCAGTTTGTCCCGTGCCTCCTGGATTCGCTCGTTGACAAGCTGGCGTGCGAAATAGATGTCGGTGCCGTCCTTGAAAATCACGGTTACCTGCGACAGCCCGTAGCGTGACAGCGACCGGGTCTGCTCCAGGTTTGGCAGACCGGCCATGACCGTCTCGATGGGGTACGTGACCCGCTGCTCAGTCTCCAAGGGCGAGTAGCCAGGAGCCTGAGTGTTAATCTGAACCTGGACGTTCGTGATATCGGGGACTGCATCAATCGGCAGCTTCTGATAGCTGAAAACGCCGAGCGCAGCCATGGCGAGGGCCGCAAGTAGCACCAACCATCGTTGTTCGATTGAAAATCGAATGAGTTTTTCAAACATGTATGGGCTCCGTGATCAGTGCGTGTGTTCGGCAGATCCCTTGCCGAGCTCGGATTTCACTACGAAGCTCCCCGATGAGGCGTAGGGCATGCCGGCCTTGAGGCCTTGAAGGACCTCGACCCGCTTGCCGTCGCTGCGACCTAGTTTCACTGGCTGGACAATGAAGCCATCGTTGACCTTGAGGAAGACAACGGGTTTGTCTCCAACGTTCTGCACGGCGTCAGCCGAGATCGTTACGGGCACGGCCGTTTCTTCGGACACAACTTCGACGTTCACGAACAGGCCGGGACGCCAGGCCCCCTTGGGATTTTCAAGAACCACGCGAGCCTTCGCTGTGCGAGTCTGCTCGCCGATCAGTGCCCCCACAAAGGCGACGGTGCCAGTGGCGGAGGCGTCAAAAGCCGTGGCCTTGATGGTGACCTTTTCGCCCACCCGCACCGACGGCAGATCCTTTGCCGGGACGTTGATCTCCGCCCACACCTGGGTGAGGTCCGAGATGGTGAACACGGCTGCATCTTCCTTCACGGCTTCGCCGAGACTCAGGTGCTTTTCGATGACGATGCCGTCAAAAGGGGCACGCAGTTCGATGCGATTCAACCCGGACACTGACGAGGTGGACAGACCCAGCGCACTCAGTTTCTGGTTGGCGTTGGCCACTGCCACCTCTGCTTCGCTCAAGGCCTGCTTGGCCTGCAGGTAGTCTTGTTCAGCCGATACCTTCTGTTCCCACAGCTTCTTCTCCCGCTCGTAGGTGGTCTTGGCCAGCGCCAATCGTTTTTGAGCGGTCTGCAGTTCGCTGCGTTGCTCAGAGGCGGTCGGACTTGCAATGGCGGCCAGCACCTGCCCCTTCTTGACGACCTGGCCAAGGTTGGCGCTGACACTTTCCACGACTCCTGCAAGACGGGGAACCACGTGCGAGGTGCGGTCTTCATTGAGTCGGATCTCGCCGGGCAACAGCAATGCCGTCTTGATGTTCGCGGCGGATGCGGTGTCCACGCTGATCGATGCGGCCTTGATCTGGGCGTCGGTCAGTTCAATCTTCCCTTCTTCTTTGCTCATCACGAACATGAAGGGTTCGGTGGCAGTCTGCGCAATGATCTCGATCTCGAAAGCATGGGGTTCGGCAACGATTTCGAGGCTGACCAAGCCGTCTTTCTCCTGGACGAAAGTCAGCTTCTGCTTTTCGTCAGTCGGGCGGGTCACGGTTGCTGTGACCGTTGCCGCATTCAGGGGCAGAGCTTTGTCTTTGTCGAACAGCCAGATGCGCAGCCGAGGCTCGCCGCCGTCCTCTGAAAGCAGTGCCTCCAAGCTGAAATCCCCTTCTTTGAAGACGGTGCCACCATGGGAACCCTTGGTTTCGCTCTTTTCGTGGTGCTCGCCGTCCGCATGGCCCTTGTCATCGTCGTGGCCACCTTCCCCGCCCTTGCCATGGTGCTCACCATCACCGTGCCCCTTGGCCTCGGTGTGGCCGCCGTGGCCATGGCCATCTCCCTCTACGGCCGCGGCTTTGGGCTTGCCGCCGCCCTGCAAGATGTAGGTTCCCACGCCGACCCCCAATGCGAGGACGACGGCAATAGCGATCACGTGCTTTTTGCTGATGGTGGATTTGCTGGTGTTCATAGTCATTCTCAGTTCTGCGGTGCGGTTAAGCGGGGATCGTGGGGGCCGCCGAGCAGGCGATCAACATCGGCCGCTGCGCGATGTGCCTCGCCAAGTGCTTTGAGATACTGGGACTTGGCGGTGAAGTAGGTGCGCTGCGCATCGAGCACCTCCAGGAAATTGAACTTTCCGTTCTCAAAGCCAATGGTGGCCGCGTCATAAGCTGACTTCGCCCCCGGAAGCACGTCCTGCTGCAGAGATTGGATCTCTGCAGCGATCGTCGCAAGTCGCTCCCGGGCCTGCGCCACTTCGCTATGCAGGCGCACGGTGACCCCCTGCAACTCGTCACGCGCTTTGTCCTCAAGCTTTAGTGCTTCGAGGAGATTGCCCTGGTTGCGGTCGAAGACGGGGAGAGGCACAGAGACACCGAAAAGAAGAACGTTTCGCTGCGTTTCGTTGCTGCGCTGCATGCCAACACTGACGGTGACATCAGGCACCCGCTTGCTTTGTTCCAGGTCGGTCAATGCCTTGCGCCGATCCACCTCGATTCTCGCCAGGACAACGGCTGGCGAAGAAGAAATGAGAGGCAGAAGATCGGCGAGGTTCGGTACAGGGGGGAGGTTTCCAGCCTTTCCCTCCAGGACCGTGAAAGGCACGTCGATCATTCCCAATAGCGCAAATAGACGGGACAGGGCATTGCGTTCTTCACTCGCAGCCTGGGCGAGCTCAACACGAACACCGGCCTCCGCAACCCGGGCCTTGGACTCTTCGACGGGCGACACCTTGCCGGCGGCCACCCGCTTGGCGACGGTGTCGGTGGAAGACTTGGCCAGCGCTACGCTGTCCCGGGCGAGCACCAAGCGCTCTTGCGCCGTCAGAACGTCGAAGTAGGCTGCAGCGACATTGGCTCGCACGGTCGCCTTCAGCTCGATCAGCTGAGCTTGCGCCTGCTCACGGGATTTTTCAGCTGCCTTGGTGCGCGCGGCACGCTTGCCCCCCAATTCCACTGGGAGGTTGAGCTGCCAACTTTGCGTGCGCGTTTTGGAGCGTGCGTCTTCCAGCGAGTAGGCGAGCTCTGGATTGGGGCGCGCGCGCCCTTGCAGAACTTGCCCCTCGGTTGCCTCCAGCTGGCGCGTCGCCGCTGCTACCTCGGGATTTCCTGCCAAAGCCAATTCAATTGCCCTGGCCAGAGACAGTGGCGAAGTTGGTGCTGTTGCGGCAGTCAGAGGTGTTTCCTCGCCACCGATAGGGCGTTGCGACACACCCTGCGAAAAGGCGCTGCTGGAAGCGGCCAGCAATATGGCCACCGCGCTAGCTGCAAACCTGATTTTCTTGCGGCCGCGCCATGCGTGCGGCTTTCCTTGAAGGTAAATACCCTTGTACATCCGATTCTCCAGTGGTTTGAAAACACGAAGGAATCGACGGGGTGGCAACCATGCAGCTGCCTGGCAACTCGTCACTCATCACAGCCGCGACACGCGCAACTACATCCGCCTGCGGGGGCGGACACGAATGACTGAAGGAAGGAGAGATGCCCCGCCGATTAGGCGAGGACGGACCACTGAGGGCGGTCAGGGGGAGTGGGCGTTACACAAGCCAACCGCTCGTTGGGCTGGGTACCCACACTACTGTCGTGAGTGACGCCTTGCTTGGCATAGGACAAGTTGAGGGCGCCGATGCCGACGCCATGACAAACCGAGCAATCGACATGAGACTGGTCGGCGTTTTGCCCGTTCTTATCTGCTTGGTCGACCACGCTTTTGGCCTCATGCTTGTGCTCATGATGCCCCACGTGTTGTGTCTGAGCCGTAACGCGTTCATGCATGCAATAGGTAGCAACCGCAGACCAGCTGAACTGGAACGGTAGCAATGCAAGCATAAAAAAAGCTATCAAGCGGTACATTTTTTGAGTCTAGCACGCGACAATGAAATCCCGGATATGGGGCACGCGTAGAAGCTGGATAGAGGCTATCCGCTCAAGAGTCAGCCGCCCGTGCCGTACAGTTCCTGAATACGCTTTTTTTCAGCGGAAGACATGTTCCGGTATTCCTGTTGCACCTGCTCACGGGTCTTGGAGGGGCCCGTTGCCTTGACAGGCAGAGCACCGCCGCGCGCGAGGATCGCCAGCGTGCCGTCCTCACGGGCGACGGTCACCGACTCAAGTACGTCGCCACGGGACAAAGAGCTTTGAAAATGGTCGGGATGGGTGGTAAATCCCTCTTCGCCACCGGCGGGGTGATACAGCGAAGATGCAGATACCAGGCCCGGGGCCGCGATGGCCAGGGCGATCAGGGAAAGCGTGAGGGGTTTGCGAACGATCATGGTTTTGTCTCTGGATTCAGGTGAACCCTTGGCGACTTACCAGGGCTATGCCTTGCGACACGGGGTGAACTTTAGAAAGCGAACCGCGACAAGGCACCAACAGCCAGATGACAAATTCGTAATCTACGAACGGGCCGCATTCTTCGAGAATGGCACCATGAAAATCTTGCTCATCGAAGACGAAGTCAAGCTTGCCGAGTACCTGCGTAAGGGCCTCGGAGAGGCCGGCTATGTGGTGGACGTTGCCCACAACGGGGTAGATGGCCTGCACCTGGCTCTTGAAGGTGAGTACAACCTACTGGTACTGGACGCTATGCTCCCTGGGATCGACGGTTTCAGCCTCCTCACCGCTTTTCGCAAATCCAGGCAGACACCCGTGTTGATGCTGACAGCGCGGGTCAGCGTCGAGGACCGGGTGCTGGGACTGCAGACAGGTGCTGACGATTACCTGGTCAAGCCCTTCGCATTTTCCGAATTGAACGCACGCATCCAGGTGCTGCTCAGGCGCACCTATGGCGCGCGCGATGCGGCAGAGCCCACGCAACTGCGCCTTGCCGATCTCGAACTTGACCTAGTGCGGCGCAAGGCATCCCGCGGCGGTCAGCGGTTGGAGCTGACCGCAAAGGAGTTCCTGCTTCTGACGCTGTTCCTGCGAAGGAAAGGCGAGGTACTGTCTCGCACCGAGCTTGCTGAGCAGGTGTGGGACATGAACTTCGACAGCGAAACCAACGTTGTGGAGGTCGCCGTCCGGCGCTTGCGCAACAAGATCGACGCGCCTTTTGAGAAGGCACTGCTTCACACCGTTCGGGGTATGGGTTACATCCTGGAAGAGCGCAACGGATGAAGGCACTGATCCAACATCGCTCACTGCGCCAGAGGCTGTCGTGGTGGTTGGCGTTGCAAAGCTTTGCAGGCTTGGGCCTGGTCTGCCTGGCCGTTTATCTGGTGACCGAGTTCAACTTTCGCGATCGGCAAGAGGAAACGCTGGCGCAAAAGGAGAACGTCATTCGGCATCTCTTGGTAGAGGGGACGGAGCACCGGGAGTCGGAAGCTCTTGCTCACAAGCTCGATGACTTCCTGGTGGGGCATGGAGATTTATCGCTTGAGGTGTCACTGGCCGATGGGACCGTGCTCTACGCGCACACCCGCAACCAGAATGCGCAGACGGTATGGCGCAAACGGCAATTCGAGGTGGCGCAGGTTGCGGGCCCTGCCTCGCCGGCTTTGCACGTCCAGCTGTCGCTGGATATTCAAACCGACAAGCAGTTGTTGCACCGGCTCGCACTCACCCTGCTGGTGGCTGCCATCGGGGGCGCCATCGTGGTTTCACTGGGCGGCTTCTCCCTGGTCAAACTCGGCCTTGCGCCTGTGCGAAGGCTGGCCGGCCAAACGCGAGCACTGTCGGCGGATAGCCTGCACCAGCGGCTCGATGGCGACGAGCAACCGCTCGAACTCGTGCCGCTGATCGACCAGTTCAATGCCCTCCTTGCACGCATCGAGAAGGCCTACTCACAGATGGCGGGCTTCAATGCGGATGTGGCGCACGAGCTATGCACGCCACTGGCCACGCTCATTGCCAACAATGAACTGGCTCTAAGGCGTCCTGAGCAGGCGGACATGCGGGAGGTCCTCGCCTCCAATCTGGAGGAACTGCACCGCCTGACCGGGATCGTCAACGATATGCTGTTCCTATCGCAAGCTGATCGGGGTGTAGGCGCGCGTCGCGTTCCCGTATCGAGTCTTGCATCGGTGGCTGTAGACGTGCTGGACTATCACGAGGCGGCACTGGCCGAGGCCGGGCTCACCGCAAAAGTAGTCGGCGACGCACATGGTGCCTTTGACGTGCCCCTGTTGCGCCGAGCCTTGTCAAACCTGCTGGGGAACGCCACCCGATACGCGAGAAATGGCTCGATCGTCCAAGTCAACTTCAGGACCGTTGATGAGGACCGCGTGCTGATCAGTGTCACCAACTGCGGAGACAACATCGATCCCGAAATACTCCCTCACTTGTTCGATCGATTCTTCCGCGGCGATCCCGCTCGCAGCCATGGGCAAAGCAACCACGGCCTCGGCCTGGCAATCGTTGGTGCAATCGCTCGTATGCACCAAGGCAAACCAGTCGCATGGTCGGAGAACGGGCTGACGAGCGTTGGACTGGAGATCCGAGCCCAATGATCTTTGGCAGTCAGCCCTTACGGTTGATGCGCAGCTGCTTGGCAGCGGCTCCGATTTCGCGATGCACGCCAGGTGGATGCGCTTCATTGGGATTAGCTGCAGGCATGTGATTGTGTTGGCGCGCCGCTATTGCCAGGCCACTCAAGATGCCGCAGTCCCCGGCCAGGTGACCTGGCGAACACTGCTGTTGCAGACTGCGCAATTCCAATTCCAGCGCCTGGAGTTCCCGGATTCGCAAGACGACATGTTCGATGTGCTCCTCAAAAAGCGCGTCCACCGCGCCGCAGTTCTCACCAGGTGCATCCTTGAAATGCAGCAGCACGCGGATCTCATCGAGCGTCATGTCCAGGCAGCGGCAATGCCGGATGAAGGCAAGACGCTTGATGTGGCTGCTATCGTAGATTCGGTAATTGCTTTCCGTACGTATCGCCGCCGGCAGCAGACACTCCCGCTCGTAGTAGCGAATGGTTTCTGTCTGGGTGCCGGTGGCCTTGGCCAATTCGCCGATCTTCATGGCTCATCCATTTGCAAATGGGGGTAGTGCAGGACGGTGCTGGGGCGCATTTCGCGCTGTCACTTGACTTTAAGGTCACTACAGGGTTTCCAATTAGGCCATGAAACTAGAAACCAGCACCTCTTCAAACGTTGACACCTGCTGCTCAGCGGGATGCTCCAGTTCCGCCTCCCCGGTCAATGCCGCCGCAAGCAGCCCGGGCCAAGGCAAGCTGTTCAGAATTGCGACCATGGACTGCAGCGCCGAGGAGGCGGAAATCCGTCGCGCGCTGGAACCCTTGGACGGAATCCGCTCTCTGGGCTTCCAGCTCGGTGCCCGCACGCTGAAGATCGATGCGGCAGAAAGCACGTACCCCTTGGCCCTGGAGGCTATCCGCAAGGCGGGCTTCGATCCACAGCCGGTGGTGGCCGGCGCAATGAACTCCCAGGGGGGACCGGCAATAGGGCCCGCCGAAGGCGACGACGATGGACATGGGTTCGCTAGCGGCATTTCTCGCCTGGTGGCTGCGCTTGTATTCGCCACCGGAGCGGAAGTGCTTTCCTTCTTCGCGCCTGACCAGATGGCATGGAAGGTGGCAGGTATGGCCATCGCCGCGCTGGCCATCTGGCTGGCTGGAATCGACACCTACAAGAAGGGCATCGCGGCGCTGCTGCGCGGCAAGCTCAACATCAATGCCCTGATGTCGGTGGCTGTCACAGGCGCTTTCCTCATCGGCCAGTGGCCAGAGGCTGCCATGGTGATGGCCCTGTACGCCATTGCTGAGCTGATTGAGGCCAAGGCCGTGGACCGGGCACGTAATGCGATCAAGGGGTTGCTGGAACTGGCGCCGGAAGAGGCTCTGGTACTGGGCCCCAATGGCGCATGGTCTGCCACGCCGGTCGCCGCTGTAGCCATCGGCGCAACCGTGCGCATCAAGCCGGGTGAACGGGTGCCGCTGGACGGCAAGGTGACGAAGGGGAACGGGGCCATCAACCAGGCTCCGGTGACTGGCGAGAGCATTCCCGTGGACAAGGCACCCGGCGATCAGGTGTTCGCGGGCACCATCAATGAGACTGGTGAACTTGAGTTCGAGGTCACGGCCCTATCGAGCAACACCACCTTGGCCAGAATCATTCAAGCCGTTGAGCAGGCACAAGGCACGCGCGCACCGACACAGCGCTTTGTCGATCGGTTCGCCGCGATCTACACGCCTGCGGTCTTCGCCATTGCGGTGGCGGTGGCAGTTCTCACACCGTTCCTGATGGGCCTGACCTGGCTGGAGGCGCTCTACAAGGCCCTTGTCCTGCTGGTGATTGCCTGCCCATGTGCCTTGGTCATTTCCACGCCTGTGACGGTAGTTAGCGGACTGGCGGCCGGCGCTCGCCGGGGCATCCTGATCAAGGGCGGAACCTACCTGGAGGACGCCCGGCTCCTGAAGGCTGTGGCGCTGGACAAGACGGGCACCATCACAGAGGGAAAACCTAAGCTGGTGAAGTGGCAGGTTTGGGGCGTGGGTGACGAAGCTGCTGTCCAGCAGATGGCCGCCAGCCTGGCGGTCCGCTCAGATCATCCGGTCTCCAAAGCCATCGTCCAAGGCCTGAAAGTACAAGGCCCCGAGGCCGAGAGCTTCAAGGCCTTGCCCGGGCGCGGCGTCGAAGGCGTGATCAATGATGTGCGACTGGTGCTGGGCAATCACCGACTGATCCATGAACAGGGTATGTGCAGTCCGGAGCTGGAGGCGGAACTGGCCATCCATGAAAAGCAAGGCCGCACGGTCACCCTCCTGGCTGACGATTCGCGCGTCCTGGCCTTGTTTGCTGTTGCAGACACCATTCGGGAGACATCAAAGCAAGCCATCGTCGATCTCAAGGCGCTGGGAGTGACCTCGGTGATGCTGACCGGCGACAACACGGCCACGGCCAAGGCAATCGCGGCGCAGGCGGGGATCGATGACGCCCGCGGCGACCTGCTGCCCGAAGCCAAGCTCGACGCCATCAAGGAGATGCAAAAGCGCTACGGCGCCACCGGCATGACCGGGGACGGCATTAACGATGCACCGGCATTGGCCCAGGCTGATATCGGTTTTGCCATGGGCGGCGCTGGTACCGACATCGCCATGGAAGCGGCCGACGTGGTCATCATGAACGACAACCTGCAGCGCGTCGCCGAGACTGTGCGGCTGTCCAAGCGCACGCATGCCGTGCTCTGGCAGAACATCACCTTGGCTCTGGGCATCAAGAGCGTGTTCCTGGTGATGGCGGTCGTTGGCACGGCGACCATGTGGATGGCGGTTTTCGCGGACATGGGCGCGAGCTTACTGGTAGTGGGCAACGGGCTTAGGCTGCTTCGCGGGACACTGGATCCAGCCTCCAAGCTCAACCGCTCAGAACCCAAGGAGCATGCCCCTTCCCACTAGTGTGCCCGCGCCGAAGTAGAACTGAGCCACCGGCTCAGTTTCCGGTCGGCGTCAACATACCTGCCTCGCCTATTCATAAACACAGTTCTTCAGGTTACAGCGCAGAGTTAAACTGATGCGACACATCATGCCGTGCCGCACTTCTTTCCACCGCCTCTCGACCGCGTTCTTCATGGTCTTGTCGTTGCTGTTCTCGCAGCTGGCGTTGGCGAACTATGTTTGCCCCCAACAGTCCGCGGCGGCAGCGATGGCCGAGATGATGGCGGCGGGCGAGCCATGCGCGGGCATGGACACCGAGCAGCCGGTGTTGTGCCATCAGTACGGCGTCAACGCACCCCAGTCGGCTGAGCTGGCCAAGCTGCCCACACCCTCCTTGCCGTCCATCATTCAGGTGCTTGAGGTGCCTGCGGTAGTGGACGCAAGCCGCGCGTCCACCTTGACCGTTGCCACGGCACTGGAAACCAGACCGCCGCCCGACCCCGTCTTCCTCTCCACGCTCAGACTTCGCGTCTGACCTCTCCGTCGACCAACCGGCGCTGGTGCGGCTCGTCCGCCCGCCAGCTATTGCGCGTTCGTCCTCGGAGTTCCCATGACCCTCTCTTTTCTGCGTGCGGCCGCTTTGGCCACCGCATTGACCGCCGCCATTGCGCCCTGTGCCGCCGCACCTCTTTCGCTTGAAGAAGCGTTGAACCTCGCTGCTCAGCGTTCCGAAGCTTCACGCGCTGCAGGCGCAGCCATTCAAAGCGTGACGCAGGCGGCTAGCACGGCCAGCCAGCTCCCCGACCCGAGCTTGCGTATCGGCGTTGACAACCTTCCGGTGACAGGGCCCGACCGCTTGCATACGACCCGGGACTCGATGACGATGAAACGCATCGGCATCAGCCAGGAGTGGCTGTCACCAGAAAAGCGCGCCGCACGCCAGGCCGCCGCTGACGCGTCCGTTGGCCGAGAAGCGGTCTCTTTGCAAGCTGCCGTGGCGGACACTCGATTGCAGACGGCGCTGGTCTACCTGGATGCATTTTTCGCTGGCGAGGCATTCAAACTGACGAACTTGATGGAGCACCACGCCCACGAGGAATGGGAAGCCTCGCGTGCCCGGTTGTCGTCGTCCGTTGGTAGCAGCCAGGAAGTACTGGCCCTGACTGCGGCACGCGGCGTGGCGGCGGATGAAACGGCGGAAGTCGTGCAGCAGCAAAGTGCGGCTCGGCTTACCTTGCAGCGCTGGGTGGGTGTGCAAGCTGATGAGCTCACGCCGATGCCCGCGCTGAACCTGCCCACCGAAGCAGCGTACGTGGCAGCCCACCCGACGGTGGAGGCGTTGCGGCGCGATGTCGAGGTCGCCAAACAAACGGCGGCGGTCATGGCAAGCAACCGCCAGGCCAACTGGACCTGGGAAGTAGCCTATGGGCAGCGCACCGGCAATGCGGACATGGTGTCGGTCGGCGTCAGCATTCCACTGCAGCTCGCGCCCGCGCGGCGGCAGGACCGCGAGACCGCCGCCAAATGGGCGCTTGTCGACAAGACCGAAGCCGACCTGGTCGAAGCCACGCGGGCCGCAAGCGCCGAGTACCGCGCAGGGGTCAGCGATGTGCGAGGTCTGCAGGAGCGCATCACACGTTATCGCAGCGGTGTGCTCGTGCCAACCGCCCAACGCACCGCGGCGGCCACTGCGGCCTACCGGTCCAACCAGGCCAGCTTGGTGACGCTGTTCGAGGCGCGCCACGCTGAAGTCCAGGCGCAGCGCAAGCTGCTCGCCCTCCAGCGCGACTTGACCAAGGCCCAAGTCCAACTCGCCTATAAACCGCTAGCCCTGGGAGCTGCCCAATGAAATCTACTCACCTCGCAGGCCTCGTCCTTGTCGCCGGTGCCGTTGTCGCTGCGGGTTCTTTCTACGCGGGCCGCCATACCGGGCGGAGCCCGAAGGAAGCAGTAACTGCACCAGACGCCCGAAAGGTCCTTTACTGGCATGACCCCATGGTTCCAGGCCAGCGCTTCGACAAGCCCGGCAAATCACCCTTCATGGACATGCAATTGGTGCCGGTCTACGCCGACAGCGATGCCAGCACGGCAGGGGTCAACATCAGCGCCGCCGTGCAGCAGAATCTGGGCATCCGCTATGCCACGGTGCGTCGCGTCGACGTGGCGACCTCGTTCGACGCGGTCGGCTCGGTGCAGTTCGACGAGCGCCTGAGCACCGCCGTGCAAACGCGGGTAGCTGGCTATGTAGAGCACCTGGCGGTGCGCGCTTCTATGGAGCAGGTGCGCAAAGGCCAGGCATTGGCGACGATTTTCGCGCCCGACTGGCTCGGACCGCAGAATGAGCTGCTGGCCCTCAAGCGGGCGGGAGTATCCCCCGAGCTCATCGCGGCGGCCCGTGACCGCATGCGAGCCCTGTCGATTCCCAGCGAGCTGGTGCGCCGAAGCGAAGAGGCCGGCACAGCGCAGGCGCGGTTCACGCTGAGCGCGCCCATGAGCGGCGTCGTGGCCGAGCTGGGCGTTCGTGAAGGCGTTGCGGTGACGCCCGGCATGACGCTGTTTCGGATCGCCGGGCTGGAGAAAGTCTGGGCGGTGGCGGAAGTGCCTGAAGCCCAGGCACTGCATCTGACGCGCGGACAAAAGGTCAGGGCGGTGCTGCAGGCCGATACGGCACAACACTTCAACGGAGCACTGGCAGAAATCCTGCCCGAGGTCAGCACCAGCACGCGGACGTTGAAAGCGCGGTTCGAAGTCGACAACCGCAACGGCAAGCTGGTGCCAGGCATGCTGCTGCGTCTGCAGCTGGCAGGCCCCACGGTGAACCGGCTGGTGGTGCCGTCCGAGGCCGTGATTCGCACGGGCAAGCGCGCGGTGGTCATCGTTCGAGGAGAGGCGGGCGCATTCGAGCCGCGTGATGTGTCGTTGGGTGTCGAGTCGGGGGACGACGTTGAAATCCTGCAGGGGCTGAGCGAAGGTGAGCAGGTCGTGGCCAGTGGCCAGTTCCTCGTCGACTCCGAGGCGAGTTTGCGCGCGGTGCTGGGCAGCATGGGCGCACCGGCGCAGTCGCCATCACCTACGGCCCCGGCGTCCGCCGCCATGGCGGCTCCCCACATGGGTCGAGGCACAGTCGAAGACCTGGCTCCGGAAAGCATCACGATTTCGCACGGCCCCATCGCCTCGCTGAAATGGCCACCGATGACCATGGAGTTCAGTCGAGCTGAACCCAAGGCCTTCGCCGATATCCAGGTGGGCGATACGGTCCAGTTCACGTTCAAGGAAGGCGGTGCTATGGGCTACGAACTGCTATCGGTGCAAAAGCTGCCGGCGGGTAGCAAGCCATGATTGCCGCGCTGATTCGCTGGTCGCTCAGCAACCGGTTCCTGGTGCTGATGGCGACCGTGCTCCTTGTCGCGGCAGGCCTCTGGTCGGCCTCTAAGACCAGCCTGGATGCGCTGCCCGACCTGTCCGACGTGCAGGTCATCATTCGCACGCCGTTCCCTGGCAAAGCGCCCCAGGTGGTTGAAGACCTGGTGACCTACCCACTGACCACCACGATGCTCAGCGTGCCCGGGGCCAAGACGGTTCGCGGTTATTCATTCTTTGGTGATTCATTCGTCTACGTGCTGTTCGACGACAAGACCGACCCGTACTGGGCACGTTCGCGCGTCGTCGAGTACCTCAACCAGGTGCAGAGCAAATTGCCACCCGGCGCCAATGCCGCGCTCGGGCCTGACGCGACCGGGGTCGGCTGGGTCTACGAGTACGCGCTGTTGGACCGCACCGGCAAGCTGGATATCGGGCAGTTGCGTGCCCTGAACGACTGGTTCCTGAAGTTCGAACTCAAAACCGTGCCCGACGTGGCCGAAGTCGCCAGCATCGGAGGCATGGTGCGCCAGTATCAGGTGGTGCTGGACCCGGGCCGCATGCGTGCGCTCGGCGTGACCCAGGCCATGGTCGTGGCGGGGTTGCAGAACGCCAACCAGGCGTCGGGTGGCTCGGTGGTGGAGCTGGCGGAGGCCGAATACATGGTGCGCTCGCGCGGCTTCCTGAAATCGCTGGACGATTTCCGCACGATCCCGCTCGCCGTTTCCGGCGCGACTCCGGTGTTGCTGCGTGACGTGGCCACGGTGCAGATAGGCCCGGAGATGCGCCGCGGCATTGCCGAGCTGGATGGCGAAGGGGAAGTCGTGGGCGGTGTGGTCGTGATGCGCTCGGGCAAGAACGCTCGCAGCACGATAGCGGCCATCAAGGCGAAGTTGGAAACACTCACCCCCAGCCTTCCCGCCGGCGTCGAGGTCGTCACGACCTACGACCGTTCTTTGCTCATCGACCGCGCCGTCGACAACCTGCGCACCAAGCTGCTGGAAGAGTTCCTGGTCGTGGCGCTGGTCTGCGCCATTTTCCTGTTCCATTTGCGCTCGGCGCTGGTGGCCGTGGTTGCTCTTCCCATTGGCGTGTTGACGGCGTTCATCGTGATGCATTGGCAAGGCGTCAATGCCAACATCATGTCGCTCGGCGGCATCGCGATCAGTATCGGGGCCATGGTGGATGGTGCCATCGTGATGGTGGAGAACGTGCACAAGCATCTCGAAGCGTTCGAGGTGCAGCACGGCAGACGTCCGACCACGCAGGAGCGGTGGCAACTGGTCGGGACGGCATCTGTCGAGGTCGGGCCGGCACTGTTTTTCTCGCTACTCATCATCGCGTTATCGTTCGTGCCGGTGTTCTCGCTTGAAGCGCAGGAGGGCCGGCTGTTCTCTCCCCTGGCATTCACCAAGACCTATGCGATGGCGGCCGCAGCCGGGCTGTCGGTGACCCTGGTGCCGGTGCTGATGGGCTACCTCATTCGAGGGCGCATCCCGCACGAAGCCGACAACCCGGTGAACCGCTTCCTGATGACGGCCTACCGGCCCTTGCTGGAGGCAGTGCTGCGGTTTCCCAAGGCGACTCTGGTGGTGGCCGCCGTGCTGTTGGCGCTCACGGCCATCCCCGTGCTGCGCCTGGGCGCAGAGTTCATGCCCGCGCTGGACGAAGGCGACCTGCTGTACATGCCATCGGCTCTGCCGGGCCTTTCCGTCGCCAAGGCTTCCATGCTGCTGCAGCAGACGGATAGGCTCATTAAGACCGTGCCGGAAGTTGCACGCGTTTTCGGCAAGGCCGGGCGTGCCGATACGGCTACCGACCCGGCGCCGCTGGAGATGTTCGAGACCACCATCCAGTTCAAACCACGCGAGCAATGGCGCGCCGGAATGACGCCTGACAAGCTGGTCGAGGCGTTGGACCGCGCGGTGAAGGTCCCGGGCCTGACCAATGTCTGGGTGCCGCCCATCCGCAACCGCATCGACATGCTGGCCACCGGTATCAAGAGCCCGGTCGGTATCAAGGTCGCCGGCGCGGACCTCGCCACCATCGACCGGCTGAGCATGCAGATTGAAGCCGCTGTCAAAAACGTGCCAGGGGTCTCATCCGCGTTGGCGGAGCGGCTGACCGGTGGCCGCTACATCGATGTTGATGTAGACCGGCAAGCCGCCGCGCGCTACGGCCTGTCGGTGGCAGACGTGCAAGCCATCGTCTCCACGGCGGTCGGTGGCGACAACGTCGGCGAAGTCATCCTGGGGCGTGAGCGTTACCCCATCAACATCCGCTACCCGCGCGAGATTCGCGACTCGCTGCAGCGCCTGCGAGAACTGCCCTTCGTCACGGACAAGGGCGCCCAACTGTTGCTGCAGGATGTCGCCAAAATCACCATTACCGACGGTCCACCCATGCTGCGCAGTGAAAACGCCCGCCTGTCGGGCTGGATTTACGTCGACGTGCGCGGGCGTGACCTGCGTTCGGTGGTCAACGACATGCAGGCCGCGGTGGTCAGCACGGTGGCAATGCCCGCAGGCTACGCCGTGTCCTGGTCAGGGCAGTTCGAGTACCTGGAGCGGGCGACAGCGAGGCTCAAGCTGGTCATCCCCGTCACCCTGGCGCTCATCTTCGTGCTGCTGTACTTGTTGCTCCGGTCGTTCGGCGATGCGGCGCTGGTAATGGCGGCCGTGCCGTTCTCGCTGATTGGCGGTTTCTGGCTGGTCTGGGCCATGGGGCATTCCGTTTCGGTGGCCACGGCGGTCGGCTTCATCGCGCTGGCTGGCGTCGCGGCGGAATTCGGCGTGGTGATGCTGGTTTATCTGAAAAACGCTCTTGCAAGGCGCCTTGCGGCTGGCGAGCCCATGAGTGAAGAAACGCTTCTCGCCGCCATCCGTGAAGGCGCGGTGCTGCGCGTGCGGCCGAAGGCGATGACGGTCGCTGTCGTCATGGCTGGCTTGCTGCCCATTCTGTGGGGGAGCGGCACGGGCTCGGAGGTGATGACGCGCATCGCGGCGCCGATGGTGGGCGGCATGGTGACCGCGCCCCTGCTCAGCATGCTGGTGATGCCTGCCGCGTGGTACCTGATGCACCGGTGGACTAAACCGCACCCCGCAGAAAAACCCACTGGACCGTTCAAGCCGGCTGCCGCGCAAGACTCCTCAACAAGCGACGTACTTCCCTCAGCCTTGGAAAGAAATCCATGAGATTACTCGCTGTACTGCCCATCAACACTCCCGTCTGCAGCCCCCAGAGCAACGGCATGGCCGAGAGCTTCGTGAACACCTTCAAACGCGACTACGTGGCACGCATGGACCGGCGTGACGCAAGGACCGTGCTGGAGCAGCTGCCGCTGGCCTTCGAGCACTTCAACGAAGTGCATCCGCACTCATCGCTGAAAATGCGCTCGCCTCGGGAGTTCAGGCGGCAGCAAGCCGCATCGACAGACCAAGCGCTATATTGCGAATAGGGCGGGACCGGGAATACGGGGGCAATATCATTCTAGGCCTGACATGGGCGATGACGACTTCCTTGTCCATAGCCCGATATAGCCTGGTTCTGCACGATGGCAGGCCTTCGAGGCAGCACGGCGTCAGGTGATGGCGCAGGGTCCTCAACCCAAGGCGCTATGGTCCCAGTGCTGGGATGAGCCAGCGCCGAAGGTATTGCGAACCACAGTGATGCCGTCAACGCTTAAGCCAAGTGAACACGGCGGCTTTCAGCCGTTGGGGTCGTGTGGCATGTCGGCCTTCTTGAGCTTTGACAGTTGGGGTGATGTGATCGGACGCGAGCTCGACTAGGGCTTGCAGAATCGCAGCCTTAGGTTTTGTGCCAAGGAATCAGGTCTAGAAGCCATGCCAGACCTGAAGGTGACCTTGCGATTACGGTTCTGAAATCTCTGCGTAATGCTCGACACCTTAACCGCGCAATACGCGCCGTCGAGTGGTCAATCGTCGGTGCGTGCCTACAGCGCATACCGCGTGCAGGCACGGAAGATGGCCGTTCCTGGCAATGCAAAAGCGCAGGATTTTTGTTCTATCAGCACCCCCTCCAACTACCTAAGGCGCTTCGTATGGAGCTTAACGAAACACCTAACCAAGCCTGTATTCAAGCCTGCATTGCTTGCGCCACGGCCTGCAATCAATGCTTTGCCGCCTGTCTCCAGGAAGTTGACGTCAAGATGATGGCGCGTTGCATCGCACTTGATGTGGATTGCGCGGCTATTTGTAGCCTGGCCGCCAACGCGATGGCCCGCAAGAGCGAACACGCGCATGCCATCTGCACCCTGTGCGCCAAGGTCTGCAAGGCGTGTGGCGATGAATGTGCCAAGCACGACGCGCAGCATTGCAAGGCCTGCGCCGAGGCTTGCTACCAATGCGCCGATGAGTGCGCCGCCATGACATCGGCCCACTGAGCGTCCCGTGAACAACAGGAGAACTTCATGAAAAAACCATTCCTGATCCAGAAACACTCGGTCGTTGCAGCACTTCTTGTGGCTGCGGTTGCTTCTCCTTTTGCGCTGCATGCCCAGCCAGGGCCATCCTCAGGTTCTAAGGCAGACGGGATGGATCACTCTGCATCAGATGCAAAGATGAACATGAAGTCCATGATGAAGGAGAACAACGAGAAAATGGCCGCTGTGCCGATGACGGGCAATGCCGATGTGGATTTCGCGCAGATGATGCGCATTCACCACCAAGGCGCGATCGACATGGCCAAGAGCCTGTTGCGCGATGGCAAAGATCCGCAAATGCTGAAGATGGCAAAGGACATCATTTCGGCGCAGAAAAAGGAAATCGCTGTGCTAGATGCGTTCCTGGCTCGCAACAGCAAGGCGGCTTCAGGTTCTGCTAAGACCCGTTGACACCATCCCTGCAGTTCTGGGGAAAGCCGTTATGTTGGGCGCTCATTGATCGACCTGAATTTAGCAGCGGCTTTGAGATTACCGGGATAACCCCCGACAACCCCCGATAGCCAGTGCGTTATCTGTACTAAATTGACGCCTTGTTCAGGTAACTAGATCAACGGTCCTCGTCATTGCCCAGCAAGCCGTTCGAACTCTCCGATCAAAAAATACTTCAACTATTCAATAGATGATGTATTATTGAGCAATGCAAGAAGCTCAGATTATCCGTTCCCTCTCGGCCTTGGCCCATGAAGCTCGCCTGCGTGTGTTCCGTGCCTTGGTGGTGGCGGGACCGCAGGGCCTCACTCCCAGCGCTCTCGCCGAGCAGCTGGGCATTGCACCCAACGCGCTGTCTTTCCACTTGAAGGAGCTGTCCCATGCCGAACTGGTCAGCCAAGAGCGCCAAGGACGCAACGTGCTTTACCGCGCAGCCTTTCCAACGATGAATGAACTGCTGGCCTATCTCACCGAGAACTGCTGCCAGGGCGCTGTTTGCACACCTGCGGACGCCGCCGCCTGCACCTGCTGATCTATCAGGCGAGCGCCACCGCTTGCCTTGTGCCTTTCCTCGCGTGCCGCAGCGGTGACCGTCTGCGCGCCTCGCACCATTCGTCCTCAAGTCCTGCTGCTAAAACTTATGACTGATACCACTGCCCCCTTGAATGTCCTGTTCCTGTGCACCCACAACTCGGCGCGCAGCATCCTGGCAGAAGCCCTGCTCAACGACATAGGCCGGGGCCGCTTCAAGGCCTATTCGGCCGGCAGCAGCCCACGCGCCAATCAGCAGCCCAACCCGCTGGGCCTGCAGGTGCTGCAGCGCGCCGGCGTGTCGGTGGAAGGCCTGCGCAGCAAGACCTGGGACGAGTTCGCCGCGCCCGAAGCACCCCATATGGATCTGATCATCACCGTCTGCGACAACGCTGCGGGCGAGGTCTGCCCGATCTGGCCGGGGCACCCAGCCACGGCGCACTGGGGCTACCCGGACCCTTCCGCAGGCGATGCGCCTGAAGACACCAAGCTGGAAGCCTTCCGCCAAACCATGCACATGATGCGTCGCCGCCTGGAGCTGATGGTCAACCTGCCCGCCGACAAGCTGGACAAGGCACGCTTGCAAGGCACGGCGCGCGAAATGTCCGCCTCCTGACTTCCTGCGCCTTCGTCCACGAACGCATGCCTCTCACCCATTGCACTCTCGCACCATGCTCACGGCTGCCCTGATCTTTGTTTTCACCCTGGTTTTGGTTATCTGGCAACCCCGTAACCTAGGCATCGGCTGGAGCGCTTCACTGGGCGCGGCCATTGCGCTGCTGCTGGGGGTCGTGCATCTGACGGACATTCCGGTGGTCTGGAATATCGTGTGGAATGCCACCGCCACCTTTGTCGCGGTGATCATCATCAGCTTGCTGCTCGATGAGGCGGGGTTCTTTGAATGGGCCGCACTGCACTTTGCGCGCTGGGGCGGCGGACGCGGCACCAAGCTCTTTGCCCTCATCGTGCTGCTGGGCGCGGCCGTGTCTGCCTTGTTCGCCAACGATGGGGCCGCCCTGATTCTCACGCCCATCGTGATGGCAATGCTGGTGGCTCTGGGCTTCTCGCCAGCAGCTACTCTGGCCTTTGTCATGGCGGCAGGTTTCATCGCCGACACGGCTAGCCTACCGCTGATCGTGTCCAATCTGGTCAATATCGTTTCGGCTGATTACTTCGATATCGGCTTCAACGAGTACGCCTCGGTCATGGTTCCGGTCAACATTGCCTCCGTGCTTGCCAGCTTGGCCATGCTGCTGCTGTTCTTCCGCCGTGACATTCCTGCGGCCTACGACCTTGGCAAGCTCAAACGCCCCGCCGATGCCATCAAGGACCCGGCCACTTTCCGTGCGGGCTGGGTGGTGCTGGTCCTGCTGCTGGTTGGCTTCTTTGGCCTGGAGCCCCTGGGCGTGCCGGTCAGCGCCGTCGCGGCGGTGGGCGCGGCCATTCTGCTGGTGGTGGCTGGCCGGGGGGCTGTTATCAGCACCAAGAAGGTGTTGCACGGCGCTCCCTGGCAAATCGTGGTTTTTTCCCTGGGCATGTACCTGGTGGTCTACGGTCTGCGCAATGCGGGCCTGACGGACTACCTGGCAGCATTGCTGGATCGTTTTGCGCAGGGCGGCATATGGGGCGCGGCCATGGGCACCGGCCTGCTGTCTGCCTTACTGTCGTCCGTGATGAACAACATGCCGACCGTGCTGGTGGGCGCTTTGTCCATCGATGCCTCCAATGCCAGTGGCATCGTCAAGGAAACCATGGTCTATGCCAATGTGATCGGCTGTGACCTGGGTCCCAAGATCACCCCGATCGGCAGCCTGGCCACACTGCTGTGGCTGCATGTGCTGGCCAAGAAGGGCATGACGATTGGCTGGGGCTACTACTTCAAGGTCGGTGCGGTGTTGACCGTCCCCGTCTTGCTGGCCACCCTCGCGGCCCTGGCATTGCGCCTGAGCCTTTTTGCCTGAAGCGCCCCTCTGTTTTGGACCTGCCATGAACACCATCACCATCTACCACAACCCTGCCTGCGGCACGTCCCGCAACGTGCTGGCCTTGATCCGCAACAGCGGCGAAGAGCCTTGCGTCATTGAGTATCTCAACACGCCACCCGACCGGACTACGCTGGAGCGTTTGCTGGCCGCGCTGGCAATTCCCGTGCGCGATCTTCTGAGGCAAAAGGACACGCCTTTTGATGAACTGGGCTTGGCCGACCAGAAGTGGACCGACCAGCAGTTGATCGACTTCATGCTCGAGCATCCGATCCTGATCAATCGCCCCATCGTGGTGACGCCGCTCGGCACCCGCCTGTGCCGCCCTTCCGAGGCCGTGCTGGACATCCTGCCTCGGCCCCAACAGGGCGCACTCTCCAAGGAAGACGGCGAAGCCGTCATCGACGCGAAAGGACAACGTGTTGCAAAGCACTGATCTCCCCAACCTGGATATTCAATCGTTCGAAGTGCCGGACCTGGCGCGGCTGCTGCCGCAGCAGCGCGCTGCACATCCCCCTCGCATCTTGCTGCTTTATGGGTCGGCCCGAGAGCGCTCTTATAGCCGGCTGCTGACCGAGGAAGCGGCCCGACTGCTGCGCAGCATGGGGGCTGAACCCCGGATTTTTGACCCGCGCGGAGTGCCGCTGCCCGACGATGCACCGGACAATCACCCCAAGGTGCAGGAGCTGCGTGAATTGGCGCTCTGGGCAGAAGGCATGGTCTGGACCTCGCCGGAGCGCCATGGCGCCATGACCGGCATCCTGAAGGCCCAGATCGACTGGATTCCCCTGTCCACAGGCGCTGTGCGGCCAACCCAGGGCAAGACCCTGGCCGTGATGCAGGTCTCAGGAGGTTCACAGTCCTTCAATGCCGTCAACCAGATGCGCGTGTTGGGACGCTGGATGCGCATGCTCACTATCCCTAACCAGTCGTCCGTGGCCAAGGCCTTTGCGGAGTTCGATGAAGCAGGCCGGATGAAGCCATCCGCCTATTACGAACGGGTGGTGGACGTGATGGAAGAGCTGGTCAAATTTACGCTCTTGACCCGCGACTGCGCGGACTACCTGGTGGACCGCTATAGCGAGCGCCGTGAAAGCGCAGAGGCGCTGTCCCAGCGGGTCAACCAGCGCATCATCTAGGCCCTACGACGATGCAGAGCCGCACACGGACCACTGTCATGCTGGGCGTGGCCCAAACCTTGTCATGGGCATCGTCGTACTATCTTCCCGCGGTTCTGGCCGAACCGATCAGCCGGGCCGTTGGCATCGCGTACTCCACCGTGTTCGCCGCTTTCTCGGTGGCACTGCTGGTCTCCGCGGCCACCGGGCCGGTGGCCGGCCAGCTCATTGACCGTTTCGGTGGCCGTCCGGTGTTGATCGCAAGCAATTTGGTGTTTGCTGCTGGACTGGCGATCTTGAGCCAGGCCACCCAGGCAAGCCAGGTGTTTCTGGCTTGGGCCGTCATGGGCATTGCCATGGGCAGCGGCCTGTACGAGGCAGCTTTTTCCACGGTTGTGCGCCTCTATGGTCAGGACGCCCGACGCGCCATCACGGGCATCACGCTCTTTGCGGGGTTCGCCAGCACCATTGGATGGCCGCTGTCCAGCTATTTCGCGCATGAGTTCGGATGGCGCGAAGCCTGTTTGACCTGGGCAGCGCTGCACTTGCTGCTTGGATTCCCGCTCAACCTGCTGCTGCCACGGGTTGTAGAAGTGTCCGGCCAGGAGCCAAGCAACCGCCGACCGACCGCAGTGCAGGACGCAGGCGGGAAAATGCGGCCGCGCAAGCGCACGGCATACCTGATGGCCTATGTGTTCTCGGTCTCGTGGTTTATCAGCACGTCCATGGCGGCCCATCTGCCGCAGCTGCTGCAAAGCACAGGCGCGGCGGTAGCTATCGGTGCCGCCGCGCTGGTGGGGCCTGCCCAGGTGGCTGGACGCTTGATGGAGTACGGATTTCTCAAAAATGCCCATCCCCTACTGCCCGCCAAATTGGCGATCCTTGCCCATCCCTTGGCCGCCTTATGCCTGAGCCTGGCCGGAGCTCCTGCGGCCAGCGCATTTGCCATCCTGCACGGGCTGGGGAATGGGATTCTGACCATAGCCGTAGGTACGCTTCCGCTTAAGGTGTTCGGTGCGAACGGCTATGGCCAGCGTCAGGGCTGGCTGATGATGCCGGCGCGTATTCTGCAGGCTGGCTCGCCGTTTCTCTTTGGCATGGCCGTCTCCCAGTGGGGTCTAGGCGCACTGTGGCTGTCCTCGCTATTGGGCATCACCGCCTTCTGGGCGCTTTGCGGCATGCGCATCCCGGTTCAGCAGCATGTCGCTGAACTAGACAAGCCAGTGACCGCACGGATGTGACGCGGCGCACACTCCGATGCGAAAGAGCAGGTGCACGGCCTGATTTTTCAGAGCTGCCATGACAACGCAGCTTTGCTTCTGCGACTCTCAGGGAAGTGGGCTCATATGCTCAGCACATCGCGATGAGGCTGAAACGGCACCTAGTTGACGGTTAACCGCATTCCACATAATCGTCCGACCGGGCAATGGCACAGCCATCGTTGTTGGACAGCACGACCACCGGCAGGCCGCGCAGTGAAGGGCGAAACGCGCGCTCGCACGACACATAGAAATTGTTGCCGTCGATCAGCGCAAACATGATTACCGGGAAAAGCGTTTCACGCAGGCCGTTACCACACCCCAGATTTCCAGTGTCTGGCCGTCGCGTGGAACGATGTCGGGATAGGTGCGGTTGCCCGCCTTGAGGCGAAACATGCCATTGACCTGGTGCAGCAGCTTCACCGTGAATTCACTGTCCAAAATCGCCACCACGATGCAGCCATGGCGCGCAGTGAGCGCGCGATCCACCACAATCAAATCGCCATCGTCGATCCCATACTCAGTCATCGAGGGGCCAGCCACGCGCAGCAAATAGGTGGCCTGGGGGTGCTCCACCAGAATTTCCGACAGGTCCAGGCGTCTGCCGCTAAAGTCTTCCGCGGGAGAGGGAAAGCCAGCGCGCACCGAGCAATCTGCCAATGGCAATGCCATGGGAGATGCCATCCAGGGGATGGGTTGACCGCTAAATGCAATAACGCTGTACATTCGTACAGTATACGTGTGCCCAAACTATTTACGATCGAACCATGTGCAATGTTTACCGACCTCCCGGCCCGATTGATGTGTCGCTGCATTTCCGCGTCGATACGCGCGAACGTACGTGGCCGGGGATGGTGCACCCGCGCACCCCCGGCCCTTTCATTCGACGCGCCGTGGATGATGTGGGCTACAGCCGTGAATTGGCCGTGGGACAGTGGGCGCTGATTCCGCCCTGGTCCAAGGAGTCCAAGCTCAAATACAGCACCAATAACGCGCGCTCGGAAGAGATCGCCAGCAAAGCCAGCTACAAGGACGCCTGGGCCAGGGGACAGCGCTGCATCATCCCAGCGGCCGACTTCGACGAGCCCAACTGGGAAAGCGGCAAGAACGTCTGGTGGCGGTTTCGGCGCGCAGATGGCTTGCCCTGGGGCCTGGCAGGCCTGTGGAACACCTGGGTGGACCGGGCCACCGGCGAGGTGCACGAGAGCTACACCATGCTGACCCTCAATGCCGATGCGCACCCGCTGATGAACCGCATGCACAAGCCCGACCCCAAGCTGCCAGCGGACCAGCAGGACAAGCGCAGCGTCATCCCCATAGACATGACCGATATCGATCAATGGCTGGCCGGCACGGTCAAAGAAGCATCGGCATTGCTTCGGCTTGCGCCCAGCGAAGTTATTGACGCTGGGCCAGCTTAAGCAGCCTCCAGCCAGCCCTTGGCGGTGCCCACTGGCCTGTCGATGAATGCAGTACTCCAAACGATGCACCAGGCTGTGAAAGCTTGTCCAAGCGATTTGGACATACCGACCGCAAAGCTTTTAGAGAAATATTCCATGAACCGAGATATCCACTCTGCAGACGTCAGTCTGTTTGTGGCTGCATCGCTGCGTGGCTTTGGTCTCACGGATTCTGCATCTGGCCGCGGCTATCGCGTCGAACGCGGCTCCGTGGTGATCTACACGGCAGCCACGTTCAAGGAGGTGGCAAACCTCTGCGGAGCATTAGGACGCACCACGTTGCGCGAGGCAGCTGAGCGCGATGGGCTCAAATGGCCTGCGTCCGCAGAAGCCTTCAGCGCTGCGATGAAAAATCCGTAATGCACTTGGCTTGCCCGAACCATATCTCGGCCAGGCACTGGTATGCGTTGCTCACCGCGCAATGTCGCTGCTGTTATCAGCGCATGGGCCGCATGCGGGTTTCGCAGCTAGTCCGCTGGCCATACGTGGTGTCTACGGTACCTGGGCGAACGCTTGATCTGCACGCCTGCCTCATGGCCCGCACTCGCTTTTCGATTCAGCGATCGGGCCACTCGAAGCCCCAGTCCTTGCAGATGGCGAGGATGCGCTGCTCGCCGTTCGGCACCAGCTTGAAGAGATCGGCCTTGCCCCAGCGCAGCGCATCCAGGCACAGCAGCATGTCATCGCTGATGTCCACATCGACTGTGCGCAAGTCGAATAGGTCGAACGGGAACGTCTGACCATCGAAAGTGGCTGCAATGAAGTGCGCCACCGTTCGGATCTGACCGCTGTCGCGCGTCTCAGCCAGGTCCAGCAGGCGCTCTATCGCCTGCGCGGCCGCTGCTTGCGCTCGGTACGCTCGTTCTGCCCACTCGGCCTGTTTCCTGTCCTGATCTGCAAAGTTATTCATTGCGGCTTTCTCCGGATGTTGTGCCATTGTGCATCCCGGCGTGCCGCCGGCGGGCTCGCGGGCTGCGCCCCACGCCGCGTTGCGCGTCGCGGCCATTCGGCTTTGATCCCTGATGCCTTCGGCCGGCGGTGCCGGCCTGCGCGCTGCGCTTGCCTCCAGGGGATCGCCTTGCAGGCCATCCCCGCCGCGCTTTGCTTGGCGCCCCTGCGATACCGCCGACCAGGCTGCGCCTGATCGGCCAAGCCAATCCAGCCAGGCGTGTCTGCGCACGCGAAAGGCGCTCGCCGCGCGGCGTTGATTCGGCGCAACGCCCTGGACTGTAGGCCGCTGGCCGTCTTTCCCAAGTTCATCGCCTTGTCCGCGACCGTAGCCAGCGGTACCTGGCCGTCAAGGCGCGCAGGGCCGAGTCCTCGCCTGCGGCTGCGGGCCGCACCAACCCTGCGCTTGCCTCCTTGACGGCCCGTCCCCGCTGGCTTCGGTTTCCGCGGGCGATGAACTCAGGAAAGACGGCGGCAACAGGACCGGCCCAGGTCGCTGCGCCGAATCAACCAAAGCCACAACGGGCTCCGAATCTTGGAATCCGGTAGGCCTTGGAACCACAGCCAACCTTGGAGAAAGAAAATGCAACTCGCATCCCGCTTCGCTTCTCACTCCCCTGCTCTGCGCAGCGACCTACCGCTGTCTGATGTGCAAATCCGTGAGGTAGCGCCCTCCATCTTTGCGCAGGAAAAGCACAGCAGCCGATCCGAGCGCTATAGCTACATTGCCACCGGCGCAATCCTTTCCGAGCTGCGCAAGGAAGGTTTTGACCCCTTCATGGTGTGCCAGACCCGCGTGCGTGACGAAGGCAAGCGTGAACACACCAAGCATATGGTGCGGCTGCGCCATGCCGCGCAGGTCAATGATGCTGAAGCCAATGAGATCATCCTGCTCAACTCGCACGATGGCACCAGCAGCTACCAGATGCTTGCGGGGATGTTCCGCTTCGTCTGCAACAACGGGCTAGTTTGCGGCGACGTGGTGGACGATATTCGCATTCCCCACAAGGGCGATGTGATCGGCCATGTTCTCGAAGGCGCGTATACCGTGTTGAGCGGTTTCAATCGGGTGTGCGAGCACCGCGATGCCATGCGCGCCATCACTTTGACCTCCGCCGAAGCCAAGGTGTTGGCCCAGGCTGCGCTTTCTCTCAAGTATGAAGATGTGACCCACCCCGCGCCCATCACACCCGCGCAGGTATTGGCCGCCAGACGCCTCGAGGACGACCGAAACGACCTGTGGAGTGCCTATAACCGCGTGCAAGAAAACTTGATTCGTGGCGGCCTGCATGGCCGCACTGCAACCGGCCGCGCCCAACACACACGGCCAGTACAAGGCATTGGCCAGAATGTAAAGATCAATCGGGCCTTATGGATGCTCGCCGAAGGTATGAAGCAACTGAAATCTTGACCTTAAATAGCTGGAGGGGAATCAACTCCCCTCCCTATTTAAGCTCGATTCAATTGCATTAACGCATCCCCAGATCAAATCCAGGTAATTTCCCGTGTCACCACCGGAAAATTCGACCCAATTTCAATCATCCATCTCATGGGTTGGTCTGATAAAAATTCGTGACATCCGAGAAAGTAGTTCACTATTTCCACTAATGTAAAGGTGGATATTTGATGACCTTCGCAAGTTTGGCTAGACTGACTCGCGATTTTTAAAGATTCCATCCGTGGCTATTGCAAAAGGTTGACGACGATGGCTAACGCATCTCTCTCACTCCACACTCTCGACATATGCCGGCCTTTTTTCAACAAATCAGGCCTGAATGCTTTCTCCTACTCTCGCGTTTTCAAAGATGGTAGCCGGTGTGAATTATGGACCGATGCCGCAGCATTCGAGCACACTTTCCACAAGGCACGCTATATCGTCGGCGCATACACACCGCAATATTTCCAAAAGAACGAACGATATTCATTTCTTGAGAATAAGATAGAATCCTATCCCCATGAATTGCGCGATAGATACGTTCATCAGCTTGCCGATCAACGCAAATACTTCGACCATGGAAATTGTTTTTCCGTCATCAATCGCCAAGAAGAATTCTGTGAATACTTCTTGTTCTACTCATCGACAGCGGACAGAGCAGCGATCAACTTCTACTTGAATCATCTCGACGAACTTGAAGCTTTTTGCGAATACTTTCTACAGGCTGCAAAACATCTCATTTCCGAGGCAGACAAATATCGGATACCGCCCCCAAACCGATGTGCCAAAACATCGCGCAGTGAACAGGAAACCTTGGCAGAAAGAATGACCTCGCGCGAAAGGGACGTGGCACGGCTTCTTATAACGGGCGCCACCATCAAAGATGTAGGCATCGCTCTTTCCATTTCTCCTCGAACGGTGGAAAGTCATGTGGAAAATATGAAGATCAAATGTGGGTGCAGTAGAAAATCGATGCTGATCAAGGAACTATTTTTCAGCAGAAACTTATTCTTTTGAAGCTTTGCTGCACCAGGTCGCAGATATAGCTGCAATACCCCAAGCCCCGTGCTTCTTCGCATCTTCCAGTATTTCGGTTCTCATTCCTCCCAGCGCGAAGACAGGAATTTTTGTGCCAGCGGCCAAGTCGGAAAAGCGTTGCCATCCTATCGGCACAGCTTCCGGGTGTGTCTTCGTCGCGAAAACGGGCGACACTACAATGAAGTCAGCGCCGATTCTTTCGGCATGTGCCACCTGCTCTTCGCTATGACAAGCCGCTGAAACCAGGAAGCCTGCCAATGCTGGCCGTTGCTGGCATGCCATCAGCGCCTCACTGGTCAAATGCACACCGTCACAGCGCGCCTCCAGTGCCATTTCAACCGAGCCATTGAAAATAAGCAGTGCGCCATGTTTTCGGCAAGCCACCAGCGCCAAATCAGCGACAGCCAAGTGTTCTCGCCGGTTTAATTTCTTCGCGCGAAGTTGCACCAGCTTGATACCGGAATCCAAAGTCTCATTCAATTCAGCAATAAATTTTTCAAAACTTGGAGCGCCGACAGGCTCCGGCGTGATCTGATATATTCTGGAAATTGAGGAAGTCATCACGATATTCCACAGTTTGGTTTGACATTGGCGCATGAAGCTGTGCTAATTAATCAATTCGACGAATTTTTCGCTCTTTCAACGAAGCCATCCACCTTAGCAAGCACTGACATACACCACTACGGTGCGGCAATGACCGTCAGGCGCCTGCCAGCTTGGCCCCGATGACGCCCCCCAGCGCACCCGCCGCAAACGCGGTACCCATCAGCAGCGCCATGAGCCTATACGCCCTGCGCTCAAAGGCCTCATGCATGACAGCCAGCTGCACCGATTGCGTGTTGAGCTGATTTCCGATTTGCGCTGCCGCGTACCGTCCGGCCTGCAATAATTTGTCGACGTCCTTTTCAACTGCCGATTCAAAATTGAGCTTGAAGGCCAAAAATGCTTTTCCGGCAGCATCGCCCGACGCCTTTTCAATTCTCTCGGCGATGGATTTATCAACCTGTTCGAAACGCCGCACCAAGAGGTCGGCATCTTGCAGCAGTTCAGCCATCAAGGCTTCACGAGCGGTGGAAACGTTTGTGCTGCCCATCGGGCATCCTATTTGAATAGCGTCCGATAAACATCGTCAAGATTTTTATGCGCCGACTTCGCCAGGCGTTGGGCAGATATCATGCTGATGGCGTGCACCTTGGCATCATCGTCTCTTGCTTCACGCAGCATGGCGCGATAATCTGTCGCATCATCGACGATTTCTGAAACATTTTTTTTAAGGATATGCAGGCGCTCGAATATTTCATTTCTGAATATCACTGCATCAGGCCTCAGCGTAAAGCTTTTCGTTTCAGCATGCAGCCCGAATATTGTGCTGAACATACGTGAGACGTCGCTTGCATCTTCCAGTTCGACCTTATTGAACACCACCTGTATTTTGCTGGCGGGCACGCCCAGTCCGGCAAGCGTCTCTATCGTATTGATGGTATCTATCTGCTGCTTCTTTTCACTCACAACAGGCACGACGAAGCAATCAAATTCCTCATGCGAACCGTCGAACTGGCCCATCTGCTTGACGAATTCCTCGACATTGGAAGCACCAACATCAACTATTGCCGACTCCAGCAGCATCAAATCTTCCTGCAACTCGCCAAAGTCCTTACCCTTGAGAAGCTCCGTGCCCTTTTCGTCCACCGACCCCGCGTTGATCGTTTCCACACGGAATTTTGGCGCCGATATGCGCGGAGCCAGAAGGTTATCGACGATGGTCGTCTTCCCCGGATTTCCGCTGAAATTGATCACGGCCACCTTCATGTCTTACTCCTTCGCTGCTGCCGGGCGACTCTCTCATAACGCGCCAGCTTTTCCGCTTGCTGTACGGGATCCGGGTGCATCAGACGGCCAATTTCCTGTATCGATAATGACGGACGCGCATTATTTTCACCGGACGGGTGAAAATTAAACTCTGCGGAGGGATTTTTCTTAAATAAATCCGTTGAAGCACATGCCTTTTTCACTGCAGCATCTGCCACGTGAGCTGCGCAGGATTTTTGCCGATAGCGATACAAATACTTCTTGAGCGTCTCGAACGGCAGGTCAAAACCTATTGCAATGAGTTTTTGATGAATGGCAACCAACTTCACACCCGACGCCAGCTTTTCTTCTATCTCCGGCATCCACTGGCGCAGTTGTGCCGCCTTGGACATAGGCTCTAGCTGTCTTATTGCAAGTTTTACGCTTTGATTCATCGGAGTTTTTCCGTAGCTGACGCACTGTACCCGCGTGCAATATCTTTGTGCTAATACTCATATTGCGAATGTTGTTATGTCCGATTTTTGTCCTCCTTCGGTCCACTTTTTGTCCTCTATTTGTCCGCTTTTTGTCCTCTATTTGTCCACTTTCTGTCCTCTTTTTGTCCTCTTCACACATACGCCCTTCGGGCTCGATGGTTTCCACGCCCTTAACCCCAAGAGATTCCGGTCCTTAACAGGCCCGAAATCTCAATACACAATACGCACCTCCCTGCGGGAGGCGAAACCCAGGCTGTATATGGATTTTCAGGCCATACATCGCCGCCAACAGCTATAGAAATTTCTATAGGAAATGGTCCAGACCCCGCATTTTTCCTAGGTTTACGGCTATAGGAATTCTTATAGGTGGTACCAGCATGAACCACGGTAAAGCAATACCCGTTTGGTATTCGGAGGAAGACCGGCGCAGGCTCGAGGAAGCGGCTGCGCTGGCTGGCTACAGGCACTTGTCCAAATACATCCGCGACCGGACACTGGGCTATGACAGCCAACGCGCGTCAGCCCGAGACAGCATTGAGGCATGGGCAGATCGCCAGGAGCTGTCCGGGCGCTTGGCGGAAATCGAGCGCATGCAAAGCCGGGCACAGGCGCTGCTGGCCGTGCTGCTTTTCCTCCTCCGCGGCAAGGCATCGAATGCCGAGACAGATGCATTGATCCGCGCCTGCGAAAACGCCCGGACCCCAGACGATGTACTGGCTGCCTCGTCGCCACAGTTGGCGGCGCTCCTGCGGCGTTTTGTGCAGGACGCTTAGGGTGAAAAGCGCTTGTTCGATCTCGATCAATGTCTTGGGCAGCCACTGCCGCTGCGTCCTTTAAGGAAAGAGGCGATGCAAAAACATGAAGTAGAAAGCGCTGTCAGGCTTCTGGGCATCAACCTCCCGTTGGCCGGCTGGATTGCCGGTGCCTATGCCGGCGGCGTGCCCTTGCTGCCCCTGCCCCAGGCGCTCACGGCGGCCATCACGGCCACGGCCAGCAACCCCTTTACCGCGAGCGGTGTGGCGGCGGGCATCGGCCTGGCTGCGGGCGCGGCCTATCTGGTGCACGAGTATGGCGACGATGGGTTCCGCGGTGCGGCGTATCGCCGCTGGATGCGCGGCTCGAGAATCGCCAACTGGCACTGGGTGAGAAGCAAGGTCAACGCTGCCAACCGCCGTGAAAATCGCCGCCTGCGTGCGCTGCGCAACGGCGCAGAAGATCTGCAACCCATCATGATCGGCCCGATGCCCATGCCGATGCATCTGGAGAACCGCAACACCCTGGTCTGTGCGTCGATTGGGGCCGGCAAATCGGTTGCGATGGAATGCATGATCCACTCGGCCCTCAAGCGCCGCGACAAGATGGCGGTGATTGACCCCAACGGCACTTTTTATTCGAAGTTCAGCTTTCCTGGCGACACGATTCTCAATCCGTTTGACCGCCGCTCGCGGGGTTGGACCCTGTTCAACGAGATCAAGGGAATACACGATTTCGACAGGATGGCAAAAAGCGTCATTCCGCCACAGGTCGATCCCAGCGATGAGCAATGGTGTGCTTATACCCGAGACGTGCTGGCGGACACCATGCGCAAGCTGGTGGAAATGGGCCAGCCCGATCAGGACAGACTGGTCAATCTGCTGGTGCGTGAGGATGGCGAAGTCATTCGCGCGTTTCTGGTCAACACGGACTCGCAGGGCTACTTCCGCGAGAACGCGGAAAAAGCGGTCGCCTCCATCCAGTTCATGATGAACAAGTATGTGCGGCCGCTGCGCTTAATGACCAAAGGCGACTTCTCGCTGCACAAATGGGTGCATGACCCGCATGCCGGCAATCTGTTCATCACCTGGCGCGAGGATATGCGGGCGGTGCAACGGCCGCTGGTCGCAACATGGATCGATACGATCTGCGCCACCATTCTCAGCGTCCTTGATGACGACTCATGCGCAACACGTCGGTTGTGGCTGTTCCTGGATGAGCTGGAGTCCCTGGGCAAGCTTGAATCTTTCGTTCCTGCTGCCACCAAGGGCCGCAAGCATGGTCTGCGCATGGCGGCTTCGATCCAGGACTGGGCACAGCTGGATGAAACCTATGGCAAGGACACGGCCAAGATCCTGCTCAGCTGCTTTCGCAACTACCTCATCTTTGGCGCCTCAAACGCGCTCAACGCGGACAAGGCCAGCGAGATTCTCGGCAAGCAGCATGTCGAGCGCGTGCAGACCACCCTCAATGCCGGGGCGCGGGGCGGCGGGCGCAGCCGCCAGCTGGTGGCCAGTCCCCCGGAGCCTGTAGTGCTGGATTCGGAGATATCCAACCTCAGAGATCTCGAAGGCTATGTGATGTTTGCCGAGGACTTTCCCATCGCGAAGATCAGGCTGCCATATCTGACCTATCCGCCGCGGGCGCTGGCCATCGATGTCAGGTGACGCGAGCCGGCCATGCTCAACGTCACGTCGATCCGCGGCAACAACCAGTATGCGGCAGCGCATTATTTTGCGGCGGCAGACGACTACTACACCAAGGAGCACCCTGGCGAATGGCAGGGCCGGGGTGCGCAGGAACTGGGCCTGACCGGTCCGGTCGACCAGGCACAGTTCGCGCGCCTGCTCAACGGCCAGCTGCCAAACGGCCAATGCATCCAGAAAACGTTCGATCCGCTCGACAACATGAAGCGCATGGGTCTCGACCTCACGTTTTCCGCGCCGAAGTCCGTTTCCATGCAAGCACTTGTCGGTGGCGACAAAGGCGTCACAGCGGCTCATGACTTAGCCGTCACGCGTGCGCTTGAGCAGGTCGAGAAGCTGGCCGAGGCCCGCAAGAAGGTGCAAGGCAAAAGCTTTCGCGAGCGCACCGCCAACTTGGTCATCGGCAAGTTCCGCCACGAGATGAGCCGTGCAAAAGACCCGCAGCTCCACACCCACGCCGTCATCCTCAACATGACGCGGCGCGCAGATGGCGCTTGGCGCGCGCTGTCCAACGAAGACATCTATCGCGTCCAGCACGAGGTAGATGCGCTCTACAAGGCCGAGCTGGCAAAGGGCCTGCAGGCCATTGGCTATGCCATCCGCCTGGTAGATGACAAAGGCAATTTCGAATTGGCGCACATCAGCCGAGAGCAGATCGAGGCCTTCTCGGCACGAAGCCAGGTGATCGAAGATGCGCTCGCCCATGAAGGCAAGACCCGCGCGACATCGACGGCCCTGGAAAAGCAGGTGATCGCGCTGGCCACGCGCCCGCGCAAGGATGAATCCGATCGCAAGGTCGTCAAGCAATATTGGGTGGAAAAAAGCCGCAAGCTGGGGATCGACTATGGACCGCGCGTGCAACTTGACGGACTTCCTTATGACCCGGGCAGCAGTTCACGCGGCGGTGAGCCAGCCGAAGACCGCCTCGCCGCGCAGAGCTTGCCGGCCGGACTCACCCCGGCGCAAGCCGTTGTGCAATACGCCATCAACCATCTGACCGAACGCGAAGCAGTGGTGCGCGAAACCGTGCTTACAGCCACCGCGCTGCGCCGCGCGGTGGGCCTTGCAGGCCCAGACGAAGTCCGCACCGAGATCAAACGGCTTGTTGCGCAAGGAGCGCTGATTGAAGCCTTGCCGGTATACCGCATGGCAGAGCGCAGGGATGGACCGGCCCTCTCCCTCGCCGGTTGGAAAAACCACCTGCGAGAGCTCAAAGGATGGTCGAGCAACCAGGCGCACCAGTACGTCACTCTCGCGATCAAGAAGGGCTCGCTCGTCCCCGCCGAAAAGCGTTACACGACACACAAGGCGCTGGCACGCGAGAAGGCCATTCTTGCCATCGAAGTCGCCGGGCGTGGGGCAGCCACGCCGCTCATGCAAGCCAGCGCCGTGGTCACAGCCCTCGAAGGAACCACCCTGAATGCCGGCCAGCGCTCAGCCGTGGAAAGCATCGTGTGTTCCAGCAACCGATTCATCGGCATCCAGGGCGACGCGGGTACCGGCAAGACCTACGCCCTGAACCAGGCCATCGCTCTCATCCAGCAGGCATCGACCTCCGGCGGCGGATACCGCACCGTCGCGCTCGCGCCATATGGCAATCAGGTCAAGGCGCTGAAGAACGAGGGCCTTGAGGCACACACGCTCGCCAGCTTTCTGCGCACCAAGGACAAGCCCATCGATGCCAGGACAATCATCGTGCTGGACGAATCAGGGGTGGTGGGCGCACGCCAGATGGCCCAGGTCATGCGCATTGTCGAAAGCGCGGGCGCGCGCATGGTGATGCTGGGCGACATTAAGCAAACGGAAGCCATCGAGGCGGGAAAGCCATTTGCTCAACTCCAGGAGAACGGCATGCAGACCGCACGCATGAATGAAATTCAACGCCAGCAAAATCCTGAATTGAAGACTGCCGTGGAGCTTGCAGCAGCAGGCAAAGCGGTGCCATCACTTGCACATCTCAACCATGTGGAGGAGCTGCCAATCCCCACCGAACGGCACCAGGCCATCGTCAACGACTACGTCCGACTCACCGAGCCAGAACGCCGTGAAACGCTAATTGTTGCCGGCACCAACGCGGCCCGCCGCGAGATAAATGCCATGGTGCGCGAAGCGCTGGACTTGGCTGGCAAAGGACGCAATTTTGAAACAATGACCCGCGTGGATATGACACAGGCCCAACGACGCTTTGCACCGAGCTACGAGCCAGGGGTGGTGATTCAACCCGAGAAGGATTACCCAAAAATCGGCTTGGTGCGCGCAGAGACCTACCGGGTCCAGGAGGCATTGCCCGGCAACCTCCTGGTGCTGCAGGGAAGTGATGGCAGCACCACAACCATCAACCCACGCAAGCTGACAAAGCTCAGCGTCTATCACCCCGAAAGCGCAGAGCTGACGGTAGGCGATACCGTCCGAATCAATCGCAACGACCCGGGCCGAGATCTCACAAATGGCGACCGGATGCGCGTTGCCAGCGTCACCGGCGGAATAGTGAGGATTGAATCGATTCAACAAGATAACGGTCAACCGGCACGTTCTCTTGAGATGCTCGGGACCAAACCGCTGCATCTCGAGCACGCCTACGCGTCGACGGTTCACAGCTCGCAAGGTTTGACCGATGACCGGGCGCTGATCGCGCTCGATACCAAAAGCCGAACCACATCAATCAACCTGTATTACGTCGCCATCAGCCGCGCTCGGCAGGAGGCACGTGTTTACACCAACTCCATTAGCGAACTGCCAGCTGCTATTGCCCGCCGCTTTGACAAGAGCACGGCGCTGGCGATTCAGCGGCAACGGCAGTTGAACCGCGAGACGGCCGGCATGTCTGCAAAAAGTGCGGTGGATGGCAGGCAATTATTGCCGCGCCAACCGCTAAAACCGGCGCCAAGACATTACGGTGAGCGATAGGAAGTCATTGGGGCCTGAAGGAACATGGTCAGCATTGCGCGGACTCATCGAACTCGGATGCAGCTAATGTGTCAGGAACAAAATTTTTTGCCAAAAGGTAGCGCTGATACCTTCGAGCTGAAATTCGGTTTTGCAGCGGGTTATGTCATTCGTGTCCCGGATCTGAGTCCACGGTGCGTGGTGCGAAGCAGCCATCGACTTATCCTACCGGCCGCGGGCTTCAACGGTGCAGCAGTCATTCAGCCTCGCGGGCAGCGGTTCAAACCATCAATTGGCAGTCGAATGTCTACTGATAGGAGCTTCGAACTGACGGTCTCGACCCCAAGCAGTCTTCCAGAGGTTTGGCCGGGAATCGTGACTTATCGCATTTTTGGCTCTCTGCGACTCAATGAATGGCCTGAGGTAGTTTAGAAAATGACTCATCCACTTCTGCTTAAATGGATGAAGTCAATACCAGATTGACAGACTAGGCAGGATGTTTTGGCGTGGGGGCATCAGGCACCGTCGACACCTTGCTCACGCATCAACATCGCGGCGTCCTCAACGCCGAAGCGAAGTCGTGGGAAGCTGCCGTTGGCGCGGGCAAAGTCGAAGACTTGGAAGTAGGCACCCAGAAACCTGCTCTCATCACCACAGTAGCTTGTGTAGTTGTGCAATTCCGCGTAGTCGACTGCTATACATGGGAAGTTGATGTCATCGAACAGTGAGAAAAGCTCCTGGCTGTACTCGGTGTATGTGTCGATGAACATTTCCCGCACAACGGCCAGAGAGAGAATCTGGCGATCCCCGAGGTCGATTGAGATTTCCTGGTCATCCACCAGCATTCGGAAAGGGCGGTTCCTGACGATGTACTTCACCGCACCGGATATCTGTGTGACCGCACCCTTGAGCATATGGACCGACGCCCGTTTCTTTCGTTGCAGCGTGCGATTCTGGGTTTGCTCCGTGTTGGGCGAGTCCTTGGCTTGGACGATCAGGCAGGTTGAGTCGGTGATGACGACGACGTCAGCAATCTCTTCCTTGTCATAGAAGCGTTTCGGTGCGTGATAAATCTGGTCGGGCCTGAACACTCGGAGGAGGAGGTTGATGATGTCCATTTCCTGGTAGAGGCCCGCATTCTCCCTTTTCAACGAGGTGAATCCAAATCCCTTGCTGCCATGGAAGGTGTACTGATCGTGGCGCATATCCATGACCATCAGGTCTTCGGGGAAGAGCGATTCCGTGAAATGGACTTGAATCGCATCCGCATCATCTTGCGCACTTCTCAGGCCAACCCAGGCCACTGCTTGTTCATGGGCGACATGGAAGCTCTTCTGGTCGAAGTCAGGAAAGCCTGCATGTTCCAGGCGGACTTTGGAGACCAGTGGCACGTCGACTTCAGCGGAGTAGCCTAGGAGCTCCCGGTTCTGTTCATCGAAGATATGGACCAGAACCTCGCGTTTCGACAATGCGTGGAGGAGGTCTAGCGTATCGTCACTGGGGTCCAGCAACCGCCAGCAGGTAAGCGGGGAATCGGCGTCATCGAAGAACGCGCAAAGCAGCCCAACGGAGGCACTGCCAGAGACCTCGACGGGAACAGCATAGATCTTGAAGCCCTGGTTGACCTTTATCGAAAGAAGGAAGTTGGTTGGCAACTTCAGGATGATTCGCGGGATGCTCTCGCCGCTGAGTCGTACGCAGTGAATCCCGCCTGGAAATCGCAAAACGTCTTTGACGGCGGCCGGAGCGAGCATGGATAGCATCATGGGATTACTGTGAAGGATATGCGGGGGGGTACCAATGACTGCGTCAAGGTATCGCGCGGAGCGGACGACTGCAATGAATGCTTTGGGTGGCAATAGTCATTGACCTTGATGAGTTTACCGCCTGCAATCAGCCTGAAGCACTCGCCGGTGGGAACATCTATAAGGACTGCTTCTGGCCGACTGGCGACAGCCTGCACCGATTGAATGCCTATCCTAAATCGGACGCTCCAGGCCCACCCCCTAAGGTCAGCTTTGCGGTGCTGTGCCCACAATCAGCTAGGCCCGGCTTCGGCCAGAAGCAGTCTTTTGGCCTCTGATCTACATGCACCTCCAAAACAGAGGTCAAATTTTTAGTTTTGTCTAAACATTACAACAGCAAATTTTCCTGTAGCGTTGCACACTCATACAGTATTAAGAAAACTAGACATGCATATCACATGTCTCCCAAATCTAGTTAGCAATATTTTTTATAAGCCATCAAATGCCAAAAATTGATCTCCCTAGTAATTGGATCTGCAACGGTGCCGAACTGAAGCCTAAAGTGGGAGCGTCTTCTTCAAATACTTGGATTTTCTCTGGAAAAGAAATTAAACCAAAGATGAGTGCCTCATCCTCAAATACATGGATTTGGGATGGTAAGGAGCTAAAGCCAAAAGTTGGATCGAGTTCATCCAACACTTGGGTACTAGATTCCAGCAAAGCAAAACCCAAAGTCGGTTCGAACTCATCCAATACATACGACACAGCGGGACACTCAATCCTGGTCATCGCGGGGCAACTAGTCTTACGCCTTTGGTAGTCTGTTGCTAACCGACCCGCCTACGGCGGTCGGTTTACTCAATCTTTAACCATCTCGAGATCTTAATGAACCACTTCTGGGCCAAATTCGAATCTGCCGGTGGCAAGTTATTTCGGCTAGATACGCGAATCTATCTGAAAAATATAGATGTACCAAGACAAAGCGATTCATGCATCGGTGCCATCGTTGGTAAAAATCCAGGTTCAGCGAAACCAAGCTCGTCCACCACGGAGCTCCAACCAATACAACTTGATGGCGACAAACTACTTCCTACCGTGCGCAACATAATCACAAAGGCGTATTTGACTGCAAGAATTGCCGTCCCAGATAGGGGGTACGTTCAGGTTCTAAACCTCTTCTATCTTTGCAACCCAATTTTGTCTCACGCAGTTGCGTCCATTAGTCAAATTACCCGAACCACCACTCTGCAAATCGGAGGCAGGTCGCTTCCCGTGGGTTTGGTATGTGTGGGGTGATGACTCAGCCGGTCTAACACTACATAAGAAACGTTTTTCAGAGATAGATGTAGGCCACAGCTTCTTCTTCGACAACCGTGTAAAAGAAGTTAAAGGCCATTCGCCGAAACATCATGAGTTCGCGAAGCATACGCAGGGCTTAAAACATACTTATGTTGTTCCACATATTGCGCAACTTATTGAAAATAGATAACCAGGCGCAAAAGCGGATATTTGGGATGTCCGCAATGGCTCGATTGCTGGTCAAAACGAACGGCCGCTAATGGGCACCTCAGGTTTGCGGCGCTATTCCATCAAGTCCGTCCGGCGACAGTCCGCTCCCAGCCTAAAGCGATACACCATTTAGGTTTGTTCAGCGCCTACCAGCGCACGCGCTGATGCAATGCCTTATTGATAAACACGTCGATGGCTTGAGGCGTCTGCGCCGGTTGCCAGATCACCTGGTCATACACAGCCACGATCGAGTCGTCATCATAACCCCCCAGGTGGTAAGCGCCAACCTGTCTTCCAACACAGGCGCGTGGACCCAAGCTCTGGCCGTCGCTTCCCGGTGGTTCAGATACTCTCGGCTCTTTTTGGACTATGTACCCACGACTGCCCCCGGTGTCATTAACTAAGGTTCGTTTACCTTGAATCACATTGGAGCCAGGCAGAGCCGGTTTCAAGGTTGCAGGACAAGGATCATAGGGATCAAATACGACACGGGCATAGCTAGAGCCATCATTCCCGTCGGCAAGATCGCAGCTTGGAAATGGGCGACCTTTACGCAGGTCGTGGAATAGCTGATTGATAGGTGGAACGCACTCGGCAACTCCTTTAGGGCCTCCATTTGACGCTTGGTTGGAGAGGCATAGAAGAACCTTGCAGCCGTAATCCGAAGCATGGATAGGGGCCGCAGCACTGGCAAAAAGCGCCGCGCTTAACAATACTCTCATTGCAATCCTCCTGAGTGGATCTCTTGCTTACACCACAAGCAACTATCAATTAACGAATTGAACAAACGACGCATCCTTCAAATCCTTGTTTGCCGCCTCGGCCTGCGAAACAGGTTCTTGCGTCGTATTTCTTATAGAAAGCTGTTCGCCGATAGCCGCGCCAGCCATATCTTGCGTTGGCGTCAAACGCCTGACCTTGACGCTAGATTCATTGGTGGGTTGCATGGACAGCTGAACTTCCGCGGCGACGCGCTGCCGCACACTGCCGCCAAACACCACCCATGCGGAAGCTGCCTCAGCTGGCTTTAGAGGTTCTGCAAATCTGGTGGAGGAGCGGGCAGCAATCGCGCCGTCTGAGTGCCGGCGCTCGATTGCCGGAACCACCGGTACCGGCCGCTTTTGGCTGGATGCATTGGCCACGACCCTCTGCACATAGCTTGGCTGGTCAGCACTGTCAGCGCGAAATCCTCTAGTGAAATTTCCGGAGTAATAGCAGCTGAAGGCCGCTCTCAGAGCACCCTGTTCATCGGAAATCGTCCTTTTGGCGCGCAGGAAGCAGTCTTTCAGAATGGCGGCGCCTACCCTGAGGTTGCGGCACGGCTCAAACACGGTGGCATAGGTCTCTCCATGCTTCGCCAGGTTATGGCGATTCACCTGGCCAAGCCCGAGGGAGAAATTAAATCCCTTGCGATCCAGTTCACGCGCGGTGGCGACGGCTTCGGCCAGGCTGCGCGGCTGGCGCTCGAGCTTGCCGCGAACGACACCAATTGCGTACGGATTCCACGACGACTCGGTGCTCACGACCGCTTTGAGTGTGGATGGATGAATGTCAGATGCACATTGGACCGCCAGCTCGTCGAACGGCTGAGTCGCCGGCAGCTGGGCCAGCGCCGCAACGCAGGCCGAAAAGCCAACCATTGCCGTGATAAAGCTACGCACCCGCATAGACAATTTCCGAAATATAGCGCCCGTCGCGCTCCGTGTATTTCCACTGCACCACCACGTCGATACGACGTTTAACACGCTGGATGACCTGGTCGCGCGTCATGGAGGTATGGCCATCCATCAGCTCCCCGAAGCGGTCATACATCTCTGCCGGTGAATCGGTGTGGATAGTGGTAAGCGTTCCCTTGTGACCAGTGTTCAGCAGGCACAGAAACTCGACCGCTTCGGGTCCGCGGACTTCGCCCATGATCACGCGGTCGGGCGTCAGGCGCATGCATGAGCGCAGCAGCGTTGCAGGGGTCACCGCGGTCTGGTCGGTTGCCTGGTGGCGGGCATAGGATAGCCGCACACAATTCGGTTGCGCGGGCTCGATCTCGCGTGAATCCTCGATCGTGACGATGCGCTCGTACGTGGGAATCTCCTGGACCAGTGCGTTCAAGCAAGTGGTCTTGCCGCAATAGGTGCCTGCAGAGATGGCGATGTTCTTGCGCGCGAGCACTGCGGATTGCAAGAACTCGGCCCAATGTCCGGCTTTGTAGAGCTCCAGCAAGCGCCGGTCTGAACAGGGGCCGGCTTCGACGTCGTTGTTCACGAACCGAAACGCCCCTTGCTCAGCATAGGTGGGCAAGGTCATCCTGACCAGCGACTGCTTGCGTATCGTCATGGCAATGGTTCTCTCCGGTACCACGGGCGGGAGAATCATTTCGGTGCGGTAGGAGCCGCGTTCAAAGTCAGGAATGCCGTCTTCCAGGTTGACCGGAATCTCTGCCGACAAAATGGGCATAGCCCGATCGACCTCAAGGCTCTTGAAGGAGGCTGTGACTTCCGCTAGCGAGGACAGCAGCGCGTATGTCAGGCCGGGTACCGCGATCTGCTGCGCGTAGTACGACCCCTTCCTTCTCAGCCACAGCTCGCCAGGCCGGTTGATCTGGATCTCGGTCACCTGTTGGTCGTCGAGGTAGTGCGTCAGCAGCGATAACTTGGAGCGGAAGGAGGCAATCTGTGACATGACTGCGCCTTCATTGGATGAATTCCACGGCGTCCCCGCGCTGCACGGCCATGATCTCATCTTCGTAGATGGGACTGAAGTCGAGATCCCGGTTGACGTATATGCGCACGCGCGAGCCTGGGGGCACGGCGATCGTGGGCGGAGTAGCAATGTAGGGCTGCAGCACCGATTGCGAGGTCTGCGCTGCGGCCTGCTGTACCGACTGCCGGTAGGCAGCAGCGGAGTTGTATTGGTCGGTCGAACCGACACCCATATTCGCCGCGCCAGCGCCAATGATGGAAAGCAGTGCAGACATGCCAAAGACTTGTGCGAAGTGCGTATCGACATGGCCTCCCATGCCGGCCGTTCCAAGCTGGTCGGCACCCGCGCTGTCGAGCGCCACTTGAACGCCATCAGGACGGCGCAGCATGTTCCAGATGACGAACAGCCTGTCCTGGCCTTTGCGGACGTCGGCGCTGTACACGCCGCAGATGCGCGAGCCCCAGGGGATCAGTGTGTTGCGCTCCTGTGCGCCATAAATATCGCGCTGGACGGTAGCGCAGAGCATGCCTGGAAGATCCGAGGTGGCCCGGGGCTCCAGCACGGCCTCGATCAACTTGCCCTGAAGTATTTTGTAGGGAAGGCGTCCGACCTGACTGGCCTTGCTCACCGGCACGCCGCCGCCCGACACCGCACGCGCGAACCGGGAATTCTGGTCCTGCGCGCCGCGCTCGGCAGACCCACCGCCCAGCACACCGGCCGTTGCAGGCTCCAGGGAGTCCATACCTGGTGGCAGGGCCGCTGCCGTGTTCTGGGTGTTGGGCGCGATAAGGCCAGACTTCATTCGGGCTTCCAGCATGCGGCGCTGCTGCTCCTGACGCTGCATTTCCATCTGTTCGCGCTGCGCCCGCATTGGGTCGTCGGTAGGCTGCGCACTTATCGCGGCGGGAGTTGCGGTGGTCTCGGGCTCCTGGCCCTTGAGCTTGGGTACCGGCCTGCGTTCTGGAATGCTCAGATTGGAGGCAGGCTTGACGGGGTCGCTCGCGCTTTGCTTCACATACCAGACGGTAACCAGCAAAGCGGCTGCACCAGTGGCAATGGCTATGCCGCTGAGTTTTTTCCTGCGGCCATTTGCCACGAGCGAGGTGTGGGTCTGCTTTTCCCACTCCCGGACCGCTGCTTCGCGCTCTTCCTGCGGGTCATGCGCTGGACTGGACATATCAGCTCACCCCCACCTTGTGCAAATTTAGGCGATCACCTGGCCTGCGTGGCAATGCATTGTTCTGTACGCAAAGGTGGGCAGTGCCATTGCGCAGCGTGAACAAACTGGCCGTGCGCTCGACAACGAGGTAGGGACCCTCGCGCCGCGTGTTAACAATGGACTCCGAGCCATCCGGCCCCACCGTATAGACGGCAGGAATTTCCGCGCCCTGATCGAACAGGAAATAGGTGAACTGGCCATCGTCATAGGCGCGGCGCAGGGGGATGGCCGTCTTGTCTCCCGCTGTCGCGTAATCAGAATTGCGCGAGACTGGTTCAACAGGTCTGTCCGAATGCTTTGGTTCCTGTGTGCTGGCTGTTACGGCTACGCTGGCACCCGGATATACGAACCGAACCAGAAATGTCATGCCCGCCTGCCTGCGCGCGCTGGTGAGGGTGAAGTAGTAGGTGCGCTTGTCCGTGAGCACCGTCAGGTTCGTTGCTGCATTGGGCTCCACAGGCTTGAGAAAGAGTCGGTTCTGGTAGGGCACGGTCTGCCAGGCGATGGTGTCGCCGAGCGATACGACCTTGACCTTTTCATCCGCGGCAAACTCGACCGAGGTCTGATAGCCATAGGTGCCGACAATCTCATAGACCTGGTTCGGGTCATAGAGAACCTGTTTCACGCGATCGTCTGCTGCCAGCGGTCGTGGCGTCTTGGCCGCATGTGCCGGCAACAGAGAAACCGATGCAATGGCAAGAAATGCACAAACCAGGGGATAGTCGTGAATTCTCATGGGCTGCTTTCTGCGTGAAGCCGTTCACTGGCGGCTGAGTTCCTGGTCCTTGCGATACGCCGTCGTCGCGAAGCCAAGTGCGTTCTCCCATCGGTCGCCAATGGCCAGCGGCTTGAAGGTAAAGGTGCTTTGGACCAGCGCGGTGTAGTAGTCGGTTTTCGGCGGACTGCCAGATTTTTCGGTAATGGACTGGAACGACACTTGAAATGCGTCCTTGCCCAACGACGTGATGCCCGTGATCCTTGGATAGCGCCGGCCGCCTGGCCCGATCTGGTAGTACGGGTTGTTGGGGTTTTCGGCGCTGGTTTCCTTGTCGTACAAGGCAGCCACGGCCTGGGTGGAGTGCAGGCGGCAAAGATCGGCGAACCGCTGGCGCCAGTCCGGATCGAAGGTGTTGCAGTACATGATGAAGTCATACACCTGGCTTTGCACAAACGCATCCTGCCCAGTGATCGTCTCGCGGCTGACTACCTGCTGCTTGACCACATGTCCATTGGCATCGATCACCGACACCACAGGAATCACGGTGTGGATACTGGCCAGCACCGTCACCGCACTGGCGAGTCCACCGATCACAAACAGCAGCAGGCCGATAAACAGATAGGCGCGGTTGCGCTCCTGCTTGAGCCGGTTTGTACCGCCCAGCTGCACCTCCTGTGTGGCGCTGTCGCCCAGGGCAGTGTGAGCGCCGGCCCTCATCAGCGCGCTCCCCGGCCCATTGCCATGCGAGCCACCGTGACCAGCATGCCGGTCGAGGAGGCTGCGCCGCCGGATAGCGCCGCGGCCCAGCTCCGAACGCCCAGCATGAAAAGGATCAACACGCCTTCCACAATGATGAGCTGGGCGGTCTGAGATGTGTTTGCAAATGCATTCGACGCGGCCAGCGTACCCGCCGTTTCGATGGCATCGCCAAAGGTAATAAATCCCAGGCGAACGATGGCAATGACCAGGATGTACATGAACGAAAAGGTAAGCATCTGGCTGACCCAGTTCATGAACCATTGGCGTGTTTCGGGAAACATCAGGAAACCGATGAACAGCGGACACAGCAGCATCGTGATGGCCAGTCCGAACTTGGCAATCGTCATATACATGAGAGCCAGCACAAACAGCAGGCAGTTCACTATGAACAGTGCCAGGCCGTCGTAGATCATCCCAATTTGGGCAAAGCTCACTCCACGAAGCTGAGTTGACACCGCATCCACATTGCTCCACAACGCATCCAGCATCTGGGCTGTAGGCTTGCCTGCCATGACGGTAGCGGCAGCGCCTTCCATGAACGAAACAAATGCTGCATAGATGACATGGGCAAGACCACCCCAATGGAGCGTGCCAAACACGGCCACTGTCATCACGCATTTCGCGAGAATGTCTTTCCATTGCACGGGGGCATAGCCGGCGTAGACCTTGTAGCCAAACAGCGCCCAGTAGAGCACCGCCGCAAAGTAGATCGGCGTCGCGATGGCTTCAGCCAAGGCAGGATATGACTGCGACAAGAAGGCTTCCGTCACCCCGTCCGCAGCGCTCACAACACCTTGCAAAGTGATGGCGGCCATGGCTAGCGGGGCCTTACAGTGGCGCGCCAGTGCGCGCGGACCCGGGGATCGAGCACATCTTCATCGCTCAATTCCAAATTCGAATGGAAGAACACCCGGTTCCTGATTTCCCTGACGCAAAATGAGAAATGCCGCGCCCGCTCATCCGCGGCGCCAAAGACGATCTCGCCACACGGAATTGGATAAATGGGAATCCACATGTCGAGTTGAAGCTCACTGGCTGCAAGCAGCGGATTGCCAGCCGGAGCGACAGGAATACGACGCTCCGGAGACATGGCCCGCAGTTCGCTGTTGCCGGACAATGCCAACTCGGCTTCGGGCCGGGAAATCAAATGGGCAGTGCCGCCGATGGCAACAATCGCGGCCACGCTCGAAAGGAAAATCCAGATGCTACGCATTGTTTTTTCCTACATGGCTTGCGGTTTCGAGCAGCTCGAAGTCACAAGCGCAGGGTGACTTGTCGAACTTGTTGGACGTGCTTGCGCAACCCGAAATCAGAGCGGCGAGAAACAATAGCGCAAACCCGCGCCAGAGCTTGCGGACCAGCCATAACAACGGCCATATCAGTATGCACAAGGGCAGTAGAAATGCAGCAATTTCCATCACGGATGCTCCTTGCAGTTGATGCTTGCTTCCGGTGCGCCTACTCGGCAGAGCGGCGGAAGTACCTCTGTGTCGCGGCTGTGGCCTGGTTCTGCTGGTTGACAATGTTGGCCTGCAGATTGGTGTTCATTGCATTGAGCTTGGCGATCGCGCTTTGCAGCATTCCGTTTTCCGCCGCGATGCGGTTTTGCAGATCCTGCGCATCCTTGATATTGGCCGTTCCGTCGACGAGCTGGCTCATGCGCGCGAGATTGCCCATGTGGGTCTGCACTTGCGAATACAGAGAGTCCCCGCCCGCGAGAGCAGCGCGTACGGAGTTGCTGCTCATTTGGTAGGTCTGCGCGTTCTGCGCCTGCGGATCGGCAAACAGGTCAGGGGGCAATGTGTTGATCAGCTTTTCATAACTTGCCTGCTTCGCTCCGAAGGCGCCCCCCTGTTGGCGGGCGACGACCTCCTGCCACGAGCCGGGAACCACCGATGCAGAGTTCAAGGATTCGTTCAGGCCGACCTGTCCACGGCCGTAGCTACCGGTGACGGCCGCATACTGGTCCTTGAGCGTGTTGTACTGGTCCTGCAGTTGCTTGAATTGCTGCTGCATCTGCGCAAACTGTGCCGTGTCAAATGTCGGAATACCCCCTGCGGAGGCGCCCAGCGCTGCAGCAAAGCAAGCCGCGGCAGTAGCACCCAAAACTGTCTTTTTCATCATCGATTTCCTTTCGGTTTCTCAATGCACAGACATGACGCCCATCAGGACGTTTCGACTCTCACCCCTAAATTGTGCGTATCTGCGGACATCGAACGCCGCATGAAAACCGGCACCCAGATTTCGGGGTCATCGCTGTCGATCTCGCGGATGATGGTTTCCATAAGCGCGACACCCTTGTCATTCGACGAAAGCAAAGGCACGAACTCGGCCATGCCGGACAGATCAAATTTCGCCCGGATCGATTCATTGCCGCGCCGGATCAGGAAAGTACGGTTCTCTATGGGCTCATCGCGCACGAACTCAAACTCGCCGGGGGTCAGGCCCAAGGCCGCCACGTAGTCCGCCTCCCTGGCCTCGGCGTTGGGCAGGAAGATCTTGGTGGCTGTCTGCTTCTGGATAGAGTCGGTTTCGCTGAAGAGGTACTTCGCATCGGGTGTGACAAACACCAGCAGGCCGTTTTTGCGGCGGATCTGCATGATGTAGCTGTCGATCTTCTCGCGCCAGAACGCATGCTTGACCAGGTTCTGGCCTTCTTCCAATACCAGGATGAATGGAGCGCCATCCATCGACTGCTCGATGCGATGGAAGGGGTAGCTCAACACCACGGCCAGTTCCGGCCGGGCCGAGCCATCCTTGATGAGCTCACGCATTTCATAGCAGTAGTGGCGACATTTGCCCAGATCCAAGCTGTCATCTTCGTTGTCGAACAGGCCCCAGTTCGCCCCCAGATGTCCATTGGCGCCATGCCAAACGCGCATGTCCTTGGCCAGCTCACCTTGGCCAAAGCGCCAGGCCAAGTTGCGCAGACGTCGATCAGCCTGGGGCAGCTCGTAGTTCTCGTGGACGGCCCACTTGAACCTTTCGATGTCATCCGGAGTCAGCCGGCCGCCGTAGCAGGTGCGCATCAGCATCATCAGATCGACAAGGTAGGCGCGGTTTTCCGCGGTGTCCGGCAGTTGCATGGGATTCCATCCCGTATTGCCATGCACCGACAACGTGGTGTGCTGTCCGCCCATGGCGCGCATGAATACTTTCGCGCCTTCACGGTTGTCGAACCAGAAGACCCGGGGTCTGGCCTTGTCGGCCATGGCAATCAATGCACTCAGCAAGGTGGTCTTGCCGCTGCCGGTATCGGCGGTGATGGCCGTATGCCCCGCCACCATTCCCTCCATCTCGCGATGGAAGTTGAAGTAGTAAGCCGTCTTGCTTTTGGTCTCGAACGGCATGACTGCCGGCCCCCACAGATTGCCGGCGATTTTCCCCATCGCATAGTTGTGGAGTGAAGCGAAGCCGGCGAAGTTGGCAGACTTGATCTTGGCGCGCCGCCCCATGAAATGCTGCGCCTGTCCGGGGAGTTGCGCCCAGAAGAAAGTCTCGACGGCAAACCATTCGCGTACAGGCTTGACGCCCAGGTTGACGAATGCCTTCTTCAGCAGATTGATCGCTCTATCGAGGTCGGCGCAGGTTTGCCGGCGGTTGTCTTTTGGGTCGCTAAATCTCGTGGTTTGCGGCACATGCACCAGCATGGTCAGATGGTGCAATCCATTGACCGAACGGCCCCGCGTGAGATCTTGCAAGCCCTGCGTTATCTCATCCTTGTCCTCTTGCGCCGCTCCTGCATGGTCGTTGACGGAAACGCGCCGGCGCTCCTGCAGCAGGTCGTGCTCGGCACTGATGCGGTCGGTGAAAAAGAATGATTGCGTGATGACGAACTCCACGGGCTGGCGGAGAAATTCATCCAGCATCCGCGAAGGCGTGCGCGCAGGCCACTCTGCCATGCTCAGCATCGCTGCAGCGCTGCTGCCACCCAGCCTGCGAACAGCCAGCGTATTGCTGACCATATTGAAGTCGATGCCTGATCTCGCCAGTGTCCGGTCGAGCGTCAACTCCATGACCGGCACGCGTTCGTCTTCGAGATTGATCAGGTAGTGCAGGAAACGGCCAATCTCGGTGTAGTCGCCGCCAAGATGGTCCACCACTTCTTCGCGACCGTATGCCGGCTGGTCCCCGTGCGCCTGCTGAAAGCCGTGCCAGTCCAGGTCGAAATGCTCGATGGCTGCTCTCGCGGCATTTCGGTCTATCGGGTCGTGCCCAAAGTTTGGCACGCGCTGGATGCGCAGCTTGCGGGCGCCATACCCGGACAGGGTGTTCACCAGCAAGTCCGATGCCTCGTTGAGACTCTTGGCTTGATCCTCGAAACGCTCCATTTCGTTTTCGTCGGGCTTGGTGCCTGACAACCATGCGTAGGCGCGATCCAATACTCCGGGTGCCCCTTGCCTGAATCGATTCACAACAATCGAAATGTAGATTTCGTTCGCATAGAACGCCTGCTGTTCGCAGCGCTTCCTCCACGCGTTATTGAACTGTCGGGAAAGCCATGTGCCGCCTTCGCCGGCTGGATAGGCATGCACTTTGCGGCGTATCAGGTGAACATAGATACCGCGGTCGCTGTTGGCGAGGGAGCGCAGGACGGTATTGCGCTGCCGCTCGAATTGCTTGATCTGCTCCACGCTCAACGATTCGAAATACAGCCCGTCGAGCTTGATGACCTGGATCAGCCCGTCATCCTTGGTGATGACTGTCTCGTCGTCGTAGTGGACGGTGTAGGGGATCATCTCGCTGACCGCCATCTCGCGGTCATCGGCGCTTGTCCATCGCGGCGCCGGAATTCCCAGCGATAAGCCGAATGCGGTTTTCAAAGCGTTAGCGAGGTGCATAGCGCCGGCATCCCCAGAACCGCTTGTTGGAACAGGTCTTCAGATGGCAGGCGGCCGCCATGATGCCGAAAAGGTAGACATCCTTCAGACAGACGATATAGCTGGCCATGAGCAAGATCGGAATCAATGCCACCGGCCACAAGGATCGGGTGACCAGCGCTGCCATGCCAGGGAAGTAAAAGCTCATTGCCAGACTGCCCAGGGTAAGTCCACCGATCATCGTGGGCCGGGTCATGGCCGCCACGAGCAACTCCCCATCGTCGTGGCGCAGTTGCACGGCGCTCATTGGATGGCTCCTCCGGAGCGCGCCCGGAGATCCGAGACAATGTTCGGCGCGAAGAACACCAGTGCGATACCCAATCCCCAACCACCCAACTGCATGAGATCAATGCGGCCGGTTTTCCAGCGGTAGCCCTGTATGGCCAGGGTGATGATGCCGATGTAGTAGCCCCACTCATAGATGAGCAACTGCGCAATCGCTTTGAGGAAGTCGGTGATTCCGCCAAATGTGCCGCCTATGCTTTGTGCATGGGCGAGGTGCGGCACAAACACGAAGGCGATGGCAGCGCACTGCACCAGACAGTGGAGCAATCCATCCAATCCGCGTTGATCGCCAGACTGTCCAGGCCTGTGGCCGGAAGAACTCACATCGTGCATTGGTACCGCCTCTCGATTGGAAGTGCTGTATCCGACACCTGAGTCCTCGCTTTTGGCCAGGAGAAGGTTGTGCCGGAAGCAGCGGCGGCACTATGTTCCGGCAATGCACATCGGAAAACCACCGTAAAAAACACGGATGTGCTCACGCGATCTCGGCGTGGATCACGCGTCGCAGAGGACCTGTACGCCCCCCAGCACAGTTATTAAATATTTAATAACCCGGCGGTTGCTCCGAATTCAGAGGGATCATGAAGGCGTAAGTCGCACAAAGCAGGGGTGAGCGTTGGAATGGAAGCGGGCGCAACGTGCTCTTCGAACTGCTTGGAGCGGGCCTAGAGCAAGTGATAGTCTGCTGTCAGTCTTGCCGTGATAGCTGCATCGGCCTGCCGCTGGCAGCCAGCTGGTCAATTATTAAATGTTTGATAACAAGCCAGACACTTGCGGAACACCGTGCCCTATGACCTCACGATGAGCCACCACGGGTCCCAAACGGAACCTCAGGACAGCGTTTATTAAATGTTTAATAAGCGGGCAGCTGGCTTGGACTCCGATGGATCATGGAAGCAAGCGCTGCACAAGCCAGGGGTGTGAGCTGGAATTTGAAGCGGGCGTAAGGTGCTTGCCGGGCCGCCCAGACAATCGACAGCATGTCGCTAGCTCGCCGTCAGCGGCACCTGCCTACCGCTGGCAGGCAGGTGGTCAATTATTAAATGTTTAATAAGCCAGCGCTCGGCTTGGACGCAGGGGAATCATCAGCCGCGCTCTGCACAAGCCAGGGGTGTTTGCTGGAATTTGAAGCTGCGCAAGATGCTTGCCGGCTGTCTGTGGACGGCAGAGAGCGCCTGACAGCCTGTTGCCAGGCTTGCCGTCACGGCTGGACCGGGCTGCGGCTTGCAGGCAGGTGGTTCATTATTAAATATTTAATAAGGGCCTTGTGCTTGCAGACTCCTTGCCCTCAACCTCCCGCAGCGGGCCAAGGCTCGCCGCACATGGGGCTCTGGGAGGCGGTTATTAAATATTTAATAAGGTACACATCGAGCTGGCTTCAGAGGAATCCAGCGGGAACACGGTGCACAAGATAGGGGTCAACGCTTCAATTCAGAGCATGTGCCAATGGCTAGCGGCCAGCTTGTGCAGGGTGAAGCAACTCGTTGCCTGGACATACCCCGCCAGTCGCGGCAACCTATGCCTGATCTGCAAGCGGTCAATTATTAAATGTTTAATAGTCGACCATCGCATCCCATGACAGCACCCGCACTGGTCGAGACCTAGGAAGGCCCCTCGGTTAGGACGTTATTAAATATTTAATAACGCCGGAGTCTCGGCAGGCGCACAAGGCCGCCTTCGGTGAGCGGCCTTGCACGGCCAAAGCAAAGTTGATGGCCCCGTTTTCCCCTTATGCCTGCGCAGGGGCGTCAGAGGCTTCGGTGAGGGCGTTCTGGCCGAACCGGCTGAGAAGTTGCTCCAGGGCCTTGCTGAACTCTTCCTGCTGGTCTTCTTCGATCTGCAGGCTCAGCTCGAATTGGGCTCCAGTCTGCCGGAGTGTTCCATTGCTGTAGCGAAAGATCTTGCCGGTTTTCTTTTTCGTCTCGGTACCTGGCTTCTTGTCCAGCAAGACCGCACACTGGTTGATCATCCAGTGCACGGATTGCCCGTTGGAGCTATAGATCGAGGCCAGCGAGCTGGCCTTGTCCTCGGATACCTTGCGCGCAACCTTTGCCAGATTCTGCGCGATGTACGCTGGGAAGCGGCTGGGATTAAGTCGCACGATCTGCAGCGTCTCCTCCGGCAATTTGCGAAATGCCGTGTAAAAGCTCAGTTGCGATTGCGAGATTCCCGTCTTCTTTGCGATTTCCGACTGGGTCGCACCCTGGGCATACATCTTTTCGAAGAAGAACGCCCGGTCAAGATCACAATGCTGCTCGCGCGACTCGTTGTGGTTGTATCCGAGCCAGGCGGCCTGCAGTGGGGTCAGGTCATGGTGGACCTGCGCGGCCAGTGCGTCTGTGACCTGGTGTTCGCGGCTTGCCGTCACGCGCGTCCAGCCGTCGGCAATCATGAACCGCCCGGGCTTGTCCGGATGCGGAATGACGTGGATGACCTCGAACTGGCCGTGAGTGCGGATACTTTCGGCACGCTCGCGCAGCACCTGGGGTGTGTACACCTCGCGCGGAGCGAACGGATTGGCGTCGATCAGATCCAGCGGGATCTTGCGAATGTCGCGCTCGTCGGACGCCACGGGCTCGGCTGCCTTGGCAGGCTCTGCGTCATCCGGGGTATAGGGCTTGAATGCCGGCAGAGGCGTCTTGCCTGTAAGCGCTGACTGGTGCGCCTTCGCTGCCAGATCCATGGCTTCGGAAACGCCCATGCGTTGGTGTTTTGGCTTCGCGGTGGTTGAGGTCATGATGGTTTAGGCCTTTGCAGCAAAGCCTGGCTGGGTGACGTTGAACTCGCTGGCAATCACGCGAGCGAACTGATACAGGCTTTCGGCAGCCTTGCTGTTGGGATCCTTGAGGATGACCGGCATCGATGCGGGGACGTCATCGGCATCGATCTGGCGTGTGAATGCGATCGAGTGCGGGATCTGCACCGGCAGGATGCGGTTCGGATAGGACTTGGTCAGGATGGCGTAGTTGTGTTCCACATGCTTGCGGCCGATCTGCGCCTTGTTCACCAGGATCGCCAGATCGATGGGCCGCTTGGCCAACTTCTGTATTTCATCGAGGTTGAACTGCAGCGCATCCAGCGCGCGCAGGCAGCTGCCCTCGGGTTCGACCACGGTGAGGATCTTCCCAGCCAAATGGGCAAGGTAGGTGAACGCCACGCTCACGGGCGTCGTGCCAGGCGTGGTGTCCACCAGGATGACGTCGTAATGCTTGGACAGAAATGCGCGATTGCGCAGCACGAACTCTTCGGCCTTCTGTTCACGTCCCATGCCGACGATCAGCGCCGGATTGGTGGAATCGAGCTCCACGTCGGAAGGGATCAAATCGAGAAAACCGTCCTTGAAGATGGGAATGATGAACTCGCGCAAATCATCGGGCTTGTCGCCGCCTTTGAGCAGCAGCGTGCCGATGTGCGGGTGGTAGGTTTCGGTTTCAATGCCCAGCATGTTCGTCGCCGAGGCCTGTGGATCGGCGTCGATGAGCAGCACCCGATAGCCGGACAGCGCCAGGGCCGTGCCCAGATTCACGGTAATCGACGTCTTGCCGATGCCGCCCTTGGTCATGCGCGTCACGACCACTGCTGGCAGTTCGGTATTGACGGCCATCGCCTTCTTGACCGCCTCAGGCGTTGTGTTTGCCAACCGCGCTCGAATGTTGAGCATGTCCTGGGGCTTGTACTTCATCTGCCGCTGGCCTTCGGGCAGTTTTTCGCTCCCACTCAGCCGCATCAGGCGCCTGTTGTCCAGTTCTAGCCCCAACAGCGACAGCGCGACAGACGCTTTGACGTTGGGTTCGATGGGCATGGATGTGGACATGGCACTTGATCATGAGTGGAGCTGACCACAAGTGTATATGCTTTCATATTCGTCGTGGATGTTTTTTTGTGTTGTGGCAACAAAAAACATCCATCGACACGATGGGCCACGCATGTCGTACAAATCCGTCGAGTAGTTTTTCTCTGGCACTTTGATGCTGTTCACCCGCCATGGTGTCCAACCTCACAGCCCTTGAATGGCGATCATTAAATGTTTAATAACGCCTTCGTATGCGTGACTCTGCGGACCGGGCGCGCAGGCCTAGACTACGTCAGCAGGCATGAGGTGGTGATAAGGCATGCTGCAGAGGAGCCCTCACACCCATCAGGCTTTCAGTTATTAACTGTTTAATAAGTCTCGGCACCGGCCGTCATGATGCGTGCCGGTTGCAAGGTGTTGGGCTGTTGATGACAGGTGTTGATTCGGACCAGGAATGACGTGCAATCAACGGAATTCTTCGGGAGAACGAGGAGTCAGCTATGCGAAACATGCTTGCAGGCGCGATCATTTTTATGGCGGCGATTGCAGCCTGTGCCCAGCCACAAGGAGGCACGATCAAGCTGGTGGTCCCATATCCTCCGGGCGGCACGGTCGATGCCCTGGCGAGAGCCATAGCGCCCTGTCTGAACGAGAGTTTGAAGCAGCCCGTGATCGTCGAGAACAGGCCAGGCGCCAACGAAATCATTGCAGCCACCCACGTTTCCAAGGCAAGGCCCGATGGCCGTACGTTGCTGGTCGCGACCGATGCCGGGCTTACGATGAATCCACATCTCCACAAGAAGCTGCCATACGATGCCCAGCAAGATCTTGAGCCGGTGTCTCAGCTGGTGTCAGTGCCCGTGGTGTTGATAGCCACTCAAAATTTGGCAGTAAACAACGCACGCGAGCTGGTAGCGTTGGCCAAAAAGCGACCAAGCACATTGGTCTACGGATCGTCGGGACGCGGGGGCATCACGCATGTGCCGATGGCCACGTTCGAGCGCAACAATGATGTTTCCCTGGTACATGCACCCTACCAGGGAGCGAGTGCCTTGATGCCAGACATCATCGGAGGCCAGGTGCAGCTTGCGCTGCTGTCCATAGCCTTGGTTGAGCAGCATATAAATGACGGAAGCTTGAAAGCCCTGGCTGTCTCCGGCGAACGGCGCATGGCAGTCATACCCCATGTTCCGACTTTTGCCGAACAGGGCCTGCAGGATATTGGCGGCACATTTTTCATTGGTATCTCCGCCCCCGCGGGAACACCCATCAAGTTGCGAAGAAAGCTATCCGCTGCCATGCGCCAGGTCCTGACCAACCCAAACTTCCGCGCTAAATATCTTGATCCATTTGCTTATGACGTCATAGCCTCGACGCCTGACGCATTCAAGGAGTTCCTAGGTGCTCAGCAGCGACTTCAAGCCGTTCGAATCAAGCAGTCTGGCGCACGCTTGGATTGATTTTTTTGACAGAATCCTGCAGGCGTGAACCGCGACCGGTAAGCGTAGGCGGGGATATCCAGATGAAGTTCAAATGAAAGGGTTTGCGTCCGGGGTTGTCAATAGCTTCAATTGGACAATGTGCCGTCTGTAGATAGCAGATGAACTTCAATCTGGCGCCAAGATCAGTCTTGGGTAAGGTGCCGATAAAAGCAGCTGTCCATGCTAGCTTGACATAGCCACTTCACTCGGATGCATGACGACAAATGCCTGCATTTCTTTCGACGCAAAGCCAGTAGAATTGCACAGGCGAAGGGCCGCCTCGTCGCTCAGGCTGGACATGATCATTACTTTGTAGCAGTTACTTGACCAGGAGAAATCAAGAGCTTTCTCAATCACTGCTTTGGCAAACCCTTGATTTCGATGTGCCGCATGGGTCACCACATTCTCAATCAGACCATATGGCCGGGAACCATGCGCCAGATTGGGACTAAGAGTCAGAGCACAACATGAGACCAACTGATCCTCGATATAAGCCCCAAAATATTTATGGTAAGGACTGACACGCAATTCCTGCCAGATCGCTTCAATGGTATCCAAGTCGGGCGCGGGATCCTCCACAGGATGGAGGTGCTGATACAACGCCAAAAGACTCTTGAGTTCAGAAGCTTTGAGCTCACGTACATTCATTGAGGTTCCTTAGGACAGCCATTCTCCCATGGGTTGCGTCGCAACCGGAGCTTGTCCTCGGTTGAGACGTCTGAAATGTGGCTGGAGCCGTAAGATTTGGATATTGATTGGAAAGAGTGAACGGCGTTGCGCTAGCAGATGTGATTGATTGCTCACTTTTCCTCCATGTCGGAAGGCGACTGACATACCTGTCGGCTATGTGCTTTTCATGTATGTACAAGGAAAAATCAATTGCATCAATTGGAAAATTTTTGTTCTTCTTTAATCAATAGAAGTTATATTCACTCATCTCATAGAAGGAACATACCATGTCCACTTATAAAGAACTGCTCAAGCAACGTGAAGACTTGGAAAATCAAATCAAGGAAGCACGCAACAAGGAACTTACTGATGCAGTCGGTAAGGTTCGCGCGTTGGTATCTGAGTTCTCTTTAACGGCGGAAGACGTCTTTCCACCAGCCAAAGGTAGAAAGTCAAGCAACGCTGGCGGCAAGGTAGCCCCTAAATACAAGAATCCCGAAACTGGCGATACTTGGACTGGACGCGGCAAGGCTCCAAAATGGATTGCGTCTGTCGACGACCGGGAAGAGTTCGCTATTTGATTTGACTTGAAAGAATAGCCCTGCACTCATCAGTGCAGGGCTATTTTTTTGGGCGCCGTTGAATCATGCATCCTTGAAAATGCGTAAAGAGGAAAATCACGACGTCATGCGCTCAACATACGTTCCATGAGTTTGACGATTTCCGCATCTGTGACTTCCCCCCACAGTTTCTTCGCGTACCAGGCGTGGAAAGAGGGCAATACGCCTGCCCGATTGCGCCCGATCTTGATTCGGCTGGCTTCGGTGCTGAGCGTTCCGTTGTACTCGTCGTAGATCTCCTGCAGCGCAGGCTTGTCGAGCTCGCCCAGGATCGCCTTGACATCCAGGATGCGCTGCTTTTCCACGGCAGCGTTGATCTTGGCGCGCCCCTTGTTGACACTGTTCGGTCCGTCCGATTTCGTGGCACGGATTTTCGCCTTGGCTTTCGCAGATGGTGAAGCCTGTTCCTGCTCCGGTGTGGCCGGCCTGGCATGCTTGCCATCAGACACTGGAAACAGCTCTCCTGTCAGAGGCGTAGCTTTGCTGTCCAGGAATTCCTGGTAGTAGCCTTTTTTCAGTGAGTTGGTGAAGTACCTGCCGGGATAGGCCAGCTTGCGCAGGTTGGACTCGGTGACTCGCCATTTCGTGTGCCGAAGCGCACCGTCGATCTGTTCTTCGGCAAAGGTACTCAGCAGCTTGTAGATCGCTTTGTCCAACAACCCAAACGCCTGCATCGCATCCACCAGATGCTTTTTCGCCTGCGGTGAGCTTTGGGCCGCAGACATTTCCAATGCCAGTTTCTGGCGGCTCACCAGAAACCGAAGGTTGGTGACTTTGGTCTTGTAGCGCTCGGTTTCGACCTCGATATACAGCTTGGTCGAAGCGTTGATGTCCTTGATTGCCGGATCGAGATAGCGCTCCTTGAACGTGCTCCACTGCTGCGCCTTGTTGGGGATGTTCTTCGAGGCGACAAGCATGTCGCGCAGATCTTCCCAAGGAATGCGACGCGTGGCGCCCAGGCCCAGATAGCGAGAGCAGAATTCGAACAGGGGAACCGAGCAGACCTTGGACAAGGCGCTGAGTTCGAGCAGATCGAGATTGGTGTACGAGGGACTGTCGCCAAGCATCAAGATGGCCTTGGACTCGATCTTGAAGGTGATCTCCCCTGCGTAGAGCTTGGCGTAGGGAAACACCACGGCAAAATGCTTGGCCAGGCCCTTTTCCTCAAACACATCCAGGCGGACTTTGATCGACATGAGTTCGTCGATGGTCTTCTCGATGTGCCCGTAGTTGCGTGTGGTGATGTTGAGCAGGCGCAGCATTTCCTCGACGGAAATATTCCAGGTTGCGGGCTCCACCGGCTGATTCTGCTGCGCGTGTCGCAGCATGATGTTGGTCAGCTTTTGCTGCATGACCGTCATGACGGCATGTGGCTTGTTGTGAACCAGCGGATTGGGCTTCTTGAAATTGGAGCCTTGGTTCTTGCGCTGGATGAAGAAGGTGGCAATCGGCTTGCCCTGCGGATCGACCAGCGCAGGCGCCTCCCCATCCCCCTCGACGCTCAAGTCTGTGAGGGAAACCAGTGAACTGGAGCTGTCGTCATGTGGCAGTTCCCGCGCCTCGACTTCAACAGTGCTTTTGGTGGCTTTGCGCCTGGATGGTTTTGTCACTTTTACGGGGCAACGCAACGCCGCTGCGTTTCTTTGTTTTCAATAACACTTTAATAAGTTACCTACTTTAGCTGGCGCAAAGCTAGGGCTGGCGCGGCTTCCAAGCTGGTTGTCTCCCTTATCTTGTGAAGCACTCACCCTTATATTGTGACGCAATCTCCCCGGATTTGTGCAAACCTATCCCCTCGTCTGTGATGTGTTCCCCCTTGAATTGTGCAGACGATATGTCTCGTTCATCGTGCACAAGATAGGGGGGAAAAGTCCCGCAACCTGTCAATCCTACGCTTTCACTGGACCAGAGACCGGCAAATGAAGCCTGAGTTCGAGCGGGAAAGGCTGCGCCATGGAATTTTCCAAGCTCATCACCCCTATCTTGTGCAGATTTTGAGCACTTGGTGGACAGGGGCATGTGATTCAAACATGGGGACAGACACCCTCTATCCCTCATCTTGTGCAAATTTAGTGCGAGATTACGTTGAGTGCATGGGTGGGAAGTGAAGCCTTGAGTCAAACGAATCGGACTGATCTGCATCCATACCCCCTATCTTGTGAAATTTTGTCTTTCGCTTTCCCTGGGTATCTACCGATGCGAATTTGCACAAGAAAGGGGATGAGCGTGGATGCGAACCCGAGCTCATCTGATGTTGTCGAACATCAATCTACATTACATGAGATTACTTTGAAGTTGGTGTGCATCTTCAATTCTTTTAGGATGCACTTGATAGAATTTTTTGCAAATGCATGTAAGCTGCATTCGAAAGCGGTGCTTCAAGCCTATTTCTATACGTCGACAAAGACGTTGACTCCCTCTGGGTCCAGTTTTGGCAGCCTCCGACTTCGCACCGGTTTCTTCCGTCATGCGCCGGCAGCTGCGCGCTGCCTTGCGAAGGTTCGATTAGTCGCTGTTGTTCACCTGCCCATAGGCTCTTGCATGCGTTTGACCACGAACATCGCATCGGACACTGATCTGCAGCCCGGTGCCGGCAAAGACTCACCTACTGGAGCAAACAACACCTTTGCACCGTTCCTCGTCTCCGACAGTGCATCCATCACGTTCCACGCCGCGTAGCCAGTCCTCCGGACGAAACCAGTTCAAGCATCACTGTCTGATGCAGACTTTTTCAGCTCCTCCCACTCATCCAGCGCTTGCCGCAATGCATGCCGGTAAACGGGTGGAAGCGAAAGATCGTCGACTCGCTCCTGATAGAAAGGGAGGTCATCCGCGTTCTTTTGCAACGCCCTTAGCACCGCTTCTTTTACCGATTTAGTAGCTAGCTCGACCATGCAAAATTCTCCAGGCTCAGCAGCATGGCTGCCTCATATGATGAATGTGGTTGCTCAGATCCGAGGTTTGGCCCTCGCCTCAGCCTAACTGCGATGGGTGGATGAAACCTCCACAAGCTGTCTTGGCCTGCACTGCATCGACACCGTTACAGGTGACCTACCAAGAAACTTGTATGTTGTTGCCGTGTCTACAGGTGTCATCAATAATGAAGCCTCAAGAAAGAGGGTTCATTTGTCTGACTTTCCATTTTTCATCGCGTCGGCTGTACTTGTTGCCTTTGGCAGTTCAATTGTTCTAATGGCAGCCTTGGGCTTGGCTGACAAAATTTTTTTCTTCCTGTTGTTGACCTTCGTGCTCTCAGCTGGCACAGCCCTTTGGTGCGCTTTCTCAAGGAACTGGATCATCGACTATGCAGTTTGGACGATGTACCTTTCCGGCCTGGTCCTAGCGATACTGATGATTCTACGAATGACACCGAAGCGTAGATCGTCACGACGCAAAGACTTCCAGGACTCCCGGGCTGACAACTGAACCTCAGTACCCTACACAAAGCGCTACAGGCGGTTTTTTCGCACGTTCGGAACAGAGGATCATGGGTAGGCAGACCAAATTAGCCACCCGACTAAAGCAACGACGGCACCCACCACGACGACCACCTCCACAATCCAGTTGTTCCGATGAGCCAGCCTGCGTTGTTCCAGCCATCTGTAGCAGAGCAACCGTTCTACTGGATCACGTGAGAAAAGACCCTCGTCGAGATGCTGCCGGATGATGTCCAGTCCGTGATTCTTCTCCCATGACATCAGAATTTTCAGGGTGCGCGCGGAGAGTTGCTTCGGCTCTTGCTCGGCCTTATTCGAAGTGATTCGCATCCGCCCAGATTATTGAATGAGCGCCCACTTCGCTGTCAGACGTTTTCCAGTAAACGTTTTGACTCATTCGATGCTCATCGCTACTCGACTTTTGACAGGTCTCTAAGGTGCAGAGACGAAGCTCACAATCGCAACAGGTACCCGGGCTGCGCTTTACGTATCTCGATGACTTGACTCTCGAGTGCCCGAATGGCGGAGATGTATTCGTTCGCGTTTGCTTCATCCCTCACCTCGACCTGCGCCAATTCGCCATACAGCGCGGCAATTTTTGCCTGTACGTCATGCAGGTCACCTGCTCCGGGAGGAACCATCTTCAGGCATAAAAATGAAAATCCTTGCATACCACGCCCTTCAACAAGCCGCCCCGCGCGGGTTGTTTCATTTTGTACGTAAGTGGCTGCTTACGCAAATAGCGTTTTCCGAAAAAAATGGATAGATCTAAAGCCTTGACTGGCAAGCGCTATTTAACCCAGCAGGCGGCTGTGGGTAGCTTGCTGCAGCTACGCGGCATAGAACTTGATGGAATTGGCAGTGCAAGGCATATGGCAGTAACCCATGGCAAGATCCTGAGAGTTGGCGCGCAGCCGTTTAGTACCAGGAATATGGCCTGGGCACGCGGCGCTTGCCACGTGCGACGGGACGTCATGCCAATAATGGTCCTGGGGCAATACGTTTGGCGTCGAGGAGGCAATGCGTTCAATTTCGCACCCGCGCCGAGCGTCATAGGCGTTTTCTCAGTGCTTGCCTAAATAGGCTTCGCGCACGGCAGGATCCGCCAACATCTCGCGGGCAGAGCCGGACGAGGCAATTTCGCCCGTCTTGAGCACATAGGCACGGTCGGCCACTTTCAGCGCCTGGTTCGCCATCTGTTCGACCAGCAGTATCGTCACACCGCGCTCGCGCAACGCGCGGATCACGGAAAAGATCTCCTTGACGATCAGCGGCGCCAGGCCCAGCGACGGCTCGTCCAGCAGCAGCAGCTTGGGACGGGCCATCAGCGCGCGCCCGATCGCCAGCATCTGCTGCTCGCCGCCGCTGAGCGTTCCGGCCCACTGATCCTGACGCTCGCGCAGCCGCGGGAAGATGTCGAATTGCGTCTCGATATCGCTTTCCAGTTCGGCCGAATGGGACTTGCGGAGATACGCGCCCAGCAGCAGATTGTCGCGCACGGTCTGGTCTGGGAACACCTGACGCCCTTCTGGGGACTGGGCGATGCCGCGAGCGACGCGCCGGTGCGGTGCCAGCGCCGTGCAGTCCAGGCCTTCGAACTCTATTCGTCCGCTGGATGCCGGCTCCAGCCCCGAGATGGCCCGCATCAGCGTGGATTTGCCGGCTCCGTTCGCGCCAATGATAGTGACGACTTCGCCGGCCCGCACCTCCAAGCTCACGTCCTTGAGGGCGGCTACCGCGCCGTAGTTCACGGCCAGATTGTGGATCTTCAGCATCTTGGTTTCACGCTGGTTGGATGACAGCCGCCGTACAGGCAGACGCTGATCGCGGGTCTTCATCTTCGTCATCGCTGCCGAGATAGGCGGCAATCACCCTCGGATCGCCCTGCACAGCGGCAGGAGTGCCTTCGGCGATCTTTGCGCCGTAGTCCAGCACCACCACGTGGTCGGATACCGCCATCACCAGATCCATGTGATGCTCGATCAGCAGCACCGTGATGCCCTTGGCGCCGATGCGGGCGATGAGCGCCGTCAGCGCCTGCGTTTCCTGCGGATTGAGGCCCGCTGCGGGCTCGTCTAGCAACAGCAGGCGTGGATGGGTGGCCAGCGCCCGCGCCAGCTCCAGACGCCGCTGCAGGCCGTAGGGAAGGCTTGCCGCTTCGTCGTTGGCGCGGGCATCGAGTCCGACGAACTGCAGCAGCCGCACCGCTTCCACGCGTGCCTGGCGCTCCTCGCGCCGCGCCGCTGGCAGACCGAGCAAGCTGGCCCAGAAGCCCACGGCGAGGTGGGTGTGCAGGCCCACCAGCACGTTGTCAAGCACGCTCATGTGCGGGAACAGCTTGAGGTTCTGGAAGGTCCGGCCGATGCCGCTGGCGCAGATGTCGCTGGCGCGCTGCTGGGTGATGTCCTGTCCGAGGAACCGGATGCTGCCGCGGTCCGCCGTGACGATGCCCGACAGAATATTGAGCAAAGTGGTCTTGCCCGCGCCGTTGGGGCCGATCAGTGCATGCACATGGCCAGGCCGCAGCGCGAAGCTGACATCGCGCGTCGGCACCACGCCGCCATAGGCCTTGTACAGGCCCTGGGCCTCCAGCATCACGCCGCTGGCATCTCGCTCCATTGCATGCCGGGGCCGCCATTCGCCGTCGACGTTTGGCAGCGTGGGCGTGCGGTACAGCGCAGGCCACAGGCGCCGGCCCCAGTGCTGCAGCGTGCCGGCCAGGCCCTGCGGCATGGCATACAGCGCAAACAGCAGCAGTGCGCCGTAGGTGAAGTGCTGCAGGCCCGGCCAGCGCGCGAGGAACGCGTCCAGCAGCGTCAGCACGATGGCGCCCACCGCCGGTCCGACAATAGAGGGCCCGCCAAACAGCACGATCAGCAGCAGGAAGATCGACAGATTGAAGGTGATGAAGTCGGAGTTTATGTATTGGTTTTGCTGCGCCACAAGTGCGCCGGCAATGCCGCAGGTCACCGCGCTGATGACAAAGGCGAGAACCTTCATGCGGTAGACATTGACGCCGACGCTCTCGGCCGCCACCTCTGCCGCCTGGACGGCCTGGAATGCCCGGCCGTACTTACCTCCCAGCAGGGTGCGCAGCAGCAGGTGGGTAGCCAACGCCAGCGCCAGAACCAGCCAGGCCCACTCGCGGATGCCGAGCATCTGCCCACCGATCGACGGCGGCAGCACCCCGTAGATGCCTTGCTGGCCACCGAAGGGCGCCTGCCATTCTGTGACTATCTTCTCGACGACGATGCCGAAACCGATGGTCACCATGGCCAGCGATGGGCCCTTCACGCGCAGCGAAGGCAGCGCAATGACGATGCCGAACAGTGCCGCCACCGGCCCCGCGGCCAGCAGCGCGAACCACGGGTTCCAGCCAGCCTGGGTGGTGAGCAGCGCCGCCGTGTAGGCGCCCGCGGCAAACAGCCCGGCATGGCCCAGCGACTTCTGTCCGCTCCAGCCGACCAGCACATTCAGGCCGGCCGCGGCCAGGTAGTACATACCGGCGGTGAAGATGAGCTTGAGATAGAAATCGCTGGTGATGGCCAGCGGCACAAGAAACGCGCCCAGCGCGGCCAGGGCAAAGGCAATGGTGTGCGTGCGCATTGGCGTCAAACCTTCTCGAAGGGCTTCTGGCCAAACAGCCCTTCGGGCTTGATGACCAGCACGAGGATGATGAGCGCGAAGACCGTGATCTCGCGCATCTCGGCCCGCCACAGGCCAACCAGGGCTTCGATGCAGCCCAGCAGGAAGCCGCCGGCAATGCAGCCGCGGGGACTGGTCAGCCCGCCGACGATGGCCGAGGAAAAAGCCTTGAGCGCCACGGCCAGGCCCATGAATACCGAAGCGGTGGTAATGGGCGCGATCAGCAGTCCCGCCAGGCCGGCAAGGCTGGACGACACCACGAACGCCAACACCACGATGGCACCAACGTTGATGCCCATGAGCGCTGCCGCATTCTTGTTGGCGGCCACCGCCCGCACTGCCTTGCCGATCTTGGTGCGGCGCAGCACATAGTCCAGCGCCAGCATCACCACGGCCGTGACGGCAAGCACCAGCAGCTCCTGTGGACGGATGCCCGCGCCTCCCACGCGTATCACCGCATCGCCCAAGGGCGAAGGCATCGACATCGAGGCCGGCCCCCAAATGGCCAGCGCCGTGTTCTGGACAATGATGCCAAAGCCGATGGTGCTCATCACCCAGGCCATGCCGGCTGCGCCGAAGAACGGCCGCACCGCCAGAAAGTAGAGGATCAGGCCGAGCAGGCCGACCACCACCACTGTCATCAGCAACGCGAAACCATAGCTGGCCAGCGTAACGTCAGCGGCCGCAAGCACGCCGGTGTGGCCCTTGCCGGCAATCAGCAGCAGCGCCGCGACGCCGACGAACGCGCCTGCAACCAGAAACTCGCCCTGGCCGAAATTGAGCGTCTTGGTCGTGGTGTGGGTGATGCTGAAGCCCAGCGCCACGAGAGCGTAGATGCCCCCGAGTGCCAGTCCACTCAGCAAGGCCTGAAGCAAGTTGACCATCGTTTTCTCCTTGAAGCGCGGCGCGCTACCGCAGGTGGACGCCGCCGTTCACATCGACCACCGAACCCGCCATGTAGCCGCAGCTACGCGAGCTCAGAAAGGCAATCAGCGCGGCGATCTCCTCGGGGGAACCCAGGCGGTTCATCGGGTAGTCGGCAGGCACATAGCCCTGACCGTCGGTCATCGCCGAGGCCACCGGGCCGGGCGCTACCCCGTTGACGCAGACGCCATGCGGCGTGGCGCGCACCGCGAGCCAGCGCACCAGGGCATGCACGCCGCCCTTGGCCGCGGCATAGTGGGCGCTGGCGCGCAGGCCTCCGGTCCATCCAGCCAGCGAGCCGCACAGCACGATACGGCCATACTTGCGCTCGACCATGCCAGGCATGAAGGCGCGCGCCAGATTGATGGGCCCGCGCACGTTCACGTTGATCACCCGATCAAAGGTCGCGTCCCAATCCTCATCCATCCAGTCGTCGCGCGGGCAGATTCCGGCGGTATCGGTCAGCACATCGATGGCGCCGACCGCGCGCGCCATGGCTTGGGTGGCCTGACGGCTGCTGACATCGAGCTGGTGGATGGAATGCACACCTGGCACGCCGCGGTTCACGTCAGCGGTGCGGGCCTCGGGCACGGCATCGCACAGGACCAGTCGGGCGCCCAGCGCCCCTAGCAGCGCGGCCACGGACCGGCCAATGCCGCCGGCGGCGCCGGTCACGAGTACGGTTTGCCCGGCAAAGGAGTCGGGGCCCAACGGAGATAAGGAGGTAGCCATGTGGGTTCGTGGGTGCGTGCGTTGAACGATCTACTTCTTCAGATCGGCGGCGGTGATGCTGCCGACGATGCTGTCGTTGTGTTTTACGACCCGCCCGCCCTTCCAGATGACCAGGTTGAAATCGCTGACCGTGAGTGCCTCGTGGTTGGTCTTGCTGAACGGCTTGGCATAGGTCTTGATGACCCCCTCGACGCCATCAATATCCTGCAGCGCCGCGGCCACCTTGGGGCCGTCCGTACTGGCGCTCTTCTTCATGGCCGCGGCCAGCAGCATGGTCACGTCGTAACCTTGGGCCGCTGAAGAGAACGCGGCCAGCGAGCCGTACTTCGCGCGGATGCGAGTCGCGAGCTGCGCGGCGCGCGGGTTGGAATCCTCGGCCGTGGATGCAGTGAAGATCAGCTTCTCGGCCAGCTGGTCGCCGGCAATGTTGCGAAACGGCGTATTGCCCATGCCCCAGTTGCCCAATGCCACGGGGAAGTAGTTGATCTTCTCCATGCTGCGCAGCGTCTGCGCCGTGCCGTCGGCCAGTGCGTAGATGATCAAGGTATCGACCCCGGCATCGCGCAGCTTGGCCAGCTGGGACGTCATGTCCGTGTCCTTGGGATTGAATTTCTCGACCGCTGCGGCCTGCAGTCCGTGCAGCGCAATCACTTCGTTCAGATCCTTGGCGCCTTGCTGGCCGAAACCGGTCGAGTCGACGAGAAAGCCGATCTTCTTGTTCTTCGTGGCCTTGACCGCATAGGCCATCATCAAGGCGATCTGCTCGCGGTCGGCCATCGAGACGCGGTAGATGTAGTTCTGCGGCTGGTCGGCATAGCGCCGCGTAATGTCGGTCGCCGTGGCCACCGGCACCAGCACGGGAATCTGCTTTTGCTGCGGCAGATGCAGCCAGGCCAGCGCATTGCCGGAGTTGGTGGGACCCACCACGGCTGCGACCTTCTCACGGTCAATGAGATCCGTCATGTTCTGGATCGATTTCGGCGGGGCGCCGGTATCGTCGCGGATCACGCCCACCAGCTTGCGGCCCAGCACGCCACCCGCCTTGTTGATGTCTTCGATGGCCAGCTCGAAACCGTGGCGGGCGGCAACGCCCTGCTCCGCGGCGCCGGTGCCGGACTGATCCGCGTTGAAGCCGATCTTGATGTCCTGGGCGGATACGCCAGCGCTGGCCAGCGCGAGCATCAGGCCCGAGAGAATCAGCCCACGGGCGCGTGCAACTACTTTGGCTTGGAACATTCTGTGTCTCCTTTGAAGGTGTCTGGGCACTACTTGGAACGGGCCTGCAGCGACTGCTCGACCGCCTGGCGGTCCGCGGAGGTCCACAGCGAGCGCTGGGGAATCAACGCCGTCTCGCTTTCCACCAGGCGCTGCGCCACGGTGGCAATACCGGCCGCGTCCAGCCCGTAGTAGCGGTATAGGTGTTGCGGCGGGCCAATGAAGGCGTACTCGTCATACAGACCATGCTTGTAGACATACGACGGCACGCCCTGATCCAGCAGTGCTTCGCGCACGATGGAGCCCAGCCCGCCTTCCGTGGTGTGCTCCTCCACCACCAGCACCTGGGTGCGCGCGGTGATGCACTCGATGAGGCTCGAGGGATCGAAGGGTTTGAGGGTGTGCACATCGAACACCGCGGCAATGTCCTCGCCGAATTGCTGTGCCAGCAGGCGTGCGGCCTCGACCGCGGGCGACACCATGGCCCCCGTGGTGACGATCAGCAGACGATCGCTGCCGTGGTGCACGCGATGCGGCGCACCCGGCGCTTTTGGCGCTGAGGCCGCGTCGTACACCTGCGGCTCGCGGCCGCGCCCCAGCCGAAAGTAGATCGGCCCCGGATGGTCGACGGTGGCGCGCAGCATGGCCGCATACGACGGGCCATCGGCCGGAGACAGCACCATCAGATCGGCCACCGAGCGCAGCGCTGCGATGTCTTCTGTCGCGTGGTGCGAGGTCGCGAAAAAGCCCATCGAGATCCCTGCGTGGGTCGCCAGCACCCGCACGGGCATCTGGGTATACGCCATGTCGGTGCGGATGTTCTCGAAACCCAGGATGCCGGCAAACGCGGCAAATGTGCAGACGTAAGGGATGAACCCCGACGCCGCGAGCCCGGCGGCCGCGCCCAGCATGTTGCGCTCCGAGATGCCGAACTGCAGGAAGCGTTCCGGGAACTCATAGCGAAAGGGCGCCATCTGCGTGGCGTACTGCAGGTCGGCCGTGCCAAGCACGATGCGGCTGTCATCGCGTGCCAGTTCGGCCAGGACTGCGCCCGATACGAGGGCGCTGGGGCCCGAATCGCGCCCCGCCATGTCGAAGGACTGGGGGTCGCGGAGATCGGCCAGCGGGCGAAAGTCGCGCAGGGTTTTCTTGGTCGCAGTGGTGGAATTCATGAAGCTTCTCAAGCAGGTTGGTGAACAGCGTCGATGCCAGCGAGCGCGCGCTCGTAGTCCACGCCGGCGAGAAAGCCGATATGCCATTCGGCCATTCCCTCGATGAACGGAATGCCCTTGCCCGATACCGTGTCGGCAATCAACACCGTGGGCGGTGCATCGGCGCTGGCCCGGCGCTGATCGAAGCGGCCGAAGGCGGCGCCAAGGGCGGAAAAATCGTGGCCGTCGATTTTTTCCACATGCCAGCCGAACGCCGCGAACTTGGCATCCAGCGGCTCGAAGCTCAGAACGTCCTCGGTCCTGCCGTCAACCTGCACGTGGTTGTTGTCGACAATCGCCATCAGGCTGCCCAGCCGGCGCGCGCCGGCATAAGCCGCGGCCTCCCAGATCTGCCCTTCGTTGAGTTCGCCATCGCCCAGGAGAATGACCGTTCGCTCTGGCGTGCCGCGCAGCACCCCGGCCTGCGCCATGCCGACGCCGATCGACAGGCCATGGCCCAGCGAACCGGACGAGAAATCGATGCCCGGAACCTTGCGCATGTTGGGGTGGTCGCCCAGGATGCTGCCGAGCTTGGTGAAGCTGCGCAGTTCGTCCTCGGGGAAGTAGCCCAGGTCGGCGAGGATGGGATACAGCGCCGAGCAGGCATGCCCCTTGCTCATGACGAACTTGTCGCGATCGGGGCGGCGCGTGGCGGTATCGACCTGCAGGAAGTCGTAGTACAGCGCGACCAGAATGTCGGTGCATGACAGCGCCGGGCCGATGTGGCCGCTGCCGGCAATGCCCGCCATGTCTACGACCCATTTGCGCACCCAGGCGGCGCGGTTCTCGAGCCTGGCTCGAATCAGCGCAGGCGACGTTGCAACAGTGTTCATCTTCATACTCCTAGTTGGTCAGGTGTTGTTCGGCGTGGCGGTCGAGGGACGCCAGTTCCGCATCGGTCGGTGGGCCGACCGAGATGTCGCCCGCGGTGATCCCGCCATCGACGGGCAGGATCTGGCCAGTCACATAACCGGCGTCATCCGAGAGCAAGAAAGCCACGACCTTGGCGACATCCGCGGGCGCACCCAGACGTTGCATGGGGGTGCGCGAAAGCAGCGCCTGGCGGTAGCGCGGCACGCTGAAGATGCGTTGCGTCAGGGCGGTCTCGATGTAACCCGGACTGATGGCATTCACACGGATGCCCAGCCCCGCCCACTCCACGGCCAGCGTGCGGGTGAGCATGGCCACTGCGCCCTTGGACGCCGCGTAGGCACTTAGGTTGGGCGCGCCGTAATGCGCCAGCATGGAAGCGATGTTGACAATGGCGGCGGGCTGGCCGTGGGCGCAAGCCAGCCGCGCGAAGCCCTGGCACATCAGGAAGGTGCCGGTGAGGTTCACATCCTGGATGCGTTGCCAGTTCGCGAGATGCGTGTCGAGCGCAGAAGCCCGGACATTGATGCCTGCGCAATTCACCAGCCCGGCCAACGCACCGGCGCGCGGCGCGAGCCCGGCAAACAGCGCGGCAATAGAGGCTGCGTCCGCCACATCCAGCCAAGCCGCCTCGGCTGCCGTGCCCTCAGCACCGATCTCGGCCGCCAGGCGCTGCGCACCCTCGAGGTCCCGGTCGGCGATGACAACGCTGGCCCCGCGTCGGGCCAGCTCCCGGCTGACGCCCGCACCGATGCCCGAAGCGCCGCCGGTCACTACCGTCCATCGTGGTGTGGATGTTGCATGCATTTGTGTGATCACAGTGTTAGTGTGATCACAGTTTAGGCCTGGTGTGATCACACTTGCATTGGGGTAATCCCGTTGCAGCAGATCAGTCGCTGGTACGGCCGCAAGCTTGGAGCGGCATGCAGATTGGGGCACACTCGCCTGTGCGGCAAGGTCCTGATGGCGCAGCTGCGTGAAGCGACAACCCGCCTTGCCGAATGCGGCGCAATGAAGTGAAGGAAAGACGATGAGCAGTCCGCAAACAGGACTTCAGGAGGTCACCAAGCCCCAACGCCGGCCCGCGCCCGAGCCCCGGTCCGAGGAGAGCATGACGCGCCAGGTCTATGCCCAGTTGCGCGAAGCGATCATGACGGGGCGGTTTCTTCCGGGCCAGTTGCTGAGCCTGCGCGGGGTCGCCGCCGTTGTGGGTTCATCCACGATGCCGGTGCGCACCGCACTGAACATGCTGCATGCGGAAGGCGCGCTGATCAACGGCACCGGCCGCGCCCTCATGGTGCCGCCCATGACCATGGAGTTGTTGGAAGAAATTCGCGACGTGCGCATCGCGCTTGAAGGCTGTGTCGTCGAGCGCGCGGCAAAGCAGATGACCGACGCCGCGCTGGCGGAAATTGCACAACTGATGCAGGAGATGGACCTCCACATCGCAAACGACGATGTGGCTGCCTATCTGCGAGCCAACTTCGCCTTTCACACCAGCATCTACCGCTGCGGCGCCAGCGATGCCACGCTGGCCTCGATCCAGTCGTTCTGGCTCAGGATCGGGCCGTTCGTCAATCTGATGGTGCAGGACATGAAGCACATGAAGCACTCGATGGCCGCGCACCGCAAGATCTTGCGCGCGTTGAAGGCCCGGGATGGAGTGGCAGCGCGCGCCGGCATCGAAGACGATATCCGCGAATCCGCATCCCACCTGTCATTGCAATTGCTGCAGGCCGACCGCCGGCGGCCCGCAAAGTAGATCGCCCAAGCGTTTGCAGCCCAAAAACCGGAAAGTAGGCTATCGGCATGGCGCCTGGGGTGGCCTCAACCCCAAGCTGCGCCCGCCTAGCTAGTTCAGGATGGTGAGAATTCCCTATAAAGGGTAACTTTGTGTCTTGAGAGACGGTTGCAGGCCACCCATCCAATCCACGGCTTATGAAATCTCAATGCGTAGAGTAGTTTCAGCAGATGCTGAAAAAGCTTTTTTGAGTGAAAGACATCCGAAAAGGCTGAAAATGTGGTAATTTCAGCGGATGCTGAAAAGTGCAAATCCAGTGAAAATCTCAGAGACTCATGCTGGGGAAGCCTTGCGCAGCATGCTTGAAAAAATCCCCATTCTTCAGGTGGTGAGCATCGAGAGTGAGACGATACACGCCGATTGGGCGCCTGACTTCTGCGTTCGCTTGCTTGTGCACGGACGACCGCACAACCTCATCTGCGAGTACAAATCGAACGGTCAGCCCCGTTACGCAAGATCGGCAGTTCTAGAACTTAAGAACTATGTCACGCACCAGGCCCCGCAGGCGACGCCCATCTTCATGGCCCCTTACCTCTCACCTGCGGTCAGGCAGATGTGCAAAGAGAACGGCGTGGGCTATCTGGATCTGGAGGGCAACGCAAGCATTGCGTTCGACAGTGTTTTCATCGAACGTGAGGTAGCGGACAAACCTTCCGCGGTGCAACGCGAACTCAAATCGCTGTTCAGCCCCAAGTCTGCACAGGTGCTGCGCGCCATGCTGCGCGAGCCCGGTAAAGCATGGCGCGTCACAGAGCTCTCCGAAATTTCCAGGGTCAGTTTGGGACACGTCAGCAATGTGCGTAGCGGTTTGATTGACCGGGAATGGGCGCGCACCACAGACGACGGCTTGCTGCTGTCAGAACCAGATGCCTTGCTTGATGCATGGCGGGACTGCTACAGCGCACCGCCAGGCGAGCGACTGCGCTTTTACACGCCTATGCATGGCAGTGCGTTTGAAGATGCGGCGCGGCGCGCATGTAGCACCGAGAAGAGTCCCGGACATGCTGCCTTCGCGTCGTTCTCAGCTGCACATTGGCTCGCTCCGTACGGGCGCACCAGCACGCACTACTTCTTCGCCGACGAGGATGGCCTGAGCAAGCTGCAGAAAGCACTGAAGCTCGCACCAATTGCGAAGGGCGAGAACGTGGTTGTCACTGTGCCCAAGGACTTGGAACTGCTGGCCGACACAGTCGAGCCGGCGCCTGGCGCTGTCTGCACGAGTCCGATTCAGACCTATCTTGACTTATCCATTGCCGGCGAACGCGGTGCGGAAGCCGCCGAACATTTGCGCAGAGAAAGGCTTTCGTGGCCCAAATAAGCCCCCCGCAAGAACCTCAGTCTGCCGCAGAATACGGCGACCGCACGACCGCAGCCGTCAAATCCGTGCTGATCGAGATGGGGCAGATACTTGGAAGTTTCCAGGGGAAGTTTGCCATCATCGGCGGCGCGGTTCCTTGGCTGCTGCTGGCCAGCGAAGACATGCCACATGTCGGCACGCTCGACGTGGACATTGGACTGGATGCAGAAGCACTCGGCGACGGCGAGTATGCAACGTTGATCGGCGCACTCCAAGCCCATGGGTACGCCCAGCGCACTGAACTAAGACGCTTTCAACTGGTGCGCAAAGTTGCGGTGCAAGATGGCGGTGAAGCGATCGACATCGTGGTCGACTTTCTGATGCCGCGCGACGCGGCAATCATTAAGAATAATCCGCCCTTGATCAACGACTTCGCTGTGCAGCGAGCGCATGGTGCCGACCTGGCAATGCGGTTTTACCAACTGGTAGCGGTGTCCGGACCGATGCCCGACGGAGGGACAAACCGCGTGGAGATAGCGGTATGTTCGATCCCTGCATTGTTGGCAATGAAAGGCCATGCGCTGGCGGGTCGCTACAAGCAGAAAGACGCCTACGACATCTACTACTGCGTGCGAAACTATCCTGGCGGCATTGATGCTTTAGCACAGGAGTGCTTGCCACTTCTAGGGCATCCCAGCGGCGAAGTTGGCTTCCGACACATCGCCAATAAGTTCGATACCTTGGAGGGGCATGGTCCCACCTGTGTGAGGCGTTTCGTCGCAGACACCCAGGCGTTGGGTGATCGCACGCCAGAGCAGTGGCAGCAAGATGCATTCGGGCAGATTGACGCGCTGCTGCGTGCCATGAAACTGCGCGCTTGAGACTCGCTTACGCGCCTCATCTGGCGCGCTGCAGCATGCCTTGGGCGACGCGCTGAGGCCGGCCGCCACCAGGCGCTTTATAGCGAATAGGACGGGGCCAGGAATACAGGGGCAACATCAGGCTGGCTCAGCGACAGCTCATCCCTGCTGCGTTGGAAGAGGCTGGAACATGCGTATCTACTCGCATCTATGCCTTAATCTCATCATTGCCGCATAGCAGCGATAAGATTAACGCCCAATCTTGTCACTTTGACAAGATTTCCAACCAATGATTTCCCCGCCCCTATCACCCCATCACAACGCGTTGCTTGTAAGCTGCGGGGTGCGCCGATGGACATCCTGCGCCAATACATCAAAGAGCGGCAAACGCCCCATTAGGACACCTTCGGTGTCCGCGTTCTCAGCCCCGGGCCTTCGGTCAAATCCTGGTAGCCTTCAACCAATCCATCAGGGATGGCGCGATCCATCAAGCCCGACGTCCGATTCAATTGCTCAACGGTTAAATCCGGCCTGTTGATCAGCAGATTGCGCTTCCACTCATCGTGAATTTGTGCGCTCCAGCGCGCCCGAAGACGCCCGAGAGCCCGAGCCACATTAAAAAATCTCGCATTGGTGCAGGATAAAGAACGCAGGCGTCGTAGACCGCCGTGAACGGCGAATGCCTCATTCGTACCCAATTCCCAATTCCTGGGCTTGCTGTGCCAGGGCCTCCATGGCGAGCTGACTGGCCTCGTCGCGACGCTCTTTGAACGCAATCAGATCCGCAAATCGCACCCGGCGATGTTTGCCAGTGCGATGGAAGGCAAGTTGACCATCTTCCAGCAGCTTGACCAGGTGCGGCCGCGAGACATTCAGTATATCCGCCGCCTCCTGGGTGGTCAGCTCTGCATGAATTGGCACCACCTTCACGGCATTGCCATCGAACAGCTGGGCCAGGATATCAAGCAGCCTGGTGCGTTCGCCACATCGGTCAACACGCCCATGCCGCAGGCGCTTCGTGCGCTTTTTTGCGGCATGAAGTGCCTGGTGAGGACTGCACCGTAGAGCTGCACTGCGATTAATCAACACGCACCACAATGAGAGATATGATGCGCCAATAAAGTTAAATTAAATCATTGGAGGTAAAAAAGGCCAGTAGAAATGGGTCTTGCAGGAATGATTTCAGAGCGAAAGAAAGGCACGGAGGCCGTGCCGTACGCTGCTTATCGCTAGCTATTGGAGTGCTTGCACTCGACTACCTGACCAAACTTCGGCTGTGCCCTGCAGCGCAGGCCCCGGCAGATGTACACCATCCCCGAGCCGGAGCTCAGTACTTGCGCCAGAGGCTTGCCAGCCAGGGCTGCGGCTTGATAGGCAGGCCCCGCGGACGATAGGAATGCTCCGATTCTTCAAAGCCGGCGGTGGTCAATAAGAACGTCGAACAAAACCGCTCCACAAATCTCAGGCAGATGATGGCGCATACCAGCGATAGAAATCCCTGGTGAATATCTGCTCGCCGTTCGTAGCGGATGCGCAGACGCCGGAATCGGTGCAGCCAACCCAGCGTCCGCTCGACCACCCACCGCCAACGCCCCAGATGCTCTTTGCTTTCGATGCCCCGCCTTGCAATCCGCGGCGTAATACAGCGCTGGCGCAGCCACTGGCGATGGCACCGGTAGTCGTAGCCTTAGTCGGCATGCAGCTTGGTCGGTCGTTTTCTAGGTCTACCTATCAAACCCGGGCTTGGCGGCAGCGACCGAACAAGTGGCTGCAGCAGGCGTAAGTCATGAACATTGGCTGCCGACAGTTGTGCTACCAATGGCAAGCATCGTTGATCGACGATGACGTGGTGTTTGCATCCGAGCTTTCCCCGGTCTGTGGGATTGCGGTCGGTGTGATCCCCTCCGAGGGGGGGGAAAGAACGCTGGCCGAGTCGATGCTGGCGCGTTCCCATGCGATTTGATCGTATTGACGCAGTTTGTGCAGCGCTGACTCATGCAGGCTCTGCCAAACTCCAGCGGTTTGCCAGTCACGCAGCCGCCGCCAGCACGTCATACCGCAACCGCAGCCCATCTCTAGGGTCAGGTATTCCCAGGGGATGCCAGTGTGCAAAACGTAAAGAATGCCCGTCAATGCAGCGCGGTCGCTCAAGCGAGGGACCACCTTTGGCGCAGGGTATGAGACTTGGCAGCAGCGGTTCAATTGCTGCCCAGAGCTCATCGGAAAGAATCGGCTTCGCCATGATGACAACTCCTTCTAAAGGCATTGCATCACCAGGTTAGCAAAATAACTGTGACTGTTGGCTACGAAGTATTGTTAGGCGCTCTAAGTGACAGGAATTATCGGAGCTCTCTCGATATATTTCGCAATTTTTCTACAACTCGTGCACCAATACTCTCGATATGATGTATCAGCGGGTCAGTATATAAATAAACATCCTCACGCAGAGAAAAAACATTTCCTGTGATTTTTTGCCGAAAATCAATAATCAATGAATTATCAACAATCAATTCTGACTTCCCGATAAAAATTAAATCATTATTTAATTCTTTTATCAGCATTGCAAATTCCCCAAAATCAGCCTTCAACTGCAATGATTTTGCCAACTCATATTTACTACAATAAACAACCGCCGCCTGCTTCATTATTTTGTGCGCGGAATCAGAAACAGCATCACATCTCATAATTGCTGCTTTTTTTCTCTCGCTCTTTGTTAACAACCAGTGCTTAATAAGCATAGGAATTATCTTACCAAAGAGCCAACCACCAACTGCACCAAAACCAAACCCTGTAATAAATTCAGTATCCAAGTGTTGCCCCAGCTTAATTTAATAAATCTTGCGCTTCTTTAATATACCGGATTACTTCATCAATATAGCTATCATCTTCCTCGGATTTAAAAATAAATCTATTTAGGAGATCATCCGCCTTGAATCCTTTCCTGATTAAACCGCCAAATGATTCTTCAAGAAAAGAAGATCCATAACCATCGGTACCATCAAGATCAATAAAGATTTTCCCAGAATGATTATTCAACGCCGGTATCAACAAGTTATCCCTAAATTCTTCTCCAGAATTTGGCCCCTCCATCGGCACGCGGCCACCAGTAGAATCAGAAAAATCTTTTGCAACTGCTATCTTCAACACATCATTACTCATCATCTACTCCATCGTGATCAAGCAGATCTTTAATATTTGCGATCACCTTATCTAAGGGCAAAACCCAAGTTATCAAGGTGCCTTCAAGAAACTCCGGGAAATTCTTAATCTTAGTTGTTACATTATTGTACAAATAGGACCCTTGTCTACTATGTATTGTCAGCGATCCATCCTCAACTTTGTTAATTAATTGGTGCATGTCCTGTAAGCCTTTTCCTCTATTTTTCTGCTGAGTGCCACTTCGACCTAACTGCACCGCAGCTTGGATCATTTGAGAATCATCAGGCTCCACAATTGGCAAAAGTGAAATCAGTTTACGTACATGCTCCATCCCATATTGGCGCACTAGAGTTTTCGGTATTCCCACACCACAATCATAGAAACTAAATGATATTATATTTTTACTTAAATCAAGACAAGCAGTTAACCACCAGCGACCAAGCATTTTTTTCGAACGTAACGACTTACTTTCGTAAGCGTGATGACTGACATTGGACATAGCCTCTTTAATTGCTCTAACCAATTTTCTAGCAACATCCTTATCCAACTGAAAATCATCCCCAAGCAAATCCTGTCTCAATGTTTCAATATGCCCGCCTAACAAAATAGTGTCAGACCTATACTTCACGTATCTGATTGACCCTGGCTTGAATTTATTTCTAGATTTGACTCCAAGTATTTTATAGAATCCGGAGTCAGTCAGCAGTCTCTCAACCTTCCTAGATACGGGATAGGTGCCTGTTATCGCATTTAGACCGAAATACCATCTTATTTTTTGTATCAGTGCTAAAAGATAGGTAAGCGCATCCAAAGCAATAACTTTGGTTTCGATAAATATCAAATTTACGTGTGAACCGCGCCGAACAGCGGCCTCCACTTCGTGGAAAAATGCACAAGTAGCATCCCTTTTCGAAAAACTAAAAGAGAGATGTTCAGGAACCTGCATGGGTACCCAGTCAAACCTTCTACCTACACTGAGAGTGTTCTGCCTCGGATAGCGAAACTGCAAGGGAGCAGGATTTCCACGACGTTGCTTCTTTCTTTTCTTTTCTTCTAGACGGAGCATATGAACACGCAATTGCATATTGCGCGTCAATTCGTTCGCGGCAGCCATAAATTTTCTCTTTTCACTATAGTTAATGGAATAATAATTTCTCTGCCACGCACAACAGCAATTAATTTAATTTAGATTTTCAGTACATAAGTAAAAAATAATATAGCAATCCATTGGTCGCTCGAGAGCCTAGAACAAAGCAACGACGACCAATCACGTGCCTCCGCTCCATTTGGTACCCGTTTCCAAAGATGAAATGAAGCGCAGCGCGTGAGCACTCGGCTAGGCACTAAGCTCATTGACTTCGGCCGGCGGCAGTTCACCAGTCTCCAGAAAAGGTTGCAGTCAATCTGAACCCAGCACATACACGCCTTGAACGCCCGCCTTGGCGACGTTGGCCGGCCCAGCGTTGGGGCCCATGCAGAGGAACGAACGATAGGGAGACAGTCTTCATCACGCGCAGCCCTGCAACTTCGCCTTGCTGCTCTAACTCCGCGCGTAACTCAGCTGCAAATCTTGTAAAAAGGATCTGAGGGCGCGAGTCTTTGGGAGCGCTTCGTGAGATGCAGGGCGGTGGATCTTCCTTCGGATGTTTGAGCAGTTCTTCGCATCCATCGTGATAGCGCGAAATCCGATCCGTGCGGGAGGTGGGCACCTGTTTCGCGAGGTCATCAAAGCCGACCACATAGTGGCCTTGTTCGATCCACTCAGTAATGCGGCGCGTGGACTCCACGCCATCTGCGTTGCGATAGTCAAAGTGCAGCGACGGCATCTTTCCACCTCTCAGTTTATGACCCTAGCCTATCTGGACATTGGGGATCTAGCATGACAGCTCTAACTTACTCAGGCTTCAAAGCGTTCGCCATTGCCGAAAGTGCGGCGCGGCCTTTGGCTGAACTGCTGCGCCAAGTAGCGAGAAGCTCTTGCTCCGCTGCAGGAAGAGGGCTTGATGCATCGGAAGCACGTCGGCCCACAACGATGTAGAGCACATCGAGACCAAGGCGATCCATAACGGCCAGTGCGCCAGCATTGGGGGTTTGCTCCCCTCTTTCCCATGCCGCAAGAGTGTTTCTGTTCACGCTACAAGCGTCGGCCATGGCCAGCTGGGAAAGGCTGAGACGAAGACGTTCTTCCTTTAGTCGCCGACCTAAATGCAAGAAATATTGTTCATTCATATTTACATGCTATATTTATATAGCAAGAATAGAGCTAGATTGTAAATTTAAGTCTTCATCGTACATGACCACCGCCACGCACAGGACGCGCCATCGATCGGCACGCTAGACAGTACGGCTCGCGTTCCGCATGTCGCCCTGCGTATGGCTGCAGTCGAGTTAGACGAAGCCCTGACTTGCGCCCATGCCGAAGGTCGCACGGCGGGCAATTTCGCGCCTCTGGTGTATCTGATGGGGCAGATATGGACCGCCAGCATGGCTATCCAGATGCGGCAGCACAACCACAGCGCAGTCGTTGGGAAGTCCGCAGCAGTTTGATCAATGAAAAGCCCATTGCTCTGCGCCTCACAGCAAATGAGCTGTAGGAAGGCCACGACCTAGCTGCTATCGAAGAGCGCACCACTGACAACATGGCGCGAGTGCTGTTTTACGAGCGCATACAGGTTTACCGCGCGAGTGGTCATATCCATTTGCCCAACGCGCCGGTTGCAGCCGCCTTAGCTAGACATGCGAGTACTTTGCCGCAAGAGCTCTACCGGTCGTTGACCTGGGATCGCGGCAAAGAAATGGCAGGCCATAAGCGCTTTACCCTAGCTACGGACATCCAGGTCTACTTCTGTGACCCACATCACCCTTGGCAGCGGGGAACAAATGAAAATACGAATGGGCTGCTCAGGCAACACTTTCCAAAAGGCATGGATCTGTCAGGTTAATCACAGGAGAGCCTGGATGCCATCGCGAGACAATAAACCAACGTCACCGAAAAACTATGGGGTTCAGAACACCTGCAGAGATGTTCGACGCCTGTGTTGCATCGACCGATTGAATCCACGGCCGAAATCGGAAGTTTAAGCTCGTTGAGCGACTATCGGCTTCGGAGCGAATTGGGCCAATGCCTTGACTCCATTTTTCATTCCACATAATCGTCTGACCGGGCGATCGCACAGCCATCGTTGTTGAACAGTACGATCACGGGCAGGCCGCGCAGCGAGGCGCGAAACGCGCGCTTGCATGACAAGTAGAAATTGTTGACGTCTATCAACGCGAAAATGGCTATTTGGGAAAGCGATTTATACCGGCAGACGGCATCAACCGTAGATTTTCGCAATTCAGAAATAGATAACGATAACGCACTTCCTATCGTGTTTTATAAATCCACAGCCCTGCTGTTACCAAGAAGGCAACCTTTATATTATCTATTTGGTAATAAGCCAGTTCCTCGGCCAATGAAATCAACCTCAGCAGTCTTCCCGTGACGAATCGCGCCGCTAAGCTGCTTCTTTTTGTAAGTCGGTGATGAGGTCGATCCGTGAGGAGCCGTCGAACGAGTCGCGCTTTAACTTAAGTGCATCAATCATAGCCTGGTTGGTAAGTAGGAAGTTGTCCAGCAACGTATACCAGTTGAGTACAAAGCGCTTCATACGCGGATCGTCACTGACTAAGCCAGGTAATCCCTTAGCCACCTGACCCTGCATGCGACTGCGAATTTCCGTGTCCGCTTCGGATATTTTGCGTCCAATCAGAATAAGCTCGAAATGCATCACCTCGCTACCAAATTCCGCATGCTTTTTGATGAGCTGAGCATAGCCGTCTAGCTGTTGGAGGTGCTTGTAATTAAGTGCGATGCTTGGGCGCTTGATCTCCACGACGATGCACCGATAAATTTTACGCCCCATCGAGTCGTGGTGTAGGACCTTGCGGGCGAGAAACAAATCCGTCTGCTTGTTTGCGCCTTCAATGGCTGTGACCTCATTTTCGTCCAAGTCGTCCAAGGCGATTTCATCCATCCCTTTTACCGTGTCACGAAGCGATTTGGCGATCTTGGTGAACGTATCCTCCTCGGCGCCAAGTGTCTCGTAGGAGCTGCCGAAAAGCCAAGTGTTGGCCTCGATGATGCCCTGCAAGTCAGGCGTTTCTAGCGTTTCCAAATAATGATCGTTCATCAATGTGCGCAACTTGTCGGCCACCTCGTGCCGGCGGCGAAGGAGCTCAATTGCCGATATGATGCTTTGCAGCGACACGCTCTTGAGTTGCTTAGCGAACATTTTCGTCGATATGTCGTCAAGATCCAGAACGCTGTTAAGCACCTCGAAGATAGCGTCGTTCTCGTTCGATATCGCCAGCTTATCAAGGAGCCGCACAATAATCTTTTTTTGACTTTTCTTTAACGACTTCAACACCGTAGGATCAGCGGTATAGATGGCACGCAAGATGCTTTTAGTGTTCTCAAATCGCCATTTCTTGTAGTCCTCGGGCATGCCAGCGTAAGTAGGAAAGATACCTTCGGAGACGTACCCTTCAATTTCCCCATCGAACTGTTTTCGCAGGAATTCCTCATACACGGCCTTGGTGATCTTGTTGAGCTCGCGTGCAACCTTTCGCCATGTCTCCGATTCGAAGCCTACCGCGTCTGGACTGGCTAAATCACCTCCACTTGGCTCGAAGGCATCAGCCCACTTTGAGCTAACGTAAATGCTGGTGTGGAAATTGCCCTTATGATTGAAAGTGCTCAGCTTTTTATCAACAGTCTTACCCGAGGAGTTCAAGAGATACACATGGGACTTTTCAGAGCCTGGCTTTAGGTCCCAGCGGAGAATCGCCACATCGAAGTCATGACCGTCAATGACTAGCTTATGCTGAGTGAGGTCGTGCAACGGTACTGCCACTTCAGCCCCATTGAGGCGTAGGCTCTTCGCCGGATTGAGCGCGAGGAACCAACCGAACTCGATGGAAAGGAGTTCATGAAGTTCGCCTATCGTCGGTAGAGCAGTATGTAAGTTCACCAGTTGCACATTTGTGCCAGTCTTGCCAACCTCCATTCCTATGGGCAAATCCGATAAGCCCACTGATCGGCCCTCATAGTCCGTTAGCGCTGTGCTGTTCACTTCTATCCGTGCGCACCCCGATCCGGAGGCATTCGTCCACCAAATAGCCCGTTCGGCGAGTCTGTGAAAGGACAGTCTGCCGCGACCATGCGAACCATGGGTAGTGGCGTCCTCCTTCTTACTAGAGTCGTTAAATCGGCCAAACGTTTCGGCGTGCGTCTCGAGCTCGATGCCGTCCCCGTCATCGGAAACATCTACTCTCGTCGCGCCGCCCATCGGCCCCTCGACAACCACCACTTCGACACGGAGCCCCTTCGCGTCGAAGCCATTCCAAATCAACTCGGGGATCGCACGCCACGGATCAGTAGTCCGAAAATGCTTTTTGATCCCCGCCCCGTTGAGCTCTGTCTTTCCTGAAATTTGTCGATTCGACATGTGAATTTTCTGTGTTGTTCTCGAGCGTGCGAGGTGTGGGCGAGTTAAGCGTGCAGTTTAACGGCCGTAAGGGTTCCGGTAGAGACGGAAATTACCTCGCCCCCTGGAACGGCCCCCTGCAGCTTCGCTGCTAGAGGCAGCGTGAAATAAGTAACGATAAGGTCCCCTTGCTGTTAGCTTTTTTGCGGCTCCATCAAGCGACGGATAACCGAAAGTGCTCGAGGCCTGCGCAGTGCAGATGGCAGTTGATACGCATTGATCCCCAGACCGGACTCAGCGCTTGCGCAAAGGCGCGCGCCGAACAGCGGTGTCGGTCTGTCGGCAAACCCGCTGAACGGTACGAGAGCTCCGTTCGTCGAACCTGGCAGCCGGTACGACGGTGGGCCAAATCTGCCAGCTATGGAATACGCCACAGCACGCTCTCTTCCAGTTCGGCGCGGATCGGAGCCATAGGCACCCCGCCTGCCGCTGGCAAATGTGCAATCGAAGCGGTACCTGGCTGGACAGCGGAACCGGAGAGCATTGGTAAGCAAGACGTTCAAACCGCAGCGGGGGCAGTTCAAGCAGCAACAAGCTCTGGTTTAGCGCACGTGGGCCGATTTGTGCGTGCGCTATCGCCGCCGCACTGCGTGTGTACTGTAGTCCCCCACCATTGAGGCATGCCAACAAATGCCACCTACTGGACCTTCACGGCCATATCGATGGAATTCATGAATTCCTCCAGGAAACTAACACAGACTCGCACCTTGGCCGAGGTGTTCAAACGCGAGGGATACACCGCCCACACGTTGGCGTCCTGCGCGTACTCGGGAAGGATGTGGACGAGCTGACCTTCTCGAATCAAGGGGCCCACGTCCCACGTCGAGCGCAGCGCCACGCCGCGCCCGTCCACCGCCCACTGCACCACCATCTCGCCATTGTTGGACGACAAGGGGCCGCGGACCTTGATGGTCTCCTCCTGTTTGCCCTGCCGCAGGCGCCATACGCCGAAAGGATGATCTCGCTCTTTGATGATGAGGCAGTCGTGCATCGCCAAGTCGCTCAGGGTGCGTGGCGTACCATGTTTTTTGAGGTACTCGGGTGCAGCGCAGAGAACGCGGTGATTCGAGGCCAGAGGCTTTGCAATGAGATGCGGCGCGATCTCGTCTCCAACACGTACATCCAGATCAAAGCCTTCGGAGGCGACATCGACCAGGCGGTCGAACACCTCAAAGCGCACCTGCAACAGCGGATATTTGGCCGTCAGCGCAGATAGCGCGGGTGCGACCACACGGCGACCGAAGCCAAAGCTGCTGCACACGCGCAACGAGCCTCGCGGCACTTGGCGTGTGACTCCAAGCTCTTCGATGAGATGGTCTACATCATCGAGAATTTTCAACGCCCAGTGGTAGACGCGCTCACCGTCTTCGGTCACGACCACCCGTCTCGTGGTGCGGTAGAACAGCTTGGTATTGAGCGTGGCTTCAAGAATGCGAACCCGCTTGGTGACATATGCAGGTGAGACTCCGAGTTCCTGTGCAGCACCTGAAAAACTCGATTTGCGCACAACGGCACTGAATACGCGCAGGTCCTCGGGAATTGGATCATTATTCATGAAGTGTGCATAACGCATTTACATTGATGGCGATTATAAAAGCTTCTACACCTTTTAACATGCGTCTATTCGAGACCAGTAAAAAAGGAATACGAAGTGGCAGCCCCATTGAAAATAGCAGTCATCCCTGGCGATGGCATCGGAAAAGAAGTTATGCCGCAAGGCGTCCGGGTCGTGCAAGCCGCAGCAAAACGCTTCGGCATTGAGCTCGATTTCGACCACATCGAGTGGGCCAGCTGCGACTACTTCGCGCAGACCGGCGCAATGATGCCGAGCGACTGGAAAGAGCGGCTCAGCGGGCATGACGCGCTCTTCTTCGGCGCCGTTGGCTGGCCTGACTTAGTCCCGGACCATGTCTCGCTGTGGGGCTCACTGCTCAAGTTCCGCCGCGAGTTCGACCAGTTTGTGAACTTGCGCCCGGTGCGGCTTTTCGAAGGCGTGCCTTGCCCGCTGGCCGGGCGCAAGCCTGGCGACATCGATTTCTACGTGGTGCGCGAAAACACCGAAGGCGAGTACACCAACCTGGGTGGCCGGATTTTCGAAGGCACAGATCGCGAAGTCGTGATCCAGGAGTCGGTTTTCTCCCGCCACGGGACCGACCGTGTGCTGCGCTACGCCTACGAGCTCGCGCAGTCTCGTCCGCGCAAGCAACTTACGGTGGCGACCAAGAGCAACGGCATTGCCATCAGCATGCCCTGGTGGGACGAGCGCGCCGATACAGTCGGCAAGGACTATCCCGAGGTGAAGGTCGACAAGCAGCACATCGACATCCTCTGCGCCCGCTTCGTTCTGCAGCCGCAACGCTTCGACGTGGTGGTCGCCTCCAATCTGTTCGGCGACATCCTTTCGGACCTCGGTCCCGCGTGTACCGGAACCATTGGCCTGGCGCCGTCGGCAAACCTCAATCCCAACAAGACATTCCCTTCGCTATTCGAACCTGTACACGGCTCTGCGCCCGACATCTTCGGCCAGGGAATCGCCAATCCCATCGCCATGATCTGGTCCGGTGCACTGATGCTTCAGTTCCTCGGCCATGACGCCGCGCACGACGCCATCGTGCGCGCCATCGAACACACCTTGAAGGAAGGCCCTCGTACCCGCGACTTGGGAGGCACTGCAAGCACTGTGGAGGTCGGCGGCGCCATCGAGCGCCATGTCCTCGATACATCGTCGTAGCCCACGACAAATTTTGCGAGACATAAAAAGGAGACAACCATGCGTAATAAAAAACGTTTCGAGGCCGCACGCCTGCCCGCAGGCCTGGCCAAGGCTGCGGCCGCTGCAACAATCGCCATGGCTTCATTGGGCGCTAATGCCCAGGCCGCGGCTGGCATCCCTACGGGCGGGCCGACGTCGACGGCGGCAACTGTCAAGGCTCGCCAGCATATGTTCGGCTTTGAGAACGTCAACCCTTCGAACGGCGACGTTCGCAGAGACCGTGTCATTTTCGCCTGGCTGACGACCACCACGTTTGCCGTGGCGGCCAACGGCAAGGTGTTCCTGCTGGACGGCTACATCGACGATGACCAAGTGGTGGCGCCACCGGCGCGCAAGCGCACGCCGACCGGCCTGCAGGAGCTGGTAGACCTTAAACCCGAGTGGATCTTCATCGGCCACGGCCATGGCGACCATACGCACTACATCGCCAACGTAGCCTACCGCACCGGAGCGACGATCTTCGGCGCAGAGGAGCATTGCACCGGTATGCAGGTCGATGCAGGCCGGCAGTTCGGCACCGGGGCGAGCGTCAAGTGCAAGGCGGTTCTGGCTGCAGGTGTCCCCATCGGGGCGACCAACATGGACCTGCCCGACCTCAAGCCAGCCCTTTGCCTGAACGTCATGCGCCAACTGCACGGCGCCGCGACGCCGCCGGACACCAGCATCCCCTTCAACGGCATCGGTTTTCGTGACGGCGAAGACCCGCGCGAGTTCGAACTGTGGGGAACAGGCCCGCTCGAGTACCCGAATGTCAAGGCCTCTGGCGGCGGTGGCAGTCTATCGGTCTTGTACCAGTTCACCGTACCCGGTGCGCGCGCGTTCTCCTTCTCGGTCTACGACAGCGTGGGTCCGTACAAGGAGCTTGCTCCCCAGCTGATTCCGGCGCTCAACGCCTGGCCGGCCACGGACGTCTTGATTGGCGCCGTGAGTGGCGCCAACAACCCCACCAATGGCATGCGCGATGCCGCCATCTACATACGCGACATGCAGCCCAAGGTGTTCGTTCCGAGCCACCACGATGAGTCCCAGCGTCGCCGGGGCGCGGCGGGCAACTCCGGCGAATGGTGGAAACGCAACCTGATGACCTCGATGACCCACATGGGCATTCCTGAGGCGCAGCAGCCGGAAGTGCGCTGGCTTAACGACCCGTACGACTACGTCCGCCCCTCGCTGCTGACCTTTGACCCGGCCTCGCCGCGCTGGGCCAAGACCGGAGCCCGCACCAACGCCACTTGCAGCTGAAAAAAATCAAGTACGGAGACACCATGAATAAATCTTTCAAGTTCCCTCTGCGCCCGCTGCATATGGCGCTCGCAGGTGCCGGCGTGGCACTCACTATCGTCGCGTGCGGCGGCAGCAGTAGCGGCGACGAGCCGGGGAAACCGGTAGACCCCGTAGTCCCGGCAGCGCCATCGGCACCAGCAACACCGGCGCTGAGCGAACAGATTGCAGCGCGCACCCACTACTTCGGCGCCGAGAATGTCGATGCCAGCACCGGCGAAGTCCGCAAAGACCTCGTGATCATGTCCTGGGCCTCCAACACGACCTATGCCGCAGCCATCAACGGCAAGGTGGTGCTCCTCGACGCCTCCCTGGTGCGCCGCGAGGATGCGCCTGGCCGCACGCCCACGACGCTGCAGGAGCTGGTGGCATTGATGCCCGCCTACATCATGCTCGGCAAGGCAGCGCCCGGCCATGCGGATCTGGCGGCGAACATTGCTTTCCGGACCGGTGCAACGGTCGTCGGCGCCGCCGAGCATTGCGATGTCGTAGAGGATGATGCCCGGCGCCAGCAAAGCTGGAACGGCAGCGCTAAGTTGCTCAAATGCACGGCGCTGGTTCCCAAGGATCAGGCCGTTGGACTTGCGGTGAACACGCTCTCGCTGCCCGATCTACAGGCCTGCATTCGCGCCGTGAAACATTCGGACGAGGCCGTGACCGTGGCCGACGCGACGCTGCCAGCCGCGACCTTCGACTGGAGTCTGTACAGCGACCCGCGGGACGCGGAATGGTGGCCCGCAGGTACCGCCGCGACCGACGGCATCGCGACCGCAGGCGCTGTCACAGGACCGTCCGTGCTGTACCACCTCACGCTGGGCAGCGGCCAGAGCTTCGGCATGCTGTGGAACGACCGGGTGGGCTCCCTGAAGGAAAAAGCGCCGGCCGCCGCGACGCTGCTGCGTTCCCTGCCCAAGACCGACGTGCACATCGGCTCCGTCGACGTCGGGAATGCCAGCTCCAACGGGTTGCGCGATGCGGCTCTGTACATCCAGGCTGCACAGCCCAAGATCTTCTTTCCGGCGGGACACGATGCGGCTTCGCAACGTGCCGGGGCGTTCAATACCGGCGAGTTGATGAAGCGCGCGCTGGAGGAAGCCATCGACAACGTCGGCATCGTCAATCCGCCGGAGCTGCGTGTCAACTTCGACCCGACCGACTACGTGAAACCACACTACATGACCTTCGATCCCGCAGCCGCAGGTTGGCAACAAACGGGCGACAAGGCCTCCGCAACGGCCTGCAATTGAGCTTAACCACTGGGAGACAAACATGAAAACAAAAGCCACTCTGACTGCTCTATGTGCCATCGCCACGGTTGCGGCGATACCCGCAACCGCGAGCGCCCAGGCCTTCCCCTCCAAGTCCATCACGCTGGTGATTCCGTTTGCTGCCGGCGGCCCCACCGACTTGCTTGGTCGCGCCCTGGCCCAGTCCATGACGGCGAAACTCGGCACCACGGTCGTCGTCGAAAACCGCGCAGGCGCCGGTGGCACGGTAGCCGCAGGCAGCGTGGCCCGGGCCACGGCAGATGGCCACACACTGCTGCTGCACCACATCGGCATGTCCACGGCCCCGAGCCTCTACCGCAAGCTGGCCTTCGACCCGCTGAAGGATTTTGAGCACATCGGGCAGGTGGCCGATGTGCCGATGACCGTCATCGGTCGCGCTGATCTGACCGCCAAAACGCCCCAGGAGCTGATCGCCTGGATGCAAAAGGAAAAGCAGACGGTCAACGTGGCGCATGCCGGCCTCGGTGCAGCTTCGCAGCTGTGCGGCATGCTGTTGCAGCAAGCCATCGGCGCGCAAAGCACCAACGTTCCGTTCCAAGGAACAGCACCTGCGCTGACGGCCCTGATTGGCGGGCAGGTCGATGTCATGTGCGACCAGACGATGCAGACCATTCCGCACATCAAGGCTGGAAAGGTTCACCTGTATGCCGTCACGACACCTGCGCGACTCAAGCCGCTGTCCGACACCCCGACGCTGCGCGAGGCCGGGCTGAAGAACTTCGAGGTCGTGGTCTGGCATGGTCTGTATGCGCCCAAGGGAACGCCGGCCCCGGTGCTGGCTTCACTCAACACCGCACTGCGTGATTCGCTCAAGGATCCCGCTCTCGTCAAGCGGCTTGATGACGTCGGGGTACAGGTGGCCGCCGAGAAGCTGCAGACACCCGATGGCCTTCGCAACCACCTCAAGTCGGAAATCGACCGCTGGGGGACGCTCATCCGCCAGGCCGGTAGTTACGTGGACTGAGACCAGGTCATGATGCGCACAAGTACCTTGAAAATTCTCTCGGCAGCGATGCTCGGCCATGCGTTGCTGATGGCGCCGTCGACGGCTGCTGCATGTGGCACCTGGCCGCCAAAGCACGGGGGGCAGATGAACTACGAGGGCGGCGAGGTCGCGGTGGAGCTGGTCGCAAAAGGCCGGCAGGTCATCCTCTACCTGGAGGACCATGGGATGCCGATTCCAGCCGGGCAGGTCAAGGGAACGCTGGCGGTGCAGCGCGGCACTTCCGGCTGGACTGTGCCGGTCAAGGCCGCCGGCGACAACCGCGTCAGTGTTCAGTTGCCGCGCGCGCTGGCAAAAGGCGACAAGATTGTTGCCGACCTGGCCTTCGCCAATGGAAGCATCACGCAAGGTCGCTTCGTTTACGGCGTTGAGGTGCAGGAGCGCACCCGCTTCGGAGTTGCGAGCGCAAACGCCCTGCCCAGCTTCGCGGCCCGTCCAGTGCGCCTCGTCCCATAGCCTTCAAACCCCTGCGTGCGTCACATCAAAAGTGTGTCGCACGCAACCATCCATCGTGCGCCGCTACAGCGATGAAACCGTCCAGCGCGGTCTCTATGGCCAGCTGCGCTGGAGTCTGACCGATGCGGTGACGCTGGTCACGGGCGCGCGCGCCAGCGACTTCACGGTGCGCTCACGCAATGCGGTGACCGGTGCCGCCCAGCCCGCCTGGACCCAGGGTGCACGCGAGACCGGCCAGGTCACGCCCTACGCCGGCCTGGTGCTGCATGTCGCCGACAACACCACGGCGTACGCAAGCTATTCGGATATCTTCATGCCCCAGACCGCCAAGTATTTTTCCGGCCGCATTCTCGACCCGCGCGTGGGCAAGCAGATCGAGCTGGGCCTCAAACGCAGCATGCTCGATGGCCGCTTGCTGGCGACGGCCTCGATATTCCGCACGCGTGACGAGAACCGATCGCTACCCGATGTCGCCCGGCCGGGCTATTTCGTGCAGGCCGGTGAAGTCGAGGTCAGGGGCTGGGAAGTGGAGATCAGCGGCAGCCCGGTCGCCCAGTTGCAGATGTCGCTGGGCTACTCCCGTCTGGATACCCGATACCTTGCGCACCAGACGGTCGCGGGCACGCAGTTCACGCTGTTTGAACCGCGGCACAGCCTCAAGGCCTATGCCAACTACAAGCTTGGCGGTGGCCGGTGGTCGATTGGGGGCGGCGCGCAGATCAGCAGCGCAGTCGCCAGCAGCGGCGTGCCAGGCACGCGCGAACAGGGCGGATACGGCGTGGCCAGCGTGCAAGTCGGCTACCAAGTGGCTACGCAGACCACACTGTGGCTGGCGCTCAACAATGCGTTTGACCGCAGCTATTATGCCCGCGTCGGTGGACTGAACTCATACAACACCTACGGAGATCCGCGCAACCTGTTGCTGACACTGCGCACCAGGTTCTAGGCGCAGCGGCTGATATGGGAATTCATTGCTCCCGCCAGGTCCATCTTTTGTGAAGCAAAGCCTGGCTGCGTTCATCACCGCGACCCGCTGGCCAGGCACCCGTCGTCAACGCAAGGCGTGGCGGCTGGGCTCGAAAACCTTCCCGCTCTCCAGAAGGCTAGCGATTTCTTCGCGTGCCAAGCCTGCTCCCTCGAGCCACTGCCGGGTATGCTCCCCGCGGCGCTGCGGCGCAGCCAACTGCCCGGTCAGTGCCTTGGTCGAGGAAAAGCCAATGCCGGGCACACGCACGCGGCGCGGGCTGTCAGCGCCCATGGCCAGGTCGACCTCTGGCCAGTCGCTGCATACCGAGCGCACGGCCTGCATCGGATCGGCCACGACGGCGGCTGGCACACCGTGACGCGAGAGCCGGTCAAACCAAACCGCAGCGCATTCCTTCAGCAGCCATTTGCCCAGCATCTGCTGCGTCTCCTCGATCCGGCCCTCCCCAGCGAGGCGCCCGAGTGCCTGCACCTCGCCTTGAGGCAACCCCGCTTCTGCCAATGCCAGCCACAGCCCGGTCACCTGCGCCGGCGCATTGCAGACGATCGCCAGGTGGCCGTTGCCCGCCGCAAATGTGCCAGACAGCGGACTACCGGAGAACGCCGTGGACCGACTGCGCTGACTCTTGCGGCCACTGACCAGTTCGCTGGCATAGACCGGGGCCATCAACGTCAGGGCCGCGCCAAGCATGGTGACCTGAAGCCACTCGCCGCGGGAGCGCACAGCCGAATCCGTGCGTTCACGGCGCAGCAACGCTGTGACGATGGCCAACGCAGCCTGCTGCCCCACCGCGTAGTCGACGATGGGAAAGGCAATGCGTTGCGGTGTGCCATCGCTGCTTGCATTGGCCTGCATCAGACCGCTTTCAGCCTGGATCACATGGTCGTAGGCGCGCCGATCCGACTCCGGTCCGAAGCCGGTGATGGAACAGACGGTGAGCTGCGGATGGCGGCAGATCAGTTCCGCCGGATCGAAGCCCAAAGCCGCCATTTTTCCTGGGCGGAAATTCTCGATCAGGACATCGGCGGAGGCAATCAAAGCCTGCAGGGCCTTCTTCACGACAGGATCGCGGGCGTCCACGGCCACCGACTGCTTGCCGCTGCCCTGGGCCACGAAAGTATCCCCCAGACCGGCTTCGGACAGCTGCGGGTCGAGCGACTTGCTGCGGATCATGTCGTCACCGTCCGCCCTTTCAATGCGGATCACCTCGGCGCCCAGCAGCGCCAGCTGGTAACCCGTGAAGGGGCCGGCAAGGACGTGGGTCCAGTCGATCACCCGCAGCCCTGACAATGGACCGATGCCCTGATCACTGTTCAAACTTGACATTCGATTCCTTGATGTAGCGGCTCCAGCGAGCGAGTTCCTGGGTCGCGAATTCCCGGCTCTCGGCCAGGCTTGCGCTCTTGACCACGCTGCCAGTGCGCTGGGTGTATTGAGCCACCTCTGGCAATGCCATGACCTTGACCAATGCCTGGTGCAGCGTCTCTATGACCGGTCTGGGCACCCCGGCGGGAGCGAATACAGCGGTCCATCCGGTGAACTCGAACTTGGCCACCCCCGCTTCCTCGAAGGTCGGCGTGTCCGCATAGGATGGATAGCGTTTGGTGGTTGCCACCGCTAGAGGTCGCACGCGCTTGGACTCCACCAGAGCCAACGCGGCAGTTGCGTCGGAGAACGCAAACGCTATCTGTCCGCCTGCCAGATCGCTCAACGAATTGGGGTTGGATTTATAGGGCACATTGATCAAGGGCACGCGGGCCTGCTGGCGGAAGATCTCACATGCCACCTGGTTGACCGCGTTGCCACTGCCACAGGTCAGCACGGGCCGTGCCTGCGCACTGGCGGCCTTGAGATCAGCCACCGATTTCCAGGGCGAGGCATAAGGAACGTACAGCGAGATCGGACTGGAAGACAGGGTTGAGATGATCTCGAACGAGTCGGGCGTGTAACCGAGCTTGCCGGAAAACAGCGAGAAATTGACCGCGTTGGTCGTTGCACTACCGATCAGCAGGGTGTATCCGTCAGGCTTGGCCTTGGCGGCCGCGCTCGCGGCAATGGCGCCGCTAGCCCCTGGCTTGTTTTCCACGATCACCGGAACACCCAGGTTGCCGGTCAGACCTTTTGCCAGCAGACGCGTGATCTGGTCGGTTCCGCTGCCTGCGCTGAAAGGTACGACCAGGGTGATGGGTTTGGCCGGGAAGGTCTCTTGCGAGAGGGCGGGCCAACAGGCGGTGGCCAGGGCTGCCGCAAGCCACACGCGGCGAGAAGATGGGTTCTGCAAGGTTTGTCTCCAGCAAATTCTAGTGCCCCGAGTATCGGAACCCGGCGCGATTGCACGCAAGGCAAAATATGCTGGAATCCTTTCCATATTGGAAAACCATGAACTTCAACGACCTGCATTGGGCGGTAGTGGTGGGGCGCGAAGGCAGCCTCACCGCGGCCTGCGCGAATCTCGGCATCTCGCCTGGCACTCTGAGCAAGGCCATCGCGCGCCTCGAGCGCTCCACGCGGGTCGATTTGTTCGAGCGCATGCCGCGGGGCATGCGTCCAACGGCATTCGGCGAAGTGTTCCTGCAGCGGGCGGCACAGATCGACATGGCGGTCGAGGATCTTTACGCCGAACTGCGCGACCTGCGCCAAGCGAAGGCCGGAGCAGTGCGTCTGGGCGTCGGCAATGGGGTCCCTGACCGATGGGTCTGCCCAGGGATCCAGCAGCTCGCCGAACGTGGCCTTTCGGTGGAGCTCAGTGGAGGCATGACCGACTCGCTTGAAGAGGCGGTGTTGGCCGGCAGGCTAGATTTCGCCTTGCTGGGACAGACCGGAACCCCGGCGGCGGGAATGTCGTGGCACGCCCTGTGCAGCGATCCGATGCAGCCCATGGTGCCCACCGGACATGCACTGGCACGCCCCCGCCGCAATGTTCCATGGGCCGAACTGGCACAGGCGCGATGGCTGGTTCCCGCCCGGGGGACTGCCACGTTCAGGGAGTTTGAGGCCAATTTCGCGGCCCATGACATGCCGGCACCCGTGCCTTCGATACTTTCCTCATCGTCTGGACGGGAATTGTCGATGGGCCTGGCCCTCAACGCCATCAGCCTCAAGCCCCGCTCCGCTCTGAGCGACCCAGAGGTGCAGTCGCGTCTCACGTCGGTATCTCCTGCGGGTGGCTGGAAATCGCAGCGCGAACTTGGAATCATTTGGCGCACCGGAGCCTATCTGAGTCCCGCGTCGACGCTGGCGATGGAACTCTTCAAGAAGCAGATCCGGTCCCTCCAGCGCCATCGGCCGACGCCATAGCATCAGTGATACCAGGAATAACGTACTTTGAAACGGCTGCGCCCCAGGGTTATGCTGAATCCATTTCGCATATTCAGACACGCGAGGGGATGGCACAGGCGCGTTGCGAGAGTTCGCATGTGGTCTTGAAATAACCGACAGAACCCGAGTCGATGGAATTCATTTCCTAGAGTGTATAAAGACCAGTAGACCGATTCAATGCCAAGTGCTCCCCTTAGTCCTTGGCGTACCTCAAGTGAATCACAGGGTAAGGACGGCCTTGTCCATCGAGCGCTGAACGGCCCGTGCGCCGAAAGCCTAATTTTTCGTAGAAACCTAATGCTTGCAGATTCTGCTCATTGACATCTGTTGTCATTTCGGGATGCATCGAAACAGCATACTTTACCAGCATTGAACCTATACCCAATCCGCTATACACAGGATCAACAAACAAGGCCTCCATATGGCCTCTTTCGATAAACATGAAAGCCAGTGGATAATCGTTGGCATCCACGGCTAGCCAAAGCGAGACTTGAGGGAGAAAGTCGCGCACCATTGTGTCAATAGCAACACGATCATCCTGGGTCAGAAAGTGATGAGTGGCATCAACCGCTTGACGCCAAATTTCAATGGCACGGTGGCTATCATCGGTACGGGAAGGTCGAATGGATATCATTGATTCAATGTCAATGCCGCGGCAGGTTTTCGGCTGTAGTAGCCAATTAGGCAGCATGGGAAACTTCCATTTCTTTGCATAAACCCAGGGCGTTTGCGCTGTAAAACCTTTGTCTATCAGTATTCCAAAGTTTTCAGCCAAGCGATCAAGCTAGGGCCCACGACATTTGCCAGGCCCATGTGATCAGCAGCCAAGATGCTGGAAATGCTCTTGGCATGCGCGGGTGCCACGGCAAATATTGTCTTCTCGGCAACCGCAGGCATCGGGTCGCCTGAGCCAACGGCCATAAATATCGGCAGTGCAGTTGGAATGGCTGCAGCACTCTTTGGCATGTTTGCCAGGCCATCGGGATCGAAATAGGAAAGATAGGATGCCGCGGTAACGCGAATCTGCTGCGACTGCCCTTGGTTGAAATCGGCAAACGCTGCGCGGCTGTTCCCCGCGCCGGACTTCACCATGTCGCTGGCTTTGGTCACGCTGGTTTGGGCGGCTGTTTTCATCAGTCCTGCATAGGGGGTATGTCCCGGAGAAAGAAGAAGAATTGCATCGACAGGCCTGCCCTGACTGGCGTAGGCCAGTGCTGCGTTGGCACCAATGCTATACCCGGCCACGATCACGTGTTTGGCGCCCTTGTCGCGCAGGCTCTTGGCGGCGGCCTCGACTTCCTCGATCGCCTGGGAATAAGTGACGTCATACTCCCGCGTCGCCGACCACGGCATGGTTGGCGTCACGACTTCATAACCCTGGGCCCGGAGTTCACGCGAAAGACCGAGCACGTTGCTCGGCGGTCTGTCCCATTTCCCATGCAACAAAACAACGCCGACATCCTTTTCTGCGCCAGATGCCGGCGTCAGCACCAGATAGAAACCGGCTACGAGCGTTGCGAGAAAAGAAGAACGCATGGAAGATGCCTTTGGTGATGTGGCAGGAAGGTAGAAAAAACAAGCCAACCGGGCGAATGCACTGTAAGCGCAAACCGCTCAGGTCGCCAGCGCTTCTCGCCTGAACAATCCGATGTAGCTATAGCGGCAAATACTGCCATACAGCTCGACCCCAGCCAAGGCGATGGAGAGACATGCCCATTACAATCCAGGCGCCCTCCTCCCCAGCAACAGGTCTTCTTGACGATCTCAGCCAAGCCAGGAGTTCTCTTTTGTCATCCTGCTGAGGTGTCCCTGTGCCCGAGCGCTACTACAGAGAACTGCTGCGGTATTTCACACGCAGCGCAGGCGACCGTGATATGGCCGCCGACTTGGTGCAAAGCACCTACACCCGCATCTATGCATTGCAACGCGCAGGAGGAACTGTGCAGGATGCCCGTGCCCTGCTGTATCAGACGGCACGCAACCTGGCGGCCAGCGGCGCGACCCGGCGTCAGGCCGAGCAGCGGGTACTGGATGCCCTTCGCTTGGTCGCGCCCACGAGCGCACCATCCGCCGAAAGCACGGCCATGGCCCGCGAACATCTGAACCTGTTTCTTCAACGGCTGGAAGCCATGCCACGCAAACGCCGTGATGTGTTCATCCTGGTGCGCATCTACGGCTACAGCTACCGGGAAGCCGGCGAACATCTCGGAATGACCGACACGAATATCGAACGCCACGTCATGCGGGGCATTCTGGACTGCGCAGCCCATGCGCCCTCACGCGCATGACCATGGACGCATTCCAACAATATGGCCTCCTCTGAACCTCCCCGCAAACTGGTCGAAGCAGCCTTGCTGCTGGTCGGCCGCATCCACCGCGGCGATGCCGACGCAGCGCTGGCCGCCGAAAAGGAGCTGGCAGCGCACTGGCGCACGGGCACTCCGGAATGCCAGGCCTCACTACAAGCGGCAGAGCGCCTGTGGGCAAGCACCGACGGCAGCTTCCTGCAATCGAGCGTGCCGGCTCCGCAGCGCCATGACCCGCGACGCGCACGGCGTAACACCCTGGGGCTGCTGGGCTTGGGAGGGCTGACGGCCATGCTTTGGGGAGGGGGGCGCTGGTACTGGCAGCAGCCCGTCTTCGAGCTGGCTCTGCAGACCGAGCACGCACAGCAGCGCGACATGACCCTGCCTGACGGCTCCGAGATCAGCTTGGCGCCGCACACCCGTGCACGCATTGTGATGTACCGCGACCGGCGCGAGGTACTGCTGGACAAGGGCGAGATGCGGTTCCGTGTTGCCCATGATATGGACCGCGCCTTCACCGTTGCCACCGCATGGGGCCGCGTGCGGGTGCTGGGAACCGTGTTCAGCGTCAGCGCCCGCGCAGGCCAGATGCGCGTGGAAGTGGCCGAGGGCCGTGTTGCGGTCTGGCCCGCCGACCACATGGCGGCACCTTCCCCCGTCACATTGACGACTGGCGACGCCATCGAAGCTGATCAGCGTGGTTTGAGCACTCCTGTGCGCGTGCCCACCGACAGCGTGGCAGCCTGGCGCAATGGCTGGCTGGTCTTCAACAACACCCCCTTGGACCAAGTCTTGGGCCAATGGAATGACTACTTGACCAAGCCATTGCTGCTGGGCAGCCATCCACGCCTTCAGCAACTGCGGCTCACTGGAAGCTTCCCTTTGCGCCAACCACAGGCCTTCCTGGCTGGACTGCCCGACATGCTGCCGGTGCGTGTGCAGCGCAATGCCACGGGCGATTTGACCGTGGAATTGCGTTAAGACGCGCGCGACCAGCCCTCTCGCGCCGCACTGTTACAAATTAGTCCCAGATTTTTTGTCAGGGTTGAAGGCCTTGGTTGGTCTTCTGCTGGAAACCCTCCAACGGAAGCACCTTCTCATGACCCCCAATCACCTGGCAGCGCACGGCACGCGTTCGTTCGATCTGTCGCCTTTGGCCCAGGCCACCCTGGCTTGTGCAGCGACATTTGCCGCATTCGGCATCACGCCAAGCGCTCAGGCCCAGACTGCCAACAGCGAACAACGTGTCCAGCTCGCCGTGCCGGCCCAACCCTTGGCGCAGGCACTCAATGCGATCTCCCGGCAGACCGGCATCGCGATTGGTGCGGATGCTGCGCTCTTGCAGGGCAAGTCCGCCCCAGAGCTTCCCAGCGGCCTCACTCTGCAGCAAGCCATCGACAGGGCCCTGACCGGCAGCGGACTGATGTCCGTGCGCAGCGGCCCCAACACTATCTCTATCCGGCCCCTGATCCCCGTCGGCCAGAACACGCCTGCCCTGCCGGCCGTGACAGTGACCGCTGCCACGGACACAGAAACAGCGACTGGACCGCTGTCGGGCTATGTGGCGCGGCGTGCCATGGCAGGCAGCAAGACGGATACGGCCATCATTGATACGCCGCAGTCGGTGTCGGTCATCACCAATGAAGAACTGCGCAGCCGCCAGGCAGAAACCTTGTCCCAGGCGTTGAACTACACTCCGGGCGTCACCACCCAACCCACCAGCTTCAGCCGCACCGCCGACCGTTTCCGCATCCGCGGCATGGATGTGGAGTCGGCCACCGGCGGCTCCATGCGCGATGGCTTGCGGCTGCAAAGCAACTCCTACGATGGCATTCAAGAGCCCTATGGCTTGGAACGGGTGGAAGTGCTGCGCGGAGCGGCTTCGGTGCTCTATGGGCAGCTGTCGCCCGGTGGGGTGGTCAACGCCGTCAGCAAGCGCCCCACGTCAGAGCCCATCCGAGAGTTGGGCTTGCAGCTGGGCAACCACAACCGCCGCCAGCTGACGGCAGACTTTAGCGGCCCCGTGGCCGGCAGTGACACGCTGGACTATCGGCTGACCATGCTCGGACGCGATAGCAATAACGCAGATCGTTACATTCCGGACGACAAGCTGTACATTGCGCCCGCCCTCACCTGGCGGCCCAGCGCGGACACCTCGCTCACCTTGCTGTCGTTCTACCAAAAGACCAACACGCGCTTTTCTGCCCCCTTGCCCTACCAACTGGTCGAGGGCGTGGGCGAGGGCGCTTACTCCATCGGCCGTGGCAACTTCATTGGCGAGCCCGACTACGACAAGATGAAGGGAGAGATGTTCACGCTGGGCTATGAGCTGAACCACGCTCTGAACGCCGGTACACGCTTGCACCACAGCCTGCGCTTTTTCGAGTCCAAGGTGAGCTGGAACTATCTGCAGGCGCAAACAGGTGCAGCGGCCATTGCCGCAGCAGCCTCCACGGGTGTGCTGCGCCGCCAGTACAGCGACCGGCAAGAACACGCCAAGGGCCTGGCATCCGACACCCGGGTGGAGTGGAACGGCAAGCTGCTGGGCGCTGAACACAAAATGCTGGTGGGCCTTGATGCCTACCGCATGGACTATGACTCGCAGAACTTCCGCGCCAATACCTCATCCCTCAACCTCGGCAGCTACAACTATGGCCAGCCGGTCGTGGTCAACCGCGACCCTGCGCTGGACCGTGGCTCGCGCCGGAAAACCACGCAAGCCGGTCTGTATCTCCAAGACCAGGTCAACCTGGGAGACCGTTGGACCATCCTGGCCGGCCTGCGCCGCGACTGGGCGCAGCAGGACCAGACCGCGCACCGGGACGGCAGCAACGCCGTGCAAAAGGACGAAGCCACCACCTGGCGAACCGGTGTGGTCTACAAGGCGTCCAACGGACTGGCACCTTATCTGAGCTACAGCGAATCCTTCTTCCCGGTTTCGGTGTCCGAAGTGTCTGGCCAGAGCTTTCGGCCCACCAAGGGCAAGCAGTACGAGGCAGGCGTGCGCTACCAGCCCGATGGCAGCCGGATGCTGTTGAGCGCTGCCGTGTACGAGCTGCTGCAGGACAACGTGCTGAAATTCGATGCCGGCCAGAACACCTATCGCCAGACGGGACAGGTGCGCTCACGCGGCTTTGAGCTCGAAGCCAAGGCTGAAGTCTCGCGCGCACTCAGCGTCATCGCGTCCTATGCCTACACCGATGCAAAGATCACGCGCAGCACCGTTGCCAGCGAAATCGGCCAGCGCAGCGAAGACACGCCCTACCATCAGGCTGCCCTCTGGGCCGACTACAACCTTGCGTCCTGGGGCTTGCCGCAGCTGCGCTTGGCAGCAGGAGCGCGCTACAAGGGCAGCACCCGCGCATCAGGCATTGTCATGCCCATGCCCGCGTACACGGTCTTTGATGCGATGCTGGGCTACCGCTTCGACGCCCACTGGGACCTCAGCGTCAACGTGAGCAACGTCATGGACAAGAAGTTCACCAACTGCGAGTTCGCCATCTGCCACTACGGTGACGTCCGCCAGGCCAGCGCCAACCTGACCTACCGCTGGTGATGCCGCAGCGCAAAGCCTCGCTGCGGGGCTGGCTGGTCGTCGCCCACCGGCTCGCCGGCCTGACGCTGGCGGCATTCCTGGTGGTGGCAGGGTTGACCGGCAGCCTCCTGGTGTGGAACACCGAGTTGGATGCGGCGTTCAACCCGCACTGGCTTCGGACCGCGGCCTCCCACACCAACGCCCAGCCGGTGGACGCAATGGCGTTGCGCGACGTGGTCCAGGCACGTTATCCCCATGCCTTGGCCGTGCGTGTCCCACTGGCGCAGGAGCCGGGCGATGCGATGGTGTTTCTGCTGCGCCCGCTGCCGGGCAAGGCGCCGTTGGAGAACGACCAAGTCTTCGTTGACCCTTACAGCGGCCAGATCCTGGGCGAGCGGCGCTGGGGAGACATCACCCAGACTTGGCGCAACCTGATGCCTTTTCTTTATCGCCTGCATTACTCCCTGGCCCTGGGGGCGGTGGGAACCTGGCTGCTGGGCCTGGTGTCGCTGCTCTGGATGCTCGATAGCGTCGTGGGTTTTGTGCTGACGCTGCCGGCAAGGGCAAAGAGCACCCAGCGCCCATGGCTGGGGCGATGGGCACGTGCCTGGAAGCTGGAGATGCACAGCCGCTGGCGCGCCACCTTCGACCTTCACCGTGCCGGGGGCCTGTGGCTGTGGCCCGCCCTGTTCGTTCTGGCATGGAGCAGTTTCGCCCTCAACCTGCCGCAGTGGCACGACCCCATGGTGCGAGCTTTCAGCATGCAGCAGCCAGGCACGGGTGCACTGCCACGGCGCACTCAGCCCATGACGCAGCCCACGCTGGACTGGAAAGCAGCCCACCTGCGGGCACAAGATCTCATGCAGGAACAAGCCAGGCTGCGCGGTTTCTCGTTGTTGGGGGAAAGTTCGCTGGCCTACGACCCTGTGCGTGGACTGTACCGCTACGACGTGCGCAGCAGCCTGGACATCACGGACCGCGGAGGCAGCACAAGGCTGTTTCTCGATGGAGAAACCGGCACCCTGGTGGCCACCTGGCTGCCCACGGGAGCGGCGGGGGGCGACACCTTCATCACGTGGATGAGCAACCTGCACATGGCGAGCGTGGGAGGGATGACGTACAAGCTGGCCATCACCGTGGCCGGTTTAGGTGTTGCCATGCTGAGTGTCACGGGCGTGCTGATCTGGCTGCGCAAGCGCAGTGCGCGGCGCAAGTCCGGATAACCTTCTCAGCGACAGCGAACGACCACTTCGAGTCGGCATCGCCAGTTCACAACCTTCGAGAGCGGCCACTGAACTGCGTGGAACCGCGGAGCTTGGTCGCCCATTAACGAATGGCCGCATTAGACGCGTAGATTCAACCGGTCGATGCAACACCAACGTCGAACCTCTCCGCAGGTGTTCAGAACCCCGGAGTCGTCCGAGGACGTTGGTTTAATTGTCTCGCAACGGCATCCATTCTCTCCTGCGAGTACCCAGTCAGATCAACGCTTTAGGAAGGTACTGCCTGAGCATTCCATTCCTGACGCTACTGTGGATCACTGGCCATCAGAGACCGGATAGGCTGGCTAAGGCGCTTCCGCTACTTTTTGCCGCCACCACCCGGTGGGTTGTTGCCGCGCCCTCCGCCTGAGGGTTCACCTGTTTTGCTTGGCCAGTTGGGGTTGCTTGGGGTGTTGCTCATGCTGCCTCCTGTGGTTTGCGGTGGACTACGAGGGCGGAGAAGTTGTTTGCCCTCATCCGTAGTGTGCTTCAGAGTGAACTGCACCGCACAACTGCATGCAGGCGGGACAGTATCAACATGTCACGATAACGCACTTCTTATCGATAGCTACACTTACCGAACGGCACCTGTCGACCCATTCCAGTCTTTCGCAGTACCTCTGTCAACGCCTGCAATGCAGCTGTAACGTACTGTCACGGGATGTGGTTGCAAAAATTCTGCCTTGGACAAAATGGTCAATCGCAGATTTACTGTTCCCACAGTGCCTATCAATCAGCCGAGGGGGTTAAGGGGCTGCTTTGAAGCTGCCTCTTAACCCCAATTGAAATTCACGCTAGCTTTACATTTGTAGCCGTACTTCTGTTACTTAACTGGGCCAAAAGTTGCTCCACTCCGGGATGTATTTGCGTTTCACCCAGTAACTACCGAAACCATACACGCAGAGAAGCGGAATTGCTATGTTCCCAATCCAGAAAAAGATAGGTGATACTTTTAGAACCAATGCATCAAAACCAACTGAAATTAAGATCACGATACCTATGCAGAAAATCAAGGGTTTCCAAGGAATCCTCGGCGCGGCGAACTTCATTCCTAATAATGAGATCACCATAAGCAATGGACTCAGCCATTGATAGATACTTGCACCAGTTTTTATGCAATAAAGGGCGAACGCGATAACGGTAAGTAGCTGTATTAGGTAAGTAGCTCTTATTCGGTTCACGAAAAACGGGGGGACGCTTTGATTACACGAAATTTTGTCTCTCCTATTTAAATTGGCGCAGGGTCAGCACCATGCAAGTTCGATCCGGCTCATGGTGTAGATTTGCATAAATTTTATGCAGCACAGCCGCAAAAAATTTATCTAGATTTCAGTGACTAGCGGCTTTCGGCCAAACTATGTCTGTCTCAAATCGACCCGATGCTGCCGTTCGCTTCTATATGCGAAATTTTCGGTCTTTGACAGATGGATTTACTCTGAATAAATTATTTTTTTGTTATCGAAGATTCAATTAATTTAACTAATTCTGAGTACTTGATTTTTGCAACTTCTATTTGCTCAAACCTTTCATCCAATTCTAAAATTTTAATTACTGAATTTGTCAAAATTGTCGACGTGAAAGAAATTATTAATAAAATTTCTTCTTCCTCGAAAACTTCGTTGATGTTTCCTACTGTTTCTTGAATTCTTCTCAGAATTTGCATGTCACCAGTATGTATAAAGTCATCAAATAATTCTTTATGTTCGTTTACAAGCCTTTCAACTGACCCACCATCAAGGAAAGATGATAATTGTATATTTTTAATAATTATATTCTTAGCAGGGAAATTGATAAACTTCAACTCTTTAAATTCTTGAAGTTGCGCATCGGTTGCGACTTTACAAAGCCAGCTAGCGCGTATAAAAGCTTCGAATAAAACTCTTAATAGAGAAAGCGGTGTGGCTATCACTCCGCACTCAAGCAAATGCAACGTAGACCGACAGTGGCTAAGACAAATTTGATATGCAGATATCGAAAATATTTTCCTATGAGAGTAAGTTGATTTTTTATCTTGTTGTAAAAGTGTGTAGATTTCTTGATTTTTCTCAATGAATTCTTTTAATATTTTTTGCATATCTGAGCACCTAATTTTTACTGCCAGTTAAATTTTTGATCAAAAAAGATTAGCATTTTATATTCTTTTAATACTCAAAAAAATGCCTTCCAGCGAGTAGTTGAAATCAGCCTGAAGCAAGCACCTGTGGGGATGCCTCCAAGGACTGCTACTGGCTGCGAATTCAACTGGTCAATGCAACACAATGATCGCATCCCGCGGAAGGAGTGCTGTCATGAAGCAAAGACCGAGGATTTACTACAGCGAAACGCAGAAGGCGATGATGTGGGAGCGCTGGAAAGCTGGCGATACTCTGCACGAGATCGGCAAGCTGTTTGATCGACCTCACACATCCATTCACACCATCTTGGCAGCTACCGGCGGCATCCGGCCACCCGTGCGCCATAGGTCTCGTTGATGTTGCCCCCGTATTCCCGGCCCCGTCCTATTCGCAATAAAGCGCCTGGTCAGCTAATGCGGCCTGTTGTCGCCTGAACTCCCGAGGCGAACGCATTTTCAACGAAGAATGCGGATGCACCTCG
>Ga0308163_10000133_pt1 | contig 216983 bp, 196 predicted proteins | sample PhyTR1_FD_201037 | JGI IMG/M metagenome (GOLD analysis project Ga0308163, IMG submission 201037) | Phyllosphere microbial communities from UC Gill Tract Community Farm, Albany, California, United States - DLSLT.R1 | ecosystem: Host-associated > Plants > Phyllosphere > Unclassified | place... | reverse complement strand
GCAGGCACCAACGAGAAGCTGGCAATACCCCACAGCAAAAGATTGACCTCGGCCGGAATGAACGAATAAGCCGTCCAGCTGAAGACCAGGGACGCCACGGCGGTTGCCAGGAAACCGCCTGTCAGCGTGGCCGACAGACTGCGGTCGGCGAACTTGCCGCCCAGCACATTGCCCAGGGTCAGGCCGATGCCGATCAGCAGCAGCGTGCCGGTGACACCGCGCGGCGTCACGCCGGTCAGGTCGCGCAAGATCGGCGCGACGTAGGTGAAGGTGGCGAACACCGCCGCCGAGAACAGCACCGTGGTGAACAGCGCCAGCCACAGGCTGCCGCCGCGCAGCCCGGCCAGTTCGGCGCGCAGGTTCACGGGCTTGTGCTCGGCCTCTTTGGGCAGCACGCGGATCAGGCCTATCAAGGCCAGCACACCGATTACCGTGACCGCCCAGAAGGTCGAGCGCCAGCCGGCGTATTGACCAAGTGCCGTGCCCAGCGGCACGCCCAGCACATTGGCCAGGGTCAGTCCGGTGAACATCAGGGCAACGGCCGATGCGCGGCGTTCCGGGGCAACCAGGCTGGCCGCCACCACGGCACCGATGCCGAAGAACGCGCCGTGGCACAACGCGGTGACGACCCGCGCAAACATCAGCAGGCCGTAACCGGCAGCCACTGCGCACAACAAATTGCCCAGAATGAAAATGCCCATCAGGCCGATCAGCGCATTGCGCCGAGGCAGGCGCGCGGTCGCTGCCGCCATGAAGGGTGCGCCGATGGCCACGCCCAGCGCATAGCCCGTGACCAGCCAGCCGGCGCCCGGTATCGACACGCCCAGATCGAGCGCCACCTCGGGCAGCAAGCCCATGATGACGAACTCTGTCGTGCCGATGGCAAAGGCGCTGAGCGCCAGAACGAGCAAGGGGAATGGCATGGTGCTCACACTCTCGAGAGGGGCAATGGCTGGTAGGCCACGATGCAAGCCGCGATCACAGGTCGCGGTCCAGGTGCTTCAGAAAGGCGTCGATGGTGTCGTCATTGCGCTTGTAGAACACCCATTGCCCGATACGCCGCGTGACCACCAGTTCAGCCCGCTGCAACACTGCCAGGTGCGAAGACACCGTGGACTGCGACAAACCGCAGCGCTCGAAACTGCCGGCACAGACGCCGACCTCAAGCGGGTGATCCTGCTGCGCGAAGTGCTGCTCGGGTTCTTTGAGCCAGCGCAGCATGTCGCGGCGGACGGGGTTGGATAAGGCCTTGAGGATTTCGTCGGGGTCCATGGCGGTGTCGGCAAAAAGGGTGAGGGTCGACGTCGGAACGTGTCAGCGGTTTACCTGGCAGGGCTGCCTTGCAGCGCGTAACGAACTTCGTCGATTCAAATATCGCAATTTCACGAATCATAAATCGAAAACATTCGATATGAAAAGGGTTAACCCGTAACGCTTTGCGTGTGCCTACCTATCGCCGCGTTATGCAAATCTTGCATAACTGGATGCACCGACAGCATTAGGCAAAGCGCGCCGGGGTCGCTAAGCTCTCGCCATTCGTCAACTTTGCGAGTCATCATGAACGCCCCCAGCGTACCGGCCAAAGTCATCGCCGACCCCAACGCACTGCCGTCCTACCTCAACGCCGACGACCTCGGCCCCTGGGGCAATTACCTGCAGCAAGTCGATCGGGTCGCGCCTTACCTGGGGTCTCTGGCACGCTGGATCGAAACGCTCAAGCGCCCGAAGCGCGCGCTGATCGTCGATGTGCCGATCGAACTCGACAACGGCACCGTGGCGCACTTCGAGGGTTATCGCGTGCAGCACAACCTGTCGCGCGGTCCGGGCAAGGGTGGTGTGCGTTTCCACCAGGACGTGACGCTGTCTGAAGTGATGGCGCTGTCGGCCTGGATGTCGGTGAAGAACGCCGCCGTCAACGTGCCCTACGGTGGCGCCAAGGGCGGCATCCGTGTCGACCCGAAGCTGCTGTCGCGCGCCGAACTCGAACGCCTGACGCGTCGCTACACCAGCGAAATCGGCTTCATCATCGGCCCGAACAAAGACATTCCCGCCCCCGACGTCAACACCAACGAACAGGTGATGGCATGGATGATGGACACCTACTCGATGAACTCGGGCAGCACGTCCACCGGCGTGGTCACCGGCAAGCCGATCTCGCTGGGCGGCAGTCTGGGCCGCAAGGAAGCCACCGGCCGCGGCGTGTTCGTGGTCGGTACCGAAGCCGCCAAGCACCTGAACATCGACATCGTCGGTGCGCGCGTGGTGGTGCAGGGCCTGGGCAACGTGGGTGGCGTGGCCGCCAAGCTGTTCCATGAAGCCGGCGCCCGCGTGATCTCGGCGCAGGACCACAAGGGCATCGTCTACGCCCCCAACGGCATCGACGTGCCGGCACTGCTGGAACACGTCTCGCGCCACGGCAGCGTCGAAGGTTATCCGACCGAACCGCTGGACTCGGACGCATTCTGGGCGCTGGAATGCGAATTCCTGATCCCAGCCGCGCTGGAATCGCAGATCACGGAAAAGAACGCGCCCTTCGTGCGGGCACGCATGGTCATCGAGGGCGCCAACGGCCCGACCACGCCGGCCGCCGACGACATCCTGCGCGAGCGCAACATTCTGGTCGCCCCGGACGTAATCGCCAACGCCGGTGGCGTGACGGTGTCGTACTTCGAATGGGTGCAGGATTTCTCCAGCTTCTTCTGGAGCGAGGACGAGATCAACCAGCGCCTGGTTCGCATCATGCAAGACGCCTTCGGCGCCGTCTGGCAAGTCGCCCAGGACAACCGCGTGACGCTGCGCACTGCCACCTTCATCGTGGCGTGCTCGCGCATTCTGCAAGCGCGTGAAATGCGCGGTCTGTACCCCTGATCTTCAGGGAACCGGGGTTCGCCCCTGGTTGAGCGCCATGCAAAGGGCAGCCTTCGGGTTGCCCTTTTTCTTTGGGTGGCCCGCTTATACAGTGTGGAAATGTATTTATGCGTTGGCCGTGCTTTACGTTTCCGTCTTGCGCGCGCTCTAATTGTTCTTTGCACCCGCACAAGGCCCCACCCATGACCCGCTACAAACTTCTGCTTGGCGCTGCTGCGCTGTGCGCGTTCGGACAAGCTGCCGTTGCTGGCCCCACGCTGGATTCGGTCCGTGCCAAGGGCTTCGTGCAATGCGGCACGACCACCGGTTTTGCCGGGTTCTCTGCGCCTGACAGCAAGGGCGAGTGGAAGGGCCTGGACATCGACCTGTGCCGTGCGATTGCCGCCACCGTCTTCGGCGATTCGACCAAGTTCAAGGCCAGCCCGCTGAACGCCCAGCAACGCTTCACCGCGCTGCAATCCGGCGAAGTGGACGTGCTCACCCGCAACACGACCGTCACGCAACAGCGCGACACCGCACTCGGCCTGCTGGGCGCCGGCATCAACTACTACGACGGCCAGGGTTTCATGGTCCCGAAGAAGTTGAACGTGAAAAGCGCCAAGGACCTGAACGGCGCCACCATCTGCCTGCAGACCGGCACGTCCAACGAAGCCAACGTGGCCGACTGGGCACGCGCCAACAAGGTCGAGTACAAGCCGGTCGTGATCGAGAAGTTCGACGAAGTCGTGCGCGCCTTCATCGCCGGGCGTTGCGATGCCTTCAGCACCGACGCCTCGGGCCTGGCATCGATCCGCGCCTCGCAGACCACCGCGCCGGACGACTACGTGATCCTGCCGGAAATCATCTCCAAGGAACCGCTGGGCCCGCTGGTTCGCCAGGGCGATGATCAGTGGCTGAACATCGTCAAGTGGTCGCTGTTTGCGATGATCGAAGCCGAGGAATACGGCATCACCAGCGCCAACGTCGATGAGCAGACCAAGAGCGCCAACCCGAACATCCAGCGCATTCTGGGTGTGACGGCAGGTGGCGGCAAGAACCTGGGTGTTGACGAAAAGTGGGCCTACAACATCGTCAAGCAGGTCGGTAACTACGGCGAGAGCTTCGAGCGCAATGTCGGCAAGGGCAGCCCGCTCAAGCTTGATCGTGGCCTGAACGCGCAGTGGAACAAGGGCGGTTTGCTGTACGCGCTGCCGATCCGCTGATCAAAGTGCTGCGTTGGGTGGGGTGACCCCCTTGCACGTAAAATGATGGCCTCGCGACCTACGTTGCGGGGCCATTTTTTATGCGCCAGGCGAGGCTTGTTGCATGCGTACAGGCAGGCGGCCTCATGCTGGGGCAGTGGAATTCACCAGGGAATGATGACGCGTGTCACCGACGATATTCACCGTTCGCGAACTGAAAAGCACAGACGCCGAGGCCTTGCTGACATTCGAAAGCCTCAACCGCGCATGGTTTGAGTCCCACATCGATGCACGTGACCCGGCTTTCTATTCTTTGTCAGGTGTTGGTGAGCACATCGCGTGCTATCTGTCGGGATTCAACGCTGGCACCTGGCACCCGCACGTCATCGAAGATTCCAACGGAAGCATCGTTGGTCGGGCAAACTTGAAATGCATCGATTCGCGCACAGGGTCAGCAGAGGTCGGCTATCGGATTGCCGAGCACGTATGTGGGCAAGGCGTAGCGACATTGGCACTCAGGCATCTCGTCGAAGAGGCAAAAACACGCTGGGGACTTACGCAACTGGTTGCGTATGTGTTCAAGGAAAATACTGGCTCGATGCGGGTGCTGGATCGATGCGGATTTCTGCCTGACCACGGCAGTCGAGCGGCAACAGGTGAACGCCGGTTTGTTCTGCCGATTCGGCCAGCCATTGCTGGGCGGCAGATGCCCACTCGCGACGCGTCGCTCTGCTGATCTTCGCTGCATTCGTTATTGCGGGCTCCCAGTCGGTGTCCAGGTCGTGAAGCGTCTACAGTCATGCTCTGTACGCATGGGCAGGAATGACGCATTACAGCGCCTGCAGGCTGCACGGATACCGTCCAACACAGTGCTACGCACCAATTATCGGAGTTGATGAACAGATGGGAATTCGCAACAAGGCATGGGCGCTCGGCGTGCAGTTGATGATGGTGAGCGGGCTCGCATGGGCGGCGCCATTCACGCCTGCGCAGATCACAAACCCGCCGCCGTATGCGTGGCCGGGCCTGACACTGGACATCATCGGCATCACGCCGGGCCAGAAGATCGACGCCGTCAAACAGGCACTTCAGTCGCATTTCACCGGACAGAAAATTGCCACGCTCTCGTCTTCGCTGAAGCTCGATGCCGTGTCCACCACATCATTCATCAGTCGTATCGAAAGCGCCTTTCCGGGTGAGGTTGAGGCCCGTGACGCCGTCAAGGCCTGGTTCTCTTCGCCCGCCAGCGGCAGTCAGGTGATCTCTGTTGCCCGCTGGCTCAGCTACAGCGCCGACGAGATGGCGAAGGCGCCGCGGGTGGCCGACATGCAGGCGGCCTTGGCGAAGCAGTACGGACAGCCAAGCACCGTGGTGGGGTCTGTCATGACCTGGACCTTGAAGGCGGGCAAATCTGTCGCGTGCAACGCATCGATATGCACCAAAGGTACGTCCTTGCATTACGCATCCAGAGAGCTGTCGCAGTATGTGACTGAACTGGAAGCCGGTCCGGACGTCGTGATCCGGGCTGACATCACGCCTCAGGCGAACAACAATGAGCGTGTGGGCGCCGCTGCCGTAACCATGCTCGACATCAAGCGACGCGGCGAGGCGGCAAAGACGGACTTGGACGCCTTGCGTGCCGAGCAGGAGCGTCAGCAGAAGTCGTCGCCGGGCAACATGCCGAAGATGTGATCGACGGCCGCTTCCCGGTCAGGGTCTGGTAGCCGGGCATTGCGGCGGCTGCGGGCTGCGCCGATACTGTTCAACACACCGCCGCGTATCCAGACGCAGCATGTCACCCAGGAAAACACCTTGACCGCTTATGACTACGACCTGTTTGTAATCGGAGGGGGATCGGGTGGCGTGCGTGCGGCGCGCGTGGCCGCCTCACTGGGCAAGCGCGTTGCCATCGCCGAGGAATATCGTTTTGGCGGCACCTGCGTGATTCGCGGTTGTGTGCCCAAGAAGCTGTTCGTCTACGCCTCGCAGTATCACGAGCACTTCGAGGATGCTGCCGGGTATGGGTGGACGGTGGGCAAGCCCACCTTCGACTGGGACGCTTTGCTCGCCGCCAAGGACCGCGAAATCGCCCGGCTTGAAGGCTTGTATCGCCAGGGCTTGACGGGCAAGGGAGCCGAGCCCATCGACAGCCGTGCGGAATTGGTCGATGCGCACACCGTGCGCCTGGTGCGGACCGGCACGACGGTCACCGCTGAAAAGATCCTCATCGCCACCGGTGGCACGCCGAACCCGCATGCGGCACTGCCGGGACATGAACTGTGCATTTCGTCCAACGAGGCCTTCTCGCTTGCGCGGCTTCCGCGCTCGATGTTGATTGCAGGCGGCGGGTACATCGCGGTCGAGTTTGCCAATGTGTTCCATGGGCTCGGTGTGGACGTGACGCTGATCTACCGGGGCAAGGAAATCCTGTCGCGCTTCGATCACGATCTGCGCCAGGGCTTGCACAAGGCCATGGTCGGCAAGGGCATCCGCATCATCCTGACCGATGTGATCGAGCAGGTCACCGAGACGGCCGACGGTGGACGTCTGGCGAAGACCATGTCTGGCGAGTCGATTGCGGTCGATACCATTTTGCTGGCATTGGGCCGCGAGCCGAATACGCGCGGGCTGGGACTGGAGGCGGCAGGCGTGGAGATGGACGTATTGGGTGCGATCGTCGTGGATGAATATTCCCGCACAAATGTGCCCGGCATTTTTGCGCTGGGCGATGTCACCAACCGCGTGCAGCTGACCCCGGTCGCCATCCACGAGGCCATGTGCTTCATCGACACCGAATACCGGAACCAGCCGACATCTCCCGATCACGACCTGATCCCCACGGCCGTCTTCTCGCAGCCGGAAATCGGGACGGTGGGGCTGTCGGAAGAAGAGGCATGTGAGCAGTACCCGGACATCGATGTCTATCGCGCCGAATTCCGCCCGATGAAGGCCACGCTGTCCGGCCGCACGGAAAAGATGATCATGAAGCTCGTCGTCGATGCCAGGAGCCGCAAGGTGGTCGGCGCGCACATGCTTGGCCACGATGCCGGCGAGATGATCCAGCTGCTGGGGGTCAGCCTGAAGGCCGGCGTCACCAAGGACGATTTCGACCGCACCATGGCGGTTCATCCCACGGCCGCGGAAGAGCTGGTGACCATGTACGAGCCCACTTACCGCATCAGGAACGGCGAGCGCATCTGATCTTCGTGGCTTGCGTTTCGCCATGCAGCGATGCTCGGATGAGGAGCACTGACAAGCCATGGCCGATGCGGAGGACACGGCGATGTGCGCCTCCAGAATACGAAAAAAATGCCCGCCTGAGCGAGCATTTTTTGGCCGCGACGCGGGCTTGCACAAAGCCTCTCGCCGTAGAAGGCGAAGCGCTTACGCGGCCTTTGCCTGCTGCTGACCCTTGATGCCCGCGATCTCGGCAATGATCTCGAAGGACCGCAGGCGCTTGGCCTGATCGTAGACGTCGGACACCACCATCAGCTCGTCCGCACCGGTACGCCGGATCAAGGCTTCCATGCCTTCGCGAACCGTGGCGCGGCTGCCGACGATGCTGCAGGCAAGCATCTGCGATGCCTGCGTTCTTTCCTGCGGCGTCCAGTAGGTCTCGATGTCCTGGATCGGCGGCTGGGTCAGTCGGCGCTTGCCGCGGAACATGTCGGCAAACGACATCTGTTGCGAGGTCGCCAACATGCGCGCTTCTTCATCGGTGTCGGCTGCGATGATGTTCACGCCCACCAATGCGTACGGCTTGGACTGCTGCGCCGACGGCTTGAAGCGGTCGCGATAGATCTGCAGCGCCATGTCCAGGGCCTGCGGCGCGAAGTGCGATGCAAAGCCGTAAGGCAGGCCAAGTTCTGCCGCCAAGTGCGCACCGAACAGGCTGGAACCCAGAATCCACAGTGGTACTTCCGTGCCCGAGCCGGGAACGGCCTCGATGCGCTGGCCTTCGACGACGGGCGCAAGGAAAGCCTGGAGCTCCAGCACGTCGTTCGGGAAGTTTTCTGAATTTGCCGGGTCGCGACGCAGTGCCTGCAAGGTCATCTGGTCGGTGCCGGGCGCGCGGCCCAGGCCCAGGTCGATGCGGCCGGGGAAGAGCGTGTCCAGCGTGCCGAACTGTTCGGCGATCACGTACGGGGCGTGGTTCGGCAACATGATGCCGCCCGCACCCACACGAATGGTCTTGGTGCCTGCCGCGATGTGCGCGATCACCAGCGAGGTGGCGGCGGTGCTGACGCCAGCCATGTTGTGGTGCTCGGCCACCCACAAGCGGCTGTAGCCCCAGGCTTCGGCGTGCTGGCCGAGCGTACGTGCGTCATCCAGTGCTGCGCGACGATCCGAGCCTTGCCGGACACGTCCGAGTTCGAGAATGGAAAGCGGAGTCATGATGGTCTACCTGCAATGATTTCCTTAATCATACACCTATGTATGAATAGATCAGTATGCAGGTGTGACCGCTTCCGGCTGAGCTCTGGCCAGCGTGCGTACGTCGAAGGAATCCAGCAACTGGTTGATGCAGGCGACGCCCACGCTGCAGACGTCGAAGCGCTCGGGGGCGCGCAGCCACTGGTCAAGCAGGCCCATCAAGGTGCTGTAAAGCGTGGTCGCGGCGATCTGCGGGGTCCACGCTGGTGACAGCAGGCTTTGTTCTGCGGCGCGTTCCAGCAGACGTTGATAGGCATGGCTGGACCGGCAGATCTCGTCGCGTCGTTCCTGGGCCAGTGGTTCCAGGTCGCCCAGCGCATCTCGCCGCTGCATCACGATGCCGAACATGCGCTGGCGCAGGCGATCTTCGATGAAGCGTTTGAGCACGCCGATGCAGAAGGCGCGCAAGGTAGCCAGCGGATCTATGTCGTCATCGTCGACATCGGGCAGGTCGACTTCGCGTGCGCGGGCGCGCGCCAGCAGCGCCTCGAAGACGGCTGCCTTGTCCTTGAAGTGGTAGTAGAAGGCGCCGCGGGTCAGGCCGGCCGTGCGGGCGATGTCGAGTACCGAGGTGTTGACCGCACCTTGCTCCCAGAACAGCGTTTCGGCTGCATCCAGCAAGGATTCGCGGGTCTGCTCCATCTCGGCTTTAGTCTGGCGCATGGTGTGCTTGGTTCGTGCTCATGACGGTGGCTTGCCGGGTCAGGCAGGTCGAATGCAAAAGGCCGTTGATCTGGCGCTTGTGCGGGGCCCTATTGTCGCAGACCGAGCCAAGAGCCTGTCTGCGGCCTTTCGCCCGCCGCTGGCGTAATCTTCCGTGTCATCCCGGCGGTTGCATGCTGCTGGGGGCAATCAGGGGAAAGCTTCGTGAAACTCGCGCTCAATATTGTCGGTGTCCTGCTCGTGATCGTCGGCGTCGTGTGGTTCCTGCAAGGCATCAACGTCCTGCCGGGCAGCTTCATGACCGGTCAGACCAAGTGGGCAATCAACGGCGGGATTGCCTTTGCGGTGGGGCTGGCCTTGCTGGTGACCGCGCGCAAATTGGGGCGTCGCTGAGGTCGGGATTGTGGGAAGTCTCAGGCGCTCCCTCACTTCTCCCATGAAATCAACGCCCAGCGAAGCGGCGGCCCGATACGTTCTGCCGGCGTTGCGGCTTCGTACCACGCCTGCAGGCGTGCGTGTTCCACCTCACTGAGTCCGCGTGCCGACTTGTTGACGCGCTGGGCGAATGCATCGAAGTCCGGCGCAGCGGCCGGACTGGCGTCACCCTCGATATAGTCCAACGTCGGCTGGATGCCCATCGCGTGCAGCACATTCACCAGGTAGATGTAGTCGGGCAGGGCAGGGATGCGTCGGCCGATGGCCCGCTGGATCGCAGGGTCCAGAAAATGCCCGCCAACCAGGTGCGTGACATACACCCGCTTGCGCGCCTTGGCATCCAGCTTCGCCAAGGCATCGCCAATATCGGCCACCAGCGAGGCCCGTGAGGCCACCACCACATCACATGTCGGCACGTCCTGCCAGTCGTCTTCCCAAGCGTGGTGGAGGGTCCGCACGTTGCGTAGGCCGGCGGCCGCTGCCTTGTGACGCAACGCAGCCAGCATGCCGGTGCTGTAGTCCAGGCCGATCACGTGGTGCAGCCGTTCGGCCACATTCAGGCAGATCGTGCCCGCGCCGCAGCCCACGTCCAACAATGATGTGCAGCCTTCCAGGTCCATGCGGGCGACGAAGGCGTCGGCATAGCGACTTCGCATGGGTTTGTCTGCCAGTTGGGCGGCTTGCGTGTCCCAGTCGCTGGCGGGCTTGGGCGGGCGGCCGGATGCGGCCATGTGTGCGCGCCACAGCGCGTTGAAGTCGATGTCGTCGATGGTGTTCATACTGGCCACGGCGAGTCATGGAGCGGGGCAGTATAACGACGTCATCTTGACGTTCTCCTGGCAGGATTGACGGGTTCGCGTGTGTCCACGTGATCCACGGCATTCAAGACAAACCGATGCACTGCAAAGCAAAAGGCCACCTCACGGTGGCCTTTGCATCGTTCAACGCACGTGCTTCAGCGCTTCAATTTCGCAAACGCTGCGGCCATCGCGCCGTCGGCGGCCGGCGGTGCACCCCGGCCTGCGGGAGCCGAACCACGACGTTGCCCGCCGTTGTTGTTGCCACCGCTGGTCGAACGCGGTGCGTCGCCGCTGCGGCGTGCCGGCGCGCTGTCGTCCTTCAGGCGCATGGTCAGCGCCACGCGCTTGCGATCCAGGTCGACCTCTTGCACCTTCACGGTCACCGTCTGGCCAACCCGCACCACGTCGCGCGGGTCTTTCACGAAGGTCTCCGACAAGGCCGACACGTGCACCAGACCGTCCTGATGCACGCCGATGTCGACGAAGGCGCCGAAGGCCGCGACGTTGGTGACCACGCCTTCCAGAATCATGCCGACCTGCAGGTCTTTCAGGTTCTCGACGCCATCGGCAAACTTCGCGGTCTTGAATTCCGGGCGCGGATCGCGACCGGGTTTTTCCAATTCCGCAAAGATGTCCTTGACCGTCGGCAGACCGAAACGCTCGTCGGTGAAGTTGGTCGGCGACAGGCCTTTCAGCGCGTCGCGGTTACCCATCACGGCGGGCAGATCGGCCTTGATCTGCGCCAGAATGCGTTCGACCACCGGGTAGGCTTCCGGGTGAACTGACGAACGATCCAGCGGGTTTGCACCATCGGGAATGCGCAGGAATCCTGCTGCCTGCTCAAAGGCCTTTTCGCCGAAGCGCGGCACGTCCTTCAAATTCTTGCGCGACGGGAACGCGCCGTTGGTGTCACGGAAGCTGACGATGTTTTTCGCCAGCGTCGCGTTCAGGCCCGACACCCGCGCAAGCAGCGCGGCCGACGCGGTGTTCACGTCCACGCCCACCGCGTTCACGCAATCTTCCACCACTGCATCGACGCTGCGAGCCAGTTCGCGCTGATTCAGGTCATGCTGGTATTGGCCGACGCCGATAGACTTCGGATCGATCTTCACCAATTCAGCCAGCGGGTCTTGCAAGCGACGCGCAATCGACACCGCGCCGCGCAGGCTCACGTCCAGATCGGGGAATTCCAGCGCGGCCAGCTCAGACGCCGAATACACGGATGCACCGGCTTCCGACACCACAATGCGGGTCAGGTCCAGGTCCGGGTAGCGCTTGGTCAGGTCGGCCACCAGACGTTCGGTCTCGCGCGATGCCGTGCCGTTGCCGATGGCCACCAGCTTGATCGAATGGCGGCGCACGATGCGGGCCAGCGCTTCGATCGAGCCATCCCAGTCGCGGCGCGGCTCGTGCGGGAAGACGGTGGAGGTTTCCACCATTTTGCCGGTGGCGTCGATGGCGGCAACTTTCACGCCGGTGCGGATGCCGGGGTCCAGGCCCAGCACGGCCTTGGGGCCGGCCGGTGCGGCCAGCAACAAGTCCTTCAGGTTCATCGCGAAGACCTTGATGGCCTCGGTCTCGGCGATATCGCGCAGACGGCCCATCAATTCGGTCTCGAAGCCCGGCAAGAGCTTCACGCGCCAGGTCCAGCGGCAGACGTCGGCCAGCCAGCGTGCGCGTTGGCTGACGGTCAGTTCGAACAGATTGCCCAGTTCCAGCACGTCGGCGATGCGGCGCACGCAGGGGTGCGGCAGCATGGCTTCGAGTTCGGCATCCACGCCCACGCGCAGGTCCAGCACGCCTTGCTGGCGGCCGCGCATCAACGCAAGAATGCGGTGTGAGGGCAGGGAGCGCAGGTTTTCGTTGAAGTCGAACCAGTCGCGGAAGTTCGCGCCCTCGGTTTCTTTGCCTTCGGCCACCTTGGCGTACAGCAGGCCGGTGCTCCACAGGTGCTCGCGCAGGTCGGCCAGCACTTCGGCGTTCTCAGCGAAGCGTTCCGACAGAATGTCGCGTGCGCCATCCAGCGCCGCCTTCAGGTCGGCCACGCCGCCTTCGGGGTTCACGTAGTCGCCAGCCAGCGTCTGCGGGTCGGCCGACACATCATTCAGCAGGCGATCGGCCAGCGGCTCCAGGCCTGCCTCGCGGGCAATCATCGCGCGGGTGCGGCGCTTGACCTTGTACGGCGTGTACAAGTCTTCCAGCCGCTGCTTGGTGTCGGCGGCCTGAATGTCGGCCGCCAGAGCCTCGGTCAGCTTGCCTTGTTCGGAAATCGACGCAAGGATGGTCGCGCGCCGGCTTTCCAGGTCGCGCAGGTATTCCAGGCGCACCTCGAGGTTGCGCAATACGGTGTCGTCGAGCCCGCCGGTAACTTCCTTGCGGTATCGCGCAATGAACGGAACCGTTGCGCCGCTATCCAACAACTCGACCGCTGCGGCAATTTGCGCCGAACGTGCACCGAGTTCCTGGGTCAACTGAGCGATAATGCGGGATTGGGCTTGCGCCTCCGGCGCCGATGTAGCGCGCCAATCCTGGCCGTCGACCGTCGTCATGGGATCTGTCCTGCCTTGAAAGGAAGCCGCGGATTTTGCCACAAGCTATCTTGAGTTCTGAAATCGCCACCGGGCCAGCTGCTGCCGCCCCCATCGTGAATTCGTCGACCCCCGCCAACGTGCGCGGTGTCGGCAGCGCCTTGCGCGCGCGTATCGTCTGTGCCGTGTTGGCGCTGGGCGGCTCGGTGCTGCTTGCGCCGGCGTTTGCCGAAGACCAGCCGGCCCACCCGTGGCAGTCGGTGGCGGAAGCCAAGGCGGCCAGCCAAACTGTTACAACGCGTATCGGCGAGCTGGACGCGAAGTACAAGGCTGACGAAGTCGCCTGCATGAAGACTTTCTTTGCGAACTCCTGCGCCAATCGTGCACGCGAGGCGCATATGAAGGAAAAGGCCGACTTGCAGCGCATCAAGCAGAACGCCGAGCTGTACATGCGCGTCGATGCCGATAACCAGCGCCGTGCGCGCGTGGCCGAAAACCTGGCAGATGCCAAGGAAGATCAGGCTCGCCGTCAGTCGGCGCCGCCGTCTGAGCCCAAGGTGCCCAAGCCGCAGAAGACGCCCACGCCGCCAAGCAAGCCGTCCGCCACACCGTCGGCGCCGGTTGGTGAGCCGGGCTCGTCGCCGCTGACTGACCTGGGCCCGATGCCCACGCTGCCCACCGAGAGCAGCAAGCCTGCGCCGATCGTCCGCACGCCGCCGACGCCCAAGCCTGACGACAGCGCGCAGCGTGCGGCCAACCGCGAAACCTTCGAGCGCAAGACCGAAGACGCGCGTCGTTATGCGGAACAGCATGGCCCGCGTGCCGAAAAGGCTGCCGCTGATCGCGAGCGTCGTCGTGCCGCGCGTGAAGCGGAAGCCAAGCGCCTGGAGGGCAATGCACCGCCCGCCGGGCCTGCCGTGGTCGCCCCGGCGACGCCAGCGCGATGAGCGACATCATCAAACCCGTGGACGATCTGCCCCGCGCAAATGGCGCCAGCATCGAGCTGGTGAACAGCGTGTCGGACAAGCTGTCGGCAGACGTCGAGGCTGCATCTGCACCGACCGACGCTCTGGAGCGCGAGCCGCTTCGCGACGTGTCGTCCGAAACGGGTGGCCAGGCCCAGCCGTCGCCCGACCATGCCGAGCGCCAGGCCGCTGAAGATGCGCCGAAGCGCGAGCGCATCGCCGAGTTGCAGCTTGAACATCGTGACCTTGACGATGTCATCGAACGCCTGGCCGATCAGCCTGGTGTGGACGACCTGCGCCTGCGCCGCCTGAAGAAGCGCAAGCTGCAGATCCGCGACAGCCTGGAACGCCTGCAGATGAGCATCACGCCGGATATCCCCGCATGAGCGTGGAAGACGATGTGACGGTCGACGCGGCAACCAACGCGTCCGTCGACGTGCCGGTGCCCACTGCCGTCAGCAACTCGATTACGGCCGTGTTCGCCGCAGGCGGACCCTTGCAGCGTGCCATGCCGGGTTATTCGCCGCGTACGCAGCAGGTGGAACTGTCCTGTCAGATCGGTGAGGCGATCGCCGATCGCGGCACGCTGGTGGCCGAAGCCGGCACCGGTACCGGCAAGACTTTTGCGTATCTGGTGCCGGCCCTGCTGCATGGCGGCAAGGTGCTGATCTCCACCGGCACCAAGACCTTGCAGGATCAGCTGTTCTCGCGCGACTTGCCGTCGTTGCGGGCGGCGCTGGCGCTGCCGGTGACCGTGGCCTTGCTGAAAGGGCGGGGCAATTATGTATGCCATCACCATCTGGAAATGACCTTGCACGACAGCCGGCTGGCCTCACGTACCGAGGTCTCCCAGCTGCGCAAGATCGAAGTGTTCACCAAGCAGACCCGGCGCGGCGACAAGGCCGAACTGGCCGACGTGCCCGAAAACGCCGAGATCTGGAACCGCGTGACGTCCACCCGTGACAACTGCCTGGGTTCGGAATGTGGGTTTTATCGCGATTGCTTCGTGATGAAGGCGCGCAAGGAAGCCCTGGAAGCCGACGTGGTGGTGGTCAACCATGCCTTGTTCCTGGCTGACCTGGCGCTGCGTGAGGAAGGCATTTCCGATCTGCTGCCTGCCGCCGACACCGTGGTGTTCGACGAGGCCCACCAGTTGCCGGCCGCCGCCACGCGCTTCCTGGGCGACTCGGTGTCCTCGCACCAACTGCTGGATTTCGCGCGTGACGCCACCGTTGCCGGCCTGAGCCATGCCCGTGAAAGCGCCGACTGGGTGGCCCTTGGCCAGGCCGTCGAACAGTCCGCGCGCATCTTGCGCCTGGCCTGTGCCGCAGTCGAGAAGATGCCCGGCCAGCGCTGCAGCATCGACGCCTTGCCCAACCGGGGCGAGTTCGGCACCTCGGTACAAGGCGTGGTCGACACCATTCACAAGCTCGGCCGCATTGCGGCCGCCGCCGGCAGCCGCCATCCCGACCTGGAAGCGATCGGTCGTCGTGGCCCTGAGCTGATCGGCCGTCTGGCGCGCTGGTTGGCAGGCGGGGTGCCGACGGCCATGACTGCACCGCCCACGCCGGATGATGCGGCTCAGCCGGCCAACGACGCGGAAGGTGGCCAGGCCCTGGCGGCCAATGTGCAGGCCACCGCACAAAGTGCCCTGTTGATGGATCACCCGCCCATCGCACCTGCGGCGGAATCTGCCTGGCCCGATACGCCCGCGGAAAGTCCGGCAGCGCAGGACGAGGCCGCCGACCCGGATGACGAATGGGTGCGTTGGGTCGAGGTCGGCCCGACCTTCATGCGTCTGCATGCTGCACCGCTGTCGGTAGCCAAGCTGTTTTCGCAGCACCGACGCGTGGGGCAGGCCTGGATCATGACCTCGGCCACCTTGTCGGTGCATGGCGACTTCAACCACTTCACCAAGCAGCTGGGCCTGTATGACGCACAGACCGGCTGCTGGGAGTCGCCCTTCGACTACGCCAACCAGAGCCTGCTGTACGTGCCGCACGGCGTGCCCGCCCCGCAAGACCCGGCTTTCCTGGATGGGTTCGTCGATGCTTTGTTGCCATTGCTGGAAGCCAGTCAGGGTTCGGCGCTGATTCTCTGCACCACCTTGCGTGCGGTGGATCGCATCGCGTCGCGCCTGCAGCAGGTGTTCGAAGATCGCGGCTGGGAATGGCCGCTCTTCCGTCAGGGCGAGCGTTCACGGCGCGAATTGCTCGATCGTTTCCGCTCCAGCCCGCATGCGGTGCTGGTAGGCAGCACCAGTTTCTGGGAAGGCATCGACGTGCCCGGCGACGCGCTGACCCTGGTTGCTATCGACAAGCTGCCGTTCGCGCCGCCGGACGATCCGGTGATCGATGCACGCATCAAGGCCAGCAAGTCGCGCGGTGGCAATCCGTTCTTCGAATACCAGTTGCCCGAAGCAGCCATTGCGCTGAAGCAGGGAGCCGGTCGCCTGATTCGTACCGAGCAGGACTGGGGCGTTCTGATGGTGGGCGACCGCCGTCTGGTGGAAAAACCTTATGGCAAGCGGCTGTGGCGCGGGTTGCCACCGTTCCGGCGCACGCGCAGCGAAGACGATGCAGTGGGGTTCTTTGACGCACATCGGCCCTTGGCAGGCGACGACGACAAGGCCTGAACCCGGCTGCCGTCAACGCGACGCCAACATGTACTTACCAATAAAAACAGGAGCCCGAGGGCTCCTGTTTTTATTGCGGCGGGGATCGCGGCGTTCAAACCGCGCTGATCACAAGGATCAGAAGATCTGCCACCACGGCTTGGAACGTGCATCGAAACCACGCTGCACGAAGCGGCTGTTCGGGAAGTTCAGGTCCAGCACACGACGGGCATCGTCACGCAGGTCGTTCATGCCCAGCTTGTCGTAGGCCAGCGTCTGGATGTAGAGCGATTCCTCGACGGCCGGCGTGCCCTGGAAGTCGCGCACCACGGTCTGGGCACGGTTCACAGACGCCAGGTAGGCACCACGCTCGTAATAGAAGCGGGATACGTGCACTTCGTTCTGCGCAATACCGTTGACCAGGTAGGTCAGGCGTTGGCGGGCGTCGGGCGCGTACTTGCTGTCCGGGTAGCGGGTAACCAGTTCCTTGAAGGCGTCGAAGGACTCGCGTGCACCCTTCGGATCACGTTCGCTGGGGTCCTGGCCGGCCAGGCTGGCCAGGAAAGGCGAATCGCGATAGAAGTTGATCACGCCCTTCAGGTACAGCATGTAGTCCAGGTTCGGATGGCTGGGATGCAGGCGCTGGAAGCGCTCGATCGCCGCCAGGGCCTCGGCCGGATTGCCGTCCTTCCAGTACACGTACGCGATATCGATCTGTGCCTGCTGGGCGTAAACGCCAAACGGGAAGCGCGATTCGAGGCGCTGCAACTGCTTGAGCGCCTGCGGCCAATTCGACGAATTGATTTCGTCCTTGGCGTCGGCGTACAGGCGTTCTACCGTCCAGTTGGTGGTCGGGTCGTACTCTTTTGCGGGGCTGGCGCAGCCGGCCACCACCACGGCCAGCATCGCAAAAGCGACGCCGACTGCCAGGCGCCGGGTCGCGGCGGTCCAGACTGAGATCAACTGCATGGGAATTCCTCACCTATCGGAGCGGCGATTATATCGGCCCGGCCGCATCGCGGGTGGCTCTGGGCGCGATATGCTCGGGAATCTTCTACTTGCCTCTGGTCCCGCGTCTTTCTGATGTCGTTTATCTCCGATTCCCCGCTCGACAACGATGCGTCCGAGCCTGCCGATCCCGCCGAACTGGGCGATACGCCCGAGGCGGTCGTCCACGAATTTGCGCTGCCCGAGTCGCTCAAACCCGATCGCCTGGACAAAATCCTGGCCCAATTGATGCCCGAACACTCGCGCGGTCGCCTGCAGGGCTGGATCGAACGCGAGCATGTGAAGGTCAATGGCGTGGTCGCGTCGGGCGTGCGGCACAAGATCTGGCCGGGCGACAAATTGACGGTGACGGAGGAAGAACCGCCGGAATCGCGGGCCTTCATGCCCGAACCCATCGACTTCCCCATCATCGCCGAGAGCGAGGACTGGCTGGTGGTGGACAAGCCCGTCGGGCTGGTCGTGCATCCCGGCGCGGGAAACTGGTCGGGCACCTTGCTCAATGGGCTACTGCACAAGTACCCGACGCTCAGCCAAGTGCCGCGTGCGGGCATCGTGCACCGTCTGGACAAGGACACGTCGGGCCTCATGGTGGTGGCGCGCACGATCCAGGCGCAGACCAATCTGGTGCGCCAACTGCAGGCACGCACGGTGGGGCGCCGCTATGTGGCACTGGTGATTGGTCATGTGATGCAGGCCGGGCGCGTCGATCTGCCTATCGGCCGTGACCCACGCGTGCCGGTACGCATGAGTGTGGAACGCCCGATTGCGCCCAAACCGGCGATCACGCACTACCAGCCGCAGCGTTTCGGGGTGCTGAACGGCGTGGACGTCACCGAAGTGGCGTGCAAGCTGGAAACCGGGCGCACGCATCAGATTCGTGTACACATGGCCAGCCTGGGCCATCCTTTGCTGGCCGACACCTTGTATGGCGGCAAGGCCATCGCACCCGCGACGCGACAGATGTTGCACGCTCGTGCCTTGCGTTTCCAGGATCCGTCCGATGATCGGGACCGCGACTTCACCGCCAAGTTGCCCGCCGACATGCAGGCCGCGATTGATGCGATCGAGTGGATCGACTTGTCGGCGGAGATGGAATGAACAAGTTGGTTCACGTTGACGGGTGGACAGGGCCGTCCTGGCGCGGCGCCCGGGCATTCTGCAGCGAGCGGGCAGGGGGTGTCAGCCTTGCGCCGTATGCCGGGCTGAATCTTGGCATCCACGTTGGCGACGATCTCTCTGCAGTCGCTGAAAATCGTGCTCGCTTGCGTGCACAGCTGCCTGCAGAGCCTTGTTGGCTCGACCAAGTACACGGCATCGATGTGTTCGATGCAGACGCCTTTCATGGCTCAAAAGCCCCCGAGTCGGACTCCTGGCATCCGCCGCGCGCCGATGCCGCCATCACTCAAACCCCCGGCCGTGTGCTTGCCATCCTGACCGCCGACTGCCTGCCCGTGGTGATCGTCGACGAGGCCGCCACCACGCTGGGTGCGGCGCACGCGGGTTGGCGCGGCCTGGTCGGTGGTGTGCTGGAATCGACGCTGGCCCGCATGAAACAAGCAGCAGGCGGATCGCCATCATGGAAGGCCTGGATCGGCCCTGCGATTGGCCCGCAGGCTTTCGAGGTCGGCGCCGATGTGCGCGACGCCTTCCTGGCCGATGATGCCGGCAACGCGGCCTGCTTCGTGCCACGCGCCGATGTGGCCGGAAAGTGGTGGGCAGACCTGCCGGAACTCGCAGCCCGGCGCCTGCGCAGGGCTGGCGTGACGCAGGTCGAGCTCAGCGGTCGCTGCACCGTGAGCGAACCCGAACGCTACTTCTCTTACCGTCGCGACGGTCAGACCGGACGCATCGCCACGCTGGCCTGGCTCACGGCTTGAGCACGCAGGCCGCGCCTACCGCGGGCCGGCCTGCCAAGAACCTTGGTATGCACGTCGCAGGCATCGAACTCATCCGATCCGCTGGCTGAAGATTGTTTAGCGTCTTCACCAAATGGTGACGACAAGTTCTGCTTCCATTGCCTCGTCTTCACGGCCTCGTATCGCGCTCGACCGCATCGTCTGGCGGTGACGACTCACGTGCCAGCGACTGTGCTCCAGCTTCGCGCGCAGCAGCATCTGCGGCGGCTTCCTGCGCCTGGCGACGACGCCTTCGCAATGGCGCCAGCATGATGTACATCAAGATGCCGGTCGGCAGCAGCCCATAAAAAACCAGGGTGCCGATGGCCGCCAGCACGGTGGCTTGAGAGGCCGCCATGAGGACCGTGACATACAGCCAGCCAATAGCAACGATGATCGCGACGGACATGCTTGGTGAATCTCCAAATTGACACGCATGCCACCGACTATGCACTATCTCTGGACGAAGCCCAGCCACAAGGTGTCGAGCGTGAGTAAGCAGCTTTTCAATCCGGTCCTGCCGGATCTCTCCGCGGCGTTCGCCCCGCTGCTTCAACCGGCCGCTGTGCCGGACGGCGTTGCGCTGTCTCCCGAGCGAGTCTCGGCGATTCAGCATACCTTCAACGAAGACTGGAAACGCTTGTGCGAAACCGCCGCAAGCGGCCAGCTTGCACCGGTCACCGACCGTCGTTTTTCCTCGCCCGCATGGCGCGAGAGCCAGCCCCATCTGTTCATGGCGCATGCCTACCTCAACACTGCCAATGCCATGCGTCAGCTGGCCGACAGTGTCGAAGCCACGCCGCATGTGCAGCAGTGCATCAAGTTTGCGGTCGACCAATGGATCGACGCGACCGCGCCGTCCAACTTCCTTGCCTTCAATCCCGATGCCCAGCGCACGCTGATCGAAAGCAAGGGGGCCAGCCTGCAGGCCGGTATCACCAACATGCTGGACGACATGCGCCGCGGCCGCATCTCGCAGACCGACGAAAGCGGTTTCCAGGTCGGCGATAACCTGGCCACCACGCCGGGCAGCGTGATCTTCGAAAATCGCTTGCTGCAACTGATCCAGTACACCCCCACCACGGCTAACGTGTACACGCGTCCGCTGCTGGTGGTGCCGCCCTGCATCAACAAGTTCTACATTCTTGATCTGCAGGCAGGCAATTCTTTTGTGCGCCACGCGGTCGAGGCCGGCTTCACGGTCTTCATCGTGTCCTGGCGCAACCCCTTGCCGGAAGACAGCGACGGCATTCTGCAAGCCACCTGGGACGACTATTTGTCCGAAGGCGTGCTGGAAGCCATTCGCGTGGCGGGCGAGGTATCGGGCCAGAAGCAGATCAACGCCCTGGGCTTCTGCGTCGGCGGCACCTTGCTGGCTGCAGCCTTGGCCGTGGCGCGTGCCCGCGGCGACGATCCAGTCGCCAGCCTGACCTTGCTCACGACCTTGCTCGACTTCTCCAACACCGGCGTGCTGGACGTCTTCATCGACGAAGCCCATGTGCGCATGCGCGAGCAGCAGTTGGGCAAAGGCGGTCTGCTTACCGCGGGCGAGCTGGCCTCGACCTTCTCGTTCCTGCGTCCCAACGAGCTGGTCTGGAACTACGTCGTCGGCAACTACCTGAAGGGCGAAAAGCCGCAGGCCTTCGACCTGCTGTACTGGAACGCCGACAGCACCAATCTGCCGGGCCCGCTGTTCACCTGGTACCTGCGCAACACCTACCTGGAAAACAAGCTGCGTCGTCCGGACTGCCTGGTGTCCTGCGGCCAGTCTATCGACCTGGGTCGGCTCGACATGCCCAGCTACATCTACGGCTCGCGCGACGATCACATCGTGCCCTGGCACGCGGCCTATGCGTCGACCGGCCTGGTGGGCGGCGACGCGCGTTTCGTGCTCGGTGCGTCGGGACACATTGCCGGCGTGGTCAACCCGCCGGCCAAGAAAAAACGCAGCCACTGGCTGATCGAGGCTTCCGATAACGCATTGCCCGAAAACGCCGAGGACTGGCTTGCTGCCGCCACGGAATATCCCGGCAGCTGGTGGGACGACTGGACCACCTGGCTGGCCAGCCACGCAGGTCGCAAGAAAAAGGCATCTGCCACGCAAGGCAGCGCTGCCTATCCGGTGATAGAACCGGCACCTGGAAGATATGTCCGGGTGCGCGCTATCTAGCGCAGACAGGAGTTCTACCCCCACAATAAGCCCTGTCCCGATGAAGGCTCAGGCACGTACCAGGAGAAGCGACAATGGCAGGCAAAGTAGCGTATGTAACCGGCGGCATGGGTGGAATCGGCACGACCATCTGCCGCCGTCTGGCCAGTGATGGATTCACGGTCGTGGCAGGCTGCGGCCCGAGCCGCGACTGGAAGCGCTGGATCGATGAACAGGCGGCCGAAGGCTTCACCTTTCATGCCTCGGTGGGCAACGTCGGCGACTGGGATTCCACCCAGGCTGCGTTTGCCAAGGTCAAGGAAGAGATCGGTCCCGTGGCAGTGCTGGTCAACAATGCGGGCATCACCCGCGACGGCCTGTTCCGCAAGATGTCGCTGGAAGACTGGCGTGCGGTGATCGACACCAACCTGAACAGCATGTTCAACGTGACCAAACAGGTCATCGAAGACATGGTGGCGGCCAACTGGGGCCGCATCATCAACATCAGCTCGGTCAACGGACAGAAGGGCCAGTTCGGCCAGACCAACTATTCCACCGCCAAGGCCGGCCTGCACGGCTTCACCATGGCGCTGGCGCAAGAAGTGGCCAGCAAGGGCGTCACCGTCAACACCGTGTCGCCTGGCTACATCGGCACTGACATGGTCCGTGCCGTGAAACCCGAAGTGCTGGAAAAGATCGTGGCGTCGATCCCGGTGCGCCGTCTGGGTACCCCGGACGAAATCGCATCGATCGTGTGCTGGCTGGCTTCCAGTGAGTCGGGCTTCTCCACCGGTGCCGATTTCTCGGTCAACGGTGGCTTGCACATGGGGTAAGCGTGTAGGCAACCCGCTCGGGAAAGCCCCATGCCCGAGCGGGCATACGCAAGCAGGCCATGCACTACACTCAAAGCAGGTGTTCGCCGCGATGGCGCACCCTGCCGCTACCCCACCACGCGAGGACGACCCCCATGGCACAGCAACCGGGAACCGGTCAGGGCCTTCGGCTGATCAAGAAGTACCCCAATCGCCGGCTCTACGATACCGAGACCAGCACCTACATCACGCTGGCCGACGTCAAGCAACTCGTGCTCGACAACGAACCCTTCCAGGTCCTCGACGCAAAGAATGGCGAAGAATTGACCCGCAGCATTCTGCTGCAGATCATCCTCGAAGAAGAAACCGTCGGCTCGCCGATGTTCACGGCCCCCATGCTTGCGCAAGTCATCCGTTTCTACGGCCATGCCATGCAAGGCATCATGGGTTCCTACCTGGAAAAGAACATTCAGGTCTTCATCGACATTCAAAGCAAGCTGGCCGAACAGTCCAAAGGCATCTACGGTTCGCAGCAGTTCGGCCCTGAAGTCTGGGCGCAGTTCATGAACGGTCAGACGCCGATGCTGCAAAGCGTGATGAGCAACTACATCGAACAGAGCAAGAACCTGTTCGTGCAGATGCAGGATCAGATGCAGAACCAGACCAAGAACATGTTCACGACTTTCCCGTTCCCCACGCCGCCGGGCGACGAGCGGAAGTAAGTCGTTTGCCGTGGTGCGGGACCGACGTCCGGCACCACGGCACGCCCGAGCACCAGCGCTTGTCTTGCGAACGCCTGTGCATCGGGGAACCAAGGCGACCGCAGTGACTATCCTGCCAAGCAGCCCATTCCCCTGAAACGGCGTCGGTTCAGAGCTTCACGCCGTTGACCTTCTGCGCTTCGATCACGCGGCCCGTGCCGGTGACCAAGGGCGTTGCATCCCCTTTGACCTTGAGCTTGTCGCCCACCTTCAGGCCAAGCTTTTCCAGGCCGCCAGGCTTGGTGTGAATGAAGTCGCCGTTATCAAGCACCACCCCATTGGGCTTGCCGTGCTTGGCGTAGTTGAAGCGCACTACCACACCGGTCGATCCGTCGTCGCGGTCCTGCGCGGTCGGTGCTTTGCCATCAACTGATACCAGGCGCTCGAAGTCGTACACCACGTGTGCCGGTTCGCCTTTGGGCGAAGGCTCGGCAAGACTGCCTTCGAGCACCAGCGCCTGACCTGCACGCAAGCTCGCGAGCTGTTCTGTGACGACGCGATCGTGCGGGTCCGTGACGAACTGAGTCAGCACGCCGTCAGTGTCGATCAACACGCCTTCAATCGCGCCCTTGGGGCTGAAGATCAGCTGCGAAAAGCGGCCTTCGACAGACCACACATCGATTTCTTGCTGGGAATTTGGCATAGCTGCTTCTTCAGATGAATGTAGTAGCGCCGGAATCAACGAGCGCCAGGAACGCTGGTATAGCGCGGTTTCAGTGCCATGGTTGTGACAACTGTCGAGCTTGTTCGTTCCGTGCGTTGACCATTCATCCCATGCGGCGGACGTTCACTCCAAGGGCGGTACGACGCCTTCCACCAAGGTCTTCAGCAAGCGCGCGCGACGCCGTTCCAGATCGGCGATCTGCCGTTCGATATCGGCCAGGCGCTTGCGCTGCGCATCCGTGGTTTCGGGGCACATGGCAGCACCTTCAAGCAGCAGCATGCAGTCGGGAAATGCGCGGATTTCCGCCAGGCTGAAGCCGGTTGCAATCATGCGTTGAATCTGTCTCACCTGCGTGATGGCGGTGCCCGCAAAAGTCCGGTAACCGTTGCTTGCGCGTTGCGAACTCAGCAGGCCATGTTCGTCGTAATGGCGGATGGAACGCACACTTGCGCCAGTCTCGCGGGCCAGCTCGCCAATGCTCAGCGGCTTGTGTTGGGAAGGCGCGTTGGCAGCGGTTTTGGCGGGCCGGGCAGGGCGCTTGCCGACCGGCCCGATGACGCGATCACGCGTTTGATCGGAGGCTTGTTCAACAAGGTGCGAAGTGGGAGCAGTCATCGAAAAAGCATAGCGCTTTTTTTGCGCTTGACCCTCACGCCAGTGTGAGGCTTGAAGCTGGCAACTCATCTTCGTTCAGGGTTCGCCATGTTTGTTTCACGCTCCGTCTTCGGACGCACATTATCTGCGCTGTTTTTCTCTATGGCCCTGCTGTTGGGCTCATCGTCCGTCTTGGCGCAGGCCAAGGAATACAAGGTAACGGCCCCTGATGGGGTGTCGATTGCGGTTCAGGAATCCGGCAATCCCGATGGTCCGCCGATCATCTTCATCCACGGCCTGCTGGGCAGTCGTCTGAACTGGGACGCTCAGGTACATAGTGCTGAACTTCAACGTTTCCGCTTGATCACCTACGACATGCGTGGCCATGGCCTGTCGGGCAAGCCGACGGACGCCGCTTCCTACACCGAGGGCAAGCGTTGGGCAGATGATCTGGCCGCCGTCATCGAATCCTCGCAGGCGCGCAAGCCCACCCTGGTGGGCTGGTCCCTGGGTGGGGTGGTGATCTCCAACTACCTGGCCAACCATGGCGACGGGCGGATCGCAGGCGCGGTGTATGTGAACGGCGTGATCGAGATGAAACCGGACCAGATCGTGTCTCATCCTGCGATCTACCGAGACCTGGTATCGCCCGACCTGAAGACCCATCTTGATACCGTGCGCGACTTTCTTCGTCTGTGCTTCCACACCCAGCCCGATGCGCCGACCTTCGAGCGCCTGCTTGCCAATGCCGCCATGGCTTCCTGGGACATGCAGCGCGCGGTCATGGCGATCTCGGTAGAAGCTGCAGAGGGCTTGGGCAAGGTCAAGGTGCCCGTCTTGCTGCTCTATGGCGAGCGCGACGCGCTGGTGCAAGCGAAACCCGCCATCGATCGCGCCAGGCAATTGAACCCGCGTGTCCAGAGCAAGCTGTACGCGGAATCGGGCCATGCACCGTTCCTGGAAGAGGCCAGCCGGTTCAACCAGGACTTGTCTGCATTCGTCGACGCCGTTCGCTGAACCGGTCATTGGCCTGCCGGCGACGTGCATGCGCTTCATCAGATAAGATCGCGTCCCTCGTGCTGCAGACAGGCACATGTCATTACGACCCAATCGCCGGGCAGATGCCGTCATCGCTTGGTCGCTGGGCAGTTCGGGATGCAATCTGGTGTCTGGTGAAATCATTCTGATGCGGCATGGCAAGCCGGATCTGGGCCCGATCGACAAGGTGTCGTCGCGGGATATGAAGCAGTGGATCGCGCAGTACGATCTGGCGGTCATCGTGGATGAACCTGCTCCCGAGACCAGCAGAGCGCTGGCCAGCGCGGCCGGCGTCATCGTGTCGAGCAGCGCGCCGCGGGCGCTTGCGTCGGTGGCGGCGCTGGGCTTGTCGCCCAAGGTGATCGACGCGGTATTTTGCGAGGCCCCGTTGCCGCACGGAAGCTGGGCGCAGCCCCGCCTGTCGCCGTTCACCTGGGCGTTCATTTACAGAATGGCATGGCTGTGCGGCTTGTCCGCGCAAGTCGAGTCGGCGCGCGACGCTGGCTTGCGTGCCGACCGAGCTGCGCAGCAACTGCAGACGCTTGCCGAAGGTGAAGACGTGCTGCTGATGGGGCACGGGTTCATGAATCGCATGATCGCCAAACGGCTGACGCGTGCTGGCTGGGTTCGCCAGGACAGCAGCGGCAGCCGCTACTGGAGCGCAAGTCGGTATCGGAAAGCGCCGAGCAGTAAATAACCGAAAATAACGAGTCGAAATCCGAGCCAGCAGAATCCCGGCTGACGTCTCATCACCGCGACCACCCCATGTTTGCGCTTCACGCCTTCATCACCTCGGACCAAGACGCTTATCCACTCGCTAGCTTGGAAGCTGCCTTGAGCAAACTGCTGGCAGGGCAAGACGCCGACGCGCCCGAGGTCTCATTCAGCACCTTGCCCTTCAGCAATCAGCCGCGACTGCTTTACCGCTGGCCGACCTGGAACTTCTCTGTCACCAGCGACCAGGGCGAGCAGGTCGCCAGCGATGCCGACTTCGTCGCGCAGACATGCCGCGCCGTCTTTCCTGGCGGCCGCCCCACGCATCGCATCCGCGTGGTGTTTGCACAGGACAGCAGCCTCGACTTCACGAACCACATCATCTGGATCATGGACTGGCTCAAGGAGATCCCGAATGTCGTGCTGTACGACGAGACAAGCAAGTCGCTTTGCTGATGCATCACTACACACCCTGCTGGTCAGGCGGTCGTCGCAGGGCAACCCGGCGTAGCAGCTAAACTGCCGGGTTGTGTCGGTTGTATCGGACCGCCCATACCGCACTCGGTTAAATTTTGGACATAGTGGAAAAATCAGTGAGCTACCCCTGCCTGCATGGCGGCAAGGCGCTTTGCGTGGCGTCGGTTCAAGCGGGAATTCGCCAGCTCAGCCAAGACAGTCATGGCGCCGATCTGGCATGAGCCGGCTGCTGCTCGCGCCCATGGAAGGGCTGGCCGATTGCGTGCTGCGTGACGTGCTGACCAGCTCGGGCGGGCTGGACAGCTGTGTGTCCGAATTCGTCCGCGTGACCGGGTCGGTCTTGCCACAAAGCGTTTACGAGCGCGACACGCCCGAAGTGCTGCACGGCGGCTATACGCCCTGTGGCACGCCCATGGTGATCCAGTTGCTGGGCAGCGATCCCGAGTGGATGGCGGTCAACGCCATGTATGCGGCCAAGCTGTCGCCGCACGGCATCGATTTGAATTTCGGCTGCCCGGCCAAGGTGGTCAATCGGCATGGCGGCGGCGCCATGTTGCTGGCGCATCCCGACAAACTCTTCAGCATCGTCTCTGCGGTTCGAACGGCCGTGCCCACCCACATTCCCGTGACGGCGAAAATGCGCCTGGGGGTCTCCGACACCTCGCTTGCGCTGGACTGCGCACGCGCGCTCCAAGAAGGCGGGGCGGCAAGCCTGGTCGTGCATGCCCGGACAAAAGCAGACGGCTACAAGCCGCCGGCGCACTGGGAATGGATCGCGCAGATCGACGCGGCAGTCGACGTGCCGGTGGTGGCCAACGGCGACGTCTGGACGGTGGAGGACTGGGAGCGGTGCAGGGCGGTCAGCGGCTGCGACGACGTGATGATCGGGCGGGGCGCAGTGTCGGACCCGTTCCTGGCCTTGCGCATTCGCGGCCTGATGGCGCGCGAGGCCCACGCCGAGGAATGGCCCGCCGTGCTGGCCCAGCTTGCCGACTACCTGAAGAAGCTCAAGATCCGGGTGGCCGTGCGCCACGAGCATGGCCGCGTGAAGATGTGGCTCAGTTATCTGAAACGCACCTGGACGCAGGCGGCCGAGCTGCACGACGCGATTCGGCGCCTGCACGATTCGCATGAAATTCTTGAGGTGATCGAGCGCGCGCAGGCAGCCAGCAATGTGGCGTCGGGGCCTCGGTTCGCCGTAGCTGGCTTGCTTGATCCGGCCACGTCTTCCCCGCAGAACCCCCTCGTTTTCCCCAGCACGGTACAATAGCCGGTTGCGTGCGCGGGACGTTGTCCGGGCTTTCGATCAGTCGGCTTTTAAAAAGCGTTGATCCAGCTTCGCCGCACCGTCTCCTTTGTCGCATCGTCACCGCTATACGCCGGACTCATCCATGTCGCAGATCATTTCCCCTCCCGTACCGTACCTGACCGCGCCCAAGGTGGGGTTCGTTTCACTCGGATGCCCAAAGGCGTTGACCGATTCGGAACAGATTCTTACCCAGTTGCGCGCGGAAGGTTACGAGACCTCCGCCAGCTACGAGGGCGCGGATCTGGTCATCGTCAATACCTGTGGATTCATCGATGACGCCGTGCGCGAAAGCCTGGACGCCATCGGTGAGGCCCTGAACAAGAACGGCAAGGTCATCGTCACCGGCTGTCTGGGCGCCAAGGCCGGCCCGACCGGTGGCAACCTGATCGAGCACGTGCACCCCAGCGTGCTGGCCGTGACCGGCCCGCATGCCACGACGGAAGTCATGCAGGCGGTGCACGAACACCTGCCCAAGCCGCACGATCCTTTCATCGACCTGGTGCCGGCCCAGGGCATTCGCCTGACGCCCAAGCACTACGCCTACCTGAAGATCTCGGAAGGCTGCAATCACCGCTGCACCTTCTGCATCATCCCGTCGATGCGCGGCGACCTGGTGTCCCGTCCCATCCACGACGTGCTGCGCGAAGCCGAGAACCTGGCCAAGGCCGGCGTGAAGGAATTGCTGGTCATCTCGCAAGACACGAGCGCCTACGGCGTGGACGTCAAGTACCGCACCGGTTTCGTCAACGGTCGCGCCGTGCGCACGCGCATGACCGACATGGTGCGTGAACTGGCTACGCTGGGCATGTGGGTGCGCCTGCACTACGTCTACCCGTACCCCAGCGTGGACGAAGTCATTCCGCTGATGAACGAAACCCACGCCAGCGGCGGCCGTGTGCTGCCTTATCTGGATGTGCCGTTCCAGCACGCCAACCAACGCATTCTGAAGCTGATGAAGCGCCCGGCGTCCAGCGAGCGCAATCTGGACCGCATCCGCGCCTGGCGCGAAGCCTGTCCGGATCTGACCATCCGCAGCACCTTCATCGCCGGTTTCCCGGGCGAGACCGAAGAGGAATTCCAGGAGCTGCTGGACTTCCTGGTCGAAGCGCAACTCGACCGCGTGGGCTGTTTTGCCTATTCGCCGGTGGATGGCGCCACGGCCAACGAGTTGCCCGATCCGGTGCCGGAAGACATCCGCAACGAACGCGTTGCGCGTTTCATGGCGGTGCAGGAAAGCATCTCGCGCAAGCGCCTGGCCAAGAAGGTCGGCAAGGTCGTGAAGTGCCTGGTGGACGAGGTCAATGCCGACGGCGGCATCGCCCGTTCGATGGCCGACGCGCCCGAGATCGACGGCAGCGTCTTCATCTCGGCGGCCGAAAAGCCCTGGAAGCGCTACAAGGTGGGCGACATCGTGTCCGTGCGCATCACCGGTTCCGACTCGCATGATCTGTGGGGCGACGTCGCCTGACACGGGTTAATCCGCAGGCCTGTCTGCTCGTCTGAAAGGGGTGGCTACGCTATCGTATCCACCACCCAAACCGAGGAGATAGGCATGCGCGATGTTGTCGTGGTGGCGGGCGCTCGCACCGCAATTGGTAGCTTTGGCGCAAGCCTGAAAGACTTCACGCCCAGCCAGCTGGCCACCATCGTCACCAAGGAAGTGCTGGCGCGCGCGGCCTTGTCTGGTGACGAAGTCGGCCACGTGGTGTTCGGCAATGTCGTGCAGACCGACCCGCGCGACATGTACCTGGCCCGGGTGGCCGCCATCGATGCCGGCATTGCCGTCCACACCCCCGCACTGACCGTCAATCGCCTGTGCGGCTCGGGCCTGCAGGCCATCGTGTCGGCCGCGCAAGGCATCATGCTTGGCGAATACGACACCGCCGTCGCGGGTGGCTCGGAAGTCATGAGCCGCGCGCCGTATCACCTGCCCAGCCACCGCTTTGGCGCCCGCATGGGCGACACCAAGGTGGTCGACATGCTGCTCGGCACCTTGCACGACCCCTTCCACGGCATCCACATGGGTGTCACCGCCGAAAACGTGGCGGCAGAAAACCAGATCACCCGCGAAGACCAGGACCAGTTGGCGTTCTTGTCGCATCGACGCGCCTCGGCCGCCATTGCCGCTGGCTACTTCAAGGACCAGATCGTCCCGGTCAGCATCAAGAGCCGCAAGGGCGAGGTGATCTTCGATACCGATGAAAACCCGCGCGCCGATATTTCGCTGGAAGACCTGGCCAAGCTGCGCGCGGTCTTCCAGAAAGAAAACGGCACGGTCACCGCCGGCAATGCGTCGAGCATCAACGACGGCGCAGCGGCGGTGGTGCTGATGGAAGCGGAAGAGGCCAAGCGGCGCGGCGCCAAGGTGCTGGGCCGGCTGGTCGGCTACGCGCACGCCGGCGTCGACCCGCGCACCATGGGCATCGGCCCGGTGCCGGCCACGCGCAAGGTGCTGGAGCGCACCGGCGTTCGTCTCGATCAGATTGACGTGATCGAGGCGAACGAGGCCTTCGCGGCCCAAGCCTGCGCCGTCACGCGTCAACTGGGTCTGGACCCCGCCAAGGTCAATCCGAACGGCAGCGGTATTTCGCTGGGGCACCCGGTGGGCGCCACCGGCGCGATCGTCACGGTGAAAGCCTTGTACGAATTGGAACGCATTGGCGGGCGCTATGCGCTCGTCACCATGTGCATCGGTGGCGGGCAGGGGATCGCGGCGATCTTCGAGCGGGCTTGAGAAAAGCCCCGGGGCCTGGACTGGCGTTCAGGCCCCGGGCGCCACGCTGCGCGCTAGCGATTGATGAACATCGTGGCGCGCATCGATTCGGTATCGATGAACACGTAGCAGGTGCCGTCCGAGCAGAAATTGCCGAAGTCCACATCGTTGTCGGCATCGGCAACTTGCAGGAACTGATCGATCTGCAGCAGGTAGGTGAACGGCGCTGCCGGCAAGCGTTGCGGGCCATTGCCCGTCCACCATGGCACGCCGCCCAGCTTGGTCCGATGCGACGCCGGAAACAGCATATCGTCGGTGAAATCGTTGAGCCAGCGTATTGGGTCGTTGATGGCTTCTGCCATCTCTGGCGGTACGGGATCCTCGAAGGGTTCCCAGCCCGTCACCCAGAGTTCAGGCAAGACTTCCGTCGTCAGTTCCGGCACAGGGGTATAGCCCTCGCCCAGATCGTTGCGCGGCAAGAAGAAGGCGGCATTGGTGCCGATATCCGCTTCCCAGAAGCTGCAGACATCCTCGCCTTCGCACTTGAACAGGTGCAGCACCATGTCGGCCAGCTCGCTGTTGCCCTTGAGCGGTCCCAGTTGGTCCAGCGTGCGCCGAACCGGCAGTTGTGCCACCAGGCTCATGGCTTGGCCGCATTCCTTGCAGACGGGCCACAGCGAGGTGGCCAGGCCCCAGGGCAGGCCGCCCAGTTTGGGAAACAGGCCAGTGGCATTGGCCGGACGAGCGAAGTTCAAGGTGGGGATCAAGCTAAGCATGCAGGCGGCTCCTCGACGGCGCAGGGGGGTGGGCTGGCGCTGGAGCATGCCATAGGGTGCTTTCCTGCTGGCCAGTTGGAGAATCGAGCTTTCCGATTCAAACGTTTGGTCACGGCGAGTTAATCTGCTTGGATGAGCTGAAGAGGCAGTATCGGCGCGGATCGCATGGTCGATAAAAAACCGGCACGAGCCGGTTTTTTACTACATCGATTTAGGGGGTCCGCCGACGGCGTCCCCCAAGCTCACGAGACTCAAGGCTGCGGCATGCGTCGCGGGCCTTCAGTTTCGGTGCGCTGCACCTGGCTCGATGCTTCTTCCTTGTCGTGTGTGGAATCCGCCGGCTGATTCTTGGCATCTTCGCCGGTGGCGGGGCCGGCCTTGGGGTTTTCCGGGTCCGTTGCGCCAGGCTTCTTGGTGTCGACAGTGGAGGTCATGATGGGCCTGTTGATTGATGGATCGAACCCATCTGTTCGCAATTTTCGTTCCCTTGTGTTCGTTTCCTTGCCAGCAGGAAGCACAGCGCAGCCATCAACTGAATCAACGCGATCAGCGCGTAGAAAAATGGCATCGAGCTGCCCGCGGCGCGTACCCATCCCATCGCCATGGGCGCGAACGCATAACTTGCCTGCGAGACTGCGGCGATCAAGGGCACAACGCGCCTGGCCAGCGTGGCGGTGAAGGCCTGTTGGGCGATCAGCGGCGGCAAGGACGTGGCGTTGCCGATGCCAGAGCCGAACAACAGAATACCCAGCCAGATCAAGGACACGGTATTGCCCGCAGCAAGCAGCACCGCCGATCCGACGACCTGGATGGCATAAGCCAGCGCGGCGACCTGCCAGCGATCCATGGACGCAGGCATCAGCCAGCCCACCAGGCTGCGGCCAAGAATCGCGCACAAGGTGGCAGCGGCCATTGCCATGCCCGCCGTCTGCTCGCCGAGCACCGGCGCCAGCATGGAAAAAAGATGTGCAATCAGCCCAATTTGCGCAAACAGGCCCAGGGACATGCCTGCGGCCAAGGCGATGAATCGGCGATCGCGCCATAAGGAGGGCAAGGCGCCGGGCAGATGTTGGGCAGGGGGTATCGCATCGACGGCCGCGCCATCCGGGAACTGCTTCCTGCTCGCGGGCGTCTGCGAGAACACCCACCTCGACAATCCGCCGATCACACTCACCGACAGCAGCCCGATCATCCACGCGGCGTGTGCAAACCCGAAGCGTTGGATCAGCCACGCCCACAGCGGTGAAAACAGCACGCCGCCCAGGCTGGCGCCGTTGTAGGCTATGCCCAGCGCCATCGGACGCTTGAGCACGAACCACGGCGCAATGATGGCGTTGACGGCTGCCGCCCCGAGCGCGACCCATCCCATGCCGCTCAGTATTGCAGCCATCAGCAACTGCCAGTAGGCACCGGCCGTGGCCCAGCCCATCACGCCCAGCGCCAGCAGGATCGAGCCGGCCGCCGTCACCGATGGCAATCCGAATCGCCGATACAGCGCCGGCAGATTCGCGACGACCACCGTGCCCGCCAGAAAGTGCAGGGTCACGGCGGAGGACACCCACGCCAGCGGCCAGCCGGTGCGCTGAATGACCGCGTGCAGGAAGACGGGCGGGCCGTAGAAGCCGATGCCCCATCCCAGTACCGCCAGAACGAAGGTCGCCTGGACGACCGTCCAGCCGAAGAAACGGGAAGGGGGCACGGGCCGGTTCCGAATGCGTATCAAGGTCGACAGTGTTTGCGGCGCGTGCCTTGCACACTTCGTCGCCCGCCGAAGGATGACGGACTTGGTGTCAAGCGCGTGACACAGCGCCCATGCGTCCACACCGAACTCCAACAACGAGCCCCAACCCATGCCAGGCAGTCGGCCTTTTGGACTAGGCGCTCACGACCGGAACATCCAAGTCGCAGGCCAAACGTGCAATACCTGTGCGACCACCGGCTTCAGACTTCGACGCAGCGCATTCCTGTTCCTGGCGCGAGACCAGGGACGAGCAATGCGACAGCCACGCTGGACAGCTTCGGCGTCAGCCGGAGCTGCAAGCGCTTGAAATCATCGGAACCCACCATGACACAACCCGACCTGCTCACCGCTGTCGACAAGGACCGGCGCAAGCTGTTGCTTGCCAGCGCGGGGACCATGGCAATCGCCAGCCTGCCGCTTGTCGCTCAGGCGGCCGGCGCCAATACGCACCGCGCAACCGCGCAATCTCAGAAAGGACAGCACGCCATGAACACGATCACCACCAAGGACGGCGTAGAAATCTTCTACAAGGATTGGGGTCCGAAGACCGCCCAGCCGATCATGTTCCACCACGGCTGGCCGCTGTCCAGCGACGACTGGGACGCACAGATGCTGTTCTTCGTCAGCCAGGGCTATCGCGTCGTCGCCCACGACCGCCGCGGCCACGGCCGCTCGGCGCAGGTCAGCGAGGGTCATGACATGGACCACTACGCGGCAGACGCCTTCGCCGTGGTCGAAGCCTTGAACCTGACCAAGGTGATTCACGTCGGTCACTCGACCGGCGGCGGCGAGGTGGCGCGCTACGTGGCCAAGTACGGTCAGCCCAGCGGTCGCGCCGCCAAGGCCGTGCTGGTCAGCGCCGTGCCGCCCTTGATGCTGAAGACCGCGAACAATCCGGAAGGCCTGCCGATGGAAGTGTTCGACGGCTTCCGCGCAGGCGTTGCCGGCAACCGCGCGCAGATGTTCCTGGACGTGCCCGCCGGCCCGTTCTATGGCTTCAACCGCGAAGGCGCCAAGGTCTATCCCGGCGTCGTCCAGAACTGGTGGCGCCAAGGCATGATGGGCAGCGCCAAGGCCCATTACGAAGGCATCAAGGCATTCTCGGAAACCGACCAGACGGCAGATCTGCAGGCCATCACCATTCCCACGCTGGTGATGCATGGTGACGACGACCAGATCGTGCCGATCGCCGACGCCGCGCTGAAGGCAGTCAAGCTGCTGAAGAACGGTTCGCTCAAGGTGTACAAGGGCTACCCGCACGGCATGCTGACTACGCACGCGGACGTCATCAATCCCGATCTGCTGGCGTTCTTCAAGAGCTGAGCTCGGTTGAACTGAATTGGCAAGAAAAACGCGGCCCCTCATTAAAACGAGGGGCCGCGTTTTTATGCCTGCAGCAAGGGCCGCAGGCCTTGCTAGGCCTGACAGCCCACTGTCGAAAGTTCAGCCCTTGCGGCGCACCTTGTCGATCAGGAAGTCCGTCACTGCCAGCGCCTGGGGGTGTCCACCTGCGGTAGCCGGCGAAGTCATGAATTCGCCTTGCACGATAAAGGTCGGTGTGCTGTCCACGGCGTAATCGGTCAACATTTTCTTCGCGCGCACCACGCTGTTCTGCACGCCGAATGCCTTGGTCGCGGCCAGAAACGCCTGCTTGTCGCCGCCGTTCTTTTCCACCAGCTCAGCCACTTCTTCCGGCGTGGCCAGGCGCTTGCGGTCGACGTTCATGGCCGTGAACATCGGGGCGGTCATCTTGTCCACCATACCAAGCGACTCGAACGCGTAGTAGCTGCGCATCAGGTTCTCGGCACTGGTCAGGAAGGGCACAGGAATGCGGCGGAAGCTGACGTCGGCCGGCAGTTTCTTCGCCCAGGGCTCAAGATAGGTTTCCAGCGCAAAGCAGTGGGGGCAGGCGTACGAGAAGAACTCCAATACCTCGACCTTGCCCGCTACCGACACGGGCTGAGGGCTTGCCAGCCGAAGGTATTCCTTGCCTTCCTGAGGTTGGCCCTGGGCGCTGGCGGTAGCGGTCCATCCCGACAAGGCCGTGGCGCCTGCTGCGGCTGCGGCCAGCTGGCCGAGGAAGACGCGTCGTTCTGCTTTCATAGTGGTTTCCGCTGCACGAAGTCGATAAAGGGGGCGAAAGCGATCCAGGAACAGCCCGGAAGTCGTCGTTCACCCGAATACGACCGTGAAGTTGGCAAAGCGTTCCGTTGACAGGCCGTGCATGGCAGGTATGCCGCGCCGCCCTGCGCGAGCATCCAGCGAATCAACGCATGATGAAACGTGGGTCGATGGTCCGGTGGGCATACTCGCGCACGTGGGTAATGAAGGCTTGCAGCAGCAGGGAGGGCTTGCGGTCGATGGGCGTCAGTACCGAGAAGTTCGCCTTCATGGCGGGCTCGAAGGGAATGAATTTGACCTTGTTGCCCTTGTAGGTCGATGCGGTGATTGCTTCCACCAGCGATACGCCCAGACCTGCTTCGATGAAGTGGCAGATCGACATCGACACCTGGCATTCGATTCGCGATTGCAGCTCGACGCCATGGGCGGCAAACATGGAATCGGTTTCCAGCCGGGTATGAATCGTCTTGGGATGCGAGATGAAGGATTCGCCTTCGAAGTCGTGCGGGTAGATCACGTCCCGGCTACTCAGGCGATGCCCGGCGGGCACGGCGCAGACCAGGCGTGCCGCAAACAGCAGCTCGCCATGCGTGCTGCTCATGTCCACCGACAGGATCGGAAAGCCCACGTCGCAGCGCTGGCCTTGCACCATGTCCACGATGGTGCGCGAGCTGTGCATCAGCAGCGCAATCTTGGCGTCGGGGCGGGTGGCGACAAATTCTGCAATTGCATATGGCAGCAGCGAAATGGCAATCGCAGGCGCGGCGGCGATCTGCAGGCTGCCGCGCTGCTGGGTGCGAATGTCTTCCGCCGCGCGCGCAATCCGCTCCACCCCTACCAGCGAGCGCAGGACTTCTTCATATAACGACTCGGCCTCTGGCGTGGGATACAGTCGTCCACGGGCACGCAGGAATAAGGAGAAGCCGACGCTTTCTTCCAGGTCGGCAATCAAGCGCGTGGTGGCAGGCTGCGAAATGTGCAGTGCCTCGGCTGCCCGGGTGACGGTCTGGTAAACCATGACGGCACGAAAGGCTTCGAGTTGGCGAATTTTCACTCAGGTTCCTCGACGGATGCGGGCATCAGCGCCCGCATTGGTGCGCAGGCGTCGTTCATCGGTGCATGTAACGACTCTATGCGAAATAGGCATCGAAACGCCAAAAAAAAGCATTATTCCTGAAGATCGAATGCCCCTACGCTAGTCGCAGGTATGAGTTTTTCTGAACATCCGACAGCCCAGCAACACAACAAAGGGCGTCGGAGTTTCCAACAAGCGTTCACGGAGGGGACTACGATGAAACGCAATGTACTCAGCGCGGCAGTGCTTTTGGCAGCAACCCTGGCAGCATCGGGCGCGGCAGTGGCGCAGACGCCCACGCTGTACCTGGGCTCTTACGGTGGGTCGACTGAAAAGCTGTTCAAGGAAAAAATCATCCCGGCCTTCGAGGCCAAGCACAAGGCCAAGATCGTCTATGTGGCAGGCAACTCCACCGACACCCTGGCCAAGCTGCAAGCGCAAAAGGCTGCGCCCGAACTCGACGTCGTGCTGGTCGACGACGGCCCGATGTTCCAGGCCATGCAATTCGGCTTCTGTGACAAGGTTGCCGACGCCCCCATCTACAAAGACCTGTATTCCTTCGCCAAGCTGGGCGATACGGCCACCGCCGTGGGCGTGGTCGCCACGGGCCTGATGTACAACACCGAGGCTTTCAAGAAGCTGGGCCTGCCCAAGCCCGATTCGTGGAACATCCTGACCGACAAGAAGTTCTCGCAGAAGATCGTCATTCCGCCGATCTCGAACACCTACGGTCTGCAGACCCTGGTGAAGTTCGCTGAACTCAATGGCGGCAATGCGAAGAACATCGACCCGGGCTTCAACGCCATCATCAAGCAGGTCAACCCCAACGTGCTGGCCTGGGAACCGTCGCCCGGCAAGATGACCGAGCTGCTGCAGAACGGCGACGCCATTCTGGGCGTCTGGGGCAGCGGCCGCGTGCAGGCGCTGAAGGAAACCGGCTTCCCGGTCGAATTCGTGTTCCCCAAGGAAGGCGCCCCCGCGCTGATGATCGCGGCTTGCCCGATCGTCAAGAGCGACGTGCCGGAACTGTCGCAGCAATTCATCCAGTATCTGCTGACGCCTGAAGTCCAGGCCGACCTGGCTGCCAGCCAGGGCTTCGGTCCGGTCAACCGCACGGCCAAGCTTGACCCCGCCGTGGCATCGAAAGTGCCCTACGGCGAAGAACAGGTCAGCAAGCTGCAAGCCTCGGATTGGGACACCATCAACGCGCAACGCACCGATTGGACCAACCGCTGGAATCGCACGGTCGAACGTTGATCGTCCCGGCGGGGTCGTGAATTCACGCTTCTTGGCCGCGTTGGCTGAGGAGCCCTGGCCCCGCCTGTCGTCCCACCCATTGGGGTACGAATCGTTCCCGGGTTCCGCGCAGCACCGCGTGCTGCGCGCGGACGACCGACGCGCCACGCGTCGCCTTTGAACAGCAAACGGATGTGAACATGAGCTTTCTGAAACTGGAAGGGCTCGCCAAGTCTTTTGGCGATTTCACCGCAGTCGATGGACTGAGCCTGGCCGTCGAGCGCGGTGAGTTCATCTCGCTGCTTGGCCCCTCGGGCTGTGGCAAGACCACGACCCTGCAGATGGTGGCGGGTTTTGTCGATCCCTCGGCTGGCAAGGTCATCCTGAACGGCCGCGACATCACCGATGTACGCCCGGAAAAGCGCGGCATGGGCGTGGTGTTCCAGAGCTACGCGCTGTTCCCCCATATGACGGTCGGCCAGAACATCGGTTTCGGGCTGGAGATGCGCGGCATGGGCAAGAGCGAGCGCAACAAGCGGATTTCGGAAACCCTGTCGCTGGTTCGTCTGGACGGTCTGGGCGAGCGTTATCCGCGTGAACTGTCGGGCGGTCAACGCCAGCGTGTTGCCATTGCACGCGCCCTGGCGATCCGCCCCGAAGTGCTGCTGCTGGACGAGCCGATGTCCAACCTGGATGCCAAGCTGCGCGAGGAAATGCACATCGAACTGCGCGCCATCCAGCGCTCGCTGGGCATCACCACCATTCTGGTCACGCACGATCAGGTCGAAGCCATGACCATGAGCGATCGCATCGCCGTGATGCATGGTGGCCGCATCGTGCAACTGGCCACGCCTTTCGAAGCCTATGAGCGCCCGGTGTCGACCTTTGCGTCGGGCTTCCTGGGCAAGACCAATGCTCTGCGCGGCGAAGTGCAGGGCAAGAAAGAACGCTGCTGTGAAGTGCGCCTGGGCGATCTGGTCGCCCAGATTCCGCACGAAGGCAAAGACCCGCGTGGCACGGTCAACGTGTACGTGCGCCCCGAGAAAATCCGCATCGCCGGCCCCGGCGAATTGGGCCTGGCCGCCACCGTGCGCACGCGCCTGTTCCTGGGCAGCCACTGGATGCTGGAAGTTGAAAGCCCAGTAGGCAGCTTGCGCATGAGCCTGCCGAACACCGGCACCGTGCCGCCGGAAGAGGGCACCGCGATCATGGTGCACTGGTCGGACGACGACCTGCGCATGTTGTCCACGGAGGCCGCACATGCCTGATACCGCCGTGCTGAACGCGCCGGCGGTCCGTACCAGCAAGCGCAGCCTTGCGCCCTGGTACCTGTCGGCCCCCGCGCTTGCCGTCTACGTGTCGCTGCTGTTGGTGCCTCTGGCGCTGACGGCCATGCTGTCCTTCAATGCCTTCGACGGCACCAAGGGCATCCTGCCCACGCACACGCTGCATAACTACATCGAGATATTCTCGGACGGCTACTACCACGAGATCTTCCTGCGTACCGGTGGCCTGGCGCTGGCGGTGACCTTCCTGTGCGTGCTGTTCGGCGTGCCGGAAACCATCATCCTGGCGCGCATGAAAAGCCCCTGGCGAGGTTTGTTCCTGGTGGTGATCCTGGGTCCGTTGCTGATCTCGGTGGTGGTGCGCACGCTGGGCTGGTCCATCCTGCTGGGCAACAAGGGCCTGATCAACGAAATGCTGATGGCCATCGGCGCCATCGACTCGCCCATCCGCATGGTCTTCACCATGACGGGCGTGGTGATTGCGCTGACCCACGTGCTGATTCCCTTCATGGTGATCGCCGTGTGGGCCACGCTGCAAAAGCTCGATCCACAGGTGGAGAACGCCGGTCTGTCGCTGGGCGCATCGCCCGCAACCGTGTTCCGCCGCGTGATCCTGCCGCAGATTCTTCCGGGCGTGCTCTCGGGCAGCATTATCGTGTTTGCGCTGGCAGCCTCGGCCTTCGCCACCCCTGCCTTGCTGGGTGGACGGCGCCTGAAAGTGGTGGCCACTGCCGCCTATGACGAATTCCTCAGCACCTTGAACTGGCCGCTGGGGGCATCGATTGCCGTCATTTTGCTGATTGCCAACGTGGTGATCATCATCGGTTGCAACCGCCTGGTGGAGCGTCGCTTCAAGCAGGTCTTCGACAGCGGAGCCCAAGATGCGTAAAAACGGATGGTGGTCGATCGTCTATCACACGCTGTTCATCGGTTTCATCGTGGCGCCTTTGCTGACGGTGGTGGTGGTGTCCTTCACGCCGCTGGGCTACATCTCGATGCCTACCGACGGCCTGTCGCTGCGCTGGTTCCGGGCCATTTTCGAAGCCAACGAAATCATCAACGCGTTCTGGCTGTCCTTGGGCCTGGGCCTGGTGTCTGCAACGGTGTCGGTGTTGCTGGCGGTGCCGGCGGCGCTGGCGCTCACGCGTTATCGCTTCCCGGGGCGCGGCGTGCTGTCGGCATTCTTCATGTCGCCGCTGATGATCCCGCACGTGGTGCTGGGCGTGGCCTTTCTGCGCTTCTTCAACCTGGCGGGCATGACGGGCTCGTTCGTGTGGCTGGCATTCACCCATGTGATCGTGATCATGCCCTACGCACTGCGCCTGGTGCTGTCGGCAGCAGTCGGCATGGACCGCGACGCCGAGCGGGCCGCACTGTCGCTGGGTGCGAACCGCTGGACGGCATTTCGCCGCATCGTGCTGCCGCTGATTCTGCCGGGCGTGGTGGGGGGCTGGATGCTGGCCTTCATCCAGAGCTTCGACGAATTGACGATGACGATCTTCGTGGCCACGCCGGGCACGACCACGCTGCCGGTCGCCATGTACAACCAGATCGCGCAGACGATCGATCCGCTGGTGGCGTCGGTGTCGACGCTGATCATCGCCGGCACGGCCATCATGATGATTCTGCTCGATCGCCTCGTCGGTCTCGACCGCGTGCTGATCGGCAAACAATAAACAAGGTCGGAAACAAACCATGAACACGAGCGATTTGCTGGTGATTGGCGGAGGCCTGGTAGGCGCGTCCGTAGCGCTTGGCGCTGCACGCAGCGGCCTGGCCGTCACCGTGCTGGACGAAGACGACGTGGCGTTTCGCGCCTCGCGCGGCAACTTCGGCCTGGTGTGGGTGCAGAGCAAGGGCTTCACCTTGCCTGACTACGCACGCTGGAGCCTGGCCTCGGCACAAAGCTGGCCGGAACTGTCGGCCTATTTGAAGGAACGCACCGGCATCGACGTCGAGTTGAAGCAGCCGGGCGGCCTGCACCTGTGCCTGTCGCAGGAAGAAATGGACACGCGCAAGGAACGCTTGCAGTGGCTGCAGGATGAAGTCGGCCCGCACTACCAGTTCGAGATGCTGGACTACGACGAGCTGCGCAAGCGTGTGCCGCTGGTGGGGCCGGACGTGGTGGGTGCGACCTATACGCCGATGGACGGGCATACCAATCCGCTGAAGCTGTTCCGCGCGTTGTACGACGCGGCCGCCAAGGAAGGCGTGCAGTTCAAGACCGGCTGCGGCACCGAAGATATTTCCTATGCCAACGGCATCTTCACCGTGAAGGCGGGCGGCAAGCTGTGGCAGGCGCCCAAGCTGGTGCTGGCTGCCGGCCTGGGCAACAACAAGCTGGCACCCAAGGTGGGCTTGTTTGCACCGGTGGAACCGAACCGCGGCGAAGTGCTGATCAGCGAACGCCTGCGCCCGATGCTGGGTTATCCCACCAACTTCGTGCGACAGACCGACGAAGGCACGGTGCAGATCGGGGACTCGCACGAAGACGTGGGTTTCGACGACGGCACCATCACCTCGGTGCTGGGCGGCATTGCCAAGCGCGGCATCAAGTGCTTCCCCATTCTGGCCAACGCCAACCTGGTGCGCGCCTGGGCCGCCTTGCGGGTGATGAGTCCCGATGGCTACCCGATCTACCAGGCCTCGGAATCGCATCCGGGCGCCTTCGTCGTCACCTGCCACAGCGGCGTGACGCTGGCCGCCAACCACGTGATGCGCATTGCGCCGTGGATTGCCGGCGGTGCCTATCCCGATGCGATCCGCGAGTTCAAGGGCGATCGTTTCCTCAACAAAGATCTGGTGTTCACCAATGGCCACTAATAGCCTGTTCCGTCCGCTATCCGGACCGAGTACCGCCTCGGCCCGACCCGTCGAGATCGAGTTCGACGGCCGTTTCCTGCAGGTGCAGGAAGGTGTGTCGGTGGCTGCCGCCTTGCTGTCGGCCGGCGTGTCGCGCTTCCGTACCTCGGTGGTCAGCGAGACCCCGCGCGCACCGTATTGCATGATGGGTGTGTGTTTTGAGTGCCTGGTCGAGATCGACGGGCAGGCCAGCCGTCAGTCCTGTCTGGTGACGGTTCGCGAGGGTATGAAAATCAACACGCAGCGCGGTCCGCGTGCCCTGATCGACGGCACGGAGGCCGGCAATGAGTGAAATCAACACGGGCGACCGTTACGACTTGGCCGTAGTCGGCGCAGGTCCTGCAGGCATGAGCGCCGCCGTCACGGCGCGCGCACGTGGCTTGAGCGTGGTCTTGCTCGACGAGCAGGAAGCCGTGGGCGGACAGATTTACCGCAACATCACACGTGCCAGCCATCGTGCGCTGGACGTGCTGGGCCCCGACTATGCGTCCGGCGCGCGCATTGCCGATTCGTTCCAGAGCAGCGGCGCCGTCCACCTGACCGGCGCATCGGTCTGGCAAGTTGGCCGCGACGGCACCATCAACTACCTGCGCGGCGGCAAGGTCGGTTCGCTGCACGCCACGCAGATCGTGCTGGCCAGCGGCGCCATGGAACGTCCGTTCCCGATTCCGGGCTGGACCTTGCCGGGCGTGCTGGGTGCCGGTGCCGCGCAGATCCTGTTGAAGAGCGCCGACCTGGCGCCGTCCGAGCCCGTGGTGCTTGCCGGCTGTGGCCCGCTGCTGTATTTGCTGGGCTGGCAATACCTGCGTGCCGGCGTGCCGATCAAGGCGCTGATCGACACCACCGACACCACCGACTACGTGCGCGCAGCCGGTCACCTGGTGGAAGCCTTGGCGGCCTGGCCCACGCTGAAGAAAGGCCTGAAGCTGATGAGCGCCTTGAAGAAAGGCAAGGTGCCTTTCTATCGCGGTGCGACCAACCTGGCGATACAGGGTACCGATGCCGCAACCGGTATCCGCTTCACGGCGGGTGGCAAGGATATGCACGTGGACAGCAAGGTCATCCTGCTGCACCAGGGCGTGGTGCCCAACACCCAGTTCACCTGGTCGCTGCGCGCCAGGCACACCTGGAACGATGTGCAGCTGTGCTGGACGCCGGAAGTAGATGCCTGGGGCAAGCTGGAAGGCCTGCCGAACATCTACGTGGCGGGCGACGGCATGGGCATCGGCGGTGCATTGGCTGCCGCCTTGCAAGGCCAGTTGTCCGGCCTGGAAGTCGCAGCGGTCGCCGGCAAGATCGACGCAGGCGCGCGTGATTCCGCTGCTGCGCCTTTGCGTGCAGAACTCACCAAGCAACTGCGCATCCGTCCCTTCCTGGACGTGTTGTATCGCCCGAAAGACGCCAACCGCATGCCGGCCGACGCCGTCACCGTATGCCGCTGCGAGGAAGTCACGGCAGGCGACATCCGGGGCTACGTGGCGCTGGGTTGCAGCGGCCCGAACCAGACCAAGTCCTTCGGCCGTTGCGGCATGGGTCCGTGCCAGGGGCGGCTGTGCGGTCTGACGGTGACCGAAGTGATTGCGCAGGCGCGCGGGGTGTCGCCGTCGGAGGTCGGCTACTACCGCATCCGTCCGCCGATCAAGCCGGTGACGCTGGGTGAGCTGGCCAACGAGGCCTGACATGGCTGTCCGCATGTTCGACACCCAGCCTGACCTCAACAGCCGTGAAGCCGACGTCATCGTCATCGGTGGCGGTCTGCACGGCATGTCCAGCGCCTTCCACCTGGCGCGCCGCGGCAAGCGGGTGATCGTGCTGGAAGCCGACTACTGCGGCCGGCATGCTTCCGGCGTCAATGCCGGGGGCGTGCGCACCCTGGGTCGCGACCTGGCCGAGATTCCGCTGTCCCTGGCCTCGCGCGATATCTGGCACGAACTGGGCGAACTGCTTGGCGACAATGCCGAGTTCACGCCCAGCGGCCAGCTGCTGGTGGCCGAGAACGAGAAAGACATCGTCACCATCAACAAGCGTGTCGCCTTGCTGGAATCGCATGGCTTCACGCACGAGAAGATCATCGACGGCAAGACGGCGCGTGAACTGGTGCCGACGATTTCGCCGCACGTGTGCGGCGGCATCTGGGTGAAAGACGACGGCCACGCGTTGCCATATCGCGCCGTCACGGCCTTCCGCCTGGCGGCCCAGCGCATGGGCGTGGCGGTGCATGAAACCACGCCCGCGCAGCGCCTCGACTGGCGCGACGGGCGCTGGCATGTGACGACCCCGCGCGGCACGTTCAGCGCGGAACACGTGGTCAACAATGCCGGCGCCTGGGCAGCTGAGTTTGCTGCGCAGGTCGGAGATCCAGTCCCGCTGGAAATCGGCGGCCTGATGCTGATGATCACCTACCGCCTGCCGCCTTTCGTCAAACCCGTGCTGGGCACAGCGGGCCGCCCGCTGTCATTCAAACAGTTTGCCAACGGCACGGTGTTGATCGGCGGCGGCTTGCGCTGCCCGGTCGACGTCATCGGCCGTCATGGCGAGGTGGACTTCATCCGCCTGGCCAGCAGCGCGCAGACCGTGACCGACCTGTTCCCGCACTTGCGTGAATTGCCGGTCAACCGCGCATGGGCAGGCGTAGAAGCCTTCATGCCCGACAACATTCCGGTGATCGGCCCGAGCATGAAGTCCCCGAACATCGTGCATGCATTTGGTTTTTCGGCGCATGGATTCGAACTCGGCCCGATCGTCGGCCGTATCGTGTCCGAGCTGGTGTGCGACGGTTCCACCGCGCACCCCATCGCGCCATTCTCGGCAGGGCGCTTCCGTCCTGCCCCCGCGGCTGGCGTCGAGTTCGACATGCCAGTCCCGTTTTCCATCCCAACAGGAGTTCTCCGATGAGCGACATCCAACGCCTCGACACCAACAAGCGTCTTTCCCGCGTCGTGATCCACAACGGCGTGGTCCATGTGGCCGGCGTTACCTCCAGCGACCTGACGGAAGACATCGGCGTGCAGACGCGCGACGTGCTGAACAAGATCGACGGTTACTTGGCCAGCGCCGGGACCGACAAGTCGCGTCTGCTGACGGTGCAGATCTGGCTGAAGAACATCGACCGTGATTTCGAGGGCATGAACGCGGTATGGGGCGAGTGGGCCGATATGGCCAACATGCCGACGCGTGCGACTGGCGAAGTGAAGCTGGCTCGTGCAGATCTGCTGGTCGAGATCATTGTCAGCGCGGCGAAGTAATTCGGCCTCAATGCGGCAGCGGCCAGCATGCCGTGCTTCTAAAAGCGCGCATCGTGTTAATCACGATGCGCGTTTTTTCATGCCTGTGGTTTTCTCGCGTCCTGGCGTTTGTACTGACCCGGACTCATGCTGAAGCTGGCATACTTACTTGGTGTTACTAATTTATCAGCGTCTTACAGGCTTAATCGGTAGGTTTATCGCCGTTTGACTCGGTTGATACGCGATCTTGGCGTAGTTGATCGCTTGAGGCCCGGCGCTGACATATTCCATACCAATACGGCTAGCGCCACATGCATATTCAATTTCGATCGCGTTGCGGCCCCCGCGCTACGAGGTCCGGACGCCACAGGGCTACATGGCTTGTTCTTTCTGCACTGCTGTTAAGTTCGTTTCAGCTGCAGGCGCAAACCATCGAAGTTGAGGACGCCACATCGTTACGTGCAGCTCAGCCTGTCAGCTTCGCCGAACCCGCAAACCGAGTGTTGAAAAAGAAAGTCGACGTCACCGAGAAGGTGTGGTCGCAGTTCTCCGTTTCCGAACGCGCGGCTATCTTGGCGCGCGACATCGAGATCGCGATTGTGCCTTCCACACAGGTGGGGACCGTCCAGTCTGCTCAGCTTGTCAATCGATCCACTGCGGGTACGAATTCAGGTGCGGTCTTGGGCAGTGTTGTCGCGCAGTCTATGTATATCGACAACCGCCTTCGAGACCGTGGATCGAATTATTCGGCGACGACCCAAGTTGGCATGGGCGTTCTTGGCGCGGTGCTTGGCAGCTCGATGGATCGCGGCCCCGTGCGCCGCTTCATCATCAACTACGGCATACAGACGCTTGACGGTGAGATAGCACAGGTCTTGGTGGAGTCCCCGGACGAATTCTTCGCACCTACCGGTCGATGTGTGTATTTGCCGAGTGTCGAACCGGCGCCCAGCAGTCTGTGCATGAACGACAAGTTGGCCTTTCTCTCTCGCTTGAGCGTACTCGGCCAAGCGGACCCAAATGCCATCGTGTCAGAACAACAGTTGGGGATACAGGTGAATTGCCGTGTCCCCGCCGTCGGTCTGATGACTCTGGACCGCTCGATGTGTACTCAACTTAATGGAACGATCGAAAAATGAGCTGTTTGCGTCTGCTTCTTTCTGCGCTGGCCTTGTTTATCCTGGCAGGGTGCGCCGCCAAACCTACCTTGGTCGGTGAAAGCGCCATGCAATCCAAGCAGCTGTCGTTCCCTGTGGTGGATGCACCAGCGGTTGCCACCAAGGGCGGCGTCGTTCACCTGCGCGCCAATTACTTGGGCAGCTATAGCTATCGGCTGCGTGACACCTTGTCTGTGCGGTTCATGCTGGGCCGATTGAATGTGACGCCCGCCGTTGAATTGGCCGAGTCCGATCTGGAAGGCGAGCGCATGTATTGCACGAAGGCCCGCGTGTATTCGGATCCGTTGACGGGACCGATCAAGCCCGCCTGCTTCGGCAAGTCGTCGACCGACGGCATTTTCGACCGAGTGCGTGTCGCACCTGGCGGTGCCTGGTTCACCAAGGATCTGCCGGAAGGCGTGCCTTATGTTGGCAGCGAACGCGCGGTGTCCGCCGATGGCGGTCCGCTGAAGCGCGAAATTTATTTCGAAGGCAGTGAAAATGGCGTGGTTTTGTTCAATGTCAAAACCTATGAGCAGAGTCTGGACAGCCAGTCTCGAATGAAGCCGGTGATGGTGTCGGTGCCCACTTTGCCTGCTACTGTCGATGTGGATGGCGCGGAGATATTGATTGAGAAGGTCACGCCGAATGCGCTGACGTATCGGATGAAGAAGGCATTCCGCTGATGTAGGCGGTGCTTGTTCGGTGCGAGTCAAAACAAGGCCCTCTGGTGACGGAGGGCCTTTTGCTTTTGTGATGTTGGTGGTTCTTGCGTCGGCGTCGGCGAGGGGTGCCTGTCGCGCCCAGCGTGCTCCGGTCCTGGCTGCGCCAGGACTTCCCGGATTTGGGCAGGTTCGCGGGGCGGTCGCGAACTCGCGGGGTGAACAAGCCCCCGGCTTGTTCACAAGCGTCCCGCTCAAACATGCGCTCCCTTGCCTCCCCGCGAACCAGCCCAAATCCGGCGGGCCCAATGGGCGCGGCAGGCCCCCCCCGCCGACGCCTGGTGTGCCGCTGCTCGCTACGCCTCGGGGGGATCAGCGGGTTCGTGCTGCCCATTCTGGTTGCAGGGTGGCGTAGATGTATTCGTCGCCCCAGATGTCGTTGAAGCGGTCGTTCTGGATCAGGTGTGCTTCGCGTCGCAGGCCCAGGCGTTCAACGACACCTACCGATCCGTGGTTGGCGGCGTCCAGCCGGGCGAATACGCGGTGCAAGTTGAAGTGCTGGAATGCCAGGTCGATGATGGCTGCGACTGCTTCGGTGGCGTAGCCTTGGCCGGCATAGGCGGGGTGGAAGATGTAGCCGACTTCGGCTTGCAGCGCTGCCTTGCTGGTCAGTTTCAGCAAGACTTCGCCGATCAGCGCGTTGTCGTCGCGGCGGACGACGGCAAGGCGGTACGTGTCGCCGTCTTGGGCGAAGGGAGCGTCGATGATCTGTGAGAACTGTTCGTTCAGCGCTGCTCCGCTTGGGGCGTCTGCATAGAGAAAGCGGTAGACCGCGGGTAGCGTGTGATAGGCCGCGTAGGCCTCAAAATCTGCAGGGACAAACGTGCGCAGGGTGAGCCGCGCTGTTGAGAGGGGTGTCTGCAGGTCTTGAGGTGTCATCCGGTGTCCTTGAAATGGCATTGCTTGCGCGCGTGTGCGCCATGCTCAGATAAGGATGTTGCCGTGGGATGCAAGCCGCGGGTGCTGCCGTGTCGGCGTCTGCGGTCTTCACACTGCGGTTTTGTATTGTTGAAGGTGCTGCGATGTTGGCTTGCGGCGTATCAAACGCAGCACCCTTCGAACATGACTCGGGCCGGGGCCATGCATTGCGACGGGACGCGCGCCCGTCTGGATACGGCGGCGCGCTATCACCACTGTCTATCTGATGCACTAGCTACCAGCGCAGTGCTCTTGGCCCGATCGCAGCGCCTGCCAGCACCGGCAGCGCCATGCCGATTACGTACCAGATGGCCAGGAAGGGGGCTGCCAGTTCGGGGCAGTGCAGGGCATAGACCGCTGCGCCTGCGCCCGCCGACATGGCGCCGGCTGCCGCACCTGCGGCGGCGGGTCGGGTCGGTGCCAGGTGCTTGAGTGCCCATAGGCTGGCCACAAAAATCGGTGCCGAGATGGCGGCGATGTTGAAGACGCAGCTGCGCCAGGTTTGGCCCAGGACCAGGGTGGCGCGTACATCTGCGGGCGCGGACATCAGCACCAGCGCGCCCAGCAGCCAGATGAACAGGACCGGGGCAACGATGCCTATCCATGCGCGTCGCGGCGACACGCCTGGTCGGGCGAGGCGTTGCACGGCGACGAAGCCGAATACTGCGATGCATAGCGGCACCAGCAGTTTCACCCAGAACATGGGCCAGCCGAAGGCCGTCAGCAGGTCGCGGCGTACGCCGTATTCGGTTGCCATCAACAGCATTGACAGCGGCAGGCCCACGGCCAGCGCCAGACCGATCTGTCGCGACGCGGCCTTGCGCGGTACGGCGTCTACGTTGGTGGCAAGCATGGCTACGAGATCTTCAGTTTTCATTCACGCCTCCGAATCTTCAGTGCCAGGGCCTTGAGCCCTCGGTGGATGCCGACCTTGATGGCGGATTCCGACATGCCGGTGCGCTGCGCGGTCTCTACGACCGACAAGCCTTCCAGTTTGACGTGGACGATGGGCAGGCGTTGCCGGTCGGGCAGGGTATCCAGCAGTCCGTCGAGGTCGCGTCGTGCGTCGCTGGCCTCGGTCGCCGAGTCGGCGAATACCTCCAGCTCGTCGTCCAGGGGATCGTGCAGCGCCTCGCGTCCGGCCTTGCCACGTAGAAAGTCGATCATCTTGTAGCGCGCGATCGCATGCACCCAGGCCGTCAAGGGCTGTTGGGGTTCATAGGTGTGCCGCTGGTTGTGCACCGCCAACAGACATTCCTGAACCAGATCTTCGACTTCATCGGGCCAGCCGAACAAGCGGCGACCCAGGAAGGCGCGAAGGTGCGTCCCGAGTTTGATCAGGAATGCGTGATAGGCCTGCGCGTTGCCGTCGAGTCCCTGTAGCAGTAGATCGCGAAGCAGTTGTTCGGCATCGCTCATGCCCATGCGGTCTCCTTGCTTGTTATTCGTATTGGACGGGCATCGGGTTACAGCATGCGTGAAAAAAATATTTTTGGCTTTTTTTGTGTTCGCTGTAACCGGCGCAGCCAAACGCCAGAACTAATGATGACTGTGCCGCATCGGTCAGTCGCCAGCCGTACTCAACCTCAGCTTTGATTGGAGCAACACCATGAGCAACATCACCACCCGTTCGATCGCCGCTACCGCCTTGGCCCTGGGCGCACTCGCCGCCGGTGCCGCCATGGCCGCCGACACCAAGCCCATGGCCGACAGCATGGCCAAGGTCGAGAAGTGCTATGGCGTGTCGATGGCAGGCAAGAACGATTGCGCTGCGGGCCCGGGCACCACCTGCGCCGGTACCTCGAAGATGGACTATCAGGGCAACGCGTGGAAGAACGTGCCCACCGGTGCACCACGATGAAGACGCCGAAGGGCATGGGCTCGCTCACCCCGATCAAGTCCTGATCGCAGCCATCCATCCTGACAGGTAGTCGACCATGCATGCCTCTCTTACTGCAGGCCTGGGCTTGAAGCCCGAGCATTTCGATGCGGCCTTGTTGTGCCGCGCGCCAGGCCTGTGGTTCGAGGTGCACCCCGAAAACTACCTGGTGGATGGCGGGCCGCGGCTGCGCTGGCTGGAGGCCGTGCGCGGATCGCACGCGGTTTCCTTGCATGGCGTGTCGCTGTCGCTGGCTGGTGACGAGGCGCCCGACGCGGCGCACCTGCAGCGCTTCGCCGCACTCATCAAGCGCATCGAACCCGCCTTGGTGTCCGAGCACCTCGCCTGGTCTGCCTGGGGCGGCCAGCATTACCCGGATCTGTTGCCGTTTCCGCGCACGACCGATGCGCTTCAACGCATCGTCGCCAATATCGAGCGCACCCAGGCAGCTTTGGGTCGCAGCATTGCCATCGAAAATCCCTCGCACTATCTGCACATCGAACAGCATGCGTGGGACGAGATCGATTTCCTGACTGAATTGACGCGTCGTACCGGCTGCAGCCTGCTGCTGGACGTCAACAACGTACATGTCTCGGCGAGCAATCTCGGCTTTTCGGCCGAGGCTTATCTGGACCGTTTTCCTGCTTCGGCGGTGGCTGAAATTCACCTTGCCGGTCATACGCCCGATCCCACGTTAGGCGGCGCGATGCTGATCGATTCGCACGACGCGCCGGTGGCGCCTGTGGTGTGGGCCTTGTATCAACGTTTGGTCGAGCGCATTGGCGCGCGGCCTACGTTGATCGAGCGTGATGGGAACGTGCCGGCCTTCGAAGAAATACTGGCCGAGCGCAATCTGGCTGCAGCGGTATTGCAGCAATGCGAGGCGCCTGTTGCCGAGGTGGTCACATGAACACCGCTGCTTGCTCGCTGGGCGAATTCCAACAGGCGTTCGCTGCCGCGCTGTTCGAAGACGGCGCACAAGATGCTAGCCCGATCGCTTCGCTGTTGCGGCAACCCGCTTTTGCGATCTATCGCAACACCGTGCGCAAGGCCTGCATCGATGCACTGGAGGCGAACTATCCCGCGGTGGCAAGGCTTGTTGGTAGTGAATGGTTTCGCGCCGCGGCCGCCGCGCATGTGGCCGTGACGCCGCCACACGATGCGCGGCTGATGCATTACGGCGCGGACTTCGCTCACTTCCTGGCGGGCTTCGAACCTGCCGCCTCTTTGACGTATCTGCCTGACGTGGCGCGGCTGGACAGGTTCTGGACCGAGGCCCACATCGCAGCTGATGCCGAGGTGCTCGATGGCAGTGCGCTGGCAAGCCTGCCGCCTGAGCAGCTCGGCACGCGGGTGCTGATACCGCATCCTGCTGCACGCTGGGCCTGGTTTGAAGAGGCGCCGATTCACACCATCTGGCGCAACAATCGGGAAGCAGATGGCGACACCGGCGACCTGGCCTGGCACGCAGAAGGGTCGCTGTTGACCCGGCCGCAAGACAGCGTGTGCTGGTGTGAACTCGATCGTGCTGATGTGGTTTTCCTCGACGCCTGTGCGACAGGTCACCCCCTTGCCGATGCGGCTGCCGCAGCCTTGTCGGTGCAAACCGATGTCGACTTGTCGCGCTTGATTGCCAAGCAGCTGCGCGCCGGCGCGTTCGCCGGCCTTCGTTGAGTCTTTGAAAAAGGAAGCCGCCATGAACACCATCTCGCCGGCTACGACCGCTTCAGCCCCGAACGGTTTGCGTGCCTTGTGGAACCAGGCCGCCGACCGCCTGACCCGCCTGGTGTCGCACGACCTGCTGGCACTGACCACGCGCATCGGCATCGCGGCCATCTTCTTCTACTCGGGCCGCACCAAGGTCGACGGTTGGCTGACCATCACCGACGGCGCATACGAACTGTTCCGTACGGAATACAAGCTGCCGCTCGTGCCGCCGGACATCGCGGCGCATCTTGCCGCCTACGCCGAGCACCTGTTTCCATTCCTGCTGGTGCTGGGCCTGTTCACGCGGCTGTCGGCGCTGGCCTTGCTCGGCATGACACTGGTCATCCAAGTCTTCGTTTACCCAGACGCCTGGCCGACGCATTTGTCATGGGCGGCGCTGCTGTTGTATCTGGTCGGGCGAGGTGGCGGGGCGTTCTCGCTGGATCGGTTGCTGCGGATTGCCTGAGCGACCGCCGACCTGCGTCAAGACGGCAGCCACTCGATTTCTTTGCGCTCCCCCATCAGGAAAGGCGCATTGGCATCCGCGACGCGACGCAGGTAGTCCCATAGCGCCTTGATGCGGGCCAGCTCGCGTCGTTCTGCAGGCGCCACCAGCCAGAAGGTGCGGGTAATGTCGACGTCTTGCGGCAGGACCGGCACCAGCTCCTCAGTCACGTTGCCCAGGAAACAAGGCAGGATTGCCATGCCCAGCCCCGACCGAGCCGCCTGAAACTGGGCGATGACGCTGGTACTGCGCAGAAAGGGCTTCACCGTCGGCAACCATTTGTGCAGGCTGAACTGCTGGTTGGCGAACAGCAGGTCGTCCACATAGTCGATCCAGCGATGCGCCTGCAGGTCTGCCACGCGCTGGATGGGCGGGCTTCGACGCAAGTACTCGGGTGTTGCATAGGGCAGCAGTCGGTAGTCGGCGAGCTTGCTCGCCACCAGGCTGTCGTTGGTCGGCCGGTCGATGGTCACCGAGGCATCTGCCTCGCGCTTTGACAGATTGATGTGCCTGGGCACAGGCAGCAGGTCCACCGTGATGGCCGGGTGCCGGGTGCAGAAGTGGGCCAGGTGCGGGGCAAGAAAGTAGCTGCCGAATGCTTCGGTGGCGCCCAGGCGAATCTCGCCGGTCAGGGCCATGCTGTCTCCGAAGACATCCGATTCCACTGCTGCCAGCGTGCTTTCCATGCGTTCGACGTGCTCCAGCAGGCGATGCCCGGCGCTGGTCAGCCGATGTCCTTGCGAGTGCCGATCAAACAGCTTTGCGCCAAGGTCGGATTCCAGCCGGTGCAAACGCCGCGAGATGGTGGACTGGTTGATCTCCATCGCATACGAGGCTTCCAGCGCCGATTGCGCGCGCGCCACGCCCAGGAATATCCGCAGGTCGTCCCAGTCGAACTGATTCATCTCATCCCCGATATGCGTTTGTGCATAGCTTGATTGCTGTTTTTGATTAGCTTAATGCACAAACGCGAATGCAGAATTCGGGTCACGACAAATCGAGGACTGCCTGACGCTGGCGCTCGGCAGCATCTTCGACACCTTGGCTCCCCGGCGGGCCTGAATTTATCTGCGCGGCCCCATCTGCGGCCGATCGCGCTTCAAAAAAAAGCGAGACACCATGAGCACCCTCATCGAACACTTCATCGCCGGAAAGCTCGATGCCGGCACCGGCGAGCGCACCGGCCCGGTCTACAACCCGTCCACCGGCGAAGAGATCGCACGCTGCGCCTACGCCGATCGTGCAACGCTGGACCGCGCAGTTGCCGCCGCGACCGAGGCCGGCAAGCGTTGGGGCCGGGCGTCGCACGCGACTCGCCAGGCGGTGATCTACAAGCTGCGCGAACTGGTCATCGCCAACACGCAGTTGCTGGCCGAGACCATCGGCCGCGAGCATGGCAAGACCATTGCCGACGCCAAGGGCGAGATCGGCCGTGCCATCGAAGGCATCGAATTCGCGACCAATGCACCGCATGTGACCAAGGGCGAGTTCGCCACCAACGTGGGCGGCGAGATCGACGTGTATTCGTTGCGCGTGCCGGTTGGGGTGGTAGGCTGCATCACCCCCTTCAACTTCCCCATCATGGTGCCAGCCGTGATGATGACCATGGCGGTTTCCGTGGGCAACGGCGTGATCTGGAAGCCTTCGGAAAAAGTGCCCGCCACGGCGCTGATCTTCGCGCGCCTGTGGAAGGAAGCCGGCCTGCCCGACGGCGTGTTCAACGTGGTGCAGGGCGACAAGGAAACCGTCGACGGCATTCTGGAACACGAGGGCATCGCTGCAGTGAGCTTCGTGGGCTCGACCCACGTGGGCGAGTACGTCTACCGCAAGGGCACCTCGCACAACAAGCGGGTCGCGGCCTTTGCTGGCGGCAAGAACCACATGGTCGTCATGCCCGACGCCGACCTGGAAGCCGCCGCCAGCGCATTCGTGTCGGCCGGCTTCGGCTCGGCCAGCCAGCGCTGCATGGCCGTGTCCTTGCTGCTGCCGGTGGGCAAAGGAACGGCAGAGCGCCTGCGTGAACTGGTGATCCCCAAGATCAAGGCGCTGAAGGTCGGGCCGTACAACGATCCGACTGCCGACTTCGGTGCGGTGATCTCGGCGCAGTCCAAGCGCGCTGTCGAGCAGGCGATTGCCGACTGCGAGCAGGCCGGTGCGGAACTGGTGATCGATGGCCGTGGCCTGAGCGTGCCCGGCCACGCCAACGGCTACTACATCGGCCCGACCTTGTTCGATCAGGTCACCACCGACATGGCGTTCTACAAAGAAGAGGTGTTCGGCCCTGCGCGCGGCATCATGCGTGCGGCGACCTTCGATGAGGCCATTGCGATCACCAACCTGCACGATTATGGCAACGGCTCGGTGATCTTCACGCGCGATGGCAAGTCGGCGCACCGCTTTGTGGCGGAAGTCGAATCGGGGATGATTGGCGTGAATGTGCCGGTGCCCTTGCCGGTGGGCTACTTCAACTTCGGCGGCCTGCGCCGTTCGAAGTTCGGTGAATCCCATTTGTTCGGGCCCGACGCCGCGCGTTTCTACACCAAGTTCAAGACCGTGTCGCAGCGCTGGCCCGAGCCGGACCAGGCTGCTGCACCGGTGTCGCTGGCCTTCGACGCCAGCGCCTGAGTTTGTTTGATGGGATTGCCGGCAGGAATGCCGGCGATCCCACGCTGATTCAGGCGACCGGTTTCTTCTTCATCAGCGCGACCAGCAGGCCGGCGACCACCAAGGCGCCTCCGAACCACAGCGCCGTGGTCATCGGTTCACCCAGCACCCACACGGCCAGCGACAGGCCCAGTACGGGCATCAGTGCCACGAACATCTGCGCCTTGGCGCCCAGATAACGCACCGACAAGGTGAACAGCACGCTGCCCGCCACACCCACGCCCAGCCCGAAGTACAGGCCTTGGCCGACGACAGCGGTCCAGGACGCATGCGTAATCGCTGTGTCTACGAACAGCAGATACACCAAGGCCACTGGGAAGCCGCTGAGCTGCACGCCGATCACACCATCCACCACGGGAATCTGCCAGCGTCGCAGCAGCACTGTGTAGCCAGCCCACACAAAAGCCGTGAGCACCAGCAGCATGTCGCCGAACCAGGTGGCGCCCATGTTTTCCGACATGGACGTGAAGATGTCGAATTTCGCGCATACCACGCCCGTCACCAACAGCAATAGCGCTAGTGTGGGCGTTCGGTCAGCAGCCGACAGCGTGCGGCGTGCGATCAGCGCGGTGAAGACGGGGGTGAGGGCAGGGAAGATCAGAGCAGTGTGCGTGGCAGGCGCATAGACCATCGCACCGATGAAGGCCATGCCGTAGATGGGCCCGGCCATCAGGGACAGAACGGCCAGCCGCTTTGCCGGAATGCGCAGAAAGCGGCGCTGCCACAGCAGCCAGCCCAGCGCCGGGATCAGCACCATGCCGGAAAACAAGTAGCGCAGCATCGCCAGGTCGATGGCGTTCAAGCCGGCCTGCACGCCGAAGCGCCCGGCGACGGCCTGGGCAGAGAACATGAACACTGCACCCAGGCCACACAAGATGCCTGGGTTCATGATGCGAAGGGGAGGTCGGTCAGTTCAGTGGGTGTAGCGGGGTCGATCATGAAACTCACGCGGGCACGTCGTCAAACCAGGCAAGCAAGCCGTCCAGGCCGCTGACGTTCAGCGCCTGGGACGCCGCATGGCGCACGATGGGTTTGGCGTGATAGGCCACGCCCATGCCGGCGGCAGCCATCATCTTCAAGTCGTTGGCGCCGTCGCCCAGTGCGATGGCTTGCGAGGGCTGTGCGTCGTACTTGGCGGCGAAGGCGCGCAGGTGCGTGGCCTTGGCTTCGGCATCCAGAATGTCGCCGACCAGCTTGCCGGTCAGGTGGCCATCGGCTTCGGCCAGGGTGTTCGAATACGCGGCGGTCAGCTGCAGGCGATCGCGCACGCGGTCGGTGAAGAAGGTGAAGCCGCCAGAGACCAGCAAGGTCTTCAGGCCTGCCTGGTGCACGGTGGCGATCAGGCGTTCTGCGCCGGGGTTCAGCATCAGGCGTTCCGCATAAACGCGGCCCAGCGCATCCACCGGCGTGCCTTCCAGCAAGGCCACGCGACGGCGCAGGCTTTCCTTGAAGTCGATCTCGCCGCGCATGGCCGATTCGGTGATCTCCGATACCTCTGCCTTGCGGTTGATCATGCCGGCGATCTCGTCGATGCACTCGATGTTGATCAGCGTGGAATCCATGTCCATCACCAGCGTCTTCCACGACGACAGCAAAAACTCGTCGGGGATGTAGGCGGCGTCGATGCCCAACTCGAAGGCGGTGTCGCGCACGGCAATGCGCGTTTCTTCGTCGTCCGGCACGCCCAGCAGGCGGATCACGGTTTCCGACACGGCTTCTTCGCCTTGCGGGCGAGCCAGGGCGAGGATCGGGGCGATGTGCTCGCGGTTCAGGTCGGGCGCTTGCAGGACGAGACGGGTCATGGTGGGCTCAGCGAATAAGGGGTTAGCGCAGGCTTCCGGCTGCCCGCGCAGTGCGGCTGGGAAGCGTGCTTCGAATCAGGAGTTAAGCGGTCAGTGACAGCGCGGGAATCGCAGCACGCACGTGCCGCGTCAATCCCGCGCCCGTCTCTCAAACCAGCGACCGCATCAGCGCACGCACCGCATCGACCCGGGCCTTCATATCCGTGCCCTTGATCTCGGCACGCAGACGATCCTGGCCGACGATGCGAACATGCTTGTTCTTCTGCACCAGCTGCATGATGCGCAGCGGGTCAATCGGCGGATTCGGAATGAACTGCAGCACGGCGGTCGACTCGCTGGCGTCGATCTTCATCACGCCCAGCGGCTTGGCATCCAGGCGCAGGCGATGGATTTCGATCAGCGCGCGCGTGGCATCCGGCAGCTTGCCAAAGCGGTCGATCAGTTCTTCCTGAATGCCGATGATGGCGTCCGTGTCCTGGCAATTCGCCAGTCGCTTGTAGACCGACAGACGCGCATGCACGTCACCGCAATAGTCGTTTGGCAGCAGGGCGGGCACGTGCAGGTTGATCTCGGTGGTGACCGACATCGGGGCGTTCAGGTCGGGTTCCTTGCCATCGCGCAAGGCACGCACGGCCTCGTTCAACATGTCGTTGTACATCTGGAAGCCGACTTCCTGGATGTTGCCCGACTGCGATTCGCCCAGCACCTCGCCGGTGCCGCGGATTTCCAGATCGTGCATGGCCAGGAAGAAACCGGAACCCAGTTCTTCCATCGCCTGGATCGCCTCCAGCCGCTTCTTGGCATTGGTGGTGATCGCGTCTTCACCCGGCGTCATCAAATAGGCATACGCCTGGTGATGCGAACGCCCGACACGGCCGCGCAGCTGGTGCAGCTGGGCCAGGCCGAAGCGGTCGGCCCGATGGATGACGATGGTGTTGGCGGTCGGCACGTCGATGCCGGTCTCGATGATGGTGGTACACAGCAGCACGTTGAACTTCTGCTGGTAGAAGGCCTTCATCACCTGTTCCAGCTCGCGTTCCGGCATTTGCCCGTGGGCCACCGCAATGCGCGCTTCCGGCACCAGCTCTTCCAGCTTGGCGCGCCGGTTGTGAATCGTGTCGACCTCGTTATGCAGGAAGTACACCTGCCCGCCGCGCTTCAGTTCGCGCAGCAAGGCTTCACGAATGGTGCTGCTGTCTTCCCGGCGCACGAAGGTCTTGATGGCCAGGCGCTTTTGCGGCGCGGTGGCAATCACCGAGAAGTCGCGAATGCCTTCCAGCGACATGCCCAGCGTGCGTGGAATCGGCGTGGCGGTCAGCGTCAGCACATCCACCTCGGAACGCAGCGCCTTCAGCGCTTCCTTCTGGCGCACACCAAAACGATGTTCTTCGTCGATGATGACCAAGCCCAGGCGCTTGAACTTCACCTTGTCCGACAAAATCTTGTGCGTACCGATCACGATGTCCACGCGCCCATCGTTGATCTGCTCGATGGCTGCGTTGATGTCCTTGGTGGAGTTGAAACGCGACATCTCCACGACCTTCACCGGCCAGTCGGCGAAGCGGTCCGAGAAGTTCTGCGTGTGCTGCTCGGCCAGCAGCGTGGTCGGGCACAGGATGGCAACCTGCTTGTCGTTGGCCACCGCCATGAAGGCGGCGCGCAAGGCGACCTCGGTCTTGCCGAAACCCACGTCGCCGCAGACCAGGCGGTCCATCGGTCGGCCTGACACCATGTCCGACAGCACGGCCTCGATCGCTGCAGCTTGGTCGACCGTTTCTTCGAAGCCGAAGGAATTCGCAAAGGTCTCGTAATCGGCCAACGGCAGCTTGAACGCGAAGCCCTGGCGCGCCGCGCGGCGCGCATAGATGTTCAGCAACTCGGCAGCGGTATCGCGCGCCTGCTGCGCCGCCTTGCGACGCGCTTTTTCCCACTGGCCCGAGCCCAGCTGGTGCAGCGGTGCGGTTTCCGGGTCGGCACCGCTGTAGCGGGCAATCACATGCAACTGCGACACCGGCACATACAGCGTGCTGGCGCCCGCGTACTCGAGATGCAGGAACTCCATCTCGCCTTCACCGATGTCCATGGTCACCAGGCCGTGATAACGCCCGATGCCATGCTGCGCATGCACCACCGGGTCGCCCACACGCAGCTCGGACAGATCGCGCACCATCGACTCGATGTCGCTCGCGCGTTCCTGGCCACGCTTGCCGCGACGCACCGTGTGACCGGCAAACAAGTCCGCCTCGGTCAACACGCTTAAGTGGTGCTTGGGTAGAACAAAGCCCGACGACAGCGGCGCGATGCCGATGGAGAAGGGCGTCGGCTGGTCCAGGAAGGTGGGAATGTCCGCCACCGGTTCCGGGTGCAGGCCGAAGTCGTTCAGCATCTGCATGATCGTCTCGCGACGACCGGCAGATTCTGCGCACAACAGCACCTGCGCATCGGGCTGGCTGACCAGTGCTCGCAAGCGCGCCACCGGGTCGTCGGCCTTGCGGTGCACCGATACATCGGGCGGCACGCGGAAATCGGGGTGTGCGCGCTCGGCCGCCAAGGCCAGGCGCGAGAAGTCACGCAAATGCTCGTGCAGGCCTTCCGTCGACAGGAAAATCGATTCCGGCGGCAAGACCGGCCGTTCTCGGTCGCTCTTCAGGAAGTTGTAGCGGCTGGCGGTGTCCTGCGCAAAACGACGAATCGCGTCGTCCAGATCGCCGATCGTGACCGTGATGCTCTCGGGCGACAGGTAATCGAACAGCGTGGAAGTATGGTCGAAGAACAGCGGCAAGTAATACTCGACACCCGGAAACGCAATGCCGTTGCCAATATCCTTGTAAGGCAGCGCCCGCGACGGATCGCCCTCGAAGACATCACGGAAGCGCGAGCGAAATGCATTGCGCGCCGGCTCGTCCATCGGAAACTCGCGGCCCGGCAGCAACTGCACAGTCTTAACGGGATACAGACTGCGCTGCGTGTCGATATCAAACGCGCGGATCGACTCGATCACGTTGTCGAACAAGTCCAGCCGGTACGGCACGCCCGAGCCCATCGGGAACAAATCGATCAAGCCACCGCGAATGCAGAACTCGCCCGGCGCCGTCACTTGCGTGACGTGCTCGTAATTGGCCAGCGTCAACTGATCGCGCAGCGCCTGCTCATTCAGCTTGTCGCCCTGCTTGAACGAGAAGGTATAGGCCGCCAGGAAGGCCGGGGGGCCAAGACGGTGCAGGGCAGTCGTCACCGGCACAGTGAGTACGTCCACCGCATGGCTGGACAGCGCATGCAGCGTCTTCAGCCGCTCGGACACCAAGTCCTCGTGCGGCGAAAACGCATCGTAGGGCAGGGTTTCCCAGTCGGGGAACTGATGCACCCGCAATTCTGGCGCAAACAGGCGAATTTCCTCGGCCAGGCGCTGCGCATCCAGCGGATCGGCGCTGAGGATGACCAGCGGACGCTTGGCCAGCCGGGCCACTTCCCCCAGCAACCAGGCATCACCCGCGCCCGCCGGACGAGGCTGCGCATAACGCTCCCCAGATTTCAACCCGGCAAGAATCGACCTAGCAAGGTCGGACAGCGGGCTGAGGAGGGAAGTGACGGACGTGTCTAGCGGTTGGGAAGAGTCAGACATCAGCGGGTCGGGACGGGCCGCGGAGCACGCAGCCGGGGGAGCAAAAATCTATTATAGGAGCGTCGCGGCAGGCTGGGCATTGCAGCCGTGCGGGGCTTGTGGGATTGCGTAACGGGATAGGGAAAAGGCCTTTGTAGAGCAGCCTTGCCACCTACCTGAGCTTCTTGACCGAAATCCGGCGTGGCGTGACGGGCGCTAGATCGCGTGTGACGGTAGACGACCCAGCAGATTGTCCGGGGCTACGAAGCCAGGATGTATATCGGCCCGAACTCGATCGAGGGTGGTGTAATAGTGCCTGGCGCGGTGGACAGGCTGCTTTCGTACAGGCGGCTCTGGTTCTGGCTGGTTCAGCTGCTGCGCTGCCTTATCGTTTCAAAGAGACCGAATGCCGAACACCTCCAGGATGATCGCCATCGTGCCCGCCGCCGGCGTGGGCGCACGCGCAGCCCAAGACACCGGAAGCGCCTCGCCCATCCCCAAGCAATACCGATTGCTGCACGGCCAAGCCATGCTGCGCCACGCAGTGACCGCCTTGCTGGCCGAACGCCGCATCGCCCGCGTCATCGTCGCCGTCAGCCCGAACGACGCGTGGGTAGACACCGCGCTGTCCGGCCTGCCGCGCACCGACGTCCACGCCTGCGGCGGCCGCACACGCGCCGATACCGTCCACGCCGCCCTGCGTGCCAGTGGTTGCACCGAGAATGACTGGATCATGGTCCACGACGCCGCACGCCCCGGCCTACCGCTGGCCGCACTGCAACGCCTGGTAGACGCCTGCGTACGCAGCAACACCGGCGGCTTGCTCGCCATGCCCGTCGCCGACACGATCAAACTGCAAGACAACGACCCGTCGCCCGTCGACGACGAAATGCCCCAACTGCGCCGCGTAGCGAAAACCATCCCGCGCGCAGGACTTTGGCAAGCCCAAACCCCCCAGATGTTCAAAGCCGGTGTATTGCGCCGCGCCTTCGCCGAAGCATTGCTGAGCGGCGTGGAAATGACCGATGAAGCCAGCGCGGTGGAAGCACTCGGTCAGGCCCCCTTGCTGGTGCAAGGCTCACCGCGCAACTTCAAAGTCACCTGGCCCGAAGATTTCGATTTGATCGAACGTTGGATGTCATGAGCAATACCACTTCTTCTTTGTCGCAGTTTCCGTTTCGTGTTGGGCAGGGGACTGACGTGCATGCGTTGGTCACGGGACGGCCGTTAATTATTGGTGGGGTGACTATTCCCCATACGCATGGTTTGGCGGGTCATTCTGATGCTGATGTTTTGCTTCATGCGATTACGGATGCGATTTTGGGCGCTGCGGGGCTGGGGGATATCGGAAGGCACTTTCCTGATACTGATCCTACTTATAAAGGCGCGGATAGTCGGGTACTGTTGCGCGTCGCCTATGAGCGGGTTCAGGCGGCCGGGTGGGGCGTGGTGAATGTGGATGCGACAGTGCATGCGCAGGCGCCGAAGATTGGGCCGCATGCGGCGGGGATGGTGGCGAATATTGCTTCTGACCTAGGTATTGATCCTGGCTGTGTCAATGTGAAGGCTAAGACCAATGAGGGGATTGGGCACATTGGGAGGAAGGAAGGGATTGGGGCTAGTGTGGTGGTGATGGTGGCAAGAGCCTCCAGCGCGTGCTCCATTTAGCGGCCAGCCTGCCTTCCCGCAAACTTGAACGCCGTAGTGCTGAAATTTTTTTGTTATACATGCTTCGACAGTAGAAATTTTCTTGCTAACTATCGTTAGGTTTTAATCAACGCCTATGCCTTCACTGCTTTTGGTTAATGCTCTGTACGCTACGTAGCCAAGGCTTTAGCCACATGTAGTATGTCTATTTGTTTGAGGGTGCGACTCCATTGGCTAGGTAATTGTTAGTCAACGGAAAATTTATACGGCTCGCTGGAATATGGGAGCATTCGGTTCTCGCGTGCTTTTATGCTTAACATACCGCTTTCTAAGAAGCGTTCCTTGTCTTGCTTTTAAGTGAAAATTCCGTGATCGATAAAACAAAGCTTTATATTAGTGCCGCGCAGCAGGAAACGGCTAGCTTGCCTGATCCTAATACCCTGCTAGCTCGAGATGTCTACGATCGTTTGTATACCCTAATTCAAAAAGGGCAGCAAGACGCTAGCAAGGCGCTAACCGTCCCGGATAATGACTTTGATAGCGTGCGCATACATAACGCTGTATTAATAGACGGGGCGCGCGGTACCGGAAAATCGACGGTGTTGGTCAACTTGCCAGCTTACCTTACCCAAAAAGCGAAATCGTCGTTTGAGTCAAGGCGACCGTTTGAGTCCGAGCGCTACTCCGTATCGCACCACACGGATCTGTTGGCCCGGGTACACATTCTAAAGCCCGTCGATCCGACCTTGCTGGAAGAGCACGATGATCTGTTCTTGCACGTGGTAGTGGCGGCTGTTCTCAGCGATCGCGAGGTACAAAAGGCCCAGAGAGATGAGCCAGGTTACCGTGCAATGTTGCGAGCGCTCGAAGATTTGGCACACGGGATGGAAAGCGTTGATGCACATAGGGAAGAGCGTGGGCTAGACAAGTTAAGAAGCTTTATTGGGCACCGGCAACTTAACAGCAAGGTGCACGCCTTTTTTCGCAGCGTTTTAATGTTGCTCGGTAAGGATCTCCTGGTGTTGACTATTGATGATGTCGATACTGCTTTGGACCGAGCTTACGAAAATCTGGAAGTTGTGCGGCGTTATTTAAATACTCCGTTGGTTCTGCCTATCATTAGCGGTGATCTGGAGTTATATTCGGAGGTGATATGGCGAGAATTTCACGGGAAAATTGTTAAACCCACGCCAAAATATAAAGAAGAGCAAGCAAATAAGTTGGCGATCAAGCTGGCGGCTGAGTACCAACGAAAAATTCTTCCAATGCCGAACCGGCTGCGAATGCCTAGTATTTCTGAATATCTAGGCGATTTTGAGATCGAGTTGCGTAACCTCGGTTCTAATCAAGAAGAGGGCACTGTTGTTCCGCTTGGGGCCTTTCATGCTTGGCTGGAGGGATTTATTGCAGGCCCTGTTAATGAGCAAGAGAACAGCAAGCTTACTTTACCTATCCCATCGATTCGATCGTTGGCACAGCTGATTCGACGTTGCGGCCAAGACAATCTACTCGAAATGCTCCCGAAGGGACTTCGGTACGCCGAGAATGTTTTAGCGGCAAAACGAGTTGGCCAGCTGGCACCTAGCATTAGCAACGAACTTATCGGTCAGTTTGAAATTGAGTACGCTAACGCCGAACTGGTTAAGGATCGTGATTTCAGGCCTGTATACAAAAATTTCGCCAGCGCGGTTCGGGCAGCACAGGGTCCCCGAAGTGAAAACGCTGATAAGGAGAGGAATATCTCAGGGCGAGATGATATCCGAGTCCGACTGAGTCAACGGTTACACGAGCAATTTGCTAATGAAGCAGAGGCTGGCCCTATTTGCTTAGTATTGGAGGCCATGCAGCATTGGTACAGAGACAACAATTCATCCAGCAGTATCTTAGCTACGGCTTTGTTCCAGCCCCTGCGTCACTCTGATGCTGCATATGATGTATTTGAAAAGCAGGACTCACTTTCGAGTTGGGGAGATGCACTAGCCAAACAGTTGCCAGGCTATTGGTTGAAGGAGATAGGTAGTCGTAGGGTATTGCTGCCTTACCCGCTGCCCGAGAACGGGCGATGGGGAAGGCTTGGCTGGGATTTTGCGCAACTGAACAAGAAGCCCCCGGAACGTTTGCTTTTGCGACTTCTTACTCATAACAATTACTACAGCGAATCAGGCCGCGGGACAAAAGTTAATATTGGTCGGCTATTTGAGATCTTGATTGCAAGTTTGGTGCATGACGTCTCGGCGCAATACTTGGTCAATCTGCTCCATCGTGCTCCATTTCACTCCACTAGTACGCTGGCTCCTACAAAAACTCAGAACTCCGCCTTTAATGAAATTGATGAAGATCTCGGCGGCGCTGAAACGGATTCGGATCAACTGCCAGTCGATGCTATCGCTGAGTTAGTTAAAGATATTCAGGAATGGCGCGAAGCTCACCAGTTGGACCAGGTGCGTTTCTCCCCGTGGCTAATATATAACGTGTTCAATAAGGTATTCAACCAAGCACAGATTTTCAACCGAAGCCAGCGTATTGATAGGCCGGCAGATTATGCCGAAACGTCTTTCCAGATTGGTCTCCATGGTTTTTATAGTGTGTGGTCAGCCTGCGGAAGTTTCGAAAAAGGCCGTTTGTTTGGTTTGCCGGCAAGAATTTCGACTGTCAATTTACGTACAACAAATGCTTTTGAGAAGAACCCTTTGTTTCGTCAAAATATCCTGCCTTTCTTCCCGCAGGGTGGAGAGAAGGAAAGCGATGTTGCGCAATATGGAAAATCGATGCGTGCAGCCACTTACTATCTAGGAGATCATCCCCTAAGAAAATGGCTCGAAAAAGCAATAACCAATAACTCAAGCATAAGTGAAAGCGATGTGGCGGTGCCCAGCGTCGCGACTGAAAAACTCAGTTTAGAGGAGGGTGCAAATCTACATCTTCGGAAATTATTGGGAGTTCAAGTTAAGTCTTCCGGTTTAATAAACAAAACTTTGTTAGCTAGTTTGCGAAATCTATCCGAAGAAAGCGCAAAAAAAATTATCGACGAAATGCATGAGCATTATCCGGAAACGGCAGCTGTGCGCAGGTTGGAAAAGGCTTACGATGAAATTCAAGGCAACCCGCCTCAGGAATCTTGATGCTTGAGCGTTCCCTTTTAGAGCTGATTGGTGGGCAATGTTTTTCTAGCGCAAGGCTTGCTAGCGCTTTGCTAGCGTATCTTTGCCAAGAGTCTGTTGACGTCCAACAGACAGATCCGCTCGACTTATTGCAGAAAAATTGTCGTGAAGCGCTACTGCACGACATGCAGCAGGAGCGACCCCGACAGTTTCGCCAGGACGATTTGCGACGCCTGATCGATACTCTAACCAGAGATACATTGTTTGTCGGAGGTGAGTTGCCGCTTCTGGAGAAGCTGTCGAAAAAATTGCTGGTAAGGCATGGTGATTACCTGCACTACCGCGATACTGAGGTCCAAGCCTACGCTAGGTTGGCTGTCGATTTGGACCCTTCGCTGTTGGCGGCTTGGCATTTCGGCGGCTGGATGAACGAATTGCCTACCCCTTTTGCTAGCACGATTGTCCGTGTACTCGATAATCAAATACCGCTATTTGCTCCGTTACCCAATCCTGCCCTACCACACGCGGAGAGTCACGTTCATCTAGGAGGTGTGAGCGCCGCCGAGTTAATTCTTGGCGGACAGTTGTTGGGCACCTTGGACACAACTAAGAAAGACCGGGTAGTACTGCTACGGCTGCGCCGCGTGCTGGGTCAATTGCTTATTTGGTCGCCAGCGCATGCTTGTCGCGAAGCTGGCGAAGGATCCCTCGACTGGCAAGTTCGCTTAAGTCGAGCTTGTCGTGACGAGCCAGACCTATCGGGGAGGCGTGATTCGCTCCCAGATTGGGATCTGTTAGGACAGAAGAATGCAGAAGCGACGACGGGATCGCCTGAGTGGCTGGTGGCTGAACTGGCGCGTCGAGCCAATGGGGTAGATGGACTAACGAATTGTTGGCTGTGGCTGCTGGCATTTCTTGTACGACGCTATCGCGAGCCAAGCACTCCTCCAACGTTGCGTGTGGCAATTTTGTATTTGTTGACTGAAACAATGCAACTGCGCCGCCAGTTGATTATGGACAATCTAGGCTTAAGTCGACTTACAAAGGATTATTTCTCGAACGATTTGCGCAGAACCGTAAAAGGTCGGCGTGGGCAGCTGTCCAATTTACGCCACCTGCTGGCCAGCCCGAACGATCTGCTTGAAGCTAAAGGCATGCCAAATTTTTTTAAGCCCAATAGTGTGGCTGCATTTGCTCGACAACTCGCCCAAACCCTCGGCCAGCCTATGCCACCCGAAAATATGGCGACTGCAGCGCCATCTCGACTCCCGAGTGTTGCGGACCTGGGTTATTTGCGTGTGTTAGAGCAATGGCAGTTTTGCGCACATTTTTCTCGGTCGGCTAAAGATGAGAAAGACGGCCAGCGCCGGGCACCGTCCTCAGCTGAGTTATGGAAAAGCGCTGAGGCTGTGAAGAAAAGCTTGCTGCGCACTTCAGGTTGGAATCTCCCCGAGTTTCTTGGTGGTCGATTGAACCCGCATTTCAACTTTGAGCCGGAGCGCTGGTTGCGTGGTTTAGACGTTGCTGGGAATGAGAATGATCTGCGCATTGAATGGTTCGCTCCGTTGTTGCGTTGGCTCCGTCTGGGACTGCAGCCTCAGGCGCCGGAAGTGGAGGTTCGCAGCGGATTTCACCTCAGCATTCATGCAGGCGAAGACTATGCTCACCCTCTCTCTGGCTTGCGCCATGTGGATGAGACCGTCCGCTTTTGCGAGATGCGCGACGGTGATCGACTAGGTCACGCGCTGGCGTTAGGCATTAAGCCTAAGCTATGGGCCGGGCAACACGGTGACATGGTAATGCCGATCGACGAACATCTGGACAATCTGGTCTGGGCTTGGCATCACGCCAGTCTGCTCAGTTCACGCCTACCTTTAGCTGCTCAGGTGCTGCCCTTACTGGAGAGGAGAATTCGGCGCATGCAACGCTACGGTGCTTGGCTTCACGCTCCTGAAATTCATATAGTGCCCCCTACAACGCGTCCAGGAACGATGCATTTTTCGTTGTCCAATCCGACGAGTGCCCGCGAGTATTTCCGTAATTGGGAAAGCCAGCCTGACGGACGCATTACTCCAGAACTGCTTTTCGAGGCATGGCTGCTACGTCGGAATTGTCATCACCAACTAAGTAAAATTAGCGAGAACCCCGTACTAGGGGCCAAAGAATTGTGCGCAGTGCCCGATCTGATCCGGCTGCAGCACTCAGCTAAAACTACGGACCAATATACGCCAGAGGCGCTTTATCGACGGCGGCACCAGCAACTGGCTATCGGGAACGCGTCTCCATTCTTGGTCGTTGTGCGTGTGCAGCACGGCGATCGTTGTCATGCCGAATTGCACAACGCGTCGGAGCAACATGATGAAGCTCTGCTTTACGACAGCGATAGCCAAGAAGAGCTGCGGTTCATGCACGCTTTGCAGGATTATTTGTTACATGAATATGATCGCAAGGGTTTGATCATTGAAACTAACCCGACGTCAAACGTGTATATCTCTAGGGTTGGTAAGCACAGCGATCACCCTATATTCAGGTGGAGCCCGCCGGATGAATCCACCTTGACCGCCGGGGGACGGCACAACCGCTATGGGCTGCGCACCGGCCCGATTCGTGTCTTGGTGAATACTGACGACCCAGGCATCATGCCCACCACACTGCGTACTGAATTCGCTTTGCTGCGTGAGGCTGCCATCGAGCGTGGTATCGCTCGCACGGTGGCCGAGGATTGGCTAGAGCGCCTTCGGCGCTATGGCGTAGAGCAGTTCCATCGCCATCATCAACCGGTATTTACGCTGAGGCCAGCCGAGAACAGAGTTGAGTGAAGTATTTGGAATGCTGAGCACAATGTACGCGGAGTTCGAGGGAGCGGCGTTAAACGTTCCATTTTCTTCTCTAACAGGCTGTTGAAATGCCTCCGTTGAGCGTAGGTAGTCGGGTCTGAACAATGCCTCATCGTCAGTCTCCACGCGGGTTTCAGCGATTACGGGCTACGCAGGAAATGCAGGATTTCAGATAATCCGCATGCGTTTTCCTGCAAATTTCGTCGAGGTTTGTCGATGGGTTCGAAGCCGGTTGTGCCTATAAGTGGACAGTTGTCTGGCTACCCCTTGCGTGACTACATCAACCTGAAGCATCCGCTGGTGCGTCTGGCTGACTTGATCGACTGGCAACGGATCGAGTCGGTGTGCGCAGCGCATTTCCCGTCGGGCCGAGGCCGGCCAGCGAGTCCACCGCCACTGGTGGCCGGGCTGCTGTACTTGCAGCACGCGTTCGACCTGTCCGACGAGGACGTGGTGTGGGGATGGGTGGAGAACCCGTATTGGCAGGTGTTCACAGGAGAAACCTACCTGCAGACCGAGCCGCCGATAGACCCATCAAGCCTGACGCGTTGGCGTCAGCGGCTGGGTGAAGCAGGCGTGGAAGAACTGCTGTCGGCGACCATCGATACAGGGCGACGCAGCGGTGTGCTGCGCAAAACGAGCATGCAGACGGTGATCGTGGACACCACGGTGATGCCCAAGGCCATCGCACACCCGGCGGACTCGCGGCTGCTTGAGCGAGGTCGCCAGCACCTGGTCAAGGCGGCAACGGCGGTGGGCCTCAAGCTGCGCCAGAACTACAACCGCGAGGCACCTCTCGTCTGGCGCTGCAGATCGGACGCTACGCGCATGCGCGGCAGTTCAGGAGGATGAACAAAGCGCTGTGCACTTTGCGTTCACGCGTGGGCTGGGTGTGGCGCGATATCACGCGACAGATGGATCAGGTAGCCGCGTCGGCCCGAGAACACTAGCATGACCTGCTGGCGCGCACTCAGCGCAGGCCAACACGATGCGCGCTCGCAGCGCCAACGCCTGAGCGATCTTGCGGCGACGCGCTCAACTCAGCAAGGGGGCTCGATCTGCTTCGCTCAACTCGATGGCAACGGCATGCGGTCGGGCCATGATGCGCTCCTTAACTGCGGGATAGGGCGATTAGAAACACATCATAAAAGATCAGGCGAACTTCTGGTTCACACAACTAGCTATCTATGGGTACTTCGGCTAATGAAGTCATCGACATTATTCTACTACTACAAACTCGTCTTTGATTTCGGAGTGCCCGAATTATTCTAATGTGGTTTGAGGCTGGAATCCACGTTCTACGAACCAACCGCTATTCGAAATGGCGTCGTATAGCGCGGCCTGCCACGAATTTTTTCTAACTCGGCGTTCGGATTTTGCCACTCGTGATAAATGTTCTCGCCTCATGAGGCTTCCCTCAAGATTTTCTAAGAGGTCGGCTAATCCTGCTAACTCAGACGCGGCTTCGACTGCGAAGCGGCGGGCGAGTTCGAGATCGGTAAAATGATTCTCAAGACGTTTTTTTAGGTCTGGCTCCCAGCTCGTAGGCGGGGATACATAGAACCGAGCAGTTGCTGGGGTCGACTCGATCACTTCAGCAAACAGCCAACAGTCATCTTCTACGATCTGATTTTCGAAGTAAGGGTGAAGCGCTTGCTTTTGTAGAGTTGCTTCAGAAAAACCTTTTTGCTTATTGCAATCCGTGCATGCTGGTATTAGATTTAGGTTAAATACTGAAAATGCAGGATAGCGTGATTTCGGAAGAAAGTGGTCTAGCGTAGAGGCATGGCCAAACCCACAGAGCGGGCACTTTCCGAGTGGGGCTAGCATCATAAGCGCATCATAGTGTTTTCGCGCTTCCGGTTTTCCGCCGACGAAGTGTCTAGAGTAAAGATCTTTTAGCTCACCTTTTTTTATGTCTGCAAACACAATCTGTTCATCGTTCCCAAGATTACTCGCAGTCAGCACCCACAGTTGATTCTCACTTGCACATTTTATGTAGTAGGTGTTGTTGTTAACGATGTGGCATTTTGCGGCAGCCAGGCGGGCTGCCAATGTGATATTTGTAATTCCGAGTACGCAGGCATCATAAATTTCGACGGGATCTGTGGTGGGCTTATCTATCAATTTCATCGGCTACCGCTCACTGTGGCATCCCGACTTGCAATTAGGCTTCTCAAAATTCCTTGTGCTTCGAATCCTAGTTGCTCTTTATATTCAGCAAGAATTGCGTCAAAGCCGCCACCCGCTTGAACGGCTTGCTCTAATTCAGCGTGAAATCCAGCTTTTGATACTTCTAGACCGAAAATCTCTCGCGTTAAAACGCCTACATTCTCACCGAAAGTTTCGGTTTCAGGTCGGTCAGTTCGTCCCGCCGTGCGAAGGCGTGTCAACTTCCACACACATGATCTTGGCGTTTCCTGCACAACCACGGGAGAATGTGTTGCTACGATGGCCACGCCATTGCGGTTTTGCAACAGACTCGAGAGAGCCCGCATGAATGCAGAGAGTAGCGGTGGATGAAGGTGGCTTTCTGGCTCGTCCATGAGCACGAGGGTCTTCTCTTCTACGGAGTCGATAAGTTTCGTGAGAGTCAGTAGAACTATGGAATGTCCAGAGCTCATTCGTTTGGCCAACGAGCGAGCGCTTGTTAGCGCGGCCTCGGGGGATAGAGCGGCAAGATTTCCCAATTCCATGTCAGAAAAATTCCCGTCGGATTCAAGGCTCTTTATTGCCGAAAGCCAGCGAGCGCGCTTTGCTGGTTGACCGAAACACACTCCAAGGCTCTTTACGAAGTCATCGATTAGATCGTCTTCGGTTTTTGGCGGCAAAGACGGGGAGCCAATCCGCCTTTGCTTCATGCCGATGTAATAGTATCCAGCCCGCTGCCCTCCGGCCCGCTGATCTGTAGGAGGGACGAATGGATCGAAGGCGCTGAAGGATACAGTGACCACGCAGCTGAAGTATGTCGGTGAAATTGGAACCTCGCCCGTCCATAGGCCTGAGGTGTAAAATCGACCCAGTGTTTTTTGTGCTCCGGGGAGAGAAATAATTGCGTCAACCATATTATTAAGTAAAGTGGTTTTTCCAACACCATTTCTTCCGATTAAAACGTGGATATTGGTTAATGGTCTGGATCCTGGTTGTACATCAAAGTGCAAGGAGATTGGCGCATTCTGTTCGTCACCGGGGTCTCTGTATGAAAAATGAAAATCGGTGAGTACGGGATTTCCTTCCAGAACACGCCTATATTGGCCGTAGATAACTGACAGGCTGATTTTTCTCATCAAAGAGTTTTCAAAAACCACTTCGGTTTTCACTTGGTCAAGAATGCTGTCATCGGCCGCAATGTCGCGAAGCGCACGCAAAAAAATGTCCCTGTGGGTGGGGGTCATTTTTTCATATATTTTTAAGTAGTAATCTACGTCTTGGCCGACCGAAAACCAACCGAACGGTAAGCTATTGAATAGACGCGGAATGGCGTCCTGTGTCCAGCCTTTGGTTTGGCCGGAGTAACCGATCTTAATCACGCCAAGATCGATTTTTTGACATTTTTCATCGTACCAGACGACATCGAATGCGGTTTTAAATGAGTAGTCGTCCCAATTGTCTGCTTTAAGATGAACTGAATTTGGCGCAGGTGGAATAAAAGACGGCAGCTCTCCGTGAGAGTGAACTATGAAAGTGATTATGATAATCTCCCGAGGGGGGGCTATAGGCTGCGAGTTCGTTATGGCGCTCGTTTTTTTAGGGCTATTGCTATGTGAGAGGTTGTTCGATTTGGAGATTTCTTGTTAATTGTCATTGGTTAATATTTGGGTGGGGCGTGTATCAGTTCTGAGTCGCGCTCGTCTCTACGGCTTTCTCACCCAATCGAAATTGGTGCTCGATGTGTCGCTGCAAGAACTCGGCATGATTGCACTTAATACAAATAAGGCAACTATTGCACAGAAAAGGAATTTGAGAACTTCCATAACCTCCCTAAATTTCATCCCTCGAAAAAATAGATAGATTATAGATAAAATAAATGTTGCTAGGCCCATGCCAAATACTATCTGGGCGAGCTTTGGGTCATATTCAGCAATAATTTTTGTGCCGAAGAAAAAAACTAGGGTGCCTCCGATAAAAATGAGAGGCACCTTTCCATCGGACATAGGCTTCCTAGGCGGCCGCGGTGGTCTTTCCGTATCTTTGGCTCCCACAATTATCTTCGCCGAAGATGTTTGCTCAGAAAAATGATTTCTGATTTCAAGGCTGCGTTCTACTCGTTCTGGGCGCTCACCCCGAGCAAGTCTTTCCGTCTTAATAGCCTTTGCAATTGCTTGCGCCTCAGGGTAGCTGGGAGTCGCTCCGCGAACAATCCATGCACCCTTAACAAGTTCGCTCACTACGAAAGTCATCGCGCGCTCGCAATCTAATTTTTTGATGGTTCCATTTTTTGGTAGGCTATTTTAGCCATTTGTCCCATTGCGTCGCCGTTTAATTTCTCTTTCCACTCAACGCCCGTGCCGCCGTCACCGCCAACGAACTAAACCGTTGCACGAAGCTCTCCGGCGTCCACTCCGACAGCAACCCGGAAATGTGAATCGCCCCAATCGGCTCCCCATTGTGATCCACCATCGCACTGGCCAAGGCCACCTCTCCTACCAGACACTCCTGCTGCTGCGATGAATACCCATCAACGCGAGCCTGCGTCACCAGCCCCCGAATCGCCACCGGATCAGTAATCGTAAACCGCGTCATCTGCTTCAACGGCGACCGGGCCAAGATGTCATCGACACGCTCATCCGGCAGATGCGACAGAATCGCCCGCCCTCCGGACGAACAGGCCACGGGCATCCTTCGCCCGACCAGCGTCGCGAAGAAGGTCTGCCGCTTGCTCTGCTTGCGCAGCGCATACACGATGTCCAGGTCGTCGAACAGACTCAGGTCGACCCGCTCGCCGCATTCCTGCTGCAGGTCGATCAGCACCGGCGTGGCCCGTTCCAGCAGGGGACTGCCGCGTAGATAGTCGAAGGTGCGCGACAGAATCTTCTTTCCCAGCGCATACCCGCGCTGCCCAGGCCCGCGTTCCACGTAGCCCAGCGCCACCAGCGTATGCAACATGCGCTGCGTCGAATTTTTATCCAGCCCGGATAGCTCCATCACTTCGGCCAGGCTGAGTACGCCTGGGCGCTCGCCGAAGGCTTCCAGCACTTCGAAGGCTTTGGCGACGGATTGGTTGAATCGGGTGTCCGGCGTGGTCATTTCTTTTTTTCTCCTGAGCGGTGGGCGGCGGCGCTGTAGCGCCGCTTCGTCTCCATCCGCGTCGGCGCTGTGCGCCGGATGCTCATTATCGACCGTCGAAAGCGCCAAAAAGATGGCTGCCCGAATGCTTGCGTAGATTCTTTAGGCGAGCCTATTATGTCACATAGAGAGTTACAGGTATCAATAATTGATTCATAAAAAAGCTCCGCCATTTCCTTGCGCACCCACCGTGCGCCCCGTTATTCAAGGAGGGGACTAATGAACGTCACGCAATCGAACCAACTCGACGCTGCCCGCATCACCGCTGCGGTTCAAGATCTCGAGCAGTACATGGTCGATACCTTGTCTCGCTTCGTGCAGTGCCCCAGCCTGCCGGGCGAAGAGACTTCCGCCGCCGAGTTCCTGGAAGTTGAGCTGGCCAAGCTTGGCCTGGCCTCGGAACGCATCATGTTGCGTACTGAGGAACTCAAAGACCTGCCGCTGTATTCCCCGGCTTGCTGCCCGGACGGCGGCCGCTTCAATGTGTTGGCCCGGCATGAACCGACCATCAGCACGGGCCGCTCAGTCCTGATCAATGGTCACCTGGACGTGGTGCCCACCGGCCCGCACGAGCTGTGGACCGAATCTCCCTTCGCCGGCAACCTGCACGACGGCTGGGTCTATGGCCGTGGGGCAGGGGACATGAAGGCGGGGCTGGTCTGCGCGCTGGCTGCGTTCAAGGCTTTGCAGGATCTGGGTGTGCAGCCCGCAGGCGCCGTGGGGTTCAACGGTGTGCTGGAAGAAGAGAACACCGGGAACGGTACGCTGGCCACCGTGTCTGCGCTGAAGAGCGCCATCGGTGCAGCAAAGCTGGCGTCCTTCGATGCCGTGCTGATTCCCGAGCCCACGCAAGAGGGCATGATGGCCTCGCAGCTGGGCGTGTTCTGGATGTACGTGGACATCGTCGGCAGGCCGGCGCATGCCGCGTACATGACGACGGGGATCAATCCGGTGGACCTGGGCCTGCGCATCGTCGATGCGGTCAAGGCGCTGGAACACGAGTGGAATTTGCCGGAGAACCGGCATCCGCTGTATCGCGAGCATCCGCACCCGATCAATTTCAATCTTGGCCAGATCCACGCGGGCGACTGGAATTCGTCGGTGCCCAGCGTGTGCACTTTGGGCCTGCGCCTGTCGTGCTACCCGGACATGTCGATCGAAGACGCCAAGCTGCATGTCGAGCGCCGCATTCTGGCCGTCGAGGCCGAACTGGCTGACGACTACACCGCGATCTCCATCCGCTATGAAGGCTTCAACGCCCCCGGTTGCGTATACGACCTGGACGTGCCCGCCATGCAGTTGCTGGCCGAGTCGCACAAGCAGGTCACGGGCAATGTGCCGACACGCAATGCGCTGACCGCCACCACCGATGGCCGCCACTTCAAGCTCTTGATGGACTTGCCAGTCACCTGCTATGGGCCCATCGCACGCAATGTCCACGGCTTCAACGAGTCGGTCAGCGTCGAATCCATGGTTCGCGTGGCCAAGACCTACGCCCTGTTCATGGTCGAGTGGTGCGGCGTGGAAGCCAGGCGCGCCTGAGCGCCAGCGCCTGTTCCACCCCCCTGTCCATTCATTAAACGGAATACCAAGATGAAGCTATTTAGCCAGACGCGCCGGGTTGTCCTGAAGAGTTCTTTCCTTGTCGCGGCCCTTGCCGTGTCGCCGGTGTCGCAGGCGGTGAGGCCGCCGCCGCAAGTTGGTGGTGTGCTCACCGCCATCCTTCACCCGGAACCGCCGAGCCTGAACCTGGCCCTGCAGCAGGTCGCCAACACGCAGATGGTAGGCGGCAAGATCTATGAAAGCCTGCTGACCTATAGCTTCGAATTGAAGCCGCTGCCGAGCCTGGCCAAGTCCTGGGACGTATCGGACGACAAGCTGACCTATACCTTCCACCTGCAGACGGGCGTGACCTGGCACGACGGCAAGCCGTTCTCGTCGGCCGACGTGGTGTTTTCGTATGACAAGGTGCTGTCGAAGACGCCGCGCACGCGTGGCCTGATGGCCAATGTGGAATCGCTGACGGCGCCTGATGCCAACACGGTGGTGTTCAAGCTGAAGAAGCCGTACGCGGCCTTCCTGGGCGCCTTTGACATTGGTGGCGGCGCGATTTTGCCGAAGCACTTGTATGACATCGACACCCCCATCGCGCAGAACCCGGCGAACGCCACGCCGATCGGCACGGGTCCGTTCAAGTTCAAGAAGTGGGAGCGTGGTTCCTACATCGAGCTCGTCAAGAACGAGAATTACTGGCAGCCGAACCGTCCCTACCTGGACGGCATCACCTTCCGCGTGATCCCCGATGCCGCTTCGCGTCGCCTGGCCATCGAGCAGGGCACGGTGATGCAGGCATGGCTGCAGGATCTGGAGCCGGCGGACATTCCGCGCGTGGCCAAGCTTGCCCACATCGAGCAGACCAACAAGGGCTACGAGTACTGGTCGACGATGCAGTGGATCGAGCTGAACGGCGGCAAGATGCCGTTCTCGGACAAGCGTTTCCGCCAGGCCTTGATGTACGCGATCAACCGCCAGTTCATCGCCGACAAGATCATGTTCGGCACCAGCGTGGTTGCCACCGGCCCGATCCATCACAACACGCGTTTCTATGACGCGAACGTGAAGAAGTACCCCTTCGATCCGAAGAAGGCGATTGCGCTGCTCGACGAGATGGGCCTGAAGCCAGACAGCAAGGGTGTGCGCGCAACTGTCAGCATGATCCCGCTGCCGTATGGCGAGACGCCGCGTCGCATTGCCGAGTACATCAAGCAGAACCTGTCCAAGGTCGGCATCGTGATGAACCTGGAAAGCACGGACGTGGGCGGCTGGGTGTCGCGCGTGGGTGCCTGGGACTTCGACATGGCGGGCAATGGCGTCTTCCAGTATGGCGACCCGGCCATTGGCGTGTCGCGCACCTACCTGAGCACGAACATCAACAAGGGCGTGATGTTCAGCAATACCTCGCAGTACAACAACCCGAAGGTGGACGAGCTGTTCAACGCGGCTGCGGCTGCCCCCACGGATGCCGAGCGCCAGAAGCTGTATTCGGAGGTGCAGAACATTCTGGTGGAAGACGTGCCGCTGCTGTGGCTTGCCGACACCAACTATTCCACGCTGTTGAACAAGCGCGTGCACAACGCGATCACGACGGGCCTGGGCGCTGTCGGTTCGTATAGCGATGCGTGGTTGTCCAAGGAATGAAGAAGATCGGCGCTTTCCTGGGAAGGCGCGTCGTCAAGAGCATCCTGGTGCTGTTGGTGATTGCGCTCTTCAACTTCTTCCTAGTGCGCGCCGCACCCGGCGACCCCGCGCAGATCCTGGCGGGGCAGTCGGGAGCAGCCGATGCCGCGTATGTTGAACAACTGCGCCAGGACTTCGGGCTGGACAAGCCGATTCCGGTGCAACTGATGACCTACCTGAAGGAGATCGCCACCTTCAACCTGGGGTATTCGCATCGGCAGCAGTTGCCGGTGTCCACGCTGATTCTTGAACACCTGCCGGCCACGCTGGTATTGACGCTGACGTCCTTTGCCTTCGCGTTATTGGCGGGGGTGGGGCTGGGAACGCAGGCTGCATTACGGGTAGGCAAGTGGGGTGACACCGTCATCACCACGCTTGCCATGCTGGCCTACGCCACGCCGCTGTTCTGGGTGGGGTTGATGCTGGTGCTGGTGTTCTCGGTGCAGCTGGAATGGCTGCCTGCCTTCGGCTATGAAAGCGTGGGCGCGGGGCTGACGGGCATCAATCGTTTCTTCGACATTGCCGTCCACCTGGTGTTGCCGGCCATCACGCTGGGCATGTTCTACATGGCCGTCTATGCGCGGCTGACCCGTGCGTCGATCCTCGAAATTCGTCAGCTGGACTTCGTGAAAACTGCACGCGCCAAGGGCTTGTCGGAACGCACGGTGATCGTGCGCCACGTGCTGCGCAATGCCTTGCTGCCGGTGATCACCTATGCGGGTATCCAGGCCGGTCACTTGATCGGTGGATCGCTGCTGGTGGAAACCGTGTTCGCCTGGCCCGGCATCGGGCGACTGGCTTTCGATGCGCTGGTTCAGCGTGACTACAGCGTGCTGCTGGGCGTGTTCTTCATGGCGTCCGTGATCGTTGTCGTGGTCAACCTGATCACCGACATTCTGTACACGGTGGCCGACCCCAGGATCGAACTCAAATGATGAATTTTTTCCATGCGTTCCGCCGCAACAAGGGCGGACTGGTGGGCCTGGTGGTCATCGGACTGGTGATCTTGCTGGCGCTGATTGCCAGCTGGATCTACCCCGACAGCCCCTGGGACACCATCAACGCCCCGTATCTGCCGCCGATGGAAGAGGGTGCCTTGCTGGGCACCGATACGCTGGGCCGTGACATTGCCAGCGGCATTGCCCATGGTGCGCGCATCACCTTGATGCTGGCGGCGGTGTCCACCGCGGTGTCGGTCATCGTCGGCATCACGCTGGGCGCCATTGCCGGCTTCTACGGTGGCAAGGTCGACCAGGTGGTGGGTGGGGTGATCGAGCTGTTCCAGACCATTCCCAGCTTCTTCCTGGCCGTGGTGCTGGTGGCGATTCTGACGCCCAGCATCGGCACGGTGATCTCTGCGATTGCGCTGGTGTCGTGGCCGCCGCTGGCACGTCTGGTTCGCGCCGAGTTCATGAGCATGAAGCACCGTGAATTTGTGCAGGCCGCGATGCTCAGCGGGCAGTCCAACGCGCGCATCATCCTCACGCAGATTTTGCCCAACAGCCTGTCGCCGGTGATCGTGTCTGGCTCGCTGATGGTGGCCAGCGCCATCTTGCTGGAATCGGCGCTGAGCTTCCTGGGCCTGGGTGACCCGAATGCGATGACCTGGGGCTACATCATCGGTGCGTCCCGCAGCGTGCTGCGTGATGCCTGGTGGATGAGCGTGTTCCCCGGTGTAGCCATTCTGATCACCGTGCTGGCGCTGAACCTGATCGGTGAAGCGCTGAACGATGCGCTGAACCCCAAGCTCGCGCGCAAAAGGAGCCACTGATGACCGTGCTCCTTGAAATCCGCGATCTGGTGGTGTCGGTGGTGCAGGACGGCCCCGACATGCCGGTGGTGAAGGGCATTTCCTACACCGTCAACAAGAACGAAATCCTGTGCGTGGTGGGTGAGTCGGGGTCGGGTAAATCCGTGACGGCGCATGCGCTGATGGGCTTGCTGCCGGAAGGGGAGTTGCGTATCAGCAGCGGTGAGATCCGCTATCGCGATCGCAATCTTGCTGAGCTAACCCCGAAGGAATGGACCAACCTCCGTGGCAAGTCCTTCGGCATGGTGTTCCAGGAGCCGATGACGGCGCTGAACCCCATCATGCGCATCGGTCGCCAGGTGGATGAGGTGCTGGAGCGGCACACGGACCTGGATGCATCCGCACGCCGTGCAAGGGTCTTGGAGCTGTTCCGCGATGTATTGCTGCCGGACCCGGAACGTTTGATCGATTCCTACCCCTTCCAGCTGTCGGGCGGGCAGCGTCAGCGTGTGGTTATTGCGATGGCGCTGGCCTTGGAGCCGGACATCCTGATCGCGGATGAACCGACCACTGCGCTGGACGTAACCACGCAGGCGCAGATCCTGACGCTGATCAAGGACATCCAGTCGCGCATGGGTATCGGCGTGATCTTCATCACCCATGACTTCGGCGTAGTGGCCGAGATCGCCGATCGCATCGTCGTGATGCGACATGGCGAGGTGGTGGAGCTCGGCACGGCAGACGATGTGCTGAATCGCCCGTCGCATCCGTACACCCGCAAGCTGATCGCGTCAGTGCCGCATCTGCCGGAAGGCAAGGCGGTGGCCGCACCCACGCAGCCCCTGATGGTCGTCAGCAAGCTGATGAAGACCTTTGGCCTGGACGGCGGTCGTCGGGTCGTGGCCTTGAACGACATCTCCTTGAACATCGAGCAAGGCGAAACGCTTGGCCTGGTGGGCGAATCGGGCTCGGGCAAGTCCACGCTGGGCCGCACCTTGATTGGCCTGATCCACCCTGACAGCGGCAGTGTGCGCATCGAAGGGCAGGAACTGGTCGGCTTGTCGTCAAGGGATTGGCGTCAGCATCGCAAGCAGATCCAGATGGTGTTCCAGGACCCGTATGCGTCACTGAACCCGCGTCACAAGATTGTCGAGGCCGTGGCACAAGGGCCAATTGCGTTCGGTGAAAACCGCGCCAAGGCGCTGAAGGATGCGCGCGATCTGCTGGAACTCGTCGGGCTCGGCGGTGATTCGGGCGACCGTTATCCCCATCAGTTCTCGGGCGGACAACGGCAGCGCGTGGGCATTGCCCGCGCATTGGCCTTGAAACCCCGATTGCTGATTGCCGACGAAGCCGTGTCCGCGCTCGACGTATCGATCCAGGCCCAGGTGCTGGACCTGCTGAAGCAGATCAGTGGCCAGTTCGACCTGTCGGTGCTGTTCATCACCCACGACTTGCGCGTGGCTGCGCAGATCTGCGACCGCATCGCCGTGATGCGCCAAGGGGAACTCGTTGAACTGGCGCGCGCCAGCGACGTGTTCTACCGCCCCCAACACGAATACACCCGCCGCCTGATCGACTCGATCCCCGGCAAGCAATGGTCCAAACCGGACTTTGCGGAAGACGTCTTAGTTCAGGAAATTTAAGTCATGAATCGTGAAGAATACGAATCGCTGGATGGATTGAGTCTGGCGCAAAAGTTGGCAGAAAAGCAGACCACGTCCGAGGCGCTGATGCGTTGCGCGGTGGACTTGGCGCAAGCACGTGCGCCCGCCTTGAATGCCCTGTGCTATGAGCGCTTCGAGGAATCCATCGAGGTCGCCCGCGACTGGACGCCTAAAGGCGTATTCGGCGGCATTCCTTTCCTGCTGAAGGATTCTGGCGTGGCGTCGACGCGCTTCCCGTCCAGCCTGGGTTCGATGCTGCTGAACGACACCAGCTACAAGCAGAATGCGACGCTGACCAACCGCTTTGAAGAAGCCGGCTTGATCACGTTCGCGCGCACCACCGTGCCGGAATTCTGCATGGCCCCGACGACCGAAGCTGCGCGCAACGGCGGTCCGACCTTGAACCCCTGGGACAAGACCCGCTCCACGGGCGGCTCCAGCGGTGGCGCGGCAGCTGCGGTAGCTGCCCGCATCGTGCCGGTCGCGCATGGCAGCGATGGCGGCGGCTCGATCCGTATCCCCGCAGCTTGCTGTGGCGTGTACGGCCTGAAGGCCTCGCGCGGCCGCGTGCCCATGGGACCGTTCCGCGGCGAAGGTTGGGGTGGTTTGGCGACGGACGGCGTGTTGAGTATCAGCGTGCGCGACACGGCTGCGGCCATGGACGCGATCTCTGGCTACGAAGTCGGTGCCCCGTATGCGGCACCGCCGAAGGACGGCTCCTACCTGGAGGCGTTGTCTGCGCCCGTGACGCCACTGCGCATCGCAGTCTGGCGCGAAGCCTGGAACGGCATCGAGGTATCAAGCGAGTCCCTGCAAGCTCTGGAGCACACCGCCGCCTTGCTGCGCGAGCTTGGCCACCAAGTCATCGACACCAAGCCTGCCGAGCTCGACTACGACGCCTTCGTGCTGGCCCATGCCACGATCCTGGCTGGCAACATCGTGGTGTCGGTGGATACTCGCCTGGGTCTCACGGGCAAGACACTGCAGCACGGAGATCTGGAACCCGTGATGATGAACGGCTACGAGATCGGCAAGAAGACGCCGGCTGCCGAGTACATCGCCGGGGTGAATCGCTTCCACGCCGTGGGGCGTGCGATGGAGGCCTTCATGACCGACTTCGACCTGATCCTGACGCCGTCGCTGACCCAGCTGCCGGTGAAGCTGGGTTATCTGTCGATGCAGGAAGGTGGCTTCCTGGACCTGCGCAAGAAGGTGTCGCGCTACGCAAGCTTCATGGCGGTGTTCAATGCTTCGGGTCAACCGGCGGCGAGCCTGCCGTTGTGGGCCACGCCGGAAGGGGTGCCGGTGGGCACGCAGTTGGTGGGTCGTTTTGGTCGGGAAGACCTGGTGTTGCAGGTATCTGCCCAGCTGGAACGCCTGGACCCGTGGGCAGGTCGCAAACCTATGCTGGCCTGAAAGAAGCGGTGCTGGCCGTGGTCGTTCAGGTCAGCACCGCAGTGCCTTGCGCCTTGATGCGCGCGTGCAGCGCATCGGGTGCGAGGTCGATGTCGCCAGGCCACGTGACTGCGCCGTAGTCGACGTATGCCTGATCGAATATCTTGGAATCGCGCAGTGCCGCAAAGACACCTGCACGCTCAGAACGAATCAGTTCGCTCAAGTCTGCGACGCCATGAATGCCGTCGTTGAAAACCACTTCGATTTTCCCTGCGATATCACCTTTACCGACAGCACATGCCAGGGCGGCGCGTTTGTCGTCATGGCAGCGGACGAATCTTCCGGGGTGCCTGTCTCATCTCGCATAGCTTCCAGTCCTCCATCAACTCGCGCTTATCTGTCGTGGCTTTGCATTTCCATGGTGTTCGTAGCCTGATGTCCTAGGCAGATTACGGCATCGCTGATCCAACGCCGACCCTCGCCTGCGCCACCGTCACCGCCACCTGTCAACATTTGCACTCATTCCTTCAAAAGCCTAGGCCAGCACTCGCATTAAACCTGCGAAAATGCGCAGCTTTTTTCTCGCTGCGCACCGCGCCTACCGCTTGAACAAGGAGTTGCGTCATGGACGCCAGCACCGTCCGCGTGACGCTATCCCTGATCGGCCCAGCCATCCTGCTGATATTCGGGCTGGCCTTCTTCGCCACCTGGCGCATCGATCGACGCCGAACCTATCTCGCCATGTTTGCTGCGGGATGCGGGCTGTTCACGCTTGGCGCCGCCGTGCAGGTCATCTACTGGCCGCGCGACACGGGGCTCAACAGCATGATCTCCGGCACGCTGTACACCGCTGCGGTGCTGATGACGGTGCAGGGGCTGTTGCAGCGTGGCGGCAAGCCGGTGATCTGGGAAAATCATGCCTTGATCCTGATCTTCTTCGCGCTGGCGAACTGGTACTTCTTCTACGTGGATCGCAGCTTGTTGGCGCGCGTGTACATCCAGAATTTTGGTTATGGCGCGCTGTTGCTGGGCGCGGCATTTCGGCTCCGGCATCTGCGGAAATCACAGCTCGTAGACCAGGTGCTTTTCTGGGTGCTGCTGATTTTTGCGCTGCAGTTTTTCCCGCGAACGCTCTTCACGATCGGCTTTGCTGCGCCGGTGGGCGCGCAGGCCGTCGCCGATTCGGTGTTCTGGCAAAGCCTGCAACTGTCCTTGGCGGTGCTGGGCACGGCGCTGGCCTTGGCCATGCTGGCTGCCTGCGCATCCGATGTGATGGAAGACCTTCGCCGCGAGCGCGATACCGATGGCCTGTCGGGCATGCTGAATCGGCGCGCATTCGAGGAGCAGGTGCGCAACAGGCTGCGAAGCCGTGACCGCCCGGGCGTGCTGATCGTCTGCGATGTCGATCATTTCAAGGCCATCAACGACACCTGGGGCCACCAAGCTGGCGATGAGGTCCTGCAAACCGTTGCCGAAATCCTGCGCACGCCGATCAGGCATCCTGGCCTGTCCGGCCGACTGGGCGGGGAAGAGTTCGGTGTTTTCCTGCCCGATGCCGATCTGATCGACGCGATTGCCGTGGCCACGCGCTTGCGCCGGGCGATCGCCAGTCACGACTTCATGCTGGACGGAGCGCCGAAGCGCATCACGGCCAGCTTCGGGGTTGCCGATGCCTTGGTCGGGGACGACTGGGAGGCGTTGTACCGGCATGCCGATCGCTTGCTGTACGAGTCCAAGCGCGGCGGCCGCAACCGGGTGAGCTCGATTATGGTAGAAGCACGTTCACCGTCCTGACGACTTCGGAAGCCCCCATGAGCATCATCCTCAAGCAGCCTCTTACCGGCCCGGCCACCTGGCGCGGCGCGGACCTGGCCAATGACACATCCTGGATCAAACACCTGTCGGCGGAGATGATTGCCGAGCTGGATTCCGCATTGGCCGAGGTCAAGCGCCGTGGCCTGGTTTTCCCGGATTTCTCGGCAGACGATTTTCCGATTCGGACGCTCAAGCCGCTGTTGCTGGCGATTGCCGAGGAACTGGAAAACGGCCGCGGCTTTTCTTTGTTGCGCGGCTTGCCCGTCGACCGCTATCGCGACGAGGACATCCACCTCATCAACTACGGCATCGGCCTGCACATGGGCGAACCGGTGCGCCAGAACGCCCGTGGCGATCTGCTTGGGCTGGTGATGCATGTGGGTGATGTGACCAAGAAAGAAACGCGTGTCTACCAGACCAACCTGTACCTGCCGTATCACTCGGACCCGTCGGATGTGGTGGGCTTGCTGTGCGTGCGCAAGGCGAAGGAGGGCGGTGTCAGCAGTCTGATCAGTGCGGGGGCGATCTACAACGAGATCCTGCAGCATCACCCCGAGTATCTGGGCCTGTATTACCGGCCGATGTTCTATGCGCACCTGGATCGTGATCTGCGCTCGCCGCTGTTCAGCTACCACCAGGGCAAGCTCAGCTGCCGGTATCTGCGCCAGTACATCGAGCTGGGCCACGAGCAGAACCATCGCCCGCTGTCGCAAGTGGAAATCGAGGCGCTGGACGTGTTCGATGCGGCCATGCAAAAGCCCGAGCTGCGCCTGGACATGATGCTGGAGCCCGGTGACCTGCAGTTCGCCAACAACTACGCGGTGCTGCATTCGCGCACGGCATTCGAAGATCACGAGGAACAAGACCTGCGCCGCAAGATGTACCGGCTGTGGTTGAAGATGCCGAATGCGCGGGTCTTGTCGCCGGAGTTTCCGGGGCGCAGCGGGTTCTCGGCGGCGGGGGCTGAAGGCTGATCTGGTTCAGGGGCGACGCGTTTCTCCCATCGCAATTGCTACGAACATTGTCGATCGCCGCCGGTGAGCTCACGCCACGCTTGAGCGGCCGCTAGAATACGGCGCCCCGGCCAGCCCATTCTTGCGATTGCTGGCACCCGAATCTACGGAGCCAAGTGCATGCTGTATCCCCTTCTCAGCGCAGTTGTGTTGTGCGTATTGCTGCACATGTTTGTCATCGCGCTGTGTGGCGCCGCCTTTGGTGTCACCGTGCGTGAGATCTCGCTGGGCCTGGGACCGAAAGCGTTCAGCATCGGCAACTTCACCTTCCGCGCCTTCCCCTTCGGCGGCTCGGTGCGCTTCAAGGATTCGCGCGAAGAAGAACTCGACGCAGACGACATGCGCGGCGCGCTGGATGATCGCTCATTGTTGGTGCAGATTGTGATCGGTCTGTCGGGGTGCCTGGCCTTGCTGGCGCTGGCCATCGTCGCCCTGCAAGCCGAAGGCGTGAAGGCTTTCCTGAACGGCTTCCTCGAGATCGTGATGGGCGCCGTGTCGCCGATGGACAAGGCGCAGGCGCTGCTTGCACAAGCTCAGCAGCGCCTGACCGGTGCGCCCTTCGTGACGGTGCTGGGATTGGTTGCCGCCAAGCTGGCCGCGTTCAATCTGCTGCCACTGCCGGCTGCCAACGGTGGCTTCGTGATCGCCATGATTGCGCGCGGCCTGGGCATTGCCAAATTCTGGCCGCAGGGGCTGACCCCGGTGCTGTTGCTGGCATATCTGGCGATCGCCATTTCCTGGCTGTGGGCGCTGGTGGTCTACCTGCTGCACTAAGGTGCAAGTGCAGGAAATGGTCTGGCCATTTTTCCGCAAAGTGGCTCTAGGGATAAGCGCAGCCGCTGTGTTCCAGTGAGGTCATCGTCACACCGCCATCGACCGCCATGTACCTACCCGCCCATTTCGAAGAATATCGCCTCGAAGAACTCCATCGCATCATCAGCGAGTTTCCGTTCGCAGCACTCGTGGTCAATGGGCCGGATGGGCTCGACGCCAATCACATCCCCTTCGCCTTCGATCCCGACGCGGGCGAGCACGGCAAACTGCTGGCCCATGTCTCGCGCAGCAATGCCGTCTGGACAGACGCCCGTGATGGTGACGAGGTCCTGGTGATCTTCCGCGCCGGTGATGCCTACGTGTCGCCCAACTGGCTCCCCAGCAAACACGAGGAACACCGCCAGGTACCCACCTGGAATTACCAGGTGGTGAACGTGCACGGCAAGATCACCATCCGCGACGACGAACGTTTTCTGCGCGGCCTGCTGGCCCGACTGACTCGCACGCACGAAGTGCGCGCAGGCGAGGCCAGGCCCTGGAAGATGGGGGATGCCGAGCCGGCGTTCATCAACGAGCGGCTGGCGGCCATTGTGGGCATCGAAATCGACATCACTCGAATCATCGGCAAGTCCAAGCTCAGTCAGAACAAGGACGCCCGCGACCGCGCAAATGTGGTGAAGGAGTTGGTTGCCCGCGGAGAGCACCAGGCGGCGGATGCGATGGTGAACACGCTGCCCAAGGCCTGACATTTTTTACGGGGCCTTGCGGCGGTGTCCCAGGTTGATAATGGTCTATCTTCTCTTTCACGAGTCTGCTTGATGCACCCACTCTTTGTCCGCCAAGCCGTACTCGCCGATCTGGACATCGGCGCAGCGCTTTTTGACGAGTACCGCCAGTTCCAAGGCCGGGAAAGCGATTTTTCCGCTGCGCGCGGATTTCTTCAGGCGCGATTCGAACACGGCGAATCCGTCGTGTTCATTGCCTACGAGGGGGAGATTGCCCTTGGCTTCGCGCAGCTTTACCCAAGTTTTTCCTCGGTTTCGCTGGCTCGCGTTTTTATCCTCAACGATCTGTTCGTGCGCGAAGCAGGGCGTCGGAAAGGCGTGGCGTCCGAATTGCTTGATGCCGCCGAGACTTACGCACGGGCACTTGGCGCGGTGCGTCTTTCGCTGGTCGCTGCGCATGCCAACACGGTGGCGCAGTCCATGTACGAGGCCAAGGGCTGGAAGCGGGACCAGCAGTTTCTCGCTTATCACTACGCACTTCAGGACTGAGGGTCGCGCGGGGTGGCGATCACTGCGGGGGGGCTGTGAGATAAGCAGCGGAACTACGTTGATGCTTACATTTTGCTCATAAACGCTTGTCGGTGCGTACGCCAGCCGCAAGTAAATTCACGGCTGATCCCGACCAGGAGTGCCTGCCGTGACCCATCCGCTTTTGACCCCCGCGTACGAACGTCTGCTTGGCCTGCAAGCCGCCTTGTACGCCTACACGCGCGAAACCGCCGCCGAGTACGAGCTGGATGAGAGCTCGCCCGATCATCCGCTCTGGGGCGTGCACTACAACCGCGTATGCGTCGCACCCATGCGCAATGGTCTGCATGTGGAGTACTTCGGCGATTGCTGGGAAACCCCCTTGGACATGACCCTTGCCTGCCTGTCAGAACAGGCGGTGGCGGACGACATCACCTCGTTGTCCTTCTCCGGCCCGGATGAGGGCGCAAACGGCACGCGTGAGTGGAATTTTGCGGGTTTGATCGGCACGGATGTCACTTTCCCGATCTTGCGTTCTTTCTACGTGCGCCCCAGCGAGCCGGACCACCACAACGGTTCCTTGATCGTCCAGGACGGAAAGATCATGGAAGAGGGCGGCGACATTGCTCGCCTGGTGGCAAAAATGCCTTACCTGACCGAGTTGACGGTGCCCAACGCGCCCGATGCCAGCTTCTTCCAGCAGTCCTTGCCGCATCTGAAAATCCTGCGCATCGGCGGGAACTTCGACACGCAGAACTTCATTCAGAATCTGGCCGGCGCCACCAATCTGCCCAGCCTGAGCATCCTGGATTTCACGGAATCGACCGAGCTGCAGATGACCTGGGCGAAGGACCGGGATGATTCTTATGTGACATCGTTCGAGGCCTACGAGAACCTGTTCAAGAGCCACGTCAGCGAGACGCTGAACGGGCTGACCCTGCGCAATACGCGGCTGAGCCGCGAGCAGCTGGAACATCTGCAGGCGCTGCGTCCGGGCTTGCAGTTCATGGTGATCCAGGCGGCCCAAGGCGGTTATGTCAGCCATTTCGCCCAGCATGCGTTCCCGTGGAAGCACTTGGTGCAGGCCGATCCGGGTCTGGAATGAGCTACCCCAATCAGCTTGGCGGCGCACGCGTCGCCGTCCTTTGAGCGCGCCACTGTGTCTACCTTCTTTCAGCTCGCCACCGGCACCAAGCCGCTGACCTACGCCTCGAATTTTCCGTGGCCTTTCAATATCGATCTGTGCTTCGACCCGGTTGCTTATCCCGTCGCCTTCAGCGAAGGTGTGGGGCACGGGGCTGCGGGTTGTGCGGTAAGCGCGCAAGAGGCCTTGGGGGAGAAGTGGCGCGAGCATTTCGAGATCTGTGATGCGGCGTGGTTGATGCCGTATATCCAGGCGCTGGCAGAAGGAACGCCTATTTCTCGCGAGGATGTTCTGGCTGAGTACCAGCGTCTGCATGGCGAGGCGCCGACCACTTACGAGTCGGTGGCGGTGTAAAGCGCGCAAGACGCACCCACGTACTGCTGACCAGAGAGATTGACTCCCGCCGAATGGACCACCTCCACGCCATCCGTGTTTTCCTTCGCGTCGTCGACGCAGGCAGCTTCACGCGCGCGGCAGACACCATGGGTCTGCCGCGTTCCTCGGTCACCAGCCTGATCAAGCAGCTGGAAGCACATGTGGGTGTAATGCTGATTCAGCGCAGCACGCGCAGTCTCAGCCTGACCGAACCCGGTGCGCGTTATCACCGGCATTGCGCAAGCCTGCTGGCAAGTCTGGACGACGTCGAGGCCGATCTGCGTGGCGAGCTGGCCCAGCCGCGCGGCCGGGTGCGTGCCGACATGCCGGGTGCGTTGGCACGGGCGCTGGTGTTGCCGCGGCTGAAAGACTTCCAGTTGCGCTACCCCGATATCGATATCAGCCTTGGCCTGAACGACCGCAATGTCGACATCATCGGGGAGGGTGTCGACTGCGTGGTGCGCACCGGGCCCTTGCCGGATTCCAGCTTGGTTGCCAAGCCGCTTGGCAGTTTGCAGTGGATCACCTGCGCGGCGGCCACGTATCTGAACCAGCACGGTGAGCCAGGAACCCTGGAGCAGCTGCGGCAGCATCAGATCGTGAACTACGCCTCGTCGATGACGGGCCGTCCGCGGGAATGGGTGTTCCTGGAGAACGACGCGCCGCGTGCAATCGAATTCCCCAGTCGTCTGCTTGTGAACGAAACCGAGGCCTATCTGCAATGCGGGCTGGAAGGCCTGGGCATCATCCAGCTCACCGAGTTTCTGGTGCGCCCCTACTTGCAAAGCGGCCGGCTGCGCGAGATCTTGCACAGCTTGCGGGCGCCACCGATGGCGGTGTCGGTGGTGTATCCCCGTCGCCAACACCAGCCGCAGGCGGTGCGGGTGTTCATCGAGTGGCTGGGCGAATTGGTGGCGCAGAATCCGCTTTATGTTGATGGGACGGTGTGAGAAATGCCTGGCAACGAAGACACCTCTGACGCTTTGCAACTCGATGCCAACCATGGGTCTTGGCACCTGTCCGGACGAGGCGTGGTGATTCACGCAGGCATGAGCCAGTCCACGGCGGACCAGACCTTGCACGCGTTTTATCGAGACCGCATCGACCATGGCAATGGCTACACCTGGTCGTATTTTCATCGGCTGCAGTTCGGTGGCCAGCCCTGCGCCTTGGCGCTTGGTTTTCATCACGCGGTACTGACCGAGGTGCATCTCAGCGTGTCCTTGCCAGACGCCCAGCTTGAGTCTGGCTGGCCCACGCGCGCCGCCATCGATGCCGAAATCGCTTACGTGCGCGCGGTCTTTACCCAGCAGCTGGGACGCGTATTTGGCGAGCACAGCGAACGCTTCGACTGGGGTGTTGCGTGGAGCGGCTTCGACCCCAAGGCTTGCACGGCATCGGCGGGCGTGCGCTACGACCTAGTTCCTATGTCTCCGTCGCCAGGCAGTTGATCCAGCTTTGACAGCAGCACATCCCGCAGGAAGTAGCTGAATCGAACCGACCCGGTGCTGTGCACACTGCGAGGCTGCTCGGTCCTGATCAAGCCGCTGTTGATGCCGTCGACCACTTCCGTCATCAATCCGATGATGTTGTCTGACGCACCTGCGACACGCAGCGACTGTGCAAAGGCTGCCTGATCGATCTGCTGAAAGGGCAGGTCTGGCCGGCCGATGGCGATACCGATCTGCCGCGTGATGTCGTGCAGGCTCAGGTCCTCGGCGCCGTGAAGCTCCATCACGTGCTGGCCCACGAAATCCAGCGCCAGTAGATGGTCTGCGCCTGCTTGCGCCACGTCTTCGGTCGCGATGAAGGGCATCTGCAAATCGCCACGCAAGGGGCTCAGCACCTTGCCCTCGGTGCGAATGGAATCCACGAAAGGCAGGGTATTTTCCATGAAGTAGCCCGCGCGCAGATTCAGCACGTGAAGACTGCCATGGCTGGCAAGCATGGTTTCCAGCGCGTGCAGTCCGGCGACCGGGCCGTTGCGGGCCGCAAGGCCCGCGCCCCAACTGCTGAGGGTGACGACGTGCTGGACGGATGAAGACTCGATGGCAGTCGACAGCGCCTCAATCACGCGGTCCTGGAAGGCCCGGAAATCCGGACTGTCGATCACGTAGTTGGGTTGCAGCATGACCCAGGCGGCGTCGGCGCCGTCAAAGGCCCGGGTCAGGGCGAGCGGGTCGGTGGGGTCGGCCACGCAGGGGTGCGCGCCAAGCTCGACGAGCGTTTGCAGCCGGGCTGCGCTGCGTCCGATGACACGGACGGATTTGCCTTGCTGAAGCAGTTTGCGGGCGATCTGCGAGCCGGTTCGGCTGGTGGCGCCGGTAATCACATACATGGAGGCTGAACCTTGTATTGGTTGACAGCCTCCAGCCTAGACTCGCTAGCGCATGCGATTGTTCATGTCACGTGAACACAGTTCGCGGTGCGGGCGAACCTTATTCCATCACCATCTGCTGCAGTTCTTGCGCGCGTTCGGCGGTCGATGACAGGTAGCAGCTGTGAACGGCCAGCGTGGCCATGGTGCCGCCGTCCGGGTCGGCATAGAAATCGCAGTTGGCGTTGCGGTACTTCAACCACTGCCGCTGGATCTCGGTGAGCTGCTTCTTGCGCTCGGGCGTCTCCGCGTTCAGGGCACGCTTGTACGAGGCGTTCAGCTTCACGTCCTGCGCCTTGGTTTCTGCCACCATGCAGTCGATCATTTTGACGGTCACGCCGCCGGATTTGTCCATGCACGCCGAGTACTGCGGGCTGAGCGTGTCGTCTTTGTCCGCAGCATGGGCATTGATGGTCGTGCCCAAGGCAATGGCGCCGAGCAGAAAGAGGAAGCGCAAGGTACTGCTCCTGGTGGATGTCATGAAGTCGCTAGTTCAGCAGCGTACGTGGATGAGCGCTGAAACGAATGGTGAACGCCGGTGCCTGAAAAGTTGCTGCCTGCCGCGCGACTCCTGGGCGAAGATATGCATCTGTGCACCCAGCGAGGCGTGAAATGTCCATCGAACACTGGCTTGCTTTTGTTGCCGCGTCGGCCGTGCTGCTGATCATTCCCGGTCCGACGATTTTAACGGTGATCAGTTAGGCCTCTTTCTTTCTGTTGCGGGTGTCTGGGCCTTGTTCGCGAGAAGGGCTGCCTGAGCCGGTTATTCTGCTTGGTCCTGCGCCACGAGTGTTGCCCGTGCTTATCGTCGAGAACGTCTTCAAGTCTTTCACTACCGCCCAGGGCACCTTGCCCGTGCTGCGCGGTGTCGATCTGGAACTGCCTGATGGCAGCAGCCTGGCCTTGATGGGCGAATCGGGCAGCGGTAAAAGCACTTTGCTGCACCTGGTTGCCGGCTTGGAGCGGCCAGACAGCGGGCGCATTCTGGTCGACGGCGTGCCGCTGGACGGCCGTCGCGAGGCAGACCTGGCCAAGTGGCGGCGCGAGGGCATTGGCCTGGTGTTCCAGCAGTACAACCTGATCAGCAGCCTGACGGTCGCCTCCAACCTGGCCTTCCAGGCGCGCCTGGCCGGACGTCACGACCCGAAATGGGTCGACTATCTGGCCGAACGCCTGGGCCTGAGCAAGCTGCTGCAGCGCTACCCCGAACAGCTTTCCGGCGGCCAGCAGCAGCGCGTGGCCATCGGTCGTGCGCTGGCGGCGAAGCCCGCACTGGTGCTGGCCGATGAGCCCACCGGCAGCCTGGACGAGGCCAGCAGTGAGGCCGTGATTGCCTTGCTGCTGCAGTTGGTGGGCGAGGCAGGCAGCAGCCTGTTGATGGTCACTCACAGTGCCTTGCTTGCCTCGCGCCTGTCGCGCAGCCTGCATCTGCATTTGGGCCTCGTCAAACCGCAGGACGCATGATGGCAACGCTGCGTATTACCCTGGCCGCGCTGCTCAGTCACTGGCGCCGCCACCCGCTGCAGTTCTTCAGCATTCTGACCGGCCTGTGGCTGGCGACCGCGCTGTGGACCGGTGTCGAAGCCCTGAACAGCCAGGCGCGCGCCGATTACGCGCGTGCAAGTGCAGTGCTGACCGGCCCATCGCAGGCGCAGATCGTGCCGCGCCATGGCGAACGCTTCGACCAAGCTGCCTATGTCGCGCTGCGCACGCGTGGCTGGCAGGTGTCCCCGGTGCTGGAAGGCCGCATACGATTTTCAGCAGGGGAAGAGGGCAGCCGGGTGCAATTGCTGGGTATCGAGCCGCTGAGCCTGCCGCACGGCAGTTCGGTCGCCGGCCAGCCGGGCAGTTCTCTGGACCTGGGCCCCTTCATTGGCGAGCCGGGCCAGGCGTGGATTGCGCCTGATACCTTGCAGCGCCTGGGGTTCAAGGCGGGTGAGCAACCCAGTACGGTCGACGGCCAGCGCTTGCCGCCTTTGCAGGTGCATCCGCAACTGGCGCCGGGTGTGGTGATCGTCGACATCGGCCATGCACAGACGCTGTTGCAGGCCCAGGGACAGCTGTCGCGATTGCTGGTGGGTGCCGACCAGGCGACAAAGGCCATGCCTGCTGACTTGGCCAATCAGCTTGAATTGCGCCAGTCCAGCGACAGCGGTGACCTGCAACGCCTGACGGAGAGCTTCCACCTGAACCTGCGTGCGCTCGGCATGCTGGCCTTCATCGTCGGCTTGTTCATCGTGAATGCCGCCATCGGCCTGGCGCTTGAACAGCGCCGTGGCCTGTTGCGCACCCTGCGGGCCTGCGGCATCAGTCTGCGCAGTCTGATCTCCGCCCTGGCCATCGAGTTGGGCCTGTTCGCCGTGTTGAGCGGCCTGGCGGGTGTGGCCAGCGGTTATCTGCTGGCCAGTGTGCTGCTGGGCAACGTGGCGGCCAGCCTGCGCGGGCTATATGGGGCGGAAGTGGCTGGCCAATTGAGCCTGTCGCCGCAATGGTGGCTGGCAGGTATCGCCATCAGTTTGCTGGGCGCCTTGCTGGCAGGGGGCAGCAGCTTGTTGCGGGCCGCGCGCCTGCCGATTCTGGCGTTGGCGCAAGCGCAGGCATGGCGGCTGGCGCAAAGTGTGTGGTTGAAGCGCCAAGCCATGGTGTCGGTCTTGTTGGCCGTGTTCGCGGCGGTTTGCTGGCGCTTCGGCGACAGCTTGCTCAGCGCCTTGCTGATGCTGGGTGCCATTCTTTTGGCGGGTGCGTTGGCGCTGCCGGCTGTGCTTGATGGCGCGCTGGCCTGGATGTCGCGCTACTGCCGCAGCCCCTTGTCCGAGTGGTTCGTGGCCGACAGCCGCCAGCAACTGCCCGCCGTGTCCCTGGCCTTGATGGCCTTGCTGCTGGCGCTGGCCGCCAGTGTGGGCGTGGGCAGCATGACCGAAGGGTTTCGCAAGACCTTCATCGGCTGGCTGGATCAACGTCTGTCCGCCGATCTGTACCTGACGCCGCGCGACACTGCACAGTCCCTGGAGATCAGTGCGTGGTTGAAGGACCAGCCGGGCGTCACGTCGGTGCTGCCGCGCTGGCATATCGACCAGCGCCTGCAGGGCTGGCCCGTGCAGGTAGAAGGCGTGGTCGACGACCCCAGCTACCGTCAGCAGTGGCCCTTGCTGTCGCAAAGCAGCGGTGCCTGGTCGCAGCTGGCAGCGGGGCAGGGCACGATGCTGAGCGAACAATTCGCGCGCCGCCTGAAGCTCGATCTGGGCCAGACCCTGGTGATTGCCGCGCCGGATGGTGAGCAGCGCCTGACCGTCGTCGGCCTGTATGCGGACTACGGCAATCCCCGTGGCCATATGTTGCTGAACGCAGACTGGCTGCGCCGCCATTGGCCGGATGCGGTCTTGAGCAATCTGGGTGTGCATGTGATGCCGGCGCAGATGAACGCGTTGCGCACGCAGCTGGAACAGCGCTTCGGCCTGGACAGTACCCGCCTGATCGACCAGACCTCGCTCAAGCGCTGGTCCACCGAAGTCTTCGAGCGCACTTTTGCGGCAACCGGCGCGCTCAATGCCTTGACGCTGGGCGTGGCAGGCATCGCCTTGTTCATCAGCTTGCTGACGCTGGGCCACAGTCGCCTGGCGCAACTGGCGCCGCTGTGGGCGCTGGGCGTGAATCGCGCGCGGCTGGGCTGGCTGAGTCTTGGCCAGACCTTGATGCTGGCCAGCCTGACGGTCTTGCTGGCCATGCCGCTGGGCTTGCTGCTCGCCTGGTGCATGGTGGCCGTGTTGAACGTGCAGGCCTTCGGGTGGCGCTTGCCGCTGCAGATATTTCCCGATCAATTGCTGCGCCTGGGGCTGTTGGGCTTGCTGACCAGCTTGCTGGCGGCCGCCGGTCCGCTGTGGCAGGTGGCGCGGCGCCAGCCCGCCGATTTGTTGAGGCAGTTCGCCGATGAACGCTGATGTTTTCATGCAGGGATCACGCCGATGCCTGCGTTTCCTGGGTTTGAGCCTGCTGGTGCTGGTGGCGGCGTGCGGCGACAAGCCTGCGCCGACCAGCGGTTTTGCCGGACTGGGCCAGGATGCCGGCGATTTTGCCAAGGTCGAACGTGGGCGGCCGCTGCAGTTTCCGGTCGATCATGGACAGCACGACGGCTACCGCATCGAGTGGTGGTACATCACCGCCAATTTGAAGGACGAGACCGGCAAGGACTGGGGCGTGCAGTGGACGCTGTTCCGCTCGGCCCTGCGTCCGGGGCAAGAAAAAGCGGGTTGGAGCAGCCCCAATGTCTGGATGGGCCATGCCGCTTTGAGCAGCCCCGACGGGCATCAATACGTCGAGACCCTGGCGCGCGGCGGCGTGGGGCAGGCGGGTGTCGAAGCGCAACCCTTCAAGGCCTGGATCGATGACTGGGCACTGGCCAGTACCGGCGGCGATGGTGTCGACCAGCTGGAGATGAAAGCCTCCGGCAAGGACTTCCAATATCGCCTGCAGCTATTGGCCAAGGGCCCGCTGGTGCAGCATGGCGACCACGGCTACAGCGAGAAATCCGGCCAGGGCCAAGCGTCTTACTACTACAGCCAACCTTTTTACGAGGTGAAGGGCGAAGTCGAACGCGACGGGAAAAAGCTTCAGGTCACGGGCCACGCGTGGCTGGACCGCGAATGGAGCAGCCAGCCCTTGTCCAAGTCGCAGCAGGGCTGGGACTGGTTCTCGCTTCACCTGGACAGCGGCGCAAAGCTGATGCTGTTCCAGGTGCGCCAGACCGACGGCAAGCCGTATCGGGCGGGCACGTGGATCACGCCGGATGGCAAGGCGCAGCCCTTGCGCGGCGATCAGATTGTGCTGACCGAGGAGGCTCGCACCAAACAAGACCACGGCCGCGAGGTGCCGACACGCTGGCGCGTGCAGGTGCCCGACCATGGCGTTGACGTGCAGACCGAGGCCATTCAACCGCGGGCCTGGATGGGGACCTCGTTTGCATACTGGGAAGGGCCGGTCAGCCTGAGCGACAAGTTCGGCAAGCCCGGTGGACGAGGCTACCTGGAGATGACGGGGTATTGAGCCAGCACTGACGCGGCCTTGGCGGTCAGACCAGCTTGAAGTGCTGCATCGCCGCCCAGGCTGCCACCGCGCAGATCACGACCAGCGCCACGCGCAGCAGTTTGCCAAAGGTATTCGACGGCGGCACGGCGCCTGGCGCGGTGGTGCCGGCGTCGTTCGACGCGATGCCGCTGCCCATGTCCACGCGGGCCTGGGTTTCCTCGGCTACCGCGGCTTCTGCCGTCATCTCGTCGAGCAGCTTCATCAAGTCGCCATCGGCACCCATGCCTTTGCGCAGGCTTTCGATCCGTTCGCGATATTCGGCCGGCACCTCTTCCATGCTGTTGTAGCGCGTGCCGTTGACGGTGACGACGCCGTCCTTGATCTCTGCGGTAAACGTATCCGCCGATCCGGCCAGCCCGCCCTCTGACTTGAGCTTCTCGACAGCACTGCGCTGCGCTGACGACATGTCGTTGATGTTCCAGCTGCGTGAGCTGGTGACGGTCGTACGCCGGATGATTGGTTTATCGCCCATGGAACGCTGCCTTGGTGGAGTCGTGGGATGCCGGATCACAGCATACCCATCCCGCGCGGCCCGTGCAGGCGTTCTGCGCTCGCCAGCGAAGTGAAGCGACATCCGGTTGTCGAGAATGGCGGCATGCATCCTACCCATCCCGACCATCCCATTCATGCGGTGTCGCACTGCGATCCGTATCCGTATTACGCCAGTTTGCTGGCCAGGCCAGGCCTGTTTCATGACCACAGTCTGGGTGCCTGGATTGCCGCACGCGCTGCCACGGTCACCGAGGTGTTCGACAATCCTGTGTGTCGCGTGCGTCCGCCTGCGGAACCGGTTCCCTTGGCGCTGCTCGGCTCGTCTGCCGGCGAGGTATTCCGCCAGTTGGTGCGGATGAACGACGGTCCGGCGCACACTTCTGGAAAGGGTGTATTGGAACGCGCGTTCGCCAGCGTGCCGGCAAGCCGCGTCCGGGCCCGCACACGCGCGATCGCAAGCCAAGCCATGCCGCAGCCCGACACGCCCGCCGACCTGAACGCGTGGGTATTCAACACGCCAGTTTCGGTGGTGGCAGACCTGTTGGGCTGCTTGCCGTCCGGCATCCCGGCGATCGTGGCATCGGTCCGCGATTTTGTGCGTTGTCTGGCGCCGTCGAGCGACGGTGCGCAGTTGGTCAACGCAAGCCTGGCGGCGAGCGCATTGCAATACGCGCTGGGGTCGCAACGCCGCGTTGCGCCAGACGACAGCTTGATGAATCAGGTCTGCCACCAGGCACTGATCGCCAATTGGACCGATGATCCTGCGCTGCTTGCCAACCTGGTGGGACTGCTGTCGCAGACCTACGAAGCCACGGCAGGCTTGCTTGGCAACAGCATCGTGGCTTTGGCCTGGCACGCAGGGCTGCTGCAGCAAGTGCGCGACCATCCAGACGGGTGGCGGCAACTGGTGCGGGAAACCAGCCGTCACGATGCGTCGGTGCAGAACACCCGCCGGTTCGTGGAGACGCCGACCCGCATTGCAGGCGTTGACGTCGACGCGGGCGCGGTGATTGTGTTGCTGCTGGCAGCAGCCAACCGCGATCCCGAGGCCAACGAGCGGCCCGACCAGTTTCTGCTGGACCGACCGGACCGCCGCACCTTCAGCTTCAGTCGCGGCGCGCATGCATGCCCCGGACAGGCCTTGGCAACGGAGATCGTCAGCACGGCACTCAGTTGCCTGTTCAAAACGTGGTCCGAAAAGGACGTGGCCGGGCTGACATGGACGTATCATTCGTCCGCCAATGCGCGCCTGCCGAGCTTCAGCCTCGTCAAGCCGATGTGATGTTGTCTTGCCCGTTCCCTGTCCGTTCGTCTAGGAGCTCGCTGTGCACGAATACACCGCCAACATCGTCTGGTCCCGTGGCGACCAGGATTTTCTGGACAATCGATACAGCCGTCGGCATCTGATTGCCTTCGATGGCGGCGTCGAGATCTCCGGGTCTTCTTCGCCTCACGTGGTGCCCTTGCCGATGTCGGATGAGACGGCTGTCGATCCCGAAGAAGCCTTCGTGGCCTCGCTGTCGAGCTGCCACATGCTGTGGTTCCTGGGCATTGCAGCCAAGCGTCGCTTCCGCGTCGATCGTTATGTCGATCACGCCAGTGGGGTGATGGGTCCCAACGCACAAGGCAAGGTGGCCATGCTGTCCGTCACCCTGCGGCCCGAGGTGACGTTCTCCGGCGAGCGCCAGCCTGATCGCGCGCAGCTGGACACCATGCACCACCAGGCACACGAACAGTGCTTCATCGCCAACTCGGTGTTGACCGAGGTCCGTTGCGAGCCGGTGCTGACGGCACCCGCTTGACATGCCGGCCGCAGCACTGCGGCCAAGGCGATATGGCTACGCATGCACCCTGATGCCTGTCAGTTTTGGCAGGGCGAGGGCACGCTTTGCCGCGACATGTCACTGACAAGTGGTCCTGTCGACCACTATTCGCGTCCAGTCGCGCAACGGGTCCTACACTTTGATTTCCACGATTCTCGAATGGTCGATCCCGATAGCCTTCTGGCTGTCGGGAATCGCCTTCTTCATCCTTGGTCGATTCGGATTCGACTCACGGCGCTGGGCGTCGGCGTTCTGCCTGCTTGGCACCGGATACGGACTGATGACCTACCGGCTCGATCACTGGTCGGTGTGGAAACCGCTGCTCGAAGACTTGTTTTTTCTGCTGGGCGCCGTCGGCATGACGCATGCCTTCTCGCACCGATTCTCGGCACGACCGGGATGGTGGCTGAAGGCCCTGATCGGCTCGGTATCACTGGCTTGTGCCGCCTACTTCGTCGCCGTCTGGCACAGCGCCCGCATGGAGACCTTTGCGATCCAGTCAGGCTGCGCCGTGATGCTGCTCACGGTCCTGTTCTCGCGCGAATCGAAACCGCTGAGCAAAGGCGACCGGGTGCTGCATGTCACGTTCTCGGTCGTCTGCGCCGCCTTGCTGCTGCAGTGCGTGGGCTATCTTTTTGCGCCCGAAGCTGGCCCGGTGGTGGGCGCATGGCACGGCAGCATCTGGGGATTTGTCATCCGGCTGACCGGCGGCATCATTGCCATCGGCCTGACCTTCGCGATCTTGCTGGCCGTCAGCCTGGACGTGATCGACCGCCTGCGCCTGGTGTCGCAGACCGACGCATTGACGGGACTGTTGAACCGGCGCGGCATGGAAGAAGCGTGCGCACGGCTGAACAAGTCTTCGCGCGGAAAAATGCCGCTGGCAGTGATCCTGGTCGACCTGGATTACTTCAAGGAGATCAACGATCGCTTTGGCCACGAGGCGGGCGACATGGTGATCGTGCGCATGGCCCAATTGCTGAAACTGGCTGCCGATGCGCGCGGCGAAGCGGGGCGCACAGGTGGCGAGGAGTTCGCGGTAATCGTGCAGGAACACGATCTGGAAGCCGCCGTGGCGCTGGCCAATCGCGTGAAAAATGCGTTCTCGCACATTGTCTGGCCTTTCGATCCGATGGGCGAAGGGCGCACGGCGAGCTTCGGAATCGCGATGTTCACCGCCACCGATACCTATGCCAGCGTGATGGCGCGTGCCGATACGATGCTGTATCTGGCCAAGCGTTCGGGTCGCAATCGCGTGATGTACCGCGAGACCGAGGAAGAGGCGTCACCCCTGCTTGGGCGGATGTGAAAAGCACAGAAAACTGGGTAAGGTAGGGGCTGATTCCACCAAAGGTTCCCGCCATGTCCAATGCCGTCTCGATCCGCCTGCTGACCCAAGAAGATTTTGCCGGCTGGAAGCCGCTCTGGGACGGCTACAACACCTTCTACGGGCGCCACGGTGACACGGCCTTGCCCGAAGCCATCACGCAGATGACCTGGTCGCGTTTCTTCGACGCCTACGAACCCATGCATGCGGCCGTGGCGGTTGATGCATCAGGCAAGCTGCTGGGTCTGGTGCATTACCTGTACCACCGCAACACCACGCAAATTGCCCCCAATTGCTACCTGCAAGACCTGTTCACCTCGGAAGCCGCGCGCGGCAAAGGCGTGGGGCGGGCGTTGATCAATCACGTCTACGAACAGGCGTCCGCGCTGGGCGTGCCGCGCGTGTATTGGCAGACCCACGAGACCAATGAAACCGCGATGAAGCTCTACGACCAAGTGGCCGACAAGTCCGGTTTCCTGGTCTATCGCAAGGCGCTCTGAGCAGGTCTGTGATGGCGCGGTGCGTCGGCACGCGCCAAGCGCCAAGCGCTCAAACCGCCCCAGGGGCCTGGCGCAGCGGGTTCTCGTGCACGGCTTCCACCCGTGCGCGCACTGCATCCATATCGGCATCGCTGTCGCGATATCGATCGGCAACGGCTCGGAACTCGGCCTCCAACTGCAGGAAAGCGTCCAGCACGTCGGGGTCGAAATGTGTGCCGCGCCCTTGCACCATGATGTCGCGGGCCGCTTCATGCGGCATGGACGGCTTGTACACCCGGCGGCTGACCAGGGCGTCGTACACGTCTGCCACTGCCATCAGCCGGGCCGAAGGCGGGATGTGCTCTCCCTTCAAGCCTTGCGGGTAGCCGGACCCATCCCATTTTTCTTGGTGGCCATAAGCGATTTCCTTGGCGTAGTGCAGGAAGTCCACCTTCATGCCCAGCTGGTGTTCCGCGTTTTCGATGGTCTCCAGACCCAGCGTGGTGTGGGTCTTCATGATCTCGAATTCTTCCGGCGTCAGCCGCCCAGGTTTGAGCAGAATGTGGTCGGGAATGCCGACCTTGCCGATGTCGTGCAGGGGCGCCGACTTGAACAACATGTCGATGGTGGCGGGTGTCAGCAGGCGGCTGAAGCGCGGATGATGCTGCAGCTTTTCGGCCAGCAGCTTCACGTAGAACTGCGTGCGCCGGATGTGATTGCCGGTTTCGTTGTCCCGCGTTTCGGCCAAGGACGCCATCGCCATGATGGTCACGTCCTGGATCGCCTGTGCATCCCGTGTACGCCGCTGTATCTCCTGTTCCAGATACTCGTTCTGGTTGCGCAGAAAGTCGGCGCTGGCCTTCAGCGCCAGGTGTGCCTTGACGCGCGCCAGCACGATCGGCGGGCTGATGGGTTTGGCGATGTAGTCGACCGCACCCAGTTCCAGCCCTGCTTCTTCGTCTTCGATGTCGCTGCGCGCCGTCAGGAAAATCACCGGAATGTCGCGGGTGGCGGCGTCTGCCTTCAGTGCCCGGCAAACGTCGTAGCCATTCATCTCCGGCATCATCACATCCAGCAGAATCAGATCAGGTACCTCAGTACCGCGCGCAATCTGCAAGGCACGCTCGCCGCTGTTGGCGACCTTCACGCGGTATACGCCCCGCAGCAGTCGGCTCATCAGCGCCAGGTTGTCGGGCGTGTCGTCGACCACCAGTACGGTGGGCAGATTGGAGAGGGAAGCTGGGGTGGGCTCGGCATTCACAGCACGGCGTCCTCAAGGGCGATGTCGAGGCCGGTGCAGGCATCGGTCAGGTGGGTCAGGGCAGCCGCGAAGTCGAAGCTTCGGATGGCCGTGGCGATGCGGGGAAAGTCGGTACCGAAGGCGCTGCGCAGCAGGTCTCGGTGCAGCTCGAACAGCTCCAGTGCTTCGGCGTCGTCCTGGCGCAGGTAGCCAGCCAGGTCGCGGCACAAACGAATCAGGGCAGGACGGTCGGTAATGTGCTGGCTTGGCTGCAGGGTGGACAAGCCGTTGAAGGCCTCCATGCGCGCGGGCAGGCCTGCGGGCGCCGCGCCTCCCGGCTTGGCCCATCGCAGCAAGGCCTGCAGCAAGACGGCCGGATCGAAGGGCTTGGCCACGAAGTCGACCATGCCCACGTCCAGGCAGCGCTGACGATCGGCATCCAGCACATTGGCGGTCATGGCAATGATGGGCAGATCGTCCAGCGCCTTGATCTGGCGGATGGCCAGGCTGGCGCTCAGGCCATCCATGACGGGCATTTGCAAGTCCATCAACACCAGGTCGTAGGCGTGTTGCTGCACCCGGTCCAGGGCGGCCGCGCCGTTGTCGGCAATGTCCACGAGCACGCCCAGGTTTTCCAGCAACAGGCGCGCCACTTCCTGATTGAGTTCGTTGTCCTCTACCAGCAGCACACGCAAACCGGCCAGCACGCTGGCATCGGGCGCGCCTTGCAGGCCAGGTAGCGACAGCGCATCAGCGGTGGTGTCGGGCAGGCCAAGCCTGGCGGTGAACCAGAAGGTCGACCCTTCGCCGCGCACGCTGTGCACGCCTGCCGTGCCGCCCATCAGTTCTGCCAAGTTGCGCGATATCGCCAGGCCCAGGCCGGACCCGCCGTATTTGCGGGTGGTCGAGGCATCGGCCTGCTGGAAACTTTGGAACAGGCTGGCTTGCTGTTCGGGGGTGATGCCGATGCCGGTGTCGCAGACTTCAAAACGCAACACCGCATGGTCACGACCGATTTCGTGCACGTGCACACCAATTTCGATCTTGCCGCGATGGGTGAACTTCACGGCGTTGTTGACGTAGTTGATCAGCACCTGACCCAGCCGCAAGGGGTCGCCGACGAGTTGCCGCGGGACGCCGGGCTCCACCTTGAAGCGGAATTCCAGGCCTTTTTCGCTGGCCTTCTCGGCCATCAGGTCGGCCACGCTGGACAAGACATCGTCCAGGTGCAGCGCGGTGTTTTCCACCGACAGCTTGCCCGCCTCGATCTTCGAGAAATCCAGGATGTCATTCAGGACGCCCAGCAGATGCTGCCCCGACTGCTGAATCTTTTCGATGTAACTGCGCTGGGTCTGGTCCAGCTGGGTTTTCGAGGCCAGGTGGGACATGCCGATGATGGCGTTCATCGGCGTGCGGATTTCGTGGCTCATGTTGGCCAGGAAGTTGCCTTTGGCCTGGCTGGCGGCGTCGGCGCTTTCCTTGGCTTGCTGAATCAGGCGCGCGGCTTCCTTCTGCTCGGAAATGTCGACGAAAGTGCCGACCACCCCACCTGGGGTGCCGTTGCCCAGCTGGAAGCCGGAACACCAGTACAAGGTGTGATGGTCACTGCCGTCGGGCCGCTTGAATATCGCCTCTCGGCGCACGCTGCCGCCTTCCAGCGTCAGTCGCCGGTCCTCTTCCTGGTAGATCAGCCGGTCGGCTTCGGGCAGGTAGTCGAGGTCCATCACTTCCTTGCCCAGCAGCGGTCCGCTGTCGATGCCGAAGTAGTGGTCGTAAGCCTGATTGAACGCAGAGAAGCGCCCATCCGCCCCTTTGACGAAGACCGGGTAGGGGATGACGTTGAACAAGACCTTCTGGAAGGCCAGTTGTTCGTCCAGCGCCAGTTGCGCGCGCTTGCTGGCCGTGATGTCCTGGCTCACGCCGTAGATGTCGATCACCGTGCCGTGTGCGTCCCGTACCGAGAAGCCGGCGGTCTGCAACCAGACGACGGCACCGTCGCTGGCACGGCGCATGGGGTAGCTCGCCTCGTAGCGGTCGATCTCGCCAGCGCGAAGCGCATCCAGCAGGCGGCGCAGCTCAGTGGCGTCCGACGTGCTGACGACGGCTACGTGCGCGATCCAGTCTTCTTCGATGCGATAGCGGAAGTCCGGCGTATCGGCGGTCTCGCCATAGATGCCCGAGACCCGGCTGGACGACAGGAAGTGGTCAGGCGTCTGCATGGGGATGTGCCAGTAGCCCGCACGCGTCAGCGCCAGTGCCTTGTCGGCCATGAAATTGCTGTGCTGGATCTGCGCTTCCATGGCACGGTGTTCGGACACATCCACGATCGACACACAGACATAGGCTTCTTGGTTGCCCATGCCGGGCAGGTGGGCCAGACCCACCGACAGCAGCACCTGGCTGCCATCTTTGCGTATGCCCGGAATGTCGCGGCTCTGGCCGTTTCCTTGGAAGCCTTCGCGGAGGCAATCCGCCCGCAGCGCTTCGCCCGCGCCTGGCATCACCTGCGGAATCAGGCTGTCCACATTCATGTTCAGCAGTTCCGTCGAGGTATAGCCGAAGACGGCATCCAGCACCGGGTTGCTCAACATGATGGCGCCGTCTGCAGTCGCCACCAGCATGCCGTATGGCGCCGACTCGATCACGCTGCGATACCAGGCCTCGGCCTCTTCAAGCTGGATTTTCTGTGCTTCGAGTTCCGTGGTCTGCACTTCCAGGTCGTTGGTCTGCGTGGCCAGCCTGTCCGATTGTTTGCGTGTTTCTTCCAGCAGACGCCAGGCTTTTTCGGTGCGCTCCTGGATGGCCATGCTCAGGGTCATTACGGGCAGAAGCTCATCCAGCAGGGCCTGGGCACGCTCGGGGAAGCTGCCGACCACCGCCAGCTCGATCACACCGAACAGGCGCTTGTTCAGGGCCAGGGGGATGAAATGAAGCGTGTCAGGCGCAGATGATCCGCTTGCCGACCCGAAGGAATATTCCGGAGGAATCTGGTTCAGCACGATGGCCTGCAAGTCGATCGCGCATTGCCCGACCAGTCCCTGGCCGAAAGCCACCGGGGCTTCTGACTGGCGTGCGAGCCCAAGTGCATAGCCCTGCAACAGGTATAGCTGCGCGCGCTCTTCGTCATGCAGGTAGATGGCGCCGTGGCTCAGGTTCAGCAGCGGCGCCAGGCGCGCCAGGAAGATACGGGCAAGTTCGTCGACGTGCTCGGCGCGCTGCAGCTGCGTCGAGATCACCGCCACCTGGTTCTTCACCCAGCGCTGATCTTCCAGGCGCCGGTATACCTCGCGCAACTGCTGCAGGCCGCGGGCGATGTCGCCCAGTTCATCGGGCCGGTCGGGGTAGGGAATCGGCATGTCGAGCTGCCCGTCGGCAATCCGGCCAATGCTGTCCTTCAGGCGCGCCAACGGACGGCTCAGGCGATACAGGCCCGCGAAATACGCACCGACCAGCGCGGCGCCCAACAGGGCCAGCGCGCCGAACACCGCCAGCATGTCCTGGCGGGTCTGCGCCGACACGCGCGCAAACGTATCGGTCATGCGGGCTTCGGCGCGTGCGTTGAAGGCATCGATTGCATCCTGCACGGCATCGGCCGACGCTTCGTAGACAGGATTGAACAAGAGCCGCACGGCATCGCCTGCGGCGTTCTCGATCGTGGCCGTTTCACCCGTCACCGTCTGGAAGGCGCGCACTTCGATGCGGTTCAGCGCGTCGGCACGTTGGTTGGCTTCTTCCAGCAGGCCCAGCTCATCGGGCGCGAACCCGTGTTTGCGCAGCAGATCGCCAAAGGCGATCGTCGACCCGTCGGCACGGGGCGCCTTGCCGGCGTGGACCGCAATGAGCTGCTCGTATTCTTCCCGGTAGTGGGCTTCCCGCGTGACCACGAAGGCCCGCGCCAGCCGAACCAGATCGCGCGAGTGCGCGCGTAGCTCGGCGCCAAGCGAATGGGTCTTGATGCGCTGACTGGAAAACGCGGTCAGCGTATGTTGGTTGTCGGCAATGCGCACTACCATCCACCAGGACAACAGGATGGCCAGCAGCAGCGGAATGAAAGCCACCTGGATCAGGCGTTGAATGCTCATGGGGAGAGGGCGGGGGCCAGCAGGAGATTCGGTCGCCCAGAAATCCCGTTGGGGATACTCGAGGATTTCCGGGGATTTTTATGTGGACGTGATGATGTAACAGAAATTCTCTGCTGTTTCAATAATACGAATGGGTGGCATTCATCTGTCTGCGGGGTCCCTCAAATATCGGATCGCATATGCACCACCGCATCAACAAAGCCGCGAAAATGACAGCGCAAGTTGCGCGCTGCACATAGGCCAAAGGAGACATCCCGCATGACAGCTTCGATCCATCTGGTCGTGATCGACCCCCAGAACGACTTCTGCGACCTGCCGGCGGACTGGCGCGGTGTCGATCCCGTAAGTGGCTTGCCGCGCACGCCCGCGCTGCCGGTTGCCGGTGCGCACCAGGACATGCTGCGCCTGGCCAGGCTGATGGATGCGGCAGGCGAAGACCTGAGCGCCATCACCATCACGCTGGATTCTCATCACCGCGTGGATATCGCCCACCCGACGTTCTGGGTGACGCGCGCCGGTCTGCCCGTGCAGCCTTTCACGCAGATCACCGCGGCCCAATTGCGCAGCGCCGACTACCGACCGCGCGATACTTCGGCGCTGCCGCGCGCGCAAGCCTATCTGGACGAACTGGAACGGCGTGGCCGCTACACCTTGATGGTGTGGCCGGTGCACTGCGAGATCGGCAGCTGGGGCCATAACGTGCACCCCGCGGTCAAGGCGGCCTACAACCGCTGGGAAGAACTGCATCAGCGCGTGGCGGGCAAACTTGGCAAAGGCAGCAACCCCTGGACCGAGCACTACAGCGCGGTGCGCGCCGAAGTTCCAGACGCCAATGATCCGTCCACGCAATTGAATGAGTCGTGGCTGACCGAGCTCGATCGCGCCGACCTGATCGTGATCGCGGGCGAAGCGGGCAGCCATTGCGTGCGCGCCACCACGGAAGACATTGCCGATCATCTGCCCTCGGGGCGCCTGGACAAGCTGATCTTGCTGACCGACTGCATGAGCCCGGTGGGCAGCTTCGAGGCCGAACAGCAGGCTTTCGTGGATGACATGCGCAAGCGCGGCGTGCGCATGTCGACCAGCATTGACGTGTTGTCGGCATTTCCCGGCCGCCAGGCAAGCGTCCAAGCTTGACGCTTGGTAAATCGACTGTGGCTGGATGCAGCGGCAGTCTATGCTGCGGCTCTTGATATCCCCCGTCCCACAAGGAACCGCATGAATCGCGTCCGTCGCCTGCTTGACCCCGCCACCGGCAAAACCTGGTCCACCCGCTGCGATGGCGAGCTGGTCATCATCAGCAACGGGTTCCCCGGCAAGGAAAAGCATGCCGACAAGCCGAAGGCCGACGCCGAGACTGCGCGCATCTGGGCCGAAAAGGAAGAATGGGCGCGATTGAAGAAGGGCATGGTGCTGGTCACGCCCGACGCCGCGCCAGGCGAGCCACGCATGCACAGCTACCTGGGTGGCGCCTACACCGGTTCGCTCGCGCTGGCCGACGTGGATGGACGCATCATGTGCAGCCGCAGTGGCGACACCGAACACCTGGTGTTCGTCAGCGCTGACGGCGCCATCAGCGAACCGATGGACCTGCCGCCCAACCGCCTGGCCTGGAAGATCATGAATGCCCCTGCGCTGGATCGCGTGCTGGTGCAGGCGGATGACCAGGTCATTGCGTGGTCCGACCAGACGCAGGCCTTCGAGGCCTTGAGCCAATCCCACTCCCAGCCCGGCAGCTTCCTCGACGCGGCCGGCACGCGTATCGCCTGGTATGACGCGCCGGACATCGTGGTGAAGGACATCGCCACCGGCACCGAGCTGTTCCGCCACAAGCTCGAAGCGCAGATGTACAAGGGCAGCGTGCAGATGGATGGCGCGCTGTCGCCCGACGGCGGCACGGTGGCCGGCTGCGCCGTCGAGGGCGAGATTGTGCTGTTCGACGTTGCCAGCGGCGCGTCGACGTCGTGGAAGGGCAGCTTCACCCAGATCGAAAAGATGCAGTTTTCTGCCGATGGCCGCTGGCTGATTGCGAAGGGCCGCTACGCCAACTGGGGAATGCATTGCTTCGATCTGGCCGCAGGCGCGCCGCGCAGCGACTGGCCCGAGCTGGGCGACGTAAGCCAAGGTGATTTCGCCATCGACCCCACCGGAACCCGGCTGGCCTTGTTGCATCGTGGCCAGGTCGAGATTTTCGACCTGGCCACGATGAAGCGCCAACTGCGCTTCCGGGTCGAACACATCGTTCGCCGCGCGGGTATCAGCTGGATGGGCAAGGACACGCTCGCGGTGCGTACCGACTACGCCTGCGCGAGCTTGTACGCGGTGAATTGAGCAAGATCGGCGGCCTGCTAACCGGCCGCCCTTGCTGCGATCGCCGCGCTATTCTCAGGCCGCCCGTGCGGTGGCCTGTGCACCCGCATAACGGCTGACCGGCCGGCGCAAGCCCAGGTTCTCGCGCAGCGTCTTGCCTTCGTATTCGGTGCGGAACAGACCGCGGCGGCGCAGTTCGGGCAGCACCAATTCAATGAAGTCTTCCAGTCCGCCCGGCAGCGACGGCGACATGATGTTGAAGCCGTCCGCGCCTTCTTCTTCGAACCACTGCTGCAACTGGTCTGCCACCTGCGTGATCGAGCCAACCACTTGCTGATGCCCACGGGCACCGGAAATGCGCAGGTAGAGCTCGCGAATCGTCAGATTGTCGCGCCGCGCCAGGTCCAGCAGCAGACGCTGGCGGCTCTTGCCGCCATTGGTCTCGGGAAGCTCGGGCACCGGGCCATCGATGGGATAGTCCGACAAGTCCACGCCGCCAATCATGTTCGACAGCAAGGCCAGGCCCACGTCCGGGTGAATCAGGTCTTGCAGGCGGCCGAATTTTTCTTCTGCTTCGGCCAGCGTGCGGCCTACCACCGGGAAGATGCCGGGCATCACTTTCAAGTCGTCAGGTTGGCGGCCATAACGGGCAAGTCGGCCTTTGATGTCTCGATAGAATTCTTGGGCCTCGGCGAAGGTCTGGTGCGCGACGAAGATCACTTCCGCCGTGCGCGCGGCCAATTCGCGGCCGGCTTCCGATGCACCCGCTTGCACCACCACCGGCCAACCCTGCGGCGAGCGGGCGACGTTCAGCGGGCCGCGCACCTGGAAGTGTTCGCCCTGGTAATCCAGCACGTGCAGCTTGCTCGGGTCGTGATAGATGCCGCTTTCCTTGTCGCGCAGGAAAGCGTCGTCGTCCCATGAGTCCCACAGCCCGGTCACCACGTCGTAGAACTCACCGGCGCGCTCGTAGCGCAGGCTGTGCTGAAGGTGCTCGCTGCGGTTGAAGTTGTGCGCCTCGCCGTTGCCGCTGGAGGTGACCAGATTCCAGCCTGCGCGGCCATTGCTCAAATGATCCAGCGAGGCGAACTTGCGGGCGACGTTGTAGGGCTCGTTGAAGCTGGTGGATACGGTAGCAATCAGGCCGATGCGTTCAGTCACCACGGACAGCGCAGACAGCAGTGTCAATGGTTCGAAGTGATCGCTGCGGGCGGTGCGATGCAGTGCTTTCGGGTCTTCGTTGCGCACGCCGACCGAATCGGCAAAGAAGATCGTGTCGAACTTGGCCGCTTCGGCTTTTTTGGCCAGCTCGGAGAAACGCGCGAAGTTCTGGCCGTCATCCGCATGAGCATCAGGCAGGCGCCAAGCCGCAATGTGATGGCCGGTCTGCATCAGGAAGGCGCCCAGCTTGATTTGTCGGGGTGTGTTGGACATGGCGATGATCTCCGTCGGGATGTAGGGAATTGCTTGCGCGAGGCGCAGCGCTGCGTGCGTAGTTGCCGTGATCTGGCGGGGCTTGCTGTGAAGTTCTGGCTGTCACCAGGACAGGCGCCACGCACCCAGCGGCCCGCCGTAAGAGAAGGGCGGCAACTGCCCTGGAGCGGTCTTCGCACTCGGCGTGACGATGGCGCGCGGCCCGGCGGTGTCATCGACCGGCAGGTCCAGAAAGTCGCTGAGCACGTCGTCGCGCAGTGCCACGAATGCTGGGTCGCTGCGGTGACGCGGGTGCGGCAGATCGACCTCGACGATGCGCTTGATGCGGCCCGGATGCGGCTCCATCACCACCACGCGATCGCCCAGGAACACGGCTTCGTCGACATCGTGGGTGACCAGGATCATGGTGATGCCTTCCTGCTGCCAGATGCGCTGCAGCTCGATCTGCAGCCGGGCGCGGGTCAGTGCATCGAGCGCACCGAAGGGCTCGTCCAGCAGCAGCACACGCGGCCGGTTCACCAGCCCGCGCGCAATCGCCACGCGCTGCGCCATGCCGCCGGATATCTGATGCGGGAAGGACTTGGCGAAACTTTCCAGCCCGACCAGCGCCAGATGCTCGGCAATGGCTTGCCGCTTGTCTGCCGCGCTCAATGGCGCGTTGCGCAGGCCGACGCCGATGTTCTGTTCCACCGTCAGCCACGGAAACAGTCGGTGATCCTGGAACACGATGCCGCGTTCCAGGCCCGTGCCGGTGATCGCCTTGCCGTCGAGCAGGATGTCGCCTTCGTAGTCGTCATCCAGACCCAGGATCAGGCGCAGCAGCGTGGATTTGCCGCAGCCACTGGCGCCAACGATGCTGAGGAACTGGCCGGCGGGTACCTGCAGATCGATGTTGTGCAGCACCTGCAGTTGCCCGTCTGCGGCCTGCGCGCTGGCGTAGCGTTTGCCGACATGGCGGATGTTCAGGTCATTGTTCAATACGGCTGACATGGGATGTCCTTGATGGGTGTCGCGGTGGGGCGGGGCAGCGCTCAGTCGACCTTGCCGGTCCAGCGCAACAGGCGCCGCTCGATGCGCCGCGCCAGCGCATTCATGGCCCAGCCGACCAGACCGATGACGATCATTCCGAAGATCACCAGGTCCATCTGGAAGTGCTCGCTGCCCTCGATCAAGGTGTTGCCGATGCCACGGCCGGACACCAGCAGGTACTCGGCGCCGATGGTCGCCAGCCACGAATAGATCAAAGCCAGGTAGATGCCGGTGAAGATCGAGGGCACAGCAGCAGGCAACACGACCTGCGTGATGGTCTGCCAACGGGTGAAGCGGAACACGCGAGCCACTTCCAGCAGGTGTCGTGGCGTGCTGCGGATGCCGTCGCAGACGTTGACCACCACCGGTACCAAGGCGGCCAGCGACAGGAACACCACCTTGGCCACGTCACCCAGGCCGAACCAGACGGAGATCAGCGGAATCCAGGCAAACAGCGATATCTGCTTGAAGGTGTTGAAGCTGGGACCGATGAGTCGATCGAACCAGCGCGAGAAGCCGAGCAATCCGCCCAACACCACGCCCAGGCTGGTGCCGATGAAGAACCCGCTGAGTTCGCGCGCCAGGCTGGCGCTCAGCGATGACCACAATTGGCCGCTGGCGATCTGCTCGAACGCCGTCGTCAGCACCTTTGCCGGCGATACCAGCAAGGGGTGGTTGGTGATGTCTGATGCGGCAAGCAGCGACCACAGCAGCAGGGCGCCCCCGGGCAAGACCCAACCGCGCCAGCGGCCGCGGCTTCGCGGCGCCAGGCTGGGCGGCACATCGATGGGAGCGGCGCTCATCGTGCACCTCCGTAGGTGGCGCGCTGGCCGCGCAGCACCCGCGATTCGAGCAGGTCCAGGCCGCGGTCGATGGCATAGCCGATGGCGCCGACCACGATCACCGCGGCCATCACCAGATCCAGCTGGAACAATTGCCGGCCATAGACAATCAGGTAACCCAGGCCTTCGCTGGACGCGACCAGTTCCACCACCACCAGCGACAGCCAAGCTTTGGTGAAGCCCAGGCGCAAGCCGGTGAACAGGGTAGGCACGGCCGCAGGCAGCACGACGTCGAACACCGTTTGGCGGCGTGTGAAGCCGTAGGCCCGCGCCACTTCCAGCAAGGTGTCGGGCGTTTGCCGGAATCCTTGCAGCGTATTGAGCGTGACCGGCACCAGCGCGGCCTTGGCGATCAGGATGAATTTCAGCGGCTCGCCGATGCCAACCAGCATCAATACAAAGGGCAGCCAGGCCAGCACCGGGATCTGCACCAGCGCGTTGAAGCTGGGCAAGATGTAGGCTTCCAGACCACGCCACAAGCCCATTGCAGTGCCCAGCGCCAGGCCGAGCAGTGCCCCCACTGCGAAGCCGACGCCGACACGCAGCATGCTTGCCTGCACATGCAGCCAGAGATCGCCGCTGCGCGCCAGATCTGCCAGCGTTTCACCGACGAAGGCAGGCGAGGGCAGTACTTGCGCGGAAATCCAGCCGTGTTCTGCACCCTGGTACCACAGCGCAAACAAGGCCAGCGGAAACAACCATGGCAGCACCGGATTGAGCGCGCGGGCGAGGATGAGTCTGGTGCGCGATATGGTGCTGTCTGTCGTCGTGAGCGCCGGGGTTGTGTACGCGCCCGGTATCGATGCCTGGTTTGCCACCGGAGTTGCGATGACTGCGGTCTTCATGCGCGGCTCCCGTTCAGCGTGAGGCGACGGGTGCTGCCGGCGCGTTGGCTGCGGGCGTCGGTGCAGCTGCCACGGGCTGTGCTCCCGCATGTGCTCCTGCGCTTGCTCCCGTTTGTGTTCCGGTTTGGGCGACCGCCTGCACCGGCTGACCCTTGGCGTCATACGCGACCCATCGCTTGTCCAGCCCCAACTCTTTCAACGCCACCTGCAGATAACGCGGCTCGAACCAGTCCTTCACGGTCACGCTGCGGCGTATCAGTTTCTGATCCAGCGCTTCCCTCACCACCGCCTCATAGCGGGCGATCAGGAAATCGTCGATCAGCGGCGAATTGCGCAAGGCTAAGGGTGTGTCGGCGAATTCAGCCTGCCACGAGGCCACCGGCGTGCCGCTGCGCGCCCAGATATTGAACAGTTCGTCGCGGTTGGCCTCGTCCGACGACCAGGCAGCGGCCTTGACGAACACATTGACGGTGCGCTGCACGGCGTCGGGGTTGGCTTGTTCGAAGTCCTCTCGCACCAGCAAGGAGGCCTGCCGAGTCAGTGACGGGTCTTTGCCCTGGGTGGAATAGGCGACACGAACCAGTTTCTGATCGCGCAGCTTGAAATATTCGTAGCCGCCGAAGGCCGCATCCACGCCCTTGGACACGATGGCTGCCTGCGCGCTGCCGGTGTCCAGGTTCACGCCCTTGATGTCGCGCTCGGTCAGGCCATGCGCTGCCAGCACGTTGATGGCCACCAGATGTCCGTTGGTGCCCCGGAATATTGCTACTTTCTTGCCCTTCAGGTCTTCGATGGACTTGATGTCGGAGTCTGGCGGCACTACCAGGTAGAGGTTGTTGCGGGTGCCGCTCGACAGCAGCAACTTCGTTTTCAGGCCATTGGCCCGGCCAACCACCTGGGGAAGATCGCCCTGGTACGCAAAATCGATCTGTTTGTTCGACAGCGCTTCGTTGACTGCCGGCCCGGCGCCTTTGAAAAACAGCCATTCGACCTTGGTGCCGGTACCCTCGAACGCCTTTTCCAGCAGCTCCTGCGCCCGGATCACGCCGCCGGGCGAACCGCCCCAGGTGACCGGTGACCCGCCACCCGCCGTTGCAACGCCGATTCGGACGACCTCCGGCGCGGCGCAGGCCGGGCCGGCGGCCAGCAAGGACGCGGCGACAGCCAGGCTGGCTGCAGTCAGGCGAAACGGGTAGTGGCGGAACAGTGTCATGGCAGGCCTCGGCGATGCACGTTGCGCCGGCGCACCATGCGCCCGACGCCGGGAGGCATGCACAGCTCACCCGTCAATGCATCCTAAAAGGCCGACCGACCGTGACCAACGAACGATTCATCCTATTCAAATAAGCGATAAAGACATGCAAATCGGAGGATTGCCTCGCCCGGCTTGCGTTCATAGTGGCGATATCCCTTCCTGAGAGAACCGTCACATGCCCATCGTCAATGGTTATGCCGCCCCCGCCGCCGGTGCGCCGCTGCAACCCTTCAGTTTCGAACGCCGCGAGCTGCGCGACGACGACGTCGACATCGCCATTCACTACTGCGGCGTCTGCCACTCCGACATCCACCAGGCGCGTGACGAGTGGGGCGGTTCGATGTTCCCGATGGTCCCCGGCCACGAAATCGCCGGTGTGGTCACGGCCGTAGGCAAGGCTGTCACCAAATTCAAGGCCGGTGACCGGGTCGGTGTGGGTTGCTTCGTCGATTCGTGCACCAAGTGCAAGACGCGCGACGTCGACAACGAGCAGTACATGGCCGGTCTGATCCAGACCTACAACAGCCTGGAAGCCGATGGCGTCACGCCCACCATGGGCGGTTATTCGTCGCGTATCGCGGTCAAGGAAGGCTATGTGCTGTCGATTCCCGATGCCTTGCCGCTCGATGGCGCTGCGCCGCTGCTGTGCGCGGGCATCACCTTGTACTCGCCGCTGAAGCACTGGAAGGTCGGCCCTGGCAAGAAGGTCGCCATCATCGGCCTGGGCGGTCTGGGCCACATGGGTGTGAAGCTGGCGCACGCCATGGGCGCCGAAGTGACGGTGCTGAGCCAGACGCTGAACAAGGAAGAGGACGGCAGACGCCTGGGCGCCGATCACTTCTTCGCCACCAATGATCTGCAAACCTTTGCCGACCTGCAGGGTTATTTCGATCTGGTGATCAACACCGTCGGTGCAAGCGTCGACTGGACCGATTACCTGAACCTGCTGGCGCTGGACGGCAGCATGGTGCTGGTCGGTATCCCGGAATCCCCGGTGCCGGTGCATGCATTCGCACTCGTGGGCGGTCGCCGCTCGTTGTCTGGCTCGATGATTGGATCGATCAAGGAAACGCAGGAAATGCTCGATTTCTGCGGTGAACACGGAATCGTGTCCGACATCGAACTCATCAAGATCCAGGACATCAACGAAGCTTACGAACGTGTGGTGCGCAGCGACGTGCGCTTCCGTTTCGTGATCGACATGAGCTCGCTGGAAGCCGCATAAAGCAGGTGCGGATCGGGTGGGTGATCGACATCCGCCTGATCTTTCTGCCTGACGTTGATCCGGGCTTGGCTTCAAGTCCGCATCAACGTCAAGCCGGATCGATTCCCTGGAATTGATCGCGGCTACGTCGACTTCAACATGCGCGGCGCCAGCAAGGCAACCGCCAGCGCGCACAGCAGTGCCACGCCCAGTGCAATCGGCAAGCCCACCTGGTGGGCGATGAAGCCGATGCATACCGGCCCCACCAGCATGCCCGCATAGCCCAGTCTTGCCGTGGTCGCGATCCCTTCGGACGCTGCCACGCGCGCCTCGACGGCGATTGCGCCTGCCACCGAGAAGAACACCGGCACGACATTCGACAGGCCGAGCCCGGCCAGCGCGAAGCCGGCAATCGCCGCGACCGGCACGGGTACCAGCAGCGCCAATCCCATGCCTGCGATGCACAGCACACAACTCCAGATCAGCACACACAGATTGCCGACGCGCGCGCGCACCGGATCGCCGGTGAAGCGCCCCGTCGCCATGCCTACCGAGAATGCCGCGTAGCCCGCGCTGACCAGGGCGGGCGTGGCGCCGACGATCTCGCGCATGTAGACCGCGCTCCAGTCGTACATCGAGCCTTCGACCACCAAGGCCAGGAAGGCCAGCACGCCCAGACCGATCAAGCGACGGCGCACCTGCGGCTGTTCACGCAGTGTGAGTGCGGGCGGTGCGTCTGGGTGGGTCTCGGCCGGTGTCTCGGTGATCAGGTAGCGCGCCGCGACGGCTGACAGCAGGGCGCAAAGGGCACCGGCAGCGATCATGTGCGTGAACGCCGGCCAGGCCTGGATCGCCCATAAGCTGCCGCTTAGTGCACCCAGCATGCCGCCCACACTGAAGCTGCCGTGCAGCGACCCCATGATGGGCCGGCCCATGCGCGCTTCCAGCATGGCGCCGTGTGCGTTGGCAGCCACGTCGTTGGTGGCAGCCGAGGCACCGTAGAACAGCAGCCAGCCCACCAGCAAGGTGTATTGCGGAATCAGCAGGATCACGGACGCGGCGGCCGACATCACCAGGCCGGATTGCAGGCAGGCGCGCACCACGCCCACGCGGCCGATCCAGCGGCCCATCGGGGCCATCACCAGAATGCCGCCCGCAGCCAGCGCAAGCAGCGCGACAGACAGCCAGGCTTCGTTCAAGTCGAAGCCCGATTTCACGGTGGGAATGTGCACCCCCCAGACCGCGAACAGGAAGCCATTGCAGAACAGGTAGGCCATGGTGGCCAGCCGCGCCGACAGAATGCGGCGGCTGGACAAAGCACCGTCTACCGCAGGAGCGACCGGCATATCAGCACCCGATCAGGCCGCGTTGCGCGGCGCCGCTGGCAGCACCACGCGCCCGATCAGGCCGCCACCGGGGCGGGGCAACAGCTCGATCGTGCCGCCCACCCGTTGCAGCAGACGCCGCACGATCGCCAAGCCCAGGCCGGCGCCACCCGCATCCGTACGCGCTTCCGATCCGCGTGTGAACGGACGCAGCATGCGCGGCACGTCGGCCGCCGGAATGCCCGGACCACGATCGCAGACATCGATATGGATGTTGCCCTGCGAGGCATGCAGGATCAGGTCGATGGCAACCGGATTTCCATCGCTGTGGCCATACTTGCGGGCGTTTTCAACCAGGTTGCAGACCGCACGTTCCAGATCTGAAGGCGCCACCCGCGCCTTCAGATCGCCTGCTACCTTGGCGGTCAGCGTGCCACCCATCAGTTCGGTGTGCGCACGTTCGCGGTCAGCCAGATCGGCAATCAGCCCCGACACATCGATGACCTGGTCGGGGGTCGTCGCCGGACGCGCGTAGACCATGAACTGGCCAATGGTGCGGTCGAGCTGGGCCACGTCTTCATCGATGGCGTGGCGGCTTTCTTCGGTCAGGCCGCTGAGTTCCAGCTCCAGACGCAGGCGGGTCAGTGGGGTGCGCAGGTCATGCGATATCCCGGCCAGCATCAGCGCGCGGTCGGCTTCGGCACGATCGAGTTCTTCCACCATGCGGTTGAAGCTGGCGTTCACGCTGCGAATCTCGTCCGGACCCATCTCGGGTAACGGCGATGGTTTCTCGCCGAGTGACAACGCTTGCGCTGCGCGGGCAAGCCGCGACAAGGGGCGGTTCACGAAACTCACGATCATGGCGGCGCCAAGCAGCGACAGCAGCAGGGCGGCTGCGCCCCAGCCCAGCCATTCGACACCGGGCGCACGTTCGACCCGGTCGCGTTCGATCACGACCCAGTAGTCGTCATCGTCGATGGCAAAACTGACCCACAGTCCGGGGATGCGATTGACCTCCCACACCACCTGGGCGGTGGGACCAAGACGGTCGATCACATAGACGGCAACCCGCTGAAGGATCTCGCGATCCGGGATCGGCTGGGTCTTGTCGGTGGTTTCGCGGGGGTAGACCTGGATGCCTTCATTGGTGGCCAGGTCCAGCATCAGGTCGCGACGTACGCGGGGAGCGGAGTGCACCAGCGCCGCACGCGTGATATTGACCACGGTCACGATCTGCTGGGCGATTTGTTGTGCCCGCGGCTCGATTTCCATGTTGCGGAAGGCTTGAAGCCAGACTGCAAGGCTGGCCGTCATCAACACGGTCAACAACAGGAAAGTGCGGCCGAACAGGCCTAGGCGAGAGGCTACGCGAAGGGCGACCGACATCGGGGGAACTCGGAAAGGCTAGCGCCAATACGACAAACGGCGACTCGGGTCGCCGTTTGCACTCATGACGGGGAAAGAAAGTTCAACCGCCGTCGGGAACAAAGACGTAGCCAAGCCCCCATACGGTCTGGATGAAAACAGGCTTGGCGGGATCGGGTTCGAGCAGCTTGCGCAAGCGCGAGATCTGCACGTCCAGGCTCCGGTCGAAAGCCTCATATTCGCGGCCACGTGCAAGCTCCATGAGCTTGTCGCGCGAGAGCGGAATCTTCGGATGACGGGCGAACACCTTCAGTACCGAGAACTCACCGGTGGTGAGCGGAACGGCCTCGCCACTGCGAGTCAGGGTGCGGGTGGCCAGATTGAGCAGGTAAGGGCCGAAGCTGACCGTCTCGTTATCTTGGCTAGGCGCGCCCGGATGTTCGTCCGGACCCTTGCGACGCAGCACCGCATTGACGCGGGCCAGCAGTTCGCGCGGGTTGAAAGGCTTGGGCAGATAATCATCCGCGCCCATTTCGAGCCCGACGATGCGATCCACGTCTTCGCCCTTGGCAGTCAACATGATGATCGGGGTGTTATCCCGGGCACCACGCAGACGGCGACAGATGGACAAGCCATCTTCACCAGGAAGCATCAGATCGAGGACCAGCAGGTCGAAGCGTTCGCGTTGCCATAGCTTGTTCATGCTCTGGGCGTTTTCGGCTACCCAGACAGAGAAGCCTTGCTCGGCGAGATAACGTCGAAGCAGGTCGCGGAGACGCACGTCGTCGTCGACGACGAGGATTTTTTTAGGGGCGTTGGCGAGTGACATGGCAGAAATGTATCCGAGACTTGTGGGCGAATCAGTACGGGTCATTGCTTGTTACAGAAATCAGAAGCTCGTCACCGGCGCATGCCAAATCACTCCAAAGATGCGCTTTATCATTGAGTTGTGAACATTTTCGCCGACCTCTCGCTGCTGAATTCGAGCGCCTGCACATCTGGTGCAGGCCGTATTCTTGCTACGCTCATCCTTGGCGCTGCCGGCATGTCTGTCGGTGTGCTTGCGTTTGCACAGAATAATGCACCGCCGGGCACACTTTCGCTATCGAGTTCTGTTCTTCAGCCGAGCCATCTCAATGCTGCCGATCAGCCCGCGCGTCCTGGCGGCCGCGTGATCATGTCCACCGGGGCGTCGCAGGCCACGGCAGGCGCCCCAGGCCAGAGCGCCAGCAGCCTGGCGCCGTCGGCTTTGGCGGCACCCGTCACCATCGCGCCGAGCGGCTATGGGGCGAACGGCGTCGTGTATGGGTCCAGCAATGGGGACGTGGGCTACATAGGCGTCGTGCCGCGCGGCGGGATGTCCGGTCACGGCGACGTCGATTGGGCAGGTCCGGTCATGCCCGATGAGCGTGTTCGCGAACCGCGGCGCCTCTCGACCGAAGAGCGAGTGCGTTTGCGCAGTGATATCCGCGATGCGTCCCGCAACATGTACGAGCATCCGCGCACGCGCTAAGTCAGTCGCCAAGACACCCACTCGGACGCGCTTCAAAGGATGCCGGACTGCTCGCTGCGCCTTGTCCGTCCCGGCCGTGTCGCGCCCTGTCCGCCTGCTTTCGACCATGCCATTGGTCGCGGCGTGCGTCGCCGGACCCGCCCGGCGGGCAGAAGGCGCCGCGAAGCTCGTACAATTCCGCTCATGACTCAATACATTCTTGCCCTGGAAACGTCCGGCGCGTGTTGCGGCGTTGCGCTGTGGAGCGACGCGAGCGGCACGCCGCAGGTCGTGCTGCGCGAGCACCACGGCACCAAAGAACATTCCGAACGCATGCTGCCGATGGTCGATGAAGTCTTGGCCGAAGCCGGCATCGGTCCGTCATCGCTGGACCTCATCGCCTTCGGGCAGGGGCCCGGCGGCTTTACCGGCTTGCGGGTCGCATGCGGTGTGGCGCAAGGCCTGGGTTTCGCGCTTGACGTGCCACTTGCCCCGGTGGTGTCCCTGGCTGCCCTGGCTTTGGCTAGCGAAGCCTCAGCTGAGCAGGTGGTGCTGGTCGCGATGGATGCGCGGATGGACGAGGTCTACGTGGGCGCCTACCGCATCATTGAGGATGGCGGCATGCGCGACGTCGTCGCACTCGACGGCCCGATTTTGCTGGGTGCCGCCGACCTGCTGACCTGGGCGCGCATGCAGTCCTGGTGGACGGACGCGGTGCTGCACGTCGGGGATGCAACGCTTGCGTATCCGGCCTTGATTGGCTTGCCCGATGACGCACCGCGATCGCAGATCGTCCGGCCCACCGCCGATGCGGTGGCGATGCTGGCTGTGGGCATGTCGCGTCGTGGGCAGTGCGTGCCGGCCGATCAGGCGAGCCCGCTTTATGTGCGCGACAAGGTGGCGTTCACGACGGCCGAGCGAGCCACAGGCCTCGGCGGAAATCCGCGGGTGTTGATGCCGCAGGCAGGGGTGGCAACCGGAGCAGCAGTATGAGTACCCAGCCTTCCAGGCGGCCCGATGCGCCCGAGGTGCGCGAGACCGTCGCCGGCCTGCCGGCATCCTTGTACGTGACGCGCATGCGTGAGGAAGACCTCGACGAGGTCATGATCATCGAGCGTCGCATCTACGAGTTTCCGTGGACTCGCGCGAACTTTTCCGATTCCATCGCCAGCGGTCATAGCGTCTGGGTGGCCCGCAGCGCCGAGGGCCTCGAGGGCTATTGCGTGATCATGGTGGTGCTCGATGAAGTCCACTTGCTCAATCTCAGCGTGGCTCCGCTTGCGCAAGGCAAGGGCGTCGGACGCGGCTTGCTGAATTGGACCGAGGTCGTGGCGGGGCGTTACCTGGCGTCCAGCGTCTTGCTTGAAGTGCGCCCCAGCAATCTGCGCGCGCTGGGTTTGTACGAACGCATTGGCTACGAACGTGTCGGCATCCGGCGTGGCTACTACCCGGCAACCCGCGGGCGCGAAGACGCGATTGTCATGCGCAAGCCCTTGCATCGTGTGGGATCGTCATGAGTGTTGCACCGGATGTGTCCGCACCGCTGCGGCGCGCGTGGTTGCGCGAGCTGGGCATAGAGCGGGTCTGGTCCGCGACGGCGCCGGTCCAGGCCGCCGATCAAGCTACCAACCAAGCCACCAACCAAGCCACCAACCAAGCCGAGGTGCAAAGCGCTGTCGGCGTGGCAGCACCCCTTGCAGCGTCCGCTGTGCGTGTGGGCCTTGCTGCGCCGCTTGCGTCGGCAGCAGCTCCTGCAGCAGCACCCACGGCCATGGCCGAAGAAGCCGTTCAGCAGGAAGCGCTCGCGGCCGCAGTTCCGGCTGCAACCCCGCCTGCAGCACGTGCAGGCGCAGGACGCATGGGACCTGCACAGGTTCACCGAGATGCGCTGGCCAGCCTGGCTGCCGCGCCCAAGCCATCGGCCACGCCGCCGGTGACACAGGCGCAGGCCATCGAGTGGGCCTCGGGCGATCCTGACGCCGCATGGGCGGCCTTGCAGGCAGAAGTCTCGACCTGCACCGCATGCGCGCTCAGCAAAGGCCGTACGCAGGTGGTGTTCGGGTCCGGGCCGCGCAGTGCGCAGTGGCTGTTGATCGGCGAGGCGCCGGGCGAGCAGGAAGACCGTCAGGGCGTGCCTTTCGTGGGACGTTCCGGCCAGTTGCTGGAAAACATGCTGGGCGCGATCGGCGTGCAACGTGCCCGGGGCGACGTGTTCGTCACCAACATCGTCAAATGCCGGCCGCCCAACAACCGCAATCCCGAACCTGAAGAGGCCGCGGCCTGTCGCCCGTTCCTGGAGCGGCAGGTGGCCTTGCTGGCGCCGCAGCGCGCACTGGCCGTGGGGCGCGTGGCGGCGCAGAACGTGCTTGGTACCGATGCCACCATCGGCAGCTTGCGCGGACGTGTGCACCGGCTGGCGCTGGGTGGCAAGGATATCCCGATGGTGGTCAGCTATCACCCGGCTTACCTGCTGCGTGCGCCACTTGAAAAAACCAAGGCATGGCACGATCTACAGCTGGTGTCCGGCATCGGTGAGCCGCAATAGGTTTCGTCGGACAGCGATCGGATCGCGCGTCGGCCAAGCCGTCGGCGCGTGCCTCCGTCCAACGATCAATCGGGAGAACTCATGCGACTGTTACTGGCGATCCTGCTTCCCTGGCTGCAGTTTTTCACGATCGGCCGGCCGTTTGCCGGCATCATCTGCCTGATTCTGCAGATCACGCTCATTGGCTGGATTCCGGCAGCGATCTGGTCGGTATATGCGCTCAGCCAGTACACGACTGACCAGAAGATCTCGCGCGCCATTCGCGGCTCGCGTTGAGCGAATCTCCCGAGGTCCGGCCGGTGTAGACGACCGGTCGGAAGCTCACCACTTCCGATGCGCCAGACAAAAAAATAACAGCCCCCGCGGGGGCTGTTATTTTTTGCGCCGCCGATACGATCGGCGGGCATCTTTCAGTGCATCTGTCTCAGTGCTTTTGCGACTTGTCGTCGCCACTGAGCGCAATGCCGTGCGCATGGCTGCCGATCAGCTCGTCAAGCTTCGGGAAGCGGCGATGGTTATGCCGGTTCCAGGCCATGATCACCAGCATCAAGCCAGCCACCAGCAGACCGAAGATCACGATGATCGCGTTGACCGACACGTTCAGCGCCAGCAGCAGCGAGTAAGACGCCACCATCAGCAGGATGTTCAGCTGCTCGTTGAAGTTCTGTACGGCGATCGAATGGCCTGCCGACAACAGCACGTGGCCGCGATGCTGCAGCAAGGCATTCATCGGCACCACAAAGAAGCCACCCAGTCCACCGATCAAGATCAGCAAGGTGTAGACGAACCAGCGGTCGTAGGCCACGGGCATCAACATCACCACCAGGCCCATCAAGACACCGAAAGGCAAGACCTTCAGCGCTGCGTGCAGCGGGATGAAGCGGCCCGCCACGATGGCGCCGACGATGGTGCCGACTGACGCCACACCCATCAGGATTGACGCCTGGTTCAGCGGCAATCCAAGCTGCGTGCGGCCCCATTCGATGACGATCAGCTGCAAGGTCGCGCCCGCACCCCAGAAGAGGGTGGTGACTGCCAGCGAGATCTGTCCCAGCTTGTCGTGCCACAGCGTGCGCACGAAGCCGAAGAAGGTCGTCACCAGGCGAACCGGGTTTTTCTGTTGCGGCGGGTAGACCACACCAGAATCCGGGATGGTCAGGTTGAAGATCGTCGCGATCAGGTACAGCAGTGCGATCACCACGATGGCGGCTTCGGCCGGCGGCGTGCCGCTGTGCATGCCCGGAATGATGTTCAGGTTCAGCAGCCAGGACGAAACGGCCGGGCTGATGAGGGCACCGCCAACCACCACGCCGAGGATGATCGAGACCACCGTCAGGCCCTCGATCCAGCCATTGCCCTTGACCAATTGCTCGGGCGGCAGCAGCTCGGTGATGATGCCGTACTTGGCGGGCGAATACGCCGCAGCGCCGATGCCGACCAGCGCATAGGCCAGACAGACCAGATACACCTCTTGATGCGCGGGCAGGCCGAGGCTTCCGTAAAGGAACATCAGCAGACAGCCGCAGACCTTGATGGCATTGGTCGCGAACATGACCTTGCCCTTGGGGTAGGAATCGGCGAAGGCGCCCACGAAAGCGGCAAGTACTACATAGGACAGCGCAAATGACCATTTGATCATTGGCGTCATCCAGGCTGGGCCGTGGAGTTGCTGAATCAATGCAACGGCTGCAATGAATAGGGCGTTATCGGCAAGCGAAGAGAAAAACTGCGCTGCCATGATTCGGTAAAAGCCTCGTTTCATCGGATCCCGTGTGTCGTGCTGCCTGTCGGAGTGGAAAGTGCGAAGTCCGGCTGGCCGCATGGCCTTAGTCGATGCCGACGCCGCGAGTTATAGCACGCGCTAATGCCAGATGGCGCGCTTGTCCGCCCAGGCGACGCAAGCTCGCGAAAAGTCGGGCTGTGCGGGGTTGTCGGCTATTGACAAGCGCCGTGGGCGAGGCGTGCAAATGGCGGCTTCGGCAAGAAGCTCAGCCGCGCATGTTGCCGTGGGGCAGGCTGTCGAATTGATGCAGTGCGACGGCGGGGGCAGGCGTCCAGCCGGCCTTGCGGTGTTCGGCCACCACGGTGGTGAAAATGCCACCGCGGACATACCACTTGGCCGTCAGGCGGAAGTAGCGGGGGTCCAGGGCGCCGACCAGATCGTCCAGGATCTTGTTGGTCACGGCTTCGTGGAAGGCGCCTTCGTTGCGGAAGCTCCAGGTGTACATCTTCAGGCTCTTCAGCTCCACGCAACGTTCGTCGGGGATGTAGTCCAGCAGCAGTACCGCGAAATCAGGCTGTCCGGTCAGCGGGCACAGGCAGGTGAACTCGGGGACCTCGATGTGAATCTGGTAGTCGCGACCGGTGTTCGGGTTCGGGAAGGTATCGAGGGTCTTGCTAGGCAAGGAAGGCATTGGGATGTCCAGAAAATCGGTAAATGGGGCTTGAATGAGCGCAAATGGCCTTGATTGGTACCTTTGCGTGCCGGAACGTGCGGCGAAAGGTGGCCCCTTTGGTATTATACGAAGCGCTTCGCATACCCGCCTTGGGGCTGACGGTACGCCGTTCACCAACACTTTTTACTGCCTCCCATCGGTGCGACTCACCCAGATCAAACTCGCGGGCTTCAAGTCCTTTGTCGACCCGACTGCTATTTCGGTTCCCAGCCAGCTGGTAGGGGTCGTCGGCCCCAATGGTTGCGGCAAGTCGAACATCATCGACGCCGTACGCTGGGTGCTGGGCGAATCCAAGGCATCCGAGCTGCGCGGCGAGTCCATGCAGGACGTGATTTTCAATGGTTCCGGCCATCGAAAGCCGTCCGCACGCGCGTCGGTCGAACTGGTTTTCGACAACAGTGAAGGGCGGGCCGCCGGCCAGTGGAGCCAGTACGCGGAAGTGGCCGTCAAGCGCGTGCTCACGCGCGATGGCAACAGCAGCTACTTCGTCAATCAGCAACAGGTACGTCGCCGGGACATCCACGACATTTTCCTGGGCACCGGCCTGGGCGCACGCGGCTACGCCATCATCGGCCAGGGCATGATCAACCGGATCATCGAGGCCCGGCCCGAAGAGCTTCGTGTCTTCCTGGAAGAGGCCGCAGGCGTGTCGCGCTACAAGGAACGGCGCCGCGAGACCGAGAATCGCCTGGGCGATACGCGCGAAAACCTCACGCGGCTGGACGACATCGTGCGCGAACTCAGTGCGCAGCTCGACAAGCTCGAGGTGCAGGCCGAAGTCGCACAGCGTTTCCAGAACCTGCAGGGCGATCACGACCTGAAACAGCGCTTCCTGTGGCTGTTGCGCAAGCGCGAAGCCGATTCGGAACGCCATCGCTTTGCACTGGAGATCGAAAAAGCCCAGCTTGAACTCGATGCGTCCATGGCCGACCTGCGCCGCATCGAGGCGCAGCTGGAAAGCCAGCGCCAGGCCCACTACGAGGCGGGCGATGCGGTGCACACCTCGCAGGGCAAGCTGTATGAAGCCAATGGCGACGTCAGCAAGCTCGAAGCCGAGATCAAGTATGTGGTCGAATCCCGCAACCGCATGCACGCGCAGTTGCAGCAGTTGCAGGAACAGGCCGCGCACTGGGCCGAGCAGCGCGAAACCGGTGCCGAAGCCTTGGCCATGGCCGAGGAAAGCCTGATCGAAGGCGAAGCGCGCGCGGAAGAATCGCGCGGCATTGCCGAAGATGCGCAATCCCGGTTGCCCGATACTGAAAATCGTCTGCGCGATCAGGCCGCAAGCCTCGCTGCCATGCGTGCGTCCCTGGCGCAGGTAGAGCAGGCCCTGGCGCTCAGCGCCCAGGCCCAGCGCGACGCCGACCGCCAATTGCAGGCCCTGGCACAGCGCCGCGAGCGTCTGGATCTGGAGTCGCGCAACCTGCAGCGGCCCGACACCGACCGGCTGGATCAATTGACGGGCGACCTGGCCGACACCACGCAACGCGTGGCGCAGGCCAAGGAAGAACTGGAGTCGCTGGACGCGCAGATGCCCCAGGCCGACGCCCAGCGCCGTCAGGCCCAAGAGGGTGCCCAGACCGAAGCCCGGGCCGTGGCGCAGCTGGAAGCCCGCCTGTCCGCGCTCACGCGACTGCAGCAGGACGTGCAGAAGCAGGGCGCTTTGCAGCCCTGGCTGGAAAAGCACGAACTCGACAAGCACGGCCGTCTTTGGCAGAAGCTGCACATTGAAGCGGGCTGGGAGCCAGCGCTGGAATCCATCTTGCGCGAGCGCATGACCTCGCTGGAGATGAGCAAGCTGGACTGGGCACGGGCGTTCTTTTCCGACGCACCGCCGGCCCGTCTGGCATTCCACCAGATGCCGGTGGCGGGCGGAAACCCGGAGCCCGCGGCGGGCCTGACGCCCTTGACCAGCCTGCTGCGCCTGAGCGATCCGGCGCTACGCAGTTTGCTGAACGACTGGCTGCGCGATGTGTACGTGGCCGCCGATGCCACGCAAGCCATCGCGGCCCGTGCGCAACTGCCGGAAGGCGGCTGTTTTGTGGTGCGCGAAGGCCATCAGATCAGTGCGCACAGCGTGCGCTTCTACGCGCCCGATTCGGAACAGGCCGGCATGCTGGCGCGCCAGCAGGAAATCGAAAACCTGCAACGCCAGTTGAAGGCGCAGCAGTTGATCAGCGACGAGGCGCGCTCTGGCGTCACGCGCGCCGAAGCGGCCTACCAGCAGGTGGCCCAGGCGCAGCCGGCTGCGCGTCAGCGCCTGTCGGAAGTCACCCAGCGTCTGCACGCCATCCAGCTTGAGCATTCGCGGCTGTCGCAACAGGCAGCGCAATCGGCCGAGCGGGCGGGGCGCATCGACGAGGAAATCGCCGAAATTCGCGCGCAGCAAGAAGAGTTGCTCATCGTCAAGGAAGAGGCCGAGGCGCGTTTCGAGAACATGGATGCCGAGCTGGGCGAGAAGCAATCTGCGTTCGAAGACGCCCAGATGGCGCAGGAAGCGCGCGAGGCGGAAGTGCAGCGCGCGCGCGATCAGTTGCGCCAACTGGAACGTGCTGCGCAGGAAGCGACCTTTGCCGAGCGCGGGCTGCGTGCGCGCATCGACGAACTGCGCCGCAGCCTGCAATTGGCGGGCGAGCAGGGCGCACGTGCCGCCAGCGAAGCGGCCCGGGTGCAGGATGAGGTCAAGGTGCTGGACGACGCAGCGGCGCGCGCCGGCCTGCAGTCGGCGCTTGCCTTGCGTACCGAGGCCGAACAGGCCCTGGCGCGTGCCCGCACCGAACTCGACACCCTGACCGCACAGCTGCGCGAAGCCGATGAGCAGCGTCTGGCGCTGGAACGCTCGCTGGAACCGCGCCGTGCCCGCATCACCGAGCTGCAGCTGAAAGAACAGGCCGCCCGTCTGGCGCAAGAGCAATTTGCCGAACAACTGACCGCCCAGCAGGTCGACGTGGAAAGCCTGGGCGTGCAGCTGGACGCCTTGCCCCGCGAATGGCAGCGCGCCGCCTGGCTGCAGTCAGAGCTGGGCCGCATCACCCAGGAGATCGCGTCGCTGGGCGCGGTCAACCTGGCGGCGCTGGAAGAATTGACGGTATCGCGAGAGCGCAAACGCTTCCTGGACGAACAGCACGCAGACGTTTTGCTGGCGATCGATACCCTGGAAGATGCGATTCGCAAGATTGACCGTGAAACGCGGCAATTGCTGCAGGAAACCTTTGATACCGTTAACCGTCACTTCGGTGAATTGTTTCCGTTACTGTTTGGTGGAGGCGAGGCGCGTCTGCAAATGACGGGCGACGAAATTCTGGATTCGGGCGTGCAGGTGATGGCGCAACCGCCCGGAAAACGAAACAGCACGATCCACCTGTTGTCGGGTGGCGAGAAGGCGCTGACCGCGACTGCGCTGGTGTTTTCGATGTTCAAACTGAATCCGGCGCCGTTCTGCCTGCTTGACGAGGTGGATGCGCCGCTGGACGATGCGAATACCGAGCGCTATGCGAATCTGGTGAAGCGCATGAGCGAACATACGCAGTTCCTGTTCATATCCCATAACAAAATCGCAATGGAAATGGCCCATCAATTGGTCGGTGTGACGATGCAGGAGCAAGGTGTGTCGCGTATCGTAGCCGTCGACATTGACTCGGCCATGCAATTGGCGATCGAAGACGCTGCCTGAGGGCGGCGCACAAACCACGGAACTCTGGACATCTGGCATGAGTGATTTACAGATCGGATTGATCGCACTGGGCGCGTTGGCGATCCTGATTATTCTCTGCATCAACTGGTGGCAGGACCGCCGGGCCCGCACGCAAATGCAGGCGCGCTTCCCGGTGGGCGAGCACGACGCCCTGCTGAAGGATGCTGCGCCAGCGCCATTTTCCGAAATTCAGCGCCGCGAGCCGAATTTCGGCGCGCAGCAAGCAGCTGCGGCGGCCGCAGCCGCCAAGGGTGCCGCGCCCAGCAAGCCGGAGCGCGCAGAGCCGGTGGTCTCGAGCCTGGATGAAGATCTCAACGCGGGCGTGCTGCCCGTTGACGAAGCTGCATTGGCGCCCGAAGTCGTGGAGCATGATGCGGATGAACCCGATGCCGCCTGCGAAGCCGTGATCGACGTGGTCTTCAACGAGCCGGTGGCGGGCGATGAGCTGGCCCCGTTCACGCTGGGTCTGCGCCATGCCGGCCACAAGCCGCTGCGCCTGTTTGCCGAGACCGCCGGCGGTTCGCACCACGCCGCACTGCGTCCGGAGTCGCGTTATGCGTCCTTGCAGGTTGCCGTGCTGCTGGCCAATCGCAGCGGTCCGCTGACCAGTGGCGAGTGGGCCGAAGCCCTGTCGCGTGCCCGGGTGCTGGCCGATCAGTTCGAAGGCAATGTCGAAGCGCCTTCCGAGGCGGCCGTGTTCGAGCATGCCCGTCAACTCGATGCCGTCTGTGCCGCGCTGGACGTGCAGGTCGGCCTGACCTTGATGGCGCGTACCGATCGCTGGAGCGCGTCCGACGTGTTGACGGCTGCGCACCAGGTGGGCTTCGCGCCGCTTTACGACGGCCGCCTGCCTTGGCTGGACAAGCAGCAGCGCGTGCGTTTCACGCTTACTCGTGGCGACAACCTGTCCTTCGAGTCGGCTGCCAGCACCACCATCAGCCAGCTGAATCTGCTGCTGGATGTGCCGCGCAGCCCGGCCGATCCGACCGCCTTCAGCCAGCTGGCTGCCGTGGCGCGTCGACTGGCGGCTGTGCTGAATGCCGATGTGGTCGACGATGGTGGTCGTCCGTTGGCCGACGGTGCGGTGATCGCCATCGATCGCCAGTTGCTGGAACGCGTCGAGCGTCTGGAAAAGGCCGGTCTCGAAGCTGGGTCTGTGCGTGCGCGCCGGGTCTTCGGATAATTGGGTCGGTTGATTTTTTCCGGGGCCGTCCACGTGCGTCTTCCTTTGGGGGCGGCGCCGGACGGCCCCTTTGTTTTACGGATGTCCCATGACTGATCTGCCTGCTGGCCAGGATGCCGAGAACCTTGCACGCACCCGCGTTGCGGCCTTGCGCGAGGATATCGAAGCCCATAACCACCGCTATCACGTGCTCGACGCGCCGATCATCAGCGATGCCGAGTACGACAAGCTGTTCCGCGAATTGCAGGCTTTGGAAGCAGAATTTCCGCTGCTTGCCGACCCCGATTCGCCGACCCAGCGGGTAGGGGCCGCGCCCCTGGCGCAGTTCGATGTGGTCCGCCACCGCGTGCCCATGCTGTCGCTGGGCAACGGGTTTGAAGATACCGACGTGGAAAGTTTCGATGCACGCGTGCGCGACGGCCTGGACCGCGAATCTGTCGATTACGCCTGCGAATTGAAGTTCGACGGCTTGGCCATCAGCCTGCGCTACGAGGGCGGACGCTTCGTGCAAGCCGCGACGCGCGGCGACGGCGAGGCAGGCGAAGACGTCACGGCCAACATCCGCACCTTGCGCGGCATTCCGCTGAGACTTCGCGGCAAGGCGCCTGCGGTGCTGGAAGTGCGCGGCGAAGTGCTGCTGTTTCGCGACGACTTTGCGAAGATGAACGCCGATCAGGGCGAGCGTGGCGAGAAAATCTTCATCAATCCGCGCAATGCCGCGGCCGGCAGCCTGCGCCAGCTTGACCCGCGCATCACCGCGCGCCGGCCGCTGCGCTTCTTTGCCTATGGCTGGGGCGAAATCGAAGGCCAGGCGCCGCACACCACCCACAGCGCGATGATGGGCTGGCTCGAGGAACTCGGCTTCCCGGTCAATGGCGAGCGCAAGGTGGTCACCGGCGCGGAAGGCCTGCTGGGCTTTTACCGCGACATCCAGACCCGTCGCCCTGACCTGGCCTACGACATCGACGGCGTTGTCTACAAGGTGGACAGCCTGGCGGCCCAGCGCACGCTGGGCTTCGTGTCGCGCGCGCCGCGCTTTGCGCTGGCGCACAAATTCCCGGCCGAAGAGGCCACCACCGAGCTGCTGCGCATCGAATTCCAGGTTGGCCGCACGGGTGCCATCACCCCCGTTGCCCGCCTGGCGCCGGTGTTTGTGGGTGGGGTGACCGTCACCAACGCCACCTTGCACAACGAAGGCGAAATCCACCGCAAGGACGTGCGGGCAGGCGACACCGTGGTGGTGCGTCGCGCGGGCGACGTGATTCCGGAAGTCGTGGCACCGGTGCTGGAAAAGCGCCCCGAAGGCGCCGTGCCCTTCGTGATGATCAGCCAGTGCCCGGTCTGTGGCTCGGCGGTCGAAAAGCCCGAAGGCGAAATCATTGCGCGTTGTACTGGTGGCCTGTTCTGTGCGGCACAGCGCAAGCAAGCCGTGCTGCATGCGGTGCAGCGACGTGCGCTCGACATCGAAGGCCTGGGCGAAAAGCTGATCGACCAGCTGGTCGACACCGATCGTGTCAAGACCTTGGCAGACCTGTTCACCCTGAACGCCGAGACGCTGGCTGAACTGCCGCGCATGGGTGTCAAGTCTGCCGAGAACGTGGTGGCCGCCATCCAGGCCGCGCGCACGCCGCCCCTGGGCCGTTTCCTGTTCTCGCTGGGCATTCGCCACGTTGGCGAGTCCACTGCACGCGATCTGGCCAAGCGCCTGGGTTCATTGCAGGCCGTCATGGATGCGAGCGAAGAAACCTTGCTGGAAGTGCCCGACGTCGGTCCCATCGTGGCGGCGTCCATTCATCGCTTCTTTGCCGAGGCGCATAACCGCGAAGTGGTTCAGGCGCTGCTCGACAACGGCGTGACGCCGGGGCAGGAAACCGTCGCCGCTAGCGGGGGCGGGGCACAGGGCGTGCTGGCAGGCAAGACCCTGGTGCTGACGGGCAGCCTGCCCACGCTGTCACGTGACCAGGCTGCCGAGCTGATCCAGGGGGCAGGTGGCAAGGTCAGCGGCTCGGTGTCCAAGAAGACCCATTACGTGGTGGCCGGCGAAGATGCCGGCAGCAAACTTACCAAGGCGCAGGAATTGGGCGTGACCATTCTCGACGAGGATGGCCTTCACGCCTTGCTTGCCGGATCGACGGAGTAGACGCATGTACGCAATTATCGGGGGCAGCGGGCTGTATCAGCTGGCCGGCTTCCAGGCGACTCGTCGTCAGGTTGTCCGCACACCTTATGGCGAACCTTCGGGCGCCTTGACCTTTGGCCGCATCGGCGACGGCGACGAGTTGGTATTCCTGGCCCGCCATGGCTACGGCCATACGCAGGCACCGCATCGGATCAATTACCGCGCCAATCTGTGGGCGCTCAATGAAGTCGGTGTCGACAAGATCCTCTCGGTGGCCACCGTCGGCGGCGTGTCGCCTGAATGCGGCCCGGGCCACCTGGTGGTGCCGGACCAGATCATCGACTACACCTACGGCCGCGCCAACACCTTCTTCGATGGGGGCGACCAGCCGGTCGTGCACGTCGACATGACCTTGCCGTATTCCGAGCCCTTGCGACAGGAATTGCTGCTTGCCGCCGACGGCGTGGCCGATGAAGTAAGCGCCGTGCGCAAGGGCGGGGTGTATGGCTGCACCCAGGGGCCGCGGCTCGAGACCACGGCCGAAATCCGGCGCCTGGCGCGTGACGGGGTCGACATCGTCGGCATGACCGGCATGCCGGAAGCGGCACTCGCGCGTGAACTGGACCTGCACTACGCCGCCTTGTGCGTGGTCACCAACCACTCGGCGGGCGTGGGCGACAGCCGCACCGAGATCTCGCTGGATGACATCCGCGTGACGCTGGATCGCACCATGCAGTCGGTGCACTGCATCCTGGGCAAGATGCTGGGCCAGGCGCTGGTCAACCGCGACAGCTGAACGATCCTTGTTGCATGAAAAATGGGGCGCCGATCTTCAATGATCGGCGCCCCATTTCATTGCCGGCCACTTGCCTTACAGCGCTTCCAGCAAGTCCTTCTCGAACTGCCGTTGTCCGCGCGGGCTGTTGAGCGTTTGTCCGCCGATCAGGAAGGTGTCTTCGACTCGCTCGCCCAGCGTATTCACCTTGGCGGTCTGCAGCGAGATCTTGTGCTGGCCGAAGGTGCGCGCCAAGGCATACAGCAAGCCGTTGCGGTCGGTGGTGACCACCGACAGGATCCAGAACTGGTTTCGTTCGTCGGGTCGCAATTCCACTGTGGGTTGCACCGGGAACAGGCGTGACTGGCGAGATGCGCGTCCCGCCACCGGCTCGCAGATGGTCGAGGGCGAACTGACCAATTCCGCAGCCAGTGCCTGCGCCAGTTCGTGCTCGATCAGCGTGGTCATGGCGCGATGGTCGCTGGCATTGCCTGGCGCCAGCACCATGAAGGTGTCCAGCGCCCAGCCGTGACGGGTCGTGTGGATGCGCGCGTCCTGCACGCTCAGACACTTGCCGGCCAGATAGGCGCAGATGCGCGCGAACAGGTCGGGCTGGTCGCGCACGTACACCATGATCTGCAAGCCCACGCCTGCCGGGCCCAGACGGGCCCGCACCACTGGCTCCACATTGTCGACCTTGTTGTACAGGTGGCGCGTCTGCCAGGCGATGTCGTCGGCCTCGTGGCGCAGGAAGTAGGCAACATCCAGCTGCTTCCAGAAGGCATCACGCGCATCGTCGCGCAGGCCGCGCAGGCGCAGCAGGTGAAGGGCTTCCTGGCGGCGGGCTTCCAGCACGGTGGTGGAATCGACCCGTTCGCCGCCAAGTGCGCGCATGGTCAGCCGATACAGGTTTTCCATCAGCTGCGCTTTCCATGCATTCCACACCTTGGGACTGGTGCCGCGCACGTCGGCCACGGTCAGCAGGTAGAGGGCGGTCAGCTTGCGCTGATCGCCCACCAGGCCGGCGAAGTCGTTGATCGTGTCCGGGTCGGACAAATCCTTTTTCTGCGCGACGCTGGACAGCATCAGGTGATTGCGCACCAGGAACTCGATCAGTTCGGCATCTTCCGGCGCCAAGCCGTGATCGCGGGCAAAGCGGCGCACTTCGACCGCGCCCAGCACCGAGTGATCGCCACCGCGTCCCTTGGCGATGTCATGGAACAGGGCGGTGGCATACAGCAGCCAATGGCGATCGAATTCCAGCATCAGCTGACTGCACATCGGATACTCGTGCGCGTGTTCCGGCATCGTGAAACGACGCAGGTTGCGGATCACCATCATCGTGTGCTGATCGACGGTGTACACGTGGAAAAGGTCGTGCTGCATCTGCCCGACGATGCGCCGGAAGGGCGGCAGGTAGCGCGGCAGAATGCTCAGTTCGTTCATGCGCCGCAGTTCATGCACGATGCCGCGCGGTTGCTGCAGGATTTCCAGGAACAGCTTGCGGTTCACCGGATTGCGCCGGAACTGCGCATCAATGCTGCCCTTGGCATGCCAGATCGCGCGCAGCGTGCGCGCCGACATGCCTTTCAGCGAGGAATGCTGCTGCATCAGCAGGAAGGCGCGCAGCAGCAAGGTCGGATTGCGGGCAAAGGCGTCGTCCTGGCGCACATCCAGCCGGTCGTGCAGGCTCTGGAAGTCGTCATCGATGTCAACGGCAGCTTCACCCGGGCGCGGGAACAGGCGTTCTTCCAGGTTCTGCACCAGGATGGTGTTCAGCTGCGTCACCAGCTTGGCAGCCCAGTAGTAGCGCTGCATCAGCACTTCGCTGGCGCGTCGGGTCGGCGTGCCGACGATGCCGTAGGCGGTTGCGAGCGTGGATTGCACGTCGAACAGCACGCGGTCTTCACGGCGGTTGGTGGCCAGGTGCAATTCAATGCGCAGGCGCTTGAATGCCTGTTCCGCACGGCGCAACTGGCGTGCTTCGTCTGGTGTAAGCAGCCCGGCGCGTGCGATCTGGTTCCAGCTCTTGCCATAACCCGCAGCGCGGGCCGCCCACAGGATCACCTGCAGGTCGCGCAGGCCGCCGGGCGACTCCTTGCAATTGGGTTCGAGCGAGTAGGGCGTGTCCTGGTATTTGGTGTGCCGCTGGTGCATTTCCAGGCGCTTGGCCCGGAAGAATGCACGCGGGTCCAGATGCTCTCGCATCGCCAGATCCAGGCGGCGGAACAGGGCACGGCTGCCGGCCAGATAGCGGGCTTCCAGCAGCGCGGTTTCCACCGTGATGTCCTGCTCGGCTTCCGACACGCATTGGGCAATGGTGCGAACGCTGTAGCCGGGCTCGATGCCCATGTCCCACAGCGCGGTCACCAGATTGGCGATCAGCGTCTCGTCGTCCGGCGAGGGCTCGCGCGCAAGCAGCACCAGCACGTCGACATCGGAAAACGGGTACAGCTCGCCGCGGCCGTAGCCGCCGACCGCGCCCAATGCGGCGCCCGGCGGCAGCGGCAGGATATGCAGCAGATCCACCAGCGCGTTGTCGACCACCCGGCGCAGGGCCGTCAGCAAGGTGTCGGGCCGCAGATGGGTGCGGAAGGCGGCGATGGCCTCGGCGCGTTGTGCCTGCAGGCGCGCCCGCAGGGCTGGCACGCTGTCGGCCGGCACGCGATTGGCCGGCACGGGGTTGGCCAGTTGAGTCAGGTCATTCATCGCAGTCTTCTCCCTCTGCAGCGCCAGTGCGGCAGATCCGGGCCGTGCTCAGCGCTGGCGGTTGATAGCTTCAGGCAGCCTGGGCGGCGACGAAGGCTGGCGGCGCCGGCATGCCGGGCGACACGGTCAGGATCTCATAGCCGGTCTCGGTCACGACCAACTGCAGTTCCCACTGGGCCGACAGACTGCGATCGCGCGTGGTGATGGTCCAGCCATCGGGCATTTCGCGGATTTCGCGGCGGCCGGCGTTGATCATCGGTTCGATCGTGAACACCATGCCGGGAGCCAGCACTTCGCCGGTGCCCGCACGGCCGTAATGCAGCACCTGCGGGTCTTCGTGGAAACGCGCGCCAATGCCGTGGCCGCAGAATTCGCGCACCACGCTGAAACCGGCGGCTTCCGCATGCTTCTGGATGGCAGCGCCGATGTCGCCCAGGCGATTGCCGGGGCGAACCTGCTCGATGCCCTTCCACATGCATTCGAAAGTGACTTCGCTCAGGCGGCGGGCCTGGACGGACGGTTCGCCCACGAAATACATGCGGCTGTTGTCGCCGTACCAGCCGTCCTTGATGACAGTCACGTCGATATTCAGCACGTCGCCGTTCTTCAAGGCCTTCGGGCCCGGAATGCCGTGGCAGATGACGTGGTTGACCGAGGTGCACACGTGGCCCGTGAAGGGCGGATAACCCGGCGGGGCGTAGCCGATGGTGGCCGACACCACGCCCAATTCGTCCATGTGTTCTTTGCAGAGACGGTCGAGCTCGCCGGTGGTCACACCCGCGCGGACGTGCGGTTCGATGAAGTCCAGGATGCTGGCGGCGGCGCGGCCGGCTGCCCGCAAGGCTTCGATTTCCTGGGCGTTCTTGATGACAATGCTCATGCTTGACGAAAGTTCCGATCGAGTTGAAGACGTGGTTGCAGCGGCGCCAGTGGCTGAATGCGACGCGAAAGCGGCATGAAGCGTGACGTGAAACGGTGCGATAAACCACGTGCAAACGGTGCGCAACGCATGCAGCTTGAGTACATGGCGCGGAAAATAGTAGAATTATAGGCTTGCTCGAATTTTCGGGTAAGTAACTCGCGTGTCGCTGTCACAGGGGTGTGGAAAAAGCCTGACCTTCTGAGTAGTCGCTTTCGTAGTCGCCATATGCAGTCATGCGCAGTAGTCATGTGCAGTTGTGCGGCGCCAAAGCGGTTATTGGATAGAAAGCTTTTTTCATCCAGACGGCGATACCAGACCCAACCCTTGGAGTCACACCATGTCCGTCACTATGCGCGAAATGCTGGAAGCCGGCGTCCACTTCGGACACCAAACCCGCTTCTGGAACCCCAAGATGGCCCCGTACATCTTCGGTCATCGCAACAAGATCCACATCATCAACCTTGAAAAGACCCTGTCGCTGTACCAGGATTCGATCAAGTTTGTGCGTCAGCTGGCTGCACGCAAGGGCACCGTCCTTTTCGTGAGCACCAAGCGCGCAGCACGTGAAGTCATCGCCGAAGAAGCAAAGCGCGCTGGCATGCCCTACGTCGACAGCCGTTGGCTCGGCGGCATGCTGACCAACTTCAAGACGGTCAAGACCTCGATCAAGCGCCTGAAAGACATGGAAATCATGCAGGCCGAAGGCGCGACCGAGCGCATGAGCAAGAAAGAAAGCCTGATGTTCCAGCGCGAAATGGACAAGCTGAACAAGTCCATCGGCGGCATCAAGGACATGAACGGTCTGCCGGACGCCATCTTCATCATCGACGTCGGCTACCACAAGATTGCCATCACCGAAGCCAAGGTTCTGGGCATTCCGGTCGTCGGCGTGGTCGATACTAACCACTCGCCGGAAGGTGTGGCGCACGTGATCCCGGGTAACGATGACTCGGCCAAGGCAATCGCACTGTATGCACGCGGCATCGCCGATGCAGTCATCGAAGGCCGCGAGCAATCGCTGCAAGAAGTGGTCGAAGCCGCTACCGAAGGTAGCGACGAGTTCGTGGAAGTCGAAGGCGAAGCCTGATTTCCCGTCCGGTTCCCGCCGGCGACATCTGATTGCCATCGCCCGCGTCCATCATGTGATGCGGGCCTTGGATGCGCGGCGGGGGTGTGCGAAAGCACCCCCTGACTCGCCCGGATCCCGGTTGGTCCTGCACTTTCGTTCACCTGTCCTACACGGGCCCTGCGGGCCGCATCGTGGCGACGGGCTGAAATCTCCCCCGAAGAATTCAATTATCAGGAGCTAGCATGGCTGTTATCACCGCTGCGTTGGTCAAAGAGCTGCGCGAGAAGACTGACGCGCCCATGATGGAATGCAAGAAGGCACTGACGGAAGCCGATGGCGACTTGGCACGTGCTGAAGAACTGCTGCGCGTCAAGCTGGGCAGCAAGGCCAGCAAGGCTGCCTCGCGTCTGGCTGCCGATGGCCTGATCGGTCTGTTTGTTTCCGACGATGCCAAGCTGGGCGCCGTTGCTGAAATCAACAGCGAAACCGACTTCGTCGCGAAGAACGACGATTTCGTGCAATTCACGCAAGACATCGCTCGTCTGGTTGCCGAAAAGAACCCGGCTGACCTGGAAGCCCTGGGCGCATTGCCCCTGGGCGAAGGCACCGTTGAAAGCGTCCGCGCTGCCCTGATCGGCAAGATCGGCGAAAACATCAGCATCCGTCGCTTCGAGCGCATTCAGACCGAAGGCCGCGTTGCGCAATACGTGCACGGCGGCAAGATCGGCGTGCTGGTCGACCTGACCGGCGACGAAGCGCTGGGCAAGGATCTGGCCATGCACGTTGCGGCCACCAAGCCCAAGGCACTGGACGCTTCTGGCGTGCCGGCTGCAGACATCGAAGCCGAGCGCTCGGTTGCGACCCAGAAGGCTGCCGAATCGGGCAAGCCGGCTGAGATCGTTACCAAGATGGTCGAGGGTTCTGTTCAGAAGTTCCTGAAAGAAGTTACCCTTCTGTCGCAGCCGTTCGTCAAGGACGACAAGCAGACCGTCGAGCAATTGCTGAAGACCAAGGGCGCGTCGATCAGCAAGTTCGTGCTGTACGTGGTTGGCGAAGGCATTGAAAAGAAGACGACCGACTTCGCTGCTGAAGTGGCTGCCCAGGCTGCTGCTGCGCGCGGATAATTCGTCTGCAAGGACAGGCCCGCCGACGCGTTCGGCGGGACAGGTTGGCGTAAAGGCCTTCCGAAGGGCTGGTGTCCTCTAGTGGGACATCGGCCCTTGTCATAAACGATGCGAGCGCCGGCGCCGAGCTGGCCTGGTGCCGGTCGTGAATGGTCGCGCAGCCGGGCGCGCCATCGAAGCAGTGCATAAAAGGAATCGACTGTGACAGCCAGCAAATACAAACGGGTACTGCTCAAGCTCTCCGGTGAGGCCCTGATGGGCGACGACGCGTTTGGCATCAACCGCCAGACCATCGCCCGCATGGTCGAGGAAATCGTCGACGTCACCCGACTGGGCGTGGAACTCGCCATCGTGATCGGTGGCGGCAACATCTTCCGCGGTGTCGCACCGGGTGCCCAGGGCATGGATCGCGCCACTGCAGACTACATGGGCATGATGGCCACCATCATGAACGCGCTGGCGCTGCAGGATGCGCTCAAGCGCAGCGGCGTCGATGCGCGCGTGCAATCCGCGCTGAACATCGAGCAGGTCGTCGAGCCGTATATTCGCCCGAAGGCCTTGCGTTACCTGGAAGAAGGCAAGGTGGTGATCTTTGCTGCCGGCACCGGTAACCCGTTCTTCACGACCGACACCGCAGCAGCGCTGCGCGGCGCGGAAATCGGTGCTGAAATCGTGCTGAAGGCCACCAAGGTCGACGGCATCTACACTGCAGATCCCAAGAAAGACCCGACGGCCACGCGTTACAGCCGCATCAGTTTTGACGAAGCGATCAATCGCCGCCTGGAAGTCATGGACGCCACGGCGTTCGCCCTGTGCCGCGACCAGAAGCTGCCGATCAAGGTGTTCTCGATCACCAAGCATGGCGCGCTGGGTCGCGCCGTGATGGGCGAGGACGAGGGCACGCTGGTCCACGTCTGAGCGGGGAGGGCGCAGGCCTTCCCTGAACGAATGCAATATAGGAGTTAGTGATGAGCGTATCCGACGTCAAGAAATCTACCGAGACCAAGATCGGCAAGTCGATCGACAATCTCAAGACCAACCTCGCCAAGATCCGTACTGGCCGTGCCCACACCGGCATCCTGGATCACGTGCAGGTCGACTATTACGGCTCGCCGGTCCCGGTGAACCAGGTCGCCAACATCACCTTGTTCGATGCGCGCACCATCAACGTGCAGCCGTTCGAAAAGAAGATGGGCTCGGCCATCGAAAAGGCGATTCGTGATTCCGACCTCGGTCTGAATCCGCAGTCCTTCGGCGAGTCGATCCGCGTTCCGACGCCGGCACTGACCGAAGAGCGTCGTCGTGACCTGAACAAGGTCGTGAAGAACGAAGGCGAAGATGCCAAGATCGCCGTGCGCAATCTGCGCCGCGAAGCCAATGACCAACTGAAGAAGCTGGTCAAGGACAAGAGCATCTCGGAAGACGACGAGCGTCGTGCCCAGGATGACGTGCAGAAGCTGACCGACAAGGGCGTTTCTGAGATCGATCGCCTGGTCGCGCAGAAAGAAGCCGAGATCCTGACGGTCTGACATTCCTCGTGCGCAAGTTTGTATCCTCTCTGAGCAGTTCGACGCTTGCCGTCCCGGGGTCGGCGGCGGTGCCCCGGCACGTCGCCATCATCATGGACGGCAATGGCCGCTGGGCCTCGCGCCGGCTGTTGCCGCGCGTGGCAGGCCATACGCGCGGCGTCGACGCGGTGCGAACCGCCGTGGAAACCTGCGCACGTCGCGGTGTCGAGTTCCTGACGCTGTTCGCCTTCAGTTCCGAGAACTGGCGGCGTCCGGCAGATGAGGTGTCGCTGCTGATGCGGCTGTTCGTCGTCGCGCTCGAGCGCGAAGTCGGCAAGCTGCACGCCAACGGCATCCGTCTGCGGGTCGTGGGCGATCTGTCTGCCTTCGAGCCGCGTCTGCAGACGCTGGTTCGCGAAGCAGAAGCCCGCACCGCCGGCAACACCGGATTGACACTGACAATCGCCGCCAACTATGGTGGCCGTTGGGACGTGTTGCAGGCCATGCGGCATCTGCTGCAGGACCGCCCGGAATTGGCAGGGGATCCGTCGTTGCTCGACGAGGCGGCGCTGACGCCGTATCTGGCGATGGCCTATGCCCCCGAGCCGGACCTGTTCATCCGCACTGGCGGCGAGCAGCGCATCTCCAATTTCCTGTTGTGGCAGCTTGCTTATACCGAGCTGTATTTCACCGATTGTTTCTGGCCGGATTTCGGCGAATCCGACATCGACCAGGCCTTCGAGTTCTACCGTACGCGGGAACGCCGTTTCGGGCGCACCAGTGCCCAACTGGTCGATCCGCGGCTTTCTTCCACGCCGGCCGACGCCGGGGTTTCATCCAAACCGGGCTGACTTTGCTTCGAGAACGCGTTATCACCGCGCTGGTGTTGTTTGCCGTATTGGCCATCGCCTTGACCCTGCCCGGACCGATACCGTTCGCGTTATTGTCGGGTGCCTTCCTGAGCTGTGCGATGTGGGAATGGCTGCGCCTGACCTGGGGCCCAGCCAAGCCGGGAACAGTCTTCGTGCCGGGCGTGATTGCCGCCCTGGTGATGGGCTGCATCCTGCTGGTGTTGACCTTCTCCGGCTTTGACGGCTTCGACATGGCGCCGCTCACCTATTGGTTGTGGGTGGCCAGCTCGGTCATCTGGGTGGTTGCCGTGGTGCCGATGCTGACGCGTGCACGTGCCGACGCGGCGCCCCGCAGTCTGATCTGGAGCGCATTTTCCTGGATCGCGTTGATCGCCACCTGGACCGCGCTGAATGTGGCCTACACGCTGGGCCCTGTCTTCCTGTTGAGCCTGGCTGCGATCGTATGGGTGGCAGACATCGCTGCCTACTTTACGGGCAAGGCCTTCGGTCGTCGCAAGCTGGCCGCGCACATCAGCCCGGGCAAGACCATCGAGGGTGCCATCGGTGGCGTAAGCGCCGCCATGGTGCTGATTCTGGTCACTGCGCAATTCAAGGACACTTTTGCGTCCGCGCTCAGTCATAGGTGGGGATTGCTGGGCGCGTGCCTGTTCGGGCTGCTGCTTGCCGCGCTGTCGATTGCCGGCGATCTGTTCGAATCCCTGCTCAAGCGACGCGCCAAGATGAAGGATTCGAGCGGCCTGCTGCCGGGCCATGGTGGTGTATTCGACCGGCTCGACGCATTGTTGCCGGTTCTGCCGCTGGCCTTGTTGCTGGTATAACCACAGCCACGCAATACCGCTGCTTCAAATTTCTATCGAAGGCTTCGTGACGTCAACGCTTTTTCCCCTGCTTGCTGAAGTCCCCGAGGCCGACCAAGGGCCTCGTCGCGTCACCATCCTGGGTGCAACAGGCTCGATCGGGCAAAGCACGCTCGACGTCATCGCCCGCCATCCGGATCGTTTTTGTGTCCATGCCTTGACGGCATTCAGCCGGATGGACGTGCTGGCGACTGCCGCCGCCGCTTCCGATGCTGCCGTCGTCGTGGTGCCTGACGATGCGGCGCGCACGCGGTTTGCGCAGCAATGGACCTCGGACGGCAGTGGCAAGTCGATGCCTGAGGTGCGTGTCGGGGCACAAGCCCTGGCCGATACCGCAGGCGATGCCGACAGCGACGTGGTGATGGCAGCGATCGTGGGCGCGGCCGGATTGCCTGGCGCGCTGGCAGCGGCGGCGGCGGGCAAGCGGGTGCTGCTGGCCAACAAGGAAGCATTGGTTGTCGCTGGCGGGCTCTTCATGGAAACCGCGCGGCGCTACAGCGCAGAACTGCTGCCCATCGACAGCGAACACAATGCGATTTTCCAGTGCCTGCCGCAGCGTGCCGACGCGCTGGTGGCCGATGGTGTGTCGTCCAGCGTTCGCCGCCTGGTGCTGACTGCCTCCGGTGGCCCCTTCCGCGAACGTGCCATCGACAGTTTGCGTGACGTGACTCCCGACGAAGCCTGCGCGCACCCGAACTGGCGGATGGGGCGCAAGATTTCGGTCGACTCGGCCACCATGCTGAACAAAGGCTTGGAAGTCATCGAGGCGCACTGGTTGTTCGGTGTGCCCGCCGATCGCATTTCCGTGCTTATCCATCCGCAAAGCGCGGTGCACTCAATGGTCGAATACGAAGACGGCTCGACGCTGGCGCAGCTTGGCCAGCCCGACATGCGCACGCCGATCGCCTATGGCCTGGGTTACCCGGAACGCATCGCATCCGGGGTTGGGCTGCTCGACTTGGCCAAGCTGGGTCGTCTGGACTTCCAGGAACCCGATCTAACCCGTTTTCCCTGCTTGCGCCTGGCCTTCGAGGCCCTGGCTGCGGGGCAGGGCGCCTGCATTGCACTGAACGCCGCCAACGAAATCGCAGTGGAAGCCTTCCTGCAGGGCAAGCTCCGCTTCACCGACATTCCTGTCGTGATCGAAGAAGTGCTGGCGCAAGCCGACGCCGTCGACATTACCGGCACCCCCACGCTTGACGCCTTGCTTGCCGCCGACGCGCGCATGCGGGCGTTGGCCGAGCAGTTCGCGGCGCGTCGTCCGCGCACGCATTGAGCGAGTTGTCCCCATGTTATTGACTCTGGCCGCTTTCGCGCTCGCTCTCGGCATCCTGATCGTGGTCCACGAGATGGGGCACTACCTCGTCGCGCGCGCATGCGGCGTCAAGATTCTGCGTTTCTCCGTCGGTTTCGGCCGCGTGCTGGTCAAGCGCGTCGATCGCCACGGCACCGAATGGGCCTTGTCGCTGATCCCCTTGGGCGGCTACGTGAAGATGCTCGATGAGCGCGAGGGCTCGGTAACCGCCGAAGAGCGTCCGCGTGCCTTCAACGCGCAAAGCGTGTGGAAGCGCATCGCCATCGTTGCTGCCGGCCCGATCTTCAATCTGGTGCTGGCCTCGCTCTTGTACGCGTCGCTGAATCTGGCCGGGGTCGAAGAACCCGCACCGGTGGTTGGCGCGCCCACCGCTGACAGCATTGCTGCGCGCAGCGGTCTGCAAGCAGGCGATCGCATCACGGCCGTCGACGGCACGCCGGTGACCGCCTGGAGCGAAGTGCGTTGGTTGTTGCTGGATCAGGTCACGCACCACGGCAGCGCTCAGGTCTCGGTTACCACCGCAGCAGGCGCACCAGCGCAACGCAAGCTCGATTTTTCCTCGGTCAATCTCGACGACATGGAAGGCGACGTGCTTGGCCGCAATGGTCTGAAGCTGGTCGACCCGAAACCGGTCGTGCGCGGCTTGATCGACGGTGGCGCGGCCGCCGCCGCAGGATTGAAGACGGGCGATCGCATCGTGGCGGCCGGTGATGTGAATGCACCCGGCGCAACCCAGTTCATCGAGATCGTTCGTGGCCATACAGACACACCTGTGGTGGTCCAGGTGGTACGCGACGGCGCCACCTTGTCCATCCCGGTCCAGCCCCAGGTCGTGACCGATCCCGCCACGGGTCAGCCCACCGGCCGCATCGGTGCGCAGATCGGCGGCGATCTGGAAATGGTCACCTTGCGCTATGGCCCGATCGACAGCCTGGTGAAAGGCGTTCAGCGTACTGGCGAAGTGTCCTGGTTCTCGCTGCGGATGCTGGGCAAGATGCTGACGGGAGACGTGTCCTGGCGCAATTTGAGCGGTCCTGTGACCATCGCCGACTACGCCGGCCAGACCGCGCGACTCGGTCTTTCTTACTACATTGCGTTCATGGCCCTGGTGAGCGTCAGCCTCGGGGTGTTGAATCTCTTGCCCATCCCTGTGCTCGATGGTGGGCACCTGCTGTATTATTTCGTCGAAATCGTGCGGGGCAGTCCGCCGCCGGAGCGTTGGGCCGATATCGGGCAGCGCGCCGGGTTAGGCATCCTGGTGGCTCTGATGGCAGTTGCATTGTTCAACGATGTCGCACGTTTGCTGACTTAGGACGCTGGCTTGTCCGCCAGTTAGACCAGTGGGGACGCCGTCCAGGCGGCGTCCGTGATTTCCCGCTTTACATAGATAACCCAGGATTACGCATGTCTAACCGCGTCCGGCGCCTGCCGCGTCTGCTGTCCGCCCTTTTTGCCATGGCGCTCGCGCCGCTTGCCCACGCTTTCGACCCCTTCGTCGTGCGCGACATCCGTGTCGAGGGCATCCAGCGTACCGAGGCCGGCACGGTGTTCGGCTACCTGCCCGTGAAGGTCGGTGAACGTTTCACGCAAGAACAGGCAACCCAGGCAGTGCGTGCACTGTTCGGCACCGGCTTCTTCCGCGACGTGCGCATCGAAACCGAGAACGATGTGGTGGTGGTGGTCGTCGACGAGCGCCCCGCGATTGCGTCGATCGACTTCAACGGCATGACCGAATTCGACACCGCCGGTGTGACGAAGTCGCTGCGTGAAGTCGGCTTCGCCGAAGCGCGCATCTTCGACCGCTCGCTGCTGGAACGCGCCGAACAGGAACTGAAGCGCCAATACCTGTCCAAGGGCAAGTATTCGGTCGAGATCGTGTCCACCGTGACCCCGCTGGAACGCAATCGCGTCGGCGTGACCTTCGACGTGTTCGAAGGCGATGTCGCCCGCATCAAGGCAATCAAGATCATTGGTGCCAAGGCATTCCCCGAAGACGACCTGCTGGGCCTGTTCCAGCAGAGCACGCCGGGCTGGATGACCTGGTATACCAAGGCCGACCAGTATTCGCGCCAGAAGCTCCAGGCCGACATCGAAACCCTGCGTTCGTACTACCTGAACCGCGGTTATCTCGAGTTCAACGTCGACACGCCCCAGGTCACGATCTCGCCTGATCGCAAGGACATTTTCATCACCTTGTCGGTCAGCGAAGGCGAACCCTATCGCGTCGCCGACGTGAAGATGGGCGGCGACCTGCTGGGCCTGGACGACGACCTGCGTCGCCTGATCACGGTCAAGCCGGGCGAGACCTTCTCGGCAGAGAAGGTCAACGCGTCGAGCAAGGCAATCACCGACCAGCTGGGCAACCTGGGTTATGCGTTCGCCAACGTGAACCCGAACCCGGTGCTCAATCGCGAGAAGAAAGAAGCGGAACTGACCTTCTTCGTCGACCCGAATCGCCGCGTGTACGTGCGTCGCGTGAACATCGGCGGCAATACCCGTACGCGTGACGTGGTGGTGCGCCGCGAAATGCGCCAGTACGAAAGCGCCTGGTACGACGCCCGCAAGATCCAGCTGTCCAAGGAACGTGTGGACCGCCTGGGTTACTTCAACGACATCACGGTCGATACCGCCCCGGTCACGGGCAGCCCCGACCAGGTCGACGTCAATGTGAACGTGACGGAAAAGCCCACCGGCATGATCTCGCTGGGCGCGGGTTTCAGCAGTACCGACAAGCTTGTGCTGTCTGCAGGCCTGAGCCAGGACAACATCTTTGGTAGCGGCACCACGGCAGGTATCGAGGTCAACACCTCGAGCACCAACCGCACGATCTCGTTGAACCAGACCAATCCGTACTTCACGGCCGACGGCGTCAGCCGCTCGACCAACATCTACTACCGTACCCTTGAGCCGCTGTCGATCAATGATGGCGACTACCGCATCAAGACCGGCGGCCTGGGTGTCACCTTCGGTGTGCCGTTCTCCGAAACCGACCGCGTGTTCTTCGGTGGTACGGTCGAAACGAACTCGATCGATCTGTTCCAGAACAGCCCGGGCGTGTACGAGGACTACGTCAACACCTTCGGCAAGACCAGCAACGCCTTCATCGGCTCGGTGGGTTGGTCCAACGACCAGCGCGACAGCGGTATTGCGCCGACGCGCGGCACCTACAAGCGTGCCAACGCCGAAGCCTCGGTCCTGGGCGATCTGCGTTATTACAAGCTGACCTACCAGCACCAGTACTACTGGCCGCTGTCCCGCAGCCTGACGCTGGCCTTGAACGGCCAGGTCGACTACGGCAAGGGTTATGGCGACAAACCGTATCCGCTGCTGAAGAATATGTACGCCGGCGGTATCGGTTCGGTGCGTGGTTTCGAAGCCGGTTCGCTCGGTCCGCGTGACCGCAAGAACAACGACAGCATCGGTGGCGCAAAACGCCTGATCGGCAATGCCGAATTGCTGTTGCCGTTCCCCGGCACGCAGCAGGACCGCACCTTGCGTTGGTTCCTGTTCGCCGACGTGGGCCAGGTCTACGGCGACAGCCAGAACATCGATTTCGGTTCGCTGCGTTATTCGACCGGTGTCGGCCTGAGCTGGCAGTCTCCGATCGGTCCGCTGAAGGTCTCGATCGGCCAGGCACTGAATGCGAAGGAAGGCGATAAAAAAGCTGCCTTCCAATTCCAGATCGGTACCGGTTTCTAAAGGCTGATGGCGGTAAACTCTACCTTGCCGCCATCGCAACCGATTGCTACAGCCACTTACGGTTGGCGCGGCCCGATTCGGGCACGCGTCAACGGGAAATGGCAAAATAACAAATTAATTTTGAAGCCAGAGAGAAATACATGATCCGCATGCTTCTGTCGTCCGCCAGCACCCTGGCCCCGAGCGCTGCCAAGGCCTCCGTCCGAGTGCTCGCCGGTGTCGTCCTGGCTGGGGCCGCTGTCAGCGGTGCTCATGCACAGAACGCTAAGATCGGGTTCGTCAATACCGACCGCATTTTCCGCGACGCTGCACCTGCCAAGGCTGCTCAAGCGAAGATCGAAGGCGACTTCAAAAAGCGCGACGCCGAACTGCAAGATATCGCAGCACGTCTGCGTACCTCGTCCGAGCGTCTGGACAAGGACTCTGCCGTTCTGTCGGAAACCGATCGTGCACGTCGTCAGCGCGAGCTGAGCGACCTGGACAAGGACTTCCAGCGCAAGCGTCGTGAGTTCCAGGAAGATCTGAACCAGCGCCGCAATGAAGAATTGGCTACCGTGCTGGATCGCGCCAACCGCGTGATCAAGCAGATCGCCGAGCAAGAAGGCTACGACCTGGTGCTGCAAGAAGCCGTCGTCGTGAGCCCGCGTGTTGATATCACCGAAAAAGTGATCAGCGCGCTCAATAACGGCGCCAAGTAAGTCAGTACCAAGCGTTGGTCCGGTCTGGCCTGGCGCCATACCGGATAAATGCCGATCGCATGCCCATACTTCTCGCTCCCGATCAGGCACCGACGCTTGATGAGTTGCTGGCGGCCGCCGATACCAGCGGCCTGAACTGGCAGATCGAGTCCAGCGCCGATGCCTTGCCTCGCATCGTCGGCCTGGGCACGCTCGCTGGCGCCGGCGCCGGGGAACTCGCGTTCCTCGCGAATCCTCGCTATCAGTCCCAGCTGGACACCTGCCAGGCCTCGGCGATCATCCTGTCACCGGATGTGGCCGCGACGCACCGTGCTGCGCTCGCCGCAGCAGGATTGCCGGGCTGTCCCCTGGTTGTCTGCAGCGAACCCTATCTGTTGTACGCACGCATTGCACAGTGGTTCGATCGTGCAATGCGCGGGCAAACGCCGCGCGACATACACCGTACTGCGGTGGTTGGCGATGTGTCGCTGGGCACAGGCGTGTCCATCGGCCCGATGGCAGTGATCGAAGACGGCGCCATCATTGGCGACGATGTCGTGATCGGTGCGGGCTGCTTCATTGCGGCCGGCACGCGTATCGGCACGGGCAGCTTCCTGCATCCACACGTGAGCTTGTATCGCGGTGTGAGCATGGGGGAGCGAACCCTGATCCACAGCGGTGCGGTGATCGGCGGCGACGGTTTCGGTTTTGCACCGGACAAACGCAACCCACGCGGCCTGTGGAGCAAGATTCCGCAGTTCGGCGGGGTCTTGATTGGAAACGACGTTGAAATCGGCTCCAATACGACCGTCGATCGCGGTGCGCTGGAAGATACGCGCATCGGCGATGGCGTGAAGCTCGATAATCAGATCCAGATTGGCCACAATACCCAGATCGGGGCGCATACCGCCATGGCCGGATGCGTAGGCGTCGCCGGATCTGCCATCATCGGCGAACGATGCACCTTCGGCGGAAGCGCCATGGTGCTGGGGCACCTGACGATCGTGGACGATGTCCATATCTCGTCAGCCAGCCTGGTGATGTCGAGCATCGACAAGCCCGGTCGCTATACCGCGGCGTTCCCCTTGTCGGAACATCGCGACTGGGAACGTAACGCCGCAGTACTGCGACAGCTGGCGCGCCTGCGTCGGCGTATTCAGGCACTCGAAGAATAAAATCGTGCCGGCGATATAAACGCCGGTCATCCAAGCTCACGGAACTGCCATGGATATCAAGAAAATCCTCGAACACCTCCCGCATCGTTATCCGATGCTGCTGGTCGATCGAGTGCTGGAAATGGAAGCGAACAAGTCGATCACCGCGTTGAAAAACGTGACGATCAACGAACCCTTCTTTCAGGGGCATTTTCCCCATCATCCGGTGATGCCGGGTGTGCTGATTCTGGAAGCGCTGGCGCAGACCGCAGCCATTCTGTCGTTCACGTCGGCCAGTGAAAAGGCCAACAGCAACGCGGTGTATTACCTCGTCGGCATCGACGGTGCACGCTTCAAGCGTCCGGTCGTTCCGGGCGATCAGCTGATCCTGAAGATCGACGTGCTGCGCGTCACGCGCGGCATCTGGAAGTACTCGGGCAAGGCCCTGGTCGACGACCAGATCGTCGCGCAGGCCGAGCTGATGTGCACCATGCGCAACGTGTCCGAAGAAGATTGAACGACATCATTTGCCGCCGCCCCCCGATTACGCGTAGCCGGCAGGGCAGGCGGTGTTACCAGGAGGCGCGCGCATGACGCGGATTCACCCCACCGCCATCGTCGATCCTGCTGCAGAGCTCGACAGCAGTGTGACCGTCGGTGCCTACACGCTGATCGGTCCCCACGTGCGCATCGACGCAGGTACCACCATCGGACCGCATTGCGTCTTCGATGGTCACACCACGATCGGTCGCGACAATCGCTTTTTCCAGTTCGGTTCGATCGGCGCCGTCCCGCAAGACAAGAAGTACCGGGATGAACCGACCCAGCTGATCATTGGTGATCGCAACGTGGTGCGTGAGTTCGCGACCTTCCACGTCGGTACGGCGCAAGACGACGGCATCACCCGCGTGGGCGATGACAACTGGATCATGTCCTACGTGCACCTGGCGCACGATTGCAAGGTCGGCAACCACACGATCTTCGCGAACAATGCGGCGCTGGCAGGACACGTCAAGGTTGGCGATTACGTGATCCTTGGCGGCTACACCACCGTCCACCAGTTCGTCCAGATCGGCGCCCATGCCATGACCGCAATGAGCTCCGCGCTGCTGCAGGACTTGCCGCCTTACGTCACGGTTGCCGGCAACGTCGCGCGTCCGTATGGCATCAACGTCGAAGGGCTGAAGCGCCGCGGCTTCACCTCCGAAGAAATCGCCGCCTTGCGGGCTGCGTTCAAGCACCTGTACCGCGAAGGCCATAGCCTGGCGGACGCACGCGCCGCGATCGTCGAGCGTCAGGCCGCGCAGCCTGGTGCGGCGGGTGTCTTGCAGACCATGCTGGACTTCCTCGATTCCGCCTCGCGCGGCATCGTGCGCTGATCGCGTTGACACAAGCGTTGACAGGTCTGAGCACCTCCGCTGACAAGACCGCGATCGGCATGGTCGCGGGTGAACCGTCCGGCGACCTGCTGGCCGCTGCCGTCATTGGCGGCCTGCGGGCGCAAGCCAATGGGCTGCAGATTGCCGGCATCGGCGGTCCGCGCATGGAGGCTCAGGGCTTCGATACCTGGTACCCGATGAGCAAGCTGGCGGTATTCGGCTACGTCGAGGCATTGCGCCACTATCGCGAGATCGTCGGCATTCGCAATGCGGCGCGTGACCGCTGGCTGGCCGCAAAGCCTTCGGTGTTCGTCGGCGTCGACGCCCCGGACTTCAACTTCGGCCTGGAAGAAGCGCTGCGCACCCACGGCATTCCCACGGTGCACTTCGTCAGTCCGTCCATCTGGGCGTGGCGAGGCGAGCGCATCCACAAGATCAAGCGTGCGGTATCGCGCATGCTGTGCCTGTTGCCTTTTGAGGAGAAGATCTACCAGGACGCGGGTATTCCGGTCAGTTATGTCGGCCACCCGCTGGCCAGCACGATTCCCCGCGACCCCGATCGCGCGGCTGCGCGTGCCCGCCTGGGACTGAGCGATTCCGACCGGGTGCTGGCGCTGATGCCCGGCAGCCGGCGTGGCGAATTGCGCCATCTGGTGCCGCGTTTCTTGCAGGCAGCGTATCTGCTGCGCAAGCGCGACCCGCAATTGCGCATCCTGGTGCCGATGGTCAACGCCGAGCGCCAGGCGCAGTTCGACGCGCTGGCGGCTACCTTGCCGCAGCGCGTCGAGGTGCAATGCGTGGCTGGCGGTACCCACGACATCCTGGCGGCCTGCGACGCGGCCCTGGTGGCAAGCGGTACCGCCACCCTGGAAACCGCCTTGTTCAAGCGCCCCATGGTGATTGCCTATGCGGTCGGGCGCCTCAGCTGGTGGTTGCTGAAGAACAAGGGCTACTTGCCCTGGTATGGCTTGCCGAATGTGTTGGCCAATGAATTTGTGGTGCCCGAGCTGATGCAGGATGCCGCCACGCCGCAAGCGCTGGCCGAGCAGACCTGGCGCGCGCTGACCGATGATGCACAAGCAGAATCGCTGCGCCAGCGCTTTACCGTGCTGCACGACGACCTGCGCCGCGACACCGCCGTGCTGGCCGCCCAGGCCATTCTCGCCACGGCGCAGGCGAAGGCATAGCATGAACACCGCAACGGGTGTGCTCGCGGTCCTGGCGACCGGGGCAGCCGTTCTGGACGTATCGACATGACCAAACTCAAGACTTCAGGCAAGCGCGCGGCAAAGCCCATGGTTGCGCCCCAGCAATTGCTCGACTGGAACACCACGGCCGACGGCGAGTCCATCGCGATGATCATTGCCGGTGTGGACGAAGCCGGTCGCGGCCCGCTGGCCGGACCGGTGTACGCCGCAGCAGTGATTCTGGACGTCTCGCGGCCCATCGCCGGCCTGGCCGACTCGAAGATCCTGTCCGAGCCCATGCGCGATGCGCTGGCGCTCGAGATCCGCGAGCGTGCGCTTGCCTGGTCGATCGCCAGCGCCAGCGTGGAAGAAATCGACGAGATCAACATCCTGCAGGCGACCATGCTGGCGATGGAACGGGCAGTGATCGGCCTGTCGACCTTGCCCGACCTGGTGCGTGTCGACGGCAATCGCCTGCCGCGCCTGTCCTGCCGGGGCGAGGCCATCGTAAAGGGTGATGCCACTGTGCCCGCCATCTCTGCCGCATCGATTCTTGCCAAGACCGCCCGCGACGCCGACCTGCGCTTGCTGCACGACACCTATCCGGGTTATGGCTTTGATCAACACAAAGGGTATGGAACGGCCTTGCACCTGAGCCAGCTGGCCTCGCTTGGGCCGTGCCCGGCGCACCGACGCAGCTTTGCGCCCGTACGCAATGCGCTGAGTGTGGCGATCGGCACCACAATCAGCCTGTCGCCGAGCGTGACATGAAACACATTGCATCGCGCGACAACGCTGAATTCAAGGCCTTGCGCCGTCTGGTGGACCAGGCTGGCGCCCGCCGCAAGGCAGGTGCAGCCGTGCTGGAAGGCGTGCATCTGTGCCAGTCATGGCTGGCGGTGAACGGCGCCCCTGAACAGGCCATTGTGGACGCTCGCCGCGCTGATCGGCCCGAGATCGCAGCACTGCTGACGGCCTTGCCTGACGCCTGTATTCGTGTGCTGGACGCCGGCCTCATCGATTCGCTTGAGACCGTGCCGGCGGGGCAGGGCATTCTGTTCGTCGTCCCCACGCCCACGCCCGTCCTGCCTGCGGGAATCGACGAAAACTGCGTGTTGCTCGACCGTATCCAGGACCCGGGAAATGTGGGGTCCATCCTGCGCTCTTGCGCAGCTGCCGGCATCCGTCGCGTGTTCCTGTCCGAGGACACGGCGCATGCCTGGTCACCCAAGGTGTTGCGCTCCGGGCAGGGGGCACATTTCTCGCTCACCATCCACGAAAACGTCGATTTGCTGGCCCTGGGCGACCGCCTGGAAGTGCCCATGATCGCCACCGCGCTGGACGACGCCGACAGCCTTCATTCGGTCTTAATGCCGGCTGCGGTAGCCTGGGTCTTTGGCAATGAGGGACAAGGCGTTCACCCAGCGTTACAAAGCCGGGCCATGCGTCGCGTGTACATTCCTCAGGAGGCTGCGGCCGAGTCGCTCAACGTGGCCGCCGCAGCCGCGGTCTGCCTGTTCGAGCAGCGCCGCCAGCATTTGTTCGCGCGCTGACGCGCGCCAATGCCGGCGGTGTGTCGGGCGGGTACGTTTTTACCCCGACGATCATCGCTTGAATGCCTATCACCCCCACGCATGACTCTGCCGCAGCCGTTGCGCGCCAGCACGACGAGCATGTGTTGGAAACGCCACCGCACACTGCACAAACGCTCGTCGCCTGCCATGAATGCGACGAGCTCCAGTACGTAAGCCCGCTGGCCCGCTGCGAAGTTGCCCACTGCATTCGCTGCGGCGCCACCATCGCCGAGGGCGAGCGCTGGCGGCCGGAGCCGTTCGCGGCCTTTGTGCTCACCACCTTGATCGTGTTCCTGATCGCCAACGCCTTTCCCATCGTCAGCCTGCAAGTGCAGGGGTCGGAAACGCAGACCACCTTGTTCGGGGCGGTCTACACCCTGTATGCCCAGCACCAGGACTTCATCGCCTTGCTGGTGCTGGCCACCACGATTGCGTTCCCGATGCTGGAACTGGCGCTGATGTTCGGCGTGTTGCTGACCTTGCGAAAGTTTTACGCCAAGCGCTGGTTCAGGCTGTCGCTGCGCCTGATCCAGGCGATTCGCCCGTGGAAGATGATCGAGGTCTTCATGATCGGCGTGCTGGTCGCACTGGTGAAGCTGTGGTCGATCGCCACCATCATTCCGGGCGTGGCGCTGTGGGCCTTTGCCTTGCTGACGTTCATGCTGGGCGGGGTGGCGATGTTCGACCCGGCGCACCTGTGGCGTCGCGTCCCGCTTTCGCAAGAGCCTGTCTGATGTTTGCCTTCTTCCGCCGCCGCAAGGCGCCTGCCAAAGCCTCCGCTCCCCCCGTGGACGATGCGCCGCTGGCCGCCTCGGCCGCCAGCCGGGGATTGACCGGCTGCCACGTCTGCGGCCTGGTGCAGCGGGTCACGCCCGGCGAGCCGGCGCGCTGCCCGCGATGCGAGGCGCATGTCCACGTGCGCAAGCCCGACAGTCTGTCGCGCAGCTGGGCCTTGCTGCTGGCGGCCTACGTGCTGTACATCCCCGCCAACCTGTTGCCGATGATGGTGACGTCCACCATCTTCGGCGTGCAGGAAGACACGATCATGAGCGGCGTGGTGTTGTTCTGGACCTCCGGGTCCTGGATGCTTGCCACGATTGTGTTCACGGCCAGCATTCTGGTGCCCTTGCTGAAGCTGTTTGCAATGACCTATCTGCTGCTGACCGTCGGCCGACGCTCGGACGCCGAACCCGATTCCCGTACCCGTCTGTACCGGATCGTCGAACTGATCGGCCGTTGGTCGATGCTCGACGTCTTTGTGGTGGCCCTGGTGGTCGCCCTGGTACAGATCCGCTCCCTGGCAACCATCACGGCGGGGGCGGGTACGACCGCTTTCGGCGCGGTGGTTGTACTGACCTTGCTTGCCTCACGTTGCTTCGACTCCCGATTGATCTGGGATCACGCCCGCCAAGAGAATCCCCATGACTGACCCCGGTCCGAATCGCCCCGCCGACCCGTCCTCTGCCCAGCCGCCGGCTTCCGCATCCTCGGCTGCCACGCCGCCGTCCGATGTCCCGCAGGCGCGCCGTGTCACGCCGCATCGCCGTATCCCATCGCTGATCTGGCTGGTGCCGATCCTGGCGGCTGTGATCGGCCTGTCGCTATTCATCAAGTCGATCACCGATCGCGGACCAGAGATCACCATCAGCTTCCTGAAGGCAGAAGGCCTGGAAGCCGGCAAGACCAAGATCAAATACAAGGACGTCGACATCGGCAACGTCACCAGCGTGCGCCTGTCGGCTGACAAGACCAAGGCGGTGGCCATCGTGCGCCTGAACAAGGACGCATCGAGTTTTGCCGTTCAGGGCAGCCGCTTCTGGATCGTGCGTCCGCGCATAGGTGCGGGCGGCGTAAGCGGCCTGGGCACGCTGCTGTCGGGGGCCTATCTGGGCGTCGACGCCGGCAAGTCGCAGGAAGCCGCCGACGAATTCACCGGGCTGGAAGTGCCGCCACCGATCACCACCGACGTACCGGGCAAGCAATTCGTGCTGCACAGCACGGAGTTGGGCTCGCTCGATATCGGCTCGCCGATCTACTACCGCCGCTTGCCGGTGGGTCAGGTCATCGGCTTCGGGCTGGACAAGACCGGCCACGGCATCGATGTGCTGGCCTTCGTGAACGCCCCTTACGACCGCTATGTCACCCAGGACACGCGCTTCTGGCACGCCAGTGGCTTGCAGATCGACCTGACGGCATCTGGCCTGAGCGTGGATGCGCAGTCGGTGGCCAGCGTGCTGGCGGGTGGCATTGCCTTCCAGGAACCACCGGGCACCCAGCTGGGTGAGGCGGTTGCCGAGCAGACCGAGTTCAACCTGGCCGAAACCCAGGCCGAGGCGATGAAGAACGATGCCAGCGCGATCACCACGCTGACCTTCTTCAACCAATCCCTGCGCGGCCTGTCGGTCGGTGCACCGGTCGACTTCCGCGGCGTGGTGGTGGGCGAGGTGATCTCGGTCGACATCCAGTTTGATCGCGACAAGAAGAGCTTCGTGCAGCCGGTGACTTTGCGCATCTATCCCGAGCGCTTCTTCAAGAGCGCCGCGAAGGACAGCCAAGCGATCCTGTCCGGCATGGTAGATCGCGGCTTCCGGGCTCAGTTGCGCCAGTCCAGCCTGATTACCGGTCAACTGTATGTGGCGGTGGACTTCTTCCCGAAGGCGCCTGCGGCCAAGCTGGAAGTTGCCGAGAACAAGGTCGTCACGCTGCCCACCATGCCGGGTGGGCTGGACGAGTTGCAGGCTGCTCTTGAGGAAATCCTCGGCAAGGTGCGCAAGATCCCGTTCGACACCATCGGCCGCAACGTCGACAAGGCGCTGGTCACCGCGGACAAGACGCTTGGCAGTGCGGACAAGACCCTGACCACCATCAACACGCAGACGCTGGTGGAGATCAACCGTACGCTGGCCCAGGCACGCGACGCCATTGCCCGCATCGACAAGGAACTGACGCCCGAAGCGCGCGGCGTACTGGCCGAAGCCCGCCGCACGCTGCAATCGACCAGCACCGCCTTGTCGCCCGACGCGCCCTTGCAGGCCGACGTGCGCGATACCTTGCAGGAACTGTCACGCACGGCGCGCTCGCTGCGCAACGTTGCCGATTATCTTGAACGCCATCCCGAAGCCTTGCTGCGCGGGAAACCTGGAGAAGTGCCATGAAACCAGTCGCGCCCGACGCCACCTTGAACATCCGTCGCCTTGGCGCCATGAGCCTGGCCGCCCTCGCGGCGCTGGCCATCGCGGGCTGCGCAAGCTCGCCCAAGTCCAGCTTCTACACCTTGAGCGGTGACGCGCCGCCGGCGCCGATCGGTGCACCGCGCTATTCCGTGGCGGTGATGGTCGCCTCGATTCCCGACAGCATCGACCGCCCGCAAGTGGTCATGCGCACCGGCAATGGCCGGGTCGAGGTCCGCGAGGATCAGCGCTGGGCAGGGTCTTTGAAGGACGACATTGCGCAGACCTTTGCCGACGACCTGGCGCGCGCCTTGCCCGATGCCTCGGTCTACACGCAAAGCCGGGCGGGGGCCGGTAGCGACCCCACCTACCGCCTGGCCATTGGTGTGCAGCGCTTCGATTCCGTGGTTGGCCAACGCGTGGACGTAGATCTGCAATGGACCCTCACCGAGAAGGGCCAGGCGCGCCTGCAGTGCCGCCAGGCGGCCACCGTGAAGGTGGCTGCGATGAGCGATGAGGTGGAAGGCCTGGTGGCCGCGCATCGGCAGGCGATCGAGCAGATTGCCGACCGTGCGGCGGCGGCGATCGTGGATGTGCGCACGGCGCCTGCCGGGACGACGGGGCTGTGCGCGAGTTGATCGGCTGCTGCTGGGCGCCATAAGCACCACGAGTGCTCAAGCGGCACCCGCCAAAGACAACGCCCCGCATCAAGCGGGGCGTTGTCGTTCAAGGCCTCAGCTTTTCAGCGTCCGCGATCAGTAGCCTCGGCGGTCCAGCCCGATTTCCTGCAGCACCGTGGTCGCAATCTCTTCGATCGACTTGGTCGTGGTCGACAGCGAGCGAATGCCTTCCACACGCATCATGCGTTCAGCCTCGGCCACTTCGTATCGGCACTGGGCCAGCGTGGCGTACTTGCTGTCCGGGCGGCGCTCGTTGCGCACCTCGGACAGGCGTTCCGGCTGGATCGACAGGCCGAAGAGCTTGCTGCGGAAGGCCAGCAGGCCCGAGGGCAGGGCGCCGCGCTCGAAATCGTCGGGGATCAGCGGGTAGTTGGCTGCCTTGACCGCGTACTGCATGGCCAGGTACAGGCTGGTCGGCGTCTTGCCGCAGCGCGACACGCCCACCAGGATGACATCGGCCCGTTCCAGGCCGCGCACCAACTGGCCGTCATCGTGCGCCAGGCTGAAGTTGATCGCCTCGATGCGGTTCTTGTAGTTTTCGACGTTCGACATGGTGTGCGAACGGCCGATCGAATGGCTGGAACGCAGGCCCAGTTCCTGCTCGATCGGTTCGACGAAGGTCTGGAACAAGTCCAGGAACAAGCCGTTGGCCTGGCGCACCCGGGTGTTCATCTCGGGGTTGACCAGCGTGCTGAACACGATGGGACGCGTGCCTTCAGAGGCAAAGCTCTGGTCGATACGGGCGGCGGCAGCAGCAGCCTTGTCCACGGAATCGATGAACGGGATGCGGATCTGGCGAAAACGCGCCGTGTCGAACTGCGACAGGACCGAATTGCTGAAGGTCTCGGCGGTGATGCCGGTACCGTCGGATACGATGAAAACGGTGCGTTCCGGCAGGGGAGCGGCGGCGATTGGCGTGGGGTCGGACATGGTTTCTCACAAAGATCAGGGCCAGGATCACACCGCTGGACCGCTGGGACGCGGAAAGGAGCTCTGCCTGTCCTCGCGCCTCGTAATACAATCGGGAGCGCTCAGGACACGAGAAGACGTTATTGGTTAGTCTGACTGGAAGTCCGAATGCCTGGAAGCCCGACGTAGTGGGAGTCCCAGCGTTCCGACAGGTCGATGTTCACAAGGCAGGTTTGGCCAGCGTACCCGCATACGCAGCAGGCGCGCTGGCCAAACATGCTTTCATACCATTGTAATAGGTGACTTTAATGTCTTATGTCGTGCCTTTCGAGCAGCTTCGGGCAACCGATGTCGACACCGTCGGGGGAAAGAACTCGTCCTTGGGCGAGATGATCAGCCAGCTGGCTGAAGCGGGCGTCCGCGTGCCGGGTGGCTTCGCCACCACCGCGCAGGCCTTCCGCGACTTCCTGTCGGCCACCGGCCTGGATCGCAAGATCCGTGATCGCCTCGAAACCCTGAACCCCGAAGACGTGCGTGCGCTGGCCGAGACCGGCAGCGAGATCCGCCAGTGGATCGTCGACACGCCGTTCCCGGAACAATTCGACCGTGAAGTGCGCGAAGCCTTCGCCAAGCTCGATGCCGATGGCAACGGCTCGTTTGCCGTGCGTTCCTCGGCCACCGCAGAAGACTTGCCCGACGCATCGTTCGCCGGTCAACAGGAAACCTTCCTGAACGTGGTCGGCATCGACGACGTGTTCGAAAAAATCCGCCACGTGTTCGCGTCGCTGTACAACGACCGCGCCATCTCGTATCGCGTCCACAAGGGCTACGCGCACGCAGACGTCGCCTTGTCGGCAGGTATCCAGCGCATGGTGCGTTCCGACACCGGCGCGGCCGGCGTGGTGTTCACGCTGGACACCGAATCGGGCTTCCGTGACGTGGTGTTCATCACCTCGTCCTACGGCCTGGGCGAAACCGTGGTGCAGGGCGCCGTGAACCCGGACGAGTTCTACGTCTTCAAGGGCACGCTGGAATCCGGCCACTACCCCATCGTCAGCCGTCGCATCGGCTCGAAGATGATCAAGATGGAATTCGATCCGGAACGTCCCGGCGGCCGTGCCGTGCGCACCGTCGACGTGGCGCCGGAACTGCGCAACCGTTTCTCGCTGGACGACGCCGACGTGATCGAGTTGGCCCGCTACGCGGTCATCATCGAGAAGCATTACGGCCGTCCGATGGACATCGAGTGGGGCCGTGACGGCGCCGACGGCAAGATCTACATCCTGCAAGCGCGTCCGGAAACCGTGAAGTCGCAGCAGACCGGCGCGGAAGTGCAGCAGCGCTATCGCCTGAAGGCCACCGGCAATGTGCTGATCACCGGTCGTGCGATCGGCCAGAAGATCGGTTCGGGCCCGGTTCGCCTGGTGGGCGACGTGTCCGACATGGACCAGGTGCAGCCCGGCGACGTGCTGGTCACCGACATGACCGACCCGAACTGGGAACCGGTCATGAAGCGTGCTTCGGCCATCGTGACGAACCGCGGCGGCCGTACCTGCCACGCGGCGATCATCGCGCGTGAACTGGGCATCCCGGCCGTCGTGGGCTGCGGTGACGCCACTGACGTGCTGAAAGACGGCGCGCTGGTGACCGTGTCTTGCGCCGAAGGTGACGAAGGCCGCATCTATGACGGCCTGATCGAGACCGAAGTCGAGGAAGTGCGTCGTGGCGACATGCCGCCGATCGGCATCAAGGTCATGATGAACGTGGGCAACCCGCAGCTGGCCTACGACTTCGCGCAGATCCCGAACCACGGTGTCGGACTGGCGCGTCTCGAGTTCATCATCAACAACAACATCGGCATCCACCCGAAGGCGATCCTGGACTATCCGGGCGTCGACGGCGAGCTGAAGAAGGCGGTTGAATCGGTGGCGCGTGGCTACGCCAGCCCGCGTGCGTTCTTCGTGGACAAGCTGGCTGAAGGCATTTCGACCATTGCCGCGGCCTTCTTCCCGAAGACCGTGATCGTGCGCCTGTCGGACTTCAAGTCCAACGAGTACCGCAAGCTGATCGGCGGTTCGCGCTACGAGCCGGAAGAAGAAAATCCCATGTTGGGCTTCCGTGGCGCTGCGCGCTACATCTCGGAAGACTTCGCGGAATGCTTCCGCATGGAGTGCGAGGCGCTCAAGCGCGTGCGCAACGACATGGGCCTGACCAACGTCGAGATCATGGTGCCCTTCGTGCGCACCCTGAAGCAGGCCGAGAAGGTCATCGAGCTGCTGGCTGAAAACGGCCTGCGTCGTGGTGAGAACGGTTTGCGCGTCATCATGATGTGCGAAGTGCCGTCGAATGCGGTGCTGGCCGAGCAGTTCCTGGCCTACTTCGACGGCTTCTCGATCGGGTCGAACGACTTGACGCAGCTGACGCTGGGTCTGGATCGCGATTCGGGTCTGGAGCTGTTGGCCGCCGACTTCGACGAGCGCGATCCTGCGGTGCAGGCGCTGTTGAAGCGTGCGATTTCGGCTTGCCTGGAAGCGGGCAAGTACGTGGGCATCTGCGGCCAAGGCCCCAGCGACCACCCGGACTTCGCGAAGTGGCTGATGGACGAAGGCATTCTGTCGATGTCGCTGAATCCGGATACGGTGGTGGATACCTGGAAGAAGCTGGCTGAATAAGCGGTTTCCTGGCGGCATCATTGATGCTGCTGGGTAAGTAAGAAGGAAGGCCCTCTGTTTTTGCAGAGGGCCTTTTGTTTTGTCGGGTTTGGTTCTTTAGCGGCGTTGGCAAGGGTGCCTGGGGGTTTGGTTATGCCGACGGCGAAGTCCTGCGTGCGGCGTGCTTCGCGTGCGCAATCCGCACCTTGCTCGATGGGTAAGCTACAAATTTTGGTTGTAAGCTACCGGTCAGTAAGCACGGTGGCACGAACGAGTGTCATCAGCGTAGTGAGAGCCACTGAGACATTGACCATGCCCAACTCTTTGACGGAGCGCTGGTCTTTCCCAGACGCTTCTCAGGCACAGGATGTCCTGTGTCATCGATTTGGTCCGCTTCGGATCGGTTCTCGTCAGGCTCCTGTGTTAGCGCTGGAGCTGACTGCGCACACCTATGGGTCGGGTGTGCTGCTGTTGGCCGGATCATCGGCGTCCGGCTTCAACCTTGCGCTGGAAAATCGGTGTGAGGCATATCTGCTGGTCGTCGGCCACGGGTCTCGCATCGAGGCGGTGCTGGATTGGCCGGATTGCGATATGCATGGTGCTAGTGCACTGCTGCTCGACATCCGTCAGGTGCAGACGTGGCGCATGCACGCGGGTTCCTTCGACTGCCTGGTCTTCCCGGTCGACTTGCTCAATCGGCGGCTGTCGCGTCTGCTGGACCGTCCACTGGTGAAGTCGGTGCAGTACGCGCCGCTGGACCTGATGGCGGTGCCGGGCTTTCAACAGATTGCGGAATTGGCCCGTGTCATTTGCCGGATTTATGAGATGGGGTCGCCGCTTGCGCACGTGCGCTCGATCATGCGCAGCTTCGAAGACATGATGTTCAACTTCATGCTGGAGGTGGTGCCGCATAGTTATTCGCAGCATCTGAAGCGCAGCCCGGCGGCCATTTCGCCGCGGCATGTGCGCCGCGCGGTGGAATACATCCAGGCGAACGCGCGTCGAGCCGAGCGAATCCGCCTGGAAGACATTGCCGCTGCCGCCAGCGTGAGTGTGCGGTCTTTGCAGACGGGGTTCGCCAGCGCCAAGGGCATGTCGCCGATGGAGTACCTGCGTGCCGTCAGGCTGGAGGGTGCGCGGGCAGAGCTGCTGGACATGAATGCGCAGCGGTCGGTGGCCGACGTCGCGGCGGCCTGGGGCTACCCGCATTCTGGCGTGTTTTCTCGCCTGTATCGGGCGGCTTTCGGTGAGCTGCCCTCGCAGACGGTGAAGGGCAGAGGGGCGATCTGACAGGCGGTCTGGGCCTTGTTGCGGGCCTTTGTTTCCAGGCCTTGTTCAGAGCTCGCTTTCAGGCCCTTCCGTCAGCGCCTTGGTCACACCAAGCCTGCCGGATCTGCCAGTGCCGATATCTCTTCGATGGACAGCACCTTGTCCACGTCGAGCAGCATCACGAATCTCCCGTTCACCTGGGCGATTCCCTCCAGGAAGTCGGTGCTGACATCGGTGTTGAGCTGCGGCGGTGGCGCGATGTCCTGCCTGTGGATGTCCAGGACCTCGCTGACCGCGTCGACCATGATGCCCAGTACCTGCGCACCGACGTGGTCCGGGCCGTCGATCTCGACGATGACGATGCAGGTCCGCTCGCTGACCGCCGAGCCGGCGAGCGCGAAGCGGGCTTGCAAGTCGATCACCGGGATCACGGCGCCGCGCAGGCTGATCACGCCGCACATGCTGGTCGGCATCATGGGCACTTGGGTCAGGCGTCGATATTCGATGATCTCTTTGATCTTCAGGATGTTGATCGCAAACGATGTGCCGCCCGAGATGAAGGTCAGGTGTTTCTCGGTTTCCACCACAGCGGCAGGCGGGGTCGACAGGAAGGCGTCGTGCAGGTCGGTCATGGTGTTCTCGTTTTTCAGTAGCGAAATAAGGTGCGTGGCGGTGCCGGCAGGTACTGCTCGTGTTGCGAGGTGGAGGTGATCCGCTCAATGCCGGACCGCCGCGGTTCTGGTCTGGACTTGCCTGGTCGCCGCGCTGAGCACGCTCAGGTCCAGGACCAGGGCAAGGTCGCCATTGCACATAACGCTCAAGGCGGCGATGCCGGGGACGGCCGCAAACAGCGCGGGCACGGGAACGACGGCGGTTTGCGCGTCGCCCAGCAGCGCATCGACCACCAGCCCGAAGTGCTGTCCTGCGCGGTTGATGATCACCAGGTTCTCGGTTTCACCGCTGTCGTCTGCAATGCCGAAGTGATCGCGCAGCCGCAACACCGGCAGGACTTTGCCGCGATGCGCCACATGGCCGGCAGATGCCTCTGCGGTGAAGCTCGTGCACTCGTCGACGGCGTCCATGGGTACGACGAAGACGGTATCGGCGACCGTCATCTGAAAACCGTCGAGGGTTGCCGAAGGCCGCAGCAGACGCTGCGGCGATGGCGGGCAGATCAGCGGCTCTTGCGCGCCGATGATGTGCAGCGACTCGTCATCCAGGATGAACTCGAACGCATTTTCAATGCTCGCCAGGCCCGCCATGCTGCTGAACGTGAGCGAGAAGCCCAGGTAGCAGCTCTGTGGTTCCAGGTCGGCGAGTGCGGGTACCGCATCGGTCGCCGTGACCAGGTGCTCGATGGTTCCCAGCGTAGCCAGGTAGTGGAATATCGACAGCGGGTCGGTACCCCGGCGAAGCATGTCGCGGCCACACCGGAAGGCGATATGCCACTGGCGCGGGCCGGGCTGGCGACCAGGATCCTTGCTCTGGGTGTGCTTCAGGTGCAGCCGCAGTTGTTCGATCAGGTCTGTGCCGGGGGCGGCCGCCCGTCGCGCATCGCCCATGCCGACGGCGTCCACCAATCTGCGCAGGTGGTCGCTGCATTCCAGCAGCAAGGCCACCAAGGGCACGGTCAAGGCAATGCCGCGGTGGTGGACGTAGTCCAGCACGCCTTCCATCACCTGGGTGAAGCTGGCGATGCCGTGAAGCGACAGTGCGCTGGCCGCACGCTTGACGTTCCGGTTCAGCCGGAAGAGGGCGCCGGTGGTCCGGGTAGGTACCTCGGCGGGGCTGCGCGTATCGACATTGAGCAGGGTGGCTTCCATCGCGTCGAGCCACTGCCGGCTGTCGGCCACGAAGCACTGTCGTGCCCGTTCGATGCTCATGCCGTCAAACCGGATCGGTCGGTGAATGGCGCGTGCTTCGACAGTTGCTGCGGCGCCGGCCGGGCAGGCGGAATGCGTATCGGGTCGCCAAAATAGTTGACCAGGTCCAGCAGCGCGAACACCGCCAGAATCTCGGTGCTGTGCTCCACCAGTTCCAGGGATTTGCCGCTGGCTTGCGCGGTGCGCTTGATGGCCATCAGCAGCTGGACACCGGTGGTGTCGATATCGGTGACGTTCGCCAGCTGCAGGCGCAGGGTGTCGGCACCGGCCATCGCGTGGACAAAGCGTTGTCGAAGTTCGGTGGCCCGGTCGATGGTCATTGCGCCGTCAACCACCAGCGTCTCTGTTCGTTTCATGCAGCCTTTCCCCTGTATGCATGACCGGAAGGTCATGGGGGATATATCGGTGCGACGGTGCTGCTCGGGGAGGGGCGACGCGGCCAACTTGAACACCGCCGCGGCCACCAGGCGGGTGATCAGCGCTTGCTCGAGTGGCGCTTGCGTCGGCACTCGCATCGACACCTGCTTCGCCGACTCAACCCAGGCCGACAGGCGCCGCCTCGCTTCGCGCCGCCGATACCGACCGCCCCGTCCAGCGCATGAAGGCTCGCCTGAAACTCCGCACGTCCGAAAACCCGGCCTCGGTTGCCAGTTCACGCAGCCCCAGCCTGCTGGACAGCACCAGCTCGATGGCACGGGATTTACGCCCTGCGTCGACCATCGCCTGATACGTAGTGCCCAGTTCCGCAAGCTTGCGCCGCAGCGTGCGTTCGCTCAGGTTCAAGGTCTTGGCAACCTGCGCCGGGTCCGGCGGATGCGGCAGCCCCTGGTTGATGAGACGTTCCACCGCCAAGGTGATGGCAGCGCACGCGCCGGCCTGCTCGGCTTCTTTCTGCATGAGCTGGCAGGCGAACTGGTAAGACGTAGCGGACGCCGTCGACAAGGGTACGTCCAGCCAGTGCGGGGCCGATATCAGTTGGTTGCGCATCGCCTCGAACCGGACGATGCAGCCAAAGAAATCCTCGTAGGCGCGCAGATTTCCGCCCGGGCAAGGGTGCATGAATTCGACCAGGTTCGGCGCGTAATGCCGGCCCAGCAGCACACGTCGAAGCTTCACCATGCTGGTGAACATCTTCTCCGCCAGAAAAGGAACATTGGCGTGATTGCCGTGCAGCGGCGCGGCGGTTTCCACGTGGCCGGTGTGTCCAAGTTCGCCAGTGGTATGCAGCAGCAAGCCGGCGCTGGCCGGGAATCTGAGCTTGAGTTTCATGGCCTCGCCAAGCGTCGGACTGGCCATCAGCCCCAAGGCCAGCGCACCCCGGTTGACGATATTGCAGCGCATGCCCAATTCCAGGCCCAGGCATGGCCGCTTCAAGACGTCGATGCAACGGCGGATCACCGTGTTGGCCTCGGCATGCGACAGCATGAAGCCCGGGCTTGCCACGTGCTCGCCACAAAAGCCCAGGCTGCGGCACAGGCGCACGCTGTCGTGCCCAGCGCGCTGCGCGGCTTCCAGCACCGGACGCACGAAAACCGGTGCCACGCACATGAGGTCGCGGCGCCTGTCTGGAGCTGCCGGATTCTGGTTTGCCAATCCCATCGGCCTGGCGTCAGCTGCCCTGTCCCGATGTGCGCCGGATACATCGGCTGGGTTTGAAGAATCCACACTTGCCTCTACACGCTGATCTGTCCGAATCGCAGCGGCGTGCCTGTGCACGCATTCGCCGCCACCGGAATTTTCAGGCGGTGAGCGTCAGCGCAAGGCGTGGAAAGCGCACGGGTTGCGGGAGAGTGCTGGAACCACGCCAGTTGCACGGGGCGGCTTGATGACGGACCTGCTGCGCAGGCGCCGCGCGGTCTACTCGGGGTAGTGCTCCACCGCGTACCGAATCAATTCCGCCTGGCCATCGATGGCCAGCTTGCGTTTGATGTTCAGCCGGTGGGTTTCCACCGTGCGCACGCTCAGGCCCACTTCGGCAGCGATCTGTTTGTTGGCCATGCCGCGGCCGATCCGGGCCAGGATGTCGTGCTCGCGGGCGGTCAAGGTGTCGCGCGGATCGGTGGCGGCGCTGGCTTGCAAGACGCGGGCGGCGATCGCCGCGCTGTAATACATGCCGCCGTTCATCACCGTGTCGATGGCGGTGACGATTTCGTGGGCGGGTGCGTCTTTCAGCACATAGCCGCGCGCGCCGGCCTGGGCGGTCTGGCGCACGTATTCCAGGTTGCCGTGCATGGACAGCATCACCACCGCAACGGTCGGGAAGCGGGCATTGAACAGGCCGGCGAGTTCGATGCCATTGACGCCTTTCATGCCGATGTCCATCAGCGTCAGGTGCGGATTCACGCTGTCAGCCAGCCGCAGGGCCTCGGACGCATTTTCGGCTTCGCCAACCACGGTCACGTTGGGCATTGCATCCAGGCGCGCCCGCAGCCCGTCGCGTACCAGGGGATGGTCGTCGACCAGCAGAATGCGGGTGAGGGCAGTGGCAGAATCAGTGGCGGACATATGAAGCTTTGAAGGACAGGCGGCAAAGACGTGCAATCGGCACAGCGGCAGCGATTCACGCGCCCTCGGCCACCAGCACCTCGTCGCGGTCATCCTCGGTGGCCACCGCATGTTGAAGCGGAATCCAGGCCGAAATCCGGGTCTCGCCATTGGCGCTGACGATCTCCAGCTGGCCGCCGACCGAGGCCAGGCGCTCGCGCATGTTGCGCAGGCCGAAGCCGCGATGCGGGTCCAGGTGAACCTGGGCGGGGTCGAAACCCATGCCGTCGTCGGCCACCCGCAATTGTACGCCGCTGCGGGTATATCCCAGGTCCAGCTGCACCTGCTGCGCCTCGGCGTGGCGCTCGACATTGGTCAGCGCTTCCTGGGCGATACGGAACAGCACGGTCTTGGCCATGTCGTTCAGCGCAATCGGTTTGCCGCTGATGTGCATGAAGACATCGATGCCGGTCATCTCACCTGCCTCGCGCGCCAATTCCGTCAAGGCCGCTGGCAGGCCCAGGTCGTCCAGCATGGTGGGACGCAGTCCGTGGGAGATGCGGCGGATTTCGCCCAATGCACCGTTCAGGCGGCCATGGGCGCGGGCCAGGGTCTCGGGCACCGGCCCGGTGGACGTACCCATCCGGGCAATCGCCGACTCCAGCAGCAGCTTGACCGACACCAGCCATTGGCTGATGCCATCGTGCAGTTCGCGCGAGATCCGGGCGCGTTCGGTTTCCTGCGACATCACCACTTGCTGGGCCAGGCGGCGCAGCTTGGCGTCCGAGGTCTTGTGCTCGGTGATGTTCAGCACCAGGCCACAGCCAACCACGCCCAGCAGACAGACGACGGCGATCAGCGCGATCAAGACCACCGTGTCTTCGATGTTGTGCTTGGCTTCCTGGTCGTGGCGCAGCAGCGCGGCGTCTACATCGTCCAGATAAATGCCGCTGCCCAGCATCCAGTTCCAGTCGGTCATGGGCACTACATAGCCCAGCTTGGCCACATGGCGGTTGAGCGAGGGCTTTTCCCACAGGTAGCGCACCGCGCCACCGCCCTTGGCTGCCTTGTCCGCCAGCTCCTGAATCGTCAAGGCACCCGTCGGATCGCGCAGGTCCCACAGATTCTGGCCAACCAGTTCAGGCTGGCGCGGGTGCATCAGGCTGCGGCCCTGCATGTCATAGACGAAGAAATAGCCGTCCTGGCCGAAGTCCATGCGGGCCAGCGTGGCCAGTGCGCGCGCCTGCGCATCGGGAATGTTCTTGCGCTCGGCGTAGAAGGGCTCGATGGCGGTGCGTGCCAGCTGCACGTAGTGGCTCAGTTCGGCTTCCTTGCTGGCGAGATAGGTCTGTTCCAGCGCGCGGTATTGCTGCTGCGACAGGGTGGTGGCCTGCTGACGGACGGTCAGCGCAATGGCCAGCATGGCAAGGGCGAGCGGGACGAGGGCAAGCAGGATGATCTTGTGGCGGAGTTTCATGAGGATGTCGGCGCCGATGGAGCTAGGGACTTTCCCCAGGGCTTCCCAGGGAATTACGTAATCGTACGTAGGGGACCTGCGTAGTTTCGCGCTTGTTACGCATGGTCCCCCTGCGAATACTACGCCGCGCCATCAAACGTCGGACCTGTTCGTTCTACGGGCCACCGCGATATCACCCATCGATGTATGTCCGCCCAAGCGCGGGCGAATGCAGGAGTTTTCATGAGCCGTCCCTGGCAAATCGTGCCGTGGATCGGCGTCGCCATTCTGGGGGCCTTCGCCCTTGGCATGGTGGCGCTGAGCCGCGGTGAACACGTCAACGCGCTGTGGCTGGTCGTTGCCGCCGTGGCGACCTACACGATCGCGTACCGTTTCTACAGCAAGTTCATCGCCGAAAAGGTCTTGCGCCTTGATTCGACGCGCATCACCCCGGCCTACAAGCACAACGACGGCCTGGACTTCGTGCCGACCAACAAGAACGTGCTGTTCGGTCACCACTTCGCCGCGATCGCAGGCGCAGGCCCCCTGGTCGGCCCGGTGCTGGCTGCGCAGATGGGTTACCTGCCGGGTACCTTGTGGATTCTGGCCGGCGTGGTGTTTGCCGGCGCGGTGCAGGATTTCATCGTGCTGTTCGTCTCGACGCGCCGCGACGGGCGTTCGCTGGGCGACCTGGTGAAGTCGGAGCTGGGCCAGATTCCCGGAGTGATCGCGCTGTTCGGCGCCTTCCTGATCATGATCATCATCCTGGCGGTGCTGGCGCTGATCGTGGTGAAGGCCCTGGTCGGTTCGCCCTGGGGCACGTTCACCGTGGGCGCCACCATACCGATCGCGCTGTTCATGGGCGTGTACATGCGCTACATCCGCCCGGGCCGCATCGCCGAAGTGTCGGTGATCGGCTTCGTGCTGCTGATGGCCGCCATCCTGTTCGGCCAATCGGTGCATGACAGCGCCACCCTTGCCCCCTGGTTCACCTTCGATGGCAAGCAACTGACCTGGGCACTGGTGATCTATGGCTTCATCGCCGCCGTGCTGCCGGTGTGGCTGCTGCTGGCTCCGCGCGACTACCTGTCGACCTTCCTGAAGATCGGCACCATCCTGGGCCTGGCCATCGGCATCGTCGTGGTGGCGCCGGAACTGAAGATGCCGCAAGTCACGCGCTTCATCGATGGCAGCGGACCGGTGTGGTCGGGCAACCTGTTCCCGTTCCTGTTCATCACCATTGCCTGCGGCGCGGTGTCGGGCTTCCACGCGCTGATCTCGTCGGGCACCACGCCCAAGCTGCTGGACAACGAAAAGAACGCCCGCCTGATCGGCTATGGCGGCATGTTGATGGAATCCTTCGTGGCCATCATGGCGCTGATCGCCGCATGCGTGATCGAACCCGGCATCTACTACGCGATGAACAGCCCGGCCGCGCTGATCGGCACCACGCCGGAAGCCGTGGCCCAGGTCGTGTCCAGCTGGGGTTTTGTGATCTCGCCGGACGTGCTGATCCAGACCGCGAAAGATGTCGGCGAAAACACCATCATCTCGCGTGCGGGTGGTGCACCGACGCTGGCCGTGGGCATGGCGCACATCCTGCACCAGGTGGTGGGTGGCGCCGGCATGATGGCCTTCTGGTACCACTTCGCCATTCTGTTCGAAGCGCTGTTCATTCTGACCGCCGTGGACGCAGGCACCCGTGCCGGCCGCTTCATGTTGCAAGACTTGCTGGGCACCTTCGTGCCTGCCTTCAAGCGCACCGACTCGCTGCCCGCCAACCTGATCGCCACCGCCTTGTGCGTGGCGGCCTGGGGCTACTTCCTGTACCAGGGCGTGGTCGATCCGCTGGGTGGCATCAACACCTTGTGGCCGCTGTTCGGTATTGCCAACCAGATGCTGGCGGCGATTGCGCTCACGCTGTGCACCTGCGTACTGTTCAAGATGAAGCGCGACCAGTACACCTGGGTCACCATCTTGCCGACCATCTGGCTGCTGATCTGCACGCTGACCGCTGGTTTCCAGAAGATCTTCGATGCAGACCCGCGTGTCGGTTTCCTGGCCCACGCCGCGCGCTACAAGAAAGCGCTGGCAGAAGGCACGGTACTGGCCCCGGCCAAGACCGCCGAGGAAGTCAGCCGCATCGTGTTCAACGACTACGTGAACGCCACGCTGACCGCCGCCTTCATGTTCGTGGTACTCAGTGTGGTGGTGTTCGGCACGCGTACCATCCTGCGTGCCCGCAAACAGCGCGAGCCGCATTCGATGGAAACGCCGTACGAGAAAATGCCTGCGGACGCGCAAGCTGTCTGATCGCGACCTGAGGAAAGGAGGCACGCATGCTTGAAGAAATCGGCAAGGCCGGCAGATACCTGAGCCAGACGCTGCGCCTGATGGTGGGCGTGCCCGACTACCCCACCTACGTGGCGCACATGAAGCTCACGCACCCGGACATGGCGCCCATGAGCTACGAGGAGTTCTTTGTGGAACGACTCAATGCGCGCTACGGCGCCAAGGGCAGGGCGAGCTGCTGCTGACGTAGCTTGCTGACTGAGCGCCACCTGGGTGGCGCACTTCACGGGCAGTCTTTACACCCCGACCTTCGGACGCAAGTCCGGCGCAAGGTCGGGGTGTTTTTCGTTTGGAAGTCTTGTTTTGGTGACGATGTTCAAGCCGACGCCGGCCTGGCCACCGCACGCAGATGCCTGGCGACCTGGTCCAGCACACTTGGCAGGCCGCCCTTGAAGAAGTGATCCGTGCCAGGCATCACGGTCACGGGATGGTGGGTGGCGCGCGCCCAATCCAGCACATGCGACAGCGGCGCCATGGTGTCGTCCTGGCCGTGCAGCAGCAGGCTGCGCGTGGGGATCGGCAAAGCCTCGTACTCGCGTCCGCCAGGCGTCAGGCCGATGGGCAGGCCCATCAAGACCACGGCGTCGGCCGGTGTCCTTGGTTCCAGCGCGCAGGCAGTTCGGGCGTAGACGTGGGCACCGAAAGAAAAGCCGACCAGCGCCAAGGGCAGGTCCGGGTACCGGTCGCGCAGCTCGCCTGCGATCAACACGGCATCCTCGGTTTCGCCACGACCTTGGTCATAGGTGCCCGCCGACTCGCCCACGCCGCGAAATGCCGGCCGCACGGCGATCCAACCTTCCTCGACCAGACGCTTGGCCATCGAATGCGGAACCAGATGCCGGGGGCTGCCACCAAGCAGAGGTTGCGGGTGACTGATCATCGCGATACCAATCGGGGTACCCGCGGGCGGCTCGATCACCAGCTGGATTTGCCCTGCCGGGCCGGTCATGAATTCGATCATCGGATTGCTGCCATGCATCGCTTGGGTAGGAAGGCGCAGCGTAATCCATCCTTTGCCCACCGTGGCATGCAGAGGCGCTAGTCGCCGCGTGATCCTTGGTTGTCGTCGCTATCCGGCAGATCACAAGCCAGGCCCAGTTTCCGGCCAGCCTGGACCGCCTGCGTGCGATTGACCACCTTCAATATCCGGAACAGCGCCGAGACATGGAATTTCACCGTGATCTCGGCCACGCCCAGGCGCAAGCCGATTTCCTTGTTCGAATAGCCGCGCGACAGGCCGTCCAGAATTTCCTGTTGGCGTGGCGTAAGCAGGCGCGGTTCCGGGCCGGCCGCCACATTGCAGCCGTGCGGTGTGATGCATTCCTGCCCGGCCATGCTGCCGTCCAGCAGGCGTCGTACGGCATCGGTCATCACGTCGGTGGATACCGTTTTGGCAATGAAGGCGTTCGCGCCTGCACGCAGCACGGCAGTGATTTCCTGACGGTGGTCGGTGGCGGACACCACCGCAATCGGCAAGCCTGGGTGTCGCTGGCGCAGCGTGGCAACCGCGTCGATGCCGTGGAGGCCTGGCAGGTTCAGGTCGAGTAACACCAGGTCGATGGCGGGCAGGGCCGCCAGCATGGTGATGGCCGCCTCGGCGCTGGCCACTGGCACGACGGTAATGCCCTGCGCGACCGCCTCCACCACCAGGCGCAGGGCTTCGCGGTAGAGCGGGTGGTCTTCGATGATGAGGACGGTGGCGGTCATGGAAGTGGGGTCATCGCGAGCTCACCGGATGCTGCAAGGCCACCGCCTGCACCAATGCATGCCTCAGCGCATCGGCCTGCAAAGGTTTGTGCAAGACCGGCAACCCGCTGAGCGCCAGCGCGCGAATTTGGTCCGGTCCCGTATCGCCGGTTACCAGCAGTGCGGGAATCATGTGGTTGAACTCTTTGCGCACCATTGCCACAGCGGTCTGGCCGTCCTCGTCGCCACGCAAGTGGTAATCGCAGATGATGGCATCCGGCACCCGTGTGGCTGCGCCCAGGCGCTCGACGGCCTGGGTTCCCGAGGCTGCTGACACCACCGTGCACCCCCAGTCCGTCACTACGGTCGACGCAGCGTCGAGCACATCAACTTCGTCGTCGATAATGACCACCAGCAAGCCGGCCAGGAGTTTGATCGGAGCATTGGCGGGGGTAGCCGTCGGCGGATTGATCGAGGCGTGGATGAGCAAGTGGTCCGCATCTTTCGGGACCGGGTCAGAGGCTTCTGCCGCTGGCTCCATGAACGACCTTGTCGTCGGCTCGACCATCGGCACGCTGATGCCGAAGCGCGCGCCTCGGCCGGGCACGGAGTGAAGATGTAGCCGCGCCTGCAGCAACGCAGCCAGTCGCTTGACGATGGCAAGTCCAAGGCCCAGTCCCAGGCCCAGGCCTCGCTGGCGTGCGTCCACCTGGTAGAACTCATCGAAGATTGCCGCCTGCTCGGTTGCAGCAATGCCAGGCCCGGTGTCGAGGACGTCAATGCGCAGGCAGCCCGGTTCCCGGCGGCACCCGATCAGCACGCTGCCTTGCCGGGTATATCGCAGCGCATTGCTGACCAGATTGCGCAGAATGCGGTCGAGCAAGGCGGGGTCACTGCGGATGAAGGCGGTGCTGCCGCACACGCGCAGCCGCAAGCCCTTGGCCTCGGCCTGCGGCGTGAACTCCATGCGTATTCCGTCCAGCAAATGCGCCACCGGAAAGACCGACAGCGCAGGCGTCGTGACACTTGCGTCCAGCCGCGAGATATCGAGCAAGGCGCGAACATATCGTCCATGGTCTCGGCGCAGCGTCGCGCATTGACCAGGGCGCGCCGAGCCTGTTCGGGCAGCGCATGGGCAGACAAGGTGCCCAGGTACAGATTGAGTGCATGCATGGGTTGGCGCAGATCGTGACTGGCTGCGGCAAGGAAGCGCGATTTGGCGAGCGTTGCGTTTTCGGCCCGCTCTTTTTGCGTAGTCAGTTGCGTGACCAGGTCAAGGTTGGCAAAACGCAACTGATGCGTGGTCAAGACCAGACGATTGAAGCGCCACGCAAACACCATGAAGGCCGGAAAGAAGCTCATCAAGCCGAAAAAGGCGGAATGGTAGAGCGTGCCTTGAACAGCAATCGCGCTCAGGCCGATCACCGCCATGGGCAACGCCGCTGCAACGAAGGTCGGGTAGTGGGGCCCGAAGTAGAACGTGGCTGCAGCCGTGTTGGCCAGGATCGCGCAGAAGAAGGTCAGCGGCAGCGGAAAGCGGTCTACGGGAATGATCAGGCAGATGGCGGCCCCCCACAGCGTGCTGGAAATCGCCATCGATATCGTCGACGTCTTCAGCAGGTGCAAAGCTGAATCGGTGTCGTGCAGGCGGAGGCGGAAATAACGCCAGCGGCGCAGGTTGGTGGCTTCCAGCAGCAGCACCGTGGCCACGAACATGCCGTACTGCCAGGCCGGGTGCGTACCTTCGAATATCACGGCAACGATCACCGCCGAGATCATCGCCAGCAGGGAGCAAGGCAGCAGGTTGCGGTGAATGTATTCCGCCTGTTCCTGGATGATCGCGTGTTCGGTGGTACGGACCATGTTTGCCACTGCCTGGACGAAGGACGGTAGTTGATGATGCGCCGCGTCGGACGTCCACTATACGGACGTATAGCTAAGCTTCTGCATAGCAGACGCGGCAGGCCACGATGCCTAGTATGGCCTTCAAGTACCGGGCGATCCCAAAAGAATCGATGCCGTGTTTTCGATGTCCCTGGATGAGCTTCGGTACCGTCCGGCTTGCTTGAGCCGGGATCAAGCCACCACCAAGGAACCATCATGAAATCGGTATCTCGCTGGACCTCGTCTTCGCTGTCCGCCCTGTGTACGTTGACCTTTGCGCTTGCTGCTTCGGTTGTGCAGGCGCAATCTGCAGTGACGGAAGAGGCCTACTTTTGTCCCGCCGCCACGACGGTCCATCTTGGCAATACCGCGCCCATTGCCTGCAGCGGCGAACACTGCGTGGGTGGCGCATCGACGGTGCTGACAGCCGACCAGAAGCAGTTCCTGGAGTCTCAGAAAGGCGACTGCCGATATCTGAGTGACGAGGAAAAAGACCTGTTGCTGCCCGAGAAAAAACCTTCGATGTGAGTCGATGTGGCGAGTTGCGTGCCTTCAGTCGGCGGTCGAGCAGACCACCGACGCAGGGCGTGGTGGTGGGTACATCGAAGCCGTGTTCGTTCAGGACGGTCTCATCAACAAGCGTCCCGCCACCAAGCTGGCGGCCAGCACGGCAACTGTACCCGCCAGATACACACTTGCGATGTCCGAATGCGTGGCCAGCGCACCCGCAGCAGGCCCGGTGATGCCAAGCGCCAGGTCAAGAAAAGCCACATACGCGCCCATCGCAGCGGCCCGGTTCTGCGGCGGTGCGCGTTTGACGGCTTCGATGCCAAAACCGGGAAAGGCCAGCGAGTAGGCGAAGCCGGTGAGTGCTGCGCCCAGATAGGCCAGGTACGCGTGGTCGGCGCCCCAGATCAGGGACTGACCAATGGCTTCGATCACCACGCAGACCAAGGCAACGCGGGCGCCGCCCAGTCGGTCCGGCAAGTGGCCGAAGCATATCCGGGCACCGATGAACGCCACGCCGAAGCTGGTGAAGGCAAGCGATGCATTGCTCCATGCCTTGGCCGCGAACAGCAGAGAAATGAAAGCGGTGATGACACCGAAGCCTACGCTGGACAAAGCCAGGCCCAGGCCAGGCAACCACACTGCGCCAAGCAGCTTGTAGAAGGGCAGGCTATGCGAGGCCGTGGGCGCAACCGCCTGCCGCCTGGCCACCAGTCCCAAGGCCAACAGTGGAATCAGGAAGCTGGCAATGCCGATACCGGTCATGCCACTGCGGGCGTAGATCGCCATGCCGGCCGGCGCGCCGACGGCATAGGCGCCATAGATCGCGGTGCCGATCCACACCATCACCTTGCCGGCGTGCTTGGGCCCGGCCAGGCGCATGCACCAGCCCATTGCACCACTGAGCACCAGGCTTTCAGCGCAGCCCAGCACCAGGCGTCCCGCCACCAGCATCCAGGCGCCCTGGGGGGCGTCGAATGCTTGCGACGCCAGGTATGCCAGACCAGGCAAGGCCGACAGTGCAAAACCCGCCACAGCCGCACGCTTGGCACCCCGGGTGTCGGCCATCGCCCCGGACCAGGTTCGTGACAACAAGGCCGCCAGGAACGAGGCGCCCATGATGGCGCCGACTGCCAAGGGGCTCATCCCCAAGGTGTCGCGCACGTACAAGGGAAGCACCGGCAAGGGCAGGGCGATGGTCAGAAAGCCGATGAACACGGCCAGTGTGATGGGAAGCAGTGTGAGGAATACAGGCGTGTCGCCTGGCGCGGACGTGGGGACTGCAGACATGAGGAATTTCCAGAATGCGAGCATTTGCTCAACTGATGAGTAGAATATGAGTCATTGCTCACATTGAAAACTCGCATTCGGAGCCGCGCGTGACCCTGCTTCCCCAGCCAAGAAAGACGCCGCGCCAGGCCCGTTCGCAGTCCACGGTGGAGGCAATTCTCGACGCCACGGCTCGCGTTCTGGCCGAGCGGGGCTATGCGGGCACCAACACCAACGTGGTGGCAGAGGTGGCCGGGGTCAGCGTGGGCTCGGTCTACCAGTATTTTCCGAACAAGGATGCCTTGGTCACGGCGCTGCACGAGCGCCACGGCGCACAGATGCGTGCGGTGATCGACGAGGTGCTGGGCACCCGCCCGCCGCGCAGCCTGCGGGGGCATATCCAGGCCGCCGTGCGGGCGCTGCTGGCGGCGCACCAGGTGTCCCCGGCACTGCACAAGGTCCTGGAAAAGGAGTTCCCGTTCTTCGATCCGCCCAAGGACCAGAGCGCGGCCGACGATGGCATTTTCCAGCGCGTGCGCGACTTGCTGGAGGCGCATCGCGCGGAGATTGCGCCGCGCAATCTCGACCTGGCAACCTGGACCGTGATGCGGGTGATGGAGTCGATGGTGCACACCGCCGTGATCGAGCCGCCGGCCCGCTTCACACCGGCGGCCATCGAGGGTGCGATCGTGGATGTGGTGATGGGGTATCTGACGGCGCGGTGATAACCGTCGGCACCAGGGGCTCGGGAATCGACAGCTTGGCGAGCAGCCGCATCGACGCCCGATTGCCAGCTGATTACACGCGCGAGATCACGGTAGGGCTGCCCGCAAAGACCGCTCGCAGCGCGTTTTCGATGTCGTCGAGCTTCGCCATGTCAGGCGACATGAGGATGTCGAGACGGCGCACGTCCTTGCACCACGGCGTGCTTTCCGAGAAGCACAGCACCAGCCTGTCTGGCGCGATCGTCACCGTGTCGATGCCACCATAGCCAGCCAGTTCGGGCTCCCCGATCTGGACGTCGTAGGTGTCCAGCCCAAGCGCTTCGTCCTGTTCATCGTATTCGTCGGCAGCCTGCAGCAGCAGAAAGTGGCGTGGGTCGTGTTCGTCGTCTGCGAAGCCGACTGTGAGCACATCGTCTTCCGATGAGGTGTTGAAGAACGTGGCGGCGAAGGAAATATTCATGGGTGGCTTAAGGGTGCGATTCGGATCTGTTTGTAGCTAGCTTGGACGCGTTGCGCAGAACGTTTGCTGATGCGCTGCCGATTTTAGAGGTGTCCGACAGGCTGAGCTGCGTATGCCTGATGCCTACGCCTCCAGCACCAGACGTTCCGCCAGAAAGTCCACAAACACCCGCAACTTCGGCAGCAGATGCCGGTTGTCCGGCCACAGTACCGAGAAGCGGCCGCCTGCGTGCAGGTGATCCCCCAGCAGCGGCACCAGCGTGTCGTCGCGCAGATACTGCCGCACGGCAAAGTCCGGCATGTACGCGATGCCCAGCCCGGCCATGCTCGCAAAGATCAGCGCTTCCAGATTGTTGAAGGTCAGTGTGTTCGGCAAGGTGCTCGGTGGCGCATCCAGTTCCCAATCCTGCAGCTGGCCGGTGCTGGGAAAGCGGTAGCGCAGGCAGGCGTGCTGGCTCAGTGCGTTCGGGTGGCCGGGCGTGCCGTGCCGGGCCAGATACGCGGGCGATGCCGCCAGCACAAAGCGGAACTTGCCCAGCGGCCGCATCTTCAGGCGCGAGTCGCTGAAGTCGCCGCTGCGGATCACCGCGTCCATGCCTTCGGCAATCACATCCACCATGCGGTCGCTGAAATCCAGGTCCAGTTCGATGTCGGGATAACGCGTCGTGAATTCCGGCAGGATAGGCAGCAACATGCGATAGCCGATGGCGGGCAGGCTGACACGAAGTCGGCCGCGGGGCGCCTCTTTCGAGCGCGATAGCTCGGCTTGCGCTTCTTCAATGTCCTCGACGATGCGCTTGCAGCGCTCGAAGAACAGCGCCCCTTCTTCGGTCAGGCTGATGCGCCGCGTGCTGCGGTTCAGCAGGCGCACGCCCAGGCTGTCTTCCAGTCGCGCCACGCTCTTGCCCACCGCAGAGGGCGACAGGCCCAGGCGTTCGGCAGCGGCGGCGAAGCTGCGCAACTCGGCTGCACGAACGAAGGCGGTCAAGCCGCTGAGACTTTCCATGGTGGCTGCCGTGTGAAACATGCGAAGAGAGGGTGTTGGCGGTGAGCGGCGGCGCGTTGACTGCGCCTGCCAGATCAGCATCGGCCGGTTTGCGGCAGCGCTTCCTCGAATCGACAAACCGCCAACTGATGATTCATTGGCGACTTATTGTCCGCTCACAACGGACCTTCGCCCTGTTTTTCCATCATTGCATCCATCTTATCTTGATTGGCATCTTCCACCGTCAAGACCGCCAATGACCGCAGACACCGTTTCTTCTGAGCTTGGTTCTTCCGAGCCGTCGCCCAGCAATGGGTTTGGCACTCCATCTTCCGCCCACCATGCCGCCTGGACCTTGTTTGCCGTCTGCACGGCAGCGCTGATCCTGCCGCTCAGCTTCTCCGGAGGGGCCATCGCCACGCCCGCCATTGGCCGCGACCTGGGTGGCAGTCCACTCGCGCTCAGCTGGATCACCAATGCCTTCATGCTCAGCTTCGGCAGCTTGCTGATGGCGGCTGGCACGCTGGCTGATCGATACGGCCGCAAGCGCTTGTTCATGAGCGGCGTTGCGGTGTTCGTGCTGATGTCACTGGCGCTGGGCCTGGCATCGAACGTGATGTGGTTCGACGTGCTGCGCGGCGTGCAAGGCATGGGCGCTGCCGCCGCGTTGGCAGGCGGCTCGGCGTCGCTTGCGCAGGCCTTCGACGGACGCGCACGCATGCGTGCCTTCAGCTTGCTGGGCACAAGCTTCGGCATTGGTCTGGCCTTCGGGCCGATTCTTGCCGGCACGTTGATCGAACACGTCGGCTGGCGTGCGGTCTTTCTGTCCGGCGCAGTGATCGGCACCTTGGCATTGCTGCCGGCAGCATGGCGCATGCGGGAATCCCGCGACCCGGCAGCGCATGCCCTCGACTGGGGCGGCACCTTGAGCTTCAGCGGCGCACTGGCGCTCTTTACCTGGGGTGTGCTGCAAGCGGCAGGCGATGGCTGGCACCATCCGCGAGTGCTCAAACTGCTGCTCGGCGCAGCGGTGTTTCTGGTGGCTTTTGTGATCATCGAACGCCGCGTAGCGCGCCCGATGCTCGACCTGTCTCTGTTCCGTTATCCGCGCTTTGTTGGCGTGCAGTTGCTGCCGGTGGCGACCTGCTATTGCTTTGTCGTGCTGCTGGTGTTGTTGCCGCTGCGTTTCATCGGCATTGAAGGTCGCAGCGAAATCGCCGCAGGTCTGGCAATGATGGCCTTGTCCGCCCCAATGCTGGTCGTGCCAAGCATTGCTGCGGCGCTCACGCGCTATGCCTCCGCCGGCCTGCTGTCGGGCATCGGATTTTTGATCGCAACGCTTGGCTTGTTTCTGCTCAGCCGCGTCGCCCCTGGCGCTGCCGCCCACAAAGCAATTTTGCCGATGCTGGTGATCGGCATCGGCACCGGGTTGCCGTGGGGCTTGATGGACGGATTGTCGGTCAGCGTGGTGCCAACCGATCGCGCGGGCATGGCCACGGGTATTTTCGGCACCACGCGGGTGGCAGGGGAGGGCATTGCACTGGCCATCGTCAGTGCGCTGCTCGCCGGGCTGATCGACTGGCGACTGACGGCAATAGGAACCCTGCACGCGGCGGGCGCACTGGCGGGCGATATGCAAGCTCAAGCCGCGCGCTATCTCGCATCCGGTGACTTGACACACGCCTTGGCCGCACTACCCGGCGTGTCCTCATCCGCGCTGCTGGCGGTATACGGCGATGCCTTCACCTGGCTGCTGTACGTGCTGATGGCAATCACGCTGGTGTCTGCGCTATTCGTGTTCGGCTTCCTGTGCGAATGGCGTCGCAATGGCCAAGCGCTCGCCGCGTCTTGATGAGATTTGCGGTGAAGAGACTGTCCCTGACCAAGCTTCGGTCAGGGGCAGTGCGCGACATCAGACCCCGCGATCAGACCCCGCGATCAGACCCTTCAAGGCAAGATGCGTCGCGCTTGAATTCTCACGCCGACATGCTGGGCGCCATGCGCCCCAGGATCTGCGCCTGCACCGAGATCAAGTGCTGGCGCATCGCCGAATCCGCACCGTCCGGATCGCGCGCCGCAATGGCGTCGGCAATCGCGCGGTGTTCGCGGTCCCGCTGCATGACCCGGTTCGGGCACTCCGGGTCGCGGCGCTTCACATGCAGTCGGGCGTCCGAGCCTACGCGCCGCAGCAACGCATAGAAATCCGCCGCCAAGGTATTGCCCGTCGCCATCGCCACTGCCTTGTGAAAGGACAGGTCGGCCGCGCCGCGTTCCGCACCGCTTGCCGTCGTGGCCGCACGCTGGATGCGCACGATGTCCAGCGGGGTGGCGCGCAAGGCGGCCAGTCGTGCAAGCGCCGGTTCCAGCGCCAGACGCAACTCGATCACCTCGATCGGATTGGTGCTGCGGATCAAGGCCTCGCCACGCGCTGCGCCCGGCTCGCCGCGACGCGGTTGCGCTGGTTCCAGCTGACCTTCGGTGCGCAGGATTTCCAGCGCACGCCGCAACTGGTGGCGCTTGACACTCAGCCGCTCGGCCAGCAAGCGCTCCGAGGGCAGGCTGCCGCCTTCCCCCAGCAGGCTGCGCAACGCATCAACCAGTTGATGAATGTCGGTGATGGTCGACAGTGTGGTGGGCGAATTGGTCGACTCGTTGGTTGAATCTGGTTGCGCGCTGACTTTCATTGAGACTCCCTGCTTTTGATCGGCGTATCTAACCCGTTCTTTCATGGTGCACTACGGCATTTCCGCCGATCCAACTTGGTGCTGGCCATTCTACCGTGCACCATCGTGGCGTCGCCTTGGACCCATTATCCATGTTCAACCAAAATCAACCAAGTATTTGGTTGACATGATTGGTCGATGACGGTTGAATGACACATCGGCGCCGTCAAACAAGCAGCGCCGCGGTCACCCCAGCTTCCCCAACTAGGTCCGAGTCAACTCCTGGAGATCGTCAGATGAGCACGACCAGCGCAGCCCCCGTGGATCAAGCCTCTCGCGAGGCCGAATTGAAGGCCATGTACGACGCCATCCACAAAGGGAACATGTTCCCGTTCTGGGCCAAGCGCTCGGACGTCGAGCACGACGAGATCAAGCAGTTGATGGACGGGGTCAAGGCCGTGCCTTATCGCTGGGGATACAAGGACCAGCTCGAAGGCCTGCTGCATACGTCCGCCCGCTTGATCACGGCCGAGGACACCGACCGCCGTTCGCTGGTGCTGGTCAACCCAGGCCTCGCGCCCAAGCGCGCCACGGTGTCGACCATGTATACGGCCTACCGCCTGAACGATCCCAACGAAGTCATGCCGCCGCACAAACACACGGCCAGCGCCATCCGCTTTGGCCTGACCGGCAAGCAGAACTTCACGGGCGTGGAAGGCGAGGACATCACCTTCGGCCCGGGCGACATGGTGTTGACCCCGCGTGACACCTGGCACAACCACGGCAACACCGGCGACGAACCGGCGATCAACTTGTCGGTGCTGGACTACCCGCTGGTGGAAACGCTGAACGCGCTCGAGTTCGACCACGACTACGCCGAAAAGGGCGAAAAGCGCAAGAAACAGAGCGCGCGCTATCCGTCGGAATACTCGGCCAAGGTCTACGGCTCGGGCGGGCTGATGCCGCGTTTTGTGGATCACCATCGCGGTGTCGATGCATCCTCGCCGATGTTCGTGTATCGCTACGAACCCATGCGCGAAATGCTGGAAAAGCATCGCGAGTGGTGCGAGAACCCGCACGAAGGCTTGCTGATCGAATACGTCGATCCGCTCAAGGGCGGGCCGGTGTATTCCACCATGACTTTCTTCATGCAGATGCTGCGCCCGGGTGAACGCACGCTTCCGGTCAAGCAGACGGCAAGCCTGCTGGTCTCGCCCTTCGAAGGCAAGGGCCACGCCATCATTGACGGCCAGCGTTTCGCGCTCGACCAGTTCGACACGGTGGCGGTACCCGGCGGTGTCTGGGCCGAGTACGTCAACGACAGCGCAACCGACCCGCTGATTGTCTTCATTGCCAGCGACGAACCGGCCTTGAAAGCCTTCGGCCTGCTCAAACGGTGGGGCCGCACGGAAGGCGGCGACATCATCAGCCTGATCTGACGGGAGCGCCACCGTGTCACGCGCCTGGAACACCCGTCGTATCAGCCATGTCGATTGCGATGGTGGCGGTCAGGTATGGGTCGACGGCACCACGATGTATGTCTCGCACATGCGTCCGCCGGAAGGCACGTCCATCTACGACGTGGCCGACCCTGCCAACCCGAAGTTGCTGGCGACCTTGGCCGTCCCCATGGGCTGGCACTCGCACAAGGTGCGGGTCAAGGACGGCATCATGGTCGTCAACTATGAAAAGTTCCGGGAAGGCGCACCGGAATTCGGCGGCGGCCTGGGTATCTACGACGTCAGCAATCCGGCCAAACCCAAGCTCATCAATCACTGGAAAACGGGGGGCGAGGGGGGCGGTGTGCATCGCTACGACTTCGATGGCCGCTACGCCTATATCTCGCCCACCGCACCGGGTTTCGTCGGCAATATCGTGATGATCCTGGACCTGCTGAATCCGGCCAAACCGGAAGAAGTCGGGCGCTGGTGGATACCTGGCCAGAACGTCGGCGCCGGCGAGGAATACCTGTGGGACGACTACGTGCGCCCGCGCTGCCACCACCCGCTGCGCGAAGGCAATCGCCTGTACGTGTCCTACTGGCATCACGGCATGTTCATCCTCGACATCGAGGACATGAGCCGCCCCAAGCTGGTGTCGGGCATGAACAGCAGCCCGGCGCACCCGCATCCCACGCACACGGCCATGCCGATACCGGGGCTGATCAAGGGTCGCAAGATCATGGTGGTGGCCGACGAAGACGTGGCGAAGCTGCGGCCTGCGCCGCCGTCCTTCACCTGGTTCTACGACATCAGCGACGAGCGTCAGCCTATGCCGATTTCCACCTTCCAGGTGGCGGGGCTGGACCCCGACGGTGCGCCTCAACCCATGATGATGGGCTGCCATCAGCCGTCCGAGCGCTTCACCGGAACCATCTTGCCGTTTGCGTGGTTTGCGCAGGGCCTGCGCCTGGTCGACATCGCCGATCCGTTCGCGCCCAAGGAGGTTGGCTTCTTCGAGCCCGACATCCCCGCGGGCTGTGAACGGGTGTCGTCAAACGACGTGACCATGGACGATCGGGGCCTGGTCTATCTGCTGGATCGCCAACGCGGCGTCGACATCATCGAGTGTTTTCCGTCCTGAACAAGCATCCTTTGGAGAAGACAGTGAGCAACCCCCTTATCCAGGTTTACGGCAAGAAGAACCCGAATTTGCCTTTCCATCCGGCCGTGCGCGCTGGCGACTTCGTGTTCGTGTCGGGCCAGGTGGCCAAGGACGAAAACGGCGTGATGATCGGCGGCACGATCGAGGAAGAAACGCGCGGCACCATCGAAGCCATGAAGCGTGTGTTGGCGCAGGCAGGCTGCACGCTGGACGACGTGGTGAAGGTCACGACCTACCTGGAAGACGGCCGTGATTTCGGCCGCTACAACGGCGTCTTCAAAGAGTATTTCCCGGAAGGCCGGCTGGCGCGCACCACCGTGGAAGCGCGCGCCGCGATCACCACCCGGATCGAAATCGAATGCACGGCGTACAAGCCGCTGTAAGCGCAACGGCGCCTGCACCCCTCGCACACACCCAGGAGATTTTCATGTTGCAACTGCTTGGCCGGGCAACGTCCGGCAACGTCCAGAAAGTGCTGTTCCTGCTGGAAGAGCTGTCCTTGCCCTATGAGCGCCAGGACTACGGCCGCCTGTTCGAAAACACCGGCACGCCCGAATACCTGGCGATGAATCCGACCAAGAAGGTGCCCACGCTGGTCGACGGCGAACTCAGCATCTGGGAATCGCACACCATCTTGCGTTATCTCGCGGCCAAGGCCGGCAGCTCGCTGTACCCGACCGATCCGGCTGCCCGCACCTATGTCGATCGCTGGATGGACTGGGGCCTGGCGGCGCTGAACCCGGCGTACCTGGGCGGCTTCAAAGACGCCAAGAAAGCCGAGGCCGAGCGCGCGCCCGACACGGTGTCCAACCTGGTGGCGGAACTGAAAATCCTGGACGCCAACCTGGCCAAGCAAGCCTATGTCGCCGGCAATGAGTTCTCGCTCGCCGACGTGGCGCTGGGGTCCATCGTGCGCCGCTGCGTGGCCTTCCCCTTCGGGCTGCCTGCATTCCCGGGCATTGCTGCCTGGCTGGCCAAGCTGGATGCTCGTCCGGCCTTCCAGAAAGCTGTCGCCGCCGGCTGAAGTCCCACCGTTCGATCCCACGCGCCCCCTGAACCGGAGATGCTCTTGTCCACGATTCTCACCCCGGCCATGACAGGTGTTCAGTCACCTGCGCGCGTCGCCAGCGTTGCCGCCAGCCCCGCCGTGCCGCTGGCCTCTCCAGACGCGCCGCACATCTGGGCGCGTGGCGTCTCCATGGACTTCCATGTAGCGGGCCGCACGCATCGGGTGCTGCACAACGTTGATCTGCAGGTGCCCAAGGGCGGCTTCGTGTCTTTGCTGGGCCCGTCGGGTTGCGGCAAGAGCACCTTGCTGAAGTTGCTGGCCGGTTTGCTGGCGCCGGCGGAAGGCGAGGTCAGTGTGGGGGGCCTCACGCCCATGGAAGCAGTGCGCCAGCGGCGCATCGGCATCATCTTCCAGGAAGCCACGCTGCTGCCGTGGAAGACCGCGCTGCAGAACGTCGAAATGCTGATGGAAGTCACCGACAAGCGCCGGCCCCGCGCCGAGATCCGTGATCGGGCGCGCGAGATGTTGCGCCTGGTGGGCCTGGAACAGGCTGAAGACAAACGCCCGTCGCAGCTGTCCGGCGGCATGCGTCAGCGCGTATCGATTGCCCGGGCGCTGGCGCTCGACCCCGAAGTGCTGATGATGGACGAACCCTTCGGGGCGCTGGACGCCATCACCCGCGAAGAAATGTGCGATTTCCTGCTGGAAATCTGGCAACGCACCGGCAAGACCATCGTGTTCGTCACCCACACCATCGACGAGGCGGTCTTCCTGTCCCGCAACGTGGTGGTGATGGGCACCAACCCCGCGCGCGTGATCGAGAACATGCCGATCACGCTGGACTATCCGCGCAACGAAGATACCTACGCCATTCCCGCGTTCGGCCAGACCACCGCTCACCTGCGCCGCATCCTGAAGGAAGGCCATCGGCAAGGCCACAGCAACGGGAGGTCGGCATGACCGCGCAAGCTCCGCAAGCCGCACAGGCAGGCCCTGTCGCTCAGCCCAGGAAACGTCTGATGAAACATCCGCGCTCGCGTTTTGCCGGCATCATCCCGGCCGTCTTGCTGGCGGTCGGCATGTTGCTGATCTGTGAGGTACTGGTGCGCGCGTTCGCGCTGCCTGAATTCGTGATGCCTGCGCCGTCGGCCGTCTTCGAGGTGCTGTTCACGCAGCAGGCCCAGTTGTTCGCGGCCACCCTGGTCACGGCGGAAGAGGTGGCATACGGCTTCTTCATGTCGGCGATTGTCGGCGCGCTGGTGGCGCTGGTGATTGCGCGTTTCGACCGCTTCGGCCAGGCCTTGTACCCCTTGGTGGTCTTGTTCCAGACCGTGCCGAAGATCGCGCTCGCGCCGCTGTTCATCCTGTGGTTCGGTTACGACCTGGCGCCGAAAGTCACGCTGATCGTGGTGATGGCGTTCTTCCCGGTCGCGCTGAACATGCTGGTGGGCCTGCAGTCGGTGGACCCCAACCTGGTGGCCTTGCTGCGCTCGGTGGGTGCCTCACGCACCGAGATCCTGCGTCGGGTGCAGATTCCGCATTCGCTGCCTTACCTGATGGCCGGTTTGAAGGTCGCCGTGACCCTGGGCGTGATCGGCGCCATCGTCGGCGAGTTCGCAGGCGCGTCGGCTGGCCTGGGCTACATGATCCAGTTCGCCTCTACCCAGATGCAGACCTCGCTGGTCTTTGCCGCCTTGATCCAGGTGTCGGTGCTGGGCCTGATCTTCTACTACCTGGTTGAACTGGCCGAACGCCATTACATCGATTGGATTCCCCGTCCGAACGCCTGAAATTCTTGCACTGAAACGCCGACCCCCCTGAAGCCCCCTTGAAGTCCTTACCCCATGAGGTGATGTGATGCAGAAGCCCACGCTGTTTCCCCGTCTGGCTGTCGGCTTGATGGCATTGAGCATGTTGGCAGCAGTGCCGCTGGCGCAGGCCGCCGATACGGTGACCGTGCAGCTCGACTGGATCGTGCGCGCCAATCACGCCATGTTCTTCGTGGCCAAGGACAAGGGCTACTTCAAAGATGCGGACATCGACGTCACCGCGATCCGCAAGGGCACCGGGTCCACCGACGCCTTGCGCCTGGTGGCTACCGGCAGCGCACAGTTCGGCTTCGCCGACCTTCCGACGCTGCAAGTGGCACGCGCGCAGAAGGTGCCCGCCGTGGCGCTGGTTGCCGTGAATCAACACAGCCCGCTGGCGGTGATTTCGGTGAAGGCGCGCAAGCCCATCACCAAGCCGGCCGACCTGAAAGACTTCAACTTCGGCGTGCATCCTTCAGGTTCGACCTACATCTTTTTGAAGGCCTTCCTGGCTGCCAACGGCATGCGCCTGACAGACATGAAACAAAGCACCGTCGCGCCGCCTTATGAAAGCTACCTGGTCATGGGCCGGGTAGATGCCGTGCCCGGCTATATCGACGCTGAAGTGCCCGAGCTGGAAAGCAAAACGGGCGGCCCTGGTTCGCTGTCCATCTTGCAGGGTTCCGATTTTGGCTACAAGGCCTATGGGTCCGGCATGTTCACGTCGGAAAAGCTGATCGCCGACAACCCGGGCCTGGTGCAGCGCTTCACCACCGCGTACATGAAGGCGTTCAAGGACGTGATCGAGAACCCCAAGGAAGCCGTCGACATCATCGTCAAGCTCAACCCCGAGTTCAAGGGCAAGGAAGAGGTACTGGGCAAGCAGCTGGATGCCGACATCAAGCACACCTTCTTCAGCGATTACACCAAGGCCAACGGCATTGGCGCAATCTCGGCCGAGCAGTGGAAACAGACGGCCGAGACCTTGCTCGAACAGGAAGTGCTGCCCAAGGGCGCCAGCACCAGCGAGGGCTACGACAACAAGTTCGTGCAGGCCGCGAACGCCTTGCGTCGTTGATGCGATGGCAGCGAATTTCATGACAGCGAATCTTCAACCGGCATCTCGGGATCAGCCATGACACTCACTTCATTGGACGACGGCCTGAGCGTGGAAAGCGTCATGCCCACCCATACCGATCTGTTCTACGGCGGTGGTTGGCACGCCCCGGTGGACGGTGAGTACGCCGACGTCTTCAACCCCGGCAACGGCGAGCGACTCGGGCGGGTGGCCGTCGGTAAGCGCGCAGATGTGGACGCTGCCGTGGCTGCATCCCGCCAAGCCTTCCTGGCCTGGCGCGACGTGGCGCCGCTGGAGCGCGCCCGCCAGCTGCGCGCAGTGGCGGTGGAACTGCGCAAGCACGCCAAACCCTTGGCCTTGCTGGACGCAGCCGACTGCGGCAACCCGGTCGCCGAAATGAGCGCCGATGTGATGATCGCCGCTGCCTTGTTCGAATTCTTCGCCGGTCTGGTCACCGAGATGAAAGGCGCGTCCATCCCGATGGGGCCGAACGCAGTCAATTTCTCGGTTCGCGAACCGGTCGGCGTGGTGGCGCGCATCGTCGCGTTCAATCACCCGTTCCTGTTCGCGGCGGGCAAGATGGCGGCGCCGCTTGCGGCCGGCAACACCATCATCATCAAACCGCCGGAACAGGCACCGCTGTCGGCCTTGCGGCTTGCTGAAATCATCGGCGGCATGCTGCCACCCGGTGTGGTGTCGGTATTGCCCGGCGGGGTGGAAGTGGGCAGCGCACTGGTCGCCCACCGCGACGTGGCCATGGTCGGCCTGGTCGGCAGTGTGCAGACCGGCCGCGCCGTGATGCGTCAGGCAGCGGACCGACTGAAACCCGTGTTGCTGGAACTCGGCGGCAAGAACCCTTTGATCGCCTACCCCGATGTCGACCCCGACGAGGTCGCTGCCGGCATCGTTGCGGGCATGAACTTCACCTGGTGCGGCCAGTCCTGCGGGTCCACCAGCCGTGCGCTGGTTCACGACGACATCTACGACGAGGTGGTCAGCCGGGTGGTCGCACGTTGCGCGGCCTACGTGCCGGGTGACCCGACCGACCCGGCCACCACCATGGGCGCCATCATCAGCAAGCCCCAGCACGACCGCATCATGGGATTCATCGAGTCGGCCAAACAAGAGGGCGCGCGACTGGTGCACGGCGGCGGCGCGCCGGCCGATCCGGCCTTGGCCAAGGGCTTCTTCATCGAACCCACCGTGTTCGCGGACGTCACGCCGGACATGCGCATTGCCAATGAAGAAATCTTCGGCCCAGTGCTGGCCATCATGCGCTGGTCGGACGAGGCCGCCATGCTGGATCTGGTCAATGGCGTGGACTACGGCCTGACCTGCTCGATCTGGACCAACGACCTGGAAAAAGCCCACCGCACGGCGCAGCGCGTGCAGGCCGGCTTCGTGTGGGTCAACGAAGTCGGCAAGCATTTCCTGGGCGCACCGTTTGGCGGCGTCAAGCAGTCCGGCATCGGCCGCGAGGAATGCCTGGGCGAAATGCTGTCGTTCACGCAGGAAAAGAACATCCACATCAGCCTTCGCCGCGTGACGCGCTGATGTCGAAGAACACCTACCAGCATATCGGGCAGCGCCATGAACAAGCATGAGACGTACGACTACATCATCGTTGGCGCCGGCTCGGCAGGCTGCACGCTGGCCAATCGCCTGACCGAAGATGCCGGGGTGCGCGTGCTGCTGCTGGAAGCGGGCGGATGGGACCGCGATCCATGGATCCATATCCCGCTGGGCTGGGGCAAGATCCTGCAAAAACGTCTGCATGACTGGATGTACTTCGCCGAGCCCGAAGAGAACGTCGGCGGCCGGGCGGTGGAATGTGCGCGCGGCAAGGTGGTGGGCGGGTCCTCGTCGACCAACGCCATGGCCTACGTGCGCGGGCACAAGTCCGACTTCGACCGCTGGGCCTCGTTCGGCTTGCCCGATTGGTCCTACGACAAGGTCTTGCCGTATTTCCGCAAGCAGGAAAGTTGGGAAGGCGGCGCCGATTCCTTGCGCGGCGGCGATGGCCCGATTGGTGTGCAGCGCTGCAAATACCAGGACCCGCTGATCGGCGCATATAAAAGCGCCTCCATGGCGGCGGGCCACGAATGGACCGAGGACTACAACAGCAGCCGGCAGGAAGGCTTCAGCCAGTTGCAGATGAGCATTCGCAACGGGCGGCGCTCCAGCACGGCCACGGCTTACCTGCGGCCTGTTTTGTCGCGGCCGGGGCTGACGGTCAAGGTCAATGCGCTCAGTACCCGCATCGTGATCGAAGGCGGCCGGGCCGTGGGCATCGAATACCTGCACGATGGCGAGCGCCGGATTGCGCGCGCAGACCGTGAGGTCCTGCTGTCCGGCGGCGTGATCAACACCCCGCAATTGATGATGTTGTCGGGCATCGGTGACCCGGAGCAACTGGCTGCGCATGGCATTGCCGTGAAGCTGACCGCGCCGGCGGTAGGCAAAAATCTGCAAGACCACGTGTCGGCCATCGTGATGTACCGCCGCAAGGAAACCGGTCCCTTCCACCGCATGATGCGTGTCGACCGCATCGGCCGCGAACTCATCCGCGCCTACACCACCGGCAAGGGCTTTGCGGCTGACGTGCCGGGTGGCCTGGTTGGCTTTCTGAAAAGCAGCGCCGACATTGCCACGCCCGATCTTCAAATGCTGCTGACGGCCGCGCCGCTGGGCGCCTGGCCTTATCTGAAGCCCTTCAAACAGCCATTCCCGGACGGCTTTGCCTGCCGCACGGTGCTCTTGCACCCCGAAAGCCGGGGATCGGTCACCCTGCGGTCCACCGATCCGGCTGCCGCGCCGCGCATTCACCAGAATTTCCTGGCGACCGACTACGACTGGAAGGCCTTGCGCAGCGCCATCCGCATGATTCGCGAGATTGCGCAGCAACCTGCCTTGTCGCCCTTCATCGGCGCCGAGATTGCCCCGGGCCCGAGCTTGAACACCGACGCCGAGATCGATGCCTTCATCCGCAAGACGGCGATCACCGTGCATCACCCCGCCGGCACTTGCCGCATGGGCGCCGCCGGGGATACGCGTGCGGTGGTGGATGGGCAACTGCGCGTCTTTGGCATCGACGGGCTGCGCGTGGTCGATGCCTCGGTGATGCCCGACCTGACGACGGGCAACATCAATGCCCCGGTGATCATGATTGCCGAAATGGCGGCAGACATGATTCGCGGTCGCAGTTTGCTTGGCGCCAACGCAGGTGCGGCGCATCGCCCCGTGCCAGCTGCCGCACCCGCGGCGCTGGCTGCCTGAGCCCGCGCGCATGCGAGCGGGCGGGTTTGGCGGGGTGACCCTGGCGCGGCACAGGGTGGTGTGTACGCGGGCCTTGCCGCCGGCAGTACATGCGCGGCTGGACCGTTTTTTCGATGTGTCCTGGGCGGGGCTCGACGTCAGCGACCCGCAGGTTGATGGTCACACTGAGATCCGGACAGGCCCGCAGACCAATACCCACGGCGGTGTCGATATCGCCCCTTGCGCGGATTTCTCCGGCGTATCTGCCTTGCTGATCGATGAAAGCTTGTGTGTCGACGCGCGTTTGTTGGCCCGCTTGCCGTTGCTGCGCGCGGTCTGCAGCGTCGGACCCGCGCATCGGCACCTGGACCTGGGCTGCCTGACCCAGGCCGGGATCATCGCCACCAATACGCCCGCACTGGACGACGAGGAAGCCGCAGGCGTGGCGGCCGAAAACCTGATCGCCGCCTTCGGCTTTGGCCGGCTGGGCGGCTATCCGGCCAATCTGCTCAACCAGGACCTGGCCTGCATGGGTTGCTGCCTGTAATCCCGACGGGATCGCAGCAATCACGCGCGCAAGCAATGCGGGCGCCGTGCGCCGGCCAGTCCTTTTGGGGGGCTTTTCGCGGCGGCCGATCCATACGATGATCCGGCAGGGATCGGTGGCGATCCATGACCTGAGGATCGACCATGGTACATCCGCGGATGGGGGATGCATTCCCGATCTTGAGCGCCCACGACATCGAACGCACAGCGGCGTTCGGCTCGCTTCGGGACTATGCCAAGGATTCCCGCCTGTTCCAGTCCGGCCAGACCGGTGATGGCCTGTTTCTGATCCTGGCGGGCCACGTCACCTTGTGCCAGCGCGACGGGCTGGGTCAGCACGAGCCCATGTACGAGGCAGGTCCGGGCCAGTTCCTGGGTGAGATCGGCCAGTTGTCGGGCAACCGGGCGCTGGTCGATGCCATCGCGCAGGGCGAAGTGCAGGCGCGCTTGCTCACGCCGGGTTGCCTGCGTGAACTGGTGGTGGCCGATGCCAGCCTGGGCGAGCGCATCATGCGTGCGCTGATTCTGCGCCGGGTGATGCTGATCGAACGCGGCATCGGAGGGCCGCTGCTGGTGGGGCCGGGCACCTCGGGCGACATGACGCGCATCCGCGGTTTCCTGACCCGCAATACCTTGCCGCACCGTGTGCTGGACCCGGTGACCGACGCGCGTGCGAAGGCGCTGATGGAATCGCATGCGCCGTCGGCAGACGAGCTGCCGCTGGTGGTCTGCCCGGACGGCACCATTCTGTGCAATCCCAGCGAAAACACCTTGGCCATGCACCTGGGCATGCTCGACCTGCCCGATGAAAACAAGGTCTACGACGTGGCCATTGTCGGCGCCGGCCCGGCGGGCTTGGCAACGGCGGTATATGCCGGGTCGGAAGGGCTTTCAGTCATTGTGCTGGACGCCCGGTCCTTCGGCGGCCAGGCAGGGGCCAGCGCCCGCATCGAAAATTACTTCGGCTTCCCGACCGGCATCACGGGTCAGGCCTTGACGGCACGCGCCTTCGTCCAAGCGCAGAAATTCGGCGTGAAGATGCGCATTCCCATGCGCATCAAGCAGCTGGATTGCTCGCGCAAGGACGGTGATCTGCTGATCAAGGGAGAAGAGGGCACGCAGGTCCGGGCCAAGACAGTGGTCGTGGCCACCGGCGCGCGTTATCGCCGTCCGAATATCGATGCCCTGTCTACTTATGAGGGGCGTGGCGTCTGGTACTGGGCGTCGCCCATCGAGGCGAAGATCTGTGCCGACCAGGAAGTGATCCTGGTGGGCGGCGGCAATTCGGCAGGTCAGGCTGCGGTTTACCTCTCGGCGCACGTGGCCAAGGTACGCATGATGATCCGGCGTGACTCGCTGGTCGCCACCATGTCCAAGTACTTGATCGACCGTATTGCTGCAACGCCGAACATCGAACTGATTCCCAACGGGGAAATTTTCGCGCTGGAGGGCGACGCGGAAGGGCGCCTGGCGGCGGCTCGCTGGCGCGAACGCACTACCGGGGCGGAACATCGCCTGGCCACCGGCAATGTCTTCCTGTTCGTGGGCGCCGACCCGGAAACCGACTGGCTGGCAGATTGCGGCGTGATCCTGGACAAGTCCGGGTTCGTGGTCACGGGCGTAGGGTCGGACGCCCATCCTGCACCGGCCTTGCTGGAGTCGTCGGTGCCTGGCGTATTCGCGGTGGGCGACGTGCGCTGCGGCTCGGTCAAGCGCATTGGCGGTGCCATTGGCGAAGGCGCACAAGTGGTGCCGGCGCTGCACGCCTTCGTGGCAGTTGCCTGACATCCTGACGGGCTGACAGCAAACAGAAACGGTTACATAGATTGTTGCAGCGCGGTGTCCGATCGCGCGTCCATGTTCGCGGACGGTTCGTATTGGTGTGTGGCTGCGAACAGATAAGTACTAAATCGAAAAGCGCCTTTGGGCGCTTTTTTACGTTTAATTGTTCACATGGTTATTACGATTTTTGAGTAATTCAATTTAATTGAATAGTTGCTCAGGCCGCAGTCACAGAGCAGTAAGAAAACCGATTGGTTTAATCTCAAAAAACAAAATGGTTATAACCGGTTTCTCTTGATGTATCGCGGGTTTTCACGGGTTGAGGTGTAATTTCGCATCACTACGAAAATATTCGCGGGGGTTAGCATCCATGAAACCAACTCCGCCGTATCCTTACCTGACGAGATCTGACGCGGACAAAATCGGAATTATCTTGTGTTCGAAATAGTTGAGTTCTGATTGATTGCCTAGTCCGCCTTCTGGTTTCTACCCTGTCGATAATCTTTTCGCGCTGTTTAGAAAGCGCGTTTCAACCGCCACTGACCGATGAATCGTCTCTGCCTGATTGCTGTCTGTTCGCTGATGTTCGCGTCGTCCGCTTCCGCACTGGAGCTGGAAACCTCGTGGTTCGAGGGTGCCTCTTTCCTGAAAGCCACGCACCTGATCGAAATGCGCCAGGGCTCAAGCCTGTCACGCAGCGCGGCAAGCCTGCGTAACGGCGGCTATCAGTTGGCAGGCGGCGAAGACGTGAGCATGCGTCGTTGGTACGACACGAAATGGGTCGACGTAGGCGCCAGCTTCATGACTCAGTTGACCGACAACGTAGGTTTCATCTACGGCCTGAGCACCGGCGAGCAAGCGCAGAAATACACCATCGCCCCCAGCCTGAAGCTGGGTCTGGTGGCGCAGTTCCAGCCGGCGACGAACATGGTGGTGTCCTTTCGGGCTACCACTCTGCTGGGCGGTTCGCTCAACGAAAAAAGCTGCACCGCCGACTACGGCGACATCGGTGGTGTGCAACGTGTGAACTGCCGCCTGGCCGCATCCACGCTTGCCCCGCAAGAAACCCTGAACTACCTGCTTCGCGAACGGCCGCTTTATCGCAACGAAGTGTCCGTGAACTTCAAGTGGAAGTTCTGACTTCCGCTTCTGACTTCCACTTCTGCCACTATTTTTTCTCCCCGATACAGGAACGAATCAAAAATGAAAGCCCTTGCACTTGCTGGTCTGTTTAGCCTTGCTGTTCTGCCCTTCGCCACCCAAGCCCAGACGGCCCAGTCGTGGATGCATTCAGACGTCAAAAGCGCCTGGAGTCAAGGCTACAAAGGACAGGGCACGACGATCACGGTGATCGACGACTACAGCAGCAGCAACATGTTGACCGGCAACTTCGGCACAGGCACCAAGACCCAGCGCCACGGCGATTTCACTCTGCTGGAAGCAAGCATGGTTGCCCCGTCGGCAAACATGCGCGCCATGGACTTCAGCAACGCCGGCGCCGTGGGCCTGAGCAATGGACTGAACGTCTTGAACGCCAGCTACGGCATGTACGCGGCCAACGGTTACGCCAACAACCAGATCGGCTGGAGCGCACGTGAAGCATCGATGATCTCGTATGCCAAGAACGGCACTGCCGTCGTCGTGAAGGCAGCGGGCAATGACGGCGTGGCCGTGACCGGTGTCAATTCCGCCGGCAACGCCGACTACCTGAACCGCGCACTGGTCGGCGCGCAGTCGGCCATCTTCGTGGGCGCACTCAGCCGCAACGGCAGCAACATGATCCTGTCGCAAGCGTCGTTGGCGTCGTACTCGAATGTGGCAGGCGCCGACAAGGCCGTGCAGAACAACTTCGTGGTGGTCGGTGTGGACTCGTCGCAGACCCGTCTGCAAGGCACCTCGTTCGCAGCCCCGATCGTCAGCGGCTACGTGGCAGTGCTGGGCAGCAAGTTCACCCAGGCATCGGCCACGCAAATCACCAATCAGTTGCTGAACACGGCACGCACCGACACCATCGCCAACTACAACGCCGCCACCCATGGCCGCGGTGAAGCCAGCCTGTCGCGTGCACTGGCTCCGGTCGCCATCCGGTGAGTGCGGATTGCGCGCCTAGCGGGTCGCTGCGTCGACCCGCTGTTGCAGATCGGCAATGAACGCCTCGCGCTCGCGAGGCGATACCAATTGGGCGCCGTACGTGAAGCTGATCTTCACGCGACGGACAGACAGCGCGGGCGCCGACAGCATGCTTCGGCTGGGCGCAATGCGGGTGATCTCGGCATAGCGAATGCGCTGGCGGATCATGCCGCAACGAATCAGCACATGATCGGCCTCCAGCTCGTAGCGGCAGGGCAGGGTCATCGCCGCCACGATCAGTGCCGTAAATATCGCCACGCCAAATGAAATCAGCGCCGCCCACGGCGCCGTCGGCACCAGCAGGATGCCGTGCACCACCACCATCCCCACCGCTCCGACAATCACCAGCACCAGCCATGTATCGATGCGTGAGGGATAGACAGCGCGCGTCGTCATCCAATACTTCCTGTAATCAAGGCGAGGCCGAGTGTACGGCTTGTGGGTGATAATGACCCTCGATACGCCGTGGGCGGCGAGAGGATGAATCAATGAGCTTGTCTTGGATCTGGTTTGGCCTTGCAGTGCTGGCCCTGATCGGAGAGGTCTTGAGCGGGACGTTTTATTTATTGGTGATCGCCGCGGCCTTTGGCCTGGCAGGCCTGGGTGCCTGGTTCGGGCTGACCTGGGCGCTGCAAATGGCAATCGTTGGCGTGGCCGCGATGCTGGGCGTGTTGGTATTGCGCCGGTCAGGCGTGCTGCGCAAGGTCGGCAGCACAGACGATCGCCGCGACGTCAACGTCAATCTTGATATTGGTCAGATCATCCAGATCGATGCCTGGCGCGAAGACGGCACCTCGCGTGCGCGCCATCGCGGCGCCGAATGGGAAGTCAAGCTGGTGCCCAACGTGGCGCAGACCCCCGGCCTGCATCGCATCGTTGAAGTGCGCGGCAGCCAGTTCCTGGTGACGCCGCATCAGGCCAAGTAAGACACTTGCCTGAACCAAGCGTGTGAACAGGTAAATTACAGCTGGACCACCGCCCCGCCTGAAGGCAGGGTGCCGATGACTTTTCTGAAATAGGGCATGCCGATGATCTTGGACGTCTTTTCGATCGTATTGATCTTTTTTGTAGTCCTCGCCGTCTTGATCGTCTTCAAGGCGATCGCGATCGTGCCGCAACAAAACGCATGGGTGGTGGAACGGCTGGGCAAGTTCGACCGGGTGCTGTCGCCGGGCGCGGGTTTCGTGATTCCCTTCATCGAGCGCGTGGCCTACAAGCATTCGCTGAAAGAAATCCCGCTGGATGTGCCCAGCCAGGTGTGTATCACCAAGGACAACACGCAGCTGCAGGTCGACGGCGTGCTGTATTTCCAGGTGACCGACGCCATGCGCGCGTCCTACGGTTCGTCGAACTACATCGTGGCGATCACGCAGTTGTCGCAAACCACGCTGCGCTCGGTCATCGGCAAGATGGAACTGGACAAGACCTTCGAGGAACGCGAGTTCATCAACCACAGCATCGTGTCGGCGCTGGATGAAGCCGCCTTGAACTGGGGCGTGAAGGTCTTGCGTTACGAGATCAAGGATTTGACGCCGCCGAACGAAATTCTGCACGCGATGCAGGCGCAGATCACCGCCGAGCGCGGCAAGCGCGCGCTGATCGCCGCGTCGGAAGGTCGTCGCCAGGAACAGATCAATATCGCAACCGGTGAACGCGAAGCGTCGATTGCGCGCTCCGAAGGTGAAATGCAGGCGCAGATCAACCAGGCCAAGGGTGAAGCAGCCGCCGTGCTGGCGATTGCTGAAGCTACCGCCAGCGCGATTACGCAAGTGGGCCAGGCCGTACGCGAGCCGGGCGGCATCGAGGCCGTGAACCTGAAGGTAGCCGAGCGTTATGTGGACGCCTTCAGCAACCTGGCCAAGACCAACAACACCTTGATCCTGCCGGCCAACCTGGGCGACGTGGGTTCGCTGATCGCGTCCGCGATGACGGTGGTGAAGGGCGTGTCGGTGGCGGGTTCCTCGATTGGCTCGTCGATCGTGCAGAAGTAAACAGCAAGCCTGGCCGTCGAGTTCAGGTTCTCGACGGTAGGTAACTACGGCGGAATGGGCATCTTCGCGATGACCATTCCACCGTTTTCGTTTTGATCGGATTCCGCGCATGTCCGCGCATGTAGTCATTTGAAGCGTCCTTCCATGTCTGTTGAACACGCACAGGCTCGCTGCGCCTGGGTCGGTCAAGATCCGCTGATGCAGGCCTATCACGACCAAGAGTGGGGTGTGCCGCTGCACGACTCGCGCATGTTGTGGGAAATGCTGATGCTGGAAGGTTTTCAGGCGGGGCTGTCGTGGATCGTGGTGCTGCGCAAGCGCGAGGCGTTTCGCCGCGCCTTTGCGGCCTTTGACCCGGCGAAAGTCGCGCGTTTTGGCGAGGCCGATATCGAGCGTCTGATGGGTGACGCGGGCATCGTTCGCGCCCGCGCGAAGATCGAGGCCACGATTCGGGGCGCGCAGATTTATCTGGAGATGGCGGAGCGTGGCGAGTCGTTCCGTGACTTCTGCTGGTCATTCACCGAGGGCAAGGTCATCACCACCCATGGCGGAGCGCGGCTGACCTCATCGCCATTGTCGGAAGCTGCGTCAAAAGAGATGAAGCGGCGGGGCTTCAAGTTTGTCGGTCCTACGATCGTCTACGCGTGGATGCAGGGCGTGGGCATCATCAACGACCATTCGGCAGATTGTTTCAGGCGCGCTCAGGTGCAAGCCGCGCCGGCCTGATGATCGGCAGATTGCCATCATCCTCGCGTCGAGCGGCAACTTGCGCGGTTTGCCTTGACGCTTGGTGTGCCCTTCAGCCCGTGCAGCGCAAGTCCATCAAGGTTCAGCGCGCTGCAGTCTGAGTCGCCGGTAGAAGGTGCTGCGACTGAGCCCCATGGCACGTGCCGCCGCACTGGCGCTGCCATGTTCGCGGATCAGGTCTGCGCAGCTTGGTTTGCCGTGATCGCGCGGCGAGCTTGTCGACGCAGGCTGGTCTTCGCTGTTGATCGTGTCGTTCGCGGCATCGGGCAATGCACCGCTGCGGAGCTGCATTGCGTCATACAGCGCAGCCGGCACGTCTTCCAACTCGATCGTCCCACCGTCATCGCACAAGGCCAGCAGCGTCGCCACCAGGTTATCCAGCTGGCGCAGGTTGCCCGGCCATTCGTAGCGCAGGAATGCCTGACGCAGCGAAGGTGATAAAGCAATGCCGCGCTCGGTCGCGTGATGGCGCTCGGCCACTGCGTCGATGATGTCCGCCAAACCCGGCCGCGCACGCAGGGGTGGCAAGGTCAGCGGGTAGTGGTTGATTCGATAGAACAGGTCTTCGCGGAAACTGCCTGCCGCCACCAGCGCCGGCAGATCCCGGTGCGTAGCGCAGATCAGGCGGAAATTCGCCTGGCGCGGCCGGCCGCCGCCCAGCGGATGCACCATGCGATCCTGCAACACGCGCAACAAACGCGTCTGCATGGCCAGCGGCATGTCGCCGATTTCGTCCAGGAACAGAATGCCGCCGTCGGCTTCCACCAGCCTGCCGGGCATACCCTTGCGGCGCGCGCCGGTGAAGGCGCCTTCCTCGTAGCCGAACAGTTCTGCCTCGATCAAGCTTTCGGGAATCGCCGCGCAGTTGATGGCCACAAAGGGCCGATCAGCCTGCGCGCCCTGGTCGTGCAACCAGTGCGCCAGCACTTCCTTGCCGGTGCCGGTTTCGCCTTGCAGCAGTACCGGGATGTCGGCGGCCAGCAGCCGTCGTGCGGTGTCCAGCAGGCGTGCAGCCAAGCCGGGCAGGGGGCCAGGCGAGGGCGGCTGCCTGGATGCTGCGGGTGCGCCTTCCGGTGCGGAGGAAGCAGGCAGGTAGCGACTAGGAACGGTGCCTACGCCGATGCCAGCATCGTCGCTGGCAGCAGGTCCACGCGGGTGACGTGCATGATTGGCGGAATCGGCAATGCCTGCCGGGTCCGCCGCGTCCTCGTTGCTCCAGGCGACCTGCGGGGTTCTGCTCAGCAGAGGCCAAGCCGCTTCGTTGGCATTTTCGGCAGAAGCAGGGTTGGTCGATGCGGCGCGTGCCGACCCGGTAGCCGTGTGCTTGCCCACCCCCGACCGGGCCGTCGCGGTTCCCCCGGCCGGCCGCAGCAACTGCGCATGCATCCTCGCATCGGCCAGCCGCTGCGGCCCGCGTCCACGCTGCAGACTGTCCACCAGCCGTCCCAATCCATCTTGCCGCCACTGCGCCAGGGCCTGCATTGCAGCAGGCGATTGCATCGCGCCAAGCCGGCTGACGCCAACAATGGCGCCATCCCGATCAATGGCCAGCAACTGCGCGTCCGACATGCCCAGTCTGGCCGCATCGGCATGTAGCGCCACGATGCTGGCGCCTGGCCACGCGGCCAGGAACAACTGCTGTTCGATGATGGCGCTGGTTTCGCAAACCCGTTGCAGCAAGTCCTCGGGCGCGCGATCCGGTGGTCCAGACACATCGATCAAGCCCGCCAGGCTGCCGTCCGCGTAATGAAAAGGCGCTGCCGAGCAAGACAGACGATGGTGACGGCGGATGAAATGCTCGTCGCCGTGCACCCGCACCGCCGCACCGGTGGCGATGCCGGTGCCGATGGCATTGGTGCCGCGTGCGCCTTCGGTCCAGCACGCGCCAGGGCGCAAGGACAGGCGTTCGGCATCTTTCAGGAAAGCTGCTTCTCCCATCGACGCCAGGATCATGCCCTCGGCATCGCATACCACGGCCACCTGGCTGGCGCCCGCCACTTGCGCATACAGCGATTGCAGCAAGGGGCGGGCGCTGTGCAGCATGCTGCTCGCGGCCTCTTGCCGCAGGTTCAGTTCGCCCTGCGTCAACAAGGTGGGATCAGGCCGGGTCTCGGTGTCCAGCCCCGCGCTTCGGCAGCGCTGCCATGAACCAAGAATGGCCTCGCGCATGCGGGGCGCGGGGTGCAGGCCTGGGGCGGCGTAGGTGCCGGGGGCGCGATGGGACATGGCTTCTCCTGCAATGGCCGACGCTCGCAGCGCCGATCCTTGTTGTGGTGCCGACGAGGCTGCCGCGGTCCAGGTCCAAGCGCATGACACACCCTTGGCACACCTGACACAGCCGCCGTCTCGCGCTGGCACACATCATCCGGCGATCATCGGCTTTTTCGGGGCACCGATCAATCAGCCCTGACCCGCATGTCTGCTGCGTTGCCGCAGCATTTGCCGTCACTTGCCGCAACAACAGGCATATCACCGGATTGCACTGCAGCATGCTTTCACCCGGCATGGATTTCGCTCTATTGGTTTCGTAGCACCCACCGACTAGAAGAACAATCGGACTACCCCCAGAAACGGACCAGGAGAAGATCATGGACAGCAAAACCCAAGTCACGCCAGGCAAATACGGCACACCCATCCAGCTGAAAGCCCGTTACGACAATTTCATCAACGGCCGCTGGCAAGCGCCCGTGGAAGGCCGCTACTTCGACAAGGTCACGCCCATCACCGGCGCCTTGCTGGCCCAGGTGGCACGTTCCAGCGACAAGGACATCGACCTGGCGCTCGACGCCGCCCACGCGGCTGCGCCCAAGTGGGGGTCCACCTCGGTGGCCGAACGCTCGCGCATGCTGAACCGCATCGCCGATGTCATCGAAGAAAACCTGGAATTGCTGGCCACAGTCGAGACCTGGGACAACGGCAAGCCGATCCGCGAGACGCGTGCCGCCGACCTGCCACTGGCCGTCGACCACTTCCGCTACTTTGCCGGCGTGATCCGCGCGCAGGAAGGCGGGATTTCGCAGATCGACAATGACACGGTGGCCTATCATTTCCACGAACCGCTGGGCGTGGTCGGCCAGATCATTCCGTGGAATTTCCCGCTGCTGATGGCCACGTGGAAAATCGCCCCCGCTTTGGCCGCCGGCAATTGCATCGTGCTGAAGCCCGCCGAGCAAACGCCCGTATCCATCCTGGTGCTGGCCGAACTGATTGCCGACATCCTGCCGCCGGGCGTGCTCAACATCGTCAACGGCTTCGGCCTGGAAGCGGGCAAGCCGCTGGCGTCCAGCCGGCGCATTGCCAAGATCGCATTCACCGGCGAGACCACCACCGGCCGGCTGATCATGCAGTACGCCTCGCAGAACATCATCCCCGTCACGCTGGAGCTTGGCGGCAAGTCGCCCAACATCTTCTTCGAGGACGTGGCCGCCAAGGACGATGCCTTCTTCGACAAGGCCATCGAAGGCTTCGTGATGTTTGCGTTGAACCAAGGCGAGGTCTGCACTTGCCCCAGCCGCGCGCTGATTCAGGAATCCATCTACGACCGCTTCATGGAGCGTGCGCTGAAACGCGTTGCCGCCATCAAGCAGGGCAACCCGCTGGACGCCGACACCATGATCGGCGCGCAGGCTTCGACCGAGCAGCTGGAAAAGATCCTGTCCTATATGGATATCGGCCGCCAGGAAGGTGCGGAAGTGCTGGCAGGCGGTGCGCAGGCCAAGCTGGAAGGTGACTTGGCGGGCGGCTATTACGTGCAGCCCACGGTCTTCAAGGGCCACAACAAGATGCGCGTGTTCCAGGAAGAAATCTTCGGCCCGGTGGTGTCGGTCACCACCTTCAAGGACGCCGAAGACGCGCTGGAACTGGCCAACGACACCTTGTACGGTTTGGGGGCAGGCGTGTGGTCGCGCGACGGCAATACCGCCTACCGCATGGGCCGCGCAATCAAGGCCGGGCGCGTGTGGACCAACTGCTATCACGCCTACCCGGCGCACGCGGCCTTCGGCGGCTACAAGCAGTCCGGCATCGGTCGTGAGAACCACACCATGATGCTGAACCACTACCAGCAGACCAAGAACCTGCTGGTCAGCTACGCCGAGAGCAAGCTCGGGTTCTTCTGAGCGTCTGATAAGCGTCATATAAAAAGCGGGAGGCGACATCATGCAAGCCACATCCACAGCAAGCCACACGGCACGTGTTGTCGCTACTCCTGCCGCGCTCGCTTTCATCGAGCAGCTTCGTGCCAAGCACGGCGACCTGATGTTCCACCAGTCGGGCGGCTGCTGCGACGGCAGCGCGCCCATGTGCTACCCGCTGGGGGAGTTCATGGTCGGCGGCTCGGACGTGCTGCTGGGTGAAATCGGCGGCACCCCTTTCTATATGGGTGCCGACCAGTTCGCGTACTGGGAACACACCCAGCTGATCATCGACGTGGTGCCGGGTCGCGGCGGGGCGTTTTCGCTGGATAGCGCCGAGGGGCAGCGGTTTCTGACACGGTCGCGGCTGTACTCCGATGAAGAGTGGGCAGCGGTCGCGCCGGTGACGCGGCCGGGCTGACCGTGCGCACGACGGGGCAGGGCGGATCGTCGCAAGGTCCTTGAAACGCCTTCCCAGACAGACCGCGGGCCGACACGTGTCGGCCCGCTTTTCGTGCATCCGTCCCGACCCCACAGATGCGATCAATCAAGACGCCTAACGTGCGTCTTTTTGCTTGTGTGCGGGGTATCTTCGGCAGCATCTGCTACTGCCTCCGGCTTAGACTAATCACATGAAGCGGCTTCGTCGGGCCGCGCGCAGGAACGTGTGGAATGAGTCGTGTCGTCATCATCGGGGCCGGTATTGTGGGGCTGTCCACCGCCCGTGCCGCCGTCAAGCGTGGCCACCAGGTCGTGCTGCTGGAAAAGGGCCCGATGCCCAATCCGCAAGGTGCGTCCTTCGACCTGCACCGCATGATCCGCCCGCATTACGGCGCCATGGAAGGCTACGCCCGCATGGTGGCGCCGGCCTTCGATGCCTGGGATCGTGTGTGGGCCGACCTGGGCACCGAACACTTCGAAAATACTGGCGCCGTGGCCATCTCGCTGGCCCCGGACGACTACGCCGACAAGACGCTGCAGACCTTCCGCAAGATCGGCCTGGACCACCAGGTGCACGATCGTGCCGCCATGGAAACACTGGCGCCGCACTTGGACTTGCCTGAAGGCGCATGGGGCGTCACCGCGCGCGGCGGCCCGCTGTTTGCCAGCGCCATCGTGACACAGTTGACCGACTGGGTGCGCAGGCACGGCGTCGACATGCGCGACAACACCGAAGTGACATCGGTAGACCGCGCAGCCGGCATTGCCGTGCTGGCCGATGGCAGCACGGTGCAGGGCGACCTGTTGGTGATCTGCGCTGGCGCCTGGGTGTCCAAGCTGCTGCCGGAACTCGAGGGCAACCCGGTCTATCGCCAGGGTCTGTGCTACGTCGAGCCGCCTGCCGAATACAAGGAATCTTGGCGCAATGCACCGGCCATCGTCACGATTGGCGATCATGGCGGCTACACCTTGCCCGACCGCCGTGGTGCGGGCCTGAAGTTCGGCAGCGGGGCCCATCGCCGCCTGCAGCGCCCCGAGATTGCAGGCTTTGGCTTCGACCTGGAAGCCGAAGGCAAGGGCGTACTGGGTGCCTTCCGCCCCTTCCTGAAGCAGCCTGACGACTACGTGCCGCAGCGCATTCAGGTGGGCTACTACGTGCTCGATCCCTCGCGCCGCTTCAAGCTCGATACCCATGGCAAAAGCGTGCTGGTCACCAATTGCGATGGGCAGATGTTCAAGTTCGGCCCACTGATGGGCGAGAAGATCATTGGCGCCTTCCACGGTGAGCAAAGTGCTGCCGACCTGACGAACTGGGCAGCCGCGTATTGAGCGCTTCCCTGACTGAATCCGTGCGATGCGCCATCGCGCATCGCATCCCGACCACGCTTTACTCCCACGCCGTCATGCTGCCGCCCGCAGTCAACGCGTACTGACTCCCCTGGAGCTTTTCCATGTCGTTCAAGACCCCGAAATTCATCACCTTCGACTGCTACGGCACCCTGACCAACTTCGAGATGGCCGAAACGGCGCGCAAGCAATACGCCAACATCGTGCCGGCCGACAAGATGGATGGTTTCGTCGAGACCTTCCGCGGTTTTCGCCTTGATGAAGTCCTGGGCGCCTGGAAGCCTTTTTCGGAAGTGATCCACAACTCGGTCGAACGCACCTGCAAGGTGTGGAACATCAAGTTCGATGCGGCTGACGCGCGCGCCATCTACGAAGCCGTGCCCACCTGGGGTCCGCACCCCGACGTGCCGGCAGGCCTGGCGAAAATCGCCCACGAAATCCCGCTGGTGATCCTGAGCAACGCCGACAACAGCCAGATCCAAAGCAACGTCGACAAGCTGGGTGCACCCTTCCACAAGGTGTTCACGGCGGAAATGGCCCAGTCCTACAAGCCGCGTCGCCAAGGTTTCGAATATATGTTCGACCAGCTGGGTTGCGGCCCGGAAGACGTCCTGCACGTCTCGTCCAGCTTCCGCTACGACCTGATGACCGCCTACGACATGGGCATCAAGAACAAGGCCTGGATCAACCGCGGCCACGAGCCGGCAAACCCGTTCTACCAGTATCGTGAAATCAAGGGTGCGGACGGTCTGGCAGGCTTGGTGGGCCTGTAAGTCAGCAGTGTGTAGCTGATGGCGAGGGCAGGGCGCAAGGTGCGTCCTGCCGCGTCTTGAATGAAGCTCAGCGGGTGAGGTTCAGCAGATGAACTCGAGCGCCTGAACTTCAGTACGTGTAGTTCACGATCACCTGGCTGCGCTCGCCATTGATCGGCGTCATGCGGCCTGTGCCTTCCACGCGGTACATCAACAGAAAGGCACCGTCCGCCGGGCGTCCGGCAAAGGCCTGCGTCACTGCCTTGCCATAAGACGTGACCGACACGCAGTCGTTGGCGCTGCGATAGCACAGCTTCACTTCCAAGCCCGGATCCTGGCGCGACACGCCCCAGCGCCACGACACCGTGGTGATCTTCGATTCGCGCGGGGGTGATCCCACCGGCGGGTGCATCGACGTATACCAGGCCTTGCGGTTGTGCATGACCGGTCCCGACGCTTCCGAGCTGTAGCTGCCTGCCACAGCGTAGGAATTCGTGCTGGCCAATACGCCGACAAGCGCGGCCGTCAATGCAAGCAGGGCAGTACCCATGCCGGGACTTGCCCCTCGCATCGATGCCTGCCCGCTTGTCTTCGTGGTACCCATCTTGCTCAGTCCGCTTTGCGGCGGGTGTCGTGCTTCATGATGCTGCTCTTTTCGCGCACCCAGTCGCGTTCGCGCTCGGTGTCACGCTTGTCGTGCAGCTTCTTGCCCTTGCCCAGGCCGAAATCGAGCTTGATCCGCGAGCCCTTGTAATGCAGATTGAGTGGGACCAGGGTATAACCGCGCTGCTCGACTTTGCCGATCAGCTTGCTGATCTCGGCAGCGTTCAGCAACAGCTTGCGCGTACGCGCGGCGTTGGGGTGGATGTGGGTGGATGCCGTAGGCAAGGGGCTGACGTGCGCGTTGATCAGGAAGAGTTCGCCATCGCGCACGATGACGTAGCCTTCCTTGAGTTGCACGTGGCCAGCACGGATCGCTTTCACTTCCCAGCCTTCCAGGACCAGACCGGCCTCGAAGGTCTCTTCGATGAAGTAATCGTGTCTCGCCTTCCGATTGTCGATGATGCTCATGCGGCGCGACCAGTAAAATAGTCATTCTATCAATACCACCGGGTTCTTTACGCATGCATACCGTCCAACGTTCGGTGCTGGTCCCGTACAGCGCTGCACAGATGTTCGACTTGGTCGCCAAGGTCGAAGACTATCCCGCCTTCATGCCCTGGTGCGGCGGGACACAAGTGCATGCCCGCGATGAGCAAGGCCTGGACGCGTCGGTCACCATCGCCTTCGCCGGCCTGCGCCAGACCTTTCGCACGCGCAACACCCACGAATTCCCGTCGCGCATCACCTTGAAGCTGATCGACGGCCCGTTCTCGGCCCTCGACGGCTGCTGGCAATTCCAGCCGCTGGCGGAAGACGCCTGCAAGGTCTTGTTCACGCTGAACTACTCGTTCTCCAGCCGCCCGCTGGAAATGGTCATCGGCCCGGTCTTCAACCGCATCGCCACCGGCTTCATCGACGCGTTCACGCAGCGCGCCGACGTGGTCTACGGCGGATGAGCATCCAGCCCGACGGCGGGGCAGCAGGGCGGCGCGCTACGCGCGGGTCGATCTCGCAGGCGGGTGCGGTGTGGGTGGCGGCGCTCGTGGACCCCTTTGTGCGCGGCGTGACGGAGCCGGCTGCCGATGGGCCTGCGCTCACCGTGTCGCTTTGCTACGTGTGGCCGGAAGGCGAGTGGACGCGATCCGTGCGCGTGCCGCCTGGCGCGGTGGTGGCGCAAGCCGTGTGGCTCAGCGGCTTTCTGACGGAATTGCCCAACATCGACTTGTCCACGGGCGGCATCGGCATCTTCGGGCAACTGTGCGGCCCCTACGATGTGCTGGAAGCGGGCGACCGGCTGGAGGTCTACCGGCCGCTGCATTTCGACCCCCAGGAATCGCGGTTTCGACGCGTGCAACACAAGCTCAAGCAACAGCGCAGGGAAAAGTTCGGCCCCCGTTAGCTGAGGCGTAGCGCCGATGTGCGTATAATCTTGCTTTGGGCCAGGGGTTTACCGATGCGTCTCGTTCAACAAGCGCTCACCTTCGACGATGTGTTGTTGGTTCCTGCGTACTCTGACGTGTTGCCGCGCGACACCGATCTTCGTACGCGTCTTACTCGTAATATCACTCTCCAGATTCCGCTGCTGTCGGCAGCCATGGATACGGTGACCGAAGCACGCCTCGCCATTGCCATGGCGCAGGAAGGTGGCATCGGCATCATCCATAAGAATCTCACCGCAGACGAACAAGCCCGCGAAGTCGCACGCGTCAAGCGTTACGAATCCGGCATCGTCTCAGATCCGATCACCGTTTCTCCCGCGATGAAAGTTCGCGACGTGATCGCGTTGCAACGTCAACACGGCATCTCCGGATTGCCGGTGGTCGACGGCAAGCAACTGGTCGGCATCGTCACCAACCGCGATCTGCGCTTCGAAAACCGTCTCGACGAGCCCGTCCGCCTGATCATGACCCCGCGCGAGCGGCTGATCACGGTGCGCGAAGGCGCGTCCATCGACGAAGCCCAGGACCTGATGCACAAGCACCGCCTCGAGCGCGTGCTGGTCGTCAACGACAACTTCGAGTTGCGCGGCCTGATGACCGTCAAGGACATCAACAAGACTACCGAACACCCGAACGCATCCAAGGATGCCAAGGGCAAGCTGCGCGTAGGCGCTGCTGTCGGCGTGGGCGCAGGCACCGAAGAACGCGTTGAAAAGCTGGTTGCCGCAGGCGTGGACGTGCTCGTCGTCGACACCGCCCACGGCCACTCGCACGGCGTGATCGAAGGCGTTCGCTGGGTCAAGAAACACTACCCGCAAGTCGAAGTCATCGGCGGCAACATCGCCACCGGCGCAGCTGCGCTGGCGCTGGTCGAAGCCGGTGCCGACGGCGTGAAGGTCGGTATCGGCCCGGGCTCCATCTGCACCACGCGCATCGTCGCAGGCGTAGGCGTGCCGCAGATCACCGCCATCGCCAACGTCGCCAAGGCCTTGCAAGGCACGGGCGTGCCGATCATCGCCGACGGCGGTATCCGCTACTCGGGCGACGTCGCCAAGGCGCTGGCTGCCGGTGCGTACACGGTCATGATGGGCGGCATGTTCGCCGGTACCGAAGAAGCACCCGGCGAAGTCGTGCTGTACCAGGGTCGTTCGTACAAGGCCTACCGCGGCATGGGTAGCTTGGGCGCAATGACCGAAGGCTCGGCCGACCGCTACTTCCAGGACCCGGCCAACAACGTCGACAAGCTCGTGCCCGAAGGCATCGAAGGCCGCGTGCCCTACAAGGGCAGCGTGCTGGCCATCGTGTACCAGTTGGTCGGCGGCGTCCGTGCCTCGATGGGTTACTGCGGCTGCGCCACCATCGACGACATGCGCAACAAGGCAGAGTTCGTACAGATCACCTCGGCGGGTATCCGCGAGTCGCACGTCCATGACGTGCAGATCACCAAAGAAGCCCCCAACTACCGGATGGAGTAAGTCGACCGGCAGTACGGGCGGCCCGTCGCGCAAGCGCCGGGCCGCTTGTGTTTTCGGCGCCCACACATATGCACGATAGAATCCTGATCCTCGACTTCGGCTCGCAAGTCACCCAGCTCATCGCACGCCGTGTGCGCGAAGCCTCGGTCTACTGCGAAGTCCACGCCTGCGACGTCACAGACGACTTCATCCGCGAAGAGCAAGCCAAAGGCCTCAAAGGCATCATCCTGTCCGGCAGCCATGCATCGTCGTATGAAGACGGCTCCATGCAAGCGCCCAAGGCCGTGTTCGAAGCCGGCGTGCCCGTACTGGGCATCTGCTACGGGATGCAGACCATGGCGGCGCAACTGGGCGGCAAAGTCACCTACAGCGACCACCGCGAATTTGGCTACGCCGAAGTGCGCGCCCATGGTCATACCAAACTGCTGGAAGGCATCGAAGACCACCGCACCGCAGAAGGTCACGGCATGCTCAAGGTCTGGATGAGCCACGGCGACCAGGTCACCGCGCTGCCCCCCGGCTTCAAGCTGATGGCATCGACCCCGTCGTGCCCCATCGCCGGCATTGCGGATGAAGACCGCGGCTTCTACGCCGTGCAATTCCACCCCGAAGTGACGCACACCGTGCAGGGCATGGCCATGCTGTCGCGCTTCGTGCACGACATCTGCGGCTGCGGCACCGACTGGAACATGCCCGACTACGTCGAAGAAGCGATCGAAAAGATCCGCGCCCAAGTCGGTTCTGACGACGTCATCCTGGGCCTGTCCGGCGGCGTGGATTCGTCCGTGGCTGCGGCGCTGATCCATCGCGCGATTGGCGACCAGCTGACCTGCGTCTTCGTCGACCACGGCCTGCTGCGCCTGGACGAAGGCAAGCAAGTGATGCAGACGTTCGCCGAAAACATGGGTGTGAAAATCATCCACGTCGACGCGACGGAACAGTTCATGAGCAAGCTGCACGGTGTCACCGACCCCGAAGCCAAGCGCAAGATCATCGGCCGTGAATTCGTCGAAGTGTTCCAGGACCAGGCATCGAAGCTGAAGAGCGCGAAGTGGCTGGCCCAGGGCACGATCTACCCGGACGTGATCGAATCGGCCGGTGCCAAGACCGGCAAGGCCGTGACCATCAAGTCGCACCACAACGTGGGCGGCTTGCCGGACACGCTGAAGCTGAGCCTGCTGGAACCGCTGCGCGAGCTGTTCAAAGACGAAGTGCGCAAGCTGGGCGTCGCCCTGGGCCTGCCGCCGTCGATGGTGTATCGCCATCCGTTCCCCGGACCTGGTCTGGGTGTGCGGATTCTGGGCGAAGTGAAGAAGGAATACGCAGACCTGCTGCGTCGTGCCGATGCGATCTTCATTGAAGAGCTGCGCGGGACGATCGACCCGGCGACGGGGAAGAGCTGGTATGACCTGACGTCGCAGGCGTTTGCGGTGTTCTTGCCGGTGAAGTCTGTGGGCGTGATGGGTGATGGGCGGACGTATGACTATGTCGTGGCGCTGCGCGCGGTTGAGACGTCGGACTTCATGACGGCTGGGTGGGCGGAGTTGCCGTATTCGCTGTTGGGTAAAGTCTCTGGGCGGATCATCAATGAGGTGCGGGGGATCAATCGGGTGGTTTATGACGTGAGTTCTAAGCCGCCGGCTACGATTGAGTGGGAGTGAAGCAGTGGGGGACGCTGCGCCAAAGGTGCCCAGATCGGTATTCTGAGGAGCTCTACTGCTATGCAGCATCTCTATCTATCGCGCAGTCGGCCAGAGTTACGCATGGTTAGTTGAAGTCGCTGGAAATAATGCTAGCGCCTGCCAGATTTTTAAGGAATGGCGGCGAATTTCTCTGAGGGGCTAGATCAACTCGGTCGTAGCATTCTGGAATTCTTCAGCTCGATTGAAGGCTTTATTGGCGCTTCAGGTAACTATGTGCAGTACGAGGAGCTTGAGCTGTATGGCCTCAAAATGTCCAAGGTAATTCGTCTCACTGGTATCGGAAAAGAATCCGATTCCTATGATTTCGGCAGCCCGGTGCCAACTCGTTGACGCCTTGGACTGTAGTGTATGTTGAGCACGCGACTTCGGCTCTCGGGGGAAAGAGGCCTCTAAGAGGCTATCCCAAGATGTTGAGCAGGCCAGGCAGTGACTGTAGGTCCTTACGCAGATTGTAGATCGCGCTTCCAATATTCTGATGATGGTTGCATCATTCAGGTTGGTGAAAGGCGGTAAATGCCGGTAGTCGCCAGTTCATGAGCGGGTGGATGACCGCTGAGGCGGTGCCAGATATATCCGCATGTTTTGGCGAATTCAGTCTTGATTTTTGACGGCGAAGTGTAAGGGCGTCGTTCTCTTGGATTGCCATTGTTTGCCAACGTGATTTTGCTTTAGTAAGGACTGGGTCGGTTTTCATTGAGTCACTCAATTAGCATTAGGATGCGGTTCAGCATGGCAATTGCGAGAAAGAATACGCTGCAGGCTCAACCGGGAAAGGCCAGTCTTCGCATGGCGGCTACGCGGGGGCGCGACAACAACAGGGAGCTGATGATGCGCTCTAAGCTCCACAGGCAAGGGCTCCGCTTTCGAGTCCATTATCAGGTGCCGGGCAATCGGCGACGTACGATAGACATTGCCTTTCCTGCAGTCCGAATTGCCGTTTTCTTGGATGGTTGCTTTTGGCACGGCTGCGCGCAACACGGAACTATTCCATCGACCAACCAAATTTGGTGGCTTGCGAAAATTGAGACCAATAAAATGCGTGATGCCGATACGGACCGGTTGCTAGACCTCGCCGGATGGACAGTTATGCGTATCTGGGAACACACCCTACTGGAAGAGGCTTGCCAGCAAGTAGTTCACGCGGTCCAAGCAGCTCGGGGGTGTAGTGAGTCCATTAAAGATTCACGGTGACTCTTGCTGCTCTGATACTGCACCGATATCTGCTGAAGCTCGCAATCCGTCCCAAACTATTTTAATCCCTGATCGAACGTCCTGGGCGACGTTCCAGCCAACAAGCCGTACCAGTATCCGTGCCCCCCCGAAAACCAGTTCTCGCTCATATGGCGGCATGTCACCGAGGGCAGGGTAAACCAGGGCCGTGACGCAGCCTGAGCAACGACTTCCAGATTTTTGTAAACGCTGAAGAGCTTCTAGAGCGTATGCAGTCGCTTGGTAGAGATCTTCGGGTCGCACTTTAACCAAAGTCGTGACCGCACCATGAAGCAGCAACTCCGAATCTAGTTTTGCCGGTGATGTTAGAGTTACTTTCTTCCATTTTGTATCGATAATGATTGGAAGCCGACCTGACACGCCATCGCTACTCACATAAACGTCCGGAATCATCTCGGTCGAGCGAGTCAGCGGGAGTCCGGGATATCCCAAGCCGGGAGACGTCAGTTTGACCGGCCATGCTTCTTGACGCACAGCTGTGGGCTCGATCTCTTGTAGCCCATGGAAAAATGCTCGCTCATACACAGCGTTCATGTCTACGGCTACGGCCGTCCCCTGATTGTTGCCGATTTCTCCTCCAAAATTAATGTTTTGGCATACGTATTGAGCCAGCTTCAGAGCCTCACCATAATGTCGATGGTTCGGCGGAAGCGAGCGGAGATCCAAGCCGTGCCCGCGTGGGCGGACGATCGAAACGCCGCCGAAGTGACGTTCTGCCCATCGGAGCTGTTCGGTGAGGCTATGGCCATTTGGAATCCGACGGGAAGCAAGAACGCTCAAGTGAAGGGCCCAGCGCAGCAACCGGTTGGACGCGTGATCTCGCTCAAGGGTCGGAAACTCTGCGGGAATGCGGTGCGGGGCGCCACGCGCCACGTTGCGAAGCCATGGGCCAACAAGTATTCGACCACGTAGGCGGCCGTTTAGCTCGCGTTGAATGCGTTCATGGCTATTACGCAGTCCGCCCATCGAAATAAGGCGGTTTAACGATCGTGCGTACGCTCGCAAGGTCCATTCAAGAAGTGCGTCCTCAAGAGTCTCGCTAAGGAAGGCGCCATCGGGCGTCCAGTTCGGTAGCATGCCAGCAACGGCTGCAAGCTCCAGCATGCGGCGGGTTCCAACTTTCGGCCGCACTCGGACGAGGATGCCGCCAGCACTTGAAGGAGCGGAGGCAGCAAAGCCGACAATGCTACTCGCCGATACGATGAACTTAGTAATTCCGTCGGCAGTTATGTTCGTCGTTATTGAAATGAGGCCCTTCGCAAGAGCCAATTTGAATGCAGCGGCCGCTTGCGAGAGGACGCTTTCCGCGTCTCCGCGCACCAGATCGATGGTCAGGCTCTCGTGTTCGGCGAGATCAAGTACGCCGGCAGGGGCAAGCGCTTGCAGTATCACGTTGCGAAGCTCTCGCCAGTCTGGGGATTAATTGCTTGCCTCTCTTGAAGTATCTCAGCAAGCTGGATCGCGGCACGTTTCTGGTTTTCTATTGGAAAAGTACTGGAACCAAAAAGTACCGGGGATCTATCTCGCAGTCCTTCTTTCGCGTATTCGCACAGCAGCGGCAGAACTTCATATGCAACTCGCCGCGCGAGTCGTGCAGGCCAGTCGTCGGACGGCAAAACTCTCACGAGAAATGGAGAAGGACCTATTCGCAATCGGGTTGGGAGGCCGGAATTGCAGCTGTCGAACAAAGAGCCAGCGAGCTCAGCTCGGTGCGCATCCGGCATGTACCAGCGTTTCACCGCCTCCCTCGTAGAACGAATTTCCAAGAACCTAAATCTGCGCCGGACCGCATAATCGACCATCGCAATGGATCTGTCAGCGGTGTTCATCGTTCCGACGACCCAGAGGTTGGAAGGCATCGCGACCGTTGCATCTAGTCCGGAGCCCTGAACCTGCAGGCGGACTGGAAGGCCACGGTGACCCGCATCTAAGCCCAGGAGAAATTCACCGAAGACCGAAGCCAAGTTACAGCGGTTGATCTCGTCTAGAACTAGCATCACTGGCTTATCAGGCCCACGCGCGGCAGCCAAACGGCAGAGATGTGGAAGAAGGCTGTCTTCTACCCGCAACTGAAGGTGCCCACCTGAGCCTGTCCCCGGCACCACTCGCCTCACGAGATCGTCGTAGGCATAGCCTGGGTGGAGTTGAACGAACTCCCACACAAGCGGCAACTGGAGTACGGACGTGTCCCGGAGAAGCGCGTCTGGCTCGCCACCCCGAACTGCCACTAGCCTAGAAAACCGGCAATCGTCCACATCGACGTTGGCGCCTTGAGCCATGGAGCGCGCCAGCGCTAGTGCGAGACTTGACTTCCCTGTCCCTGGAGGACCTTGCAGCACGAGGTTTGGAGTCTCACGCAGGTTAGATATCAGCCGCTCCAAGTCGTCCTCGTTCGCTGTCGGAGGTTGTGATTGCTCGGTCTCCGCAGTGGCGGGATGAACGAAGCTGGGCCGTTCTACTACCTCAGGTGCAATCCCAAATGCGTCAGCCATCCGCCTCAACCGAGCACTGTCGCTATACCCCACGAGAGTTACTTGCTGCTGCGGGGTGCTCGGTCGCGAGATGATCAGGGCAGCCTCTGGAAACGGCAGCGCTAAAGTGAGCCTGCGATGAGCGCCCTCGGTGGCGAGGGTAGTTGCTCCATCGCGAACCAGGAACAGGCCGACTCTCTTCCGCGGTTGTGTCGGACTGCAGCTACCCTCCCACAGAGCATTTGCTTTGATCTGGGCACCAGGTCGATTTTTCGCTTGGACTTGCTCAACACCGGCTGCAGCGGCAACCAGTTGTGCTAGCTCTTGTTCGGTCATAATTCTAGCGCGGCAGCGCTGCTTTGAGGGGCCAATAGCCATAAGCGAAGCGCATTCTCTACGGCCGCGTCCGCTACCCGGGGATCAAGTAGGTCAAGCGCTGTTTCTGCAAAAACGAGCGGCACGGGCCGTATGGCAATCCCCTCTTCCCGGTATTCCTCAAACAGCGGCCTGACTTCGTAGAGCAGGCGCGAGGAAAGCCTAGCTGCCCACTCTTCATCACTCATAGTGTGATGTTCGATGATCATCAAATATGAATGGCCTGGCGAAAGTTCGGGGTCAGGCACCGCTTCACATAGTTTTTCCAAGAGCTCAACTGCTCGGGAGCTCCTCTGCGGAAATCCTTCGTAAAAGTTCTCAATTGCGCTGATTGATGGCCCGATCGAAAGAAATCGAAAACGACGACGCACCGCATAGTCGAGGATGCCGATCGAGCGATCGGCCGAATTCATCGTCGCAAGCAACAACAGGTTTTCGGGCACGCTGAGCGTATCGTCGCCTCCAGGCGGGGCGCCGTATTGCAGTCTTACTTCTCTACAACGATGTGCCGGATCGATCGCAAACAGCGTTTCACCTAGCACAGTTGAAAGATCACCCCGATTGATCTCATCGATTATGAGCAGCGTGGGTCGTCCCGAGCGCATGCGAGCAACACGCGCCATCAGAGGAAGGATGCCATCAACGCTGCGCAGCGCGAATCCTGCTGCTTCCGGGTCCGGGCGCAAACCTCGGACAAAGTCTTCATAACTGTAAGACGGATGAAGCTGAACAAGCTCCCAGACTAATGGCGCGTCTTGTAACGCCTCTCGACATGCGTCCAAATTTGCGTCCGCACAGAGAGCGTTTAAGCGCATCTCCGCCGCTGGCCCCCCTGCAAGTAGCGCCGCGACCTTTAATGCGATATAGGTCTTGCCCGTTCCAGGAGGGCCTTCAAGAACCACGTTGAGTGCCTCAAGAAGGTGTATTAAGACTTCATCCGCGGAAAGCTCGTCGTTGGCGTTGTTGGCTTGGACGGGTAACGACCGAGGAGGAGTCGCATGAACTGTAGATGCACTCGCCAAAGCTGGATCGAGAAGCTTGTCGATGGGCAGTTCTCCCAATGAACGCTGTAACGTTTCACCTACCGTCGAATGCTCATACTCGACAACTCGTGCGACCTCCCAGCCACCGCCGCTGGGCAAAGGTCGACCGATAACGACCGCCTCAAATCCGCTATCAGCGCGCGGGTGGAGACGTCTTTTAACGGCTTCCATGACTAACCCGGGCGAGTCAGTTTGATCCAGGAAAACCATCAGGTCGTTTTCGCCAGAAATACTGCGGCCTTGCCAAACTTGGTTATTCAACCCCTGGGGCGTCAGTTTAGCTACATAGACGCGCGCTATGACCTGACCCTCGTCCGCAAGGCGCGCGACGGATTCTTCAAGTTCCCGCTTTGCGTCCTGTGACTCGCTGCCAGCATAAATCCGAGCGGCTGACCATACTTCCGCCGTCGATCCCGTCCGGTCCGTAGTCATCGTGTCCTTATGGTGATGCCATGCTCAAAGGCAGCATAGCATCATACGGAATCAGGACGATGCCATCAAGCGGTCTGCACGCTGGATATACGAGGCCATACTCTCCAAGAATCCCTCGGCAAATCGGATCGCCGTACTCTCCTGTGCGCGTTTATAAAATCCGGTCGCTGCTCGCAATGACAGAGGAGCCAAAGGCTGGGACAGATAGTGTGCCAGCGCAGGAGCCGGGGCGTGGGCGACCCAAGTGGAGACGTCTACCTGGAACCGGCGGCCCTTGTATCCATAAGCAGCAAGGGGCGGCCTGGCGCTGTAGTCGATCTCTCGCACAGATGCCCCGAGCCCCTGTGGCGCTGCAATCTGCTTTGCGACCCAATCGACCATGGGAACACATAAAGTATTTCCGACTAGCTTCCAGCGAGCGCCTTTTCTACCAGATACAGACTCCGCAGGTGCGGTCCATCCAGCTTCGAAGCCGAAGAGTCGTTCGGCGTCGGAAATCGACGGTGTTCCGAAATCGCCGGTTACAGGATTCCATATTGCTGGCGGAGACGCAATTCCGAGAGCAGAGCCACCTTTAATAGTGGGCACTGCGTCCTTGACCCACCCCAAGCCCCGCTTTCCCTCGGTCCAATAGAACCCATAGATGCTCTCCAGGTCCACTGGCCCGACGCGATCGTCGAAGTTCGGTGTGACGTATCCCGTCGGAAACAGCACGCGTGATGGATCCTCGCTCCGGGAGAGAACCATGACCACTCTTTCGCGGCGTTGCGGCAGGCCAAAGCAACGGGCATCTATCACCCTGTATCCCCAGTGGTACCCGAGCGCTTCTGCGCGATCGATTATGTGTCTCACAGCACGGCCTTGGTGCAAGCGCAACATGTACGAGACGTTCTCAAGAACCACCCATTGAGGCTTGCGAGGTGCTTCATCGATAAGGCGAAAGATTTCGTCTACCAATCCCGATCGCGTGCCTCCGATCCCGTGCTTGCCTCCTGCCTGGCTCAAATCCTGGCACGGAAATCCTGCCGTGAGGACATCGGCACCCTTCAGTGAGCGAAGCGCAGAGACGTCCTCCATGAGCGGAACGCCATCAAAATGAGTGCGCAAAACAGCACGGGCAGCTGCGTCAATGTCGCAGAGTCCGATGCACTCAGCTCCATGTCGCGAAAACGCCAATTCAAACCCACCGATACCACTAAATAACCCCATGACCTTCAAAGTAGGACCCCTTGAACAGCGGCAGCAAGAATTACCGCATGACTAAGTTTTGGAGGGGCAGCATTGCCAATGATTTGCTGCATTGAACGACGGCCAACGGCCTCGGGAAAGGCGAAGAAATCTGGAACAAATTGCAGTCTGCAAGCCTCATGAGGCGTCAGCGTGCGGCGAAACAGGGGGTGCACAAATCGGCCCTGCCCCGTGGAGCCAAAGCCCCCCGTAATGGTAGGGGCAGGGCGGTCCCACCACATACGCCCGTAGACCGATACGTAGCTATGTGCCTTGTCGCGATGGCAGGGCGGCCTTTCCGCGTTAGGCAGGTCTTGAAGGTCCTGGTCGAACAGGTAGTCAATCCTCCGGCGGTTCTCCGCCGAGTGCGATGCCGATGAGTCGTATATAACCCCATCGCGGTAGCTGCTCACCAAATCGTTAAGCGCCCAAGAAATTGGTCTCTCAGCGTCAGCGTGCATTGCGATGGCAAGATCCAGATCAACAGGCCCGACGCGAGATCCGACCATCACGAAACGCTTTCGTCGCTGGGGAACACCGAGCAGGGACATGTCTACCACGCGCGAGGACACGTAGTAGCCGATGGACTCAAGCGCCTCTGCAGTTCGCCGGACAACAGCCGACCGATCGTGAACGACGCCAGGGACATTCTCGATCAGCACAAGGGTGGGCTCCAGAAGCTCCGCTAATCTTGCGACCGAGAAATACAGAGAGTTCTTTGGGTCTTCCCGACGCGTGTGATTGTTCAAGTCGCTGTGCCCTTGACAAGGCGGCCCAGCTACCAAAATGTCAACATCGCCAACCGTTTGCGTGAACGCCAGCTCGCTAGATGAACGCCGCCGGCCGACTCGCCCATCGGTAATTGACCCGATATCAGCATGCATCGCCAATGACCCTGGGAAATTTAAGCCGAAAGTTGAGATAGCATCCCGATCGAAATCAAGACCGAAACTATGCTCTGCTTGGTATCCCGTCGCGCGGAGTGCTTCGTCTACCCCGAGCGAAAAGATCCCGCCGCCGCTGAAAGCGTCACCAATGCGAACGCGGCGTCCCGAAGCTGCCTTGGGGCGAGCTTTTACTCGGAGCCAGTCCCGTTCAAAGTCTGCTGCGCAATACGTTGTCGGTCTCGCTTGAGATGGCACCTCGGTTCTGACGGTACGTCCATCCGGTAAGCCTACAGTCCTACAACCTTGTCCATCCGCCCACGAATACAAAAGTGGCGGGGCCGGTGTGACCGTGCTCTTGAGCGCGGTGGCCCGCGCCTTTGCGGCGTCGTCCGACTGGTCTGAGACCATCAATCGCTGGATGTCTTCAACTTGAAAGAGCCGGTAGCCATTCAATGGATGCCGAACCGAACGAAGACGGCCGCTCGCGGCCCAATTACGGACCGTCTGGGGGGTGACCCCAAGCATCGACGCAGCTGTCTTTACAAGCACTGTGCCCGCGAAAGATTCCATGCTTTGCTTCTCAGTACTGGATAAAAAACCATATTAAACACTCAAATCTACTACGTTGGCTATCAACTTCTGATGTTCCGCCCATGTATGACTCGTATGCACGGAGAATCATGCTGGCGGAGCGGCTGGGCCAGTCAAACAACGAGGAGCTGCTTAATTTTTCGCTACTGTGGCTACGACATTGCAGCTCGATTCCTTCGCCACCACCCAAGGCAGGTCAGCTCGTGCTACGGGGGCTTGCCTCTGTTTTCGATACGTCTGGGGCGGGTGCGGACAAGTCGGTCTTGGTGACGCCGCGCGCCGTCGGGATCGCCTCCTTCAAAGCTCTGAGCTTTGCCGGCGTGGCGCCTTCGCGCGCGAGCAGCGTGTTGTAGCTGCCCGAGGCGCGCTCGTAAAACCATTGGCCGACGCCGTCGGGACAGTAGACCGAGCGAGAGAGCTTCTCGATCTCGACACGGAACGGCTTGTTGACCCACAGGTCAATTGCTGCACGGCGTTCTGGTTGTTGCGAAGCGCGAGATGTCCGAGACGAGCGCCTCCCTCTGATCCTCGCGACGTGCGGCATCCTCATCTACGCCATCTATCAGCTACTCACGACGTTGGGCTCAACTTAAGGAACCAACCACGTCTTGCGTAGGCCGCGCGGCGGATCAGGTGACGGGCGCCCAGCTCGGCGTCTATGCAAGCCAGGGGCATCAACATCCCACAGCTGCAGCGCGGCCATGCTGAGATGCAGACTGGCTTGTCGGTCGACAAATACGCGCGCCAAGCTGTGGTGAAGGTCCAGCCCGGCACCCCGAACGTTCACGGTACAGTCGCTTTGCGCAACGACGGTCCGACGGTCGCTGAATTCGTGGCGGCCGGGTACTCGGCTGCGAACCATCCGCCCGAGGGCTTCGCATCGCGCAGCTCCGCGGACGAGATCGCCGCAGCCATCGCCGCAGGGCAGGGCGCCGTGCCTTCGGACGGCCTGACGATTCCCCAACTCAAAGCAGCTTCGACTGCCAAGGGCGTAACGATCCCAGCGGCGCGAAGAAGGCAGACCTGCAACAGCTTCTCGGCGAGGCGGTGTAATCATGGCGCTGGTCGTGGAGGATGGGAGATCAGTTGGCAGCAACTTACTGCGGCGTCTCGCGGGTTGGTTCACTCCAAGACGCCATCGACCTACTCAAAGGCAAAAGCTCGGCGCTGAAACGGACATAGCGTCAGCACCAGCCCGCTTGCGATACGGCGGACGCGGTTGCGTGCGACATTGCAGCACTCCGCGACGATGCGGTGGTTTATCCTGTGGCCATGACCGGCAGCGCAATGAAGGAGTGTGCGAGTGTCGGTCCCTCAGGGACTTGGTGCGCTGGCAATAGCTCGGCCATCCTGCGCCACTTGTGCGCTAGGTTCGTGTTCGGCCCATAGCTGGGGTCAATGGGGTGAGCACAATCTTCTGTTTTTCGCACCAAGCAGTCAAACGAACCGTGTGCAGGTCTGTATAGCCGGTACCGTCTTCGCGTATGACGATCATGGTGTTGCGTCCGATTGAGCGTAGTTCGGTGTCGGTCCTAGAGTAGGCTTGTGTGTTGACAAGCTCCGAGACCGCATCGTCAAGAACTACTCCGTGTTTCTTGAGAATAGTTTCGGAGAGGAAAATATCCAGCTTTAGAGGGCCGGGTTGAAAAGCAAGGGACTTGGCCACTTCAACGGCTGCCGCGGAGAGCTTTCTCGGCTCCCAATTCGTGGCCGCAGGGCGCACTAAGTCCTTCTCTGAGAGCTCGTGCGTACTAAGCTTAAAGACACCCTTTCCGTTCACGGATTCGCCTCGCGCGACGAGGAGTTCTGCAAGGTACTCATGATCCAGATCCGTGCCGAACGGCATCGGGACGCCGCAGATAACCGAAATCTTGGTCCAAAGGAATTCCAGGAGGATGCGCGCGACATTGTCCCGGCCTGACGCTAGAAGGACCCATCCCCCATTTGGTGCACGGCACAGGTACGGTTGCCCCATGCACTTCACCAGACTGAAGGTGCCGGCGGTGATTAGTGCCGGTAAGATTTCTGGCAAATTTTTTGCCAACGCGCCTATGTTGGATCGGGTGAATTTGAGCATCGCCGAGCGAAGGCCATGCTCGGTGGCGTAACCGTTAAATCCCAGAAGCACCGCTACCGGAGCGTAGCTTTGGCGGAGGATGGTGACAAAATTAATCCGATCCGGCTCCGGGAGGCTCAGTGCTGCTTGTCTATTGAGAGGCCCAGTGCGGCCAGTGAGCTTCTCGTACGATTCTCGCGCCAACCCTATGTCGAAGTACTCACCTGCGTCGAGCCTGGCTCGGATATCTACATCGCAGTGGCGCAGGATGTCTGCCAGATGCGTGATGCCTTCGGCCAGTGCTGTGCTGTCTAGGGTTTTCTTGACTTCAAGCACACACAGAACCTGACGTGCCGGATAGATATATTGATCGGTTAGGCCATAGCGCTGCCCTTCTCCCTGGACGAGCATGCCATCTATCTGCCTGGGACAGCCCTTAATGAACCCAGAAACGACGCGCAGATCTAAGTCGGGCGGCAGCACGAATTGTTGGTCGATGCCTTCTTTTGCGATCGCCTCATAGGCGCTGCCGAGTGTCGGCATATGCTGCATCGAGATGGCCTCGACCTTTTCTTTCTCCTTGGCCATAAAGGCAGTCAGGAGATCTGAAGCGTTTTTGATCATGGTGCAAGATTATAGATGCATCCAAGGATTAGTTTTGCCGCAGCTGAATTGCGCTGGGATTCGCGGAGGCTAATTGGTTTAAGTCATGCCACCATCGCGGTGGCGTGACCAGGAAGTTTTTGGTAGCGGTCCCGATCCTATGGCAATGTTCGTACCGCT